>OKIH01000002.1_pt1 | contig 603594 bp, 535 predicted proteins | sample 1611011 | NCBI WGS metagenome assembly OKIH01 (sample SAMN04436704, study PRJEB24849) | human gut metagenome | biome: human gut; feature: NICU; material: stool | host: Homo sapiens | place: USA: Saint Louis, MO | collected 2010-07-28
TGCGCCTCGGAGGCAACCTCGCCGCCATCAACACTCTCGACGAAGCCGCCACATGAGCCACCCAACTCAACCAATGGTGGAACATTCACGCTCACCTCACCAGGCAACGAACCTACAACACCAGCTGGCAACCAGGACAACAACACTGGTGGTACACCCACTACCGGCTTCGACGCGCCTACCTACACCTAGCGAAGCTACTGGCCAACAAGTCCCTGTTCACTCATCTTGACCCCAGCATTGCCACCCTTGGCATAGCAAGAACCACAAGCAGTCTCGAAGGCGGGATCAACGCCGGCATCAGAAAACTGCTCGCCGCTCATAAAGACCTGTCACAAAACCACATGCGAACCGCGGTCCAATGATCCCTCAACAACAAAACAATCCACCCCCACCAACCGGTACGCTACCTCACCAGCCACTACCAGCCACCAGCCCACAAACCCCTCACCACGCGTGCCGACAACCCCGGCACACCAGCCCGCTACGACACCACCATCGACTACAACACCAACTACCAAGACAGATCACTACACATCAAAAAAGGCTGGGCCGGACACTAAACACCCCGCGACACGCCCACCCCATACACACATTTCGGGCATTAACCCAGCATGCCGCTGTCGGGAACAGCGAATGGGCAAATAAAAACGTGTGCCGAGTCCAGCTGACTGTTGCCAGCCGCACTCGGCACACGCCCAAGAACTGTCTGCCTTATCCCTTTACAGCGCCTGCAGCCAGGCCCGCCCGCCAGTAGCGCTGCAAGGCAAGGAAGAGGACGATCAACGGGATAACGCCCAGAAGTGCTCCCAGCATGACCGCACCCTTTTGAGGTGCGAAGTAGCTCATCATGCCGTACAGGCCAAGGGTCACTGGTTTGATCTCCGGGGATGAGACCATCATCAACGGCAGCAGGAAGTTGTTCCATGTCTGCACGAAGATAAACAGGAAGATCGTGACCATCGCGGGGCCGAGGAGACGCAGGACAACTGTGAAGAAGATACGTACCTCTCCGGCTCCGTCAATGCGTGCCGCCTCCAGCAGCTCGGTCGGCACTGATGTGGACGAATACACCATGCCGAGGAACACACCAAACGGTGAGACCCAGCTTGGAATAATGATCGCCAGCATGGTGTTGGTCAGACCAAGAGAGTGGAACACGATGTACAGCGGAACTGTCAGCAGTGCTATCGGGATCAGCATACCTGCCATGATGGTTCCGAGTACGATTTTCTTTCCCGCGAAGTTGAACTTGGACAGTGCGTAGCCGCACGCCACTGAAATCAGTGTGCCGATGACGCCGGCAACGGTTGAATACAGCAGTGAGTTGCCAACCCAGCGCCAGAAGAGGCCACCAGTCCATTCGTTGAGCTTGTAGTAATTTTCCGCCAGGTTCATGCGTGCGAACCAGAAGCCGTTCGAGGAGGCAAGGTCAGCGTTGGTTTTTGTGGATGAGAAGATGACCCACACGATCGGGATCAGGAAATAGATCAGCGCACCGATCAAAACAACAGCTGTGATGACGCGTGCAAATGTGGACGGTGCCAGCGACCGTGGAGGTTCGGGTCGGCTGCTTTCACGGCGTGCGGCTGGCTTACGGAATTTTGCGCTCCATGGACGAGTGTGCGTTGCGATGCTCATCGGCTGACCTTCCGTTGGACCAATGCGTAGATTGCGGCAAGAACACCCGCAATGATCGCCATCACTATTGACACGGCGGAAGCCGGGCCGTCACCGGATGGTGAAAGTGTTCCCATCATGGTGTTGTAGGACATCATCATCGGCGTGTAGTCCTTACCCATCCAAGTGTTGACTGTTTCCATTACTGTAGGTTCGTTGAACAGCTGGATCGTGCCGATGATCGACAGAAGAACGGACAGCAGCAACGCGCCTCTGACCATGGGGACCTTGATATGTCGGACAACTTTCCAGCCGTTCGCACCGTCAATGTAAGCCGCATCGTACAGGTCGTGAGGAATTGACTGAAGCGCGGCCATGAAGATCAGCATGTTGTAGCCCGTGTACGTCCATGTCGTCATATTCGCCATCGACGCGAGGATGATGTTCTTCGACATGAAGTCAATGCTGATGCCAATTGATGCCAGCCCTTTAACAATCGGGGAAATCTCGGGGGTGTACAGGTACAGCCACACCATGGCAGCAACAATTCCAGGAATAGCGAACGGAAGGAAGTAGCCGAGTCGGTAAACGGTGACGTGGCGAGTCAGGAATGAGTCGAGCAGAAGCGCCAACCCCAAAGCAGCCAGTGTCATGACGGGGATCTGGAAGAGCGCGTAAATGAGAACGCGTCCGACACCTGCCCAAAAGCGCGGATTTCCCAGCACTTCCTGATAGTTCAGGAATCCGACGAACTGTTCAGTACTTTCGCCGCCGCCAAATAGCCCGCCTCCTTTGGGAACCAGTTTGAAGAAGGACTTGTACAAGGACACGAAGATAGGAATCAGGAAGACGAGGACGAATGACAGGAAGAACGGGAGCGCGAAGCCCCAGCCTGCAATTGATTCCCTCCGGGCGCGCCTGTTCGATCCGCGGCGTGGCGTGGCGTGAATGGATGATGTTCTCGGTGAGTCCTGTCTCACCGTTGTCCCTGTCATACCTCTACTGCTCCTTTGAATCATCTACGGCAGGCGCGCTGAGCATATGCGCTGTATGTTCGTGGCGTATACAGTGATCAGTCGGCCAGAACGCCTGCATATCTGTTCTGGCCGACTGATCATCGTGATAGCTATTCGGCAACCGGCAGACCGTTGTCCTTCAATGTCTTAATTGAAGTCTCCTGCGCTGCCTTGTAGACGTCAGCAACTTTTCCTGAGCCGTCTGCAGCGCCTGCCGCAGCTTCCTGCATCTTCGGCACCACAGCCGAGAAATAGGGCATGAAGCTGAAATTAGGCGCCATTGCTTCGTTGGCCTTTGCGAGTTCAGCGAAGACATCCTGACCACCGTAGAAGCTCATCACAGCTTCCGGTGTCTTCATTTCGCCAAGCGCGGCCACGACTAGGCCTTGGGAAACGAGGTCATCGATCTGAGTGTTGAACCAGTCGTTGAATTCCATGGCCTGTTCGGGGTACTCGCATCCCTTCATGACTGCCGTACCGGACCCACCGTCAGGTCCGGTCAGTGCGCCTGCACCATAATCGGGGAGCTGAGCGACAGCCCATTTGCCTTCATTGTCGGTGCCCTTCATGGTGTCCATGAGCAGAGGAGCTTCCCAGCTGGCGCCGACAGTGCCAATGAGCTTTCCTTCGACAAGAGCCTGGGCGAATGCGTCGCCCCAGCGCTCGAGAGGCAGCGTGGTCTTGTCGTCGAGCATCTTCTGCCAGAAGTCGGCAACGACTGCGGACTTGTCTGAGTCTGCGTTGACCTTCCACTGGTCATTTTCTGGTGTATACCACTCACCACCAGCTGCAGCGGCCTGAGCGCTGTACCAGTGTGCTTCGTCAGGCAGGAATGCTGAGATGTACTTGCCGGCTTCAGCAGCCTTCGCAGCTGCAGCCTGAAACTCTTCGAGGTTCGTCGGAACATCGATGCCGAGCTCTTCAAATGCAGCCTTGTTGTAGTAGTAGACCAGCGGGCCGGTATCCTGCGGCAGGCCAACGGTCACGTCGCCGACCTTCATCAGGTTGAAGACGCTGGAGTAGTGATCTTTGTACTGATCCGCCAGCTCGGTCACGTCCTCGACCAAGCCTTTGACATACATTTCGGGGACTTCGGCGTATCCGAGCATCGCCAGGCAGGGGCCCGAGTTAGCCTTGATATCCGTTTCAAGTTTCTTGATCATTTCGTGTGCGGCACCATCGAACTTCGTTGTGGTGACGTGAATATCAGGATGCTCCGCGTTCCAGCGGTCAGCAATTTCCTGTACCTTCACCATGCCGTCGCCGTCAGGCAGACGGTGCATGTAAGCAATCTCCACTTTTCCGCCGTCACCAGCCGGAGCGGCCGTTGACTGATCGCCAGATGCGGAATTCGACTCACCGCCGTCGCCATTGGAGCATGCTGCAAGTCCCATCATGCTGAGGGATGCCACCGCTCCGAGAGCGGTCACCTTCTTCAGTGAATTGGCCATCGTGTTGTCTCTCCTTCGAGCTTGAATGTCTGAGGCTCTTGACGCAAACCTCAAGTTCACATAAATAGTACCCGTGCCACATGGATCTTTGCCAAACCGATCCTCGTGACACGTAACATTCGTTAACGATCTGTGACACATCGCCGCGTCATCAGTACCACTCCTCCGGCGCAGCCGAGAAGAGCCCCAAACAGCGCCAACGCGCCATTTCCACCGGTTCTTGCAATGAATGTGCGGCCTTCGTGTGAATGGCTGGCGTCGCCATCAGGTTCCACTGTGGGACGTTGGCCTGTTCCCGGTTGAGCAGCCTGGTCACCTTGATTACCGCCATTTTCTCCCGGATTCTCGCCATTGTGAGAATTTTCATCACTTTCCGGATTATTTCCGCTTTGGGGCTCTTCGCAGACTTCGTTCAGCGGATAGGCATAAGCTTCGAGCGCTGCCACGGCGACTACCGGCTGAGCCCACACCTGACTCTTGAGGGTCAGGCGGATAAATCGTCCTGTTGTTTCCGGCAATTCAATAAGCTGCCATGAGGTACCTTCGACAAATTCACCTGAGAACAGTGGCTTCGTCCAGTTTTCTCCATCAACGCTGGTCGCGACTTCAAACTGGCGAGCCTGGCCGTTCATGCCGACTTGACGAGGCCAGTAGTTCAGTGCCGTGATGCGCCTGACTTCTCCAAGGTCGATGGTCACCCAGTGCGGGAAAGGGAGGATTTCTGGCTGCCATTGCGAGTGCCACAGTTTTTCGGGGTCAAGATTGAGCACATTCTCCGGCAGTCCGTCCCAGTTCGAATCGGAGGCTGACGCTTTGAGCGGGACGAACGTGTAGCGGAAACTTGCTCCTGCCTGCGTGCTGTGTTCCTCTGCCCCATCGTTCCAACTCACGGTTGCCAGAACTTGTGTCTGACCGAAATCAGCACACCGTGGAGAAAGGACAAGTGGCACCTCGACGCTCTGGCCGTCTTCAATGGTTTCCGGAATGGCGCCTGTCGATTCGACTGTCCACTTTGGTGTTTCCTCGACGGTGAGCTTCACGTTGGTCACTGTTGCTCCGCTGTTATTTGTCAGCACAGCTGTGATGGCTGCTGATTCACCGTAGTGAACACGTGGTTCGTCAAAGTTCAGAGCCAGGCCGAAAGCTCCAACTATCTTCCAGCGGGCCTGCGTCTTGTCATATGGGAGCTGCGCAGCGCGAACATCCTTGTCAGCCATCAGCATCATTGACGCCGCGTTCATCACCACCGCGTTGTTGTGGTCATTGCTGATCTGCCACTTTTGTCGTGACGTATCACTGCACGCGGCCAGAGCCAGTGATCCGCCCTCGTCAGCTGGAACCTGGAGGCGTGTGGGCTCACCTGCCAGGTCAAGGCACTTGCCGGTCACGGAGTCTCTGATCGTAAAGTAGCCGTCATCAGTTTGCTGCACGTTCCACACATACTGGTTCTGAGTCAAATGCGCTGACTTGTCATCAGCGACATTCAGGTATCGCCCATTGTCTACCAGTTCGATCGTGTAATTCCCATCGCGCAGCGTGGGTTCCGTGGGTGGTATCCACTTTGCTGAATGCCCCAGTGTGTCGATCAGCGTCTTGAACTCGTCCCATGTATCCAGTTCGTATGCGTCTGACCACGTAATCTGTGCGACGTAGCGCAGCGGATCATTCTGGAGCCGTTCGACCTGGTTCTGAGTCTCGGCAGCGCTGTTATCCGGCCACAGGCTCATCTTTGCGCCCAGAACGTTGGGATGAGGCGCGCCCAATTCCCCGACCTTTTCGTCCTTGTCGAAGTTCGCTACGCTGAAGCGTTCGCCATAGAGCCTGGGGGTGTCGATTTTCAGCGAGCCGCGCGTCTGATAGAGCGCCACATTCGCATTCATGACCTGATGACCGCTGTCCACTAGGTTCTGTGCTTTTCGATCCTTGGCCAGCCAGTGTTCCACAATGATGTCGGTGTCAAGAGCCTGAGTTCCGGTCTCAAGCGGGTAGCCGTCATTCCAGATTCGCAGCGTCTTTCCGTACGTGTCCTTGACGTAGTCGTTGACACGGTTGACAAAATCCACATATGCATCGCGCGGAATTGCGGACTGGCCCCACTTGTTCTTCGCATACTGCGCCATCTGCGGGAAGTCTTCGTATCGTCCCCAGATGTATTCATCTGCTCCCATGTGCCAGTACTGTGAGGTGAACAGCTTCATGTACTCGTCGATCAGGCTGGTGTAGAAGTCGAATGCTTCAGGCGTGGTGATATCCAAGTCGCCCTCGTATTTCTTGCCGTGCCTGTCGGATAGCTGCAGGTCCGGATAGTTTCTGATCCACGGTTCCATGTGTCCGGGCGAGTTGATCTCGGGAATCACGTCGATTCCTCGTTCGGCCGCATAATCCAGAATGTGGTGAACCTGGTCGGGCGTGTAGTACCCCCATTCGCTTGATTTCGGGTAGTTTTCGTTGGGGATCTTCACTTCCAGCAGCACCTGGTTCAGCTTGAAGTAGGCCATGTCGTCGAGGAGACGCTCGATGTAGTCCATCGACAGGTAGAGCCAGTTCGCTGAGAGGGTCACGCCGCGCTCAGCGTAAGCGGGCTGGTCGTCGACTTGCCCACGCGGGACGGTGAGCTGCTGGGAGAAGATCTGCGCGACGGTTTGGCTGCCGTACAGTGCTCCAATTGACGAGGGCGACGCGATGCGCACCGAATCATCAATCGTCAATCGGTAACCTTGCGCTCCCAAGTTGTTCAGGCTGACGTCCTGCATGATCGCAATGTCGCCGGATTCGGCCTGTTCGATCGGAACGATTTCATGAGAGCTTCCTGTGGCGCGGTCAAGTTCGCTTTTCAACGCGCTGGCAGCCAGTTTGGAGTTATCATCAGCCGCAATCTTCGCGGTGGCGCCAAGCGTAAACGTCGTGTCCTGGAGCGTCCATTGTCCGGTCAGCGAAGGAATGACATGTGGCATAGCGACTGCTTCGGCGACTGCCTCGGAAGCTGTTGCGGCACTGTCAGCCGAGTCTGCTGCATACGCAGCGTCTCCACCTCCCACGCCGAGGGCAAAGCACACGACTGCTGCAATGCCGAGAACGCATTTATACCTAAAGCGATTATTCGTCATATTCTTCTCCAATGCATTCATCGTTGAATGGCATCGAGACTAACATCATGCTGTCGCTTTGTCTGCCGGTCAGGGCAGTAGTTTGATACGTCTTGCAATATGACGATTCAGGTTCTGCGTGCCCCCGAGACGATTCGAACGTCCGACACCCGCTTTAGGAGAGCGGTGCTCTATCCCCTGAGCTACGAGGGCAGTGCGCCAAGGCGCAAGGAATAGAGTATCACCCTCGTTTTGGTTCACCACATCGCGGCCGCATGCGACTTAGGGCGTCTCAGCTATCTTGCCGCGCTCAGCACTGGCTAGCACACTACCGCCATCTGTATTGAGACGCTCGGAACTGACCAGCGGCACGCTAGGTACCGTGCGCCGCTCCGAACTGACTAGCGGCGCTCCCAAGTGCCTTGCGGCGCGGGTGAGTCATCTGTGCGTTCAGAGGGGACGATCATGACCGGGCAGGTTGAATGGCCCAGAACCGTCTGAGAAGTCGATCCCAGCAAGACCCCTGCAAACCCACCGCGCCCACGTGTTCCCACAACCACTAAGTCAACGGCTGTTGAGAACTCGATGAGAAGCGACGCGGGCGATCCGTCCAACGCGTGACGCGCCACATGGATGTCACGGCCAGCCAGCGCAGAATCAATCGCCATGTTCAGTCCCTGACGCACGTCGGCCAGCAGCGCTTCGCGGTCAATTGACGTCGGCATCCACGCCATCATCGAGTTGCCCTGCGCGATCGGTACCGCCGAAATTGCCGTCAGTTCAGCATCCCACACTTCAGCTTCATCAATGGAGCGCTTCAAGGCGGCAGAGGCAACCTCGGAGCCATCACTGCCGACCACGATTCGCTCCACAGGGGTGAACGACTTGCCGCTGGTATGGCGCGGCACGACAACCACAGGGCACTTCGCGTGAGCCGGCAAGGCGCTGGAAACTGTTCCCAGCAGCCGATCGGCAAACCCGCCACCGCCGCGCGACCCGACAACGATCATGTCCACTTCTTTGGACATGTCAACCAGGACGCCTGCAGGATCCCCCGGCTCAATCGAACTGGAAACGTGGATGTCTCCCTGCTTCTTCGCATGTTCGACAGCTTCATCGACGACAGTTTGCGCCCCACGCTTGAGAGCTTCGTCGTCCAGCATGGCGTACCCGCCGTCGAGGGCGGCCGCAGAATACGAGGCAAGCGCATAGGTACAGATCACATGGACTCGCGCACCCGTTCGAACCGCGCGGTCACTCGCCCACTTCACAGCAGCCAGAGACTCAGTGGAACCATCCGTTCCGACGAGGATAACTTCCTTGGACCCCATATTGTCCTCCTTCATGAAGTGTTACCACCATTGTGCCTTGAAGTTGGCCTTTGTGGGGCGAATAGAGATCGAAACGGCGTAAAACGATTCCTGCTCGCATGAAAACGTGGGCCTCACCTTACGGTGAGACCCACGCGTGACAATCAGGTCAGAGCCCGCATCCAAGGAGCCCTGCCGCCTTGCTGAGGTCAGTGAGCGACGCGGATGAACTCGTAGCTTCCCCACAGACCCTGGACCTTGGTCACGGATCCAGGTGTGGTGGCTTCGATAACCATTCCGTTTCCGGCGTAGATGCCGACGTGGCCGTATGCGTGCCACACGAGGTCACCAGGCTGAGCTTCCGATGCAGGAACCGACACGCCGGCCGCTCCCTGCGCTCCGGAGGTGCGGGGAATGGAAATGCCCGCCAGGCCGTAGACGTACTGTGTGAAGCCCGAGCAGTCGAATCCAGCCGGTGAGGAACCACCGTAGACGTAGGGCACACCCAGCAGAGACATGGCGATCGAAACGATATCGCCAGAAGCAGCGTTCACTGCGATCGGAGCCTGCTCACCGTCGGTAAGTTCCGCGCGCGCCTCATCGCGGTTGGCGGCCTCCATCCCGTCAGCTTCTTCAGTAGCTGGCGCTGCCTCTTCAGGGGCTGCTGCCGTGACTGCAGCTTCGTCACCGATCAGGTCAGATGCTTTCCAAGCGATGTTCGGAACGCTCAGGGTCGGTGCTGCTTTTTCAGTGCCAGCAGTAATGCCTTTGACGTGAGTGGAAGGCGCGTCAGAACCTTCCGGGGTTGCCTGAGCGGTGCCGACAACAGCAGCGGTCAAAGCAAGACCCGTCACGGAAACAAAAGCTGTCCCACGCACGGGCTGAAGGGTAACCGACGATACGGCATCAGTAATCGGTGTCAAGGGTGTCAAAGGGCGGCAAGCCTTGCGATGCCGCAGAACGGTTTTCGTTCGTTTCACTTCTTTTAAAATCTCCACTTATTCGCTTACGAGGTCAGCTGTCGGGTTCGGACTGGAGTGTCCGGTCCACTTTGGGACTTCACCCCAAGATCGCCAGGCGATCACGTCAGGTTTTGGGTCCCCCGCGCCAAACAGGTGCTTCCCACGCTCACCATTGTTTGGCTTAAGCGGATGGTGTGTGGGTGGATGCGTCGCAACCAAGAGATACATTAGCGCGTCTACCCCTCAAATGTCACGCAATGGTAACGGTGATGTACGCAATCTTTTGGAGCACCCCTACTTGCGTTCCATCGCAAAGAACAGATGCGGGACGAAAGCCACATTCAGCCGAAGGAAATGAGCGTCCTCGCCCTCGTCGCTGAGCGCCCGAATCAGGACATCTCCCGTCTTCTCATCAGCCACGGCAACCGCCATGACCGTGGGAAACAGGCCGAGTTCTTCGAAGCGTGCCAGCACATCAACCTCTGCCTGGATGGGTTCACCAATGCGTGCAATGGGAGCTACAACACGTTCCGATTCTCTGAGCGCAACCTCCACGGACACTTCCGGACGGTCGATCTCAATACCCGGAAGAGGGTTGCCATACGGATCCGTCTGGGGGACACCTAACAGTTTGACCAGGCGCGCTTCGACCTGTTCGGACATCACGTGTTCCCATCGGCATGCTTCCTCGTGGACGTCCGCCCATCCCAGACCGATGATGTCGAGGAGGAGGCGCTCAGCGAGACGGTGCTTGCGCATCACTTCCCGCGCCCGGTACCATCCGTCTCGCGTCAGTTCAAGGCGTCGATCCCCCAACACGTGCAGCAAACCATCGCGCTCCATGCGCGACACCGTCTGTGAAACAGTAGGGCCGGAGTGACCGAGCCGGTCGACGATCCGGGCACGCAGAGGTGTGACCCCATCTTCTTCCAATTCAAAGATGGCCTTGAGGTACATCTCCGTCGTGTCGATGAGCTCTCCCACTGTGTCCTCCATCCCCATTTCGTGACGTGGTATTAGCCACAACGTTAATGACTTTAGTGTCGAACAGTGAAAAACGCCGCAGATAGCTGCAGAACGCCGAAAAGTCAAGGTGCCTGCCGGCCGCTGTAAACGCTCGTATTCGGAAGGCGGGCGTTGCCTTATTCGCGGCGGTGCGCATGCAGCGCAGATGCTTCGACGGCACGAGTGTCCACCCCGCCAAGGCTGGCACTCTCGAGCCTGAAAAGGGACTACCTTGGGGGCTATGACAGATCAGTTGGACGCTCAGTGCCCTCGCATTCCTGACACGCTCTTGCCTCACGATGGCCGGTTCGGCTGCGGCCCGTCGAAGATTCGCACCCAGCAGCTCGACGCGTTGATGCGTCCACTCGTCATGGGAACGTCTCACCGTCAGCAGCCTGTCCGCTCCATTGTGGCATCGATCCGCAGTGGGCTACGCGATCTGTTCTCCCTGCCCGAAGGGTGGGAGGTCGCCCTCGGCAATGGTGGATCCACAACATTTTGGGCCGTCGCTACGACCTCACTGATTCGCAGGCGCAGCGCCCACGCCGTTTTCGGCGAGTTCGGCTCGAAGTTCGCTGACGAGGCCGCCCGCGCGCCCCACCTTGCCGCACCCCTGATTGTGAAAAGTGAGCCTGGCACGGTGGCCACACTCATTGACGAGGGTGCCGTCGGCCATGATTCAGGGGAACCGATCGACGTTGCGGCATACCCGCATCACGAGACTTCCACTGGTGCTCTCAGCCCGCTGTATCGGGTCAACGTTGATGACTGTCTGACCGTTGTGGACGCCACGTCGATCGCCGGTGGTGTACGCGTCGATCTGAACAATGTGGACGTCTACTATTTCAGCCCTCAGAAGTGTTTTGGCTCCGACGGAGGCCTGTGGGTCGCGCTGCTCTCCCCTGCGGCTCAGGAGCGCGCCGAAAGGTTGCACGGCGATGATGCACGCTGGATGCCGCAGATCCTGGATCTGTCAATCGCATGCAGGAATTCGAGCAAGGATCAGACGCTGAATACTCCTGCCATCGCCACGCTCATCATGCTGGATCAGCAGATTCAGTGGATGCTGGCCGGTGGTGGCCTGCAGGTGATGGAAGCTCGCTGCCTCGAATCTTCGGACGTGCTGTACCAGTGGGCGGATGCGCACTCGCACCTGACGCCGTTCGTCTCCAATGCTCAGTGGCGCTCCCCCGTTGTTGTCACGGTCGATTGTGACGACACCGTCGATGCGGCGCGCGTATGCCGGATTCTGCGTGCCAACGGGGTTGTCGATGTCGAACCGTACCGTAAGCTCGGGCGCAATCAGCTGCGCATCGGTACATTCCCCTCGGTGGAAAGCCGGGACGTTCGCGCACTCACACAGTGCGTGGACTGGGTGATCGACAACAACCTCGCCTAGCGCCTGAACCAGGTCGCTATCCACCTTCGGATGCGCGTCGGGTGGCCTCGGCCGCATCCTGAGCGGCCCTGGCGCGTTCAACAGGGCCGACCGCTTCGAGCGGGTGGAATGACCAGTGCAGTCGGACGCGGATTTCCCAGTGGATAATCGCCCACACGCCGGCTGCAATAGCGATCAGGAGGGAGAAGATTCCTCCGATCAGGATTGACCAGCGGGCACCGAACTGCTGCCCTATCCAGCCGATCAGCGGGGCTCCCAGCGGAGTGGATCCCATGAAGATCATCGAGTACAGTGCCATGACCCGTCCGCGCATCTCCTCAGCAGTGGAGATCTGGATGGCGGCATTGGCCGCGGTAATCATGGTGAGCATCGCCAGGCCAGTCGGAATCGAAATGAGAGCGAACGACCAGTAGTTGGGTGCAAGTCCCAGAATGATTTCAACCAGTCCGAATGCTGCTGCAGCCAGAACAATCAGGCGAAGGCGCGGTACGCGTCGACGTGCTGCGATAAGGGCGCCGGTCAGCGCTCCGATCGCCATGAAGGAACCAAGAATTCCGTAGTCGCCGGCCTGACGGTGGTAGACCTCTGTGGCCATCATGGCGGAGGTCATCTGGAAGTTCATGCCAAGGGCTGACACCACGGACACGACGATGAGGATCAGGATGATGTCGGGGCGCGAGCGCACGTAGGCGAGACCTTCGCGGATCTGGCCCTTCTCGCGCTTGACGTGGCGCTGAGCGTTCAACTCATCTGTGCGCATCAGTGCCAGCGCAATCACAGGCGCCGCAAACAGCGCACCGTTGATGATGAAGACCCAGCCCGGACCCACCCAATCAATGACCAGGCCAGATAGTGCCGGTCCGATGAGGCGGGCCGAGTTGAAAGCAGTTGAATTCAGTCCCACTGCGTTCGGCAGTGATTCAGCGGGAACAAGTTCGGACACGAATGCCTGGCGGGCAGGTGAATCGAGGGTCGATCCGATTCCACCGATCAGGGCCAGCACGTAGACGTGCCACAGTTGGGCGGTGCCCGTCAGCACGAGGGCACCCAGGATCAGCCCGAGAGCCGCAGTCAAGACCTGCATGGCCTGAATGAGGTGTCTGCGGTTGAGGCGGTCTGCCAGGACACCGGCCCATGGTGACAGCACCAGCAGTGGTATGAACTGCAGTGCTGTCACCACGCCGACCTGGAACCCTTCGTTATCCGTCAGGACGGTGAGAACCAGCCAGTCCTGAGCCACACGCTGCATCCACGTACCGGTCGAGGCAATGATGTTGCCGATGAACCAGTAGCGGAAGTTGGTATAGCGCAGCGAGTGGAAGGTCCGGGACACCTGACGAGCTACTCCTTAAAGGTTGAGCGTTCAGCCAAGCAGTGCGCGCTGAATCGGGCCCAACGCGAAGTAGGCCACGAACAGAATCGACACGACCCACATGAGCGGGTGAATCCTGCGTGCTTTGCCGATCGCTATTTGAATGGCTGTGTAAGCGATGAATCCAACGCCGATACCTACCGAAATCGAGTAGGCGAACGGCATGAAGGCAATCGTCAAGAATGCCGGAATCGCTATTTCGGGCTTGTGCCACTCCATGTCGGTGACCTGCACCATCATGAGGAACCCGACGAAGACCAAAGCCGTTGAGGCAGCCTCGGTCGGCACCAGGTTGACGATCGGTGCAAGGAAGGTCGAGACAAGGAACAGACATCCCGTCACTACCGATGCTAGACCAGTTCGTGCGCCTTCGCCCACGCCGGCCGCTGATTCGATGAAGGACGTGTTCGAGGAGACGCCACCCATACCGCCAGCCATTGCTGAAACGGAGTCGATGAGCAGAATCTGCTTGGATCGCGGCGGGTTGCCCTTTTCGTCCAGCAGGTCACCCTCGGCACCCACGGCCACCATCGTTCCCATCGTGTCGAAGAAATCAGCCAGCATCAGCGAGAAGACCAGCAGAATCACTGCGAGGGGTCCCAGCTTGCCGAATGCGCCGAACATGTCGACCTGGAAGAGGGAGGAGAACTGAGGAAAAGCCACCGGTGCGCCATCGATTTGAGGAACTGACTGTCCCCAGCCGGTCGGGTTTTCGTCGGACTTCTGCCCGATCTTCACGAACGCCTGGATGATGATGGCCAGAACGGTCGATGAGAGGATGCCGATCAGGATGGCGCCACGCACCTTGCGCACGTACAGGATGATCGTCAGGAACAGGCCAAAGACGAAGATCACTGCGGGCCACCCGTCGAGGGAGCCGTCAACACCGAGCTGGACGGGTGTTCCGCCCGGACGGATGATGCCGGCGTTCAGCAGACCGACAAAAGCGATGAACAGACCGATGCCCACAGAAATAGCGGTCTTCAACTGGCGCGGAACCGCCTTGAAGACCGCTTCCCTGAAGCCTGTCAGCACCAGGATCGTGATGAGGATACCTTCCCACACGATCAGGCCCATTGCTTCCTGGAAGGTCAAACCTGATGCGCCGACCAGGGTGAATGCCACCATAGCGTTCAAGCCCATGCCTGCTGCCAGACCCAACGGGTAGTTGGCGACGACACCCATCAGGACGGTCATGATGCCTGCAACAAGCGCGGTGCCGGCGGCGACTGCCTAGGTCGAGATGTTCTCAGGAAGAGCTGACGACAAGATGATCGGGTTAATCACCAGGATGTAGGCCATCGAGAAGAAGGTGACGAAGCCGCCGCGGATTTCCCGGCCCACCGTGGAACCACGTTCGGTGATGTGGAAGAAACGATCGAGACCGTTTTGTGCAACACCGCTGCTTGCAGAACGCTGTGACTGAGCTGCGGCGTTTTTCTGATTCTTTACACTGTGATTGCGCGCATTGTTGCGCTGCTTGGAATTTTTGGAGCTCACCTGAAAATGGTGCCCCGCTCGACATGACTTTTTCAAGCTGGGTAGTGCTGAAAGAGACCGATATAACGCCGCGCCACCTCGTCAGGCACCTTAAGGCCTCGTCACGGGCACAAATTGACGAGGGAGACCTGCCTGGTTCGCCTGCCCCAGCTCGACCGTTTCCACTCCAAAATCGTTGACGTGAGATGGGCGCACAGGCCACTGAGTTTTCCGATTCGGTGTATCGGTTTCCGAGTGTGCACCACACGCATGGTCGAGGCTGACAACCTTTCCATCGTCCTGAGCCCACTCATTGGCACACACACCAAATACGGTGCGGAACTCCCCTGGCAGCTTCACCAGGAATCCACAGGTCGAACACGGATTTTTCGCCAGGCGGCCTCGTGCCGGACCCTGCTGAGAGTGGTACCAGCGTTCGCTGGCACTGCGACGGCCCTCGGTTGAAAGGATACGCGCACGGCCCAGGCCAAGCTCACGCGTCGTCGGCAGGTCTGGATTCTCCCCGGCGTCCTCGTAGGACTGATCGAGGCGCTCATCATCTGCGCGATACGGCAGGACATCTGAGCGTGAAAGGTCGTCGGGAGTCAGACGCTCAGCCCATGGCACCCACGGCGGTGCAAGCAGCGAGTCGTCACCGGGGATAAGGGCGACTTCGCAGATCGTTGCTTTGCGTCCACGCGGAACGCGGGCAACTGTCACTGCCCATGTCCACCCGCGGTAACCGGGATCGAGGTTGTCGAACAGATGGGTGAGCAAGCGGTCACCGTCGACGCGGATGCCGACGTGTTCACCAACTGTGCCGGGGCGTGCGACGTCTTCAGCGGCTTGGCGCGCAATCTCAACCGCGCCTTCCAGCACGACGTCTTTCTTGCGACTCCTGGGTCGCGTTGTCTTTTCAGGCATCGAAATCCTCTGCGACAGCTTGCAGCATTTTGGCTACCTGTCGCGCATTTTCTGGGTAGTGGCCACGTCGAAGTGAGTTCGACGCGTCATCGAGCAGTTTGATGAGGTCCTCAACAACGGGAACCATGGCTTGGGGACGGCGACGGTGCGCTTTTGCGATGGAGTGAGCTTCCTTAATGACGCGCACGGAAAGAGCCTGGGGCCCTTTACGTCCGTCAGCAACCGAGTACTCAACGCGGGTTCCTGATTTGAGCGTAGGTGTCTCGGGTGGCAGCGCAGAGGCATGGAGGAAAACCTCAACTCCATCGTCTCCACCAATGAAGCCGAAGCCACGGTCAGCATCGAAGAACTTCACTTTGCCGGTCGGCACGATCGCGCTCCTTTTAAAGTAGAGTCCCTCAGGGCAGCTGTGCCGCCCTTCGGGGTCGGTGTGCGCGCCGCGGTGGCGCGCATGTGTCCTGTCTATGATAAGCCGGGAAGCTGTCCCGGGCGATTCTCCAGGCTGTTTTTCGCCAGCCGCGCAGCGAGGCGACCGACGGACACCCTCATAAATCTATCGAAGAAACGTCGAAAACAGTAGGCTATCAAGAGAAAGAATTATGCCGACATTCTGATGAAGCGGCAACCCGTGAGGAGCAGCGATGAAGACGTTGAAACGAGCATGGATGCTGGCGATCGGGTTGATTGCCGCTTGCGTGATTGCCTCACCTTCGTGGGCAGTATCTCCCGATGAGCTGGATTTTGAGTCAGGATCGTGGGTGGTGGATCCGTCTTCGATGCTCTCGCCAGATCAGCACTCCACCCTGCAAGAACGTGCATCTGCGGCGCAGAGCGACGGCCACCCGGTACTTTTTGCCGCTATCTCCTCATTTGATTCGCTTTCTCCTGAAGACTGGTGTGAGGACGCCCTCGACAATTTCATCGACGCGACCGGGCAGGACAAAGCGAGCCTGTACGTGCTGGCCTTGGATGACCAGCTTCAGGGCATGTGCGGGCATTCCGAAGCCAACTCAAACCTGTCTGCAGCATTCGACGCGGCAACTGACGTCATCAATCAGGGCAGTGGGGCCATTACGAGCGATGAGTTCGTCGCCGCAAGTACCGCGGTTGCTGATGCCTTGACCAGGTCGGGTGCACCGTCACCGTCAGGTTCCTCGTCAGGCTCGCCGTCGCAGTCCGGGTCGGGCACCTCGTTCTGGGCGATCGCGGTGGTGATCGCGGGCTTTCCCGTGCTGTTCATTGCCCTGTATTGGCTCAGGCGCCGCAACAGGCCGCAGCAGAGGCAGCAGGGGCAGCAGGGGCAGCAGGGTGCGCGTGGTCAGTATGCGGATATGAGCACCGAGGAGCTGGTATCGCTGGCGGGTCAACGCCTGCTCGCCGCTGACGAAACTGTTCGCAGTGCCACCGATGAGCTGTCGTATTCTCGCGCCCAGTTTGGTCGCAACCGCACTCAGGACTACGACGAGGCGATCCGCCGCGCGCGCAAAACTGTAGACGCTCAATTCGCGAATCAGCAGAAACTGCTCGAATCAGATGACGAGGGCACGAAGCGACAAGCCGCATTGACTATCCTCCAGGCGCTCGAAGAAGCGATGGGGCCACTCGCTCAACAGCACGACGAGTTCGCTGTGATGCGTGAGAAAGAGGCCAGCGCTGATGAGCGTGAACGCGCTGTTCGCGAACGCATCAACCAGATCGAAGGCAATATTCGCGTTGCCGAGGGCGAATTGCGCACCCTGACGGCTGCATATTCGCACACGATGATCGCCTCGCTGCTCGACAACCCTGAGCAGGCGCGCACCTTGATCGAATCGGCTCGCACTTCTGCCGATGAGGCTCACGGACTGTTGAATACGGACCGCGGGCGCGCCAACCAGCTTCTCGATATTGCCGAGCGCGCGCTGGGTCTTGCGCAGGTACAGGTCGACGCGATTTTGAAGGCGCAGGAAAATGTGGCGCATGCTGCGGACAATCTGTCGCGCGCGATTGCCTCGATCAGCTCGGATCTTGCGGACGTGACGAAGTTGGGTGCCGACCAGGAGGCCTTTGCGCCGATGCTTGCCGATGCGCATGAGGCGGTGGATAAGGGCAGGCTGGCGCTGAAGAAGCAGGCGGATCCGCTGGAAGCCCTGGAGTCGCTGCATCTGGCAGAAAGTGCACTCGACGCCGCGTTGGATCCATTGCGCTCCCAGGCTGAGCAGAGCGAGCGCGCAATTGAGCGTGCCCACAAGCAGCTGTCCAGTGCACGACTTTGGGTTGAGCGTGCGCGTCAATTTGTGCGCTCCTCGGGCGCTTATTCGCCTGAGGATGCTCGCTCAGCTCTCGCCCGTGCCGAAGAAGCCTTGCGGCGCGCTGAAGAGCTGGTTGACTCCGACCCCGCTCAATCCGAGGAAGCGTCCAAGACTGCCTATCAGGCGGCGCATCAGGCCATCGAGGCGAGTAAGCGTGGCAATCAGGATAATCTCTTCGATTCCGATTCGTTGCTGAGCAATCCCTTCTTGTGGACCCTGTTCGGCTCCACCCTGGGTTCTAACCGCGGCGGAGGCTACTGGGGCGGTTCCGGTTCACGCTACGGTGGCGGAAAGTTCACGCGTCGCGGCGGTGTGGGTGGCTCTGTCGGTGGCAGTTTCACGCGTCGTGGCTCTAGCGGCCTCGGCGGAGGATTCGGCGGAGGATTCGGCGGCGGCTTCAGCCGCGGCGGTTTTGGCGGGAGCTTCGGCGGCGGCTTTAGCCGCTGACGTCTTGGCAGCGCCTTTGGCGGCGATTTCAGCCGCTGGCCCCTCCGGTTCACTGACGACACCGGCTCGCTGGCAGGGAGCCTTCTTGGCGCGCGATTCACTTACTCGCTCGAGCCAGCCGGGCCTTCAGCCACGTCACCGTCCACTCGCGTCAACCAGTGATTTCCTCCCCCCTACCACTGGCCTCTATGCGCGCGATAAACGGGAGGACCGCATCAAAGTAACCCTGCGGCCGCGAGCGCCGCACATTGTGCACTCCGCCGTGCACGATCACGCATTCCACACACCGGTTGCCGATTTGGCGCAGGATCTCCATCCCCTCGAGCCCGACCCGCGATTCACCCACAACATCGCCAGTGACAATCAGGGTCGGAACCTTCAGTCCTGCCATGACTTCTTCCCATTTGATTTCGGGCGCGACGACTCCCGTCTGAAGAAGCCGCGGGTCACACTGCTGGCTCGCCCACAGACCCGGTAAAATCTCACTGCTCGGCGCGGACCCTGCCGCCAGCTCACGCGTCAGTGCACCGACCAGGTCATTCGCAGTTTCTTGAATCTTAGCTGCGCGCAGTTTCCCTCGTTCATGAAGTTCTTCCAGCGAGCGCGTCCCAAAACGTGCGGGGTCTTCAGCCACGACTGCGTCCACCAGGTCCGGCCTGCGCAGCGCGACTGCCGCCGCCGTCGCTGCTCCCATCGAATGCCCGATCAGGATTGTTCGCGGCCCACGATTTGTGCTCGAGGGGGACGCTGCTTGGTGAAAGATCTGGTGCGAGGGAGATCGTCTGCACGCCCGGTCCCGTTCGATCGCGTTCACAACATCGTCGATCAGCTGGTCGCCTGCTCGCGCAAGTTGATCGTCACTCCAGCGAGGCGATAAACCGTGTCCCCTGGCATCCAAGGCGATAATGCGACGCGAAGGATGCGCCAAGCGAAGCTGAAGGTCGGCCATCGCACCGGCGCAGCTCGTGATGCCGTGGAGCAGGTAGATCGTGGTGGGGGCCGAGGGATTGCCGGTTTCAATGCGCGCGAGCGGCTGGCTGTCTTCATCTGAGTGCTCAGGTGCACCAACCGTGGGTGAGGGTGCGCCCCAGCTGGGAGCGCCGTTCGCAGGTGCGGGCGCACCCTGGTCAGGTGCACCCCGGTCGAGAGCATCGTTCTTCGGTATGGGTGAGCCCTGGTCAGAGTCACGTGTGTGCCTGCTCAGCATTTCTTGCCCCTTCCATGGCATCGCTGAGAGCCGAAAAGTAACTGAGTTGTCGTCGTCACCAGGCAGCGGATGCCACAGATCTATAGTATTGAATCGAAGCGTGAGACGAATCACGTCATGAGATACGGGAGGAGCCCCGATGGCAGAGAAGCAGACAATTCTAGGACGGATGGCACAGCTGGCGAAAGCCAACATTAACGCTTTGCTGGATCGTGCCGAAGACCCACAAAAGATGCTTGATCAGCTGATTCGCGACTACACCAACTCGATTGCGGAAGCTGAAAATGCTGTCGCACAAACAGTTGGAAACCTGCGCCTGGCCGAACGCGACCATGAGCAGGACACCAAGCTTGCTGCTGACTGGGGTCAGAAGGCGGCTGCTGCCTCGAACAAGGCTGATCAGGAACGCGAAGCTGGCAACCAGGAGGAAGCCGACCGCTGGGACAAGCTCGCGCGAGTCGCAATCGGCAAGCAGATCCAGTTCGAGAACGAAGCCAAGCAGGCTGAGCCGATGATCGCCTCGCAGACCGAGGTTGTCAACAAGCTCAAGGACGGCCTGGCTGTCATGAAGGACAAGCTGTCTGAGCTGAAGTCGAAGCGCGATTCTCTGGTCGCTCGTCAGCGCACCGCCGAAGCACAGACGAAGGTCAACGATGCGCTTGGCACAATCAACGTGCTGGATCCGACGTCTGAATTGTCACGCTACGAGGATCGCGTCCGCCGCGCCGAGGCGCTCGCTCAGGGCAAGATGGAAGTCGCATCCTCCAGCATTGAGGACCAGTTCGCAGAGCTGGAAACCGATTCGTCGCAGATTGAGATCGAGCAGCGTCTGGCTGCATTGAAGAAGCACGAGTAGTTCGCCGCGGTGCACCTGCACCTGCGCCGCGAGTGTGCCGCACCGCGCTTGGCTCATACGAGTGCGCACGCATCCTCGCCCAGCTTCCCATATGGAGCGTCGAGTTTCACTCGCCCATATGAGTACGCCGCGTGCACGCCGAGCTTTTTCAAACGTCCCATCACCTCTATTGTGATGGGACGTTTTATATGTTGAACTTTTAAAAGACTGAGTATGAAAACACGTTTCCTTTCTGAAACGCCTGGGACTAATCTGTAATCCATGGATGAAATAACATATTTAGTCGTCGATGGCGAAAACATAGATGCAACATTAGGTATGTCAGTTCTGGAACGCCGCCCTAATCCGGAGGAACGTCCCCGCTGGGACCGCGTCCTCGATGCAGCGACCCACACATGGAGTCAGCCAACGAAAGGATTGTTCTTCCTCAACGGCTCCAATGGGCACCTCCCGATGGGTTTCATACAGGCTCTGACCGCCATGAATTACACACCAATCCCTCTGGCGTGTGAGTCCCCCTCCGTCAAGGTTGTCGACGTCGGCATTCAAAAAACCCTGTCAGCCATCGCAGAACTCGATGGCGCCTCAGTGATCCTGGCGAGCCATGACGGAGACTTTGTCCCGCAGGTCCGCGAGCTTCTGTCAATGGGGCGCAAGGTCGCGATCGTGTGCTTCAAGGAGTTCCTTTCCGCCCAGCTCCAGGAGCTTGTTGACGAGGGACTTGAGGTGCTCGACCTCGAGCATGACCTCGACGCTTTCCAGGTGGTGCTTCCTCGGCTTCAGATCATCGATCTGGAGGCTTTCGACCCCTTCGCATTCCTGTAAGCCCCTCCCTCAACGCTTTTCGGAAGCAGCACCTTTCCGATGCACTCGTGCCGCGATGGCATGCTGGCGTGGTTGTGCTACAGGCTCGGCTTTCTCAGGGACCAAACCCGCGTGAGGAGTCCCAGATCAGATAGCTCGCAGTGCCCGCTGTCCGCTCACCGCGAGCCTCGTGCACCATGCCCTAGATCTGTCTTTCGCACATACACGATCCCCTGGATCTACCCCTCACACATGCACATACCCCTAGATTCTCCCTGTTTTTTGCACGATCCCCTAGATCTAACGCCCCGTCATTGTGCCGCGTTCCTCAAAACGCAGGTCACAAGACATTCCAATTTTCGAGGGATGTCCTGTCCTCTGTTGATCTAGGGGGTTGTGCACAAATCCTCCTAAGATTTAGGGGTTCGTGCAGGAGAGCATTCAGGATCTAGGGGTTCGTGCACGAAAAAGGTTAAGACCTAGGGCATTGTGCAGCGAGCGGTACATGGCCTGATCAACGGAGCACCCACGACAGGCCCAACGAGCAACCGGTCAAGATAGTGCGGACTCGTGGCGACAACCGGTCAAGGTCTGACGAGGCCACGCTATCCGGGGTAAAGCGTGAGGGTGCATCATCCCCGAGCCTCCGCGCAACGCACCGTTAGCCAAGCGAGGCGACGCGGCGTTGACCGGGGACAAAGCTGAGTGCTGATTCAGCCCTGGACGTCAGGAGCAACGTCCTTGAAGGGCCGGATCGGTTCTACCTGCTCGCGGACGGCCTGCGCTTGCTTCTCATCCCAGATGCCTTCGGCTTCACGCTCAGCATCGCATCGCGCCTGATACGACGCCTTCTCACGCGCGGTCGTTTCTTCATCCCAATCCAGCATTGCAGCCGCGATCTGAGCCACCGCATCCAGGGATTCCACTCCGCGATCCTTGTGCTCATAGTGGATGCGGGTACGACGTGTCAGCAGGTCCTCGATGTGCAGGGCTCCCTCGTACGCAATGCCGAATGCAATTTCCGCCCTGAGATATTCGGGCGCGCCGGGCAACTCGTCTCCGAGAGAAGGATCCTCCTTAATCATTGACAGCACCAACTCGATATCGGCCCCGTATCGATCCAGGAGATCTTCGACGTGGTCGACGCTTAGACCAGACTCCTGCGCCAATTTCTTGCGGGATTCCCACATCGCGAAGTAGCCGTTCGCTCCCTCGAGCGGTGTCTTTTCTGTGACGCACGGCTTGTTCTTCGCCCCAGAGCCGAGCGCAAAGTCCACTGCGTCCTGAGCCATCTGGCGATACGACGTCAGCTTGCCGCCCGCGATCACCGTCAGCCCAGGAGCGGCTTCCGTCACCGTATGTTCACGCGACACTTTCGTGGACTTGGTTTCGTCATTGTCGAGGGTTCCGGGTTGAAGCAGCGGACGCAGACCGGCATACGTGCCGATAATGTCGTCACGCGTCAGCGGGGTCGCCAGCACCGAGTTGGCATGTTCAAGCAGGTAGTCGATATCCTCCCTGTCGGCAACAGGTTCGAGGCGATCCTCATGGTAGGCGGTGTCTGTCGTACCAATGATCCAGTACCGCTTCCACGGAATAATGAAAAGCACGGATTTCTCGGTACGCAGGAAGATACCGACTTTCGACTTGATCGCATCTTTGGGCACCACGATGTGAATACCTTTCGATGCCAGAACTTTCAGTCCCCCGCCGGTGTGCGCCAGCGACTGCGTTTTCTCAGTCCACACACCCGTCGCATTGATGACGCTACGGGCTTTGATATGCAAGTCTTCGCCAGTTTCGAGGTCCACCACATGCGCCCCTCGAACCCGGCCGGAGGAATCCTGATCAAGTTCCTGAACCTGAACTCGGTTGGCAGCCAGCGCACCGTAACGCACTGCCGTGCGCACAAGCGTCACCACCAGGCGCGCATCATCTACACGCGCGTCGTAGTAGACGATCGATCCTGTTAACGCATCGGGTTTGATGGCGGGCGCCAGCTTCAGGGACCCTTTCTTCGAGTAATGCTTCTGGATCGGAACAGACCCGCGGTGCGCAAACTGGGCCAGTACGTCATACATCCCGACACCGATAGCCGAATACGTGCGCTCAATGACCGGAATCTTCAACGGCCACAAGAACGGCTGCGCCTTCACCAGGTGAGGAGCGTTCTGCGTCAGCAGCAGACCGCGTTCCCGCAAGGATTCGTTCACGAGTTTGAAGTCGAGTTGGTACAGGTAGCGCAACCCGCCGTGCACCAGTTTCGAGGAGCGCGACGAGGTACCCGAGGCCCAGTCCTGCGCTTCCACGATTCCCACCCGCAGGCCACGCGTGGCGGCGTCAACGGCGATACCTGCTCCTGTCACTCCGCCACCGATGACGAGTACATCCAGCTCGGGGCCTGACGCCATCTCCTGCAGGGCATCGTGTCGGGCTGTGGGTGATAGAACTGGGATACTCATCTGCGTCTCCATCGATCGTGTTGTTGGACCGTACTTCTTTATCGCGACATTGAGTCGCGCTGTCTGCTCGCGCTAATCGATCACGCTCTTAGACGCGCTTCTCGATCGTGCTTGACGAGTTGTTGCTTTCATTATCTCAGAAATGCACGTCTACCCAAAGGTGTTGGGCATTTGTGCATGAGAGACTGGTAGTCATGAGCAAACGTGATGAGCTGGCACTGCAAGCGGCCGTTCTGTACTACATCCGCGAAGAAAAGATGGAGGCGATAGCCTCCCAATTGAACATGTCGCGCTCGTCGGTTTCACGCCTGCTGTCCTACGCCAAAGAGGTGGGACTGGTGCGCATCCAGGTGCAGGACCTGGCCGGTGCGCGCACCGACCTGGAACGCGAAATTGCGCAGGCGTTCCACGTCAACGCAGTCGTCGTCCCTGTTTCATCAGTAGACACCCCTGTCGCCACGCTTGAATCGGTGGCGCAGGTGGCCGCGGCGCAGCTCGCCAACTTGATGCAACCTGGCGCCACGCTTGGAATCGCCTGGGGCAATACAACAGCAGAAGTCACGCGCCACTTGGCCAGGACTCCCCTGCCCAACGTCACGGTCGTCCAGCTCAACGGGGCCGGCAATGCGGCACAGTCAGGTGTCCCGTACGCGGGTTCAATCATGTCGCGCGCTGCTGAAGCGTTTGGTGGCCAGACGGTCTACTTCCCCGTCCCCGCGTTCTTCGACTATGCCGACACTAAAGAGGCACTGTGGCGCGAACGCTCAATTCGCCAGGTCCTGACGACGATCGAGTCGTCAACCGTGGCACTGTTCGGTGTGGGTTCGCTCGACGCAGCGCTCCCCTCGCACGTGTATTCGGGCGGATATCTTGACGCCACCGAACTGCACGCAGCACGCGCCGACGGAGTAGTGGGCGACGTCTGTACAGTACTGATCCGCGAAGACGGCTCAACGAATATGGAGCTCAACCATCGAGCATCCGGTCCCATGCCCGACGTATTGCGGCGCATCCCCGTGCGGCTGTGCGTCGTTTCTGGCGTCTCGAAAGCGATTCCCCTGCTGGGAGCGTTGCGTGCCGGGGTGATGACGCACCTGGTGGTCGACTCCGAAGCGGCACGCGCACTGCTCAACCGGATGAACCGCGAGCACGGTCAGCGATCGTCTCGCTAACGGGCCCGCTCACGCACGTCAAGCAATTCGAGCGCGGGGGTTGCCACATCGATGCCTGACACGCTCATCACCTGCTCGATGACGGTGTTCGGGAAGACACTGACACCGCATGTCGCACCCAGCATTGCGCCGGTAATCGCGCCGATTGTGTCCGTGTCGCCTCCAATATTGGCGGCCTGGATCAGAGCTTTATAGGGCTGCTGCGCGTAGCGGCGCGCCAGCGCGAACGCGGCCGGAACAGCTTCATTGGATTCGACGGATGTTCCCACCATTTCGCGCAGCCAGGTTGCGAAGTCTTCCTCGTTCCTCTTGCGGGCATGATTATGGGCGTACTGCGTGCGTGCAACGACGCTGGCTCGCGGACTCCAGTGTCCGGGCGAACCCAGTCGGTCGATTTCGGTCAGCGCAAGTTCAAGTGCTGACAGGGTATCCAACCCGTTGATCCCCAGGCTGACGACTCCGGCGACGAGCGCAGCACTTTCAAAACCCTGCGTCGTATTGTGCGTCACCATGCATGATTCGCGCACTACGCGCGCGAACGCTTCGGCCTCGCGCATGTCGATGGCTATGCCCACCGGCGTCACCCGCATCGCGGCGCCGTTGGTCGTGCCTTCCGTTCCAGTGGTGCCGTATTCGGCGCCGGCACGGATTTCTTCGAGTGCACTCTTGGTGGAGGGGCCGAGCAGGTCGAGGGATCCTCGCGCTCTCATCGTGTCTTCCCACGCGAGCAGGCGGTGCGCCAGTTCAAGCGAATCAATGTGCCCGTCACCGTCGATCAACAGGGAGGCAACCAGGAGGGCCTGTTCGGTGTCGTCGGTGACATGGCCAGCTTTCATGGAGGGCGCGATGGGCTGCGTCGGGCTCGCATCGACGAGGCCGTCCACACGGATGTACGCCTGATGAATCTCCTCATGGCTCATCGATTGCGTGGGCATGCCGAGCGCATCACCGAGAGCAAGTCCAGTCAGAGCGCCGATCGCCCGATCCGCTTTGAGCGCTTGCGTTTGCTTCACGAAGTTCGTCACGAATTACTGCCTTAGTGGTTCTGCGTCGTTTTATTGATGTACGAGGGCATCTTTGGGCGCTGCCACATGAAAGCACATGGGAGCCAGCAGGTGCCTTTCGTTTAATGTAAACACAGAACCTGCATGTTGGCTGAGAAGTTTCGGAGCGTAGGGCTCGTGAGCAGATACGGCCGGCATATATGTGTCCTGCCAGGCAGATGCGCTCAACAGGCGAAAGTCACTGCCAAACGGGCACGGTCGACGGGCGAAAGTCGCCGGTAAGCAAGTACGTCGAGCAGGTTAATGCCACTAGCAAGCAGTACCCGTATTTGAGCTCCACTGCTTGCGCCTGCGCAGTCGATTGGTCTGCACCGCGGCATCAGGCTGTGAGCAGGGCTGCCATCATCGCTCCGACAATGAGCAGTCGCTTCTTGCTCGCCCGGCCCCGATTCATCATGGTTGCATCTTTCCCATCGATGCAGTGTGGTGGTGCAGGCAGCTCGTAGCGGATCAGATCTTCTTGACCAGCGGGAACGTGATGGTTTCTCTGATTCCCTGCCCCGTCAGAGCCATGAGCAGGCGATCCAGCCCCATTCCCATGCCGCCCGACGGAGGCATGCCGTATTCCATCGCCATCAGGAAGTCCTCGTCCAGCACCATAGCTTCCGGGTCGCCTTCAGCAGCGGCGAGTGCCTGGGCTTCGAAGCGCTGGCGTTGGATCACGGGGTCGACCAGTTCCGAATAGGCTGTGGCCAGTTCAAACCCTCGCACATACAGATCCCACTTTTCCACCACGCCGGGCTTTGAGCGGTGTCCTCGTACCAGCGGTGAGGAATCTTCCGGGAAGTCGCGCACGAAAGTCGGTGCCCACAGACTGTCCCCCACGGTCTTTTCAAAAATAACTTCCGCAATCTTGCCATTGACGTAGTGGTCGGGGATCTCTTCGCCCAGATCCGTTGCGATGCGCACCAAATCCTCGCGAGAAGTCTGCGGGCTGATCGCGGTTCCGACCGCATCCGAAATCGAGTCATACAGGCTGATCGACTCCCACGATCCCGACAGGTCGTAGGTCGAACCGTCGGGCAGGGTGACGACTTCGGTTCCCAGTGCGTCGCGCGCGGCTTTCTGAATGAAATCACGGGTACGCGTGGCCATCGTGTCGTAGGTTCCGTACGCTTCGTACGCTTCCAGCATTGTGAATTCAGGTGAGTGTGACGAGTCAGCGCCTTCATTGCGGAAGTTACGGTTGATCTCGAAGACCTTGTCAACACCACCGACAACTGCGCGCTTGAGATACAGCTCAGGGGCGATACGCAGGTACAACTCCGTGTCGTAGGCATTCATGTGTGTTGAGAACGGGCGTGCTGCCGCACCGCCGTGCAGGACCTGCAGCATCGGCGTCTCAATTTCGATGAACCCTGCGTCATGGAAGTAGTCGCGCAGTGAACGCACAACGTTGGCTCGCATGCGCACCATCTCGCGAGCTGCGGGGCGCACGATCATGTCGAGGTAGCGGCGGCGCACGCGCATGTCCTCCGACAGCGCCATTTCCGTGCCGTCTTCAGCGGTGTAGGTCTTGGGAAGTGGACGCAGTGCCTTGGATGCGATCTTCCATGCGGGGGCATCCTCGCCCTCCCCCGGCTCCGCCATAATCGACAGTTCTCCGCGCCTGGATGAAATCACTCGCCCGTGGACGAACAGGTGGTCTCCCAGGTCAACCTCGGACTTGTAGGTTGCGAGCGAGTCCGGTCCGACGGAGGCGGCGGACAGCATCACCTGGATGCGCACACCTGCGCCGTCCTGCAAGGTGGCGAAGCAAAGCTTTCCGCCGTTGCGCATCAGTATCACACGGCCGGCAATTCCCACCACATCGTCGGTTTCTTCACCGGCTTCCAGATGTCCATACGCCTCGCGCACCAGAGCGATGGTCGACGTGATCGGCAGTTCAACCGGGTAGGGCTGCTTCCCCTCGTCCAGCATGGTTTGACGTTTACCTGCACGGATCCGCATCTGTTCAGGCGCGTCGTCACGGCCCTGTCCCGCTTCCTTTCGAGGAGCGTTTGAGTCGTTGTGTCCGGCCGGTTTCTGGGGCGTTAGTTCTTCACTCACGTGTGCCATGGTATCTGTTTCAGTCTTTCTTCGAAAAACGAGGGAGGCCTCCGCTGTCTCAGTTCATACCTGAACTGTGCAGATCCAGCTCGCGGGCGCGTTCGGAGTCCTCGGGCACGCGACCAGGATGAGAGCCACATTCCACGATGTGATTGTCGCGGTCAACGAAGACCACATGAGGCTGCCAGGATTCCAGTCGTGATTCTGGAACGGACACGTACGCCATGATAATGACCAGGTCCCCCACGCCGATTTTTCGGGCTGCGGCACCGTTAAGCTGCACCACGCCCGAACCGGCCGGCCCGGCGATGGTGTACGTCGTCAGCCGCTCACCGTTATTGATATCGACAATGTCCACCTGCTGGCCTTCACGGATGTCGGCTGCTTCCAGCAGATCCGCATCAATCGTCACCGACCCGACATAGTGCAGGTCGGCATCGGTGACGCGCGCACGATGAATCTTGCCGCATATCATCGGGCGGTACACTTCCGCGGGCGAGCTGGCCGCGCGCGGGCCCATCGCTGGTGCGCTCTGGTCAGTCATTGGCATCCCCCGAGGCGCCCTTTGGGCGGTCAATGATCGTATTGTCGATCAGGCGGGTCGACCCCACGCGCGCTGCCAGCAGCACATATGCGCGGTCGGGCCACTGATCGGTGGTGGGCACCGTTACTCCTGACTGGTCAGAGTCTGCGAGCGCCACGATCTGAAAAGTCGCTTCGTCTGTCAATGCCACATAGTCACGCTCCACGCCTTCGGCTTCGTCGAGCACCTGCGCTGCAGCTTCCACGACTGCGCTGGGCGAGTCACCCTCGTTGGCACGTTGGCGAGCGGTGCGCAGGGCGCGCGACAATGTCAACGCGCGTTCACGTTCCTCATCCGAGAGGTACTGGTTGCGGCTGGACAGTGCCAGGCCGTCTGTATCGCGCGCAATCGGCACGCCTTCGATGCGCACCGGCACGTCGAGTTCGTCCATCAGGTTGCGTACCATCGCGAGCTGTTGCGCGTCCTTTTGGCCAAACAGCGCAACATCGGGGCGGACGCGCTGGATGACCTTGGTGACGACAAGCGCCACGCCAGCCAGGTGCGTGGGCCGGGTCTTGCCTTCCAGAACGCGCGCGATTGGCCCCGGATCAATGGTCACGGCGGGTTCGTGCGGATACACGTCATCGGGCGTCGGGGCGTACACCACGTCCACATCAAGGTCACTGAGCTTGGCGAGGTCGGCGTCAAATGTGCGCGGGTAGGCGTCAAAGTCTTCACCGGGTGCAAACTGCGTCGGATTAACAAAAATCGACACGATCACGTGATCTGCCAGTTCCTTGCCGCGCCGAACGAGCGACAGGTGTCCTTCGTGCAGGGCGCCCATCGTCATGACCAGTGCGCGCGTGCCCGTCATGTGTGCCAGCGCATCATGTAGTTCGGCGCGAGTATGTGCAACGATCGGGGTCATCGTTTCAGCCTCCTTCAGACCCTTCTATTGTTCCCCCGTTTGAGCCTGCTTCCCACCACAATTGGTGCGCAACTGGTCACGATTGACGAGGCTGGCGCACGCGCCTATGGTCACACGCGACATTGAAAGGGCTGGGGCGAGGCGGTTATGACTCCATCAGGGCGGTGTACAGCTCGTCGGCTGCGCGTTGGGACAGACGCTCACTGCGGGTGAGCATCGTGATCGTTGCCTGCGCCATGTCTGTGTAGTTGTCGGCAGAATCGGTCAGCCGCGCACCTGTCTGCTCGTTGTCCTCGGCGGCCAGGCGCGCAGCTTTGTGGAGTGCGGTGATGTGTGCGCTGACAGTTCCTGAATCGGCGCGCACGATCGGGCCGGTCAACCCCTGATCTCCTTCGGTCAGTGCGCGATCCAGCGCAGCTTCGACCAGGGGTCGCAGGTACGTGCCGGACTGTTCGACTCCGGCAGCTTCCAGCATGCGTCGGGCGTGCACGATCAGTGTGACGAGGTGGTTGGCACCATGCGCAAGTGCCGCGTGATATAAGGTGCGGTCGTTTTCCTGTACGATCACGGGTTCTCCACCCAACTCCACCACCAGTGCCTGCGCAATCGGCACCAGCGCAGCAGGCGCGGTCACGGCGAATGGTGTGCCCACCAGGCGGGACACATCGATGGACGTGCCGGTGAACGTCATTGCCGGATGCAGTGCGATCGGCAGTGCGCCTGCCTGTTGGGCTTTGTTCAAGATGGCGACGCCGTGCGTTCCGCACGTGTGCGCGACGATCTGGCCAGGACGGAACGCTCCCAGATCTGCCAGTCCGCTCACCAATGATTCGATCGCATCGTCAGGGATGGCGATGAGGACCAGGTCGGCGGCGGAGATGACGTCAGGAATATCCATGATCGGCACTCCCGGCAGCATGACCTCTGCACGTTCGCGCGCCTGGGGTGACGACGCATTCACCGCGACGATATCGTGACCGGCTGCACGCAGCGCGGATCCCAGGGGAGGACCGACATGCCCCATCCCAATGATTCCGATATGGAGCTGGTCAGGGCGCGGACGACGCGACGGTTCGCCCGCATGCTCATGCGCGCTGCGCCTCGGGCGCTCATGCGCGTCGTGTAAGGGATTCACAAGTGTTTACCCTACCGCTCGTCAGAGCCCGCTGCGGGCAAGGCGCCGGCAGCAGGTGCACTGGCTGCGGGCGGGGCGTCAGTGTCAGCTCCAGCTGCGGGCGAAACATCCTCAGGTGAATCCTCGTAAGCATTGGCACTGTGTTCAATCTGCTCGGCAACCTTCGGATCGGACACTGACTGGGCCACGCGACGCATCCAGCGTTCAGGCGGCTCATGGTCACGGCGAAGTCGCCCTCGTTCCATCAGGGTTGCAACCATCGTGGTGGCGAATTCCAGGTCAAGATGGTGAGCAGCAATCGGTGCCTGACCGTTGACCAGTTTCGGATTGACCACAGCGAGCTTGCGTCTGCGCAACCACGGCCCCTGGTAGATGCTCACAGACTGGAAACGCTCATAGGGCATGATCGTCAAGGTGTGAGTGACGCGCCCATCGCGCACCGCCATCACCCGTTCGGTCAAAGCCGAGCCGCGCCTGCGCCAGACAATCGGATCCATGACTTTTGAGCGCTCCGGGTTGGGCACAAAGTAGCGGCTGGAACTGCGGTTATCCCCATGCAGGCCGTCGTGGATCAGGGCGAGGGGGTCATCCACACCCAGGTCCTGGATCACCATCCACACAGCCAGTTCAGCTTCTTCGCGCGTGCCGACCGGGAGCAGCACGTAGGAGGCGTCAGCCATTTCCGATCCGTTGGAAGAATTGCCTGCGTAGCCGGCCATCGAGACGGTGACGCGGTACCAGTCTTTGGTGCGCCACAGGAAGGGTTGCGTGATGCGCACGGAGTGGACGCGTCGCGGCGGAATGGTTTGGGAACGCGTCGAAGTCAGGCCCTTGCGAATACGGATGCCCGAAGCTGAGATGCCTGCGCGGAAGTCAAACGCGCCGGCAAAACGGCTCCACACAACACTGCCGATGGGCAAAATACCGACGATGATCGGGATGAAACCTGACACGCCTGCCAGCCCCTCCGTCAGTATCAAGGCGATCATGCCGATCATGGCGGCCAGGAACACCAGGAAGGAGATGATCAGGCCAACCGACATGAACAATGAGGCAATGAGACGGCCAGATGGCACACGGAAGACTTCATTTTCCTGTGCCTCCGGAGCAGGAGCACCAGTGCCGATACTGTCACTTGCGGCGACCTGTTCACCGAGGTCAACGTCGGGAGCTTCCGCGGCAGCTTCACGTGCCTGACGCGCCAGTGCAGCGGATGCTGATCCGGATGTGACACCCGCAGCCAGTGCGAGGATTTCGGCGCGCAGATTGTGGAGTGTTTCAGTTTTCAGGTAACCGAACTCCAGGTTCGAATGTGACCCGCCTGCCACTTCGATGGTGACTTTGCCCAGACCGAAAATCCTGCCAAGCAGAGGCTGGACGATGTCAACCGCCTGGATTTTTTCCAGTCGGGCGTGGCGTTGTACTCGGAAGATGATGCCCGACCGGTACCAGACGGCTTCATCGGTGAGAGCGTAGGCTGTGCGCTTCCACGCAAAATAGGAGTACACGCCCACCAGCACCGAAAAGAGCGCGATTGCTCCCAGAATGTAGCCCACGATATGGAGTCCCGGCGTGTGGGAGATGACGTCCGAGTCAAGCAGCTCAGAGATCACACCGGTGCCTTGGTAGGCCAGGAATGCCACCAGGGAAGCAAAGAACTGCCACGTGTTGAGGACCGGTGAAATGCGGTGGACTTTACGCCAGCCTTCCTCCGGCAGCGCATTGTCGAGGGCGCTCGCCGTGCGCTTCTTTCGCTCGGACTGTGACGGCGTGTGTGAAGCGGGCAGAGTCGCCCCCGTATGCGGAGTCGATGCAGCGGACGAAGGTGACTGCGAAGGCGAGCATGGCTGTGCGGGCGTCGTTCGCATTGTCGGCTCTACTGGTTCTGTGGGCGCAGGTGCGCCCGATGGGTCTGCGGTCTCGTTGCTCATATCGCTCACAGTCCCGTCAGTTCTTCAGAGCCACGCTTAGCCAGCATGTCGCGCAGCTGGGCTGCCTGGTCGGTCGGCAGGCCATCAATCGAGCCGGCCGTTTCGTTGGACGCTGTATTGATCTTGATGGACGCAATGCCGTAGTGACGGGCTATCGGCCCCTCGGACACATCGACATACTGGATTCGACCGTAGGGGATAATGCTGAGATTGCGGAACATGATGCCGGAGCGGATCATGAATTCGTCGTTGCTGAATGCGAATCCCAGCGCGCGCACCTGCCGCTGGATCAGCCAGATCTGCCAGATGCTGTACGCAATGATGACTCCGGTGCCGATCCACCACCAGGGAAACGACACGATAGCCAGCACTGCGAAGATCAGGGCAAGCGGAATGACGAAGATCAGAACTCCAATTGTGCGCACTCGAGCCAGCGCCGGCGACACCGGCGTAAATGTGATGCCTTCCGGACTCATTGGATCTGTCATCACGGTCTCCCTCATCATTCGTTCAATTTTCATCGTCAATAGTGGCACATCGTTGGGGCGAAGAACATGCTGAACTCTCACGCGTCGTTCAGCCAACTTTCAGGATGAACCGCCACACTAACTGTATGGCTGTTCATATCCCGACTTCATCCGACTCCGCTGAAGCACGTCTGCTCGTCGTCGATGACGAGCCGAATATCCGCGACCTTCTCGCATCATCATTGCGTTTTGCTGGATTCGAAGTGATCGCTGCTGCGGATGGTGCCAGCGCTTTTCACGAGGCCACTCAATCCCACCCTGATCTCATCGTGCTGGATGTGATGCTGCCCGACATGGATGGCTTCACGGTGACGCGGCGTTTACGCGAAGCGGGTATCACGGTTCCGGTCCTGTTCCTGACTGCGCGTGACGATATGCGCGACAAAATCCAGGGGCTGACAGTGGGCGGAGACGACTATGTCACCAAACCTTTCGGCCTGGAGGAAGTCGTCGCTCGCATCCGCGCCATCCTGCGCCGCACTCGCCACAGCGGCGAAGATGACGGCATGCTGCGTGTGGGGGATTTGGAACTGGACGAGGACGCTCACGAGGTTCGCCGCGCGGGCGTCGATATCGAGCTATCCCCCACCGAGTTCAAACTCTTACGCTACCTGATGATCAACGAGGGGCGCGTCGTCTCCAAGATGCAGATCCTTGATCACGTGTGGGAATACGACTGGGATGGTGAAGCAGCCATCGTTGAGTCGTATATTTCCTACCTGCGTCGCAAATTGTCAGTCGAAGGATCGTCGGGCGAGCTCATCCACACTCGCCGCGGCGTGGGCTACATGCTGAGGGAAGACAGCTGACAGTGCAACCCGTCCAATCTGCCCGGCAGATATGGGAACACCGGCCCCTGTCATCACGCATGGTGATCTTGACAGTGGCCTTGCTGGCCCTCGGCCTGACAATGGCTGGAGCAGCAATGATCGGCCTGCTTCAGCGTCACCTGACCTCACAGATCGACGCGCAACTGGTCTCGTCAGCATCACCCCTGGCCCGGCAATCCCTCACCGAATTGACGAACACCAACGCTTATGTTCCAACCCGATTTTTCATTCGCGCGGTGCACGCCGACGGGCAGACCTGGACCTATACGTCGCCTGAAACCTTAGAGTACTCGGGCACGCCGAATATTCCCGACCTGCTCGAGCCGGGCGAATTTGCCAATACTGAATCCGGGTGGACGCGGCCCGTCACCGTCTCATCGTCACTGCCCGGCTCCACGTGGCGGGCAATGGCGATTCCGCTGGGAGTGCGAGGCAGTCAGGATCCCGTTGGGGTCATGACCATTGCACTTCCACTCACTGACGTCCAGCGCACACTGTCAGACACCGCTTTCTACTTCCTGCTGACCTCCATGATTATCGTCATCGCAGGAGGGACGATCGGCCAGTACCTGGTGCGCAAGTCTCTCAAACCGCTGCGCAATATTGAGGTCGTTGCCGGTCGCATCGCTGCCGGAGACCTGAGTCAGCGCATCCCACCCGAACCGCCAACCACTGAAGTCGGATCGCTGGCATTGTCACTCAACACGATGCTCAGTCAGGTCGAACAGTCATTCCATACGCGCGCCGAGTCTGACCGTAAGATCCGTCGTTTCGTCTCTGACGCGTCACACGAGCTGCGCACTCCTCTTGCCGCCATCCGCGGGTACGGCGAGCTCTATCAGATGGGAGGCGTGCCCGGCAACCAGGTTCCAGAAGTCATCAGTCGTATTCACTCCGAGGCCACGCGCATGGGAAACCTCGTGGAGGATCTGCTGACGCTGGCACGAATTGACGAGGGGCGACCTCTTGCCCTGACTCCGGTGGACCTCGTCAAAATTGCTGACAATGCTGCCTCCGACCTTGAGGCGCTCGATCCTGCACGCGACATCACCGTCAGGTCACTGTCCGGGCGTAAAGCTCCGATGACGTTGACGGTCAATGTGGACCGTGACCGCATTCAGCAGGTTTTCACGAATCTGGTAGGCAACATCAACCGCTACACGTCCAGCGATACGCCAGTGGAGCTGGCTCTGGGGCTCAACGACGGCATGGCGATCGTGGAATTCCGTGACCACGGTCCCGGCATTGCTGAAGACGAACAAAAACGCGTCTTTGAGCGCTTCTACCGCACTGAGGATTCACGCGCGCGCACGACGGGCGGATCTGGTCTGGGATTGGCGATCGTTGCTTCGATTATTGGGGCGCACAACGGCACCACTGAGCTGAAAACGACCCCTGGTGGTGGCTTGACGGTGCGTATTGAACTGCCCACACATTTGACTGCGGAGGACCTCACAAACGAGGCAGATCAAGGCATGTGAGGCGCTGCGCGCTGGGCGCGCGATGCTATTTCGCCCACACATCCGCCTTTTTTGGGACTCTCGGGTAGGAATATGACACCAAGTGCGGCTACCATAGCTCGGTATCATCCCTTTCAAGGAGTGTGAATCGTCATGGGTGCTGAAGCACCTCAGTGGCTGTTCAGTTCATTTGTTCAGTCAATGCAGGAGTTGGGGGCTACCGCAACGCCCGCTCAACTTGACGCCGAGGCTCGTGAACTCCTCAGCCGGTGGAATGAGCCGGGTCGAACGCTGCACAATGTGCGGCACCTGATCGATGTACTGGCGCATCTCGATGAGCTGTCGGGGTCAACACACGATCCCGATGTTCTTCGTATCGCAGCGTGGTACCACGGTTTGATCCTGAACCGCGCTGTGCAGGCGGCTTTGTGGGGTTCAAGCCCGCAGGCCGTCAGCGCCGAGTGCGCCGAATTGACTCACGAACACTTGACCGGACTGGGAATCAGCGACGACGTGGCAATGCGGGTTGCCGACCTGATTCGCATGGTCGCCATACACACCGCCCCGCGTGATGACGTGGACGCGCAGGTTCTGGTGGACGCTGACCTCGCTTCGATCGCTGCCGCGCCGCAGGAGTACAAGAAATTCCGTCAGTCGCTGCGTGAAGAATACGAACAAGTCGATGATTTGGCCTACTTGCGTGCCCGCCGGATCGTGGTGCGCCGCCTGCTGGCTCGCGATTCGGTCTTTCACTCCCCTGGCGCTGCTGAATGGGAGTCGCGTGCCCGCGAAAACCTGGAAGCTGAGCTGGCCAAGCTCGATGAAGCAATTCTTGAGAAGGATCCTTCTGATATCTCATCGGCCAGTGACAACACCTCCGGCATCGAAGTGGTGGATGGACCCACAACCGGTCAGTTTGACGATGCGCAAGTAACATCGTCGGGTGCCATCATCATTCGCCGCAAGCATTTGAAGTGGAATAACTGCTCGCAGATGCAGGATGAGGGTGACGACGATGACGTCGAGACGACATCCACCATCCCTGTGCTGGCTCCCGAGGCAGCGGATGGTTACGCGGCGCGCCCCGGTTCCGATGGGGATGACGACTCCGACAACGAAGATGCTTCCTCACTGGAAACAGCTATCGAGACGCTGGATGTGCCCAGCCGCCCCAGTTCTCAGTCCTGAAGCCGCGCGTCAGGCTCCCCCTCGACGCGCGTTCACAGGAGGAGGCGTTCTTCCCGCGCGTTCACAGGAAAAAGCATTCTTCCTGCGCATCCACAGGAGGAGGTATTCTCTGCGCGCATCCACAGGTTCCAGGCGCAATGTTTTCGAGGGCGGCTGCCCTTCCTACGGTATGTGTGACGAGCCCACCGCGGGTTCGCGCAACCGAAAGGATGATCCCCGATGGCAACATATAACGTCGACTCAGATCTAGTTGCTGCATCTGCAGCCAATATCGGCGCCACAGCCGAACGTATTCGAACAGAAGTGGCATCCATGATGGCTGATCTTCTGGCCCTGCAGGACACATGGACGGGAGTTGCGTCAGCTAATTTCGCTGAGCTGACCGCCTCCTGGCGCGCAACTCAAACGCAGGTTGAATCGTCATTGGATTCGATCAGCACGCAGCTATCCGCTGCTGCCAACGTCTACGCTGATGCCGAGTCGCAGACCGTGTCGTTGTTCGCGTAAGTGACGATGTCGCGAACATGCGAGGAAGCCCCGCCGAGCACGTGTGCTCAACGGGACTTCCTCGCGCTTAACTGGATATGCGGTCAGCGCCTTCCAGTCAATTGGTGTCTGTAGGTCAGATTCGGCTTAGTACATTCCGCCCATGTCATCGCCACCGGCAGCGGGCGCTGCTGGCGGTTCTGGCTTGTCGGCCACAACGGCCTCAGTGGTCAGGAACATTCCGGCGATGGATGCTGCGTTCTGCAGTGCGGAACGAGTCACCTTGACCGGGTCGGAGATTCCTTCAGCCATCAGGTCACCGTATTCGCCGCTGTCAGCGTTCAGGCCTTCGCCCGGCTTCATGGAGGACACGCGATCCACCACGACGCCGCCTTCGAGTCCGGCGTTCTCAGCGATCTGCTTGATAGGAGCTGCAACAGCCAGGCGCACAATGCCCACGCCTGTTGCCACGTCGCCTTCGACCTTGAGGTCGTCCAGCGCTGCGTGTGCGGCGTGGAGCAGTGCCACACCACCACCGGCCACGATGCCTTCTTCAGAGGCTGCGCGGGCGTTACGGATAGCATCTTCGATGCGGTGCTTACGCTCCTTCAGCTCAACCTCGGTTGCGGCGCCGGACTTGATAACGGCGACACCACCGGAAAGCTTGGCGAGGCGTTCTTGCAGCTTCTCGCGGTCGTAATCGGAATCGGTGTTCTCGATCTCGGTCTTGATCTGGCGGATGCGACCATCGATGGCGTCCTTTTCACCGGCGCCGTCCACAATGGTGGTCTCGTCCTTGGTGACGACAACCTTGCGGGCGCGACCCAGCAGTTCCAGATCGGCGTTCTCGAGGGAAAGGCCAACGGTCTCGGAGATGACCTGGCCGCCGGTCAGGATGGCCATATCCTGCAGCATTGCCTTGCGGCGATCGCCAAAGCCGGGAGCCTTGACGGCCACTGACTTGAAGGTTCCGCGGATCTTGTTGACGACCAGTGTAGCCAGCGCTTCACCTTCGATGTCCTCAGCAACAATCAGCAGGGACTTGCCGGACTGCATGACCTTCTCAAGCAGGGGCAGCAGATCCTTGACATTGGAGATCTTGGATTCCATGAGCAGAACGTAAGGGTCCTCAAGGACTGCTTCCTGACGCTCAGTGTCGGTGACGAAGTACGCGGACAGGTAGCCCTTGTCGAAACGCATGCCTTCGGTGGTCTCCAAGGTGGTGTCGAAGGAATTGGTCTCTTCAACAGTCACAACACCTTCGGCTCCGACCTTTTCGAACGCTTCAGCGATGAGCTTGCCGATGGCCGGATCATTTGCCGAGATCGACGCGGTTGCAGCGATCTGGTCGGTGGTTTCGATCGGCTTGGCGTCCTTGTGCAGCTGCTCAACGATTGCTTCAACTGCCTGGTCGATGCCGCGCTTGATTCCAATCGGGTTGGCGCCGGCTGCGACGTTACGCAAACCTTCGTGTACGAGTGCCTGGGCAAGAACGGTTGCGGTCGTGGTGCCATCACCGGCGACGTCATCGGTCTTCTTGGCAACTTCCTTCACCAGTTCGGCGCCGATGCGCTCGAACGGATCTTCGAGGTCGATTTCCTTGGCGACAGACACGCCGTCTTTGGTGATCGTGGGAGCTCCCCACTTCTTGTCGAGGACAACGTTGCGGCCCTTGGGGCCAAGCGTGACCTTGACGGTGTCAGCCAGAAGATTCAGACCGCGCTCCATGCCACGGCGCGCTTCCTCATCAAAATGAATGAGCTTGGACATGCTATGTATATTCCTTCCGCATTGCGGATCGTAGGGACGGTGCCCGCGACGGACGATTCCACTGGCAACGTTCTTGTCTCGTTGCCGGTGTAACCTCACCAGCCCTAAGGTCTTTTATCACTCTGCCTTGGCGAGTGCTAATCCAATTTTGGCACTCTCGACCCGAGAGTGCAAGGCGGGCATAGTCGCTCATAGCGAACAGTCATGAAGCGGGTTGTACCGGCGGATAGCCCGTCCAGCGGCCACCTTGCCCGGCAGCTGTGACCGACAGTGCTGAGCTGCGCGTTCTTTAACATTCAGTCAATGCGGGAGGGCGCTCGTCTTCTCGCACAGGGCCAGGCGCTGTTCCTTGTCCGAACGGTTGGCCGCCCAGCTGCTCGCGATCATGTTCTTCCAGAAGGTACGACAGATCCGGTCCCACAGGAACAACGCGGGTGGGGTTGATTTCCTCGTGCACGATGTAGTAGTGCTCTTTGATCTGTTGGATGTCCACCGTGTCACCGAAACCCGGTGTTTGGAACAGGTCCTGCAGGTAGGCACGCGGTACCGGCATGTCACGGATCATCATCCGATTGGCTTTGAAGTGCCCGAAATAGACTGCATCGAAACGCACAAGGGTGGTGAACAGTCGCACGTCAGCCAGCGTGATGTGGTCACCGACCAGGTAGCGGCGGGAGGTGAGCCGATCACTGACCCAGTCCATTGCGCGCCACAGATCTCGATAGGCGTCCTCGTAGCTGGATTGGTCAGCGGCGAAACCGCACCGATAGACACCGTTGTTGATGTTCGGGTAGACCTCGTCGTTGACGGCTTCGATTTCGTCCACCAACGACTCTGGATACAGGTCCGCAGCGCCGTCACGCTGCACGCCTGACCACTGTGTGCACATGTCGATGGTCATCTGGTTAAAGTCATTGGTCACCACGGCACCACTGGGGACATCCACAATCGCGGGGACGGTGATCCCTTTCGGATAGTCGGGCACGCGCGCAAAGTATGCGTCCTGGAGGCGCTCGATGCCAAGCACCGGATCACGGTTGTCGGGGTACATCCCACTGTAGTTCCATGACCGGGCATCGTGGGTGGGGCCTGCCAGACTCAGTGTCAGAGCGTCCTCCAGACCCATGAGTCAGCGGATGATGACAGCGCGGTGTGCCCACGGGCAAGCTCGGGCGGCCATGAGGCGGTAGCGGCCAGATTCGACCGGCCACAACATGTTCCCCACTTCACGTGCATCGCCTGATCGCGGTTGCGGAGCGGATCCTGGCGGGATCGACGACAATCCTGTCAGTAATGTAGGCGATGTCGCGTACGTACTCACCTTCGGTTGCGGCGTTGTGAGCTTTCTGAGCGTCGTCAGCCATATTTCCGCCTCTTCTTGAGGGGCTCCTCTTATCTGAGCAGGACGACCACGTCGTAGTCACCGACATCATCGAAGTTCTCGCGAACCTCGTCAATTCCCAGGACTCGGGCGATTTCGTGGGCGGATTTTTCGATCTGCGGATCGGCGTAGTACACCACAGAAACGTCGGAGACCCAACCTTCTGCGTTCTCAGCGATAGTTCCGGGGAATCCTGCCTCGTTCAGCGCTGCGGATTTTTCGGCCGCAAGCCCCTCGATACCCGTGCCGTTGAGGACGCCGATCTTGACATGCTTGTCGATGATTTCTTCAGTTGGCTCATCTCCGGACGATTGAGTTTCTTCGCCCGATACCTGTGTGTCGGTTGAGCCAGTTCCCGAAGCTTCTGGCTTCTCATCTGCCTGCTCGCCCGATTGCACATCGCCCGAGGGGGGCGCGACCGACTGTGCGACCGACTGAGTCGAATCGGACTGTGACGGCGTGATTCCTGCATTGGTGAGGACTCGCGCGAGACCCCATCCGAGCAGCGGGATAACGATGAGAAGAATCAAGAACGGCGCGACTGAGCGCCATTTCGAGGGCTGGGCGCGGTGCATACCGACCGGCATATCTTCGCCAGCTCGATCAAATTCATCCTTCGGATACTGTGAGCTCACGCGCTTAGACTATCTGTAACTGTCACTTTTGTGCGGCCAATCGGCCGGGTGTCGCATCGGCAGCGCCGGTTACGGCTGTCTCAACATACCGCTCAGACCGCGGCTCGAAGGACACCCTCGTCAATAAGACGGGATACGCTAGGTACGTGAGCGAAATTGAAGGCGGCACCGGCCCGCGACCATTGAGTGAGCTGCTTGATCCGGGATGGGCGCGGGCGCTGGCTCCGGTTGAAGAGCGCGTGCATGAGCTTGGACAGATGTTGCGCTCGGAGATTCAATCTGGTCACGGGTACTTTCCTGCCGGACGGGACGTGTTGCGCGCGTTCACATATCCGTTTGATGAGGTCAAGGTGCTCGTCGTCGGCCAGGATCCCTATCCGACACCCGGGCACGCCATGGGGCTGTCGTTTTCTGTTGCTCCCGGGGTTCGCCCGCCTCGCTCCTTGGAGAATATCTTCACTGAGTTGGTGGAGGATCTGGGTGTGCCTCGTCCGACCAGCGGTGATTTGACTCCCTGGTCACGCGAGGGAGTGTGCCTGCTGAACCGCGTCCTTACTGTGCGCCCTGGCGCGCCGGCTTCGCATCGTGGCCGCGGCTGGGAAGAGGTGACGGATTGCGCGATCGATGCTCTTATTGGACGAGGGAGGCCTCTGGTCGCTGTTTTATGGGGTCGCGATGCTCAGGGACTGAAGCCGCGACTGGGTGCAACACCTGTGGTGGAGTCTGCTCATCCGTCGCCGCTTTCTGCTCGTCGCGGGTTCTTCGGTTCGCGGCCGTTTTCGCGTGTCAATGCGCTGCTGCAGTCTCAGGGCGCGGAGCCGGTCAACTGGCAGTTGCCGTAGGAATCTTAGGGGTCACTCTTTCAGGCGGGCCCGCTGGCCGCGGATGCAGATAGCGGCGCAGAGGCCGGCAATCTGAAAGCGGACTTTCGAGGACGGGTTGGTCGCAATTAGGCAGAACTCTGCTCTCACGGCCGTGCTGACCCCTGAAAGTTGGACAGTTATGTGTTCAGTCGTGAGTGCGAGGAGTCAGTTCATTCAAAACGGCAGGAGATACGAGCGCGTCGCTTTTACTCTTTGCTCTTGTCGTATGTTGCGTTGGCGATGTGGAGATTCGCGAGGAAGCGAGGGATCAGACTGAGCCTTTGCCAATTGGCGGAGGCTAGCCCCGTAGCGGCATACCTGATTCGGCAGCATCCCCTGGCAGCCAGCAGTAGCCGCCTTGTATCCACTTCGTACCAGTTCCCGGTCCGGCCTGTGGTAATGTACCGCGGGACGCTGTTGACGCGCCCATACGCATCGTACTAGCAGATAAAGAAACCGAGGACACGCGGTGAAACGTTACGCACTACCACTTCTGACACTTGCAGCAGCTTTGACACTCACTGCGTGTGGCGGAAGCAATGCCGCCGAAGGCGACAAGACAGCGTGCGGGCTGTACAAAGAGGCCGTTGATATCTTCGCCACCATCGAGGATCGCTCGGCGCCGAATGAGGACGCACTGTCGCAGATCACCGACAAGCTCAATAATGCGGAACAAGCAGCGGAAGATCTTCACCTCCAGGACAAGCTCGTGCGGACAAGAAACAACATTGAAAAGTTCGGCGAAACCCAGAATCCTGGCATGCTTGACTCATTTGCCTCCCAGACAACCGGAATTGTCGAAATGTGCCAAGAGCTCGGTGTCACAGTTAAGCTGACTGGGGACCTCCAGCCGTCCAGGTGATCGACACAGGACAGCACTTTGGCGCGTTTCTTAAGGTGTAGTCAAGGCGTCACCAACAAGCGCATCTGCTGTTCACTGCGATAGACGCAATTCCTCTGAAAACGAATGCGTCGAGCATTCACCGAAACTATGGAGATTCCGGGTTAATGCCCGGATTTCTACTGCCCACTTCAGACATCATCGACGCGGGCAGTGTTTTACACTCGCATACAAGTGAGGCGCTCCGTTTGATACCCTTTTCTGGTAACTCTCGCAGCGCCTCGCTGCGTTTCCAGCGCGCCGTGTCTACCCACCCCCGCTGACGCGGGGCTTACCTCGCCACCTTTTTCCACGCTGATCTCGCCATGGGCTCATCCCCGCTGACGCGGGGCTTACCGCGGTCGATGAGTATAAGGCATCCCACGCGCGGGCTCATCCCCGCTGACGCGGGGCTTACTATTGCGTCTTCCTAGCCGACGGACTAAAATGAAATTACAAGCGGGAGCTGCGTGCGCGACCCCATGTGGTGCGTGTGGGGCTCCCGCTTCTATCTCACTCGAACGAGCGAAGATTCGCTTGTGAGTATGTACAATGGTGTTTTCTCAGCCCGACGGCTCGGGCTCATCCCCGCTGACGCGGGGCTTACAAGTCGATGCAGGGCATTGTGAATAGGCCGCAGGGCTCATCCCCGCTGACGCGGGGCTTACGATCTGATCGGCAACGCTGGAGCCGTGGTCAGGGGCTCATCCCCGCTGACGCGGGGCTTACACCTACCTCCGACGCGCCTCCGTCCTCAGCCCGGGCTCATCCCCGCTGACGCGGGGCTTACTAGCAGTCATCGCCCTACTTGGTGCCTACGGAAGGCTCATCCCCGCTGACGCGGGGCTTACCCTCATACACCGCGCCCGCTCAGACCACTACGGGGCTCATCCCCGCTGACGCGGGGCTTACGGGGCACGGTGTGCCCGCGCTATATCTCTATCGGGCTCATCCCCGCTGACGCGGGGCTTACCAGTACGTGGCCGCCCCGGATACTCACAAGGCGGGCTCATCCCCGCTGACGCGGGGCTTACATTCCTCTAGTTCCTTTCCCTTGCTGTGGTTTCGGCTCATCCCCGCTGACGCGGGGCTTACGCATGAGTAGAGGCAAGCTCCGGGACCGTCTTGGGCTCATCCCCGCTGACGCGGGGCTTACTGGTTCTTCCTCGTACCTGTAGAGGTAGTCGTGGGCTCATCCCCGCTGACGCGGGGCTTACCTCGATAAATACGCTCGAGCACCGGGCGGCGAAGGCTCATCCCCGCTGACGCGGGGCTTACCTTGGCGCTTCTCGATGCATTCGACCAGACCGCGGCTCATCCCCGCTGACGCGGGGCTTACTACCCAGCGTAATTGAGGAATCATGTCATACCGGGCTCATCCCCGCTGACGCGGGGCTTACCCTAGCGGCTCTAACGCCAATTTCGCGTTGTTCGGCTCATCCCCGCTGACGCGGGGCTTACCAAGTCGAGGGCGCAACCGCCGCGCGCCGAAAAGGCTCATCCCCGCTGACGCGGGGCTTACTCATCCAAAACTGGCGCGCATACTCAGCATTAGGGCTCATCCCCGCTGACGCGGGGCTTACCCGCCCGCCTGGTTCATGTACTTGTCGTATAGGGGCTCATCCCCGCTGACGCGGGGCTTACCCCGAATACAAGGTAGAAGACCCCACCGACGTGGGCTCATCCCCGCTGACGCGGGGCTTACCGTCCCTGACCAGCATATTTGGTCAGGAAAAGTGCAATCTAGATGCGACTTGACGCTCGCCTGATACCAGAATAACAGCTTGCAGGGGAAACGCAGTCACCGCAGCCCTTTGCGATTAAACCGCGCTTTGCTCCATCCTGTGCGCCGATTAAACTTTTCTCCAATCTTCGGCCTTTGAATCAGAGTTAGGCCATCAAAATCGACAGGTTCCCACTCACTTCGATGCGTGCGAAACTCAAGACCTTGTTCATTGTTTGAGTTATAAACCAAGATTGCGCGGCCGTCCCGTACAAGCTCAATCGTTCGTTCCCATATCAAGTCTCTGATTCGAGCTGACGGTCTTCCAACAAATACTCCAGATGAAAGTTCCATCAGCCACTTCGTGAGATCTCCCCGTAACCCTGCTGGACATGCGCTCACTACCAAAACCATCACAGGACACCAACCTCATCTCTTGATGCCCAATTGATCCCAGCCGCATACTCCTCAAGTTCACTCCAAAGCATCAGTTCAGCGTCGTATGACGCAGCCTCTGGAACTTCCATAAGATCCATCAAGTCGCGAACCATCCGTTGCATAAGACGCGTTGAAACCACTTGATCGCGGACATATCGTCTGACTCTACTGCCCCACTGATCTTCCTCAGCGGCAACACAATCAAAAGCAGCAGGAATTGATATTTCGGCCTTATACAAATCTGCAATGTCGTACACCAGGCTGCGATCAGTCCCCGTGTGCACTATCCCAAGAGACGGAATAAACCCCAGAGCTACGATCACCGCATGCGTGATTCCATACAACGCAGCATTAGCAGCAGTTAGCGCCTGATTTACCGCATCCGAATCTTCAAAAACCTCCGGATTGTATGATCTCTTTCCCCATTCCACTCCTGTTCTTTCGGACTCCTCAGCATAGATCCGCTTCATCCGAGCGCCTTCGCGCCCTCTCAGCTGTCCCATTGTGAGGAGCGAAACGTCTTCTCCAGGAAAACGCATCTGATACATTTTGCGAGCACATTGCAATCGTGACCGTTGGTTGGTCACAATCCGCGCCTGCGCCTGAGCCATTCGCGAGCTTTTCGCCGGAGGACGCCCGCATGCATAAAAACGGACGCCCTTTTCGCCCACCCAAACTATGGAAACTCCCGAATCCCCAAGAAGCGCTACTCCTGCATGGGTAATACGCGTTCCCGGGCCCAAGAGCAGAGCAGCTAGAGTCGTTGCCGGCACATGAACGACTCCGTTCTGATCCATAATCGTCAACGCATTGCCGTCCCGGTTAACGGTGGCATGTTCGACATACAGGAACGAGATACGCTGCTCTGCCCGTGCGACTTCCTGCCGCTCAATCGGGATCTGACTAGCGGTCGGAGCCACGGTTACTGCCTCGAATGAGCCAGAGTCAACAGCCCGCATCCATAAGCCCGTGACCGTCCAAGACCGCTGACCAACGTCTTGCAGAGCAGCTCAGGATCTGCCACAACGAGGTTCCCCTGAAAGCGAGCTGTATGGATAGTCACCGGGCGGCTTCCCCTCTCTTTTCTGAAAACAAGCCGCTTGCGTTCTATGACCTGAACCGCCACTTCCGACAAATCATCATTGGACAACGCGGGCGAATTCAAGAGAAAACCGCTGCTCTTACTCTTTTCCCGAAGCCACTCCAATTGCTGGTCAGCGGTAACGTGAGGCAATACCTTACCGCGCTTCCCTCGCTCTTGGGCAACAGACTTCACAGGACTGGCAACCAGCTCAAAGTGCCACTGCTGGCCTTTCCGCAAGCCACGCAAAAGCTGCGAATAATCCGCCGTCTGAGCAGGTCGCGTATCCCACCCCGCCTGTTCAACGATACTCAGCGCATCAGGCTTTTCCGGCCCGACAATGTAAAGAGTGTATTCCTGCCCACGGTGATCAACCCGCCACAGGATTCTTCCCTCCGCACTGCTTTGATCAGTATCAGGCGGAAACACACCGAGAACCGCAGCATGCAACGCTTCCGGATTTGACAGGAGTTTTCTCCCACCACGCTTGAACGGATTAAGCAAGATCTTGGTGAACGTGGTCATCCTGCCACCACCGCCTCAAAATACGGGTCATCCGCTCGGCCATCTGGATTCTCAAATGGAGCTCCGCCTTCATCGCCAACAATTTCTCGCCATGAATACCTCCGATGTTCCTGTGAAAACGACACGGGAACATCCTGAGCCGCCAGACCAGATTCGCCCGGCCGCGCATCCCGATAGATTGGCAAGATAACACGACGAGTTCGAACCAGTCGGTGAGAATAGGATGCATGCCAGGGCTCATTTTGCAGAGCTGTCACCGCATCAGTGTCCTGGATGCCGATCACAAGATCAGGAGAAACCGGACACGAGCGCCGTCCCAGGTAAAGCATGTACCGAGGATTGTTCAACGCCTGCTCGATTGATTCGAGAAATTCCCTATTCGGACTCTGAATGGCAGCCACAAACACTGCGTCCGCGAGGTAGTACCTCGTTACTAAGTTCGTAGCTTTCCCAGCTCGCCAGTCCTGAGAGGTCTGATAGTCACGCAGCAAAGTGCCCGGTTGATCCACGCGAACCGCGAAAAAAAGATCAGCAAGATCTTCCAGCGGATCCGTGCGCCGACGTCCCTGCGCTGACGCAATCATCCCCAGTACGCCTGACTTGGTTGGCATTGCGTCAGTTGCACGTTGCTTGTAGCGACTGGTTGTCCCCCATGACTGCATCGGCCCCCTCAGCATCAGGAGAAGACTATGCAACACTTTACTTCTCCCCCTCTGTAATGGCGGTGCTCAACAATCCTCCAAGTTCAGGCAACGTTGTTTCGGTTGCCAATCCCTCGAAGGGGCGGCGCAGAGCTCCCAGACCGATCACGAAAGCGGCTTCAGGTACGAATCCATACTGTTCTTGGATCTCACGAGCTTCATCGGCCAGACGGTGAGCACCTTCCTGGCGACGGCCCTCCTCGTTGGTTCCGTGAACAGGCTCTTCAAATGCGTTCACCAGCGAAATCGAGCGCGATTTACGCACCACGAGGTAGACCAGCTCCGGCAAAGTGTTGTTGGCGAATGTGTTTTGTTTGCCTGTCGGCAGGCTCTCGATGAATGCCTGGACAAATGCGACCGTCGCTTTCCTCGCAGCTTCCGCATCACCGAGGTTCTCCGTCAGAAGATCGAAGTTCACGGTGGCGAAGCGGTACAGAGTGGAGGACATCATCTGAACAGTTCCGATCATGCCGGCACCGGTTTCCAGCTCATCTTCTCGCAGATCGTCCACTGCGGTGAAGTAATCGAATTCTGGTTCGGATTCATGGATGCCGATGGCGTGGGCAACCTGAACTGATGCGTCAACGTTGTAGTTCGGAGCATCTGCCACCATTCGGCCGAACATCGCGATATCAACTGAGTGATCTGAATTCAGCAGTTCCTTGGCCTGTTTCTTGGCTATTTTTGCCCCGTCAGCTTCAATGATTGCCTGAGCTGTATGAAGTATCTGGCGAGGACTCAGGAAAAGAAGGTACCTAGTTTGAGCTGCGGTGCTCTGCGTCTCCTCCGTCTCTTCGCCCTTAACTTTGCTCTTTTTCGCCTTGGGCTCAGCCAGTTTGATCCCAGCCGTCGTGAAGAGTCCTGTTGTCTCCTTGGCGGCGCGCTCCTCGTCCCACGCGCCCGACTCATCAAGTTCAAGAATCCTGCTCACGACGAGGTCGACCACGCGCTTGGTGCGAAAACCAACGGGCTGGTCCTGAATGGTTGTTTCGAAGTACTTGCGAATTGCACGCTTCCACGATTGCGATGACACGCGTTGGCGCGGCACGCCGCCGAAGATGGCCGACTTAGGTGCGCCGGTATCGTCTCGGTTGATCAAGCTTGGGGGCAGAGACTGCAGTGCGTGGATATCGATGGTAAGTGACATGATGGTTCCTTTCGATGATGGTGATCTGTTTACTTCAGTGTTGAATTCTGCAAAAAAGATGTGACTGTTGAAACGTGTCAGGATTCTTTGGAAGGTGTACGTGGCATTGCGAAGTCACGCCCCCACCGCATGAGCACGCCTGAGCGGTGCTCCGGGTGGGACAACTTGCGCAAGTCATCCGCGAAAGCACCGTAATCGAACGCCAAGTCCGCGCTGCGCAGTAACGAAATCATTGACCGAAGCTGAATCATTCGAGATCGGTCCGAACGGGCAAGAAGGAGTGCGTCAAATCGCGGCTTGATGGATTTCGAGTCACTAAGTCTGAAGAAAGCTCCGCAGGCACGAGCGAAAGAAGCGCCTTGCTCATGCATCGGCTTGGTAGCTCCCTGCATGTGTAATGCGAACAGAGTCAGAGCGTGGAAAGCAGCCGTCTCGGACGGCGACGGCGCGTCGCCTCGCCCCAGTTCCCGTTCGCTGAGCGGAGGCTGCAGTTCCTGCAGAACGAGCTGGAGCCCAAGGGGATCATCAAGCGGCATCTGGCCTGCTCGTCGGCGCAGTTCGGCAAGCGTCTGCCGCGCATGCGCAGAGGCCTGGTCATCTGCACGGCTGAGCACGCATTGCTGCAGATACTTCGTCGTTTCTCTCACGCTTACGCGAAGCATAGGTCGGGATTCATCGGGCAACTTGTCACCAGTTACAAGTCTTTGTGGTTCAAGCATTGTTTCCTTCCTTCGGTATGTGGGTTCTGGGCAAAACTTCATTCAGCTTGTGCTGGAGCCACGCATAGGCTGTTCCAGCTGATTGGATTCTCGATGGCGACTCATCGTCACCTTGTGATAGAGGCCTTCCGACCAAGGCTCTGGGGCCTGCCCCCTCAAGGGCGATGCGGGCTTCACGAGTAACTTCCCTGCGAACTTTGAGCTGCCACTGTCGGCACAGGTCAGAAAATCGTTCAGCATCAAAGTCTTTTAGCCACTGCTTGAATTCCGGTTCAAGGCGTGCAAGAAGCATGTCTGTTGGCGCTAGTTGGAACGAGCATTCTCCTCCTGCGGCGACCAAGAGCTGACCGCAGAAACTGCCCAGTGCGCTCGCAGCATCATTCGTGGCTTGCGCGGTGTCAAGCAAAGCCCGACGTTCTGCACGCGCGCCTTCTTTCAAGAGGTCGACAGGGACATCTAGCTGAGTTGAAAGAGTCGTTTCAAGCACCGACGAATTTGTCCCATATTCAACCGCAACCAATTGAATATCGAGCCAGTCGAAGACGTTTTCTCCTCTCAGCTCACTGGATAGCTTTGCAACTTGGTCGATGTTTTGGGGACGCTTGGCGGTGTGCCCCTCGACAGTGCCCGGGTCGCCCTCGACAATCATGAGGGGTTCGAGCGAACGCCACATTGTCCGCGAGGTATCCCAGGGCTTCGGGTAAAAGACCGGGCGGTCCGTTTTGGACTTGTTTTTGCTGTAACGGTACGGCGTCATCGGGTCGCCCCAGACATTTGCACCGGCGTCGGGGATCCGGTCGCCGTTGCTGACAAGAACTTCGGTAACTCGGTCCCCTTCGCAGAACAGGCGCACGCGGCGCGACTGCCATGTGGCAAGATCAGCAGGCCCAGAAGGCTGCGGATGGGGTCGCTCCGCGGGCCCATCCGGTGTTCGCTCCCATGGGACTGAATCGCCATCTGCTGTGATCGCATCAGCGATGGTATTCAGCAACAAGGTGTGGCGCAGCGACGGGCCGATAATCAGCGTGCCGCCGGTCCTCCCTGTCCACCCCGTACCGATCGGATGGCCCTTACCGTCCTTGACCCTGCTGTCGCCAACTGCTCCGGACTTGATTCCCGAGTAGTCGTAGGCCTGAAGGTAGATCAGCCATCTGGCCGCTTCAGCCAAGCTAATGGATTCGCGTCCTCCTCCGGCGCGCATGGTGAAGTAGTCGTTTTCTGCTTCTGGAATCATGCGCAAGAGCGGAAAATGAACGTTCTTCGATGTATGCAGGTCAGCTACCTGCATAAATGGCGCTTTGGCGTCAAGAAGGTCGAACCGTTCGTCGAATCCTGCCAGGTAGTCAAGGACGACGTCATCTGCGTGACCACTTTTTGCAAGATTCCACTGCGTTTCAAACCATCCAACGTACTCGAAAGCTGTGCCGGCGCCCCTGGATCGATTTCGAGCGTGCGCCCTCCATAGGATCGCCAGAAGCAGACGGGTAATTGCATAGTCCTGCGCAGGTGATTCTCCTCTGATAATGCGTAGGTTGCGAGAATCGGAAAAAACATCGCGAATACTGACTTCGTGGATGTCCCCATCAGTGCTTTGACAACGAATCCACGGCTCAGTCAGCAATGAAAATGAGTGTAAAGATGTCACATCTTTCTCCTTAGGGTAGTGGTGTCCTTATGGGACTTACTGGCGATATCCAAGATCGAGCAATCCCTCCTCAGTGCTGTAGCAAAGCTTCCGTCCGGCCAGCGTGATTTCACGGTCCTGATCCAGACACAAGGCAAGTGCGCCTCTGAGCATGTAGTTTTCGGCCCATCCGCTCGGAGTGTTCTGCTCAAGCTCAGTGACGACTTCGTCAAAAGTCCGCGAATCGCGCGAAAAGCGGGCCGGGAGCCTCAGCGTGGACGATGCGAAGCGATGGGCCAGCGCGAAGTCCGGCGCCTCGGCAAAACCGACGTAGTCCTGCCCGCCAAGTGGTTGATAGCCAAACTGACTGATCTGAACGGGGATCACTTCGATCGTTGGAACGGTGTCGCGCACTTGAGCCAGACCTGCTTCTTCACTGCTGCTCACACCTGCTTCGGTGTAACGAGCAAAGAAGTCATCCCATTGCGCAGCTTCCTGAGGCCCCGGGATCTGGAACGTTTGTGACCGTTTTCGTGCGCAATCCAGTCGTTTTGCACTTTCTGTGCGCCCTTTGTCCCAACTCTCCTGCCACCCATCCGGCACGTCGATGTCCGAGTCATACGCTTCATGAACAAGCGGCGCAATATCATCAGGTCGACGAAAACCTTTCGGACACATCTGCGTATTCACGACATGCAGGGTCGCCATCAGCAGCGCTGGGTCGTAGATGAATTCGGTGCCTGATTCAAATTCGGGAGCCGGTTCCTGTTTCACAACCCCGCGCAGGTAAATGTGTGGCTCACGCATTCGGGCTGGTCGGTCGCTTTCAGGCCGGATATGCCGATGCATACGGCCCGCGCGTTGAACCAACAGGTCCATCGGAGCAATGTCGGTGACCAGCATGTCTGCATCAATGTCAAGGCTCTGCTCCACTACCTGTGTTGCCACGATGAATCGTCGCCACGGTCGGCCTGCACCACGATGAGCATTCGGGCCCAGTAATTCTCGAAGCGCATCTTCTTTATCTGAACGCTGAGCTGCCATGAATGCTGAATGGTGGAGTTCAGTCTCCCCTGGATATTCAGCAGTCAGTGCCCGGTACACTTCCTGGGCACGACGAATCGTGTTGCACACAAGCAGGACGCATCCACCGTCTTGAGTCTGCTCCTTCATGAGCGCCATCAGAGTGTGGAGATCATCGTCAATAATACTGACCTGTGCGTGAATCTGCGTGGGACGAGGCGACACCGTTTTCTCGACTACACCATCGTGAGTCAACAGTGTGATCAGCGGGTATCCAGTTTCGATCAGTTCAAGCGGTTCGTTCGACAGCTCGGAATAGTACGCACCTGCCAACTGGTTCTTCATGCTTAACGGCAACGTTGCACTCATCAGGATCACCGGCACGTGATAGCGCGCGAGCCACTTGAGCGCCTTTTCAAGATACGAACTCATGTAGGCGTCGTATGCGTGACACTCGTCAATAATGAGCACTTTTCCTGCCAAGCCCAAGTGGCGAAGCATTGAGTACCGCTGCTGGAGCGCCATCGTGAGCACCTGGTCCACAGTGGCCACGACGAAGTTTGCAAGTATTCCGCGATAGCGGCCAACAAACCACCGAGAAACTTCCACCCCGCTAGGTCCATCTGTTTCATCGTGGATATCGCGCATCTGCAGGCGCCTGAACGGCTTGAAAAGATCCCGCTTGGAATGCGCCAGGAACATGGATGTCACGTCTTCGTCTTCCGTGTTGGCTTCAGCCCACCTTTCGACGCGTTCAAACAATCCGTTTGCGGTTGCCATGGTGGGCGTTGCAACCAACACGCCCTGCGAGCCGTTATGCGCTGCGAGGATTTTGGCAGCTGCCAGGCCTGCCTCCGTTTTTCCTTCACCAGTTGGAGCTTCGATGATCATGAGACATGGCCCGTCCACATCGCGCACGAGTTCAACTACTTCCCGTTGAATGGGGCGAGTTGAGTAGTCGCTGTTCCACCCGAAACACTGGCGGTAGTAATTCTCGATTTGTTCATTCGATTCAAGATCGTCGAGGTCGGCATACCACGGCGCCGTCAGGTCAACTCTGTCAAGAGCTTCGCCTGCACGATCACTTTCTGAACCAGTAATGACGTATGGGAAGAGTTCCTGGTTGGAAGCAATCCAGTCAGCCATCACCACAATTGCAGTGAGAAGCTGCTGCGAGTCCGCATTGAGCTTCCTGAGCTTCGGCAACACCGTCCTGATTCCGATCGCATCGGACATCGCATTGACGATCTCTTCCTGGATGTCATGCCAGTCGGGTGGATATAGAGCGTTGATGTCTCGGGCGAATTCTTCCCGATCATTTCGCAGTATTCCATGGTGAGCACCCGAAATCTCCGCGATCGAGTTGGCAATACGTCGGGCACGAATTCTGACGCCGTCCGGGTTGGAGTAAGGCGTCAGACAACCAGAATCAAACAGCCAATCCGACAGCAGTACTTTCGAGACGATCCCGTGCGGCAGATCCCTTGACTTGATTCGGTCCTCCGGACCGCCAAGGGAAAGACCGGACTCCGCGATCGCTGAGACGAGGTGCTGCCCTTGCGGGGTCTCCTCAATCTGACGACTGAATGCCCGTGTCGCCTTGCCGACATCATGTGTACCTGCAAGCCATGCAACCAACGTCCCCAACGATGACTCGTCCAGCCCTGTGACATCCTCCAGGTAACGTTTTACCTGCTCCGAAACCCAGGATTCCCATAACGCTTCCGCCACACACGCGGCATCGGCAAGGTGTCTGGGCAGACTGAGCGACCCGGATTCATCACCAGATTTTGCCCACAAAGCCGCTGCTTGAGGTGAAAACTGATGAAGAGCCGTCTCGAGTCGATCGGCTAAAGCGTCAGCATGGGACGCAGATGCACCCGCAGGTATATACCCTTCATTTTTGGAAGGCATAATCGTCGTCGCTTTCTCGTCGGCCTTGACTGATGAGATCAGGATGACACAGTTTTCAGCCGTTGTCACGAATTCACAATACATGTTCCTTTTATTGCGTTCGACGCTACTTCTACGCGTTTTTCCGCGTCTCTACTGCCGCTTCACGCGAGCTCAGCTGCGGATCCAGATGCACCATGTAGGATGTGGAGAGCTAGTTGCTCTGCATCGCAGAGATGAGCCCATGTAATGTGAGTTCTTTAATTGAGTGGCTCTTTTCGCCCCGCGTCAGCGGGGATGCCCTCATCGATTCAACGCAATCGGCCACCGATTGGGTCGCGTCGATCACCCCGACACCGCTACGACACGCCTTTTGAGTTCGTAGCCCCGTCACGATGGGCAATCGTGCTGCACCCCTCCGTGTCCATTGTGACAGCGTTCGTCTTACCGTCCACCACGGTGACGCTGATCCAGCACCACCACCAGGCTCACCCCTGCACTCGAGGAATGTTCAGGGGACGGGAGACACCCTCGGCTATATGCACACCAATCATTCGCCGGCCTGACGTCATCCAATTCGAAAGTATGGAGCCACCTGCGAGACTCGAACTCGCGACCGTCCGCTTACAAGGCGGGTGCTCTACCAACTGAGCTAAGGTGGCCAGCTCACATATCTTGCCATGAGCACACCAGTGAACACCAATCGAATCTATTGAGTGTGAAGAATCCCTCGAGACGGCTACTCACCGCTTACGGCAAGCGCGAACCGTTTAATCAGCCATCCCCGAGATAATGTCGGAGGCGAAGTTCTCCAGCGTGAACGGAATAACCTTCGTGTCATCCTTCACGTATTCGGGGGTGCCGTACGAATCGCCACGACCCTCGAACTTCTTCTCGCCCCATACTTTAGTGGAGTTCGCCAAGTAGGTTTGCACCGCATTGGCGTCGAAGGTCGAGACAACCTCGTCAGGTACTCCCACGGAACGGGCGAGTTCTGCAACCTTGTCAATGGACTGATCCATTGATTTGACGACGCGTGTATCGCCAGACGTCCACTGCTCATTGAAGAAGCCCATCAGCGCGTGGTGGAACGCCACCCAGTGTTCGGGATCCTTCTGTGCAACGATCAACGACGCTGTGGTCGCGGGTTTCGCGTAGTCCATGCCAACTGTTGTGACGGGCTGGTAGGCAATGTTGAACTTCCCGTCAGTGGCAGCCTTGGCAATTTCTTCACCGCCCGCGGTGTCAACCTGCGCGCACACATGGCACGAGTAGTCAAAGTAGATTGTCAGCGTCGGCAGGTTGGGATCAGGATCCGCAATGCCGTTGTGGGAGTACATCACCGGCGACGAATCTGCGTACGGTCCCAGCAGCGCTGCGGCCTCCTCGTCAGGCAGAGCCGAACCTTTCGGGCGATACGTCAGCATCACTGCCGCCACAGCTGCAACCACGGCGACAACAACCAGCACGACCACGCCGATGATGATGACGCGGGTACGCTTTTCCGACTTGAGCTGGGCTTCGCGCATCTCCCGCGCCTTCGTGCGCGTATCACGCGATGATTCTGACTTCGCCATCGGTTATGTGCTCCTCGCTTCGGGCAGATACTGATTTTCACGCAGGATCATTATGACGCGATGACCCACCTGACGCGAACCCAACTGGCCTGAGCATCCACAGCCGCCTTCCTCGGAAACCGCCGTCAGCACATCTAGGAAACCGTCGTCAGCCAGAACGCGACCGGGATGGCCAGGAAAGCCGCACTCAACAGCGCACGCCCCCACCACGGCGGCGACACGGTGCGGAACACGATCGCCATTCCATCACGCACTGATTCAGTAAGCTCGAGGATCCTGAAGCTCATCAGCAGCACCAGTGAGACAGCCATCAGCGCCGTCAGCGGAATCATCTGAGTCGCAATTCCACTGGGATCGGAGAGTACCCCGCCCCATAGCACCAGGTCACCGGGCCATTGAAAGGTTTCCAGAGACATCTCAAGATAATCCCTCAGCACCGTCACAATGGCGATGGCCCACACGATCGCCGCCCATATACATGCGATCACCGAAGCGAGGGCTATGCTCAGCACACCGACCACCACCATGATCGGCACTTTGAGAAGTGTCATGGCCGTATCTCCCGGCCCCGGCCCGTTGCGATCCCTCTGCCGGTCGATTTTGCGTTTGCGGAACTGCCCGATCACGCTGAATATCAGGAGGGTTGCGAACACCGCGACCAGTCCCGACATGCCGTATGCGACAGGCAGCACCGAGAGGGCCGCCATCAGGCAGGTCGACAAGACCCCCGTTCTCTTCAGAGGGGGAGGTCGCCATTCAGGTTCGCCATCGGTTTCCTCGACGTCCCCTTCGCCTGGCTCCGCCAGTTCGAGGGGCGCAGCCTTGTCCACCGTAATTGCCGAGGGGGACTGCGCATCATCCCACGTCGGAAGTTTCTTGAACGACTCGCCGCCCTTGTTGACCAGGAAGGGGCCTGCGCTTTGCCACCCTGGTTGCGCCTCATCGGGCGGAAGCGGAGGCACGCCGGTGGGGATGACAGCCGTCTGGTCGGGAGGAGACACTGGGTACGGTATCGTGACAGGCGGCTCCCACTGATTGGGCTGCCCGGCAGAGAGCTCTGGCTGGCCGGGTTGCGGTGCGCGATACACGTCAGTGCTCTGAGTCAGAGGCTGGGTGTACGCCTGATTGGTGGTCAGATCGGGATACTGTGTTGTCTCAGGCGTGTCACTCGTGTAGTCGTCCTCGTCAAATGATGAGGGCATGAATGTTGAGCCCAGGTCACCCAGGCTGGAAGTGACCAGTGAGCTCCCCGTCCATGTGTCTGAGTACTGATCAGTTTCGTCGTCGTGGCCGGAGCCGTATCCATCGCGAGCGTGCGAATCTGCCGCACCGTTCAGATGCGAATCTGCCGCACCGTTCAGAACGGAGCACAGGCTTTCGAAGCTCATACGGTTGTCGACAGTAGGATCCAGGCATCGTTTCATGGACGATGCCAAGCGAGGAGGCAATCCCGCGATATCCGCATCACCGGCAAGGACGCGCGAAATGATGACGCCGGGTGCTCCGCCTCCAAAAGGTGGTCGGCCGGTCAATGCGTGCAGGATCGTGGCGCTCAGGGACCACCAATCAGCCTGAGGAGTCACCGGACTGCCCGTCATTACTTCCGGTGCGGTGTAGCCCGCAGTGCCGGACACCAGTCCGGTCGCCGTCAGCCGGTCATCTCCATCCCCGACCGCGATACCGAAGTCGATGAGCACGGGGCCGCGTTCGGACAGAATGATGTTCGACGGTTTGATGTCACGGTGAACCACCCCTGCCCCGTGGACACGTTTGAGGATACGGTTCAGTGCTGTGGCCAGGCGCGCCACTTCGCTCAGTTTCATTGTCCCGCTGCGGATGTGCGAGGCGAGGGTTGGGCCGTTCACGTATTCGGTGACAACGAAGGGTTCGGCGGCTTCCGTTTCAACATCGAGGACGCGCACGACGCCGTCTGATCGGATTCGATTGACCGTGGCAGCTTCTCTGCTCAGACGCTGTCGGGCTTCCTCCGTGGCAGCCTGAGCCGGGTGCAGCATTTTCAGGGCGACTTGTGCTCCTCCATCGTCACGAGCCAGCCAGACAGTGCCGGCACCTCCCGTGCCCAGACGGCTGACCAGTTCGTAGCCGCCAACGCGTTGCCCGATATCCACATCCTTGAGCGTATCGAATGTTGACGCTCTGCAGGACTTAGATTCGAGGATTTTCGACTTTCACGTAAGAGCGGGCGCGGGAAGAAGCTCCCAGTGAGACTGTGGGCCATGCGCGAGTCCAAGAATGACGAGACCTCTTTCACTCATGGCTGATTCTTGCACTGTCATAGCTGATGATGCTGGTCAGTGACATGCGCAACAGGACTGATTCACTATCTCAGGTATCCCCCGCTGTCGATCTCATGGTATTTTTAATCCAGTGCTTTCGTTCACAGGGGGAACGGCAGCATCGGCAGCGGTGAAGACGCCGTTGTCCCGGCTCTCTACTTGGATCGTCCGGCACGTACCTGTCGGTGGAGGTTAAAAACATGGCAACAGTAACGTTTGATAAGGCAACCCGCATTTACCCGGGTTCAGACAAGCCAGCTGTGAAAGAACTGTCCCTGGAAATCGCTGACGGCGAGTTCCTCGTCCTCGTTGGTCCTTCCGGCTGCGGAAAGTCAACGTCACTGCGTATGCTTGCTGGTCTTGAAGACGTCAACTCTGGACGCATTTTCATTGGTGACCGCGATGTCACCGATGTTCAGCCCAAGAACCGCGACATTGCAATGGTCTTCCAGAACTACGCTCTGTACCCGCACATGACTGTGCGCGACAACATGGGCTTTGCTCTGAAGATCGCTGGCACGGATAAGAACGAAATCCGTGAGCGCGTGAACGAAGCAGCACGCATCCTTGACCTGGAGCCCTACCTGGACCGCAAGCCGAAGGCTCTGTCCGGTGGTCAGCGTCAGCGAGTCGCAATGGGACGTGCAATTGTTCGTAAACCGCAGGTGTTCCTGATGGACGAGCCGCTATCCAACCTGGATGCCAAGCTGCGTGTTCAGACCCGTACACAGATTGCATCTCTGCAGCGCGAACTCGGTGTTACAACCGTGTACGTGACCCACGACCAGACCGAAGCTCTGACAATGGGTGACCGCATCGCGGTTCTCAACAACGGCATCCTTCAGCAGGTTGGCACACCTCAGGAAATGTACGAACGCCCCGCCAACGAATTCGTCGCAGGATTCATCGGTTCACCTGCAATGAACCTGGGTCGTTTCAAGGTCGAAGGCAACTGGGGCGTCCTCGGAACTGCTCGCGTTGCCCTGTCGGATGCCACCATTGCGGCTCTGAAGCCAGAAGACAACAACACGGTCGTCATCGGCTTCCGTCCTGAGGGACTTGAGCTGGTTGGTGAAGATGTCGAAGGCACCATTCCGATCGAAGTCGACTTCGTTGAGGAACTCGGCTCTGACGCCTACATCTACGGACACCTTGCAGGTGTCGAGGGAGGCCACGGCCTTGGATCGGGTACCGACGAGAATCCTGATGAGAATAAGGAAGACAAGAGCGATCAGTTGATCGTTCGCGTTCCTCCGCGTACCGCTCCGAAGCCGGGATCTGTGATCCACGCTCGCGTCATTCCTGCGCAGCAACACAACTTCTCGGCGGCAACTGGCGAGCGTCTGCCTGCCTAAGTCAAGACTCACGAGGGTCAGCTGACGATGCAAATCTGATGCTGTTCCCCCACTGAAATATCACCGGTGGCTCGCCCCAACATGGGGCGAGCCACCTTTTCGTATCTCTTCTAGACACAAATTTTACACTCTGTGGAGTTCAAATTTAACGTGTAACGCGGAGCGTTAATGACGTTTCGCGTTATTGGGGGGTAGGTTGAAGAGCGCTGTCTCTATCTCCGGTTTTCGTTCGGCCTCGGTCCATTCCGCTACCTCGAGTGTAGAATCTGCAAGCGGTATCGGGCCGTTGAACTATTAGGTTCACCCACAGTTCCCGTGCCTGCACGCATCGAGAAGGACCAGGTGGTGAACTCGAATGACTCGCCTGGTCCAACGTGTGTGCGCTCGGCGCGTGGTTTAACTCTTATAAGACTTGCCGGTCACAGCCTCAGCGTTTCGCTCGTGCAGCCCGCAGGCCGTTCAAGATCACGATGACTTCGGCGACTTCGTGAACCAACACGACGGCGGCCAGGCCCAGCACACCGCTGATCGCCAGTGGCATCAACACGATAATGATAGCCAGAGACAGCACGATGTTTTGGTTGATGATCCTGCTGCCTCGGCGGGCGTGCTGCAGCGCCTGCGGGATCAGCCGGAGGTCGTGGCCAGTGAAGGCGACGTCAGCGGACTCGATCGCGGCGTCAGAGCCGGTTGCTCCCATCGCAATGCCCACCGTTGCGCCCGCCAGTGCCGGCGCGTCGTTGATGCCGTCGCCGATCATCGCCGTCGGCGTCTTGGAGGAGAGTTCGGCTACGATGCTTGCCTTGTCCTCTGGGCGCAGCTCGGCGCGCACGTCGTCGATTCCGGCGATTTCAGCCAGCGCCCGGGCGGTACGAGTGTTGTCGCCGGTGAGCATGCTCACTTCCACATCGTTGGCGCGCAGGGTCTGCACGGCTTCGGGCACCTCGGGCCGCAGCTCGTCGCGGACGCCGATCGCTCCGGCGAGGGTGTCATCGACGGTGACCAGGACGCAGGTCTGGCCTTCGGATTCCATGCGCTCAACGTCTCCCTTCAGTGGCCCGGCGTCGATCCACCGGGGGCTGCCGACCAGCAGGCGTCGGCCTTCGACGGTGCCGCCGATGCCATGTCCGGCTTCCTCGCTGATGTCCAGGGCGGCGGGTGCTTCGGGCTCCGCTGCCGCGATCGCCGCGGCGAGGGGGTGCGTCGATTGCTGCTCAACTGCCGCAGCGAAAGTAAGCACCTGCGCCCGATCGAACCCGTCTGCCGGGACCACGCCGGTAACCTCGGGCTGGTTGCGGGTGAGGGTTCCGGTCTTGTCCACCGCCAGGTGACGGATGCCGCCGAGCCGCTCGAACGCCGCGCCAGACTTGATGACCACGCCGAACTGGCTGGCCGCGCCGATCGCGGCCACGACCGTCAGCGGCACGGAGATTGCCAGCGCGCACGGCGACGCTGCGACCAGAACCACCAACGCACGGGTGATCCACGTCTCGGGGTCGCCCAGCAGCGAGCCGATCACGCCGACTAGCACCGCCAGGATCATCACCCCGGGCACGAGGGGTCGGGCAATCCGGTCGGCGATCCGGGCGCGGTCGCCCTTTTCCGCCTGCGCCTGCTCGACCAGGTCCACGAGTGTGGTCAGCGAGTTGTCCGTTCCAGCTGCGGTCGTCTGGACTTCCAGCACACCGGCGGAGTTGATCGCTCCCGCGGGCACCTCGTCGCCGGGCGCAACCTCCTCCGGAATGGATTCTCCGGTGATCGCTGAGGTGTCAAGGCTGGAGCGCCCAGACCGAATGATGCCGTCCGTGGCGATCCGCTCTCCGGGGCGCACGAGCATCAGCTCGCCAGCCATGAGCTCCTTCGCTGCGACCTCGACCGCCGTGCCGTCGCGCAGCACCGTCGCGGTCTGCGGTACCAACTTCAACAGTGCCCGCAGTCCGCTCTGGGCCCGATCCATCGCCTTATCTTCAAGCGCCTCGGCGATCGAATACAGGAACGCTAGCGCCGCGGCCTCCCCGACGTAACCGAGGATCACCGCGCCGACCGCGCTGATCGTCATCAGCAAACCAATGCCGAGCTTGCGCTTCGTGACAAGGTTCCGGATCGCGCCGGGCGCGAACGTATACGCCCCTAGCAGCAGGCCGACCCAGAACAGTACTGTCGCGGGTGTCGCTAGCCCGGACCAGCCCAGCGCCAGGCCTATGCAGAGGGCTACGCCGGAGAAGATCGGCAGCAGCAACTCGGGGTCCTTCAACCATGGCCGATCGAGCTCTTCGACCTCCGCGGCGGGTTCGTGTTCGCATCCACACGCCGAGCTCATGCGTCCGCTCCCTTCTCGCCGCAGCCGGGCACCGAGCATGCAGGGTCGATGCACGGGGCGTTTTCGTCGACAGCCAACGTCGCGTTCACCAGCGCGTTGAGCGCTGCCGCGAGGTGCGGATCGGCGATTTCGTAGCGTGTCTTGCGGCCCTCCGGCTCGGCAACGACGATGCCGCAGTCACGCAGGCAGGTCAGGTGGTTCGAGACGTTCGAGCGGGTCAGGCCCAGGTCGCGCGAAAGCACGGCTGGGTAGCTCGGGCCGTCGAGTAGTGTCATCAGGATTCTGGAGCGCGTCGGATCCGCCATGGCCCGGCCGAGCCGGTTCATGACGTCGAGGCGTGAAGCAATGGTCAGCATGTGCTGAACAATATATCGTGTGCTGAACTATTCAAAATGCGCTGACCTGACAGTTACGCGAAGGTCCTGCGACCTGCAAGAATTAGTCGATGGGATAGCAGATGACTGATCCTTTGTGGTTCGGCTGCCGCCCAACGCGGGAGCGACGTGGGCGGCGAGGTTCTCGAGAAAGTAACTTTGCAACTACATACCGTTGAATTTAAGTACAACGTGTAGCTAAGGGCCTTATTAATAGCGTTTGACAACACGCGCTCCTATTTGCCGTCGTATCTCACGAGACGCTGACGTGGATGGCCGCACCATCGACCTGCAGCCTCAGGACTGTGAAGTCATTGCAAAGCAGCGTGGCTTGCACGTTGGACATAGGACATAACGACGTCGATCAGTCCATTTCCGCGTCAAAGAAGAATGTGGCTCGCCCCAACTACGACGCCATGGTGGCATCCCTCGAACGCGGCGAAATCGACGCGATCATCTGCTGGGACCTCGCTGGACAGTCCGATCGGTCGGACAGAATTACTCCCGCACCCCAGCGTAATCAGGGGTGCACCTTAAAAACACTCGGAGGTGGGGGTAACTCCCCCTCGTTGCCCAGAGACAAAATACGCCAGTGGCGTCTGTATGACGCCCCGAAGGTAGGACAAATTCCAATCCAGAGAGGTCTTGCACTGTTGCGGTGCGGTTGTCTTCTTTCTCACCGTATTGCACCCTGTGAGATTAATTGGATACGATAGAACCATGTTGATTTCAGGTTCCGTTTTCATGCGGCCGCTCACCAACCGCTAAGGCGGTTTTCTCCCTCCCGCGGGTCAAAAACCGCTCCGGTCCTTTAGCCGGGCGGCCATTTGCCATGCCCGGCTCCGTTTCAACTCCACGGAGCACACCTGATGTCTACATACGGATACGGCCGTCACGAACATGGCCAAAATTTTCTCACAGACCAAAAGATCATCAACACCATCGTCGATCTTGTAAAACAAACCACCGGCCCCATCATCGAGATCGGGCCGGGAAGCGGTGCCCTCACTCACCCGATATCCCGCTTGGGGAGGGCAATAACGGCAGTTGAGGTAGACGCAAAACTAGCTGCCAAACTCACAAAAAAGACCGCCTCGGCGTCGGTCGAAGTGGTCCATGATGATTTCCTTAACTTCCCGTTACCCGCCACTCCCTGCGTCATTGTGGGAAACATTCCCTTTCACCTCACCACTGCCATTCTTCGAAAGCTGTTGCATGCGCCGGCATGGACTGACGCTGTACTCCTCATGCAGTGGGAAGTCGCTCGCCGCCGGGCCGGGGTAGGCGCAAGCACGATGATGACGGCTCAGTGGTCCCCATGGTTCACGTTTCACCTTGGTTCCCGAGTACCAAGGTCTGCTTTCCGTCCACAGCCTAACGTTGACGGGGGGATCTTAGTGATCCGCCGGGTGGGTGACCCGAAGATCCCGATAGAGCAACGCAAAGCCTTTCAGGCTATGGTGCACACCGTTTTCACCGCCCGGGGACGCGGGATAGGGGAAATTCTCCGAAGGGCAGGGTTGTTTTCATCACGTTCAGATACACAATCATGGTTGCGCTCGCGAGGAATCGACCCCGCAACCCTACCCCCCAGATTGCGCACCAGCGACTGGATCGATCTCTTTCAGGTGACTGGTTCCTCTCCATCGCACCATCGGCCAATTTCACAATCGGGAAGTAGTCAACGCCCTCCTCAACGCAAAAAACGAGGCCGGCGGCGTTAATCTCCCCGCCACCCAAACCGAAATCCACCAGTAGTAGTGGACGACCAGTGCTGGTCTACCGTGAGCCGGGTTATGACAGTGACGTGTTCTCGTCGGGCACAGTCATAGTTCCCGGCGTTGCCGGCGACAGGGTTCTATACCCAGCAGCGGGGCCGATCAAAATTACCCGCACGGGGAACGACCCTGCTGGTGGTTTCGATTTTGATGGAAGCGAGGAGATTAGCCCCTCGACAACTCCCCGTAGCTGGCGAACAGTAGCTCCTGGCGCTGGCGCTCGTTGGTGAGTTTGCGTGCCACACCGAAAGCTTTATTTACTTCTCGGTCCATTTCGTCGTGAGCCTTGAGCAGAGTTTGGTCCATCGCTAACGGGTTGTAGTGCTCCGCGAGTGACCCCTCGGGGTGCCGCTCGCGGGCCCGCAGTACCAACTGTCCAGCGTCGATGATTCGCTGCTGCGCTTTCTCATCTAGTTCACACGGAGCTGGTCCGAAGGAGTAGCTCCCGGTGTACTCCGAAGAACGGAAAAATGAATAGTGGGGATACATCGACTTCCATTTTCCATTCTCCCGGCTCAGAGTATTGAGGGGGCTGGGACCGGGTCCGTAAACCCTTTATGTTTTCCACGCACAGCGGTTTATAGCGACGATCCCTATAGGTTTTCCGCAGAACCTATATGTATTTCTGTGCACCCCCATGTTGTCCGTTTTAGCGGTATTTCGTTGCTACTTCCGCACTTGCGAATAAAATGGTTATTTATCGCCGACACTCCGTCAAATTTGGATCGAACACTTTGCTCTTCACTGGTGCAGTTGAGGGCTTGGTGGAGGCAAGCAGCGTTCTACCAGGGGCTCTAGCTCTCGTGGGGAGTACGACAAGGTGGAGCGGTCCCAAAAATTTGCTTGCATATCGGTTCAGCTTCGAACAGGCCGTTGATGGTTTCAGGCGAGGGCTTCCGCGTCACAATCACATACATTACCCGTTGCCGGTTTATTCCTGTACGTCAGCGACGTTTGTCGTTTGAGAAAACACACGCTGCCATCGGCCCACCATCGGCAGGACGATCCGCAACCATCCTGACCTCGCAGTACTTCAACTCCCGCCAATACCTCCCAACCACATTCCCAAACCTCCGAAACACGTAGAACAAAACCGCAACGCTTCGTTTCAAGACCACTGAGGGAATCTTCAGCGCACTATTTGCCTGACTCATCCTTCCACGAGCACTTGTCACGACCCGTGGCCGGTGAGGCGGGCGATGTGGTGGTGATCATCCTTCCACGAGCACTTGTCACGACCCCCTTTTTCTTTACTCCAACCTAGTGGTAAGCTTTCGTTGATTGTCTCTCACAGTTGCACGGCAGCATAACTCAAACCCATTGACAGGTGATCACATGTTTATTGCACCCTCTCGTCCAGGGCACAGTCCGACACGCACTCGCACATCGACTTTCACACATTTGGCAGCATTATGCGCGGCAGCGCTCACGTGTACCTCGAGCCTCGTAGTTGGTTTCGTCTCCCCGACTTGGGCTGATGACGCCGCCTCCGACTCTCCCGAAGCCTCCAATACCATTGCAGATTCACCGCAAAGCGGTACTGAATCGCCCTCAGAGCAGGGAGGCCTTCATATTCCTGAAAATCCGGGAGATCCCGCTGTTGTCGGTACTGTGGAAGATGAAGACTACTCCACAGCAGCCGACGCGCCGATGCCTGGAGCTGCCCCATTGATGACAGCGCCGGCCACCGATTCAGCACGCACCAGTACTCAACGGTCAGCCGCAACCGAATCGGCGCCAGATCCTGAACGCACTGAGGTCTATTGCTACACGCCTCAGCAAGATCTCACGTGCAGCGAGGACCAATTCCGTTCACTGATCACACAGGCTGGCTCCACACCAACTCGCATCGTTCTGGGAATGGTCGGCCCCTATCTCACCGACACTGTCACGATTCCACGCGGAGCTGACATTGAGCTGGTCAATTATCCTGCCAATGCGTGGGGAGCCAATTCCTCGTCGCTCATCGCTGAGGACGGGTTCAGGGGTTCTGCTCTGTTCAACGTCGAGGAAGGCGCTACCCTGACCATTTCTGCTCAGCCCGAAGGCGGCGAGATCGAGATGGGCGCTCGCGGCGAGTACGTTAAGAATGGGCAGATCCTTGTCCACTCACGAGGAGCATTTGTCCTCAATCAAGGCACGCTCAGCGGCGTACGCGACCACTCAGGATCTCACATCGGTGCAGTGACCGTCACGGGTTCCAAAGCTTCGTTCACCATGAATGGCGGCACCATCACCGATAACCACAGACGACAAGATCCCACCACTACTCAAAACGGTGCAGGCAATATCGCAGTCAGCGATGGTGCAACGTTCATCATGCATGGAGGACTCATCACCGACGGTTGGGGCTCAGGCGTCAGTGAGCACTCACCGTACGACTACGGTGAAGCAGGAGGGGTCGGCCTGTACAACGGTGGCCACATGGTGATGAATGGCGGTGAGATCTCCAGCAACAACGGCTTCGCCGGAGGCATTCTCGCAATGTCGTGGCCGTTCTCGAAAGAAGAAGCTGAACAGACCAAAGAATCAGCACGCAATACAGTAGAAATCAACGGCGGAACGATCACCAACAACACCAGTCGATTCAGCGGCGGCGGAGTTTTTTCATTTGGCAACTCCGTTGTGACAATGAACGGCGGAACGATCACCAATAACACCGCTCCCAATGGAGGCGGCGTAGGAACATTCGATGACTACGTACAAGGCGCTGAAAAGACATGGGCAGAGATCCCCAGCACAGGAAAGCAGGCTGGGTACACCCCTGATGCCTGGGCAGACCTTTCTCCGGCAGCTTTTATCATGAACGGCGGGACCATCTCCCATAACAGTGCCTCTCGCACCGGCGGCGGTATCAACATTGTTAGCAACCGCGTTACTTTACGCGGCGGAAACATCGAAGCGAACACGGCGAAGCAAATGGGGGGCGGTGTCTACGTGGCCACCAAGTCCTACTCAGCGCACTTTGAAAACGTTGCAGTTAACCATAATGACGCGGGGTATATCGGTGGCGGAGTGTGGGTCTGCCCGACCGGCTCCATCGACTTATACGTGACAGAAGGTGCCGGGATTTTCAATAACTCTGCCAGCCATTTCGGTTCCGATATCGCCCACGACAATTACGGTTCCGCCGGGTCGATCAATTTACGCTTGGCCAATCGTATGCTGGGTGGCGGCGACGTCACCTACTACTTCGATAACAAAGACCAACGTTTCTCCCCAGAGGCTCCAGGCGACCCGCAAGATTTCTGGGATCGGCCGCTCCGAAATGAGGGTCTCCACTCAGAGGCTACAGATCACACGAAGAATGATGCATCAGCGCTGGCCAAGCTCACAATCACGAAAAACAGTGCCGAACGAGGTGCAGGAATCGGTTCAAACGGCAACGTCACTTTCGGAAAACCCGACACAGTTGATCTGGAAGTCGCTAAGCAGTGGCATGACAGTGAAGGCACCGAGATTCCCGGTGCGTCGCCCTCGTTGCCCTCAAGCATCACGATCCAGTTGATGCGCCAAATCGGGCAGCACGATCCGACTCAGCTCGGCGATCCCATTACCATTACTCCTGATAAGGACGGCAACTGGCGTCACACGTTTAAAGGCCTTCCAACAACCCTCATCGTCGCAGACAGTGCTGAATCACAGGAGGTCTCATACTCGGTTCGTGAGCTGCACGTTGATGGCTACGATTCACTCATCTCCCCGACCACCGTGGTTTCGGATAATCCCCAAGTACAGGCACTCACCGTCACGAACAAACAAGCTCCGATGAGCGTGACGGTCAACAAGATCTGGCAAGATGTTGATGGCGAAACGCTTGAAGGCACCTCCCCCGCCATCCCGGACAGCATCACGGTCCAGCTCACCCGGCAAATTGGCGAGGGCGACCCAACCAACGTGGGCGACCCCGTCACCATCACCCCCGATGCTGACGGCAATTGGACTTACACCTTTACGAACTTGCCACGAACCGTTGCAGGCGAGCCGGTTCGGTACGCTGTGGTCGAGACGCCAATCGAAGGATTTGACTCAGCTGCGCAGCAGACAGCAACGCAGGAGGGCTCTCACGATGTGGTGGTGACACTGACGAACAGGCAGAAGCCACCGACACCGCCTACTCCACCAACCCCGCCGACACCCCCGGCACCGCCTCGTCTGGTGAAAACGGGAGCTGATTCCACGGCGCTGTGGTTGTTCGGCGCACTGGGCGCTGCAGGAGTCGCTGTCAGGGCTGGAGCGCGTTTACGGCGCAGGGCTGAGAGATGAGAAGCTGCCCTGATGGCGAAGACCACGCCCCTGCACGGTTTTCACCATCAGGGCTGATCACCTGATCGTACAGCTTTCGCTGGAAGGTAGGGCGATATCGAGGACGACACGGATCGCCGTCAGGCCCCCGCGGTCAGTGATCGTCGCGATAGCGTTCGACCCGCAGATGCAGCGCGTACTTCTCACGTAGCTGCGCGATCTGCGTCATCATCTCGGAGCGGTGATGCTGGTCAAGGGCTTCTTGGTCATGCCAACGGTCGATCAACAGAACCGTCTCCGGATCATTCATCGGGAAGAAATACTCGTAACGTTCATTACCTTCCTGGGCGCGAACTCGATCAACAATGCCGCTGGTTACCATCTCCTGAGCAAATGCGCGGGCGCTCCCATTGCGTCCTGTGTAATACAGATTAACCGTTAGGCTCATCGTGACCCCCTGTGTCGCTACGTCCAGCGATTTACCGACCAGCCTATTCCTGGCGGCCTGTTCACGCGTTCTGTCCCCTTCACAAGGTATTGTCATGACAGGAGGGGCCAGCTGCGGCCGCTCCTCGGGCCATCATGGAAGGATGTCAAATGCGTCGTCTAGTTGCATCAGGCATTGCAGTGGCATGCCTCAGTCTCCTCGCACCGCTTACCGCGCACGCTGAAAGCGCCACCGCATCTGAGTCACCCTCGACCCCGCACAATATTCTGCAGCTGGGCGATTCCTACTCGGCAGGAAACGGCGCGCAGAACTACACGGACACGAACTGTTACCGCTCGCCCAATAATTACGGTGCTGTCACCGCTGAACGCCTTGGCGCCTCGTACACAAACCGTGCCTGCTCAGGTGCACAGTCGAAGGACTTCTACTCCTCACAGTCCCTGGGGTGGAAGAAGTCGGTGACGAAGACCTACGTTCTACCCAAGTCGACCTACCCTGACCAGCCCGCTGAATGGCAGCGGCGCGTCGAAGAATCCCAGATCTGCGGCGCACTGCCCGAGGGGAACTTCGCGTGGAATATTCGCCAGGTCGCACCCGCACCGGCGGGCTCTCTCTACACAGCCACCGCCGAATGCCACCTGTACGCGCTCCCTCAGCTCGACGCCGTCACCCCCGACTATGACTCCGTGTTCCTGACAATTGGCGGCAATGATGCCAACTTCTTCGGCATCATCGTGTCCTGCTTCATCGGGCGTGATGCCTCGTCCTGCCAGCAGCGCATGAACGAGACTGCCGTCACCGTCGACACCTTCCGCACGCGCCTCACCACCCTTCTGAGAGATATTGACGAGCGTGCCGCCGGCAACGCTGACATCTATCTGCTGTCCTACCCGGATCTGCTGAGCACGCCGTCCTACATGCTTCCCGAAGGTCCTGCAGGTTGGTTCGATGCCGGCACCACGCTGCGCACCCTCCAGGCTCGCTACACCGACCTGCAGTCCAGCATCATCAGCGATCTGAACAAGGCCAATGGGACGACCCGCTTCCACCTTGTTGACATTCGAGACGCCTTCGACGGGCACGGCCTCGATCCGCACATGGCGGCGTCCCAGGATCATTCCTGGATCTCAGCACCTTTCGCCTCCACCGACCTTATGGGCTACATGCATCCCACGCCCAGTGGCTGGGCAGCGGAAGCCGACACGCTCACCGACGCGATTCTTGCGCAGCGTTAAACTCGCGCACAAGGCAGAAACCGGGTTGGCCAGTCGCTCCTCGTGATCTTTCACTCTCAACGAGGGCGACCCCACCCCGCGCATCTGCAAGCCGGCGTCCGCCGGTCCATCCATGCGTCCCACATGACACGCCAATAAAGTGCGAGAATAGACCTATGCCTCAGTCCATGGAGATCACTGCTGCACGCGTCGATCCTGCGTTGCTGGACCTTCCGTGGGAAGTTCCGCTGGAAGACTGGCCCAGTGAGATTCTGGCCGCGCTGCCGCGTGGAATTTCGCGACACATCGTGCGTTTCGTCAACCTGTCCGGGCGCGTGATCGCCGTCAAGGAGATTGGCGAGTCGGTTGCCCACCACGAATATCAACTCCTGCGCGATCTCGTGCGTCTGGATGCTCCGTCCGTCCAACCTACAGCTGTCATTACTGGCAGACGCGACCCGCAGGGCGAAGAGCTCAACGCCGCACTGGTTACAGAGCACCTGCAGTTTTCACTGCCCTACCGCGCATTGTTCAGCCAGTTCATGACTCCCGACACGGCGACTCGTCTCATCGACGCGCTTGCCGTGCTGCTCGTTCGCCTCCACCTGCTCGGCTTCTACTGGGGCGACGTGTCCCTGTCGAATACACTGTTCCGCCGCGATGCCGGGGCATTTTCGGCGTACCTGGTGGACGCGGAAACCGGCGAGCTGCACCCGAACCTGACGCCCGGTCAGCGTGACTACGACGTTGACCTGGCGCGCACGAATATTATCGGTGAACTGATGGACCTGCAGGCTGGCGGTTTCTTTCCGGAGGACGAAGACCCGATCATCGTGGGTGACCGCATCCGTTCGCGCTACGAGGACCTGTGGCACGAACTGACCGCATCCGAATCCATCGAGCTCAATCAGCGGTGGAAGGTCGCTGAGCGCATCGAACGCCTCAACGACCTGGGTTTCAATGTGGGCGAACTGCAGATGGTGTCAGATATTGACGGCACGCACCTGACGATCACGCCAAAAGTGGTGGATGCAGGGCACTACCATCGACAGATCATGCGTTTGACGGGAATGGATGTGGGCGAACAGCAGGCACGCCGCATGCTGAATGATCTGCAAACGTATCGTGCGATCACCGGTCGTCAGAACATGCCCATTGAAATCGTGGCGCACGAATGGATGCGTGACGTGTTCGAACCGATCGTCACCGGCGTGCCGCCCGAGATGACCCGGAAACTCGAGCCGGCGCAGATTTTCCATGAAGTTCTGGAGCACCGCTGGTACCTCGCTCAGCAAGCCGGACATGATATCCCGCTCGCTGACGTCATCGATTCCTATACGCGTTCCGTTCTGCCTCAAAAGCGTGACGAGGCTGTGCTTCTCGATCCTGACCCGCTCGATACTGCAGAGTTGCCTGCCTTCCACAATGAGGATATGTATTAACGAGGGCGACATTGCACCGCCCCTGACTACGTCTGAAGGAGAATCCGTGTCTGAGTTTCCTCACCTTTTCGCCCATCGCGGGGCCTCGTCCCTCGCGCCCGAAAACACGATGGGAGCGTTCGTCAAAGCGATGGAAGTCGGGGCTCGTCGAATCGAGTTCGATGTCGACATCATGGGCGATGGAACATTACTCGTCATGCACGACCAGACTTTCGACCGCACCACGTCCGGTACCGGCGGCTACTACGACAAAGGTTTCAAGGACCTGCGTCGCCTGGATGCGGGCGCGTGGTTCTCCGACACATATCGCTTTGAGCGAGTTCCTGAGCTGAGCGAGGTGCTCACGTTCCTGGACGCCAATCAGATGATCGGCAACCTGGAGATCAAGCCGTGCCAGGGTGGGCAGACGCTGCGCAGCGAGCTTATCGACCGTATTTGCGTGCTCGTGGCCGGTATGAAGAATCCGTCGCAGATCCTGGTGTCCTCCTTTGATCACGCCCTCCTCTGCGACTTTTCCGTCGCATGGCAGGCACATCACCAGGGCGGCCAGGCCAGCGCCTTCGGTACGGTGCGTCGATCCCTCGATCTGGGCTGGCTCGTTGACCCCGAATCCGAGTCGATCACCAGTGCCGTCGATGCCGCCGCCAAACTGGGGTGCACAGCGGTTCACCCTGCAAATGAGGCTGTCACACATCGCGACGTGGAGTATGCCCGTCAGGCTGGCCTGGAAGTGAACGTGTGGACTGTCAACGATGTTGATCGCGCACGCGAACTGGCCGCATGGGGTGTCACAGGTATTTTCACTGATCGGGTTCAGGACTTCCCGGCTGAGGCTCTGCGCGCCTAGGAGACGTTGTGGCGCGTCGGCCGTATGCCGGTCGACGCGCCGTCTCCTTCTGGCAGTTTCTGATACGCCAGGTGCGCAGCGTATCAACGCACATTCGACGAATGGCCATCAGGCTACTACCATCAAAGAAAACGGTTCGAAAGGATTCACACTGCCGTGATTCGTGAACGTTCACATTTATCGTTTTTTTCTCCGTTACCAGGCGCACTGCCTCTCAAGTCAGTCACAGTTACTGATGATTTCTGGTCTCCACGTCGCGAAATCGTCCGCACGCGCTCACTTTCCCATCAGCAGGCTCAGATGAGCAAACCGGGGCATCATTTTGATGCGCTAAAAATGGCGTGGAAACCTGGCCAGACACCAGAACCTCACATCTTCTGGGATTCAGATATCGCCAAATGGATCGAAGCTGCATCGAATTCTCTGGCCTCCCATCCAGATCCCGCCCTCGAAAAAGCCGTTGATTCCACGATTGAACTGCTTGCCGGCGCCCAGCAGGACGACGGCTATCTCAATACCCATTTCACGCTGGTCGAGCCTGACAAGCGCTGGACAAACTTGCGAGATCAACACGAGCTGTATTGCGCCGGCCATCTCATTGAGGCTGCCGTCGCGCATACGTATGCAACCGGCTCGACAAAACTGCTGGGTGTTGTCACCCGCTATGTCGACCTGATTGACCGTGTGTTTGCAGATGATGGACCCTGCAGTGGCGGCTACCCAGGTCACGAGGAAATTGAACTCGCTTTGGTAAAGTTGGCTCGTCTTACGAACCAGACACGCTATCTTGAATTGGCGCAACGCTTTATTGATCGGCGCGGCCAGAAACCCTCATACTTCGCACTCGAAGAACGCGCGCGGACAGGCATGCAGTCAGATGACACATACGAATATCATCAGGCGCATCGACCCGTACGCGAGCAGGATGAAGCTGTCGGGCACGCAGTGCGAGCCATGTACCTTTATACCGCAATGGCTGACCTCGCAATCGCCACTCAAGATCAGCGTCTGCGCGACGCATGCGAGACCCTGTGGAATGACGTGACGACACGCAAAATGTATGTCACGGGCGGAGTGGGATCCGAACCAGCACTCGAATCCTTCGGGCCTGCCTATCATCTGCCGAACGAACACGGCTACGCCGAAACATGCGCAGCTATCGGCCTCGTTTTCTGGGCACAACGCATGGCGTACATGACCGGTCAAGCACGTTACATTGATGTTCTTGAGCGCGCACTGTACAACGGGGTGCTTTCCGGAGCCTCACTCGATGGCATGAGCTATTTCTACGATAATCCTCTTGAGTCCGATGGGACGCGTTCGCGCTCACCGTGGTTTGGGTGCGCATGCTGCCCGCCGAATTTCGCACGTCTGCTCACTTCGCTCGAACACTTTATTTACTCCATCGACGAGGGCGACTCTCCTGCCACTTCGACTGAAGATACCACGTGTCACACTGCTGACGATCACAAGGCTGAAGTGATGACCGTCAATCTCTATATCAGCAGTGAGGCATCGTGGCCTGTTGCAAACGGCAGCATGAAAATCCAGCAGACGAGCAACATGCCATGGGATGGCGACGTCAGTCTCACTGTCAGCGCCAGTTCCCCGACAGAGCACATGTTGCGTTTACGAATTCCGCAATGGGCTTCGTCATTCACACTGGCCATCAATGGCGAGTCTGTTACCCCTGCGATGCGCGACGGGTACGCGTACATCGAACGAACGTGGCACGACTCGACGCAGTTGGACCTTCGCCTCGCGATGGACACAACCCGCGTGTGGGCAAATCCCCGCGTAGGAGGCTGCGCCGGCAAGGTGGCAATTGAACGTGGACCTCTGGTGTATTGCGCTGAAGAGATTGACAACGATGCACCCATACCATGCATTGCCATAGCCGATTGCTCTGACGCCGATACTTCTTTCAACAATGAGCTTGGTCTCTACGAGCTTCATCTTTCTGCCGCCGCGGCCACCTCCTCGGACAACGCGGCACTGTACTCGCATCACTCGCCGTCATTGACAAGCACTCGCGCAACATTGGTGCCGTACTACGCATGGAATAACCGCGGCCAGGGCGCAATGGCCGTATGGCTCCTGGATGCAGAAAGACTGCGGTAACAGCCTCAACATCCCATGCCGTCTCCGCCCACAACGCTCAGTTCCCCAAGAAAGAAACTACTGTGCGGCAGCGTCCGTGCGCCGGTCGGCTCGCAGTGCCAGCAGTTTCGCCAGTGACACTTCAGCAACGGAGTCAATGATGAGCAGTGAACCGAGGATACCGGCGACCTTGCTCCATCCGGATCGGGGTTTCGAGGTGCGGATCGCCGTTGCCACCAGCATCGCACCGGTTGCAGCTTCCACCGCTGCGCCGACGCGCACAATCCAGGGCTTTTCAAGCGCGGTCGAGTGGTAAGCTTCCCAGATGTTGTGGCCGGTTGCTTCCGGTTCCCGCAGCAGAATGTCAACGCTTCGACCAATTGCATTGGAAATTCCGCGCGCCATGTGAGGCTGCGTTCCCTCAACTGCTTCAGCCTCGCACCTGCCGAGCAGGAAGTCGGCGGCACTATCCGGCAGGCCAACTGCCGCTACGACGGCTTTCACTGCCTCGTCACCGCTCTTTGTGGTGGCGTCAATGAGTGCGTCGGCGTCGGCACCGGGAATCATCGCGGCGATTTCTTTCATATTCGTGTTTTCGCCGACGAGCGCGTCGATTTCGTCGGTGCTTTTCCCGCTGACACCGCGTTTGCCGGGGACCATCAGGTATCGCATTGCCCAGTTGAAGGAAATGACATGTTCAAGATGGTCGTCGGTCACCAGGAATATCTGGAATTCGTCATCTGCCATGGACAGCGTGACCAGCGGCAAATCGCCGAAGTTCCAGCCCAAACGTTCCGGGGGCAGTTCGGCAAAGAGTGCGCGTGCATCGCCGGGCAGCTCGAGATCTGCAATATCGACACCTTCGAGTGCCGCCAACAGTGGGACGGACGATGCGGGAGTCCGTCCGATTTCGATAATGCGCGATTTCACTGCATCGAGCGGTTCGTTCATGTCGCCATTGAATTGGGCGCGCAGTTCGTCCTGGCTTAATGAGGCTGTTTCGTCGGCCGTATCTGGTGCGTCCTTGTCGGAATCGTCGTCGCCTGCCTCGTCCGCCCGCGCATCGTCGTGCGGTCCGTCAACAACTTCATCCAGGTGGTCTGACTGGCCGGCGCCAAGTCGCACCTCGGCCTTGTAGGTGGTGGCAAGTTCGTCAGCGAGTTCCTGTTCGGTTGGTCCCGGTTTGAGGATCTCGGAGCGAGGTCCGATGGTGGCGAGCTTGCCATCATCGTTGGATGCCATGACAAAGCCCAGCAGCCGCGTGCTGCGGTCAAACCACTCCAGTCGCGCGACGATTCCTCTCTTGGACAAGTCTTCAGCGACTTCTTCAGGATTGAGTGTCTGGGCAATCATCATGCCGTCAATCCGATTCCACTGTTGCGTCATTGGATCCTCCCACGTTGATTTCACTACCAGTATCTCATCACGAGCAGACGTCTTGCGCCCCATTTTGAGCAGTCAGGCGCCGTTTTCTGCCTTTACACAGCGAAAAGGCTCGGATGGTCACGCTCGACAGCGCGCCCATCCGAGCCTTCTTCACGTCAGTCACCGGCAAGGTGACCGTTCGCGGATGCTGTCAGTGACAGCGGCTCGCGAATGCTTACTTCATCTTGGTGCCGGTGGAGCCCAGACGCTCACATGCCTCGACAACGCGAGCAGCCATGCCAGCTTCAGCAGCCTTGCCCCATGAACGAGGATCGTACTGCTTCTTCACGCCGACCTCGCCGTCGATCTTCAGAACGCCTTCGACGTTCTGCATCATCCAGGCGGCAACGGGACGGGTGAATGCGTACTGCGTGTCGGTGTCGACGTTCATCTTGATGACGCCGTTTTCGACAGCGGTGGCGATTTCCTCAGCGGTCGAACCGGATCCGCCGTGCATCACCAGGTCGAAGGGTCGATCGCCAGCATCGAACTTCTTGCCCACAGCTTCCTGGATCTCTCCGAGGATCTCCGGGCGCAGCTTGACGAAACCAGGCTTGTACGCACCGTGGACGTTACCGAAGGTCAGCGCTGTGATGTAACGGCCCTTTTCGCCCAGACCCAGTGCCTCGACGGTCTTGATGCCGTCTTCAGGAGTGGTGTAGAGCTTTTCGTTGATCTCACCCTTGATGCCGTCTTCTTCTCCGCCGACAACACCGATCTCAACTTCAAGAATGGTGTTGGACTTCTGCGACAGCTCCAGCAGTTCCTGAGCGATCTTCAGGTTCTCGTCCAACGGAACGGATGAGCCGTCCCACATGTGGGACTGGTAGAAGGGCAGACGTCCTGCCTTGACCTCTTCGGCTTCCAGTTCCATGAGCGGACGAATCCAGGAATCAATGTTCTGCTTGGCGCAGTGGTCAGTGTGCAGCGCGACGGTGACTGGGTAGTTCTTGGCAACCTCGCGTGCGTATGCAGCCATAGCGAGTGAGCCGGCAACGCGATCCTTGATCGTCGAGCCGGACCAGTATTCTGCGCCGCCCACAGAAACCTGGATGATGCCATCGGATTCTGCTTCCGCGAAGCCTCGCAGAGCTGCAGTCAGAGTTTGGGATGAGGTCACGTTGATCGCAGGGTAAGCAAACTTGCCCTTCTTGGCGCGATCGAACATTTCGTTGTAGACCTCAGGTGTTGCGATAGGCACAGGAGCCTCCTCTTTGAACGACAGTCGGTCAATCAGTATTATCTCATGTTTTGCTCGGCCGTGGAGGGGAGAAAGTCCCGTCCGACCATTGCACACTTATTGGCAGCAGGCCCAGCGCATGAGTGTTGACAATGGCCTCTAGCTCGTCGCCTTTGTTTGCACAACCCATGCCCACATAGCAATGGCAGCGGCATGACCCACATTCATCGACCGGGTCGACCCATACTGCGTGATGTGCAGGATCTGGGAACAAGCCCGCCGCATAGCTTCGCTCAGCCCGCCGCGTTCGGCACCAAAAACCAGGCATGCCCGCTCGGGAATCACGGCCCCTTCGAGCGGGCGCGAGCCCTCCACATTGTCGATGCCGATAAGCGTGATTCCCTGCTCGACGCACTGGCGAGCGAGTGCCTGACAGTCGTCAACATGCGCTACATCCAGGTAGCGATCAGTGACCATCGCGCCTCGACGATTCCACCGCTTACGCCCCACAATCCACACACGTCTGGCGCCAAGAGCGTTTGCGGTGCGCACAATCGAGCCGATATTGAAATCATGCTCGACGTTTTCAATCGCCACATGCAGCCCGGTGGAGCGCTGTGCCATGTCGGCACGGATGGCATCCATGGTCCAGTAACGGTACTGGTCTTCAACGTTTCGCGTATCGCCGTTCGCCAACAAGTCGGGGTCGAGTCGCTCGTCATCGGGCCATGAATTTGATCCCCCTGGCCACGGCCCTACCCCTGCAGGAGCGTTGGATGCTGTCGAACGATTCGTATCCTCCACGGCGACTAGGGTACACGGATAATGAGCACCTCGGTTTCACAGGTCGCCTTGACACTGCACTCCAGCTTGCCCCCTCGCCTCGTCTTGCCACTTCTCGACCTGAATACCGCGCACCGCCATACACGCAGACACATGTCGCGACAGCATCTGCACCTTCTTGCCCCGCATCTGCCCACTAACGGTTGATCCTCGATACATTAGAGCCATGAACGAAAACCTCTACGACACGGTGCCGCTCTCGCAGATGCCACCGGCCACTGCCTGGCTGTCCGACATGGATGGCGTCCTGGTCAAGGAAAACCGCGCGCTTCCCGGTGCGCAGGAGTTCCTCGACGCATTGAAATCGCACAACATGCCGTTCCTGGTGCTGACGAATAATTCAACGTTCACGAACCGCGACCTGTCCGCCCGACTGGCTCGTTCCGGCCTGGACGTTCCGGAAGACCGTATCTGGACGTCTGCCAACGCGACCGCTGCGTTCCTGTCGCAGCAGTCCCCGCAATCATCGGCTTACATTATTGGCGAGGCCGGCCTGACCACTGCTCTGCACAATGCGGGCTATATCATGACCGACACGGATCCTGAATTCGTGATTCTGGGCGAAACACGCTCCTACGACTTCAACGCCCTGACTCGCGCGATCCGTTTGATCGAAAAAGGCGCGAAGTTCATCGCCACCAACCCCGATGCAACCGGGCCTTCCGACGAGGGCACCCTTCCGGCAACCGGCTCCATTGCCGCGATGATCGAGCGTGCAACAAACCGCTCGCCCTACTACGTAGGTAAACCGAACCCCATTATGATCCGGGCCGCGCTCAATAAAATCGGCGCACACTCCGAGACCGCGGCGATGGTCGGTGACCGTATGGATACCGATATTCAGGCCGGTGTGGAGGCCGGACTGCGCACACACCTCGTGCTCACTGGCTCAACCGATGAACACGAAATTCAGAATTTCCCGTACCGCCCGTTTGGTGTTCACCAAGGCATTGGCGATCTGGTCGAATTGGTCGAAGCCGGACGCGGCTAAGCTCCGGCCAGTCCGCGCCAGGCTGGGATCAGCGTGCAGGCTACCCTCGTGAATCGACCTTCCGGTCAGCACTCACTGAGATCGAGGTAAAAACTAGTCGAGGTCGAGGTCGGCCAGTCCGAGGGCACTGAAATACGGCAGTCCTTCTGCTTCGATACGCTCTTTGGCACCCGTGGCGCGATCCACAACAACGGCAACTGCCAGGACTTCTGCCCCGGCTTCACGCAGAGCATGGACAGCTTCGATCGGTGAGCCACCCGTGGTGGAGGTATCTTCCAGGACGATCACTCGCCTGCCCTGAACGTCTGGGCCTTCGATGCGGCGCATCATGCCGTGGTCCTTGGCTGCTTTGCGCACCACGAATGCGTCCAGGTTCAGGCCGCGAGAGGCGGCTGCGTGCATCATGGCGGTGGCCACCGGGTCGGCGCCCATCGTCAGACCGCCCACCGCGTCGTAGTCTTCGGGCCCGAAACCAGCTTCTTCCAGCATGTCCAGCATGACGTGGCCGATCAGGGGGCCTGCCTCGTGATGGAGGGTGGCTCGGCGCATATCGACGTAGAAATCAGATTCTTTGCCCGATGCCAGCGTGACGTGCTCGTGGATCACGGCGAGTTCACGTACCAGTTCGGCCAGGCGCGATTTATGGGAGTCATTAGTCATGGGGCAAGCCTACCGCGTGCAGTGCCGGCGCGGAGAGCTTGCCCCATGACATCACATTGGGCATTTCACCTGGGGAGTATTCGCGTGTAGTGGAGTACCCTGGCGCCTCGGTTGCCCGTTCCGTCTGGCGTTCCGCGGCGCCTGTGCCTCCTTTACTGTTTGACGCCACCTGCTGCCAGGCCGGCAACGATGCGGCGCTGGAAGATCAGCACCATGATGACCAGCGGCACGGTGACCACCACGCCGGCCGCCATCTGGGAGCCGAACGGCGTCTCAAACCCGGATACGCCACCGAACTGGGACACAATGACCGGAGCAGTCTTCATGTCCTGTTTGTTGACCATCGTCACGGCAATGAGGAACTCATTCCACGCATTGATAAAGACGATGATGGCAGTGGTGAAAATGCCGGGAGCGGCGATCGGAATGATGACTTTGCGGAAGGCCTGACCTGGCGTGCAGCCATCGACCATTGCGGCCTGTTCCAGTTCGCGCGGCATCTGCCTGAAGAAGCTGGTCAGGTTCCACACGGCCAGCGGCAGTGCGAATGACAGGTCGGGCACAATCATCGACTGATAGGTGTTGATCCATTCCCACTGTGTAAACAGCTTGAGCAACGGCACCACGATGGCGACCAACGGGAACATCGACGAGGCGATGACAATGGTCAGTACCAACGTCTTGCCCGGGAACTCCAGTCGCGCCAGAGCGTACGCGGTGAACGTCGCGACCAGCAGTGCCAGAATCGTCGTCACGCCGGCAACGATCAGCGAGTTCAACAGTGACTGCGTGAACAGGCGGTCTGGCTTGAAGACCTCAACGTAGTTTTCCATGCTCACTTCGCGCGGCCACAGCGTCGTGTCGAAAATGTCGCGCGTGGGACGCAGTGAGGACACGATCATCCAGTAGAACGGAGCCAGACAGAACACCACGATCGCGATGATGCCGATCCATGAGGACGTGTCGAGCAGAGCCGCCTTGACACCTTTGCTTTTCATCGTGTCACCTCCGCAGTCGATCCGGCCTGGGCAGGCGCGTCAGCTCCCCCGGTGGTGGACGAGGGTGGCCTTTGCACTTCTTTCGCTTCCTTCGAACGCTTGAAGAACGCGCTCAAACGCAGCTTCGAGCTCTTCTGCGACTGGCCGTCATCTTCAAACAGTTCTGCGCCGAGCAGCTTGATGAAGGCGAAGGATATGAGGAAGACGTAGAGGAACAGGATCACTGCGTACGCAGCACCTGACCCGTATCTCAGGTTTGTTGCCTCATCCTGAACCAGCATGGACAGCGTTTCGACAGATCCTTTACGCGGTCCGATCAGAATGTAGGGCAGGTCGAACATGCGCAGAGCATCGAGAGCGCGGAACAGGACTGCGACAACGAGTGCTGGTTTGACCAGTGGAAGCGTGATGGACAGGAAACGACGCCATGCGTTTGCACCGTCAATCTTGGCTGCCTCGTAGACTTCCTCGGGAATGATCTGCAGACCGGCCAGGGTCAGCAGTCCGATGAACGGCGCCGTCTTCCACGTGTCGGCGATGATGATGGCGAATTTGGCGGGCCATTCAGATGTCGCCCACAGGATCTGCGTATTGAGCAGGGCGTTCGCAGCTCCGTGCGCATCGAAGATCCACTTCCACAGCACGGCCGAGATGGCAGTGGGAATGGCCCATGGCACGAGGATTGCCGCACGGACGAATCCGCGCGCCTTGATGGCCTGGTGCATGATGAGCGCCATGATCACGCCGAGGACAGCTTCGATACTGACTGTGACAAACGCGAAGAATGTCGTGTTCCAGAACGCAGTCCAGAATCGTGCGCCGGTGTCTCCGGCGAAAATGTTGATGTAATTGTCCAGTCCAACGAATGGCTCGGTATCGTTGACGAATCCTGTTTCAGGATCGATTCCCTTGGCGCCGAACAGCGACTGATACAGAGCCGAAATCGTGGGGAACAAAATGACGATTGAAATAACGATGATGGTGGGCGAAACAAGCAGTGCCGCCAGGCGACTTTGCTGTTTCTGCGACTCAGATTTTCCGCGACGTTGCGTCTTCTGAGCGGGTGCTTTCGCCATGAGTTCTTCCTCCTGGAAAGCGCGCTAAGGCTCCTGGCCGGGTGGCACAAGCCACCCAACCAGGAGCGGTGACAAACTTACTGCTGGCCAGCCGTGAGCTCGGTGAGCTTGGCGCTCAAATCCTTAAGGGCCTGTTCAGGCGTTGCCTGTCTCTGCAGAACAGGGAAGACGGCATCCTGAATCGCCGCCGACACGTCGCCGTAGTTCACAACCTGCGGGCGCGGTGCAGCGCTCTCGATGGAGCCCTTCAGCGCCGGCAGATACGGGTACTGATCAATCAGTTCCGGATCCTCGTACAGCGCGGAGTAGATCGGAGCCAGCGTCTGCTCGGTGAGCATGCGCTTTCCGATTTCCTCTGAAGTGAACCACTTGATGAAGTCGTACGCGGTCGCCTTGTTCTTGCAGAAGCTGGAGATGGCGACGTTGTGGCCGCCCAGTGAGGACACGCCTCCTTCTGGCTGATCTGCAGTGAAACCAGGCAGCGGAGCAACTCCGAACTTGTCGCCCAGCTTCTCCTTTGTCAGGGAGTACTGGTATGGCCAGTTGCGGTAGTAGACCAGGCGGTCGGCTTCGAATGCGGCGCGGCCTTCTTCTTCCTTGTAGGTCAGCGCTTCTTCAGGAATGAAGTTATCCTTGAAGGCGTCTTCAAGCGTCTGCAGACCCTTGAGGGCTTCAGGCGAGTCGACGACCACTTCGCCCTCGGGGCTGATAATCTGTCCGCCGGCCGAGTGGATAGCTTCGTCAACATTGACCGTCAGGCCTTCGTACTTGGCCATCTGTCCGCCATAGCACCCGATGTCTGAATGACCGTCGAGGCCGCGCACAGCTTCGCAGCCCTTCTTCATGTCATCCCACGTCTTGGGCGGATCGGTCACACCGGCCTGCTCCAGCAGGTCCTTGCGGTAGTACAGAATGCCGCCATCAGAGCCATGGGGCATGGCGTAGAGCTGGTCACGGTACAGGCCTGTCTGCCACACAGCCGGCAGAATCTTGTCCTTGGGAAAGTCTGCCTCGTTGAGCGGCTCAACCCAGCGGTGAGCAGCAAACTCGGCGACGTGGATGTTGTCCAGAGAAATAACGCAGTATGCATCTGATTGGGTCTGAGCGTTCTGAACCATCGAGTTGCGCTGCTGATCGGCTTCGGCCGACAGCTCGATCATCTCAACCTTTTCGTCCGGGTGGTCCTTGTTCCAATCATCCAACATGGGAGCCATCAGACCGGAGTTGTCTTTACCCTGCACATAGGTGATGGGGCCGCGCCCCTCGAATTCACCGGTTGCGCCGCCACCAGAGGCACCTGAGTCCCCTGATGCCTGTCCGCCACCGCCACTGCTGCATGCCGTCATCAGCACCATCGCAGCAGCGCCAGCTGCCAAGGCAATTCCTCTTCTGGTTGCCATTTTCGTTCACTCCTTCGTGTCAAAAACCTGAATTCGGTGGCCTCTCAGATCGAGCCGCCTCTCAGGTGCCGATCAACGATCGACGTTGCTTTTACTCTACAACGTTGTCTCCACAAAATGTATGCAATTGCAGCGCGTTACATTTGTTTACATTTGGTAACAATTTTGGCAAACTTGCCCGCACAACGCCCCGCGATGCTAGCAGCCCCGTCACGCTACATGTGCGGAACGGCGCGCATCACCTTACGCATCAACCACCGCGGAGTCAGCCGAGAGACCACATTCGCGCTCTTATACAGCGCAGTCGGCGTCACCAGCACCCGCCCTCGACGAACGGCCTCAAGAGCTTGCGAGACCACCGTTTCCGCATCCGACCAGATCCATCCCGGTGTGTCGGACACATCAACATCAGCTGCCTTGTGGAAGTTTGTGCGCGTCATGCCCGGTGATACAGCGGTGACAGTCACCCCGGTTCCTTCCAGTTCGAACGCCAATCCTTCGCTGAAGGCTTTCACCCACGCTTTGTGCGCGCTATAGGTACCCATCCCGGTCTCTGCAGCGATGGAGGAGATGTTGCAGATGGCGCCTACTCCTCGTCGGCGCATGGCACGACCAGCGTGGTACGACAGCACCATGACGGCTCGCACCATCACATCCAGGGCCTGCTCTTCCGTCTCCAGTTCGTTGTCGAGGAACTCCTCCCCCAGACCCATCCCTGCGTTATTGACCAGCAGGCCCACCGGTGCACATCCAGATTCATCATCAGGCTGAACGTCGAGACGCTCGGCAACCCGCTGTACGTCCCCGGCTTGCGACAGGTCAGCTGCGATCACCTCGGTCGTGATGTTCGCGATCTGCTCCAGACGATTGGACAGGTCATCGAGTTTTTCCTGCGTGCGGGCAACCAGAACCAGATCATGTCCCGCCTCGGCAAGTTGCCAGCAGAATTCTTCTCCCAGACCTGATGTTGCTCCCGTGACTAAAGCTGTACCCATAACCTCATCGTAAGGTCGCCGGCGCGTGCATGCTCGCTCAGTGACCAGCATGCGCCGACGGATCCGTGCTCGCTCAACGCGTAGCCTGCGCCGGTAGGGTGGAGGCATGAGGATTGGAACGTGGAACATTAACTCAGCCCGTACCCGCATCGACCGCGTCATCGAGTGCTGCGCGCGGTGGAATCTGGACGTCCTGGCAATGCAGGAGATCAAATGCAAGCCGGATCAGTTCCCGATTGACGCGTTCACCGATGCCGGCTACCGCGTGGAGGTTCACGGACTCAACCAGTGGAATGGCGTGGCGATCGCTTCCAGGCTTCCCATTCTCAGCGTATCCCGCGACTTTCCGGGAGCACCCACATGGGGAGATCCTGCGCGCGTCGAAGCGCGTGCCCTGCGAGTGCGGATCGACGATGGAACGCCTGAAGGACTGGATGTGTGGAGTCTGTATGTTCCGAACGGCCGCGAGATTGACCACCCGCACTACCAGTACAAACTCCAGTGGCTCGCCGCACTGCGCGCTGCCGTTTCACCTTACGTTGCAGGCGATTCCAGCGGGGTATCCAAGGGCGATGCCCCGGGTGAGGACACACTGGCCGAGGGCGGCGCTGTCCCACCTGCAACGGCATCGGATGAGGGCGGCTCACCGAGCGCACTGCTGGTGGGCGACTGGAATGTGGCACCGCGCGATGAGGACGTGTGGGATATCGACTTCTTCGACGGCCGCACCCACGTCACACAGCCAGAGCGTTCCGCCTTTGAGGCTTTTGCAGCCGATGGATGGGTGGAAGCGACTCGTCCTCGCGTCACGAACTACACGTACTGGGACTACCAGCAGCTGCGTTTCCCTCGTAACGAAGGAATGCGCATTGACTTCATGTATGCGACGCCTGCACTTGACGCCCGCATCACGCAGGCGTGGATTGATCGCGATGAACGCAAAGGCAAGGGAGCCTCTGACCACGTGCCGGTCATCGTTGAGATCGCACATTAGGGTCCCTCTGCCCGAGGTGGCCGCACGACGCATACTCTCGATGCGTGGAGCGCAGACAAATGGGCCGGCAGCAGAGCGTTATCGGAGGCTGTCGCCAGCAGGGCACCGTTGCAAGGCGTCGCCAGCAGTGCCCTTATGCGAAGCGCTCAAGAATCTGATCATTGAGCAGGCACCAATTCTTCTTGTGCCAACTGCCAAACTTCTCTGTGCCGACGAATACAGCCGCCAGGTCTCGACCACGGTCAACCCAGATGAACGAGCCGGACACTCCGAAGTGCCCAAACGTGGCGGGGTCAGCATGCTGAGATGTCCAATGCGGCGATTTGTGGCCGCGGATCTCCACGCCCAGCCCCCAGGGGCACGGGCGGTGCTTACGGTATCCAGGCACGAAGCCATCCAGATCAGGGAACTGCACTGACACGGATTGTTGATCAAGGTCCTCGCTGATCAGCGTGGGAGCGAGGAGCTCCTGAGCCAGAGCAATCAGATCCGCCGCACTTCCAACCGCGGAATAAGCAGGAGATCCGGGCGCATCTGCTGTTGTCATTCCCAGCGGCTCCAGGACACTCAGCTCGATCCAGCGACTGAGTTCTTCACCTGTGGCCTCGCTTGTTGCCTCCCCTAAGATGTCGAAGCCTGCGTTGGAATAGATCCGCTCCGTTTCTGGGGGCACCTGCGCCTCGCGCGAGTCGGCTGCAATTCCGGAGGCGTGAGCCAGCAGGTGACGCACGGTAGATCCTGTCGGCCCCAGCGGATCATCAAGGTTCATCAGGTGCTGGTCAATTGCCACAAGGATGGCGCGTGAGGCGATGACTTTCGTGACCGATGCCAGAGGGTAGACCACTGACTCATCGCCTTGCACATACAGCGTGCGGTCGCTGCGCACCACTGCGAGCGCGTGTTCGAACGGGACGGGGTACAGATCCATGTCAGCCACTATGCCTCCAGGTTACGAACTGAGAGTCCCTGCCACTCGCAGGAAACGTGCATAAACGTCACCGACTTCTTCAGGGATCGCCTGGCCCACTTTCAGTGTTGTGTCCGAATCCAGTCCGAGGAGTCGGTGGGTCTGTGCCAGGAAGATAGCCACTGTTTGGCGCCCCGCCTGCTCATCGTCGGAGTAGCGGGCCTGCAGAGACAGGCCGAACCATATCTGCATAAGGGTTTTCGCCAGGAACGCCGGACTGAGATCGGTCTTGACAATGCCCTCAGATGCCAAGCGGGTCACCTCGTCGCGCAGGAAATCGTGGATCGCATAGATCCTCGCGACGAAGTGATCGTGAACAGGGTGCGTCGTTGATGCTGCTTCGACTGCAAGAATGCACTCCAGGTCAATAATCATCGAGACATCCGGGTTGTTCGCCAATCTCATCATGGCGATCGCAAAGTCGAACAGCGTTTCGGGAATGACGCGCGCCTGAACGGTCCGGCCATTTTCGGCGTCTTCCACGAAATCAACCAGCCCCGCTCGTTCCTCCATGCGGTTGATCACAGAACCCAGCAGCGCTTCTTTTGATGGGAAGTGGTAGATGACCGCAGGATGGGATATTCCCACTTCACGACCGATGTCACGCAATGATATGCCGGCGAAGCCACGGCGCGAGATGAGCGACATCGCCGCGTTCAGGATAGATTCGCGGGTGGCCAGGCCAGTCGAGTATGAACCGCGATTCTTGCGCCCTGTCGTCACGATTGCCACCTCAACATGTCTTTGAACCGGTGCTTTGAATGCGCCACGGATAGATCCGTCCCCAGTCTATCTGCAACTCGGCATCAAACTGAGCCGCCCTCGCCAAACTAGACGAAGGCGGCACCAGTGATCACCCCACCAATTATTCACTTGCGATTTTACCTGTCAGGAACGGCGGGTGCAGGATTTCCCGACGCTTACTCGGCGCTGTCGTCCGGCGTGTATTCGCTTTGCTCGGCGCTGTGGTCCGGCGAATGATCGCCATACTCGTCGCCATCAGGCTCGGATGGCCTGACGCGCTGCATCGTCAGGGATCTGAGATCCTCGCTGACATCCACGCGCACTTCGTCACCGTCATGCACCTGGCCGGACAGAATCATCGTGGCCAGTCGGTCCCCCACCTCGCGCTGAACAGTGCGACGCAACGGACGGGCACCATAGGCCGGATCGTATCCTGCACGAGTCAGCCATCGGCGTGCCGGTTCGGTCACCGTCAGCGCGATGCGCCGGTCAGCCAGTCGACGGGCAAGCGCCGCAACCTGAAGGTCCGCGATCTGCGCCAGCTCTTCACTGGTGAGCGGTTCAAACATGAGGACCTCATCAAGACGGTTGAGGAACTCAGGTTTAAATGCCATCCGCACCTGCTGCATGACCGCGTCATGGCGTTCCTGCTGTGACAGCGCGCTGTCGGCGAGGAACTGTGAGCCCAGGTTCGATGTCAGAATAAGGATCGTGTTGCGGAAGTCAACCGTGCGTCCCTGTCCGTCGGTCAGTCGCCCGTCGTCCAGGACCTGCAACAGGATGTTGAAGATCTCAGGATCGGCCTTCTCGACCTCGTCCAACAGAATGACGCAGTACGGGCGGCGGCGAACAGCCTCGGTGAGCTGACCGCCTTCCTCGTATCCGACATATCCGGGCGGAGATCCGACCAGGCGGGCAACCGAATGCTTCTCGGAATACTCGCTCATGTCGATTCGCACCATGGCGCGCTCATCGTCGAAGAGGAAGTCCGCCAGCGAGCGTGCCAGCTCGGTCTTACCGACACCAGTGGGTCCGAGGAACAGGAATGATCCATCGGGACGGTTCGGGTCAGACAGCCCGGCGCGCGAACGACGCACCGCATCGGCTACGGCGCGAACAGCCTTCTTCTGACCGATCAGTCGCTTGCCGATCACGTCTTCCATCTCAAGCAGTTTCTCGGTTTCCCCCTGGAGCAGGCGCCCCACAGGAATTCCGGTCCATGACTCGACAACTTCCGCGATGGTGGTGGCATCGACTTTCTCCGCGATCATCGGCTCAGGCGTGTTGCCGTCTGCCGCGTCACGTTCGGCCTCCGACTCGGCTTGCTCGATCTGGTGTTCGACAGCGGGGATCTCGCCGTTTTGCAAGCGACCGGCTTCCTCCCATTTGTTCTGGCGGATCGCCAGCTCCAGTTGAGTGCGCAGGTCATCGAGCGTGACACGCAGGTCACCGACCTTGTTGTGCCCGGCCTTTTCAGCCTCCCACCGGCTGGTCAGCGCGTTGAGTTCTTCCTGCCGGTCAGCCAGGTCCTTGCGCAGCTTCACCAGGCGTTCCTGCGTGGCAGCATCCCCCTGATCGGGGTCGGACTCGGCAAGGTAGGATTCCTCCATGCGCAGCCTGTCCACCTGGCGACGCAGCTGATCAATTTCCACGGGGCTGGAATCCAGTTCCATACGCAGCCTGGATGCGGCCTCGTCAATCAGGTCAATCGCCTTGTCGGGTAGTTGCCTCCCGGTAATGTAGCGGTCGGACAGTTGCGCAGCAGCGACGAGGGCACCGTCGGAAATCGTGACTTTGTGGTGTGCTTCGTACTTGGGTGCAATGCCGCGCAGAACGGCGATGGTGTCCTCCACTGACGGCTCCCCGATAAAGACCTGCTGGAAACGGCGTTCCAGCGCAGGGTCCTTTTCGATGTTTTCGCGGTACTCGTCCAGTGTGGTGGCACCCACCATCCGCAGCTCGCCGCGCGCCAGCATGGGTTTGAGCATGTTGCCCGCATCCATTGATCCTTCAGCGGCACCGGCGCCAACAACTGTGTGCAGCTCATCAATGAAGGTGATGATCTGCCCGTCCGAACGTGCGATTTCGTTGAGAACGGCTTTGAATCGCTCCTCGAAGTCGCCACGATACTTGGCACCTGCCACCATCGATGAGATGTCCAGTGACACGACTCGTTTGTCTTTGAGCGAGTCGGGCACGTCACCGGCAACAATTCGTTGCGCCAAGCCTTCGACCACAGCGGTCTTGCCGACACCGGGTTCACCGATCAGCACAGGGTTATTCTTCGTGCGTCGTGACAGGACCTGAATGATGCGGCGGATCTCGTTGTCACGGCCGATGACCGGGTCGAGTTTTCCTTCACGCGCCACCTGCGTCAGGTCGCGACCGTATTTCTCGAGTGCTTCAAATGAGCCTTCGGGGTTGGCCGACGTGATCGGGTCAGGGCGCAGCTGCGAAAGTGCACGGGTCAGCGCTTCTTCCGTCGCCCCCTGATCGGTCAGGATCTTTCCTGCATCCGTGCCCGAGGCTGCGAGCGCGATGAGCAGGTGTTCGGTTGACGTGTACTGGTCTCCGCCCTCTTTCGCCCTGCGCTGCGCGTCGGTGATGACGGTGAGCAGCGTGCGGGATGTGGCGGGCTGAGTGGTCGTGGCACCTTGTGTGGAGGGCAGTTTCACCAAAGCGCTGCGGGTGCGTGCGCCCACGACCTTCCGGTCTGCTCCAACGCTTGCCAGCAGGGACAGGGCGATACCCTCGTTTTGTTCGAGCAGTGCGCCCAGCAGATGCAGGGGCTCGACCTGCGGATTGGATGCGGCTGCCGCTGACTGCAGCGCCGATCCGATGGCTCCCTGAGCCTTCGTTGTGAACTCTTCGCTCACGTGTACCTCCTGAAGTGTTGCCCCTCAGCCACCTTCCGGACCGTTAGTTTTCGGTCGACGAGGGAGTCTGACGGGCTTCGTTGTCTGATCTACTCATTACAACGACACACACCTTGAGTCTATTCCACTCAACTTTGTGATTCAGGAGTTCAGTTGCCGACCTCACTGTGCACAGCCTGCAGGCGTTCTTCGCGCAGGCGCTGCACGCCGGGAACAGTCAGTTCAGACAGGTCTGTCATCGCTATTCCCATTGCCTGGCTCAGCAGGTAGTCAGCCAGCTGCGGGTTGCGCGCCAGGACGGGGCCGTGCATATAGGTGGCGATGATAGACCCCTGGTGGACACCGTCGCATGCTCCGTCGCCTGTATTGACGCCGTTGCCCGTTCCGCGGATGACGGTTCCCAGTGGCGTGGCATCCGGTCCGCATGTTGTGGCACCGCCATGATTTTCAAATCCTGTGAGCAGGTCGGTCAGCCCGTCGATTCGGGGCGTGGTGAGAATCTCACCGATAGTTCTGCTGCCCTGAGGTGCGGTGGTGACGTCCAGGAATCCCAAACCGGGCACGCGCACTGCGTTAGCATCCTCGTACCATTGGCCCAGCACCTGCAGGGAGGCGCAGATCGCCAGAATGGGGGCACCCCGCTCAACAGCGCGTTTCAGCCCGGTGCCGTCACTCATTTTTCGAGCGGCGAGAGCCTGGGCGGTGTCCTCTCCCCCACCCAGGGTGTACAGGTCAAGGTCTTCAGGCACGCATGTGTCCAGGTCGACGCTGATGATGTCAGCATCAATTCCGCGCCTGCGTGCACGTTCGCACAGCACCACCGCGTTGCCGGTATCGCCGTACGTGCCCAGCACTTCGGGGTAGAGCACACCGATCCGCAAGGTTGATTCACTCATCGCGTCCTCCCTCGGCCGTCGTGTGCGTGCTCTGCGTGCCGGCGTGGCGTTCTTTTTCGCGCCGGTCGATTTCACGTTTCGTGTCACGAAATGACGTGTAGTTTGCCAGGAATTCGATGCGTCCTTCAGCACAGCGCGTCATTGCCTCGATCGTGTCGGGCACGCATTCACAGTGGATACCTGCATATTCGAGGCGCACAGCCAGATCCGCCGCGCGTTCCCCCGACGCCACGACCCGTTCAGCGCACGGATACTGTTGGAGCACTGAAAAGTCCACGTCCCACAGCCATGACAGGTCTTCGCCATCAGGGATCTGCCCGTTCACCGCGATGACCAGTCCGTTCGCAGTGGCATCCACCATCGTCATGGCTTCCTGCCACCCGGCCGGGTTCTTCGCCAGCATCATACGCACGCGGCGACCATTGACCTCGTGAGTGGAATACCTCCCTGCTACTTCTCTGACCTCACCGATCGCCCGACTCGCGCCGTCAATGTCGACGCCCACTTGATGCGCAGCCACGATCGCGTGCGCCGCGTTGCCGAGGTTCGCTGCTCCAGGCAAATTCAGTTTCACGTCGGTGGCGTGGCCCTCGCGCGAACGAAGTGTCGCCTGGCCGGACGCCTCGACCTTTTCCAGCCACCAGTCAGGTTCGGGACGCCGATAGTGGTGGTCTGCCCCGACTACATGCCAATCATCGCCTTGACGCACGAGCCTGCCGCCGCGGGGAAATCCTGCTGAGTCCGCCCCCCACGTGGTACCGGCTGCCACCCAGATCACCGACTTCGCATCCCATGCGGCTGAAGCGATCAGGGGATCATCACAGTTCGCAACAATGGTCGCATCGGGGTGGGCATTGACTGCCTGGCGCAGCCGCCGCTCCACTGTGCCGATTTCACCGACACGATCCAGCTGGTCGCGTGACAAGTTGAGCAGCACCATCACTGCAGGGTTGACCTGTCCGGCAACGATCGGCAGGTGCATTTCATCGACTTCCAGAGCGGCGAATTGTGCGCGAGGCGCCATCATGAACGCACTGACAATGCCGGGCGGCATGTTGTCGCCGTTCACGTTCGAGGCAACCTGCCCGCGTGTGGACAGCGCTGCGCGAATCATTCGCGTCGTCGTGGATTTACCGTTCGTGCCGGTGACTGTGACGCAACGGCACCCTCGGGACACTTCCGAAAGAACGTTTGGAGCCAGTGCGAGCGCAACTCTCCCACCGATCATTCCGCCTGAGCCTCGCCCCAGAGCACGAGAGGCGGTGCGAGCCAGCGATCCGAATCCCGTTGCCACGCGGGAGCGAAGAGATCGCGACGAGTTCGACGATGGTCGGGTCGAATCTTGAGGCACTGTCATGAGGTCACATTAGCGCGACGAAGGCCCGCACCTCCACTTTCAGCTGGTGTGGTGCGGACCTTGAAAAAGCACATGCGCTTCCATGTCAATCCCGTGGGGCATATCGCTGAGGTCTCGCCTCGTGGGGCGCATCGGTCGGGTCCTGGCCGTCCCGAGAGGCGTAGAGGTTGAGCCTAGCCGTCGCGACGCGCTTGCCAGTCATTCATCCAGAAACTCACCAGGTCCATCAGCTGAGTCGGCACCCATCTGACCAGTGCTCCACCGTGGAACGTCAGTTCAGTCCCTGTTGATGCGCCTGTGTCCACCGGCGTGTCAGCACCTCGCCGGGCCGAACCCGGACGCTCGCCACGACGCAGTGAAGAGACTTCACCTGTCGGTGAGGCGGCAAAGACACGGTCGCGTCGCCGCCTGACTTCATCGAGCTGATGTTCGAGCGCGTCACGTTCGCCTTCAAGCTGTTCGAGTGCCCGCTCCAGGTCGAGGATTCTGCGAATTCCCGCCAGATTAATGCCCTCTTCCTGGGACATGACCTGGACGGCGCGCAAACGTTGGATGTCACGGTGCGTGTAGCGCCGCCCTCGTCCCTTGCTGCGGGCAGGTGTCACCAAGCCGAGACGGTCGTACTGCCGAAGCGTCTGCGGATGCATGCCCGCCAGCTCAGCCGCCACGGAAATCACGAACGTCGTTTGCGAGTGAGAAGGCAGCATGTCTTACGCCTCCGCCCGCTTTGCAAGGTCAGCGCGTGGATCCCAGTCACCCAGCGACGCGCTGAAGGCGTCGAGCGCCTCGCGCTGCTGTTTCGTGAGCTTCGTGGGGACAGCGACCTGGACCTCCACCAGCAGGTCACCACGACGCTTCCCGTTGGGCGCTCCGCGGTGGCGCAGCCTCAACACAGCGCCCGACTGAGTGCCTGCGGGGATCTTCATGGCGACATGTGATCCGTCAGGAAGGGGCACGCTGACTTTGGCACCCAGCGCTGCCTCCGACATAGTCACCGGCAGCTGCATCCGCAGGTTGTCACCGTCGCGCGAATAAACAGGGTGCCTGGCCACGTTGATCGTGACGATCAGGTCACCGTTCTTCCCGCCATTTGAGCCGGGACGCCCCTTGCCGCGCAGACGGATCTTCTGACCGTCCTTCACGCCAGCAGGGATGCGCACCGTCATCGAATGGCCGTCAACGGTCATCCGCACGGTGGTGTCTTCCATGGACTGGCGGAACGTCAGTGTGGTGGAGGCACGCAGGTCGTTTCCGCGTTGCGGTCGAGGACCGCCAAAGCCTGCTCCAGGCGCTCCCTGACCGAATGCACCCGACCCGTAGGGGCCAGACTGTCCGCCGGCGCTGCCGCCAAACAGGTTCGAGAACATATCCTCAAAGCCTGCTCCGCCGCCGCCCTGAGTGCTGTAGCGCACTCGGGTCTGGCCGCCCGGCCCACCAGCACCGCCGCCGAACAGGTTGGAGAACAGGTCTTCAAAGCCTGCTCCGCCTGCCGCGCCGCCGGGGCCTGCCTGGAATCGTGCTCCGCCACCTGCCATTGAGCGCAGCGCATCGTATTGTTTGCGCTGTTCAGGATCTGACAGGACGGCGTAGGCTTCACCGATTTCCTTGAAACGCTCTTCGGCTTTCGCATCTCCAGGATTCTGATCGGGGTGCCACTTTCGGGCAAGCTTGCGGTAGGCCTTCTTAATGGCTGCCGCGTCGGCGTCTTTCCCGACTCCCAGAGTCTTGTAGAAATCTTTTTCCAACCAATCTTGTCCGCTCATGTCACCTCATCTCCCGGTTGTCTGCCTGTGAGCAGTTCGTTTTCTCGTGGGCATCGGTTAATGCCCGTCCTTGTACGTGTCACTGTGGGTTGTGAACCATCACTTTCGTGGGGCGCAGAACCTTCTCACCCATGCGGTATCCGGGCTGCAGAACCTGGCCGATCACAGGGTGGTCGACATCCTCACTGGCTTGTGCCATCAGCGCCTCGTGCAGCGAGGGGTCGAAGTCGTCCCCTTCCACACCGTAGCGTTCCATCGCGAACTGACTCTTGAGAACTTCTTCAAGTTTGTTAGCGATCGCTGCGAAAGGTCCGTCTTCGAGGTCGCCGTGCTGACGCGCTGCGTGAATATCATCGAGGACGGAAATCAGCGCTTCTGCCACTTCCTGCTGACCGCTCACGCGGTGGGCGGATGCAGCTTCCTTGGAACGGCGCACGTAGTTGCCGTACTCCTGGTTCAGGTTGTACAGGTCGGCGCGTGCCCGAGCCAGGTCGTCATCCAGCTCTCCGATTCGTGCCATTGCCTTGGCCAGCTCGGTATCTTCGACATCATCCTCAAATGCGGACATATCGTCGGTACTTGCTGGCGCAGCATTGGCGCCATCAGCCAATTCGCTGTTTGCATCGTCTGCGCAGACATCGGAGGTGCCGTCAGATTCATTGGACGTGGTGCCATCGCGAGGGGCGGTCGAAGCTGAATCGTCTGCATCTGAGTTTTCGCGTGCTGAGCCTGCTGGTTCAGACGCATCACCTGTGTGCGACGCATCGGCCTCACGGGCGGCAGCGCCATGCTGTGAGGCGCTGCCGGTGCCGTTGCCCTCGGCGTGTGCATCTGACTGTTTGCCGGATGCACACGCGTTCTGGTCGGTGGGACCCGATGGCGACACGCGCGGATCAGACTCGGAGGACCCGGTCTGGCTCTTGTCGTTCATCGGTGTCTCACTCACTTGTCGTCGTCCTCCTCATCAACGATTTCAGCGTCAATGACGTCGTCATCGCTCGATGATGCATCTGCCTGGCCGGCGCCGGCCTGCGGACCGTCTGCCTGAGCCTGGGCCTGGTCACCCTCGGCCTGCTGCGCGGCGTAGATTTCCTGACCGATCTTCAGTGATGATTCGTCGAGCTTGGTCATAGCCGACTTCACTGCTTCGATGTCGTCACCCTCGAGCGCCTTCTTGACCGCGTCGATATCCGTCTGGACCTCGTTGCGCGTACCTTCTGACACCTTGTCGCCGTCATCCTTGAGGAATTTCTCGGTCATGTAGACCTTCTGCTCGGCCATATTGCGTGTTTCAGCTTCCTCACGACGCTTCTTGTCATCGGCGGCGTGCGCTTCAGCTTCCTTCACCATGCGGTCGATCTCATCCTTAGGCAGGGCAGATCCACCGGTAATAGTCACCGACTGTTCCTTGCCTGTGCCACGATCCTTTGCAGAGACGTGCACGATGCCGTTGGCGTCGATGTCGAAGGTGACCTCGATCTGCGGCTTGCCGCGAGGTGCCGGGGCGATGCCGCCCAGTTCGAAGGTTCCCAGCAGCTTGTTGTCGCGGGCGAACTCGCGCTCACCCTGGTAGACCTGAACCAGCACGGATGTCTGGCCGTCTTCCGCTGTGGAGAACAGCTCCGAGGACTTCGTCGGGATCGCGGTGTTACGTTCGATCAGCTTGGTCATGAACCCGCCCTTGGTTTCAATGCCGAGGGACAGCGGGGTCACGTCGATGAGCAGAACGTCCTTACGGTCGCCCTGGATGACGCCGGCCTGCAGGGCTGCGCCGATTGCCACAACTTCGTCGGGGTTGACACCCTTGTTCGGTTCGCGACCGTCGGTCAGCTTGCGGACCTCTTCAGCCACTGCCGGCATACGGGTGGAGCCACCGACCAGCACAACGTGGTCAATGTCGGAGACCTGGATACCTGCGTCACGAATCACGTCGTGGAACGGCTGCTTCGTACGGTCAAGCAGGTCAGAGGTCATTTCCTCGAACTTGGCGCGCGAAAGCGATTCGTTCAGGTGGATGGGGCCGTCAGCCGTCATCGACAGGTACTGCAGTGAAATGTTCGTGGTCGAGGCCGAGGACAGCTCTTTCTTGGCCTGCTCAGCAGCTTCTTTGAGGCGCTGCAGCGCGACGGTGTCCTTCGACAGGTCAGCGCCTGACTTGGACTTGACTTGCTGGATGAGCCAGTCAACGATGCGCTGATCCCAGTCGTCACCACCGAGCTTGTTGTCACCGGCAGTTGCACGCACCTGAATGGTGGAGAAGCCGTCATCATCCTTGCCGATTTCCAGCAGGGACACGTCGAACGTGCCACCGCCAAGGTCGAAGACCAGAATCAGTTCATCTTCCTTGCCTTTTTCCAGGCCATACGCCAGAGCTGCTGCGGTTGGCTCGTTGACGATGCGCTGAACGTTCAGTCCGGCGATCTGGCCGGCTTCCTTCGTGGCCTGACGCTGCGCATCAGAGAAGTATGCGGGGACGGTGATGACCGCATCGGTCACCGGTTCACCGAGGTATTCTTCCGCGTCATGCTTGAGTTTGCCGAGGATACGCGCGGAGATTTCCTGCGCGGTGTAATCCTTATCGTCGATGGACACTTTCCAGTCGGTGCCCATGTGGCGCTTGACTGACGAGATGGTGCGGTCAACGTTTGTGACGGCCTGCCGCTTGGCCAGTTCTCCGACGAGGACTTCGCCGGTGCTTGAAAATGCGACGACCGAGGGAGTGGTGCGCGCGCCTTCGGCGTTGGCAATAATGGTGGGCTCGCCACCTTCCAACACCGCAATAGCGGAGTTCGTTGTTCCCAGGTCAATGCCAATTGCTCGTGCCATTGAATCTATCCTTCCAAGTTGAGTCTGTTGCACTCAAGTTTAGAGGGAGGATGACACCATGGCAAGTCCTACGACCTCAAACTTGAGTCTAATATGCTCAACTTCATCGCGGTGAGGCTTATTCCCTCGTCACATGTGAGCAAGCCGACACAGCCTCCGGACACATCACCTTGCGATCGGGCACCCTCGCAGGCGCCGTGACACAATTCCCCTATGCAATGTGGGTATTTCGAGGCCGGGCTGTGCCATTCGTGCACCCTGCTGCCCACACCGTACGATCGTCAGCTTGCAGACAAGGATGCGAAGGTTCGTCGCGCCCTCACTGAATTTGGCACGCCCGATCTGCAGTGGCTGACACCTGCTGCATCGCATCAGAGGGATTTTCGCTCCAAGGTGAAGCTCGTGGCGGGAGGGACGCCCTCGGACATGCGGCTGGGAATACTGGGGCCGGATTTGAACGTGCAGGACCTGCGGGACTGCCCGATCGTCGTGCCCGAAATCCGCGATCAGCTCCCCCGACTTGCCCGTTTGATCGAGCGCATGCACATCGAACCGTACAGCGTCAAACGGCGTCGAGGCGAACTTAAGTACGTCATCGTGACGGCGGGCGATGACAGACAACTAATGGTGCGCTTCGTGTTGCGCTCGCGCCGCCATATGTCGACTCTGCGCACTCATCTTGATGCGATCAGACAGGCGGTGCCGACCATTCGAGTGGTGACGGCCAACATTCATCCCACGCACGCAGCATTGGTCGAAGGGCCAGATGAGTACGTCCTCACCGACGAGGTAACACTGCCGATGACGGTTGGACGGACGCGACTGCAGGTTGGGCCGCGCTCCTTCACTCAGACCAACACGCGGGTGGCTTCAGCACTGTATATGCAGGTGGCGAGCTGGCTGACGGATGTAGATGCTCGCAGCGTGTGGGATCTGTATTGCGGCGTGGGCGGGTTTGCGTTAAATGCTGCAGCCGCGGGTGTCCAGGATGTGACGGGCGTGGAGATTTCCGGCGATGCTGTCGAGGCTGCGAAGAACGCTGCGCAGCACCTGGAGGTGGCAGGCAGGCGTGTGCGCACGCGTTTCATTGCGGCGGATGCGACCAAGTGGGCGCAAGAGCAGTCCGAACGCGCGGTTCCAGATGCTATCGTGGTCAACCCTCCCCGACGCGGGCTGGGTAATGAGCTTGCGACGTGGCTCAACGGGTGCGGAGCGCACCACATCGTGTACTCGTCATGCAATCCGGCAACACTGGTTGAGGATCTTGCGAGCATGCCGTCGTATCAAGTGAGTCAGGGACGCATTTTTGACATGTTCGCGCACACCCGCCATGTGGAGACGATCTGTTTAATGTCAAGGGTCGGGGTGTAATAAGCTATCAAGCACGCAGATACACCGGTTTTCCGGCAATCAAGCTGATTTATCATTGGGCAAATGAAACGCTCAGTGGCAAATTATCCAAGGGCAAATCTGGTCAAAAAGTGTGAGCGTTGAGTTGCCAAGTTAGATGTCAGTAAGTTGAGTTGCCGAGTTAGACGTCGGGAAGTTTTGACTGTGAGATAGATGTCAGAAAATGACTCACACACTGCCATCAGATGCGGGGAGCTTCGTGATACAATCATCATATTCACATATTGACAACTGTTAATGTGAGGGAAAAACAGGTACATCTCCTGGAGGTGAAAGTCATGGGGCTGAGAGAGGATGCTAAAAAAATAAAGGCGCTCACAGATGAAAATCGCCTTGCGATCATACTTGCGCTCCAACATGGAGAAAAGTGTGGATGTGATCTGCTGGAGGAACTGAATATCACGCAGCCGACTCTTTCGCATCACATGAAGATCCTTACAAACAACGGCCTTGTTGATTACTACAAAGAGGGAAAATGGATGCACTACTCCATTTCCGCAGACGGGGTTGAAGAGTTCCGGGAAATGATTGGTTCCTACGCAAGATGTGACTGTGAAACAGACAGCAGCGTACCCTGCGGATGCAGGCGAAAGAAGTAATCGATATCTATCATTCATAGGCAATCCTTCGTGAGGTTGCCTATATAAAGACCATACATATCGATACATTTCCATGTATCCAACTATTGGAGGAGAAGCCATGAACGATCAAAGTAAAAGCATTAACACATTTCAGCGCTATCTTTCTGTGTGGGTACTACTCTGCATGGCTATAGGAGTGCTGATTGGGCACTTTATCCCAGCCATTCCTGCCACACTCGGAAAATTTCAAATTTCCGGTATTTCAATTCCGATCGCTGTTCTCATTTGGGTCATGATCTACCCTATGATGATGAAAGTGGATTTTCAGAGCGTAAAACAGATTGGGAAAAACCCGAAAGGGCTTCTGGTCACGTGGGTTACGAACTGGCTGATCAAGCCCTTCACTATGTACGCAATCGCATATCTGTTTTTGTTTGTCATATTCAAAGCCTTCATATCTCCGGGGTTGGCAACGGAATACCTTGCCGGAGCTGTGCTTTTAGGCGTTGCACCATGTACGGCGATGGTGTTTGTATGGAGTACGCTTACAAGGGGAAATCCTGCTTATACGGCCGTGCAGGTGGCGACGAATGACCTCATTATCCTTGTAGCTTTTGTTCCGATCGTAAAATTTCTTTTAGGCGTTTCTAATGTGATTGTACCCTACAGTACCCTGTTTGTCAGCATATTTCTATTTGTCGTCATTCCGCTTGCAGGCGGCGTCCTGACGAGAATTACGGTCACGAAGCAAAGAGGCGCGGATTACTTTGAAAATACCTTTATCCACAAGTTCGACAATGCTACAACGATCGGGCTGCTGTTAACGTTGGTTATTATCTTCAGCTCACAGGCAAAGACGATTTTGTCTAATCCGCTTCACATTCTTTTGATCGCAGTACCGTTAACCATTCAGACTTTTTTGATTTTCTTTATCGCTTATGGGGCAAGTAAGTTGCTGAAATTACCGCATGATATTGCGGCTCCTGCCGGGATGATTGGTGCATCAAATTTCTTCGAACTAGCAGTAGCTGTGACGATTGCGCTGTTTGGCGCGACAAGCCCTGCGGCGCTCGCCACCACAGTAGGCGTTCTAACGGAGGTGCCGGTCATGCTCTTGCTTGTGCGAATAGCAAATAAAACGAAATCGAAATTTGCGTAATGTGGACTTTTATTCAGGATCAGATACTTGATATGAGGTGGCTGAATGCATTGATCGGGAGGCTGCTGACAGCAGTAGTGCTTGAGGTCAATACGAGAATCGGCTGACGCGTGCAATTCTTTTTATGACGTATTCAAGATGACAGTGCTGCTCTGTGTTCTGATGTTTCTGACCTCTTATATCCAGAGTTTTTTCCCACCGTAGCGCAGCCGAAAGATCATGGGCAGGTTTCATGGGGTTGGTGCGAACATTGTCGGAGCTTTGTTGGGCACGGTAACACCTTTCTGCACTTGCTCTTCCATTCCAATTTTCATGGGTTTTACAAGCACAGGACTTCCATTCGGGGTGACATTTTTATTTTTCATTTCATCACCAATGGTGGATTTGAGAAATCTCGTTCTTCTAATCAGTATCTTTGGCGTGAAGCCTACCGTCGCCTATGTGGTGCCGGGTCTTGTCATTGCGGTTCTTGGTGGGACACAGATAGAAAATCTGCAAATGGAAGATCAGATTGCTCATTCTATCGCAATAACAACAGCAAGGTGGATATAAGATTTCCAAATTTAACCGTAAAGGATCGATTGCTCTATTCCAAAGATCAAGTTGTATCTAATTTTAAGAAGGTATTCCTATATATTTTATCGGCGTGGCTATTGGAGCAGTGATCCATAATTGATTCCTGAGGAAAGGGTGGAGACCGTTCTCGGAAACAATAATCCGTTCGGTGTTGTATTAGCTACACTTGTGGGTATTCCACATCGTGCAACGAGCGTTAAGGCTTGTTTTGATGTAGGGCGATCATGAGGGTAGTCTTGATACATGTCGAGTGTGCGGTTTTGCTTGAACACATTAAGGGCGAAGGTTTGCTCGATATACGATGAGGGAGCGGACCTGCTTGAAACACGTTTGACTGCTCAAGTCTGCTCGATAGGAGCGCGGACGCCCCCTGAAATACACACGACCCCCACAAGGAGCGACACAACTTCCCCATCCACATGAGCCGACGCGCATTTATCATTTTGTTACCGACGGCCTGATTCGCGCTGGTTACACTGAAAACACCATTGAGATTAGCGGCTTTGCGAGAAGGTCATGTCATGCTCTTTCGGACTCATACGTGAGGTCGTTCAACTCCTCGATCCCCGCGTCCACGAAACGAGGCGTCACGATGAAGGCGTTGTATCAGAAAAGTGAAATAACGTTCGCAATCATCATGATTGCTATCTACGTCGGCGGGACCCTCGTTGCACAGCAACTCACCGACCAGATCGGGATCACAGCGTTGATCCCGGCGATCTTCCATATCGCCCTTGTCGCAGTTCTTGCGTACTGGATTATCTCCAATGGCCTGGCGAAAAAGTACGGACTTATCAAGCCGCCCTATCCAGCCGACAGAGCCTGGTTTTTCCTCCCCATTTTGATCGTTGCCGTCAGCGGATTAGTCACGGGCTTTGACTTCCGATACAGCCCTGTTGAAACCGTACTGTTCATAGTCTCCATGACGTGTATCGGCTTCCTGGAAGAAGTAATCTTCAGGGGATTTCTCTTCCTGGCAATGGCGAAAAGCAATTTGTTGGCAGCGATTGTCGTGTCGTCATTGACGTTCGGGCTGGGACATATCGTCAACCTGCTCAACGGCGCCCCGCTGATGAATACACTCATGCAGATCGTTTTTGCAATCGTCGTCGGCTTCACCCTTGTATTGCTGTTCTACAACGGTAAGAGCTTGGTTCCATGTATCGTCTTCCACAGCCTGAATAATTCTCTGGCCATCATCGAAAAAACGAGCGCCGATGCTGCTTCCTCCTTGTCGATGAGTGAGACAGCCTTTAACGCAGCGCTCCTGTCGTTCTGCGTTGTGCTCTTGGTGGTGTACTGCGTATTCTGCCTGAAGAACCTGCGCGTACACCAGAATCAGGGCGTACACGAGGAACCAAACAGCACCCATTAGGAGGGGCCGCTTCGGATCTCTGATTGCTGCATATCGCCCACAGTCATCACGTATGCGACCGGTTGCCGGCAGCTACCCGAGCGTCACCCGCACACATCGGCGGCTGATCGTGTCACAATGCTAGGGAGATTGCGCTACCCATACAGGAGGCCTCATGGCGATCGAACGCGTCGATGACTTTTCGCCCGAACTGACCGAAGCAATGAAGCTGCTCATCCCTCAGCTGTCCCGCTCATCAGCGCCGATGGAGGAAGACGCTATCCGCGACTTTATTTCTCAACCAGGTGTGTATCTGTTTATCTATCGCACCGATGAGGCAGCGGGCGATTTAGCCGCCGGTCAGATCGCCGGAATGCTCACGCTGGCTACTTTCACGATTCCCACCGGTTTGCGCGCCTGGGTAGAAGATGTGGTCGTTGATGGCAGTACGCGCAGCCAGGGTGCCGGCCAGAAGCTGGTTGAAGCAGCGGTTGACTTTGCCCAGGAGCTTGGCGCACGCACGATTGACCTGACATCGCGTCCCTCACGCGAAGCAGCTAACCGCCTGTACAAGCGGTGCGGTTTCGAGCTGCGTGAGACGAACGTGTACCGCTTCTCCGCCGGCAAGTAGTTCGTCAGCGGTTCTTTGCCGGCAAGCAGGTTATCAGCGGCCGCACGGCGAGGCGTCCTCGTCTCCCTGTTTAATCATTTCACTTTGCCGCGCCCCCATCTCTGCGCGCAGATCCAGACCAATCTGCTCAACGCGGCGACGTTCATCTGCAGTGGCGACTGCACCGAATAGCTGAGCGCCGTGCTCCTGAGTGATGACAGCGGCTTCTTGCTGCGTGCGCTTTCCCTCGGGCGTCAACGACACCAGCATTGATCGTTTGTCCGAGGGTGACGGGGTGCGCTCAACAAGGCCAAGCTTTTCCAGACGGGCGATCGCGCGTGTCATTCCTGAGCGGGTGAACACCGACAAGCGTTCGGAGGAAACACTGGCTGCGCTCGACCACATGGCTCGCCGCACAGTCGAGATCGCCGACAAGCTGAACTCCTGAGCCTCACTCGCGTGTTCGACGGCGGTTCGCGTCGCCTCGAGCACACTGTGACGCAGTTCCTTACTGGTCGTCGCCTGTTCGTTCGGCAGGATTGACGAGGGCGACTCCACCGGCGTTGTTCCATCGCCTACCATGGAGTCATGTCCAACGTGAAACCTGCCGGCACGGCGACGGCCAGTGCCTTTACCTGCGATTACCTGTCTTTTCTGAGCGATTCCCCGTCCTCGTACCACGCCGCTGACCTCATTGCTCAACGTTTGGAGGATGCGGGGTGCGTGCGCCAGCGCGAAACTGACACGTGGGATACGGCACCGGGTGGACACGTGGTTGTCCGCGACGGTGCCGTTATTGCGTATGTGATCCCCGAGTCTGTCACTGACTCGTCTGCGTTCCGCATCGTCGGCGCACATACCGACTCCCCTGCTCTCGTGCTCAAGCCGTCTGTGCAGGCCACCACCGCCGACGGGTGGGGGCAGCTGTGCGCAGAGATTTACGGCGGAATGCTGCTGAACTCGTGGCTGGATCGCGAACTCAAAATCGCTGGACGCATTCTCACGCAAGGCGGCGAGCAGCGCCTGGTCGCAACCGGCCCACTCGCACGCATCCCGCAGCTGGCCATCCACCTGGACCGTACAGTGAGTGACAAGGGCCTTGTGCTCGACAAGCAGCAACATATGAAGCCCGTATGGACTGTTGACGAGGACGACGCGTCGGTCCTTGATCTCGTGGCTCAAACGGTCGATCTGGATGACGCCGATCAGATCGCATCCTTTGATCTAATCCTGACTCCCTCGCAGGGGCCTGCCGTCTTCGGATCGCACGGACAGTTTGTCGCTGCTGGCCGTCAGGATAATTTGTCATCGGTGCACAGCGGCCTCACCGCAATGGAGCGCCTGCTGGCTGACGGCATCAGTGGCAACGATGTACTGATTTTCGCCTGCTTTGATCATGAGGAAGTAGGATCGTCAACCAGTTCGGGGGCGGCCGGGCCGTTCCTCGAAGATATTCTGCGTCGCACGGCGGCGAGCCTGGGTCGAGACTTTGACGGGACGGCTCGGATGATGGCCGCCTCATCGTGCATCTCTGCTGATGCCGGGCACAGCGTGCATCCCAACTATGCTGATCGGCACGACCCTGACAACCGCCCGGTGATGGGTCGCGGTCCACTGTTGAAGTTGAACGCCAACCGACGGTATTCCTCGGACGCACCCGGGATCGCACTGTGGAAAAGAGCCGCACAGGCGACAGGAGCACCATGGCAAAACTTCGTGTCCAACAATGCGATGCCGTGCGGCACGACAATTGGACCGATCACGGCTACCCGCCTGGGAATCTGCACGGTTGACGTCGGAGTGGCATTGCTGTCGATGCACTCAGCGCGGGAAATGAGCCACGTTGCAGATCTTGAGTCTTTGTCAGCAATTCTGGAGGCCTACTGGCGCGGAGCCTAAGGCACGAAAGCGCGCTGCGCAGCGCCCTGCGCAGCGCCCTGCGCTCTGGCTCCCAGCTGCCTTCCTCCAGCTTCCTCTCGCGCCCGGCTGTCTCCACTCCCCCTCTTGTCCCCAACTGTCGATTTGGACGACGCGTCGACTGATGTGCGCGCAGACAAAAGCTCCTGACCTGCACAAACAGTGGCAGGGTTGCAACACCCTCGCCCTATAGTCGACCGAGATCGACAGTTGGGTCAATGAAAATGGACGTACACAACAGGTGCGGGCTACAGCTCACGCGCTGCAGCCCGCACCTGACACAAAGTTAGAGAACTGACTAGAAAAAAGGCCCTACTTCGACTTTTGGCCGGTTGTGATCTGAACCGGAACATTGTCAGCGATGGCCTTGGAATACGGGCACAGCTGGTGCGTGCGAGTCGCCACGCGCTTGACCGTCTCATCGTCGAGGCCAGGAATCTCAACATTGATCATGACTGACAGCGCAAAGGATTCACCTTCAGGCCCGATCCCCACGGAGCAGGTAACCAGCGAATCAGACGTGTCAACTCCGAGTTCTTTTCCAGCAAGTGCAAGCGCACTTTGAAAACATGCGCCGTAGCCTGCGGCGAACAGCGCTTCTGGGTTCAGTCCCCCACCGGGGCCACCCATCTTTTCAGGGGCGCGCAGATCGGCCTGGAAGTCCAGCGTCGGAATCGTGACGGCTCCGTCGCGACCTCCCGTGCATTCGGCTTCAACTCTGTAGACGATTTTTTGAGGTGTATGTGTCATGAGCTCAATCTCACCACGTCCCCGATCTGTCGGCAAGTGCCGTTCCAGTCGGTGAAACAGTGCCACACGCTATCTACCCTGCTGGCCAAGCGTGCTCTCCACTAATCCCCAATCTCTCCACTAATCCCCCATAACCGGCACGCACGGAGAATCTGCACGCCTCGAGCGGAAGTGGTTGTGTCTCACACTGTCCTATCTACGAACGGTTAGAAGCTGCACACTTTGGGCCTATGGAGTACTACCGATTGAACACCGCCGACCCGTCTTCACCTGACAGTGCCCGCTTAATTGCAGTTCGGAAGCGCTCATTAGTGGGAGGCAGGTCATTGGCTGGGAAAAACGCCGCTTCTGTGTTCTCGCCGTCGGCAGGCCACGGCTCGCCCTGCTTCCATTCACACACGAATGAGCAGTCCAGATAACTCGACACATCACCATTCGGGTAGGTCACAGGCCCCACGACCTCCACCGACAAGAGGCGCTGCGCAACCGCTTCAACACCGGCTTCTTCACGAATTTCACGTTCAGCTGCAGCAGCCGGTTCCTCGCCTGGATCCACGATTCCCGTCACGGGCGTCCACTTGCCGTTGTCAGCACGCTTGACCATCAGCACTTCAACATCAGCCAGGTCAGCGTTCGCGCCGGTCACCCTCGCCAATGAGGAAGACGCAGCGGGACGCAATACGACTGCCGTGCACCCTGGTATCCACAGCGGTGCGTGTCCGATTTTGGAGCGTAATTCAAGGACGAAAGGAGGAGTTGCCATGCATCTACCCTAGTCGCTCGTGACGCAGGCTAACCCCGCTCTGCCTCGAACTGGCTGATCTGACCGATACGGCGGACGTGGCGCTCCTCGTTGGAGAAAGGCTCGTCGAGGAAGAGGTCGATCAGGTGAATCATTTCCTCCTCAGGGTGTTGACGGGCTCCGAGCGCGACAACATTCGCATCGTTGTGCTGGCGGGCCAGCAGCGCGGTCGATTCGTTCCAGACGAGGGCGGCTCGCACACCATCGACCTTGTTGGCGGCGATCTGTTCACCGTTTCCGGACCCACCCAGCACGATGCCGAGGGCGTCTTTTCCTGCCTGCCGGTCCGCGACAACGGCCTGCGCGGCGTGAATGCAGAAAGCGGGGTAGTCGTCTTGCGGATCGTAGGACTGAGGGCCATGGTCGTGAACCTCGAATCCGCGCTCCCGCAGGTGTTCCTGAATCGCATGCGACGCATCGAGCCCCGCGTGATCTGTAGCAATGTGGACGATACGAGGAGTGCTCATGTCGAGTCCTTTCATCATGGTGAAGCGGCGTTGCTGACGTGAGGTCTGTACAGTGACCTGTTCCAATCGTAGCCATCGCATCGGCGGGATCCCAATCGGTTCGCACCTGTGTGCGTCGTCCGCCACCCGTCCGGGGTGCGCGTTCGCACAGGATGCAGCCGTGCTGGTTGGTCACGCCGTCCGCCACCCGCCCGGGGTGCGCAGGGTAGAGCGGCTCTTCACGCTCTAGGATCTGTCTATGAGCAACCACGATGCTGAATACGGTTTTCCGGTTGAGAGCGCTCACGCTGCTGACGCGGAAGTGCCGATCCCTGCGGGCGCACTCAGCGACCAGTCCTTCGTGCGGGTCGATACGTGGTTGTGGGCGACTCGGCAGGTGAAATCACGTTCGGCTGCGACGGCTGCCGCCCGCGCCGGTCACGTGAAAGTCAACGGGGAGGCAGCGAAAGCCGCGCAGAAAGTCAGAGTCGGCGATGAGGTGCGCCTGCGCGTCGAAGGATTCGATCGCGTGTTGGAGGTGCGTCACCTCCTGGCTAAACGGATGGGCGCTCCAATAGCGCGGCAGTGCTACGTTGACTTGTCGCTTCCACGCCCGCGCCTCTCAATTCCGGTGGCTCTGCGCGAAAAGGGCACAGGTCGTCCCACCAAGAAAGAGCGTCGCGAACTTGATCGCCTGCGCGGACGTGACTCCTCGATCCGCTGGCGTTAGCTGCCCCTCGCTCAGCTCAGCGCGCCGCGCTCAGCCCTCCTGCTCGAAGGCCTTATGCAGCGCCTTTTTCCACGACCGATAGCGCTGGCGAATCGTCGCGCCTGACACGATCCGCTCGCCTGCAGCCCGCTGTTCAGAGGCCCATTCGCAGTAGTTCTGGTAGGTCAGACGATCTGACACCTGCGAGCTGGAGGATTCCTCACCGGATTCTTCGTGCAGTTCGTTGTTGAATTTCTGCAACGCCTTCATGATGTCCTCATCACTGAAGCGCGTGGCTCCTACCCGCCTGCCTGAATACGTCGCAATACCCAGACGGGACAGAGCTGTGTTCCATCTGCCGTCGCCGACACGCGTGGCGACAGTGCGGGCGGTCGGCGGCCACAGCGCCATTCCGGCGATCGATCCTACGTTCCAGGCTTCCAGCAGAGCCGAGCGGGCGCGGTCAAAATCAGCCACAGAGATCGACGCCTGAGAGGCCTCACCAGACACCTTGTCATTCGTCTGTGTGACCCACCACACAGTGCGAACGATGTTTTGTGCGATCTTCTCCGCAAGTTCATCCGGGTGGTCGAGACCATGATGACGGATAACAGGCTCAACAATATCGTCAATTTCGTGCCAGGCGTGAGGCGTGCCACCCTCGGTCAGAGGAACAGCTTCAGTCGGCTCACCATTATTCGCAACATATTCAGCCACTTTCCCGGCATGAACATAGGCGAGAACCAACCAAAAACCTGCAATAAGCTCATCAGGTGAAAACGCAGGTGTTCTGTATGACGTAAACATGGGCACGTCGGAAGTTTACTCGATTAACCTGAAATGTCCATCGGTCACGCAACAGCGCAAAAACGCCATAGCGAGCATGACGACACAGCGTCTCTTACCATGTGTGAGTGCGTGAAAACGTCACGCACTTCGATGGAATGGAAAACGCGTGCTTTTTCGTTTTGTTTGGCGCTATCTGCGTACACGCCTTCTTGAAGTGATCGGCATTATCGTGCTGCAGGTAATCGCAACCATAGCCGCACTGAATCTGCCGAACCTCAACGCCCGCATCATCGATGAAGGCGTCGCACAAGGTGACACTGACCTGATCTGGGAACTCGGCGCAATCATGATGGGGATAACTCTCGTCCAGGTGATCACCACTGCGTTTGCCGTCTATTTCGGCGCCCGTACTGCGATGGGTCTGGGTGCCTGGGCACGTCACCGGCTCTTCACTCATGTGCAGTCCTTCTCCGCTCAGAACATGCATGACTTCGGCGCCCCTTCCCTGATCACGCGTTCCACCAACGATGTGCAGCAAATCCAGATGGTCACCCTGATGACCTTCCTTATCATGGTTCAGGCACCCATTAACGGCATCGGTGGAGTCCTGATGGCGCTGCGCCAAAACCAACGCCTCTCACTATTGCTCCTGGTCGTCGTCCCCATTCTCGCAGTCGTTGTCGGCGTCATCATGGCGTTCCTCGCACCGCAGTTCGCCCGCCTGCAAAAACGCATCGACACGATGAACACCGTCCTGCGCGAAGAGCTCACCGGCATCCGCGTCATCCGCGCATTCGTGCGTCAGCCGTTTATCCGCGAGCGCTACGACTCGGTCAACGCGTCTGTACGGTCAGTCTACCTGCGCATCGGTATCCTCTTTTCGATCATGTTCCCCTCGGTGACGCTGATCATTTCGATCTCATCGGTTGCAGTGGTGTGGTTCGGCGGATCCCTGATCGACAGCGGCAACATGCAGATCGGTGCGCTCTTCGCCTTCATCAATTACCTCGGCATGATCTTCATGGCCGTCATGATGGCCGCCATGATGTTCGTGATGGTGCCTCGTGCCGGCGTCGCCGCACACCGTGTCACCGAGGTTCTTGACTCAGCTCCCACAGTTGTCACGCCCGCGGATCCCCAGTCCCCCTCGAACATGCAGACACACAATGACGAGGGCGACGCCGCCGCATCCGAGGATTCTCACCACAACACCGCGCCTGACCCGGGCCAATGGGTGTTCAGTCTTGACCACGTCAGCGTGCATTACGACGGGGCACTCTCACCAGTCCTGAATGACATCTCGATCACTCTGAAACCAGGAACGACAACCGCAATCATCGGCTCAACTGCTTCAGGCAAGACCACACTGGTGAACCTGTTGCCGCGCCTGATGGATCCTACAGACGGAACCGTCCGAGTCAACGGCGTCGATGCGCGCGACATAGACCTGGCTCAGCTACGCCAGCACATCGCGATGGTGCCGCAGCATGCGTACCTGTTTTCCGGCACCATTGCGCAGACAGTGTCCGGTTTGTTGGACGTGACACGAACCGACAACCTGACAGACGAGCAGCTTTCCAGGGTGGAGCGCGCACTCGAGGGCGCTCAGGCCACGGAGTTCGTCTCCAAGCTTGATGGCGGTGTGAATTATGACGTCGATCCGGGCGGGTCGAACTTCTCCGGCGGTCAGCGCCAGCGCCTGTCGATTGCGCGTGCCCTGTACCGCGATGCCGACCTGTATATCTTTGACGATTCGTTTTCCGCGCTGGACTACGCCACAGATGCGCGCCTGCGGGCAGGTTTATCTGATCACACCGGCAACGCAGCGATCGTGGTGGTGGCGCAGCGCGTTGCATCGATTCGGCACGCCGACACGATCATCGTGCTGGAAGATGGTCACATCGCCGGTCGCGGCACGCATGAGGACCTGATGAAAAGCTGTACGACGTATCAGGAAATTGTTGCCTCACAGCTCAGCGAGGAGGAGGCAGCATGAGCACTGATTCTCAGCCACAGCGCCGGCGCCGCGGCGGGCAGTCCAACCGTCCTCGCGGCAACCGCGGGGTCGCACCTGGAGGCAAGTCGAAGAACTTCGCCGGCTCGTTGAAACGCCTGATCAAGTCACTGCGACCCGATGCATTCATTATTTTCATCACGTTGCTGGCATCTGCAACGTCGGTGGTTCTGTCAGTGATTGCACCGAAGATCCTCGGCCGCGGCACAGACATTATCTTTAACGGCGTCATCGGGAAGATGATGGCGGACGCGCCCTCGAAAGAAGCGGCAATCGAGGCGATGCGCGCCTCGGGTCATGATCGTTTCGCTGACATGCTTTCTGCGATGGACGTCGTGCCCGGCCAGGGAATCGACATGAGCCAGTTGGGCAAGGTCCTGCTGACGGTGTGCGCAATCTACGCCGCCTCAGCGTTGGTGGGGCTGGTCGGTGAGATTCTGCTGCGCATTGCCGTTCAGAACGCCGGGTGGCGGATGCGCGATGAGATTCAGCGCAAGATCGAACGGCTGCCGCTGAGCTACCTCGATCAGCATTCGCGCGGTGATCTGATCTCTCGCGTCTCCAACGACGTCGACAACGTCACGCAGGTCATGAACCAGACGCTTTCCCAGTTCTTCCAGTCAGTCCTCACCGTCGTCGGCATTGTCGCCATGATGGTGTCGATGTCGTGGAAGCTCACGTTGTTGGCGATGGTGATCATTCCCTTCGGTGCAGCGATCGCCGTCTACCTGATGAAGAAGGCGCAGCCGCAGTTCGTTGAGCAGTGGAATGCGACCGGCGAGGTTTCCGGCGTCGTGGAGGAAGCGATGACGGGGCACGAGGTCGTTGCGCTGTACGGATTGGAAGAGCGTTTCACCGACGAATTCAACGACGCCAATACGCGGCTGTATCACTCATCGTTCAAGGCGCAGTTCATCTCCAACCTGATGATGCCGTTGATGGGGTTACTGTCCAACGGGTCGTACGTGGTGGTCGCCGTGGGTGGCGGGCTGATGGTCGCCAACGGTGGAATGACGTTGGGCCAGGTTCAGGCCTTCATCCAGTATTCGCGTCAGTTCTCGCAGCCTCTGGGCCAGTTGGCGTCGATGGCGAACTCCCTGCAGTCCGGTATCGCTTCGGCTGAACGCGTCTTTGAGTTCCTCGATGCACCTGAGATGGAGCCGGATAACGGGGCGTCCTCGTTCGCGCTGGCCCATGTGGAGGGCACTGACGAAACGCCAGAAGCTGCCAGCAGCCAGACATCCTGGGACGGTCAGGCAAGCACGGCAGAAAATGAGCACGTGCGCGGGCACATCGTCTTTGACCACGTGCGCTTCGGCTATTCGCCAGATAAGCCCGTTATCAAGGATCTGTCGGTGGAGGTACAGCCTGGCCAAACTGTCGCGATCATCGGGCCAACGGGTGCCGGAAAGACCACGCTGGTGAACCTGCTCATGCGCTTCTACGAGCTGGACTCCGGTGCGATTCGGATCGACGGCGTGGATATTTCGACGATCAACAAGGATGTTCTGCGCTCCCATATGGGGATGGTGCTGCAGGATACATGGCTGTTCGAAGGCACGATTGAGAAGAACATCGCGTTTGGGCGTGAGGGCTCCACACCTGAGGACGTCAGGCAAGCCGCGAAGGAGACGGCGGCGCATCGCCTCATTACGCAACTTCCCAATGGGTATGACACGAAGGTTGCCGACCAGGACGACCAGATTTCGGCCGGTGAGCGCCAGCTTTTGACAATTGCCCGCGCATTCATCGCACACCCGGACCTGATGATCCTCGATGAGGCAACATCCTCGGTTGATACGCGCACCGAGACACTGGTACAAAAGGCGATGGATCAAATCAGCCAGGATCGCACCTCGTTTGTCATTGCGCACCGCCTGTCAACGATTCGCGATGCGGACCTCATTTTGGTGATGGAAGACGGCGACGTGGTGGAAACTGGCCGTCACGTGGAACTGTTGGAACGCGGCGGCGCGTATGCCCGCCTCTACCAGGCTCAGTTTGCGGGCCCAGCAGTGACGGACGAGGACGATATCGCATAGGCTCATGAATGGACGCTTGGGCACGTAAGCTGAAGTGGAGCACGTGCCCGAGCATGTTGACAGATCATGAGAGGAGCCAGCCATCATGGCGACCGCATCGGCAGACATTCCACAGATCCCCACGCTTTCCCTGGCCACAGGAGCCACGATTCCTCAGCTGGGTTTTGGAACCTACAAGATCACTGAGCATGTCGTCGAAGCAGTGTCCAACGCGCTTGCCCTGGGGTACCGCCATCTCGATACGGCACAGATGTACCACAATGAGGCCGAAGTCGGGCAGGCCTGGGCGCAGTCAGGCGTTGCGCGTGAAGAATTGTTCATCACGACCAAGCTGGACAACCCCAACCACGAGCCTGATGTGGCGCGCGCCGCGTTCGCACAGTCACTGAAGGATCTGCGCACCGATTATGTGGACCTGTTCCTGATCCACTGGCCACTGCCCACGCTCTACGGCGGCGACTTTGTCACCACGTGGAAGGTGCTCGAGGAGTTCTACGAAGACGGCCGAGCCCGCGCCATTGGCGTGTCCAACTTTGAGCCGCACCACCTGGAGGTACTGCTGGAGCAGTCCAGTGTCGTCCCGATGGTCAACCAGATCGAGTCACACCCCTACCTGCTCAACCAGGAGGTGCATGACTTCGATGACAAGCATTCGATCATCACTGAAGCGTGGTCGCCGCTGGCGCGTGGCCGGGCAGCATCTGATGACCGCCTCAGTGAAATCGCGCACGAGGTCAGTGAGCAGGCGGAGCGCGACGTGTCAGCTGCTCAGGTGGCTCTTCGCTGGGCTTTGCAGCGCGGCGATGTCATTTTCCCGAAGTCCGTGACACCGGAGCGACAGCGTGCCAACATGATGCTCTTTGATTTCGAGCTCACCGATCAGCAGATGGCTGCGGTGGCCGCCCTCGACGAAGGGGAAGAAGGCCGCACGGGTGCTCATCCTGACGTGATGGATCGTCTGTGAGCGCGCCACCTCCCTACGCGCCGGAAAAGTCACGTTCGCACACAGGCCTGTGGATCACGCTTGTGGTGATCGTCGTGCTCGCCGCCGCCCTGGTGGGTGCAGACCGCTACCTGGCGCACCGCGTCGAAAGTGACCTCGCGTCCAGGGTTGAAAGCGCGCCTGGTGCCGTCACTGCCCCTCAGGGAACCACGGACGAGGGGGGCGCTGCTGACGGCGAGGATGGTGTTGACGTGTCAGTTGTTGACATCCCGTTCCTCACGCAGGTTCTGGGTGGGGCGATTTCGACGCTGGATGTGCATGTGCCCGGATGGGACGTAGATGTGTCCGGGAGCCAGTTACGGCTGAACGATATCGACATCAGCGTGCACAATGTCGGGACGTCCTCGCCCTACCACGCGCAGTCGGTTGAAGGCACCGGGCGGGTCAATCAGGATTCGTTGCAGCAGGTTCTGGATGATCAGCTGCCTCAGTACATCTCAATGCCCGCTACTGTCAGCGTCACCGATGAAGGCGTGAGCCTCGGCATGGAAATCCTGGGCCAGCAGGTCACGGCGATGGCAACACTGGCGATCGGTGACAACGGTCGATCCCTGGTGATCACGCCCACCACCATTCAGGCCGGAGCGCTCAATCTTCCGCTGGATGACCTGCTGACGGAATTCAATCTGGACGATCTGCGCGTTCCACTGGATCCGCTGCCATCCGGGCTCATGATTTCGTCACTGCAGACCTCGGACAGCGGCCAGATCACCGCAACGCTGACCGGCGCTGATATCGATCTGGAAACGCTCTTCCGATAATTGCAAAACCGCATAAAAAACCACCCGCCTGCCGGACTTATTTCAGATCCCAGCAAGCGGGTGGTTCTCTCTTCAGCTAGTCGTCGGATCGATGCGGATCCCGGCCAGGCAGCGCTTCAGTGCCGCGGCCTTCCGCCCTCAGCGCCTCGACTCCTCGCACAGAGGCCGACCTCAGTTTTCCTCGGAGTCGTGCGCGTCGGCTTCGATGGTCTGCGCTCCGTCATGAGCACTGTCCTCCACCGCAACAGCGATCTTGCGCGGTTTGGCAGCTTCTGCGACCGGAATGGTCAGCGTCAAAACACCGTCGCGGTAGGACGCGGAAATTCCGTCCAACGCCACTCCGTTGCCCAGGGTCAACTGACGGGCAAACGCACCGGATGGGCGCTCGTGAGAGAGCCACTGAATGTCTTTCGCGGTCTCGGCTTTGCGCTCAGCACTGATGGTCAGCGTGCGCTCTTCCACGTCAATGTCAATCGTGGAGGGGTCAACGCCGGGCAGATCCATCTTCGCGATGAACTCATCGCCGCTGCGGTACAAATCCAGCGGCATGCCGGGGTTGGCCGGAGCCTCACGCATCACTGAGTTGAAAATACGGTCCATGTCACGCATGGGATCAAAACGAGTCACCATAACAATCTCCTTCACTTGTCCAAGGCTCTCGGCCCCTCGCGACCGCACCTTGGTGGCTCCTCCCAGAGCCTCTGTTCGCTTGATGGTTCTAGTCTGCATCGACGAGGGGGACTCCGCAAGCAAAGTTGAGTCTCTTTCACTCAAGGCTGAAAGTTGACACACCTAGACTCAACTTTCAAAAGTAGTTGCGCTTGTGGATCACTCCCTGTGATGGGTCGCCAAAATGCAGGCCAATGTCCCCCAACAGAAGTCCCTTCAACTCGCAGGTCTTCATTGTGAGACACCCTCGCAAACAGACGACACGATCGGTATCGTCGAAGACATGTCCGGATTAAAAGATCTTGATTCAGTTCTTGCATCGCTTGACGCCACCCCACAGGGTGTCTACGTCTTTGCGTCAGTTCACTCCATTCCCGAAGGGCTACAGCCTTTCGCAACAATCCAGGAAGACGAAGGTATCACCGTTGTCGTCGCTGAAGACGATGCGCGCGAGGCTGGCCTGCCGATGGACGAACGCTATGCTCTGATCACGTTGGGCGTGCATTCCGCACTGGATTCAGTGGGCATGACCGCCACCATCACCCAGACGCTCGCATCGCGATCCATCAGCTGCAACGTGATCGCCGGCTACTACCACGACCACCTTTTTGTTCACGTGGATCGAGCAACGGAAGCGGCATCCATCCTCGACAATCTGGCACGTCAGGCACGAGGCTGGCTGCCACCAGCCCAGGCCTAGTACCGCGCGGTGCCGCGCAGATACGGATCTGGCCACGCCATCTCGGAGCGAAGACGCACCGCCCATACGTGTGGCAGCATCGGATCAGTCAGAAGCGGGCGCCCCACTTCGATCATGTCGGCGCGGCCGTCCACCAAAATCTGTTCAGCCTGTTCAGCTCCCGTAATAAGGCCCGCGGCTGACACCGGCACATCGGTAATTCCTGTATCATGCAGGCCTGTGCGGACAGCCTCCGCGGCAAACACCTGATATCCCACGCCACCGTGGATACGGGCATCCGGCACGTTCCCACCCGTTGACATATTGATCATGTCGACACCGCGAGCGCCTTCGTGAGCACTGAACTCAGTGCCGGGGCGTGCCAGTTCACGGGCAAGACGTACTGTTTCTTCCAGTGTCCAGCCGTCGCGACCGTCCTCGGGGTATTCCTTCGTCCAGTCAGTGCCCGACAGGCGCGCGCCCAGGACGGCCTCGTCGCCAATACGTGAACGGATTTCCTGTGCAATGCGGCGCAGGAAACGCGTGCGGCCCTCGAAGTCACCGCCCCACTTGTCAGTGCGTTTGTTGGAAAATGGTGAGAGAAACTCGTGAATCAGGTAGCCGTGAGCGCCGTGGATCTGCACGCCGTCGAAACCTGCGCGCATGGCCCGCTCTGCCGCGTCACCAAACGCGCGGATCAGGCCGTCAATTTCCTCACCTGTTAACTCACGAGGCGTCCCCAACCGCTCATTGAACGCCACGGCCGACGGGGCAACGGTTTGCCACTCAAGTTCATGGTCGCGTTGATCCGAGATCGGAAGGTCACGCCCTGCCTGGCGTGCCCAGCGGCGAGAATGTTCCACCGCCCAATCCACCGGATCTGACGCCTTACGTCCGGCGTGGCTGAGTTGGATCAGGGCAGTCGAACCGCCAGCGTGGATCGCGTCAGCAACGCGCGCAAAGGCCGGGATTTGCTCGTCCGAATGCAGGCTCAGGCAGTACGGGGAGATACGCCCCTCGGGCACAACCCCGGTCGCCTCGACAATGACGGCTGCTGCACCGCCGAGCGCCCTCGCACCATAATGCACCACGTGCCAGTCGGTCGGCTGCCCCATCGTGGGGCCTGACGGGAGAGCGGAGTATTGACACATCGGAGGCATCCACACGCGGTGTGCAATGCGGCGCGCTCCCACTTCAATCGGTTCAAACAAACGCACACGGGCCATGCCTCCACCCTACCGATGTTCGGCGTCCTCACGATAGCCCGACAGCAGTGCACCGCCGAATTCACTGAGCGCATACATGGAATCGGGGGAGCTGCCGCCACGAAGCGGCGTCTGCCTCGTTATCCCTGATGAGAGGGCGAACATACGCCGCAAGAGAACAGGAAATTGCTGTCGAGCCTGTGCCGGGCCCGTCAGATGAGGGCGAGTGCGACTACGCTAGGAGGTATGGCGAAGGAGCAAGAGACCCACGACCGGGCCATTGTGCGGCTAGCTGATGGCACCGTCAAACAGACGAACCTGCTGTCCGGCACTGAAGTGTGGACCGTTCCCGGCCGGGGACACCGCCCTTTATCCGTGCCAGTTGAGACGCCCGAGCAGCTCGACCCAGATCAGCACGGCAAATACTGCGCCTTCTGTGAGCAGCGCTATCTGGAGACTCCACCCGAAAAGGCTCGTCTGATTCGCGACGAGGACGGCAACTGGAAACAGCTCGAAGCACTGCCAGCCGATGAGCTGACGTCGACTGTCGCTGAGTTCCGCCGCATCCCGAACCTCTTCGAAATCGTGTCCTACAACTACTGGCACCTCAACCACGGTCACGTTCCATCTGAAGCTGAGCACCGTCGAATGGCTGAATACCTGGCTTCCTCGACAGGCTATGACCACGTGATGCGGGTTGTGCGCGCGCGGATGATGGCGGGCGGCATGTCCGAGGAGGACTTCGATGCTCTGTCCGATTCAGAAAAGCTCCAACAGGCGAACGGGTTTTTCTCCGGTGGTCACGACGTGATCGTTGCGCGCCGACACTATGTTGATGGCGCGACGGATAATACGCAGCTGGCGGGGTCTGGCACCCTCACCCCGGAGGAGCACTATCAGTACACGGCATTCACTACCCGCGCGATGGCTGACCTGTACGGGTTGGATCCTGCTGTCAAGTACGTGGCAGCGTTCCAGAACTGGCTTAAACCGGCCGGCGCGAGTTTCGATCACCTGCATAAACAGCTGGTCGCAATTGACTCTCACGCGGTTCAGACTGAGGCAGAGCTTTCCCGCCTGCGAGCGCAGCCGGATCTATACGACGACATTTTCTCGGTCGGTGTCACGCGACGCCTGCTGATTGCGCAGAATGAGCACGCCATTGCGCTGGCCGGTTTTGGTCACCGCTACCCCACCATTGCGATCTGGCCGCTGGGCGAGCCGGTCAACCCATGGCACGCCTCCGATGAGCAGGTTCGCGGAGTTTCTGACTTGCTGCATGCTGCGCACGTGGCCACCGGGGTCGACGTGCCATGTAACGAGGAGTGGTATCACCGACCGCCCGGGGTGTCGACGCCGATGCGGTGGAGGATTTTGCTCAAGTGGAGAATCTCCACATTGGCCGGGTTCGAGGGCGGCACTCGCATCTACCTCAACACGATCGACCCGTGGACTGTGCGCGAACGCGTTGTGAAGCGCCTGCTCGAAGAGCGCGGAAAGGGCACGATTGCACCGATGAAAATCGGTGATGAATGTTCGGCTGATCCGAGCCTGCTGCACGGCGAGGGGTGACGTTCTGTCCGTGGGCCTATTCGCGCGGCGCGGCCCGACCTTGGGCTTCGAGTGCGCACAGACCTGCTCTGCCGTTCAACGCCTGACGTGCTATCCAACTCGACACCCCGCGTCCGCATCTGCACCGCGCAAACGGAGCAGTGGACACCTCAGCCTCAAACGCTGGGTGCCTCAGCCTCAAACGCTGCGCCGCTCGCGTCTCGCAATTTGGGCATATTCCCCCATTAATCTGAGAATTACCTGAAAACTCTTGAGTATGGATTTGATGCCAGCTACTGTGTGGAGAACGTTATTCCGATCAGGGGTGATCCGGTAATCATCCCACCGAAGGAGATGAAACATCATGGCTTCACGTTCACAGATCGCACGAATCGGAGCTGTTTTGGCCATTGCAGGTCTTGCAGTCGCGGGCTGCTCAGGTGGCGGCGCGACAGACGGTGGCGACACATCAGTGCCGGGCCAGTCAGAGGTAACTACGGACACCACGACCCAGAGCTGACCTCGCCGCTCTTCGACTGATCAGCGACTGAGCTATTCGTAACCCCGGTGCCCCTGCTGTTTCTCAAAGCAGCAGGGGCACCTTCTGTCACTATCGCTCCGCCTCTCGTATCTCCTCCACCCGCTCACGTTCCCTCCTCCACTCACGTTCCCTCTCGCACTCACGTTCCCTCTCGCACTCACGTTCCCTCTCGCACTCACGATCCGCAAACTGACCGCACCACGCCATCTGCTCGCCTCGCGCCCCCATTTCGGTTTTCCCGCGCAAGACACTCTCTCAGATCTGTCGACTCGCTCGCCTCGCGCCCCCATTTTCAGCTCTCCGGCAGGCAGTGCTTCCTGGTATCTGCGTGCCTGCGCGCACGATGCCCTGGATTTACCCCTCGCGAGTGCACATTCCCCTAGATCTAACCTCCACGGGTGCACATTCCCCTAGATTCTCACTCCTTTTTGCACAATCCCCTAGATCTAACGCCCGCACATTTCACCGCGTTTGTGAACATGCAGGTCACAGGGCATTCTATTTTTCGAGGGTGGCCCCGCCCGCTGTTGATCTAGGGGCTTGTGCATCTCAGCGCCTTAGATCTAGGGGCTTGTGCACCACAGCGCTTTAGATCTAGGGGTTTGTGCACGATGGAGCCTAAGATTTAGGGGTTTGTGCAGCACACAGGCCATGATCCGATCACTGCTCGACCCCGTGACAGAACCACGACGCAACCGGCCAAGCAAGAATCAACCGACTGAGGCAAGAATCAACCGGCCGCGACAAGCGCCGACCGATTGACGACATGACGCATTTCGGGGCGGATCGGCACCGTGGCCGCGCACCGCACCGATATTGCAATGCCGGGAAAGCCGCCAAGCGCTGAAAGCTACAGGGAACCGAAAGCCCCCGAGCTGGAGCCGTCAGGAATCGAAAGCACTCGACCACTTCGGTTGGAGGTTTGACGAGGCGGACCACTGCTCCTCACTCAGTTCCAACGCGCTATCTACGGGAGCTGCCACCCAACTCAATACGCTGTCGCTTGCCAGAGCGGCCGCCTGGTCACCCGGCCATGCGGCCGGCCAGGCAACAGCGTCAAGCGCCATAATGCGCTGTGCCATTGCGCCTTGCACGAAGTCGATCCACGCCTGCGCCCCGGCAGTAGGCAGGGAGCTGGCGGTGGGAACGGTGTCCGCAGTAGCTTGAGCCCCGGTCGGAGCTTGGTCACCCGGCCAGGACGCGACGAACACGGAGCGCTTCACGCAAGTCCCACCGATCAGCGCGCCATATGATTCAACGCCGGTGTTGAGCAGCAGCGGCGCATGCGCCAAGTCAGAGGCGGCGGCCACGGAATAGTAGGACGGCGCTGCTGTCGACGAGGCTGCTTGGTTGCTTCGCGACGAGGCTGCTGGGTTGCTTCGCGACGCGCCCGGTTGCTCACCTTGGGATCCGGCCGCCTGGCCGCGCGCGCTTTGAGTTCCCGCCGAGCTATCTTCCGCCGCACTATCGCCCGTGGCACTGTCTCCAGTTGCGCGCTGGCCACTCGCCCCCTGGGTGTCCGCACTCACAGGTGCCCCGTGGTCAAGCGCGCTCCACGAGGAGGTTGCGCCACTCCCCTTGTCGATTCTCACGCCGCGCTTCGCGGCGTCCTTCCACCAGGTCGGAGCTTCGTCCCCTTTCACGCTCGCCGTTGCCAGCATGAACGCCCTACCGGCAGCAGAGGTCACCGGGTCGGGAACAGTAAACAGCGCGGCATGCGCGTCATCAATCAGCTCATCAAAGGAGGCGGCAGCTTTCCCGCGATTAGCCTCAATAAACAGTCGGTCGACCGCTGCGCACACATCATCACGGCCATAGACCGTTGCATCTTTCAGTCCCAGATCGGCCAGGTCGGCCGGATCCAGTCCCATCAGCACGTCGGGGGTCCCCTCGTCAATAGCGGACAACAGGCTGCCAGCTTCACCACTGCGGCTGACGGGGAGAATTTCGGCCTTGAAGCCGCTGCGTTCGGTGAATTCCTCAAGCAGACGTGGGGGTAGCGAAGCCTTGCTATCTGCCACCACGCCGATGCGCACGGTTCCCGTTCCGCGCGTGACGGCAGGGCCTTCGTCAGGTCCAGGGGCACCCTCGGGCCACGACTGGCGCAGCGAATCAGCGGACTGGCTGGTATCGCCTGCTGCGCCCGACATTGACGAGGGGGACGCGCCATCGGCCGACCCGACTGACTGGCTCGACGCGAACGGGTCGGTCACCGCGGTTGGATCGACTGAGTCGGTGCAAGCGCTCAGTGCAAGGGCGACGCTCACGCACGCTGCCGCGCCTAGACACATGGGTCGGCGCACGGATGGGTGTAGGCGCGCTGTGCTGAAGCGTCCTTGTGGCGCAGTGTTCATCGCGGCAGCCTCCCTTGTCGTTTCTGGTTCCATTGTCGCCTGTGCGCGGGCGGTGGCGGCGCATCCGGAGCGTATTTTGCGAACGCGATATTCTTTTTATCACGCGCCGCGCACGCAAATGGGGCATGATTACATCAGAGCCACGCCGCCACGCGTTGAGCTGGCGCTGCGTTGTTCGCCTTTTTGACAACACGTTGAGGAAACGGAGAACACTATGGATATCGGGTGGAAGATTGCAAGCGCCGGGTCAATGGCTCTGTCGGCAATGGTGGCGAACAAGCTGGTCGAAGGCGGTTGGAAGCTTGTCACCGGCAAGCCGATTCCACGCGAAGACGATGACAATGTCCAGATTGTGCAGCTTCTGGCGTTCGCAGCCCTGTCAGCGGTGTGCGTGTCGTTCATTCAGCGTTACGCCATCAAGGGTGCGAAGAAGTGGTACGGACCTGGTCAGATTGACGACTGATCACCACGACGATGTGTGGGCACGACGAATGGTGAATAATGCGTAGTCCCGCATGGTGATCGGAGTTTTCAGTGAATGAGTTTCATGAGGGGTCGCCGTGCGTTCACTACGGCACTCCGGTTGTCTCTGGTGTGGCGTGGGCGCCCTCGGCGTGGGCCAGGCGCCCGACGCTGCCCGCGCAGGACGAGGCGGAGCTGACGCCTGATCAGCGGCCAGGCGCAATCGACGCGTACATGACGGCAACTGACGTGGTGGCGCAGCGCCTGTTTGAGCGTGCCGAGCACTCTGAAGGCAGCGCGGCCGAGGTTCTTGCCGTCACCGCGTCAATGGCGACTGACAAATCATGGCGCAAGGAGACGGTCAGGTACATCGAGGCAGGCGTTCCCGCTGTTCAGGCAGTGGTACGTGCTACCGCGAAACTGATTGATTCCTTTGAACGCGCCGGCGGCATTTTGGCCGAACGCACCACTGACCTGCGCGATGTGCGTGACCGCGTCATCGCTGAGCTGCGCGGGGAGCCCGAGCCAGGCATTCCGCGCACTGATCACCCGGTAGTGTTACTGGCTGATGATCTCTCTCCTGCTGATACCGCAGGGCTTGACCCCTCGATGTATTCCGCGATCGTCACAGAGTTCGGCGGCCCGACCTCGCACACGTCGATCATTGCTCGCCAGCTCGGCATCCCGTGCATCGTGGCGGCCCGCACCATTGGGCAAATTGCCGAGGGTGTCCATGTGCTTGTCGATGCGCATACCGGAACAATTACGACGGGCGCCCGCCACTGTGACGCTCACGACGCAGTTGCTCATGAAGCTGAACGCCTGGCGGCGATCCGTGCGTGGCACGGGCCGGGACGCACGCGCGACGATGTGCGTGTTGAACTGTTGGCAAATGTGCAGGACGATGTGACGACGAGGTTGGCGGCACACTCTGGCGATGCGGAAGGTATCGGCCTGTTCCGCACAGAGTTGTACTTCCTCAACACTCAGGTCGAGCCCAGCGTGGACGATCAGGCTGTGCTGTACGGGAAGGTGATGCAGGAATTCCCTGAGTCAAAGGTTGTGGTGCGCACGTTGGATTCCGGCTCCGATAAGCCTGTCCCATTCGCCCCGCTGCTGGAGGAAGCAAACCCGGCTCTGGGTGTGCGCGGTATCCGCACCACTGGCCACAACCAGGAATTTCTGCCCCGCCAACTCGACGCGATTAGATTGGCAGCTTCTTCTGTTGGGCATGAGCATGTGCGCGTGATGGCGCCGATGATTTCCACAGTTGCGGAAACCCAGTGGTTTGCCGGCCTTGTCCATGATCGCGGCCTGAAAGCCGGCATCATGGTGGAGGTTCCCTCCGTTGCCATCATGATTGACAAGTTTGCGCCACTGGTGGATTTCGTGTCGATCGGGACGAATGATCTGACGCAGTATGTGATGGCTGCTGACAGAATGTCGCCCCACCTGGCCGAGTACACCGACCCGTGGCAGCCGTCGGTGCTGCGCCTCATTGCCCACACTGCGAAGGTGTGCTGCGAGACCGGCACAGATGTATGCGTGTGTGGTGAGGCTGCTGCTGACCCCTTGCTTGCGTGTGTCTTGGTCGGCATGGGTGTGCAGTCTCTGTCGATGGCATGCCCGGCTATTCCACCGGTGGGTGCTCGTCTGGCGTCAGTGACACTCGAGCAGTGCCAGGCAGCTTCTGTAGCCATCCGTGAGGCAACCAGTCCAGGAGAGGCGCGTCATTTTGCCCGTACCCAACTACCCCCGCTCGCATCATCTCCTGAGCGCGCCCAGGAGATGAACTCGTCGGCCGAGTAGACGGGCTTACCCCACTTTGCGGCGTTCCTGGCTTTGCCGGACATACTGGTCACGTCCGCAGCGATCAGGACGTCACATCGCGTCTTTGACACACTCGGCGCGACAGCCAGGCCACAGGTGTGTGCGAGGTTTTCCATCTGCTCGCGCGACCACACCTCACCGTCACACACAGCCGTGCCGGTGAAGCACACGCGCATGGGCATGGCCGCATCACCGCTGTGTTCCTCAATGAACCGCGCCCACGTGGTCTGCTCGCCCCGAGTGCGGTAGCTGATCGCCACTGCGTACCGCCTGCAAAAATCGTCAATGAGCTGCGCGGCGCTGTCACCGAGCGTAAGCCCAGCGACGCGTTCTTCGATCAGTGCGGCCACTTTCACCGGATCGCCGTAGGGCACGATTTGTCGAAGCGATCGCGGCAGGAGCCATGCGGCTCGAGGCTCGTCGACCGGCGTGTATGCCGGTGCACGTTCGGGCAGGTTCGCACCTGCTGCATGTGCTGCGTCGCGCAGCTTTTCGGCTCGTGTGAGCGCGCTTGCTGCGCTTTGGGGCACCTGAACCGTGAGCACTGATTCGAGGGGTGCGACGATGCCGGTACGTTTGAGCTCATCATCCCAGATTCGCAACATGTCGTCGTGTGCCTGTGCGACGAGGGTGTGGCCGGAAATGCGTTCTTCAACGGCTGGCCATATATCAGCCAGGCGTGGCGCTACCTGCAGGTCAGCGGCACGAATGTCATAGGTCGCTGCGGCATCTCCGATGTCACGCGTCGGATTGATCAGTGAGGTGAGTGGGGCGCCCTCGTCAAATGTGAAGGCGATTTCGAGGGGGCGTATGAATCCGTCGCCGTGACCGCAGGTGAGCGCGCCGCAGTATGCGCGACGGCCAGTGGGCAGGCCGGTTGTGTCTGCCAGGAATGCGCGGATGCGGTGATCGATTTTCACGTCGCGCGGGTAGATGGGGCGTGTCAGCACGAGGCCGTCGAGGCTGCGGCACCGTGACAGCGCTACGTAGAGTTGGCCGGCGGCGAATGTGCCTCCCGACAGGTCGATGACGGCACGGTCGAGGGTTTGGCCCTGAGATTTGTGGATCGTGATGGCCCACGCCAGTTTGAACGGCATCTGCGTGAAGGAGCCGACGACGCTGTGGCGCAGGACTCCACCTTCGACGGTGGGGTGGGTGATCTCCCATGCGTGTGGTTCAACGCTGACTGTCGAGCCGTCGCGCAGTTCAACGAGCACTTCGATGTCGTCATCGACACTGCATTCGATCGAGTCAGTCGCGGCGGTCGCGGCGGTGGGGTCGAAAGTGGGAACGCGGCCGGGCACCGTAGGGGCAGTATCGGGCACGGTACCTGCTCCGATGGGGTCGGACGCGGCCTGGTCGATCCCGTCGGCTCCTGCGATCCCTTCGATCCCGACGATGCGCCCGAGCGAGCCGTTCACCCACCTGTCAGCCGGGTCGTTGGTCAGCATCATGACCTGGGCGCCAACTTTGAATGACAGCACGGGGTCGGTCGGCGGCTCGAACTTGTCGAGGTTGCCTGATTGTGCCCCGCGGCACTGGATGAGTGGTGTCGGCAAATCGTCAAGGTGTCGCCGGTTGCGCGCACCGACGATCCGGTTTGTCGTGGCGAGCGTGAGCCAAAACTCGTCCTCTGGTGGCGTGAAATCGTGGTTGACCTTGCTGTTCAGGACGCTGGTGATCGAGCGTGTCATGCGCCCCGACCTGATCGCGTTGAGCATCTGCGTCATCTGAGAATCACCGAGCTGGCGAAAAACCTTCGTCAGGTTGACGGTCGGGAACCGCTCGGCACTGTACGCGCTGGCAGAGAAGAAATACGGGGTGCCAAAAGCGGACGCGAAGTAGTCTTCTTCTCCCGTGTTGACCACGGGCGGCAGCTGATAGAGGTCTCCGACCAGGACCAGTTGGACTCCTCCAAGAAGCTCCCCAGGGTGTGGCCCGTATTTTTCGAGGGCGAGGCACACCTTGTCGAACAGGTCGGCGCGCACCATCGACGCTTCATCGATAATCAAGGTGTCGATTGAGGCCAGCGTACGCGAGAACCGCGAAGGCTTATACGTGCCGTTTCGCACGTCGTCGATCGTGGTATGCGGGGTGAATGAGAACAGGCGGTGCAGGGTGTAGCCGTCGACGTTGAGCGCTGCCACTCCGGTGGGCGCGGCGACCACGACTTTACGCTCGGTTGAGGCCATGAAGTAGCGGATCAGGGTGGATTTGCCCGTGCCGGCGTTGCCGGTCAGGAACAGGGACCTGCCGGCTTCCAACATGTCGAGTGCCCGACGGAATTCGTCGGTGATCTCGATGGGTGGGGTGCTCACAAGGTCATGGTCTCACAGCCCACCGGCATCTGCGGACTGCGAGTGTACGGCCAGGTCTTGGCCATCAAACAGCGGCAACAGCGCGGCGAGATCTGTTCGCTGGCCGGATGCCTGGATCAGGCCGGCGGCGTCCCCCTCGTCCCACGACAGGTCGCCGGTTGCGAGGCGCAGCCACGTGGGCATCGACATTTCGACGACGGCGGGTGGGGTACCTCGGCGGTGCGTGGTACCTTTCAGAATCTGGACGGCTCCGGCAGGAGGGACGCGCACTTCGACCGCGCGACCGGGGTGACGCTGTTCGAGCTCCTCCAGACAGAAACGCACTGCCGTCATCTGCTGACGGCGCGGGGTGTCATCGCCCTGTTCGCGCCACGTGCGCAGCGCGTCCATGCCGGCATCGAAGTCGATTTTTCGTCGAGGCGTCATGGCGATCATTCTAGGCGCTGATATACAGCTCGGGTGGTGTCATCAGGTATGCGTTGAAGTAGGCGAGCTGTGAGCGCAGGTCTTTTTGTGCCATCGCTGTGCCGTAGGGCGATCCGCTGGCTGCGGCAATGATGGTGGGCTTGTTCCCCAGGGGTTTGATCCGTAGAGTCGCGACATCCAGTCGAGGGCGTTCCTGAGAGCTCCGGGAATGGATCGGTTGTACTCCGGGGTCACGATCAGTACGGCGTCTGCTCTCTCAACATAGGACTTTCTACCTAGACGGCGCTAAAATGAACCTGCACAGCGAGTTTCACAGTTGAGACGCAGGGGGCATGAAAGCAAGGATGCATACCTGATTGCACCGTCGCCTCGTCGCTGAGCTGAGAACAACCAGAAAGGTATCAACATGGACGGAACAATGCGCGCCCAGCGCTTCTACGCCGACAGCAAGACCATGAAGGTTGAAGACATCCCGATCCCCTCCCCCGGACCAGGCGAGGTCCTCATTAAAGTTGCCTACTGCGGCATCTGCCACTCTGACCTGTCACTGATCGACGGGAACTTTCCACCACAAGTTGACGTGGTGACGCAGGGCCATGAATGCTCGGGTGAAATCGCAGAGCTGGGCGAAGGTGTCACCGGGTGGAAAGTGGGCGACAAAGTTATTCCCGTGTCCGGCAGGTCGTGCGGCGAGTGCCGTGAATGTCGCCGCGGCAACGAAGGAGCCTGCCAGAATCTTGAGCTGATGGCATTCGCCTATGACGGCGCCTGGGCGCAGTACGCCATCACTCCCGCTGCTGGCCTCACGCGAGTTCCCGAGGGCGTCCCGATGGATCAGGCAGCGATTCTGGCTGACGCTGTTGCTACACCTTTTAGCGCGGTCAAGCGCACAGGGCGGGTGTCGATCGGCAATGCGGTTGCGGTGTGGGGCCTGGGCGGCGTGGGAACGCATATCGTTCAGCTCGCCAAGCTCGCCGGCGCTATCCCGGTCATCGGGATTGACATTAACGACGCGGTCTTGGAACGTGCGAAGGAGTTGGGTGCTGACTATACGTTCCGGTCAGATGATCCGGACTTGATGGAGAAGATTACGGAAGCGACGGGCGGGCGAAAAATCGATGTCGCGTTCGACGCCGTTGGTTTGCAGTCCACGTTCAAGCAGGCCATTGCCTCGTTGGATTTCAATGGGCGAGCTGTCCTCGTTGGCCTGTCAGGTCAGGAAATTGACGCTGGCCCCATCTTGTCTTTCGGTTTGCAGCGCAAGCAGGCGTTCGGCCACCTGGGCTACAAACCTGTCGACATTTACCTGTTGGCAGAGCTGTTGAAGGACGGGCGTCTTGACCTGTCGCAATCGATCTCTGGTGTGGTCCCATTGTCTGAGATCGAACGCGGTATTGAAATGATGGAAACGAAGGAGGGCAACCCGATTCGAATCCTCGTCGATCCGTGGGAATAGTTCCGCAATGATCCCGCCACGGCGGCACGCCGCGTGAAGGAACGCATCGCTGAGAAGTTAGGCCGTCACATCACGAACGCCAAAACGTAGCGAGTCGCTGGAACTGCTTAACCTCGGGTGGGCGTCAGTTCGCAAAACTGACGCCCCACCCCACCCGATGGATCAGTACGCGATCTTCCACGCACACATCAGGACCCAAAAACCTCAGGCATTCCAAAGGGGCACCTGAGCCACTCAGACATGCGACTCAGACCGGATGACTCCAGCGCCTACAACAGCCTCAGTAACTACAGCGACAGATGCCCAACACGTTTAGCTCATTCCCTGTCATCCAGTATTGTGGATCCCAACACCAGCATTCACATTGGCGTACAGCGGCGGCGTCGATGAGCCAGCAACATGGATTGCTCTTTCTTCGCGCAGCCACATAGGGAGCAGAGATGAGCAACGAATTCGACGAGAAGATAAACGACCTTACTGGTCGCTCCGATGAGAATCCACATACGGAGGACGCGTTTTCGCTCGACTCTCACCGCGAGGCTTCTCGTAGCGTCTACGCTTTCGACGATTTACTCGACAGCTTCCGCCAGCTCAGCGATTCTGAAAGGCTCAAGGGCAACTATTTCGAACAGCTGATTCGCGCCTACTTGCTGAACGACGCTCAGATGAGTCGGCAATTTGGGCGCGTCTATCTCTGGCGTGATTGGCCTGGAGGCGGCCAAGCCCACCGACAGGACACTGGGATCGATCTCGTGGCAATCGAGCACGAGGACATGCCCAGCGATGGCTCAGAACCTACAGCGACAACTCCTGCTGTGGCAATCCAATGCAAGTTTTATGCTCACGGCACCGTCATCGGCAAGGAGCACCTCAATTCATTTCTGGCAGAGTCAGGGAAATCTCCCTTCAAGCGTCGCATTTTTGTCGAAACTACCGGTGCCCCCTGGAATAAGAACGCAGAAGAGACCATTCGTGACCAGCAGATCCCAGTCAGTCGAATAGGTCTGACTGATCTGCGCAATTCAGATATTGACTGGTCAACATATCGTCCCGCACAGCCCGAGCAGGCCCCTGGCAAACAGGCTCGCAAGAGCTTACGGACCCACCAGGTAATCGCCATCCGGGATGTTCTGGAGGGCTTCGAATCGAATGACCGCGGAATCCTGGTGATGGCATGTGGAACAGGAAAAACATTCACCTCATTGAAACTGGCAGAGAAGCTGGCTGATCAAAACGGCGATTCCCTGCGCATGCTGTTTATGGTCCCATCTTTGGCGTTGATGAGTCAGACATTGCAGGAGTGGAGCGCAGAATGCCAGATGCCATTTACAGCGTGGAGCGTGTGTTCTGATACAAAGGTCAACAGGAAGCGTGCCGAGCGACGCGACCTTGTTGACATCGCCACGGTGGATTTGAAGACGCCACCAACCACGGATCCGCACAAGCTGAGCGCATCACTCATCGAGCACACCTACGATGACGGACTGCAAGTCGTTTTTGCAACATATCAAAGCATCGATATTGTTCATCAAGCTCAGGAACTCGCCGGCAACGAGTGGCGTGACTTTGATCTGATTATCTGCGATGAGGCGCACCGCACCACCGGCGTGACGCTCGCTGGCGAGGACGAGTCAGCTTTCACACGCGTACACAATGACGCGTACATTCGCGCTGATAAGCGCCTCTACATGACTGCCACGCCTCGCATTTATCAGCCAAACGTGAAGAACACTGCGAAAGAAAAAGAAGCGGTCCTGACCTCAATGGATGATGAGGAAACTTACGGCCCTGTTTTCCACCGTCTGGGTTTTGGAGCTGCAGTGAGCCAGGGACTGCTGACGGACTACAAGGTAGTGGTACTAGCTGTCCCTGAAGATCAAGTCACTCCGATCTATCAGCAAGCAGCCACATATGGAGAACTTCCTATCCCGGAAACAGCAAAGCTGGTGGGCTGTTGGAATGCCCTCGCAAAGCGCAAGAGCGGCTTTACGGATACTCAATATGGTGATGACACACAGCCAATGCGTCGTGCTGTCGCATTTGCGAAAGACATTAAGACGTCCAAGCAAATCACCTCAGAATTTCCGGATCTGGTGCGGCTTCACTTGCAGAACCTGACGAACGAGGATCAAAGCGACAACCTTGAAATTCAGTGCAGGCACGTTGATGGTTCGATGAATGCGATCGAGCGCGGCGAAGAACTGGATTGGCTCAAGGACGAACCGGACAAGTCCCATCCAGTGTGCCGCATCCTCACGAATGCACGCTGCCTGTCTGAAGGCGTGGATGTCCCTACGCTTGATGCTGTTTTGTTCTTGAATCCGCGCAAGTCGCAGGTGGATGTCATTCAGGCAGTGGGGCGCGTTATGCGCCGTGCCGAAGGAAAAGAATTCGGATACATCATCTTGCCTGTAGCAGTTCCCTCGGGAGTAACTCCGGAACAGGCACTGAACGACAACGAGCGCTTCAAGGTCGTGTGGCAAGTTCTGCAGGCGATTCGCGCGCACGACGAGCGTTTTGATAACACAATCAACTCAATCGAGTTCAATGAGTCCTCCCCCGAAAATATCGTGGTCGATATTGTCAATCTGAACAAACCAACCGCGAAGGATCCATTCGCGGGATCTGCACCGGGCGATAATGCTGAAGACGGAAACGACAGTTCTTCGCCAGGTGAATTCCAAATGCCGTTTATTTTTCCTGCCGCCGAGTGGAAAGACGCTGTCTACTCCAAGATCGTCAAGAAGGTTGGCAACAGACTTTACTGGGACGACTGGAGCAAGGACATTGCAGACATTGCCTCTCGCTATATCACGCTCATCGAACAGCTTATGGAAGATCCGCATAATCAGGACGCATTTTCCACTTTCGTCACCTCTTTGCAAAGCACGCTGAACCCAGCGATCGATGCTGCTCAGGCAGTCGATATGCTTGCGCAGCACCTGATCACCAAGCCGCTGTTTGATGCCATGTTCCCCGATCAGGAGTTCACTGCCCAAAACCCGGTGAGCCGGGCGATGCAGGGCATTTTGGACAGGCTGGCAGCCAACCAGGTTTTCGAGAATGAACGAGCACCGCTGGAGAAGTTCTACCAGACGATGATCGAAAAGATTCGCAACATCGACAACCTTGCGGGCAAACAGGAAATCATGCGAACCCTTTATGACAAGTTCTTTGCCAAAGCATTCTCCGCTATGCAGGACAGGCTGGGTATCGTCTTCACGCCAGTGCCGGTGGTCGACTATATTCTGCGTTCGGCCAATGACGCACTGCGCATGCACTTCGACAAGAGCCTGGGCGATGAGGGAGTGGCAATCATCGACCCGTTCCTGGGAACGGGCACGTTCGTCAGCCGTCTGCTGCAGCTTGGCCTGATTTCTCCCCAGCAGTTGGAACACAAGTATCGTCACGAGATCTTTGCAAACGAGATCGTGCTGCTCAGCTACTACATCGCCTCGATCAACATTGAGGAGGTCTATCGCCAAATCAGGATGAAAGCCGGCCTGGGCAGTGACTACGTGGAGTTCCCAGGCATTACTCTGACCGACACGTTCCAGCTGAGCGAGGACGAAGGACAGATCGAGGGGTTGGGCGATTTTCAGGCGAACATGGAACGCGTGAAGCGCCAGCGCGAATCCCCGATTCGGGTCATTGTGATGAACCCGCCGTATTCTGCCAAGCAGTCCAACTCGAATGACGCGAATCAGAATCTGAAATACAACGAGCTGGACAGCCGTATTGAGGCGACATATGCACTAAATTCTTCAGCAACTAACAAAGCTAACCTGTACGATTCCTACTTTCGCGCACTCCGCTGGGCAACCGACCGTATCGGCGACGAGGGCGTGATCGCGTTTGTCTCCAATTCAAGCTTTATCGATACAAACACAGCTGACGGGGTGAGACTCACATGGGAGGAGGAGTTTTCAGATATCTATGTCTACAACTTGCGCGGCGGCATCCGCGGGAAAATAGGGGATACAGCCGCGCGCGAGGGCGGCAATGTCTTCGACATTATGACTGGAGTTGCCATCACGGTATTGGTGAAGACTCGGCAAAATCATGACAAGGCTTGCAAAATACACTACGCCGAGGTAGCAGACTACTTAGCCGGCCAGGAAAAGCTTGACGAGCTGGACAGACAAGGCTCGATTGCAGGAACTGAATTCGAGCAGATTACCCCAAACTCGCATGGTGACTGGTTAAATCAACGTGACGAGCGATACCTGGAGTATCAGCCAATTGGAGACAAGAGCACCAAAGGCAAGGGGGGCACTCCAGCTGTTTTCCAGACCTTCTCAAATGGTCTGAAAACTAACCGAGATGCCTGGTGCTACAACTTCTCTACCAGTGCAGTATCCACAAACATGCACCGGATGATCTCCAACTACAACAGTGAGGTCGAAGCTGGACATGGCAAAGACAAGGCTAATAATGATCCGTCTTGGGTTTCGTGGGGCGGTGAGCTGGACAAAGATCTAGAACGTGGCGTTAAGCATGAGTTTTCTTCGTCGAGAGTGCAATCTGCCGTGTACAGGCCGTTCAGCAAACAAGCTGTGTATTTTGCTCGCTCATTTAATGAGCGCGTCTACCAGCTCCCGCAGATCTTCCCCACACCTGCGCAACCAAATTTAGCTTTTGGAACAATACAGCCTTCTAGCCCTAAAGAGTTCTCATTGCTGTGCGTTCTCCCATTGAGCGATTTGAATTTGCTAGGAGCTTCAACAGCATGCCAGTTCTTCCCCCTCTACACTTGGGAAAGACTCACTGAGAACTCACCGCAAGAATCACTATTCAGTTCGCCTGAAACGGTCTCGAGCACTGATGAGTTTTCCGGGGCCTTCGATTTTTCCCAGCCGATTGGCGAGCAGGTGCCAATGATCGTCGGCGAGTATCGTCGCCGCGACAACATCACCGATGCCACTTTGGCCGCATACCGACAGCACTACCATGATGCGCACAGCCCTCAAGGCGAACGCATCTCCAAAGAAGACGTCTTCTTCTACGTGTACGCGCTGCTCCATCACCCGGAATACCGCGAGCGCTACCACGCCGATCTGAAGAAAATGCTGCCACGTATTCCCAAGGCAGTGGATTTTTGGAGCTACAGCACTATTGGCCGCGAACTGGCCGAACTGCACGTTAATTATGAGCGCATACCCGCCTATTCGAGCATCCAAGCCGAATGGAGCATGGATACCCCCACTGACGAATGGGCCAAGTACCACGTCACTAAGCTGGTTTGGGCAAAGAACAGCGGCAAGGCCAAGGACCTGACCCGCCTGATCTACAACGACTACCTCACATTCAGTGGTATTCCCGCCGAAGCCAACGAGTACAAGATCGGTGGGCGCAGCCCGCTGGAGTGGATGGTCGACCGCTACAAGATCACAACCGACAAGAAATCCGGCATCGTCAACGATCCCAACGACTACTGCCGCGAGGTCGGCGACCCTGCCTACATCGCCAAGCTCGTGCCTTCGCTGGTCACGGTTTCCATGCGCACGCAGGAACTCATGAGGGCCTTGCCGGAGTTCCTTGTTGACGAGGCTTGAAGCGCGAAACCATTCCTGTTGCCCTAAACTAGCTGCGATGCAAGAAACACACTTGTCGGCCAGAACATGCCAGGAACTGCGATCTCACATCGACCAGCATCTAAAGCCCGGTGACCGTCTTCCCTCGGAAAAAGACCTCGCCACACTGCTGTCGGTGTCGCGTACCACTGTGCGCGCAGCCCTCGAACAGCTCTGGCTTGAAGGCAAGGTGGAACGCCGCTGGGGTGCCGGTACATTCGTGCGCAAATCCGCCGAGCTCCCCCAACATATTGACCAGGTCTTCGTCGACGTCCAGCCAATCGACACAGTGTTCGGCACCTTCGTCCAGCGTGGCCACCAAGTTTCCTACCTGGAAACCGCATGCGAAAAAACCACGCCACCACCAGTCGTACGTCAACTGCTGCCACCGGCCACCGACGGGAAATGCTGGCGCACCACTCGCGTCATCGGTGTGGATGGGGCTCCCGCAATGCTGGTCTACGATCACATTCCGCTCAGCATTGACGGCGTTGACCTGGATCCGAGCCCGCTGATCGAGTCAGTGACCACGCTGACCAAACTCACCGACGAATGGGGGATCCGCATCGAACGCAACGACGCGACCGTGGAAGCCATATGTGCTCCACTGGCAGTTGCCGAAACACTCGGCATCAAATTGCGCACCCCCATCCTGCGATCCACTCAAACCGCCGAAGTGCGCGACGGCCTGGCCGTTGCCGTCACGCTGATCTATCAGAACCCGGCAGTGATGAGCGCACGCGTCGTCCGCGCGCAGCGATCCAACTGACGCCCGAAGATTCGATCAACACACGGCGACGCCCTCGCCAATCGTCGTGAAAGACAGTATTGACGAGGGCGCCCGACCGCCGCGAACCGGCGACCTAGAAACGCGAACGCAGCGCGCTTTCCTGCATGTCGCGAAGCTCGGTGATGTCAGCCATCCAGCCGTTGCCGTTGCCTGAATCAGTCAGTACGTCACCGCCGGTGATCGCCACCATGTCGCCACCGGTCGTACCGATGCGCGCCGCCTGCACGCCCTCAGCCTCTGCAGCTGCGTACACTGCCGGCAAGGATTCTTCGGCCACAGCCACCATCGCTCGGCCCTGCGACTCAGACAGCAACATGACGAAGTCATCCACGCCTGCGATGCCAGCTGCCTGCGCGATGTCGAAACTGCCGCCGATGCCGAAACGAAGTGCCGAATCCACCAGCGACTGGATCAGACCACCGTTCGACAGATCATGTGCCGCGCGGATCAAAGGCTGTCCATCAGGGCCGTCAGCGGCGGACAGAGCTGCCAGAACCCGTCCCAGCGCCATCTCCGCTTCCAGATCGACCTTGGGTGGCAGGCCACCGAGGTGGTCATGCACGATGCGTGCCCACGCCGACCCGTCCAGCTCATCGCGGGTGGAGCCGAGCAGCACCACAGCCAGCCCTTCAGCGGTCCAGCCAGACGGATTCGCACGACGCACGTCATCCATCACACCAAGCATGCCGACCACCGGGGTGGGGTTGATCGAGGAATCAAACTGACCTTTTTCCGTTCCCGAGGAGTTGTACAGGGAGACGTTTCCGCCGGTCACCGGCACACCCATCTCCACGCACCCGTCAGCCAGGCCTTCCATCGCGGTGACCAGCTGCCACATCGCGTCCGTATCCTCCGGATTACCGAAGTTCAGGCAGTTCGTGATTGCCACGGGGCGAGCACCCACCGTCGCGACATTGCGGTAGGCTTCCGCGAGCGCCTGGCGGGCACCCTCGTACGGGTCAAGTTTGGTGAACCAGCCGTTCGCATCGGTCGCCAGCGCCACGCCCGCACCGGTTTCTTCATCGACGCGCACCACGCCGGCATCATCGGGCTGCGCGAGCGCCGTGTTGCCCTGCACGTAACGGTCGTACTGATCTGTCACCCACGCTTTCGACCCCTGGTTGACGTCCGACAGCACGGTGCGCAGCGCCTCATCCAGCTCGGCGGCGGTTTCGGGGCGGGCAAGACCTGCTGCTTCCACAGTGTTGTCCTGCAGCTCGTCCTGCCATGCGGGACGCGCGTACGGGCGGTCGTACACCGGGCCTTCATTTGCCACGGTCTTGGGATCCACATCCACGATGCGCTGGCCGAAGTGGTCGATCGTCAGGCGACCATCACCGGTGACCGTGCCGATCACGGCGGCTTCCACGTCCCACTTGTCGATGATCTCAAAGAAGCGCTCACGATCTTCAGGGGTTACGATCGCCATCATGCGTTCCTGCGATTCGGACATGAGGATCTCACCGGCCGTCAGGGTCGGGTCACGCAGCAGCACGTTTTCCAGATCCACGTGCATGCCGGAATCGCCGTTGGCCGCCAGTTCCGAGGTGGCGCACGAGATTCCCGCCGCGCCCAGGTCCTGAATGGCCTGCACCACGCCTGCGTCGAACAGCTCGAGGCAGCATTCGATCAGCACTTTTTCCATGAAGGGGTCGCCGACCTGCACCGAGGGACGCTTGGTGGGCATGCCGTCGTCGAAAGTTTCCGACGCCAGAATCGAGGCGCCGCCGATGCCGTCGCCACCGGTGCGCGCACCGAACAGCACCACCAGGTTGCCTTCACCGGACGCGTTCGCCAGGTGGATATCGTCGTGACGCAGCACGCCCAGGCACAATGCGTTGACCAGCGGGTTGCCCTGGTAGGACGGGTCGAACTCGGTTTCGCCGCCGATGTTCGGCAGGCCCAGGCAGTTGCCGTATCCGCCGACACCGGCCACCACGCCGTGCACGACGCGGGCCGTGTCCGGGTGGTCGAGTGCGCCGAAACGCAGCTGATCCATCACGGCTACCGGGCGTGCACCCATCGACATGATGTCGCGGACGATGCCGCCCACACCCGTAGCAGCACCCTGGTAGGGTTCCACGAATGAGGGGTGGTTGTGTGATTCGACTTTGAATGTCACAGCCCAGCCGTTGCCGACGTCGACGACGCCGGCGTTCTGTCCCATGCCAACCAGCAGGTGTTCGCGCATGTCGTCAGTGGTTTTCTTGCCGAACTGTTCACCCAGGTGTTTCTTCGAGGACTTGTATGAGCAGTGCTCGGACCACATCACCGAGTACATGGCCAGTTCCGCGTTGGTGGGGCGGCGTCCCAGGATCTCGCAGATGCGCTGGTATTCGTCGTCTTTCAGGCCGAGTTCACGGTAGGGCATCGCTGTGTCGGGCGTGCGCGCGGCATCCTCAACGGTGTCGGGGGTTTCGACCGGGATAGGCGCGCCTGCCGCGCCGCGGTCAGCGTCATGTGTGGGGGTCATGTCAAGCTCCAGATTCTCAGTTGTCCACAGGCTGTGTCCACATGCTTGTGGAGCGTCACGCTCTCGCGCGGGTTTACCTGTGGATCAAATTGTGTATGGGTTGTGGATAGCGGGGTCATGGACGAGGGCGAACGCCGCTGCGTCGTCATGCCTCACTTACCCCACCAATGTGGCCAGTGCGGAGGCGAACAGTGTCAGGCCGTCGGTGCCGCCATGTCCGGAAACCTCAACGGAGCCGTCCCCGCCGAATGATTTCGAGCGCTGCGCGCGACGAACCGGGCCGAAACCGCTTTCCACGGCGTGCTCGGGGTGCGGCATGAGGCCAACAACGTTGCCCTGCTTATTCGTGATGCCGGCAATGTCGTGAGCCGACCCGTTCGGATTGACATCCACGTAGCGGAAAACGACGCGCCCCTCATCGTCAAGCTGCTTGATCGTGTCGGCATCAGCCTGGAAGCAGCCTTCGCCATTCTTGAGCGGGACTGTGATCGTCTGTCCCTGCGTCAGGCTCGAGGTCCACGCGGTGTCCGCGTTCTCCACACGCAGCGTCTGATCGCGGCAAATGAACTTCTGATGCGTGTTGCGGATCAGTGCGCCTTCCAGCAGGTGTGATTCGCACAGAACCTGGAAACCGTTGCAGATGCCCAGCACCGGCATGCCTGTGCGGGCCGCGTCAACGATCGGCCCCATAATGGCGGACACCGCTGCAATGGCGCCGCACCGCAGGTAGTCACCGTAGGAAAAACCACCGGGCAGAATTACTGCGCCCACGCCCTGCAGGTCCGTGTCCTTGTGCCACAGGCGCACCGGCTCACCTCCGGCCAAGCGCACAGCGCGAGCCGCATCCTGGTCATCGAGCGTGCCCGGGAAAGTCACGACTCCGATTTTCACCTTCGGACTCATTGCGCATCACCGTGAGCGCCCTCGTCAACGAGAAGTTCTTCGACGCGCACGACGTCCTCAATAATCGGGTTTGACAGGACTTCTTCAGCGGCGCGGCGTGCCTGGGCGAGGTGCTCATCCGTGACGGCGCCCTCCACATCCAGGTGGAAGCACTTGCCCTGACGCACAGATGTGAAGCTGGAAATTCCCAGTCGCGGCAGTGCGGATCCGACTGCTTTTCCTTGCGGGTCAAGGATTTCTGGTTTCGGCATCACTTCAACAATGATTCGGCCCACTGGGTCCTCCTGGTTTCTTAAGGTGTCGGCGGTTAATGTGGTAGCTCTGTCAAACGGTTCACTGACGTGGCTGGTTGCCCGGTTCCGGTGCCTGACCGGTGAGCAGCGTGTACGCATCAACGTAGCGTTGACGTGTCGCCTCAACGATCCGGTCAGGCAGGCGCGGCGGCTGCTCGCCGCTGGCGCGATCCCACCCGGATTCTTCGGAGGTCAGCCAGTCGCGCACATACTGTTTGTCGAAGCTGGGAGTCACCTGGCCTTCAACCCACTGGTCGGCGGGCCAAAAACGGGACGAGTCCGGCGTGAGTGCCTCATCAGCCAGGACCAGCTCACCGCTGTCCGGGTCAACACCGAACTCGAACTTGGTGTCAGCGATGATGACGCCGCGCTCGCGAGCGATGCGCGCCGCCTCCGAATACAGCTTGATGGACGTGTCGCGCAGCGCTGTCGCCACGTCACGCCCCACCATGTCGGCTGCACGCTCGAAGGAGATGTTCTCGTCGTGTTCACCCAGTTCAGCCTTGGCTGCGGGGGTGAAGATCGGTTCAGGCAGTTTCGAAGCTTCGGTCAGGCCTTCCGGCAGGCGGATCTCGCACACTGTGCCGGACTGCTTATATTCCGCCAGACCGGAGCCGGTCAGGTATCCACGCACCACGCATTCGATGGGATACATGGTGAGCTTCTTGCACACGACTGCGCGCCCTGCGACCTGGGCGGGCACCGGCTCATCAAGCAGGTGGTTCCCCACAATCGAATCGAGCTTGTTCATCCACCACGTTGACAGTCCTGTCAGCACCAGGCCCTTGCCGGGGATTTCGGTGGGCAGAATATAGTCGTAGGCGCTGATACGGTCCGACGTGACCATCAGGAGTACGCGCCCATCCTCACTTTGGTACAGGTCACGCACCTTGCCAGAATTAACGTGTGTCCACCCGTCCAGTTCGACTGCCTCACTCATTTTCTTCTCCCTCACTCCTTGCGCTGAACTGCTGATATGCGTGTGCCTAGGCGCTGAGTCCGTCTGGCCATTGCGCGATGTCACGCCGAAATTGGCATTCAGGGAAGTCAATGCGTTCGATTGTCTCATACGCTGCGCGGCGTGCCTCGCCAATGGTTGCTGCACGCGCCACAACGTCCAGCACGCGTCCCCCATCAGCGACGAGGGCGGCGCGCGCTTCACTGTCCTGCGCTGCGTCAACTGTCTTTGTGCCGGCGTGGATGAGGTGGACTCCAGGCAGTTCCTCTGCGGCTTCGGCTCCGCGGATCGTTTGGCCGGTGCGCGCACGAACGGGGTATCCAGGTGAGGCCAGGACAACGGTGACTGCCGCATCGTCACTCCAGGTCGGGGCCGCTGCCTGGTCAAGGGTGCCGCGCGCTGCCGCGTCGAGCAGGTCAAGCAGTGGGGATTCGAGGCGCTCCAGGACGACCTGTGTTTCCGGGTCACCGAAGCGGACGTTGAATTCGACGACGCGCATTCCACTCGAGGTCATCGCCAGCCCGCAGTACAGCAGACCGGTGAACGGCGTACCGCGCTGCGCCATGCGGCGCACCGTTGGTTCTGCGATGGTGCGAACAACCTCGTCGGCAAGTCCGTCATGGAGCCACGGCAGCGGCGAGTAGGCACCCATTCCACCGGTGTTCGGGCCTTCATTGGCGTCCTGAAGGCGTTTGAAGTCCTGTGCCGGAACCAGTGGGACGACGTGTGTACCGTCGCTGATGCAGAACAGGGAGACTTCCGGCCCGTCGAGGTAGTCCTCGATGACAACGGCACCGTCGGGACGGTCCAGGCAGTGGCGCGCGTGCTCGCGTGCAGCGTCAGTGTCAGCGGTGACCAACACGCCTTTGCCTGCGGCCAGTTGATCGTCTTTGACAACGTGAGGGGTGGTGCATGTGCGGAGCGCCTGGTCAACCTCGTCCATCGTATGACAGGTGAAGGAGCGGGCAGTGGCGACGCCGGCCTCGTCCATGACAGTTTTGGCAAAAGATTTTGATGCTTCGAGGCGGGCAGCTTCCTTGCCTGGGCCGAAGCATGCGACGCCCTGCGCGCGAACCGCGTCAGCCAGTCCGGCGACGAGGGGGGCTTCCGGTCCGATGATGACCAGGTCAACGTTCAGGTCGCGTGCGCGCTGCGCGATGGCGTCGGAATCGTTGGGGTCAGCGGGGTTGGCATCACCGAAGTCCACAGGTGTGGCGATGCGGTCGATTCCGGGGTTTCCGGCTTGAGCGAACAGTTCAAGCGGTGTGCCGCGTTCAGCCAGAACACGGGAGTGTGCGCCAGTACGGATCAGTGCGCGCGCGATGGCATGTTCGCGCCCACCATTGCCAATGAGCAGAACCTTCACACCTTCAGCCTACCGAACTGTCAGGCCGTAAACGACGCCTCAGTCCCCTACTTTCGGTTAGACCAGTCACCCCCACAGGCTTTGTCATGTCCTATGTCGAGTACATATGACCGGACAAATGTGGAGCAGCCTGAGGGGGGTGCCGGCTGCAATGCGTGTGTAGCGTGAGCAGAGTCTGCCGGCTGCGAGCTGTGGAGCGGGCACAGGCTCAACCGCCACCCTCATCATGCGAAGCGAGCGCGCCGAGGTGCCCGAGCCGGTCGTGTCACCACTTCCCGTTCGGCCTGGTGTCGCGGCTGCCATCCAACGGGTCGACGTCACTGTTGGTTTCCTTCGAGCGCCGGTTGAGTTCCTCGCGGCGGTCCTTCTCCTCCTGGGTTTCATCCGCGTACGGATCTTCGCGCTTTTCCGGAGCAGGCGTGGAGTTCGGATCATTGCCTTGATCGGGCTTCGGCTGGGGCTGACGGGTGCCGCCACCCTGGCCATCAGAATCGTCCTGTTCCCCGTCCTTTCGATCCTTCTGACCGTCAGGCAGCTGGTCATTCGCACGATCGCGCTTAGGTGAAATGCGGTCATTTGTCTGATCCGCCGGCGAGGACTGCTGATCGGACTGCGAACCAGAACCTGAGTCAAAGTCGGAATCCGAGTCGGAATCAGAATTCGGATCGGAGTCCGAATCCGACCCGCCACCGCTTTGCGGCTGGTCGCTGCTTTGCGACTGATCACTGCTCTGGGATTGATCACCGCTTTGGGAATTATCGCCACTTTGTGACTGATCGCTTTGCGGCTCGTCGCCGCTTTGAGACTGGTCACCGCTTTGCGGCCGACTGGTGTCATCGGGCGCCCGGCAAATCTGAATCAGCTCGAGCGCCTCGTCGTAGGTATCACGCGCGCCCAGATGATCACCCTGAGCTTCCAGCCCGTCAGCCATGATCTCTTTTCCAACGGCCAGGTTGTTCCTGACCATGCATTCATAGGAGTAAGGCTCGATCGTGCCGTCCTCGTTCTTGACGGCCTTGGGCACCAGCTCGAACGCAGTCGACAACTGAGAAACACCGCCGTCAACCTCGCCTTCGGCCAGGAAAGTCGTGCCCTTGTTGTAGAACGCAAGCCATCGCTCCGGTCCGCGCTGAGTGACCGTCATCTGACCGTCGTAGCCGCCCATCGCTTTGTCGTAGTTTCCGGAGCGGTATGCCACCCCAGATGCGTGCGACCACAGTGTCAATCCGATCAGGAATGCCGCTGCCAGCAAGACGATCAGCATGAGCGGCAACGTCCACCACAATAATGCGAGCGACCCGCGGGCACGGGTCTTCGACGCAGCTTTACCGGCAGAGCGCCCACCGTGTGACGACGCACCTGCACGCGAAGGATGCGCGCTGGCATCGTCATGTGGAGCCTGCGCACCGGCTCCGCCCGCAGAGGATTGCGGACGAGCAGAGTCGTACGGTGGCTGATCAGATGACATGAGCCCTCCTCATCTTGCGCATGCGGGCCACGATTGCCGAGGCTTCCCATGCCAGCAACACGGCAAACACCAATGCGAACGGCCAGACGTAGTAGCGGTACACCTCAACTGTGTCACGTGACTCCGATATCAGCTTGCCCTCAGAGTTGAACTGAGCAGCATGGTCAATAATCGACCCGTTATCGGGCGAATGGACATAGTCAGCACCGAGCTGACTGGCGACCTCACGCAAGGCACCTTCATCAGCAGATGAGATCCCGTCCCTGGAAGGGTCCTGCGGGTCGGGGATGTAGCCGGATTGGGATTGATCGAGTGAGCGCGCCTTCATCCGGCCCCCCTCGGCAGTTCCATACCCGATGACCAGCGCACCGTCACATGCCTCTGCCACTGAACGCCAGTTCCCAACTCCCTGCGAGGCATCCTCGGTGTTCTCCCCATCGCCCATGACGACGACATAGCGCGAGTTTCCGCCGCGCGATTCCTGAGCCTTGGTGAGGTAGCTGCGCAGGTCACTCACAGGGCGCGCCAATGATGAGCCCTGGGACGAGGAGGACAGTTCCTGGCCCATGATCTGCATGTACGAGTCGATCGCGCCGATGTCGCTGGTGACGGGCAAAACCCGCTCAATGTCACGATCCCACGTGAAGATTGAGAACCTGGCGGCAGGCATGTGGTCAACGATCGTGGCAACATCCGCTTTGACTCCGTCGAGGCGCGGCAGACGGTCAGGACCATAATCTTCGGCCGCCATCGATCCGGTGCGGTCGATGACGAACCACAGTTCAACATCCGAGGTGGTGCTGTGCGACTCCTGCCTGATGGACGGACCGGCAAGCATGAATGTCATGAGTGAGACGATCAGAAGGCGGCGAACCAGATTCACGCGCGAACTCATCGCACGTCTGCGAGCGCCCCAGACGCACAGTGCCACGCATGCAATAAAGAAGATGGCGAGGACCCACAGGGAGACAATGGGGCGGAAAATCACGCGTCTATCTCCTTCGCCTCAGCTCGGTTGCCTGGTGCGCCGACCCGTTCCCACAAGTGGAAACCTCCTGCGAGGAATGCTCCCCGTGAAGGTCGCTTCCGCCACAGGGGACTTCTCGCGCAGAAACTCAGGTCTGCAAGTACCACAGTAGCGGAAATCTGAAAACTGGAACATCCGTCACGACCCATGATGCTCAAGTCGTTTTCCATCCGTTACGCTCGTGTCATCACATGTGCCTCACCCTTGCGCGAGTACATTGGTGCGACCCACAAAGAAGCGCCCGACCAGTTTCGACTTACATGCCCCACGTGCTGCGGATCGCCTGCGCAAGCATGCGGGTTTCGGTGACCAGATCCGTGCCGAACACGGTGGCCTTGTCTTTGTCGTGGCACGCTCGGGCCGCCAGCCACTGCACCTGCAGCCCGTCAGAAAGAGCTACCAGACAGCGCGCGAGAGATCGAGACGGCGCATCCGGTCTTACAGTTCCCGCTTTCTTCCCCTCATCAAAAGCGCGGGTCAACATTTCAATCGTTGTGGCGAGGTGACCGGTAAACCATTCATGAGCTGGATGCTCATCGCTCACGGCAGCGCCACTCATCACCGAGTAGAGCGCCACCCCGGTGGGATCCTGCACATTCCGTTCAATCAGGTGCACCCACTGGTCAAGGAGCTTCCACGGGTCGTCGGTCGAATCGAGGAGGAATTCCTCGTGAGTTTTCTGGTCACGCTGGGTCAGAACGGCCGCGAAAAGCGCATCCTTGGACGGGAAGTAATGCAGCAACCCGGCTTTGGAGATCTCCGCTGCCCGCGCGATCTCCGCCAGAGACGTTCCCGCATATCCCTGATGAGCGAAAAGCTCGACCGCTTCGTGCAGGACTCGGGCGCGCTTGTCTTCACTGCCGGCGGGAGGACGTCCCGGCTGACGGCGCTTTCGTGGTTCTTCGCGTGTGGCCATAGTGTGATTGTTCCCCGAGGATGGCTCATTTTCAATCACCATGCGCAGCTCACCGGTTTTCGACATGCTGTCACGCTACAAAACAGTAACAAAGCGGCCATATTGCGGGCGCCAGTGCCTCCTCACGCTTCACGCAGCCACCGACCGGTCCTCTGCGTTTCCTCGCCCCACGGCGCCGCTCACCCTGGGAGCAGCCCATCGACGCCACGCGCCCCGGCGCCACTGCGCAGAGGCACGCGCTCCTTGATGTCACCACCATCCCAGAACCGTCAATCGCCGGCGATGACACGCTTCTGGTCAACGTTTTTACGCCTCATCCCGGCCGCACCGATGCGCGCGCACCCGTCATGGTGTGGATCCACGGCGGTGGATACGTCGCAGGGTCTCCCTCGTCCCCCTGGTACGACGGGAACGCCTTCAACCGCGACGGCATTGTGACGGTCAGCGTGTCGTATCGCCTTGGCTTCGACGGTTTCGGCTGGGTCGACGGCTCCGATGCGCCCACGAACAGAGCGCTGCTCGATCTGATCATGGCGCTGACCTGGGTGCGAGACAATATCGCGAGCTTTGGCGGTGACCCCGATAACGTCACCGTGGCGGGTCACAGCGCGGGAGCAGCCTGCATCCACGCACTCATGGCATCCGGGCAAGCCGAGGGACTATTCCACGCCGCGATCTGTCAGTCTCCCCTGCCCATCACGCTGACCGTTGACGACTCTCACGTCACGGCCGTACACATGGCCCTCGCAGCGGGTATCCCCGCCACCCTCGACGGTTGGTGTTCCCTGAGCGAGGAAACCATCTACTCCGCTCAACAGCACCTCATCATCGCGCTGGGCGAGACGGCGCAGATGCAGGTTGACGCTGACGGTTGCGATCCGCTCACCATCGAATGCCCGCAGCGTTCCCCCTTCGGCCCCGTCATCGGAGACCCGGTCCTGCCTGATCATCCAGCCGCAATTGCGCGCACGCCCGGCCACGCCTCGGTGCCACTGCTGATCGGTTCGACGGCGCACGAGTTCGCAGGTGAAAACGACACAGGCACTAACCCGGCCACCACCGAGCAGGCCGCAGCCATTGCCTCCGCGCTGCAGACGTGCGGCTGGACCGCGGACGATGCCCGCCGATTCGTCGCACGCTGGAGCGCCTTGCGCGACCCTCGCCAGATCCTGAACCAAGCGATCAGCACCGAGCCGCTCGTCCACGCCCCGCTTCGTCGCTGCCTGCAGTCCAGGGACGAGGGTGGCGCTGCTACCTGGCGCTACTGTTTTCAATGGCCGTGGCCGCGTCAACTCTCCCAGCACTGCTTCGATCTGCCGTTCTCATTCGATGTGCACCACAATCCAGAAGCCCAGACCGCGCTGGTACGCTTCCCCACTGACATCGAGCCGCCGCAATCCGCGCTCACCAGGCTGCGCAACGGTTTCGACGCGCCGGTTTATGACGGGGAACTGGACGAGGACAGTCGCTCCATGCATGAGGACTGGGTGTATTTCATTCGCCACCACAGTGCGCCGTGGCCGCAGTGGGATCCGCATTCCGCGCAGGTGCGCCTGTACTTCTAGCGACCGGCAGCGTCCGCCTTTCCAGCGCCATCTGCGCCCGCACTCTCAGCAACCACACGTGACAGTGGCGCCTCGGTCCCCTCGTCAATGACCCTGACGAGCGGTAGTGGTGCTAGATGCGCATCCATGCCGCCAATGCAAGCAGGCCGAGCAGGCACCAGCCGCCGAACGACAAAGCACCTTCAGGCCGGTCCGTTTCCACAACCTCACCCGTTGACAGTTCGGCGGTCTGCTCATCCTCGATCTCCTGCACCACCGAATCTGTCAGGCTCGGGTCACCCAGCGCGTACATCTGCCCACCGGTGCGTTCGACCTGCTCCTGCATCTCTTCTGCTTCACCGAAGCTCAGGGACAGGTCCGGGTACAGGCCCGTGACAGTCACGCCGTACTCAATCGCCAGGTCAGTGGCCTCCTGCAGGGTATACAAAGGCGTGCCCTGAATCATGTTGTCAGTGGCGAACAGGACCGTGCGTGAGCGCTCCTTGTCTGTGTGGTCGAAGCCGTACACACAGGACGCCAGGCCGTCACCCGACTGCGAGGAGACGATGTCGGAGGTGTCCGGATCAGGGTCGTTGGGGTCAATATCCCAGATCTTCGGGTCATTGATGTGGCGGAATAAACGCTCCACCTCCGGTGTCATGACCCAGAAACTGTCCGGCAAGTTGAAGTTACCGGAATCGATCGTGTCAATAATCTCGGCAAAGACTTCATGCACCATGTCGTAGTCATCGGTCAGAGGAAACACAATCCAGGAACGGCCCGACCACAGCTGCAGGGAGACACGCTCGCCGGCAAATCCCGACACAATCGAATCGAAGGTTTCAATGATCTGCATGTCGTATGGCAGCATCGACCCCGACGCATCCAGGCACATGATCATGTCACGAGACTGCACGCTGTGGTTATCCACCCGCCGGTCAACCGGCGATGCCGCCACCACGGCAGTGCTCAACGTCAAACCCAACAGCAGCATCACCACACCCAGCAACGCCAGGCGCGAAAGGTTTTGCAGCTGGCGGTACTTCGGCAACGTCCGCACGAACCCACTGTTGGCGACCCACGCTTCATGGCGGTGAGCGCGCGACCGGTCACGGAAGAAGATCCAGCTGGTCAGCGCCCCTAAAACGACAATGCCGATGACGACGGCAATAAACAGTGGGAATTTCATGAGTCCACCACCCGCCGTGCCTGAGCAATCACGGCACGCGTGTCAGCCTGGTTCTCCTCCTGGAACGAGGGGTCTTCGCACGCGTTCAGCACGTCAGCCAGCTCTGTCCACGTGGGCACCAGCTGGCGGATCTCTTCAACGGTGGCCACTTCCAGGTCACGCCCCGTTCGCTGAGTTCCCAGCGCACGCATCAAACCGGCAACGGCCAGGTGCACGCCGCGTGTGTCCAGGTCGCCCTCGTCCTGCCGGGCGGCAATCTGCGTGAGAAGTTCGTTGTAGCGTTTCTTTTCGGCCTGTGAAATCGTCATCAGTTCGGGGTGGTCCGCTTCGCGCGCATTGCGCCACCTCCACAGGCAGATCGACAGCCATGCAATGACCAGCAGGATCAGGACGCAGCCGGTGATCCACATCCAATGCGGGTAGGTCAGCGTATCCTGCAGCGAATCAGTGGGCACGACCGCTCCTTTCAAGCGCTGTGACAAGGGCACCAGGCACCGCCGCAACCGAATCCATCGACACCTGAGTGACCCCCACTCGCGCCAGCATCTCCGACACTGCCTGCTTGCGTTGACGCGCCACGATCGCGGCCTGCTCCGCCAGTTTCTTGTCACCGATGACGAATTCAGGCAGCTGACCGGCGTTGACGTCGATCACTTCAGTCCCTTTCGGCAAGGATGCCGCCAGCATGTCCCCCACCTGCATGACGATCACGCGGTGACGCACCGTGAGGCGTTTCAGAGCCTGCTCATCGGACAACTGCGGGCGCGTCTCATCTGTCACGATGACGATCAGGGATCGGCGGCGGGTTGCGGCGAACGCCCTCGTCAATAGCCTGTGCATGTCCGAGGGAGGCGCTGTCAGGTCGATGTTCGCCTTGAGCTGGCGCAAAATCATCTCCGCATGCTGGTTGCCGGAGCGAGCGGGCACGTGCCGCAAACGACGTGAATCGCCCGCAACCATACCTACCTGGTCGCCGCGCATGGAAGCCAGCCACGCGACAATGCGGCACGCTTCCAGGGCAACTTCGTTCTTTGACTCCCCCGAAGGTGCGAGGGCGCCCATGGATCGCCCGGCGTCGACCACCAGCATCATCTGCACGTTGGCGGTTGCTTCACGACGCTTGACGATGGGTTCCCCGGCTCGGGCGGTCGCTTTCCAGTCAATGTCCTTGACATCGTCGCCGCGCTGGTAGACCGCCATGTCACGAAACTCCATGCCCCGCCCGGTTCGTTCGGACGAGTGCCGACCTTCCATCACCGACAGGAGACGCCGCATGACAGGCAATTCGACGCGAGTGCCGATTGCCTGGAGCGTGCCGCGAGACGTGCCTGATGCCATGATGCAGATCCTTCTGGGTGTTTACGGCACCGGGACGGCGTTGAAGACAGAATCGATCAGGCGATCCACGTCCACACCGTCAGCGATCGCATCATAGGTGCGGATCATGCGGTGACGCAGCACTGCATGGCGCATCGCTTTGATTTCCTCAGGGGTGACGTAGTTGCGACCTGACATCAAGGCGAGGGCCTGAGAGACGCGCATCAGGGCGATACCGCCGCGCGGGGAGGCTCCTACGCGCAGCAGTTTGCTCACCGGCTCGACGTAGCGAGGACCCTGGCCGCGCGTGGTGTTGATGATGTCAACGATGTAAGCCTTCAGGGTGTGGTGAATGAAGACGCGGTTCGTCATCTTCTGCAGCGTTGTCAGATCCTCGAGACTGATCGGTTCTTCCTGGATCTGCGCATCCATCGTGCCCGCGTCGATGCGTTCGAGGACTTCGAGTTCTTCACGAGGCTGAGGGTAGGTGATGATCTGCTTCATCAGGAAGCGGTCCATCTGAGCTTCGGGCAGAACGTAGGTGCCTTCTTCTTCGATGGGGTTTTGCGTAGCCATGACCATGAAGGGTATGGGCAATGGGTAGTTCACGCCACCGATCGTTGTCTGAGCTTCCTGCATGGCCTCGAGCATGGCTGACTGGGTTTTCGCTGAGGAACGGTTGATTTCGTCCAGGAGCACGAGGTTGGCGTGAACAGGTCCGAGCTGCGTGACCATTTCGCCTGTCGCCTGGTTATAGACCTGCGCGCCGATAATGTCATTGGGCATGAGGTCAGGTGTGCATTGGATACGCCTGAAGGATCCGGATACTGCTGAAGCCAGGGTCTGGGCTGCTGTTGTCTTGGCCAGGCCAGGGACAGATTCAAGCAGGATGTGCCCGCGTGCCAGCAGTGACGCGATCAGTGCACGCCGCAGATCATGCTGTCCCACCACACGGGAAGCGAAAATGCGTTCCACCCGAGACAGCAGGTCTCTGGCGTGGGAGAGTTCCTCGTCAGTCAGATAGTTCGGGCTCTGGCTCATGAACAGTATCTTTCTTCTTCAACTGTGCGATCGACGCACTCATTGTCTCACTTTGGCTGATGCGATGCTGAGACTAGTCTACGTTCAGGAAGATCACGATGGCTAGATAAAGACGAAGGGGCCCGTCCGGTTTCCCAGACGAGCCCCTGAACGTTCAGGCTGCAAGCCTCACTGGGAGGCTACGCACCACCGATCTGCGGGTTCTGCAGATCGCATCGTCACTTGGCAGCTGCAATGCGATCGCGGAACTTCTTGAGCTGCTCGGTAATTTCTGCCGGCAGATGATCACCGAACTGTTCGAAGTACTTCTCGGTATCATCCATTTCGGCTTCCCACGCCTCAGGATCGATGAAGAACAGCTTGTCCCAAGCCTCTTTGTCAAGATCGAGTCCTTCAAGGTTGAAGTCCTCGAACTTCGGGTACAGGCCGGTGACGCCTTCGATGGCTTCGACCTCGCCGGCTGCGCGGCGAACGATCCAGTCGAGAACGCGGGAGTTGTCGCCGTATCCCGGCCACATGAACTTGCCGTCCTCGTCCTTACGGAACCAGTTGACCTGGTAGACCTTCGGGAACCTGTCGCCCAGTTCCTTCTGCATCTCCAGCCAGTGGCCCCAGTAGTCAGCCATGTTGTATCCGCAGAAGGGCAGCATGGCGAATGGGTCGTGGCGCAGGGAGCCGACTGAACCTTCAGCAGCAGCGGTCTGCTCGGATGCAACGGATGCACCAATGAACACACCGTGTGCAGGCTCGTACTGCTCAGCAACCAACGGAACGTTGGAAGCGCGGCGGCCGCCGAACAGGATTGCGGTGACCGGCACGCCTTCCGGTGCTTCCCAGTCGGGGCAGATGATCGGGCACTGCGATGCTGGAACCGTGAAACGTGAGTTCGGGTGTGCTGCCGGTGCATCGGACTCCGGCGTCCAGTCCTTGCCGTGCCAGTCGATCAGGTGCTCAGGCACGTCGCCGTCGATGCCTTCCCACCACACGTCGCCATCGTCAGTCAGTGCAACGTTGGTGAAGATGGAATTGGCCTTGGCGGTTTCCATTGCCATCGGGTTGGTCTTGTAGGACGTTCCGGGGGCAACACCGAAGAAGCCGGCTTCCGGGTTGATGGCGCGCAGGGTGCCATCGGGACCGGGGCGCATCCATGCGATATCGTCACCGACGGTCTCAACCTTGTAGCCGTCAATGGTCGGCTGCAGCATAGCGAGGTTGGTCTTGCCACATGCTGACGGGAAGGCAGCGGTGATGTGGTACTGCTCGCCGGTCTTCTCAGAAGTCAGGCGCAGGATGAGCATGTGCTCCGCCATCCAGCCGTCGCGGCGAGCCATCGTCGATGCAATACGCAGCGCGAAGCACTTCTTGCCCAGCAGAGCGTTGCCGCCGTAACCGGAGCCGTAAGACCAGATCTCGTTGGTCTCAGGGAAGTGCGTGATGTACTTTTCGTCGTTGCACGGCCACTCGGTATCAGTCTCGCCCTCGGCAAGCGGCTTGCCGACGGAGTGAACTGCAGGAACCCACGGCTTGCCCTCGTTGATGAGGTCCATAGCCTTCGCACCCATGCGGGTCATGATGCGCATGTTGCACACAACGTACGGTGAGTCGGTGATCTCAATGCCGAGCTGAGAAATCGGGCCACCCAGCGGTCCCATGGAGAACGGCACCACGTACATGGTGCGTCCCTTCATCGCGCCGGTGAACTTCTCCTTCAGAGTTGCCTTCATCTCCTTGGGATCTGCCCAGTGATTCGTCGGGCCGGCGTCTTCTTCCTTCTCGCAGCAGATGAATGTGCGGGATTCGACACGGGCGACGTCAGACGGCAGAGAACGAGCCAGGAAGGAGTTGGGGCGCTTCTCTTCGTTCAGACGCGTGAACATGCCTGAGTCAACCATCTGCTCAGTCAGACGATCCCATTCTTCCTGGGAGCCATCAGAGAACTCGATGGCATCAGGTGTGGTCAGAGCAGCAATCTCGGCCACCCAACTCACGACGTCTTCGGGAGCATTTGATGGCGCTGCGGAGCGGACATCTTGTTCGGTCACGGACATACTTTTGCCTCCTGAGGCACTCGGTACTCCAGGGCGCGGTCACGCCCTCGATCTACGATCCCATCATCTCGCACCATAGGGGTTTTCGCTAGGGCGAATAGTCCCACCGCTGGTGTGTCCGACTCCACATTCACCGCCGGTTTGGCGCACGATTCCGCGCCAACCGTAGAATAAACGCGTGCGAAAATCCTTATTTAGCTCGCCAGCACACCTGCACGTATGCGCGAGGATTGCGCGAAATTAACTGCTTGTGTGAAACTTGCAGCGATTTGCCCTAATGTTAACTATGTCTGACAGACATGTGAATACTGGGAGTCCGTATGCCTTTACGTAAGTCCGATGGGCCGTCGTTTTTCGATCTACTCACTAAGCAAGCAGCACTTTTAGTATCAGCTGTCGATCTTCTGGGATCCATGCTCGGCTCACTGCCCCTGGAGCGAGTCGCCCTCCGCGACAAGCTTCACGAAATTGAACACGAGGCAGATGAGCTTAACCATGCGTTAACGAAAAAGCTCAATATGTCGTTCGTGACCCCGTTCGACCGTGAAGACCTCGGCTTCCTTGCCGGTCGGCTCGACGACTGCATGGACTACATGGACGAGGCTGGCGACCTGATCGTGCTGTACGGCCTCGACGACATTCCCGAGGACGTCGCCACGCTCCTCGCAGCACAGATCAACGTTCTGGTGCGCTGCGCAGATCAGACCGCGACCGCTCTGCCCGGCCTGAAGTCTCCACTTGACCTGCGTGACTACTGGGTGGAGATCAACCGCCTCGAAAACGAGGGTGACAAGGCCTACCGTCACACTCTGACAGCACTGTTCGACTCCTCTCTGGATCCAGTCACCATCATCAAACTCAAAGACGTCGTGCAGGTTCTTGAGCGAGGAACCGACGCATTTGAGGACCTCGCCAACGGTATTGAAGCCATTGCCGTGAAGGAGTCCTGAAGCGGTGGATCTCAATCTGATCCTTGTCGTAATGGTGATCGTCATCGCCCTGATTTTCGACTTCACCAACGGATTTCACGATGCTGCCAACGCAATCGCGACGTCCGTGTCGACCCGCGCGCTGACCCCCCGCGTCGCCTTGATCATGGCCGCCGTCATGAACATCTTCGGCGCGCTCATGGGCACGGAAGTAGCCAAGACTATCGGTGAAGGCATCATCGACATCTCTCACTACTCTCTGTCAACGGATACGGGTCTGCAACGCGAGGGCCTCGTCATCGTTCTGGCGGCCTTGGTGGGAGCGTGCACCTGGAACCTGATTACGTGGTGGTTTGGGTTGCCGTCCTCGTCATCGCATGCGTTGATCGGCGGTCTGGTCGGTGCCGGGCTTGCGTCCGCGACTGCCGTGAAGTGGACCGGCATCGTGCAGCACGTCATCGTCCCCATGTTTGCCTCCCCCGTCATTGGCTTCCTGCTGGGTTTCATCCTCATGAAGGTTGTGCTGTGGCTGTTCGCAAACTTCCCGTATCACCGCACGATGCGTAACTTCCGCCTGGCGCAGACACTGTCAGCTGCAGCAATGGCATTGGGTCATGGTCTGCAGGATGCTCAAAAGACGATGGGTGTCATCGTCATGGCCCTCATTGCAGGCGGCTACGGTGAGACCCACCAGGTGTTCGACCCTGCCACCGGCGACATGCAGATTCCTCTGTGGGTCAAGCTCGCCGCGGCTGGCGCAATCTCGCTGGGCACATACTCGGGCGGCTGGCGAATCATGCGCACCCTTGGCCGCAAAATCATCGACCTGGATCCTGCACGCGGTTTCGTTGCGGAGACCATTTCTGCCGCCGTGCTCTACCTGTCGGCGTTCGTCTTCCACGCACCGATTTCGACGACGCACACCATCACCTCGGCAATTCTGGGCGTGGGTTCAACCCGGCGATTCTCAGCGGTGCGCTGGGGCGTGGCTGGAAACATCGTGATCGCATGGTTCCTCACACTGCCCGCTGCGGCGGCAGTGGCGGCAGTGCTGTTCTTCGCCATCCACGGTCTGGTTGGCATCGTCTAGAAGCACGTACGCTCGCTGCGCAGTCCCCGCCGAATCACACGTGCTCCCTCTGAGCGTCCGCACCGGACTTTTCGACAATTTCGCGCCGGTTTTCGTCGAAAATTCTCTATCTTTTTCATACCCCGTTCGATACCATGAAAGTGTCCTGACAACTCAGCTGTCGCCTCCGTTGCAGGTGGCGTTTTCCTCTCATCCACTCATTTACGAGGGCGACTGCGCGACGCTAAGTGAGAACGATATGCTGAACTTTCAAGACCTTTCTTCTTCGCATCGCCCGACATCACGAACCGTGTGTGCAGCATTGAGTGCATGCGGGTTCGCAGTGGCGGCATCCATGCTGGCCGGGTGTTCGTTCCTCGGATCGGGTAACGACACGTCAGCTTTTGACCTGAAGGTTGGCCAGTGTATCGAGGCCCCGCCTGAAGATGAGATCGTGGAATCCCTGCCCGTGGTTGAATGCTCGGAACCCCATGTCGGCGAAGTCATGTACGACTATGAGATTGACGCCCCGGAGTACTCTGAGTCGCTGTCGGATGAGGCCACCGTTGAGTGCGCGAAGCACTTCGAAGAATATGTCGGTGTCCCTTTGGAAGCCTCGCAGTTGGACGTGGCGCCGTTGAGCCCATCTGAAGATTCATGGAAAGAAGGCGACCGCGTGGTTTCCTGCCTCATTTTCCACGAGACTGGCCAGACACTGAATCAGTCAGTTAGGGATTCCAAGATGTAATGCTCCGCGTAAAGGTTGAAAACGCGATAATCGTGGGGCGCCCTCGCCAGTGATTGACGTGGGCGCCCCACGGCATACAAAACCCGGCGGGCAACCCCTCACCCTATGTCTGACAGTAGGCCGCGAGGCCTCATAAGTGGTGAGAAGCTGCCCGCCGGAAGCATTGCCGGGCCAGGAAGCCCGCGATCTTATCCGAAGCGTCCGGAGATGTAGTCCTCGGTCGCCTGCTTGGACGGATTCGAGAAGATCGTCTCGGTGTCGTCGAATTCGACGAGCTCGCCGGAGCCGCCCGTTTCCTTCAGGTTGAAGAAACCGGTCTTGTCCGACACACGCGATGCCTGCTGCATGTTGTGCGTGACGATAACGATCGTGTACTCCGACTTCAGCTCGTTCATCAGGTCCTCAATGGCGAGCGTGGAGATCGGGTCGAGAGCCGAACACGGCTCGTCCATCAGAAGGACCTCGGGGCGCACCGCGATGGCGCGTGCAATACACAGACGCTGCTGCTGGCCACCAGACAGTGAAGATCCCGGGATGTCCAGCCTGTCTTTAACTTCGTTCCACAGGTTCGCACCGCGAAGTGACTTTTCAACGATCTCGTCCTGCATCGCCTTGTTCATACGTCGCGCGTTGAGCTTCATGCCAGCGAGCACGTTCTCACGAATCGACATCGTGGGGAACGGGTTGGCGCGCTGGAACACCATGCCGACATGGCGACGCACCTGGACGGGGTCGATCTTCTTGTCGTAGATGTCGACGCCTTCCAGCTCAACTTTGCCTTCCACATGCGCACCGGGGATCACCTCGTGCATGCGGTTCAGGGAACGCAGGAATGTCGACTTGCCACATCCTGATGGGCCAATCAACGCGGTGATCGCGTGGCGTGGAATTTCCACCGTCACATCTTTCACGGCAAGAAAATCGCCGTAGTAGATCTGTTCATCGGTGATATTGAAACACGTCGTCATCGTTTTAACTCCGTCTTTTTTCACTGTCAGATTTGAAGGCGACGCGTCACGTGGCTCATCGTGAGCGCGTTCCGTCTGCGTTGCCACGGCTGTCTGTGTGCCCTGCCCCGCGGGATTATCCATTGTGCTCATCGTTTAGCGTCCTCCCTTGGGAGCAAAAATCTTGGCGATCACTCGGGCAATCAGGTTCAGAACCATCACCAACAGGATGAGGACGAGGGCGGCCGCCCACGCGCGTTCATAGTTGATGGTGGGTACGCAGTTAGCGACACCTTCTCGACAGGTGGCCAGGCCCTGCGAGTACTGTCGGTAGATGTACACCGGCAGTGTCGCCATGCGGCCGTCCATCACATTGACGTTCATGCGTCCAATGAAGCCTGCGGTGATCAGCAGCGGGGCTGTTTCACCGATGACGCGGGCGATAGCCAGCATGACGGAGGTAGTCAGGCCTGCTGCAGCGGTACGCAGTACGACTTTCACCACGACACGCCACTTTGGCACGCCCAGAGCGTAGGCAGCTTCACGCAGTTCGTTAGGAACCAGGCGCAGCATTTCCTCACTGGAACGCACCACTGTCGGGATCATCAACACCGACAAGGCGATCGCGCCGATGATGCCTGCTCGATAGGAGGGGTCGTACAACATGAAGATCGAGGCGGCGAACAGACCAGCAACGATCGAGGGGATGCCGGTCATGACGTCGACGAAAAATGTCGTGGCCTTCGACAGGAGCCCGTTGTTACCGTATTCGACCAGGTAGATTGCCGTGAAGATACCGATCGGCGCAGAAATCAGTGTCGCCCACAGCGTCACGAGGGTCGTTCCGACCAGTGCGTGGGCGATACCGCCGCCCACTTTACCGCCGAACATGCCGACCATATCGCTGACGAGGAATTCCCACGTGGTGCGCAGGTAGCCATTACTGATCACCGTGACCAACACCGTGACCAGCGGAATCATGGCAAGAGCGAATGCGACAGTCACCAGAACTGTCACGAAGCCATTGGTGAGTTTTCTTCCGATTGGCAGCGACTCATGGATCGGGCTCTGATGGCCGCGATTGTTGTCTGAATCGGAAACGTCCTTCGGCGAAGTGTTCGTACCAAGTGTTGCTGTGCTCATCAGTTCGCTCCTGAGAATGCGGCTCGACGCGAGACGATCCAGCGCGCAATCGAGTTGACGATGAGGGTGATCGCGAACAGAGCAAGACCCGTTGCGATCAGAGCCGACGAGTTGATGCCCGTTGATTCGGGGAACTGCAAGGCAATGTTGGCCGCAATCGTGGAGTGCTGACCTGCCTCGAGGATGTGCCATGAAATATTGCTGCCGACTGACAGCACCATGACGACAGCCATTGTTTCACCAAGAGCTCGGCCAAGGCCCAGCATGGACGCTGACACGATACCGGAGCGTCCGAACGGCAGAACGGCCATCTTGATCATTTCCCACTTCGTGGCACCAAGGGCCAAAGCAGCCTCTTCGTGCAGGCGCGGGGTCTGCAGGAAGACCTCTCGCGACACGGAAGTAATGATGGGCAAAATCATGACAGCAAGGATCACCACCGCGGAGGCGAGTACACGGCCCGTTGGGGACACTGTGCCGGCGAAGAGTGGGAACCAGTCGAAGTACTTACCCAGGAAGTCATAGAGCGGCATGAGGATCGGGATCAACCAGATCGCACCCCAGAGGCCGTAAATAACGGACGGAACTGCCGCAAGCAGGTCAACGAGGTATCCAAGAACCTGGCTGATACGCGGAGGTGCGTAATGGGAAATAAAGAGGGCGACACCGACTGCAACAGGAACGGACAGGAGCAGTGCCAGCACTGCTGCCAGGATCGTGCCGAATATCTGCGGCGCCGTGAACTTCCAAATCGTGACTTCCTCAGCCGACCCCATCATCTTGAAACGCAGGGAAGGGTCGGAAATCGCGGGCCACGCCCGCAGCAGTAGGAAGATCGCTACTGCTGCGAGCGTGCACAAGATTAACGAAGCAGCGGCGGTTGAGAGGCCAGCGAAAACCTTGTTACCGATTCTCCCTGGCGTTCTCTCCCAGCTCTTATTCTTCGTTGTTGTAGGTGTCGTAACCAACGCGAACCTGTACCTTACTTGATCTGGTCCAGAACGCCGTTGATTTCACTGCGCATTGCTTCGGAAATGGGAGCCGCACCAGCGTTGTCGGCTGCCATCTGCTGGCCTTCCTCGGAAGCCTGGTATCCGATGAATGCCTTGACCAGTTCGGCCTCGTTCGCATCCTCGTAGGTGGAGCACACGATTGAGTAGGAGATCAGAATCAGCGGGTAGGAGTCGTTCGTCTCGGGCACGCGGTTCACGGACAGTGCGATGTCGTTGGCATCGCGATCCGCAACGCGCTCAGCCGTTTCAGCGGCCTTGGCTGCTGTCTCAGCGGAGAAGGAGACGTAGGTTCCGTCGGCTGCTGCCAGTGCGACAGTTCCGAGGTTGCCGGCCTGAGAAGCATCGGCGTAGCCGATGGTGCCGTTACCGGCCTGGACGGCCTGGACAAGTCCAGAGGTCTTGTCACCGGATTCGCCACCGGAGACTGGCCATTCCTTGCCTGGATCCGTCGGCCATGCCTCGGGAGCAGCTGAGTGCAGGTAGTCGGTGAAGTTCTCGGTCGTACCTGACTTGTCGGAACGGTGAACAGGGGTGATGGCGAGATCTGGGAGCTTCGCATCCGGGTTTGCCTTGGCAATTGCCGGATCGTTCCAGTTGGTGATTTCGCCGGCGAAGATCTTGGCGATGGTTGCGGCATCCATGTTCAGGGAGTCGACACCCTCAAGGTTGAAGATGACGGCAACCGGGGAGATGTACACCGGAAGGTCCCATGCAGGTCCACCACAGCGTGCTTCGGCTGCTGCGATCTCGTCGCCTTCAAGCGGGGCGTCCGATCCGGCCCATGCAACCTGCTTGCTGGTGAACTGTGTGATACCGGTACCTGAGCCAACTGCCTCGTAGGAAACAGTCACATCAGGGTTAAGTTCGTTGAAGCCTGCCTTCCAAGCTTCCATCGCGGCTTCCTGGGAGGACGCACCCGAACCGGCAACCGAACCTGAGAGGTCAGTCGCAGGTGCAACTTCATCCTGAGCTGACTGAGAGTCGCCGGATGCTCCGTTGTCCGCGCCTGTGCTTTCCGCTTTGTCTCCGCCGCCGCAAGCAGCCAGAGCGAGCGTCATGGTGGTGGCACCTGCCAGAGTGGCGAGAAGCTTTGTACGAGCATGCACTGTCATTGATCATCTTCCGTTCTGCCGCCACTGTGGCGGCGCGTTGACGATAGACCCGGAATGTCCCGGATATTGCTCACGCTAAGAGGGGGAAGTGACAGCAAAGCCGGTTAAAGATGAACAAATGGTGAACTTGCACGTGAGGGTGCCCACACAGTTATAAAGTTGTAACCTTTGCCCGGTTTTTAGGGCCTGAAATTCATTCAAACGTGACAATTCCGGACGCGATTTGCGCCCATCAGAGCGTCGCCAGCTTGGTGAGAGGGCGATACGTTTCCACGGCAACAACGCACGGGCCGCCCTCGTGCATGACGATATGAGCCAGGAGCATCTGAGCAGTCTTGAGCCACGGCGACTCCGCTGGGAACGCGGCGTGCAACGATGAGGGCGAGTACGAGCGTATCGGCTCAAACAGGGCAGGCAGCGTGGGCCTGTGCGCGCAGATAATCGTCGGCGCGGACCCGGGGTTTTCAATTGCTTCATTGACGAGGGCGGCGCCTGCGGCCGGGTTGTCTGTCATCGCGCTTTCATCCAGCTCGTCGAACAGCTCCATGCCGATGCCGGTCAGTGACGCGTACGGTCCGACGGTGGACGCACAGCGTCGCCACGACGAGGACAGGACCTTCGTGATGCCAAATGCTGACATGAGATCGATCAAGTCGATGCTCTGGCGAACGCCGATACGCGCCAGGGGGCGATCCGCATCCGACCCTTCCCAACGCCCGTGCTTCACGGCCTTTGAGTGGCGCACAATGGCCAGCGTGGAGCTGACAAGTCCACCGCTTTCAGCCAGAGCTACGAGCTCATCCAGCAGACGGCGATCGCCTCGGCGGGTCAACGTGCGGCGTGCAAGTGACGGGCTCACCCAGCGCGTATTGTCGATCTCGCGGCGGGAGGCCTGATGGACAGGCGGGCGGCTGAGCAGTGCCGGAGAATCGGGCTGGCAGGCCTGTCCGACCCAGTAGTGGACCTCCTTGATGTGGCCCGCGCCAAGTCGGTAGCGCTGAATGGTCAGTGGCGCTCCCAGCGTGACCGGCAGGCCGGTTTCTTCTTCCACTTCCCGCACGGCGGCCACCGGCAGCGGCTCGTTGAGTTCAGTCTTACCTTTGGGCCACGACCAGTCGTTGTAGCGCGGCCGATGGACCAGCAGGACCTCTATGTCATCGGGATCAATGACGTCACCGAGGGTGGCGTCGCGGTCAGACTGCGTAAATCTCCACACCAATGCACCGGCGGCTCTGACTAGCCGGCTCGGTATCGGTGACGGATGGGAACGGGACACGTCATAAGCGTATCTGACCCAGTGCCATGATGCCGACGATGGGCAAAAATACGATCGACTCCACGCGGTGGGCGGGCCGCCGAGGCTGCGCACTGTGGCGCAAACCCCGTCCGCGTGTCCCTTAGCTGCGGCCGACGACGCGGGCCGATGCCTCCGCCATCAGTGTTTCCTGCAGATCCTCCAGACGTTTGCCCTCGTCATCGCGGTTGTGCCGCTTCCACGTGCCGTCAGCTTGCAGATGCCATGAAGAGGTTGTCGACGCCACGCCTCGACGCACCAGGTCAGCAAGATAACTGACCTGCGACGGATCCACGATACGCACCAGAGCCTCCACGCGGCGATCCAGATTGCGGTGCATCAGGTCAGCCGACCCGATCCATACTTCCTCTTCGCCTTCCGGGCCAAACGCGTAGATACGCGAATGCTCCAGGAAGCGACCCAGGATGGAGCGAACCCGAATATTCTCCGATAAGCCGGGCACTCCGGCCTGAATTGCGCAGATACCTCGAACCAGCACATCCACCTGAACACCGGCCTGGCTGGCGCGATACAGAGCATCGATCACTGCCTCGTCAACAACCGAATTCACCTTGAAACCGATCCAGGCAGGCTGACCGTTCCGCGCGCGCTCAATCTGCTGGTAAATCCGCTCGATCAAACCGGGTCGGATTTCCAGCGGTGCGACCAGCAGGCGGTGGAACGTGGAGCGTGGCGCGTAGCCGGACAGCTGGTTGAACAGTCGCGTCAGATCCTGACCCACATCGCGGTTATAGGTCAGCAACCCCAGATCCTCGTAGCCGCGCGCCGTCTTCGGATGGTAGTTACCGGTTCCCACGTGGCAATAGCGTCGCAGCTGATCGCCCTCCTGGCGCACCACCAGTGACAGTTTGCAGTGCGTCTTCAGACCCACCATGCCGTAGACGACGTGCACTCCGGCGCGTTCAAGCTTGCGCGCCCACTCGATGTTGGCTTCCTCGTCGAAACGGGCCTTGATCTCCACGATCGCGACCACCTGCTTGCCGTTCTCGGCCGCTTCGATCAGCGCCGACACAATCGGAGAATCGCCCGAGGTGCGGTACAGCGTCTGCTTCATGGCCAGCACATTGGGATCACGCGCAGCCTGCGTGATGAAGTTCTGGATGGAGGTGGCGAAAGAATCATACGGGTGGTGCAGCAGCACGTCGTGCGACCGGATCGCGCCGAAAATATCCGTCGGGCGCGCCGATTCAACCTCTGCCAGTCCGGCAGGAGTCACCGGCACATACGGTTCATACTTCAGGCGCGGAATATCGAGTGCCTGCAGCTCATTGCACAGCGTCAGGTCAAGCGGTGCCGGCACCATAATCACGTCAGCGGGTGTGATTTCCAGCTTGCTGATCAGAAAGTCCAGTACGAAGCGTGAGATCGTATCCTCAACTTCGAGGCGAACCACCGGCCCAAACTTTCGGCGCAGCAGTTCTTCTTCCATCGCGGTCAGCAGGTTTTCCGCATCATCCTCTTCTACTTCGAGGTCCTCGTTACGGGTCAGCCTGAACGAGTGTGCCTCGACAATCTCAACACCTGGGAACAGGTGGTCCAGGTGCGCGGCAATGACTGATTCGAGGGTGATGAACGTGGCGCCCTCATCAGTGTCGACATAACTTTCCGCGTTCCCCTCGCCCATTGCGGAGTCGATGTTGATCAGTCGCGGCATCGACGGTGGCACCTTGATGCGCGCGAAGTGCAGCTTCGAGGTGATCGGGTTGCGCACCACGACCGCGAGGTTCAGTGACAGTCCCGAAATGTATGGGAAGGGGTGCGACGGGTCCACGGCAAGTGGCGTGATGACGGGGAAAATCTGCCTGCGGAAGTAGGTCGTCATCTTGGAGCGCTGGTCATCTGTGAGCTGATCCCACCCGCGCAGATGAATCCCTTGCTCGTCCAGCTTGGGCAGGATGTCGTTCTGGAACTCGCGTGCCTGACGCTCGCTGAGTTCGCGCGTGCGCATCTGGATACCGTCCAGGACCTGACGCGGAGACAGACCAGCGGCAGACGGTTTGGCAATGCCGGCGTTGATGCGGCGCTTCAGTCCGGCCACACGCACCATGTAAAACTCATCAAGGTTGGAGGAGAAAATCGCGGAGAACCATCCGCGTTCCAGCAGCGGCAAATCCTCATCTTCACTTTGCTCCAGGACGCGCTCGTTGAACGCCATCCATGACAGTTCACGTTCTGCGAAGCGTTTGTCCGGCAACTCGCCGAAATCTTCAACGGTCGAGGCTGGTGCGGCGCTGGCCTGGGCATCTTCAGCGCGCTCCTCATAGGAGTTCGCGTCGGCGCCCACCGTGATGTGCTCACCATCCTGGATGCCGTCGGTAGCTTCGTCTTCCTCGTCGTATTCGGAGTCTTCGTGTTCGACACCGACGAGCTGTTCATTGTCGGCAGGGATCACCAATTCGCTCGCCAGGGCAGCTTCAACCGCGCTGCCACTGGTGACGTGAGCGCTGTGAGCGTCACCCTCGCCGTTGGTGTCGTCTGCTGGCCAGTGTTCATCTGGCGCCGAGAATGTTTGGTCCGAATTGCCTGCATGTTCCGGGTTCGTCATCATTCTTCCTCACACTGGCGACTAGTTGAGCGCACCGATGTGCGCTTCTTCAGCTGATCGGTCAAGTTCATCTGCGGTCTGAATCAGCGCGCGGGCGCGCGTGGTGACGGGGTATGCCAACGGGTCCCGCGGGTCGACGATCCATTTGCCACCCTCGGCGTCTCCAGCTGCAACGATCCGCATCGCCCGTGACGTTGCAGTAATGATGGCAGCCAGGTCGTCGTCGTGGCGGCGCCCTTCGAGCAATTGGTCAACCTCGTGTACCACGTGCTCCAGATCGGGAATGTCAACGGGATGTTCAAGGCCGGGGATGATGTCCGCATGGCTTCCGCGCACAAAACGGTCGCGCACCAACGCAGTGTCGCGGTGGTACCAGCGCGACCACAGGTAGAGTCGCCACAAGGCTCCGGGCAATGTGAATTCCGGGCTGCGTGACCACATGTCGGCCAGCACGTCCACGCCTTCCGTGCGCACGGCGGTGCGCAGGCGTTCGATTTCGTCAGGCCCGAAGTCGTCGTCACTGACTCCCATCAAAGCCCATGCTGACGAGTGCGCAATCGCAGACATTTCCGCAGGGTCGGAGTCGCCGACGATTTGTTCGGCGTCGGCCGGGTCCAGCATTGCTGGCCGACGAGGGCGACGCTGTTGGCTGTTCATCTGTGACTCCTTCTCGGTGATATGACGAGCCTACCGCCTGAAGGTGAACGGCGTTGATCAAGTAGTTGAACGGAGTGGGCACCCTCGCCAATCCTGATCCGAGGGGGATCGTGGTTTTTCCCACGTCACGTTGATTAGTGCAACGTGGGACTGATGCATTACCATGCTCTCATGGGCCTATAGCTCAATTGGCAGAGCAACGGACTTTTAATCCGTGGGTTGGGGGTTCGATTCCCCCTGGGCCTACCATTATGATGTGTCGGGGCATCGTTGACAATCAGTTAGCGGTGTCCCGGTCTTTCACTATATCGCCGACCTTGCCGCGTATGCCCTAACCGCAGATCACTCGGTGGAATGCGACTGCTGTCCGGCCACAACACACCAGAACGCGCACAATCCCCTAGATTTAAGCCCTCCGTGTGCATATACCCCTAGTTCTAACCTCGCCTCGTGCACATACCCCTAGTTCTAGTCCCGCCTCGTGCACATACCCCTAGTTCTAGCCCCGCCTCGTGCACATACCCCTAGATTTAAACCCTCCGCGTGCACATACCCCTAAAAAGTCTTGTAAAAATGCACAATCCCCTAGATTTAACGCGTGAGGCTCGAGGCCGCCGGAAGCTACTGACGGCTGACCTGCGGAAATAGGTTTTGTCCTTTTGGGGTGCCGACTTTAGCTAGGGGAATGTGCACCAAAGCAGGGAAGATCTAGGGGAATGTGCGCGGTCACGCCTAGGATCTAGGGGAATGTGCGCGGTCACGCCTAAGATCTAGGGGAATGTGCACAAATGCGCGTCTATTTGAGGGGATGTACACCGAGCCGTTTAAAGCGGAGAAAAGCGTACAACCTGCGCACAGTGCTCCAAGACGGAGACGGCATCAATCCGAGACAGAGCCAGGCATCAATCCGAGATACGGCCGCACGGACGCAGACGCCAAGGCCACACGCAGGTACAAAGCTTCGGAAGGTACGGCGATGCAAACACTCATACAGAAGCTCGCCAAACGAGCTTAATCGTCAGGCGAGCTGAAGCGCCATGCAGACGCCACGCGGGCTTAAGCATCGAACAGACGACAAGCAGGCTTAATCGCCAAGCGACCTCAAGCGGCGAGCAGACATAAAGAAAGGCCCGGCCATTTCTGACCGAGCCTTTCCACAGTCTGCGGATCCGCTGACGTTACTTCGTCAGGGAGTTCGACTTGCCCTGAATTGCGAGGAAGACACCGATAAGCAGGAATGCCACGACTGCGCCGATGATCCAGCGAAGCACTGTGCCCACTCCAAGCGCACCAGCGATCCATCCGGCGATACCGTAACCGGCAGCACCCAGGATAATAGTCCAGATGATGCCCATACCCTCGTCGCCCTTCATGAAGACGCGAGCGATTGCACCGATAACGGCGCCGGCAATAATCATCCACAAGATGTCCAACATGATCGTTCTCTCATTCTGTTGATCAGCAGAGACATCTTCATGATCTCATACGTTTTGCGTCAATGCGAGACCGAATACGGCCAGTTCTGGTCTAGCGGACATCTCGCCCGCATCTGCCCCGTCAAGTCGGCGTTGACGCAAGCTGCTCGCGCTGCAAGGTCACAGCAAGGCAGTCGACCTGGAACAGCTCAGGCAGGTAGTAGCGGCGCTAGCGTCACCCTCGTCGATGATGCGGCTGAGGCGGGTAGGAGGCGAGCCCGACAGCAACTGAAATCAACACAAGGCCCACCAGAGACCAGGCACTGGGCAGTTGCCGCAATGTCACCGCACCGATCAGCGCCGACGTTGCCGGCAACAGGGAGTTGAACAGGGCAAACATGGCGGCACTGAGGCGGCCCATGGCGAGCGCCTCCAACGAGTACGGGATCACCGTTGACAAGACTCCGACACCGACCGCCATGACGACCAGTTTCGGTGAATTCAACGCGCTGACCGCTCCGACCGAAAAGAACGGGGCGAACACAAGTGCGGCAGTGCCACAGCCCAGCGCCAGATTCGTGATGCCTGAGCGGCGCGACGCGATCGACTGCCCCATCACGATGTACCCCGCCCATAGGGCTGCAGCCCCGAGCACCCAGGCCGCACCAACGAGCTGCCTGGTGTCGCTCAGATCCAGTCCGAGGCCACCAATGCAGGCCACTCCGGCAAAAGCCAGCGCTCCTGCGATACGTCCGGACCAGCCCCCGGAGGTCACCACCGCAACCGTGACCGGGCCGAGGAACTCCAGGGAGACCGCCACGCCCAGCGGCAGAATGTGGATCGCCTCGTAAAAGCAGATATTCATGCCGCCCAGCACGATGCCGAACAGGGCCGACGCAGCCAGGTCACGCGGATTGAAGCGCCATATACGAGGGCGGCGCCACGCCAGCAGCACAACCGCACCCGTTGCGATGCGGACCCATGCTACTTCAGCGGGTGTCATGACGGCGAACAGGGTCACTGCCAGCGCTGCACCGAGGTACTGCGTGAGCCCCGATCCGACCAGAAAGAAAGGCGCGGGAATCGCGATTGAAGCAGCTCGCAGAGCGGAGCCTTTACCTCGGGATGCAGGTCGGGGTGCCGGTAATGGTTCCGGTCCCGGCATCAGCGCTCTTCAAAATCGAGGCTGACAGAGTTCATGCAGTAACGCAGCCCTGTTGGCTGACGGGGAGCATCGTCAAAGACATGACCCAGGTGAGAATCGCAGCGAGCGCACCGCACCTCCGTGCGCACCATGCCGTGTGAACGGTCCTCACTGGTGGTCACAGCTGCATCTTCTGGCTGATAGAAGCTCGGCCAGCCGCACAGAGAATCGAACTTGGTGGTTGAGCGGAACAGTTCTGCGCCGCACGCTTTACAGCGATAGATACCCTCGCGCTCCTCGTGGAGCAGTGCACCGGTGTGCGCCATCTCAGTGCCGCCCTCGCGCAGGACGTGGTATTCCATGGGGTCGAGTATGCGGCGCCATTCTTCCTCGCTGCGCACTACCTTGCCGTCAGTGTCGGTAACCGCTTTGCCGTTACTGTCAGCAACCGCTTCGTCGGCGTTGCCATTAACCGCCCCGCCGTCGTTGTCACCGCTCTCCCGCAGGTCGCGGGCGCCTTGATCATTCTGCGTTTCACTCACGGCTCGATCCTCCCAGTAGTCCTGAGCCCTTTTCCTGGCGGATCTGCGACTCACGTTTTCTTTCTTCCAGTACTTCCGGGTCAGGGCCCGAAAATGCGGCACTGCGCTCTTCCGCGTCGGGCGAGCCGGAAAAGACCCGCTCCCCCGTCGTGGTTGTCTCATCGTCCGAGTCTGCTCGACCAGTCGCGTCTGCCACTGCACCGTCGGGGTCGCTGCCGACCTGGTTCGCACTGGTCAGATCCACACTCGTATTGTCCGCACGTGCAGGGCTCGCATCGCCAGCCTGTGCACCGCTGGTGGGCGCACTACTGCCCGCTTCCGCGCCATCGTCATCGGCCTGCTTCTTGGGCTTGCCATCTGCTCCAATGGCCGGCATCACGGCAGTTTCCGCTACGCCTGACGCAGAACGAGCTATCTGACCCGCTCCCTCTGCAGACGCTGCTTCCGACGCCTGGTTAGCCTGACCAGGAGCCCCGCTGCCAGCATCGGACTTGACACGCAGATGCCCCTGCGCCTGCGCAATGATCTTGTCAACCTCTTCTGGCGTGAACACGTGGGTCGTGCCCGTGCCGTTCGTCTGAGTAGTATCCGCTGCAGCGTTCGCTCCCCCGCCGCCAGTCCGCTTCACAGCTGCTGTAGGTCCGTCCTCCGCTCCAGCCTCGGCATTCTCCGTTCTTTCGAGGCGGTCGCGGTTGCGCTGCGACATGGCCCGTCGACGCGCCATCTTCGCGCGTTGGCGCGCCGCCAGCATACGAGCAGCGTGCACAGGGTCGAACGGGTCTCGCTTGTCACCATCATGCGTAGCAGCATCGCCGTGGTCACCCTCGTCAGTCTTGTTGTCCGAGGGGGACCCACCGGATGTATCTGAACCTGCAATACCGGATAGTTCAGTGGCCAGGCGCGCGATCAGTTCCTGGGACTCATCCTTTGTCACCTCTTTGATCTCGCGCGGCTGAATGATGCGGGCGGGGCGTGCCCACGGGTATTCCTTGGAGATCCACGCGATGAGCTGCTCGCGCATGAAGCAGCGCAGATCCCACAAGTTGCCCGAATTTGACGCTGACAGGGAGACCCTGACGGTGACGGTCTGATCAGTCGAATCAGTCACCTGCACGGCCCAGGAGCGGCGATCCCACAGATCCGTGCTGTTCAGGAGTTGCTCGACTTTTTGACGCACCACCGCCACCGGCACCGCCCAGTCGGTGTAGATCTCCACGGTGCCGAGGAGTTTGGTGGCCTTGCGGGTCCAGTTTTCAAAAGCAGACGACGTGAACTTCGAGGACGGCACGATCAGGCGGCGATCATCCCAGATATGCAGGACAACGTACGTCAACGTGATCTCCTCGACCACGCCCATCGTTTCCTTGTCCCCCACGACAACAACAATGTCGTCAACACGGATGGCGTCCGTGAAAGCCAGCTGCAGGCCGGCGAACACGTTGCCGAGCGTGGACTGGGCGGCAAGACCGGCGATCACGGAGACGATGCCGGCCGAAGCAAGCACCGTCGTCAACGCCTGCTGAGCCCCGGGGAATGTAAACAGGACTGCGGCAAAGCCGAGGATCCAGACCACGACCTGCAGGACGCGGCGCAGAACCTGAGCCTGAGTCTTGAATCTGCGCGAGCGTCCGTGATCGGAGCGGTTGCGCACGTGCGCGGCGTCTTCGATCACCCACACGGCGGCGGCGATGACCCATGTCGTTGCCAGGAGTGCGAGGATCAACAACCCGTGGTCGAGATATTTCACCCACGTGGGCTGATTGCTGACATCGGTGCTGCCCAGCGCAACAGCGCATCCGGCAAGCGCACCCCACGCCATAAGTGCCCAGTACGAAGGCGCGTGGATGCGGCGCTGCAAGGCTTTCAGCAATCGAAGTTTGCGGAGCGCAAATCGGCTGACGCGCGCAAGAATGAATGCGACCACAATTCCGACCAGGATGCCTACCACGATTCCGAGGAATACGCCAGCCACGTCGAATGCGGTTTCAACAGCTTCGGCAGGTGCAGAGGGGTCCCCGATCGGCATAATTGTGCCGAAAACGAGGCTTGACTGCGCGCGGCAGCCCGTGAGAACGGCGGAGAAATCAGGTCCGAAAACTGTCATACCCCTAGCCTAGAAGCTTCCAGGCTCATTTGCGTTCGGTGAGAGGCTTCACATGGATCCGTTTTGCACTCGGAGGTCATTCCTGCTTATTATTCTACTCGTCGCCGAACGACAAGTTCGTGGACAAGGCCCCCATCGTCTAGAGGCCTAGGACACCGCCCTTTCACGGCGGCGACACGGGTTCAAATCCCGTTGGGGGTACGATCCGTGTCAGCCCTGCTGGGACGGGTTCAACAAGTGAATAAGGTAGACTTTTCAGGTCTCACTTTTTCGAGGCCCCGTAGCGCAGTTGGTTAGCGCGCCGCCCTGTCACGGCGGAGGTCGCGGGTTCAAGTCCCGTCGGGGTCGCTGACCCACCTTTTGGTGGGGTTTGGCTCTGTAGCTCAGTTGGTAGAGCGTTCGACTGAAAATCGAAAGGTCACCGGATCGACGCCGGTCGGAGCCACCACTGCTTCAGCTCGCAAAATCCACGCGAGTTTCTTTCGAAATCATTGTCGAGCGCCATTTCGCGTTAGTCTTCATCGTCTTGCGCTTCCTCGTCGTCAATGATTTCTTCACGAGGTCCCTCAACTCTGAGCATGGAACGCAAACTTTCGACGGAAGTCAGTTGCTGTGCGAGCTCCACATCGTGTTGATGAACGAATCCCTGCTCCGCCCCTTCGATCAGTCGCTGGCGTTCGTCTTCGACAAATTCCTGCACCTCTGCAATATCAACACCTGAAGCTTTCTCCAGCGCTTCTTCAATGATGATCAGCAGTCTCAGCAGTTCGAATGTGACATCCGGGCTGTGGGAACAGAACCTTCGGATGGGAACGACAAAATCTTTCAAGAAATCTCGCACAGTCGGGGTCGGCACAGATGCAACGGGCTGCCCCTTATCGTTCAGAATCACCTCATGATTCGGAGGTGAGACAACCAGGCCTCGCAGCACCGGTGTTGCTCTGGTGATCACGTGTCGCCCGGTTGACGGGTCGTTGGTTCCAGTGGACAACGCTCGCACGACGATGTCTGCCAACTGGTGAAAAGACAAGCGCAAATCCTGGTCGGACACGCGTTCAGCTTCAACAGACACCGCTGAGTCGGCCAGTTTGCGAAGCTCGTCGCCACTGAGCTCACTGTCTGAGGTGTCAGCAGCAGATGTCCCACGTCGTTCGGCCCACGCCCACGCGTAGGTATGTCCGGCACTGACTGCATCGCCGGGCGCGACGGTGAACACGGCGCGCTGTCCGTGTTTGCGAGCCCACCTTGCCGCCGCTTCCACATCAATGGAACGCACATATCCCGAGAAGTGCCCACGAACGTCATGCGCGTGCGGTGGGATCTCGGGGATCTGGCAGGCGACGTCCCATTTCTCTCGGTGCGCATCCAGGAGACGTTCTGCACGCGTGGCTACCTGCTCAATAATTGCGTCCACTCGCACCATTCGCACCACCGCGCTGACATACCAGACGAAAGTCGCGATAGCCAGAAATACCAGCAGCATTGCGATCGCCATAGCGAGCTGCGGAGGGGTCTCGCGTGACTCGGCTGATACCGAGCGTTGCAACACAACAACGTATACGAATACGCCGATGAATACGCCAAAGATTCCTTTCACAGCCCGGGACTGGATGTAGTCGCGCAGCAACTGGTGGGAAAACTGACCAGAAGCCACCTGCAACACGATCAGTGTCATGGAAACCGTGGTCGTCAGCACCGTCAGCATGGAGGAGGCGATGAAGCCCAACAGAGAGGATGCTGCCGAAATATCTCCGGGCCAGAAGATTCGAGAAATGAGCCAGTGAGTGGGCCATGAGATCGGTGCCAGGACTCCCGCCGCTATGGTGGCAAGGAGGGCGGCTACGAGCGGGGGCACCCACAGCTGATTCGATACCAGATACTTGATGCGGCGAAAGAAGGTCATAGCGCCATAGTATTAGAGACCAGATTGTGCCCGCTTCCATTGGCCTGCATTGACTACGCTTCGCTTGGACCGCGCTGAAAGACGAGACGGCAGCAGCCAGGCCAGAACACGCGTTCTGCTCACTCACGATAGTCTGACAGCGTGGCTCACCATTCGATTGAGGATTACTTCCCCGACGGCAACATCCCTAACCTGCGGATCAAGAACACGCCCGTGCCTCCGGCTGAAGATGCGCGACCCGATCCCACGGATGTGTCGGCCGCTCTCGAACCTGTTGTCGAGCTGCTCGACGGTAAGCTCATCGCGGTGATCACCGGTGCGGGAATTTCCACGGACTCCGGCCTGCCGGATTACCGATCCCCCGGCGCAGTTGACCGACACCCCATGACACTGCAGCAGTTCATGTCTGACGAGTCGTACCGCCGTCATTACTGGGCGCGCAACCATTCCGGCTGGCTCGCGCCTCTGCGCGCACAACCCAACGCCGGCCACCTCGCCCTGGCGCAGATGGAACGTGACGGGATCATCGACGGCGTCATTACGCAAAACGTCGACATGCTGCACGCCCGAGCCGGCACCCACTCACTGGTCAACCTGCATGGCCGCTTTGACCGCGTCATGTGCACCAGTTGCCACAGAATTTTTCCGAGGGCGGCCCTGCACAAGCGCCTCGTTGAGCTCAACCCCACGTGGCAGATCAGCATTGACGAGGGGGACGTCGCGCCCGATGCCGATCTGGATGTGGGCGACACAAGTGGTTTCGTCATCGCCAACTGCCCGGCGTGCGGCGGCATTTTGCGAACTGACGTTGTTTTCTTCGGCGGCACCGTCCGTCCACATATTGTCCGCGCGGCGCGCACCCTGGTTGAGAAAGCTGATGCGCTGCTGGTGGCAGGCTCATCCCTTGCCGTAGGCTCAGCGATGCGTTTCGTGCGCCAGGCTCATCACGAGGACAAGCCCATCGCGATTATCAATCGCGGCGCGACGCGGGGGGATCGTTTCGCACAGGTGAGGGTCAACATAGGGACGTCAACGGCGCTGCCGTATCTGGCTGAACGGCTCCACGCTTCTGCCGCCCCGCGCCAGGCGCGGCCTGTTTTTTCGCGATGAGGGCACCCCGGCCAACAACACAGGCGGCGTTTGCCTTCATCAAGCTCTTCAAGAGTGCGTCGGATGCGTCGCTGGCGCGTAGTTTCCTGCTTCGCACTGGTGACCCAGCAGATAAATTCGTTGCGCGCAAGGGTGGTGATGTCACGCCACGCGGTTTCAGCCGTAGCGAGAATTTTGCGACCCTTTCGGGGCACAATAGGTCTATGTCTGATTCGCGCGGCTTTCGGAAGCGGTGGTGGCGGCCCTGTTCGTGGTTCCGCCATTCATCAGTGGATCAGTCCGCAACCGACGATACCGCGTCCGAGTCGTCGACGCTGGAGCTTGAGCCGGACGGGTCATCGAACACTGAAATGGACGAGTCAGTTACCCCTTCGGGCAAAGATGGCGACTCGCCCAGCCACCCTCGTCAATCTGACGATGCGGATAATGAAGCGGGCGGCGACGGTGGTGAGCTGTCTGCGGCCGATCGCAGCACCCACAATCATATGAGCGAGTTGCCTGAGGAAAGCCGGCGCGTCCTTGAGAAAGCGCAGGAAGTCTTCTCGCAGCTGCCAGGGCCTATCGCACCTGAACGCTGACGCAGCAACCGCTCTGGCTGCCGGCGCCTGGCCTGGCTCTCGGTCGCGGATCGCCGCCTGCACACGAGCTGTCTCCCGGCCGCAGAGGACTCCCGCACAAGGCTTAGATCTCGCTTAAAACCCGCCGCCCGCGCACGACCTACCTCCCGTTGCGCGCATGGAGGAAATCCGGTCGGATTTTACTGTCCACTGCACCAAAAAGCTCCAAATCTGCAACACTTGGGTTTATACACTTCTAACAGGCGAGTTAGAAGGCCGAAATCACTGACGGCGCGAAGGAGAATCATCCATGTCGACGAACCGCTTCCGCTCGAACTCGAGCGCGCAGCCGGTCACTTCGACGTCCGATACGACTCGGACGTCCTATACAGCAACCGACGCGAATGCATCACGAAAATCAGGGCCGACCATCGGTGAGCTCTTTGCCACCCTGTCCGCTCAGCTCACTACGTTGGTGCGTGGTGAGATTGAACTGACGAAGACGAAGGCAACCGCATTCCTGGGAAAGATCGGCATGGGTGGCGGCCTGCTCGCTGGAGCAGCCGTTTTCGCACTGTTCATGCTGGGCTGGATTTTCCACACGATCGAGCTCGGCATTGCACAAGCTCTGCCTCGTTGGGCGGCATCGCTGATCGTTGTCGGAATTCTCCTCATCATCGTGTTGATTCTGGCGCTGGTTGGTGTCTCCGCCCTGAAGAAGGCAAAGGAAGACACGCCTGCTCCTCAGGAAGGCCTGAAAGATGACGTCGATGCGCTGAAGAAGGGATTGGGTAAATGAGCCAGTCAGAACCCCGCAAAGCTGAAGGTCGTTCTCCCGAGGAGATTGAGCGCGAACTGGAGCGCACCCGCGCACAGATGAGCGTCACCGTTGACGAACTGGTGAAAACCATCAGCCCGTCCAACCAGGCTCGCCTCGCGAAGGAAGCTGCACAGGAGAAGGCCAAGGATTACCAGGCCAAAGCACAGTTACTGGTCGACGATGCCCGTGCGGGTGATTCAGACGCCATCATGAAAGTTGCGGCGGCAGCGGTGGGCGTGAGCGCCCTCGTGGGCCTCGTGATCTTCAGGATCGTCAAACGCTGAATCGCCACGTCATCCTCGTGTAGAGGTTCTCGGCCCGCAGGCGACACGATGTCTCATGTCACACGAATAGGTGACATGGCTTTGAACACGCTATGATGTGGACACGACAGAATTTTGACCAACATAGGACACCGCTTTACGCGGATCCGCACACCGTGGAGGGGGTCGACGCCATGGGGCGCGGCCGTCAGAAGGCCAAGCAGACGAAAGTCGCACGTAAGCTGAAGTATTTCAGTCCCGATACTGATCTGGAAGCCCTCCAGAGAGAGCTGGCTGCCGAGCGTAAGGGAGCCGATCCAGATGACCCATACGCAAAATACATCGACGATGACGATCAGCAGGATGATTCCTATGAGGATCTGTACGAAGACCGTTACGCCGACATGTTCGCGGATGAGGATGACGAGGACGATGACTACGGCGCATACGAAAGCGACCAGAGTTCACGCTGAGTGACGTCCACTGTGACGTACGTTGTTTCACACGATTGACGAGGGCGGCGCGCTACGCACCGTCCTCGTTTTATGTTTGCGCGCGACGCGGCGCCCGGAGTCCGCGGATTGACGGCACATTTCCCTTGGATCTAACTGAGCTGTGTGCACAACCCCCTGGATCTAAGCCACCGGCGTGCACGAACCCCTAGTTCTAACCCGTTCGCGCGCACAACCCCCTAGATCTTCCGATGTGCGTGCACAACCCCCTAGATTTAACCGGAGTTCATTTCTCGCGTTTTACATATGCGCAGGTCAGGAGCCAGATGTGCTGCCGCGCGCATCCGCAGGAGGGGTTTATCTAGGGGATCGTGCACAAATCACTTTAGATCTAGGGGATTGTGCGAGAAAACTGTTTAAATCTAGGGGGTTGTGCATAGGGTGCAGCGAACGCGGGGCCTGGTGTGCGACAACCGGTGGACGACAGCCTGCACGCGGCGCAGCGAACGCGGCGCACTCCACCATAGCCGCTGGCATCACCCTGCTACCGAAGCCGCTCAGCTCACGCGATAACTGCCGGATAGCGCCACGGCCCCGGCATCGACTCCCTTGGCACCGCAGATCAGTCGCGGCTGGGACGTGCTCAAGGCGGCTCCCGTTGTGGCATGGCCCGCTGCAGCAGTGCGTTCTACGGAAGAGCCTTCAGCAGCAGTGCGTTCTGCAGCAGGACGTTCTGCAGCGGAACCCTCTGAGGCGATGACCTCGCCCAGTGCCCACGCGTCTATCCCAGCGTCGGCAGCGAGCGACATGCACTGGTCAGCAGTGGACTGCCCGACTACAGCGACCATGCCAACACCCAGGTTCAGTGAATCCTCCAGAGCGTCCCATGTCACGTCACCGTTGCGGCGCACCCACTCGAACACGGCAGGCACAGTCCATGAACCACGATCCACAGTCGCGCACAAACCGCTGGGAATGACTCGGGACAAGTTGGCTCCCAATCCCCCGCCGGTGACGTGGCTCAGGGCGTGCAGGCCACCCTCGTCAACACCAAGAGAATCCAGCATGTCGAGGCACACACGGGTGTACAGACGTGTGGGTTCAAGCAGTTCCTCCCCCACTGTTCGACCGAAGTCGGCGCACTGCGATTCCAGAGAGGTTCCGGAGATGTCCAGAACGCGTCGCACCAGCGAATAACCGTTGGAATGCAGGCCAGATGATGCCAGAGCGATCACGGCGTCGCCCTCGCGCACGCGGTCAGGGCCGATCATCTTGTCCGCGTCCACTACGCCGGTTGCAGCACCGGCGATGTCGTAATCGTCCGGATCCATCACTCCGGGATGCTCAGCAGTTTCGCCGCCCACCAGCGGGCAGTCGACTTGTTCGCACGCCTGGGCGATGCCGCGCACGATCGCCGCGATCTTTTCCGGCACAACCTTGCCGCACGCGATGTAATCAGTCATGAGCAACGGCCGCGCACCCACAACAACGATGTCATCAACGACCATGCCTACCAGGTCTTGGCCGATGGTGTCGTGAATATTCAGCGCCTGCGCCAACGCAATCTTCGTGCCCACACCGTCAGTAGAGGTGGCCAGCAGCGGGCGCGTCATTCCGAGCAGAGCGCTCGCATCAACCATGCCGGCGAACCCGCCGGTTGCTCCTACAACGGTGGAGTTATGCGTGCGGCTGATGGCGTTCTTCATCAGTTCCACCGCGCGGTCACCGGCCGCAGTGTCCACGCCTGCTGTCGCGTAATCAAGATGCTCGCTCACAAGATCCTCCGAGTTGTAGCTGTGTGACTAGACCGTTGCGCCCGGCGTGCCGGGGATGGGTGTGCCGCGTGTGACAGGTTCGGGGTACGCGCCGGTGAAACACCCTACGCACAGGTTATCGCCTTGCCCGGTTGCGCGGACCATGCCGGGAAGTGAGAGGTAGGCCAGCGAATCAGCACCAATGGAGCGACAGATTTCGTCCACATCCATCGACGAGGCAATCAGTTCCGCCCTCGTCGGAAAATCAATGCCGAAGAAGCAGGGCCACAGCACCGGCGGCGAGGAGATACGCACATGAACTTCCAGCGCGCCGGCTTCGCGCAGCATACGCACCAACGCGCGCTGAGTGTTCCCGCGCACGATCGAATCGTCGATGACGATGAGTCGTTTGCCGGCGATAACTTCCTTGAGCGGGTTGAGCTTGAGTCGGATACCCAGCTGACGCAGCGACTGCGTGGGCTGGATAAACGTGCGGCCCACATAGGAGTTCTTCACAAGTCCCTGCGCAAAAGGGATGCCTGATTCTTCGGCGTACCCGATCGCAGCGGGTGTTCCCGATTCGGGTGTCGGCATGACCAAGTCGGCCTCGGCCGGATTCTCCTTAGCCAGGATTGCTCCCATTTGCCGACGAGCCGCCACGATCTGACGATCCCCGATCACCGTGTCGGGGCGCGCAAGGTAGACGTATTCAAAAACACATGTTGCGCTGGCGGCCTGCGCAAACGTGTAGGAACGCACTCCAGAAGAGTCAATGACCACCAGTTCGCCCGGCTTGATTTCTCGCACGAACGAGGCGCCCACCAGATCCAGTGCAGACGTTTCCGAGGCGAGCACCCATCCGCGCGGCAGGCGTCCCAGCACGAGTGGGCGGTATCCGTGCGGATCACGCGCACCATACATGGCGTGCTCGTCCATGAACACCAGTGAGAATGCGCCGCGCAGCAGTGGCAGAACCTTGAGCGCGGAGGGCACCAGTGAGCCATGATCCTCATCGTCGCCGGCTTCCCTGGCCTGGCGTATCGCCTCTGACAGGCCGCCCTGATCGATTTCTCCGGATGCGCGGCGTGCGGCCTGGAATGCGGCTTTAGAAGGGCGGTCGGGCTGCGCGTTGTCTGCTCCTGCGGGCGCGGTATCGGCTTGTGCGGTGGGCGTGGTGGGCTCGGAGTCGAGCACGGTCCGCGCGGCGGGCTTGGCAGAGGCTGGTGCGGTAGTGGGTGCAGCGGACGTGGCTGCGTCGCCCTCGTCCACATCTTCGACAGCCCCTTCTTCGCCGCGCCACGGGGCGGGCAACCGGTCAGCTTTACCCAGCAGGTCAGTAATGATCGAGGTGTCAGTGGTCGAATTTCGGTCTGCCCGGCGTTCACCATGACTGATTTCATCGACGAGGGTGCTCAGCGCAGCCGTGTTGATCAGGTTGCCGTTATGTCCTAGCGCGACTGTGCCCCACGGTGTCGGGCCGAGCGTGGGCTGGGCGTTGTGCCAGTTGTCTGCACCGGTGGTGGCGTAGCGGACATGTCCGAGGGCGATGTGTCCACGCAGACCTGTCAGGGTTTGCTCGTTGAACACTTGGTTGACCAGGCCCTGATCCTTGTACACGAGGATGTTGTTACCGTCAGAGGCGGCAATACCCGCCGACTGCTGGCCACGATGCTGCAGCGCGTACAGGCCAAAATATGTCAGGCGTGAAACATCTTCGCCTGGCGCCCACACGCCGAAAACGCCGCAATGGTCGTGTGGATGATCGTCAGTGTCGTCAGGAAGCGACATGCTCATAGTCACGCCTCTACTGTGTCATATCCACTGGTCGCAGAGCCAATCTTCAGACCATGAGATTGCACCCTTTTTAGGACTGTCGGGGCGTGGCTGAAGTTGGCGGGGCGTCATCCCATTCTGAGAGCAGGCCGAGGAAGCTCGACAGGAAACGATCAGGGCGCGTCAATCATCGACGAGGAGGACATGTCATCGGTCAGATCATCGACCAGAAGATTCTCTGAATCCCAATTCCCCGTGAGATAGGTCGCTCGACCCACGAGGTGCGACGACACGGGCGCGGTAATGACCTGCAGGACGAGGACTGCGACGGCGAGCACTGCCCAGCGCCAGTTATGTAATTCGAACGCCATGCCAACGCAGATGAACATCAGTCCGAGCAGCTGAGGTTTTGATGCCGCATGCATGCGCGTGAACAGATCCGGCATGTTGATCAGGCCGATCGCTGCAATCAATGTAAAGGCCACGCCGATAAAGACCAGGATGGCGCCGATCCATTCCATCACCATCAGTGTTCCTCCTGCGTGCCGTGTTCGGGGTCATGCACCAGTTCCAGGTCGTGCGCTGCGTCAACTGCTCCCGTCTGGCGGGCATCCTGGACGCTGCGCTGAGCGTCCTGGACACTGCGCTGAGCATCCTCAGTTTCTTCACGCTGAGCTTCTTCAGCCTGCCGCTCACGTTCAGCTACCTGCTCCTGGGCCTCTTCCTCACTCAGGATGCGCTGCTGGCCGCGGTCAATGCGTGTGGCGAAGCGTGAGACCACGACGCCGGACATGAATGCGGTCAGCGCCAGGATGATGAGCAGGACGCTCAGGTCGTAGCGATGCCACCACACGATCATCACGGCGATCATCCCGATTCCCGCGGCCGTCAACACGTCGAATGCGACGGTTCGGTCCAGCAGACCGGGGCCTTTGGCAATGCGGATCGTGGCGAGTACTGCCGCGAGCACGGTCATAAGTCCTGTCAGGGCATGCAGGAGGTCAAGCGCTGAAAAGTCGCCGATCATTGATCCTCCTCACCGCGCGCGCCAGGTTCACCGGCAGTGTCCGAGGGATAAGCATCACCGGGCTCTTCGGCATTGCCCGAGGCATGGGCATCGCCAGGTTCACCGGCAGTGTCCGAGGCAAAAGCATCACCCAAGCCTTGACCCTCCCCAGACTTCGTCGTCTCTGTTACGTCCAGCCCACGCTCTTCTTCCGGCACGACCTTTGTCAGATCCACCATTCCGGAAATGTCTCCCTGCGTGGCATCGCGCAAAGCCTTCGCGTGATCAACAGTGTCTCGAACATCGTCGCCGTGATTCCTCTGCGTCCCTTCGCCGGATGCGGGTTCCTCATGATGGTCCTCGCCGGTGGGCGTCACCTCACGCAGCGGCGGCTGAGCCTGAGTCGTCTCAACTGTGTCTTCGACGGGAACGCACCTCTCCGAGGCAGTCGGAGATTTCTTGCCCCACGACCAAATCGGCTTCACCGGCAGGTCAATCCCCCACTGCTCCAGGTGCTCGCCGGCTGCAATGGCACGCAGCATGCGTGCTTCCTGAGCGCGAATCGACTCTTTGACCCCGTCGATACCGCCCTGAGCCGGAACGTCAAGCACATGCAGGTACAGCCCGGCTGAAAGCCTGTCCACGCGCAGCACGACGGTCCCTGGCACCAGTGACGTCATTGCCGACTGAATCGTCAGGTGTACCGGGTTCGATGATCGCAGATCGACTCGCACGATCGCATTGTCCACGCGCTTATTGAGCAGCACGACTTTTGACACCTGCAGCCCGGCCACGATGACATCGCGCGTGAAGGTCAGCAGCACCCACAGCACGTACAGCGGACGGATATGCCACAGGCGAGTGATGTGCGGCAGTGGGAACGCCACCTGGACGGCGAGGGCGACCAGCACACCTGAAATAATCGTCAACCAGTCAAAATGTCCAAAGATCAGGCACCACATGATCGTCAGCCACAGCGTCATCGCGATGGAGAGGCGCTTACCCAGAGGGGTGTGGCGTCGTGACACGTGCGGTTCCGGCCCGGCCGGGTTCGACGAGGTTAGTGAGGCTGTCATGATCGCCTCCCATCCTGCGATGTACCAACCTGCCCACGCGTTTCGCCACTTTGGTTACCGGCATCTGACTGGCCGCTTTGACCCGATTGTGCATCGCGCCCGGACTGGGCCGAATCCGACTGAGAATCGTGATCCGACTGAGGCGCGTCGCCCTCGCCCTCACTTTGCTGATCTTCAATGGGTGAAGCCGTGGGGTCAGGTGAGGGAACGACCGGCGTGGTGCCGCCCGATTCCGTATCTGACGTGCCGCTACCGCGCCCGTCTCCTCCCAGAACGGCGTTGATGTAGGGCGCGCGTGCCAGCTGGTCGCGCGCGCCTTCTTCCACATAATTCCAGATCGGTCCGGACAGTGCGGCCATCGCGATTTGCACGCCGACAAGGACGGCCACGGTTGCCGACATCAGTCGTGAGGTTCCTCCAGACTTCGCTTCCGCTTCAGTCAGCGCGGATCGAGCCACTTCCTGAGAGTGCTGGAGGGAGCTGCGCATAGTGCGCTGGGCTCGGTCAAACTGGCGTGACAGGCGCGACGAGCTATTCGATGACATACCCGGAATGGGCAGAGAGGAAGCCAATGCGAGCGGCGCATCATCTTCTGTTTGCCAAAACGCCTGATGCCACCATTTGATGACGACGTACAGCGTGAGGAACGAGGTGATGATGCCGCCTGCCAGCAGTGCCCATGCGCTGAACGTGCCCGCTTCGACAGATGCCTGCGCCAGGGCGAACTTCCCGATGAAACCGGTCAGGGGCGGAACACCCACCAGGTTGACACCGGCGATGAAGAACATGATCGACACGATGGGGGCGCTCCTGGCAAAACCGGACAGTTTGGCCAGCGATGTCGTTCCCGCTCGTCGTTCGATAAGACCAGCAATCAGGAACAGTGCCGTTTGCACCAGAATGTGGTGGGCTGCGTAGTAAATGACTGCCGCGACACCCACGCGCGAGGAGATCGCCAGGCCCCACATCATGAAGCCGATGTGCGAGACCAGCGTGAAGGACAGCAGACGTTTAATGTCATCCTGGGCAACAGCCCCCAGAATGCCGCCGATCATGGTCGCAATGCCGACGACTGTCAGTATCGGGGCGAAGCGATCACCGGGGAAAAGCAGGACTTCAAGCCTGATCAGCGCGTACACGCCTACCTTCGTCATCAAGCCGGCGAACACTGCCGTCACGGGCGCCGGTGCCGTCGGGTAGGAGTCAGGAAGCCAGGCCTGCAGTGGGAACAACGCTGCCTTGATGCCGAAGGCCACCAGCAGCAGCATGTGGATCATCGTGGCCACGTTCTGATCAATCTCCGGTAGGCGCAGCGCCAGTTGCGCCATGTTGACCGTGCCGGTGGCAGCGTAGGTCAATGCGATGCCGGCCAGGAAAATCGACGATGACAGCAGGGAGACGACCACGTACACAGCGCCCGCACGCACTCGCCCTCGCGTGCCGCCCAACATGATCAGGACGAACGAGGCGGCCAGCAGGATCTCAAAACCCACGAACAGGTTGAACAGGTCACCGGTCAAAAATGCGTTAGCCACGCCTGCTGACAGAACCAGGAACGTCGGGAAGTAGATGGCGATCGGCATGTTCGGCTCGTCATCAGCCAGATTCTGAGCCAGGGAATAGACCAGAACGGCCAGCGTCACGATCTGAGAGACCACCAGGAACGCGCCGGAAACCCGGTCAACGACCAGCGTGATGCCGATGGGAGCGGCCCACGATCCCACGTCGAGGACGACGCGACCGGTGTGCGCCGCACCTGCCAGGACGACCGATGAAACGGTGGTCAGTGACAATGTGACCAGGGCGATGAGCTGTTGGATCTTCGGGTGCCGTGACAGCGCCAGCGCCAGTCCTGCGCTCAGCAGGGGCAGTGCCACGGGAATGGGAACGAGCCAGTCCAGGGAGGTCATGGTCGGGCCTCCTCTGCGTCGTCAGCGCCATCAACGCCGTTAGCGTCGTCAGTGCCGTCCGCGTCATCCTCGTCAGATTGGGAATCCTCATCGTAGTTAATGTCTTCGTCCTCATCACCGGAGGAGGCCACATCCTGAGCCTCGGTAATTTCAGCTTCGGTGCGGCGCGCCAGCAGGCGGTCTTCCACGTCATCGACCACTTCATCGTGTCCGAGCAGTCGCCAGGAGCGGTACGCCAGTGCCAGGCCGAAAGCGGTGGTGCCCAACGAGAGCACGATGGAGGTGAGGATCATAGCCTGCGGCAGTGGATCAGCCATTGCCGTCGGGTCTTCACTGCCCAGCAGGGGTGGGCGTCCGGCTGCTCCACCGCCGGACAAAATCAAGACATTCACGCCGTGTGTGATCAGGCTCAGGCCGATGAAGATACGTGACAGGGTGCGCTCAAGCAGCAAGTACACGCCCGTGGCCACCAGAACTCCGGCGATCACCAGCATCGTCAGGGAAGCAACGCTCATCAGTGTTTCCTCCCTGTCTTTTGCTGTGAAATCGGGGTCGGAGCCTGCTGATCGATTTCAGCACCGGCCGAGGCCACCAGGTCCAGCACCAGGCCGACCACCAGGATGTACACGCCGACATCCAGGATCATGGCGGTGGTGAAGTGAATGTCGCCCAGCACGCCGACGTCAATGGTCAGCGGCGTGGATTGGAGCACCGAGTTGCCATACAGCAATGGCATCAGCGCACCGCCGGCAGCCACGAACAGGCCCGTGCCCAGGACGCGGCCCGCTGGAATCGGGATCGCTTCAGCCAACTCATAGCGCCCACCTGCCAGGTAGCGCAGGACAAAAGCCAGGCCTGCGACCACACCGCCAGAGAAGCCACCACCCGGATTGTTGTGACCGATCAGCAGCAGCCACAACGACACGACAATCATGGTCGGGAACAGCAGGCGGGTCACTACTTCCAGAACAGTTGAGCGGTCCTGGGAACGCAGGGCGGTTGCTGCAGGCAGGAAAGAGGTGGATTCCCTCGTCAGGTCACGCGGGGCACGCTCCACCCGTCCGACACGTGAGGACACGTAGATCAGCGAGGCGACACCTGTTGCCGTGACCAGCAGGACTGACAGCTCACCAACCGTGTCCCAGGCGCGGATATCCACCAGGATCACGTTGACGATGTTCTCGCCGTAGCCGAATTCGGAGGCCTCGTTAGGCATCAGCTCCGACACTGCGGAGTGGACGCGCGCAGACGAGGCATACAGCCCGACAAACACAGTGCCGATCCCCATGAGCAGGGCGACGATGAAACGCCACCAGCGTGAACGTGCCAGCGGCCTGTCGGAGAAGAAGCGTGGGAGGCGGCGCAGCACGAGCACGAAAATCACCATCGACACCGATTCAACAACGATCTGCGTCAATGCCAGGTCAGGTGCGCCCTGCGATGCATACAGCACCGCCACACCCAGGCCCACACCACCGAGCGCGAAGACGGCGCGCATGCGTCGCCTGGAGCGGGCGGTGAGCAGAGCACAGATAATGATGACAATACCGATGCCGACCTGCAGTATGGAGTCCCACGGACGAATGACGTAGGTGCTGGGTCGGAAGATCAACACCGCAGAGCCCACACCGATCAGCATTGTCACGACGATTGTCGACAGGTCCCAGGGCAGCGAACCGCGCTGGATAAGTCGGGTGACGCGTGTTGCGATGATTTCCAGTTCACGCACCGACCAGGAGTAGATGTAAATGGCGGACAGCGGGGAGCGTGGCTTGGGTGAGATCAGCCCACTCGAATATCCAAACGCTGCCAGCAGCGCGCCACCTGCGAAAATGGCGAGTGTGATCAGTGCCGGTTCCCAGCCCGACCACCAGGCCACGTGTGCCGAGCCGTCCAGGTCATACGCCCCGTGTAGTCTGAGCACGTCTTCCAGCCCGGTCGGCGCCAGTCCGATCAGTGCGCCGAGGGAAAGCAGGCAAATCGGGATCAGCATCAACAACGGGACGGGTTTGACGCGCACCAGCTGACCGTTCGCATCGACCTCAGGGGCTGATTTCTGGGTCACAGCAGCTGATCCTTCGGTGTTTTTCTTCTGCTCGGTCGGGGTCAGTGTGCGCGTCCCGAATGCGCCCCACCATGCGCGCCATGAGTATGCGACAGTCAGCATCGATCCGATTGCGATCACGGCAAGAACAATGAGGTCAAACAGGGTTGGCCCCGAGTATGCGGCCTGCGCCCCCGTCCACGGCGCTCCTGAACCTCCCAAAAGGGTGGAGATCATGGATTCTTTGCCGACATATCCCACTGTGATGGGAACACCCGCCATTGACAGGCATGCCAGCGCGGCAGCTACGGCAAGCACGGGAAGGCGTCGCGCCAGACCGGTCAGACGGCGAAGATCGCGCGTGCCGGTCGAGGATTCAACCGCACCGACTGTCAGGAACAGCGTGGATTTGAAGCACGAGTGAGCGACCAGCATGATCAGTCCTGCCACCATTGCGCCGTGACTGCCGAACCCGACTGTCGCTGTGATCAGCCCCAGTTGCGAGACGGTGCCGAATGCCAATACGAGTTTGAGGTCTGTTTGACGCAGTGCGCGCCACCCGCCCAGAACCATCGTGATCAGTCCAATAGTCACGATCAGCGGGGACCATAAAGCGATCTGGGTTGCACCGGGTGTCAGGCGGGCAACCAGGTACACACCTGCTTTGACCATTGCCGCTGCGTGCAGGTATGCGGACACAGGTGTGGGTGCAGCCATCGCGCCGGGCAGCCAGAAGTGAGCAGGGAAGAGCGCGCTCTTTGTGAATGCGCCGAGCAGGACGAGGACAGCCGCGGTCGCCACAAGCGGCGATCCGGCATCCATCGTGCCGTCGGCCAGGTTCGCGGCCAGCTCGGACAGGCGGAAGGAGCCACCGGGAGCCAGACCCCACATGACGAAGCCTGCGAACATGGCCAGTGAGCCTGATGTGGTGATCAGCAGTGCCTGCCGGGCTGCAGCTCGTGCAGGCCGGCGGTCAAAGTGGTGCCCAATCAGCAGGAATGACAAAAGCGATGTGGCTTCCCAGAAGGTGTATAGGCCCATCGTGTGATCAACGGTGACCACGCCGAGCATCGCTCCGGCAAAGCCGACAAAGACTGCTGCGAATCGCCTGCTTCCAACCGCTGAGTGCCCAAAATACCGTGACGAGTACAGCAGGACGAGGGCACCCACGCCTCCCACGATCATCGTCATCAGCCACGACAGCATGTCCATGCGGAACCAGATGTCCAGATCCAGTCCCGGAACCCACATCACGTGTTCAGCTGGAATCGTGTCAGCATTGCCCGACAACACCTGGGAGGTATGGACCAGTGCCCACACGAATGCTGATCCTGGCACCAGGGCCAACAACATGAACGCAATGCGATGCAATCGCCCGACAAGCCACGGCGCTACAATTGCCGCGCATATATGCGCGGCAAGCAGCGTAATCATTCAGAACCTCCGCAGCGGTCGTCGTTCTCAGCGGGAAGATGGGCGCCGTGCGCGGGGCAAGCACACAGGTACGTCCCGCATTTACGAACGGTCATTTCTAGGATAATGCACCTGCTGATAATCTGCGTGCCCTGCCCAAAAGGCCTCAGCCACGGGCAGAGCTGATCGGTCGCATGCGCGAGGGGCTCTGCGTGAGAGGATAATGAGACACATCAGGATCAACAGACCGATCATTCCAGGAGGAAAAAACTCACATGGCCTCTCCCGTCATCGTCACGGTTTCATGGGTTTTCGCCTGGCTGGTCACTCTGATTGCCCTGGTGTCACTAGGCCGAGGCATCGCCCATCTGGTTCGCCAGTTCTCACAGGGCCAGCCGGATCACACGAGGATGCGTCCTGTCGGGAAACGCCTGTGGACGATGCTCTCCACGATCATCACGCACCGCGAGTTCACAAACAAGCCAGTCGTGAAAGTCGCGCACTGGTTTGTCATGGTCTCCTTCCCCCTGCTTTTCCTGACCTTGATCAGTGGTTATGCGCATCTACGCGACCCTCGCTGGTCGCTGCCGCTGATCGGCACGTGGGCGCCGTGGCAATGGCTCGTCGATATTTTTGCATGGGCCGGGTTGCTGGCGATCATCGTGTTAATGGTGATCCGTTACCGCACCGGACACCGCCCCGAGCCGCTCCCGGCCGACGCCACCTTGCGTAAGCGCACGTCCCGTTTCTTCGGTTCGACCCGCTGGCAGGCCCTCTTCGTTGAATGGGTCATTGTCATCGTGTGCGGGTGCGTGGTGGTGTTGCGCGGATTGGAGGCCGCCCTCGTCGTTGCTGATGGAGGCGATGCGTCGTGGTGGCACTATCCGCTGACCGGTTGGATTGGATCGCTGGTATCCTCGGCGGCTCCTTCCACGCTCGCCACGGCAATTGTGCTGGTCAGTCTGCTGAAGATTCTTGTGTCGATGCTGTGGATGGTCGTAATCGGCGTGCAGACATCGATGGGTGTGGCATGGCACCGCTTCCTCGCCATCGTCAACCTGTATGCGCGGCGCAACGCCGACGGCGCGAAGTCACTGGGGCCGGCAGCGCCGATGCTCGTTGATGGCGAGCCGCTGACTGACCTGGACCGCCTCGACGACCTGCCTGATGACGTGCCGCTCGGCGTGGGAACCGCGCAGGACCTGACGTGGAAGCAACGCCTGGACCTGTATTCCTGTACCGAATGCGGCCGCTGTCAGGAATTGTGCCCGGCGTGGAACACGGAAAAACCGCTGTCTCCTAAACTGCTCGTCCTGGCGTTGCGCGACCATGTGGAATCTGTTTCGCGCGTGGAACTGACCGACATGGACGTACCTGAGGAGATTGACCCGGGTGAGGACAAGACCCTGATCGAAAAGGGCGTCCTTCCCTCCCCGCACACCAGCGACGTCCTGCACGCCTTGTCATCCTCTGGTGCGACCGGTCCGCTTGGGGTGCGCGACACCGACGGGCCACTCGTTCCCGACGTCATTGACGAGGGTGTCCTGTGGGACTGCACGATGTGTGGTGCGTGTGTGGATCAATGCCCGGTCGATATTGAACACGTTGACGACATCTTGAATCTGCGACGCCACCAGGTGTTGATGGAGTCTGCATTCCCGCGCGACCTGGCGCGCCCGTTCCGCGGGATGGAAAAGAAGGGAAATCCGTATAACCAGTCGGCTCGCAAGCGTCTGGAGTGGGCGAAGAACCTGGACTTCGAGGTACCGGTGATCGGAGAGGATATTGAGTCTGCCGATGACGTGGAGTACGTGCTGTGGGTCGGATGCGCAGGCGCGTACGATGATCGCGCGAAAAAGACCACTGCCGCGCTGGCCGAACTGCTGCACACCGCTGGCGTGACGTTCGGGGTGCTTGGATCCGCCGAGTCGTGTACTGGGGATCCGGCGCGTCGTGCCGGCAATGAGATTTTGTTCCAGATGCTGGCAAGCGCCGCCATTGACACGTTGAACGAGGCTCACGCGAGGAAGATCGTTGTGACGTGTGCTCACTGCTTCAACACGATTGCCGGAGAGTTCCCGCAGCTGGGCGGCACTTTCGAAGTAATCCACCATACGCAGTTGCTGAACCGTCTGGTGCGCGAGAACAGGCTTACTCCCCTGCCGCCCGCACCCGGTGAGCGCCACCAGACGATTACGTATCACGATCCCTGCTTCCTGGGCAGGCACAACCGTCTCTTTGAGGCACCGCGGGAGCTGCTGGGATCACTGCCGAGTGTGGACATGGTGGAGATGCCGCGCAACCGCGAGCGTGCAATGTGCTGTGGTGCAGGTGGCGCGCGGGCGTGGATGGAGGAAACACGTGGCACGCGCATTGCGGATAACCGCATGGATGAGGCGCGTGAATCCGGAGCACACGTCGTGGCAACTGCGTGCCCCTACTGCTCGCAGATGCTGGGATCGGCGCACGGTGAGAATATGCCTGAAGTCAAGGACGTTGCCATGTTGCTGCTCGAGGGCGTCCACCGTCACCGCGATGCAGCCGGAGACGACGGGGCCATCACCTAGCACCAGTGGAACAGGTCTGCAGGTGTGTTAGTCGTCCTGGTCGCTCATGGCGACCAGGAAGTCATCCTCGTCAACCACGAAGCCACCCACTGCGGAGACGATCAATCCGGCGGCGCGCTCAATGTCGCGTGCGGAACGTGCCCGCTCAAGCCTGGCTGTCCGGGTGAGCATATTCGTCGGCGCATGCACTTTCAGATCCGCATGGTTCAACCAGTGCAGCCTGTAGCAGATCACCGACTGTGATTCCCATATTTCCCAGCGCAGGACTCGAGGAATGTCGCGCGTGACGGTGACTTCGCAGGAAAACTCAGATCTGTTACCAGCCGGCGCGACCAGGCAGTAACCGTCAAGCACCTGGTCGCGGGTTGCCGCCTCGGCTCGGTCGCGTTTGAGTCTCTGAGCGATGTCTTCTCTCAATGCCGGCGTTGAGCTCTGGATCGCGCGCGCAGCTTCAACTTCACGCTGTGTCAGGCGGCGCTGCTGCCTGACACCCAATTCCCGCGAGTCAACCACCGTTGGGAAATCCCTGCGCAGCAGCTCCATCAGTTCATCGGGGTCCAGCCAGCGCCTCGAATACAGGGTCAGCCCCACTGCCGAATCCGGGTCAGGCTGAATGACATCACCGGACGTGTCGGTCGCGATGCGCAGCGCACCACCCAGGCGTCGAGCCATGCGATACAGGACCAGCAAGACTTTGTACTCCAGTCCTATCGGCATGCCGTCTGGGAATGCGCGCGCCCACCTGTCACGCTCTTTCATGTCCTCATCTGGAGCTTTCCCACGTGACGCGGGACAATTCAGGATCCACGCACGCGTCAGGTCCGCGCCCGATCCAAGCTCGGCGCGAGTCGCCGCATCCACACTCCACGGGCCATTGAGCCGCGCGGACTGGCACAGCGTCAGGTTTCCTGCCCCGGCCCATCCGGCGTCATCCCACACAGAAATTGCCAGCGCTTCGAGTTCTTCGGGGTCGACCTCCGGGCTGAGCAACAGCACATGGTGCTCACGCGCACTGTCCACGTCGAGTGGGTGCGGGTCCTCCAGGCGTGTCAGCGGCGCACTGATCGGTGCTCCCGAGTCATCGCGGGCCGCGCGGCCCCCCTCGTCAATGCGGAACGAATCCGTCAAAACGTTCAGGCCGCTCAGCGCCGTCAATGACGTGTCAGCCAAAAGGCTGGGTGCCTCGCGCTGCGCGGCCCGTTCACTTTCGGTCGCGTCGGCAGCCTCCCCCTGCTGCTCTGCACGCTTTTCAACACGGCGGTCCGCCTGGGCGAAACGGTCATGAATTGAAATGCGCGTGGGTCGGCCAGGCGCAGTGTTGTGCGACGAGGGTGCCTCTGCGCCACTGCCAGGTGATGACGTGTCAGTCATCAGCCCCACGCTCAATTCTGGTGCGGGTAAAGCGCACATGCGTGCGGGACGGGGTCGGCCCGCGTTGGCCCTGATAGTGGGAGCCGGCCGCAGCTGATCCGTACGGGTTCTTCGCGGGCGAGGACAGATCAAAGAAACACAGCTGTCCGACCTTCATGCCGGGGTGCAGCAGAATCGGCATCGTCGCTGTGTTCGACAGCTCCAAGGTCACATGGCCACAAAATCCGGGGTCAATGAACCCTGCAGTCGAGTGCGTCAGCAATCCGAGCCGGCCCAGCGACGACTTGCCTTCCAGGCGCGCGGCGATGTCATCAGCCAGGGTGACCTGCTCGTAGGTGGCTCCCAACACAAACTCGCCGGGATGCAGCACGAACGGGTCGTCCGGTCCCACATCAATCAGATGTGTCAGGTCTGACTGGTCGGCCGCCGGATCGATCACCGAATAGCGGTGGTTGTTGAACAGGCGGAAGAGTCGGTCGAGGCGTACGTCGATACTGGCGGGCTGAATCATCGAGCGGTCGAGCGGATCGAGATTGATCCGCCCCGAATCCAGGCTGGCAGCAATGTCACGGTCACTCAGGAGCATGTGTTGATTGTCCCACGTCGGCGCCCCAGCTCCAACTGAACGACAACTTGCCCGTAGGCTGTAGTCATGTTTGACGCGGTAACGACCTGGTACAGGCACAATCGGCGTGACCTTCCGATGCGTTCTGACCATGTCAGCCCGTGGGCCACCCTGGTTTTTGAAGTGATGAGCCAGCAGACCCCGATACCGCGGGTCCAGCCGATCTGGGAGCGGTGGATGGAACGCTGGCCCACGCCTGTTGATCTGGCCCGTGCCAGGCGCTCCGATATTCTGGTGGCGTGGGACCACCTGGGCTACCCGTCGCGAGCCCTGCGTCTGCATGCATGCGCTCAGGTGATCGCCAACCGCCCCGGTTCGCGTGTACCGGCCGATATGGATGCTTTGCTGGAACTGCCGGGAATCGGTCCCTACACCGCTTCAGCTGTCGCATCCTTCTCATTCCACCAACGTGTCCCTGTACTGGACACCAACATTCGTCGGGTCCTCACTCGCGTATTTGACGGCCGCCAGTTCGCCCGAAAATCGGCCCCTTCACGAGCCGAACAGGATCGCGCATGGTCATTACTTCCTGACGAGGGCGACGCTTGCGCCTTGTGGAACGTGGCCATCATGGAGCTTGGCGCACTGGTGTGTACGCAGCGCGCACCGCTGTGCGATCAATGCCCGATCAGTGAGCGGTGCCGATGGCTTGCTGACGGTCAGCCTGCCGATGCGGTCAAACCGCGCGGCCAGGCGTGGGCGGGAACCGACCGTCAGGCTCGTGGCCGCGTCATGGCGCTGCTGCGTGATGCTCACGCTTCTTCAGCGGAGCGCGTCGGCCGCGATGCAGTCATTCAAGCGGCCACCTTGCCCGGCGCTCCAGCCGACCAGGCAGTGCAAGTGGTGGATTCCCTCGTTAATGACGGGTTGATCGAAGTGGATCGACGCGGAACGTATGGCCTGCCTGACTAGAGCGCTGACCGCCCATTAGAGGGCCGCATAAAGCCCGCTCTTGCGGTCAGGACGGCCTGCGCAGAAGGCAGTCCCTTGGTAGCTGATTAGTAGCGAATCGCGTCGATCGGGCGCACCCGGATGGCTGCCACTGCCGGAATAATGCCGCACAGAGCGCCAACTGCAGATGCGATCCCGACGCCGGCGGCGGCCGCGGAAGTGGGGAACGCCGGTCGGTCCTGCAATATGATGTCCATTGACTCGAGCGGAATGAACTGCAGGATCACGATCGCAATGCCTACCCCGATTATGCCTGCAACAAAGGTCGCGACCACTGATTCCATGAACACGGCGAAGAAAACTCTGCCGGCCGAGGCACCCATTGCGCGTCGGATGCCGATTTCCCGGATACGTTGACGCACCGTCACGATCGCCACGTTCAGCAAGCCCAATGCGCCCAGGGAGATGACGATCGCGCCGATGATCATGACTATCAGGCGTAGCGTCTGAGTCTGATCCTGCACACTTTCGAACTGCTCGCCGCCACTCACATCCACGCGCCAGCCCTGACCCAGAATCGCACTCAGAGCCGCGGGTAGTTCGGTGCGTGCCTGGTCAACCTGGTCTTCACCGCTCCACACCAGCATCGTCGGAAAACCTCCGATGCCTCTTGCCATTGTCGGGTCGGCCGTGTCCTGTGGTTTGGTCAGCTGCCAGGCGTCGTAGTGCATGTAGATGATGGGCTGATCCCAGGCGGATTTCGCCCTGACCACTCCGACTACACGCAGCTGCTGTGTCTGCTTGCCGGTCACGTTCAGCACAATCGGGTCAGCAATGTTGGGCTTGCCCAGGTATTCCCACAAAATACTGTTGATAACAACAGGGCTGACCCGCTGGTTGATGTCACTGTCCTGCAGCCAGCGTCCCTGCACCGGCTTCAGGCGGAACAGCACCTGATAATTCGGATCCACCGCCTGCAGTGCCAATCCTCCAAATCCGTATTTAGGCTCCACAACCGGAACCCCGCGGAACGACCCGGTTTGCTGGGCTCGATCGACTTCTTCGATCTGAATGGGGGAATCTTCCAGTCGTGACCAGTACGGAATTGAGAAGCGGTCCGCCAGCGTTTTCATGGCGGTAGACACCGGGTCGGCCACGATACCGGTCGCCTGATCGGACCAGCCCATCTGGTCCTGGTCTTCCGGCTCAGTTGAATCCGGTGCCGCGTCTTCGGCATACGCCACGGCGCCACCGCTTCCCACGACCATGCCGCCACCAGGTGGCGCGCCCGCAGTGTCGCCACCGCCGTCTCCGGTTTTTTGCGGCATGAGCCGCAGCGTAATATCCCGGCCGTTGAACGCTTCATTCATTTCCTTGTCCGCCTGCCCGACCATGTCACCCAACGCAATTACCGTTGACATGGCGGCAACAGCTGCCACGACACCCACCAGGGAGAGGATCACGCGCGCTTTCTGCACGCGCACCTCACCCCACGCTTCGACGAGTGCGCCCACAATCTGGCTCAGGATCCTCATGGCGTCACCTCATTTCCACGGGGTTCCCCGTCCTCCGTGACGGTCACTTCCTCAATGGTGGCTGTGTCTGTTTCTTCGTCGCACAGTTCAGGCGCGGCCGAAGCCTCACCCTCGTTGCTCATTGGCATGTTCGAGGGCGACTGGGGTGTCTGATCGTGCCCTGTATCCAGCGACATGACGGGCACCCCGTCTGAAACGGCGGCAACGGTGTGCTCAGACAAATCGTCAACATTGTGCAGGATGCCGTCGTAGAGGGAATACGCGCGGCTCGCTCGCGCCGCCACATTCATGTCGTGCGTAATGACGATCAGGGCGGCATTGTTTTCCGCAGCCACGTCTTCGAGCAGTTCCATAATGATGCGGCCGGTGTGCGGGTCCAGTGCGCCCGTCGGCTCGTCGGCCAGAATGACGCGCGGCGTGCGCACCAAAGCGCGCGCAATGGCGATACGTTGCTGCTCACCGCCCGACATCTGCGTGGGATAGGAGTCAAGGCGGTCGCCCAAGCCAACCCGCTCGAGCATGTCAGCCGCCAGGTTGCGACGGTTCCAGAACTGGCGGCCTGCCGCATACAGCAACGGGACTTCCACGTTCTGCAGCGCTGTTCGAGCACTGAAAATGTTGAACTGCTGAAAGACAAAGCCGAAGGACGATCCTCGAAGTGCTGATCGTTTCCCCTCGCCCAGGCCCGATGTATCAACACCGTCGATGCTGTAGGTCCCACTGGTCGGCTTGTCCAACAGTCCAATAATGTTGAGCAGCGTGGATTTGCCGGTTCCTGATCGCCCCACGATGGAGACGTGGTCGCCAGGCTCCACAGTCAGATTGACGCCCCTGAGGATGTGGAGATCATCCCCATCGGGCAGCGTGACTGTCCGTGTGACGTCATGAATGTCGAGCAGTGCCACGTCAGCACCCTTCACCTGTCATCGGGTCACACATGTCCTGTTCCTGCTGCTGGCCTGGGATGAATTCGAGAACTTCCTGATCCTCGGTCAGGCCCTCGACGATCTGCACGCGTTTGCCGTCAGTGATTCCCAGCTTGACTTCCACCTTCGTCGGGTTCGCCGGATCATCTGTCGGCATGTAGACGTAGCCGTTCTGGAAGCGTCCCTCAACTGCGGTTGCGGGCAGCGTCATCACGTCAGCTGCTTCACCGGCAACCACATCCATCGTCACCTGCAGGCCGGCAAACACCTTCTGGTCACCGGGAATGGTGCACGTGGCGCGAATGCCTGACTGAGTTGAACCTGAATTGCCATCCATCTTGGGGACAGACCCGGAATCCTGTCCCGATGCCTTGGGCGTATCGATACGAAGCCCCGTGCATTCGAACGGTGCCGGACCGTTCTTGATCGTGATTGTCGCCTTTTCAGGTGTTTGCTGCATCCGGTACATCTGGTCGGGTGTGAGGCTCGCGCTGGCAACAAAGGTAGGCGGCTGAATGGAGCCGATCGGATCCCCCACGTTGAACTGCTGTTCAACCAGCGCATTCAAGGCGAGCGCACCGTCTGCCGGCGCATAGACCACTTCGCTCTTCCAATACTTTTCACCCGGGATGACGGTCGGATTGCCTTCTTCATCGACGCCCTGCTGGTCTTCACCCGTTTCTTCGCGTTGAATCAGCAGAATCGGATCGCCTTTGGCAACGTTTTGGCCATCTTGCACGTATACCTCAGTCACTTCGCCCATCATGGTGGCTTTCACCGGCGTGGCAGCGACCGGTTCGATCGTGCCTTCCAGCGACAGCGTGTTCGTGATCGTGCCCTTTTCGGGCAGAACTGTCATCTGTCCGTATTGCGCGCCAGGATCCAGCGCGTCACCCTCGGGCTTGTTGGCCGAGGGGAAGAATGCGAACTTCACGAATGCGACGGCGATTACCACCCACGCCAGGACTTTGATGATTGAAAGCACCAACGCGCCTTTGGACCGGCCTGCCATATATCCTCCTTGAGACTTGGCACGTCAGCCTCGGCTCAAGATCCCCGTGGCGTTGGTGCGCATCATGACGAAACTGAGTGTAGAACGCGCGGAGGATCACCCTCGAACATTCTGCGACCCCCCGCCCAAAATCAGGGTTTTTTCAGGGACGGCTCAGGGATGAGACGACGCCACGGTCACACACAGCGTCCGTGAGCGGTCGCGCCCGGCGACCTCGTACCCACCTGCACCCGCGCGCACCCGTCGCGAAAAATTCGTCAACTTTTTATTTTCAACTTGCCGTGCCGAGGGCGCCCGGCAGTGTAGTCTGAAACGAAGCGGCATTGAGTTCCCACTCATTCCACGGTGGGGGCTTGCCGCAGACGCCCTCGAACATGCGACAACTGGATACAAGACCTCCTGTGCTAGGAAGTCGTCAGGAATGGGCCTGAGTGATTTCAACGATGAGGTGACTATGACTAATCAGCAGAAAGTGAAGGCGGCGGTTTATCTTCACGCTGTCTTGCGAAATATTGAGCAGCTGTGCGAGCTCGACTCGCGCGCACGCTCCATCGTGGCGGACTCTGGTACGAGTGTCGATTTCCACATCCCCGGTATTCAACCACTGACTTTGATCTTCGACCACGGATCCTGCACCGCAACGACCAAGCCGAAAACAAAGCCGACAATTTCGCTGGTGTTTGCATCATCCAAGCACTTCAACGGCATGATTGACGGGAAAGCGAACCCGATCCCCATCAAGGGCTTCACTCATATCAAGTTCCTGACGGACGAGTTCATGCAGATCACCGATCGGCTCACGGAGTTCCTGCGCCCCACACCCGAAGCTCTCAAGGACCCGGAATTCTCACGAATTTCAACGATCCTGACGGCCAACGTCGCCTTCTCAGCGCTCGGCCCGATCGCCCGATACGACGATCACGGTAAGAAGAACGCGGGGCGCATCCCCGATGGCAACATTCTGGTCCACGTTGAGGACGGCCCCGAACTGACGATCCATGCCGAGGGTGGCGCGCTGAGCTTGAGCCAGGGTCGGATCCGCCCCATCAGCGCACTGATGTCGTTCGATTCGATTGAGACAGCTCAGGGCATTTTGAGCGGTGACCTCGACTCATTTGCGTGCCTGGGGAAGAGTCGCCTGAAGATTCGAGGGCGAATCGCCATGATCGACAATCTCAACAAGCTGCTGGGCCAAGTCCAGACATATCTGGCGTAGGAGGAGCACCCGATGAACACATATGAATACCCCAAGAGCCACGAGCTGTTCGACCGCGCCACGAAGGTGATTCCCGCCGGCATCTACGGACACCTCGGTCCTTCCGAAGGTTGCTTCATTCCGATCGAGGACTACCCGTTCTACGCTGATCACGCCCAGGATTCCTACATCTGGGACGTGGACGGGAACCGCTTCATTGATTACATGTGTGCGTACGGCCCCAACGTACTGGGCTACAACCATCCAAAAGTCAACGAAGCCTTCATCAAGCAGCTTGAGCAGGGCAACTGCACAACGCTTCCGACCACCCGCATGATCGAACTTGCTGAACTGTTGGTCGATGAGGTCGCCAGCGCCGACTGGGCGTTCTTCGCCAAGAACGGTGGCGACGTGACGAATATGGCGGTCCTGACCGCGCGCGCCGCAACCGGGCGTGACAAGATCATCCGCTTCTTCGGTGGTTACCACGGCGTGGCGCAGTGGATGCAGTACGTCGGTTACGCCGGCATCACCGACGCTGACCTCGCCAATGTCATCGATCTGCCGTTCAACGATATCGACGCCCTCGAAAAGGCGATCGCAAAGTATCCGAACCAGATCGCCGGCATCATTTCCACGCCGTACTATCACCCTACGTTCGTGGACAATGAGCTTCCGGCACCGGGATACTGGCAGAGAGTTCGCGAGCTGTGCGACAAGCACGGCATCGTGCTGATCATCGACGACGTGCGATGCGGTTTCCGCCTGGATGAGCGAGGCAGTGACTACCACTACGGTTTCAAGGCTGATCTGATTTGCTTCTGCAAGGCTCTGGCCAACGGGTTCAACATTTCCGCGCTGTGCGGATCTGACGAGCTTAAAGCCGCAGCTTCCTCCGTGTTCTACACAGGCAGCTACTGGTTGTCGGCAGCACCGATGGCTGCCGCGATCGAATGCCTGACAATCATGAAGGAAATCGACGGTGCCACGGTCATGAAAGATAAAGGTCGCAAGTTGACCGAAGGCTTGAAAAAGGTCGCTGAGGAAGAAGGCTACAAACTGGTCGTGACCGGTGAGCCGTCCATGTGGTTCATGCGCCTGGATAATGACCCATCGTCAATGCTGCACCAGGCGTTCGTCGGCAACTGCGTCAAACGCGGAGTCTTCTTCACCAACCACCACAACCACTTCATCAACTGCTCACTGACCGATGAAGACATTGAGTTCACGTGGGACGTTGCCAGAGAAGCATTCAAAGAACTGCATACCCAGGAAGATGAGTTGATCCTGTAGGCAAGCCCATCGGCGCGGACAGACGCGGCTCGCCTGGCCATGCAGCCAGCACCCGCCCGCCTGTCCGCACCGGCGGCCTGTCTTCAGAAACACCTGATCTTCACCCGTTTACCTGCACGTCTGAGGCAGGCGTGCAGACTGACAGCACATATGAGAAAAGTAGTAAAGGAGCTACGATGCCCGTATCACTAGACGAGCTCAAGCGACTCGAGGATAAAGCAAATTTCCTGCGTCACGATATCGTCGATACCGTTTACCACGCGCACTCCGGCCACCTCGGCGGCGCACTCTCCATGATCGATGCAGTCACAGTGTTGTATTACCACGTGATGAACATTGATCCGAAGAATGCCAAGTGGGAGGATCGTGACCGTTTCGTCATGTCGAAGGGGCATGCAGGAATCGGATTCGTCACGGTTCTGGCCGACCTGGGATTCGTTGACCACGACGAGCTGAAGACCTTCAACCTGACAGGATCAAAACTCGGCATCCACCTGGACTGCAACAAGGTCAACGGCCTGGATGCCTCCACCGGATCGCTCGGCCACGGCCTGTCGATCGCGCTGGGCATGGGTCTGGCGGCAACGCAGCTCAAGAAAGATTTCATGACCTACTGCATGCTCGGTGACGGCGAATGCAACGAGGGGTCCATCTGGGAAGCCGCAATGGCAATCGCCAACTACAACGCGCACAACGTTGTCGTGATGGTGGACCGCAACAAGGCCATGATTGACGGCCCAACCGAGGACGTCATGAAGCTCGAGCCCTTTGCCGACAAGTGGACAGCCTTCGGTTTCAACACACTGAGCATTGATGGTCACGATCACGCAGCCATCATCGACGCCCTCGAAACGGCGAAGAACACAACAGACAAGCCCACCTGCATCGTGCTGAACACGGTGAAAGGCCAAGGTGTTGATTTCGCTGCCGGTGACTACAAGTGGCACTACGGCGCAATCAACGACGAGCTGCGCGATCAGGCGTTCGCCAGCCTCGACAAGTATCACGCCGAACGTCTAGCCAAGTTGGAGGAGAAGTAAGATGGCAGGCCTTGTTTACACCAGTATTGACACCACGAAACTGTCAACCGCTGAAGTTTACGGCGCGATGCTGTCCAAACTTGGCGAAGACGATCCCAGGATTGTTGTTCTGACCGCTGATCTGGCCAAATCCACCAAGATCGGCACGTTCATGGAATCATTCCCGGATCGCTTCTACAACCTGGGCATCGCTGAGCAGAACATGTACGGCGTGGCGGCCGGCATGGCGAGCTGCGGACTGATTCCGTTCACGTCCTCGTTCGCGATCTTCAACTCGTGCCGCGCTCTTGACCAGGTGCACACCGATATCTGCTATCAGAACCTCAACGTCAAGATGATTGGCTCCCACGCGGGCACCTCGTTCGGACAGGCCGGTTCCACGCACCACTCGATTGAGGACATCGCGATCATGCGGTCGCTGGCGAACCTGACCGTGCTGGTGCCTGCTGACGGTATGGAGACGGCGAACGCAGTCAAGGCCGCTTACGAGATGGAAGGCCCGGTCTACATCCGCATCAACCGTGGGTTCGACCAGATCGTGTACCGCGAGGCGGACTACGGCTACGAAATCGGCAAGGCTGTTCAGCTTGCCGACGGCTCAGACGCGACGATCATTGCGTGTGGCTGCACAGTCTTCTCAGCTGTTCAGGCAGCCCGCGAACTGGCCGCTGACGGCGTGAAGGTGCGCGTGCTGGACATGCACACGATCAAGCCGCTGGACGAGGAAGCGGTACGCAAGGCCGTTCACGACACTCGACGCATCATCACCGTGGAAGATCACTCGATCATCGGCGGTCTGGGCGGCGCGGTCTCAGAGGTCATCGCATCTGCCGGTATGGGCTGCGCGTTCAAGCGTCTGGGAATTCCAGACCAGTTCTCCCCCATTGGCCTGCAGGAAGACCTGATGGCCTACCACGGTATCGATACTGCCGGCGTCGTCACAGCGGTCCATGAACTGCTCAAGATGGACTTCGAAGAAAACGACGACTGGGCAGATGAGATTTAGGGCGACACTCCATGGATAAAGAAGCTATTTACACTGCGAAGATCTTCCTGAACAGTGCGATCCCCTTGCTGAAAGTCATCATCGAGGAGACCTCGCTGCACAAGATGTTCGCCAAAAAGACCGGTATCGTCCAGTTTTCCTTCCCGCACGAGGGCGACAAGTGGGCCACTCACCTCGTTTTCGACAAGGGTGACATCTCGGTGAAGCTTGGACCCAGTGAAGACGAACCGACTGTGGAGTTGGCGTTCAACGATATCGATCACTTCAACGCCTTCTTCAAAGGCACGTCGATGAAGTTACCGCAGTTCCGTCACGTGCATCACCTGAACTGGGTTGTTCCCGTAGTCATGGGGTTGCTCAAGATGCAGAAACTGCTCAGCGCTTCGGAGCCGCCGGCTGATGAGGAAACCAAGGCGCTGATGGTCAAGCTCATGTTCTACCTGCTGCCGTCGGGTATCAGCCAGCTCAATAAGGCTGGACACCCGGAGGTGGCAAAATGGGCGAAGATGTCACCTGACCGTGTCTACGCCCTGGTGGTAGATGGCCGCGATGACCTGGCTGGCTACATCCATGTCAAGGCGGGCAAGACCCGTTCTGCGCGCGGCGCATACAAGCGGTCGCAGCCCTTCTTCACGATGCGCTTCACCGACCTGGATGCGGCGCTCGGCGTGTTGTTGCAGACAGCGGACATGTTGGCGTTGACTGCACAGAAGCGTCTGATCATGGAAGGTGCGCCGGAGTTCGGTGCTCAGATCGGTGATTTCATGATGCTGGTCGGGCAGTACGCCCAAAAGTAGCCGCACGCTCAGGCTCGGCTGAGCAGCTGCTCTGTCCAGTCGAGACGGGCCCGTCAATAAGCTGCAGCCCGGCCGGGCTGCTCCCAACGCCTGAGTTGCACGAGGTGCCGGTGTTCGGATCATTCCGAACGCCGGCACCACTGCGTTGAGACCGCTTATCTGTTCATGTGACGCGCACGAGGCTCCAGATCGAAGCCGTTTTATGCACGAAGCCCTAGATTTAAGCCCTCGTAGTGCACATTCCCCTAGATTTAAGCCCTCGTAGTGCACATTCCCCTAGATTAACCGCGCTCCCCGACGCCCGCGATCACACTCACCCTCTCTGACCTGCAGGTTTGCAAATCGTCTCATGAGAACTCCGTTCTTTTCTAGGGGTATGTGCACGCAGGGCGCTTAGATCTAGGGGTATGTGCACGCAGGGCGCTTAGATCTAGGGGATTGTGCACGTGGGCCTCTTAAATCTAGGGGCATGTGCGCGCGGTGCCTTGAGATGTTGGCGGTCGTTCGCGCAGTGCGTTGAGATTCATGGGGGCGCGTACGCGAGCCTCGAAAATCTGGGTGCTCGTGCAGGCACAGTCGCTTAGGCGAGGCCTTCGTGCGAGCCGACCCGGCATGATCTATTACGTGTTCGTCCACACTCATACATAGAAACGGGCGGGTGTACGGACGCTTCTGCGCCCGCACACCCGCCCGGCTGGAACCGTGAAGGTGGAATCCTCTTACGCTCCGACGATCTCCTCCGCGCTGGCACATTCCATGTCGAATGCCTCGGCAACGCCGGGGAAGGTGATCTTCCCGTCGAAGGTGTTCAGACCCTGACGCAGCGCCACATCATCGGCCAGAGCCTTCTTCCATCCCTTGTCCGCAATCGCATGGATATAGGGCAAGGTGGCGTTGGTCAGTGCCTGCGTCGAAGACACCGGGACAGTGCCCGGCATGTTCGTCACACAGTAGAACGTGGTGTCGTGCACCCTGAAGGTGGGCTCCTCATGAGTGGTGGGGTGTGAATCCTCGAAACAGCCACCCTGGTCAATGGCGATATCAACCAGAACAGATCCCGGCTGCATTGATGCAACCATCTCATTGGTCACTAGCTTGGGAGCTTTCGAACCTGGGATCAGAACCGAGCCGACCACCACGTCGGACTTCTTGATCAGGCGCGAAATTTCCAGCGGCGTGGAATAACGCGTGCACACGCGCCCTTCCCAGTGGTTCGTGATCTGGCGCAGCTTGTCGATATTGTTGTCGACAACCGTGACATCCGCGCCCAGTCCCACTGCGCCCGCAGCGGCGTTGATTCCGGCGGTGCCGCCACCGATGACCAGTACGTGTGCATCTTCCACGCCGGTCACTCCGCCCATCAGGACGCCTTTGCCCCCATGCGGCTTCTGAAGGAAATACGAGCCGACCTGGGGCGCCAACCGCCCAGCGATCTCTGACATCGGAATCAGCAGCGGCAAACGGCCGTCAGGCAAACGCACCGTCTCGTACGCAATGCCAACCGCTTTAGCTCCCAGCAGCGCATCCGTGCCGGGCTTGTCCGCAGCCAGGTGTAGATAGGTGAAAACGATCTGGCCTTCACGGATATGACCGTACTCAGATTCGATCGGTTCTTTGACTTTCACGATCATGTCGGACTGTGCCCACACCTCGTCGGCACCGTCAACGATGGTGGCGCCCACCGCGGCATAATCCTCATCGGAAATTGCAGATCCGACACCCGCGCCCGCCTGAACCAGGACTTCGTGGCCGCCGTGCACAAGTGCAGAGACGCCACTCGGGGTCATTGAAACTCGGAATTCGTTGTTCTTCGCTTCGGTTGGAATTCCTACGCGCATTGAAACCTCCCTTGTGTGTTAACCCAGTATCTTTTTGAGGAATGAGAAGGACTTGGAATCATAGGGGTGGTGCCGCACCGGAATGTCGAAGCACCAGCTCTTATGCAGCACCGTTCGCTCGTGGCTCAGGGTTTTGAAGCCCGAGGCCCCGTGGTAGTTGCCCATGCCGGAGTTCCCGACTCCGCCAAAGGGCGCTTTCGATGAGGACATGTGCAGCAACGTGTCATTGATGCACACGCCGCCGCTGGATATCGCCTCGACAACGCGCTGAGCAAAGCGCTTCTTCCTGGTGAAGATATACAGCGCCAAAGGCTTGTCGCGATCCTGGTAGTCCGTCAGCACGTCCTCGATATCCGTGAACTCCTTGATCGGCAAGATGGGACCGAAGATTTCTTCCTGCATGACGGGGCTGTCCCATTCGGGGTCGTCGACCAACACCGGGATGATCTGCTGCGTATCCTCCAGCGTCACATCGGCCGGCTTGGCGTCGCGCGACTTCGACGTGATCAGGCGCTGCCCTTCCAGCAATCCGGACAGACGCTTGAAATGCTTGGGGTGAATCACCTTGGCGAAGGAGTTGCGACGATACTCCTCGGTCGGCAATGCGCTGTCGATCCCCCGCCTCAGCGCCTCGATCAGTTGGTCCTTGACGTCGCGGTGAACATACACGAAATCGACGCCCACACAGGTCTGCCCGCCGTTGGTCAGCTTGCCGAACAGGATTCGCTTCGCTGTCTTTTCGATGTCAGCGGTCTTGTCGACAAAGCACGGGGACTTGCCGCCCAGCTCCAGGACGACGGGCGTGAGGTGCTCCGCCGCAGCGCGCATCACCACTTTGCCGACGTTCGGGGAGCCGGTGAAGAAAATAAAGTCGAATTTTTCATCCAGCAGTGCCGAGTTCTCCTTGCGCCCACCTTCGATGACGCTCACGTAGCCGTCCTCGAAAATCTCCTCGCACATCTGTCGGATGAGGCGGGACGTGGCCGGCGAGTAGGCGGACGGTTTGATGACCACGGTATTGCCCGCTGCGATCGCCGCGGCGAGGGGACACATCGTCAGCTGGAAGGGGTAGTTCCACGGACTCATCACCAGTGCCACGCCAAATGGTTCATACGTCACGGACAGCACGCCGGGCATCTGCGAAAGCGCGGGAATCTTGTAGTGCGGCGCTGCCATGCATGACAGGTGCCGGCGCATGAACCTGATTTCGTCCAAGACCAGCGAAATTTCCGTCATGAAGCTTTCGGTGTCCGACTTGTTCAGGTCAGCGTGCAGCGCATCCAGAATGTCGCGTTCGTGGGCGCGTACTGATTTTTCAAATGCGGCCAGCGTGCGTTTGCGGTAGCTGAGGTCACGGGTTTTCCCAGTGAAGAAGAACTCCCGTGCGCGCGTGACTGCCTCGCGGATTTCCTCTTGTTTTGTGCGTGCCATATCCATCCTCTGATACTCATCATTGAATGACACTCATCAGTGAGCGACTACTCACATGCTACTAGCGAGGAACGCACGGCGCTGGGTCTTCCAGAGAATTTCCTCAAGATTGTTCCGATCTGCTCCATCAGCGTCCCTACTCCCTTTCTGGGTTATAGCTCCGACCAGTTTCCAAGAAGGAAAAACTATGTCTTCAAGATATGCACGGAGGAATAAAGCAGGTGAGGAGCGCAAGTATCCAGCAGGCGTTGCCTCGCACTCACAGGCAGGGTTGTTAGAGTACATTGCATGTGGCTGACGGTGCTCTTTATGATTGGAATCACGGCCGAGGCCATGACAGGCGCCCTGTCAGCGGCCCGCGAGCGCATGGACCTGTTCGGCGTGATGATGGTGGCCGCGGTGACCGCCATTGGCGGTGGCTCCATTCGTGACGTTTTGCTGGGACACTACCCCCTCACCTGGGTGAAGAACCCCCACTACGTGGTCATTGTCGTGTGCGCCGCAGTGATTTCGGTTCTGATTCCCTCATTGATGAAGCATTTCCGCAAGCTGTTCCTTGGTCTCGACGCACTTGGCCTGGCGGTGTTCTCCATTTTCGGCACACGCATCGGCTGGGACGTCGGCATCCAGCAAGGCCCCGCCCAGGCGTTCATCCTCGCCTGCGTCGCCTCAGTGATTACCGGCGTGATGGGCGGTGTGCTGCGAGACCTCCTGTGCGACCGCATCCCCCTGGTGTTCCTGAAAGAGCTGTACGCCGCGGTGTCATTCCTCGCCACCTGCACGTACGTCACACTTTCCGAACTGGGCGTGCACGATGACTGGGCTGTGACCATCACGCTGATCGTCACCTTCGTCTTCCGCATTCTCGCGATTCGCTTCAGCTGGCACCTGCCTGTCTTCGACTATCAGGAACAGCACTACGAGCGCAGTCAGTCGGTGCGTCCCCGCCTATTCATCCACCGCCTCAAGCAGTGGAGGCCAAGGCGCCCTCGTCAATTCATCAGGAATAACTCGAAGCCTGTGCAACCAGATTCCACCGCCCCCACCATCGACGAGGGTGACTAGTGGACCGCCTACTTACCCAATTTGCTGCGCGGCACGACCGGGCGAATTTCGAGGTTCTCCACCATTGCTTCCTCACTCGCGTCCACTGCCATGCGCACCGCGGCGGCAACTGACTGCGGGCGCAGGTGATCGCTGGGGCGGTAGGAGCGGCCGGCGCGCTGCTGAATGTCCACCTGCATATCTGTGTCAACACGACCCGGATGCACGGAAGTGACGCGAATCGTGCCGCGCTCCTGCTCACGCAACGCGTCAGTGAAGGCACGCAGGGCGAACTTGGAGGCTGAGTACACCGCGTTGTCAGCGCCCACGCGATAACCGGCTCCGGAGTTAATCGCAACGACCTGGCCACCGGCAGCGCGCAAAGCCGGCAGCAGCAGGCGTGTCAGCTCGGCCACGGCAACCACGTTCAGGCGCAGGACTCGGAGCCACTCGTCAGGCATGGTTTCGGCGATTGTACTTGAAGGCGCCATTGTTCCGGCACTGTGCACCAGTATGTCGAGGCGCTCTAGGTGCAGGTCTTCGACGGCTTGGTGCATCTGTTCGAAATCACTGAGGTCTGCGACAAATGGACGGACCGTGGCTGCTGCGTCTCGGCTGGAGATGTCCGTATTACTGCCAGTGGCAGCTGCCTGGCGTGCTGCGATGAACCTGTCGCAGGCGGCCGCCACCGATTCGTCCGAACTGCCACCAACGATGATGGTGTGTGTGCGGGACAGTTCCTGGGCAATGGCTGCACCTATACCGCGCGTTGCGCCGGTGATCAGGGCAATGGGTCGATCTGTCGAAAGCTCGTGCGTAATCGTCATGGGGTCAGCTTATCGATTCGGGCAATGCCTGTTCACCCCCTTCGATACACTGGACGCACGACACTCCTGTGTCGACTTGGCAATGATCGAGCACCAACAAGACGATCCTTTCAAGCGAGGAGGCCCCCATGAAACTTGCATCCGGCATCATGCGCACCATCACCGGCGCTTACATTCTGAACTCAGGTATCGGCAAACTGCATCTGGATGCCGAGGCCGCTGCCGGACTGCAGGAAATGGCCGCCACAGGCATTCCCCAGCTCGGTGAACTTGACCCGGAGGTATTCGGCAAGTTCATCTGCGCATCGGAAATCGGAATTGGCGCATCGCTTCTGACACCGTTTATTCCTCGCAAACTCGCCGGATTGGCGCTGACAGCATTCGCCTCGGGCATGCTCACCATGTACTTCCGCAACCCTGCGATGACCGAAGCAGACGGAATCCGCCCCTCGCAAGAAGGCCTGATGCTCTCAAAGGACGTCTTCATGCTGGCGATCGGTTTGGCTCTGATCACCATGAAGAAAGACAAGAAAGCGCAGTAAATGCCTCGTGATCAGTTCCCGCTGGCCGGCCGAGTCATCGTCATCACGGGAGTGAGCCGGCGGGCAGGGATCGGATACGCTATTGCCCGGCGCGCCGCCGAATGGGGCGCTGACGTGGTATGCCACCACTTCAGCACCCATGACGACAAGCAGCCGTGGGGCAGCGATGACATTGCAGCCGTGTGCGCCGGCATCCGATCCCACCTTCGGTCCGGCGCCCGCATGATCGACGTCGGTGGTGATTTAACTGACGAGGGAGCCCCCGCGGCACTGATCGATACAGCGCGCAGCGAATATGGCCGCGTTGATGCTGTTGTGTGCAACCAGGCGCTGTCTGGCAATGACGGCGCGCTCAGTGACATCACAGCGGACGATCTTGATGCCCACTGGCGTGTCAATGCGCGCACGTCAATCCTGCTGGCGCAGGCCTTTGCGGCCGTTGCCGGCGACCAGGGGTCGATCGTGTTCATGACATCCGGGCAGGCGATGGGGCCGATGCGCGGCGAAGTTGCCTACGCCGCCTCAAAAGCAGCAATCGCAGGCATCACGCTGACACTGTCAGATGAGCTTGCGGCCAGGAACATCCGCGTCAACACTGTCAATCCTGGCCCTGTTGACACCGGCTACATGACGGACGAGGTGCGCCAGCATGTGCTCGAGCAGTTCCCCGGTGGCCGGATGGCCACCCCTGATGATCCGGCACGGCTGGTTGTGTGGCTCCTCAGTGATGAGTCTCAGTGGGTCACGGGTCAGGTGATCAACACTGAAGGCGGGTTCTCACGCTGGAAGTAGCGCCACGCTCACCGCTGCCAGGCACAAGTGTGCACACCACCAGGAAGCACGGTGGCGAAAACAGGGCACGAGAGTGTCCGCACCCACCCCATGACATTTGTGATAGATAGATCGTGACAATCGCTCTATCCACATGCGGGTAATCATTTGTACTGTGAAGACATGAACACAGATGAGATTGCCACCACACGTGGCTCCACAGTGCGATCCGAAAACGCTCACACAGCACAGACGTCATCGCAGGCATCATCGGCGGCGCCTACACGCGCACCACAATCCGCTCCACCAGCAATCGACCTCGTCGACATTCACCGCTCGTTCGGTCAAGTCCACGCAGTCGACGGTGTCACCCTGTGCGTTGAACAAGGTGAACTCGTCGCACTGCTGGGACGCAACGGCGCGGGCAAGACCACACTCATTGACATCGCTCTGGGTCTGGGCCATCAGGATTCGGGCACAGCCAGGCTTTTCGCCATGGCTCCTCATGACGCAATCAAGCGCGGCCTGATCGGAGTCATTCAGCAAACTGGCGGACTGCCGCCCGAACCGTCCGTTCGTGAAACAGTGTCAACACTGGCCAGCGCATACGTCGATCCCGCACCTGTGGATGAGGTGCTGGAGCTGGCCGGAATCACCAACCTGGCAACGCGCAGAATCGGCAAGTGTTCAGGTGGCGAACAGCAGCGCGTACGCCTGGCGATCGCCCTGCTTTCACGTCCGCGCCTTCTCATCATGGATGAGCCGACCGCCGGAATGGACGTGGATTCACGGATGCAGTTCTGGCAGACGATGGAGAAACTGACAACAGGCGGCTTGACCGTCGTGTTCGCAACTCACTATCTGTCAGAAGTTGAAGCAGTTGCTCACCGCATCATCATCATGAATCGCGGTCACGTTGTCACAGATGAAAGCTCCCGAACTCTGCTGAACACGGAGCGTGCCCATATTCGCGCAACCGTCTCAGAAGAGCATAGGGACGCCCTCGTCAATGAGATCACTGCGCTGCCCGGGGCCGACAAGTGGACCTACAAATTCGACGACGGGCAAATCGCGATCGACGGAGAAAAGCTTGAACCGGCTGCTCTTGCGGTGCTGAACACCGCAGGCATCAAGGATTTCCAAATGAAACGAACCAGCCTGGATGAAATGTTCACCCGCCTGACCGGCGCGAACACGGAGGAGTCAGATTCATGAGCACGCACGCCGCAACGACACATACCCTGACGAAACAAGACCTGACAGACCGACCTGTTCCCCCGCCGCTCAAAGGACTGGGTGCACAGTTCATGATGGCGTTGCGTGATAACACGCTGCGCAACCCGTGGTTCATCGGCGGTTCCATCGGCATCCCCGTTCTGATGTATTTCCTGTTCGCAGTTGGCAAGGAATACTCAGATACCAGCGTGGGGCACGCGAACGTTCAGGCAGCCATTCTGGCCGGTCTGACATGCTACGGAGCGCTCATATCGGCTGCGAGCGCAACATGCAACACCGCGCTGCAACGTCGAACCGGATGGTGGCGCACACTGGCACTGACTCCAATGAGCCTGTCAACATACCTGTGGGCTCAGATCTGTGCGGCAATCCTGGTCGGCGCTCTGGCTGCACTGGTGACCTATGGTGTAGGGGCACTCACCGGCGCTGAAATGTCAGGAATTACCTGGGTTGTGACGTTCGCGTTGATTGTCGTGTGCAGTTTTCCCCTGGCGGCATTCGGATTCGCGGTTGGCCAGCTTGTCGGTGAGAACGCCGCGAACTTCATCGTCTCAATGACGGTGCTGGTCAGTGCATTCCTGTCCGGCATGTTCATACCGATGGAGCAGATGGGCTCATTGGTCCAGAAAGTCGCGAAGTACACACCAATGTATGGGATCATCAATCTTGTTCGGGCACCGCAGCTTGGCTGGGATACCGCGTTCGAATGGAGCTGGGTCATCAATATCGCGGTCTGGTCGCTCGCAATGTTGGCCGCAGCTGTCTGGACGTTTACTCGCTCGAGCCGTACTGAAAGGAACTGACAGCGATGAGCTGGAGCTGGCTGTGGCACTCACCGGCGGCTTCAAGTTCGCTGCACGAGCGCCTCAGCTCGTTGCCGTGGGCACTGCCGTACCTGATCTTCATGATCATCGGCATCATCCTGGGAGTGCGCAGCAGCCCGGAGCAGGCTGTGCCCATGTTCGCCTGGCTCACCGTGTTCATCCTGGTGTACGTTTCCACGTGGATCCGTTCCGACTCTGCCCCCGTTTCACGGTCAACGGACCCGTGGGTGGTGGCGACGATCGTCGTCATGAGCGTCCTGCTCGCAGGTATGATGCCGTTTTCGGATGCGGTGTCGGTGTTCTTTTTTCTGCCGTACATCAGCGCGGTGATTGTGCTGCAGCTTCCGCGCCACCTGTACACGCGGTGGGCGTGCGCGCTGCTGATCGGCTCAGTCCTGCTCGCAGTGCTTTTGGTGATTCTGCGTCTGGCCAACATCAATGAGGCGTCCTTTGGGCTGGCGATCCTGCTGTGCACGATTTTCATGACGTTCATGGCTCGTCGCGCCATCGACAATGACCGAGAAGACAGGATCCGTCAGGCCGAGCGCGTCCAGACCTCCCAGTCAGAAGAACGCAGCCGCATCAGCGCGGATCTGCATGACGTCCTCGGGCAGACCCTGACCGCCATCAACGTCAACGCGCAGGTCGTCGCCCGGTTCGCCCAGTTGGGCAAGATGGACGAGGGCGTCCCCTACCTTGAACAGCTCCAGGAATTATCACATGACGCCCTGGCGCAGATGAGACAGGTTGTTGCCGCCACGCGTGAAGCGGATCTGGATCAGGAGCTGGCGCAGGCCGCGCACCTGGCGGACGCTGCGGGCATCGTGCTGACGCTGAGCGATGAGGGGCATCCACCTGAGGGCAAAACCAGTCAGGTTGCCGCTCACCTGGTCCGTGAATCGATGGCGAATGTCGTCCACCATTCCGGTGCTGACCGGGTATGGGTGGAGCTCAGTCCGGTTCGCGTGAGCGTACATGACAACGGTCGGGGCAGCAGGCCGGCTGCCGCGGGTCGAAGCCGGGCCGCTGCCGGCCAGAAAACCATTGCGGACAGTCAGCAGAGCGCTCACGCGGGACAGCGCATGTCCACCGGTTTGGAGTCGCTGGAAAAACGTGCCGAAGGTGTGGGCACCGTGACCTGGGGGCCTGCTGACGGGGGCGGATGGCACGTGACGTTCACGGTAGATCCGGTCGATGGGGCGGATTCTCCTGCCCTGTCAATGGTGGGCGACACTATTCGTCCCGTCAGTGAAGGAGCACTCTCATGAGGGTCGCAGTTGTCGATGATCAGGGAGTTGTCCGCGCCGGTATCGCCGCGCTGATCGGTTTGGAGCCTGACATTGAGGTGGTCGCTCAGGCTTCGAACGGCAGCGAAGCGGTTGACCTTGCCGAGACCATGGGCGCAGAGATTGACGTGATGCTGCTGGATGTGGAGATGCCCGGTATCGATGGTTTGCAGGCGCTGCCGCGCGTGCGCGAGGTGAGCCCTCATACACGCGTGCTGATGCTGACAACGTTTGACCGTCCGGGGTGGGTGGCGCGTGCCCTGTCGCTGGGGGCGGCCGGCTTCGTGTTGAAGGACCAGCCGGCGGAGGCTCTGGCCGCGTCGATCCGCGCGGTCAACGACGGTAAGCAGGTTGTTGATCAGGAGCTTGCCGCGCGCACACTGGGCCTGGGGATCAATCCGCTCACCCCGCGTGAGATCGATGTGCTGCGTGCGGCCGAGGGCGGCGGCACCACTGCTGATGTGGCGCGTGAAGTCGGTCTGTCTCAAGGCACCGTCCGTAACCATGTCACCAGTGCCATGGCGAAAACCGGTGGCTCATCCCGCATGGATGCCGCGCGCCGCGCCCGCGACAACGGGTGGCTGTAGGGACTGCCCGCGGGGCTTGCGTAGGGGCCCGAGGGGCCCTGCCTCTGGTTCAGGCGTCGTGCTGACCGCTGCTGATCGGCACGATGAGCGTTTCCTATCGCCACGGCTCGCAGGTGATCTGGGTTCCGGTCTCCATATCCAGACTGCCGCCATCCTGGCCCTGTGCTACGTCGACCGGCACTTCACCACCTGCGATGCCCAGTGTCATATCAACCGTGTCAGATTCCTCCGTCCCCGCTCCGCGCCAGGATAGTTGCATCGCGGCGCTTGCACCTGCAGGAATATCCACTCCCCGGTCAAATTCGGCCGCCGAGGCGCGGGGCGATGCAACAGTGCTCACCGCTAGGTCTGCTCCACTCATCGTGATCTGCAGGTCGGGCACACCGCTCACAGAGCACGCGGTGTCACCATTGTTAATCACTGTCAGTATCGCGCCTCGAGCACCCAGCGCTCCCTGCACCGGACCGAGCACGGCAGTAAGAGAGTCCGGGCTGCACAGTGGCTCCACCGCCGACATCGCTTCACCCCCAGACTCAGCGACCGCTCCAGACTCAGCGACCGCCCCAGATTCAACAGCCACCGCAGCTCCAGACTCAGCTTCTTCCGGCGGCACCGAAGACGAAGCAGGTGGAGTCTGATCAATCGGGGTCGACCGGTCAGCCGGTGCAGGCAGAATCATCAGGGCGCTCACACTGACAATCCCCGCCACCGTGCACACCACCGCCGCGCATCGGGCGATAGGACGCCACGCAGCAGTGGTCGGGTCACCCTCGTCGATGATGATTGCCGAGGATGGAGCACCGCCTTCATACTCGACGGCAGAGTTTTCGCGAATGCTCTCGTAGGCGGCGGCGCGAGCCAGCAGCATGGCGACAATCCCGATAACAGGAACCGCGAACAGGCCCGGCCCAGTGAAAAGCAGCGCGATTCCGGAGATGAAGACTGCGATGATCGCTGTGAGCGCGACGGCTCCGCCTGCAATCCAGGCTGGTCGGGTTGTGCGAGTCTGAATACTGGTCGTGAGGGCGAACATCAACGCGAGCAGCACGCCGGCCACGCCCGCAAATCCAAGTGCCGCGGCGTATCCACCGAAGGTCAGCGCCAGGCCACCGACTGCCAGGATCGGCGGCGCAACGACGCATAGTGCCACATCAACGACGAGGGAGACCCATTGGCTGGTTGTCCGTGAACGCGTGGGGCTCCTGCGCGACTGATCCGATAATTCGGCAGAGCGGTCAAGAAGCGGTGTCCACGACCAGTTGTCTGTCAGTTGGCGCGCCAGCGCGACCCACAACCCGATAACGGCGATGATGAGCAGCAGCATCGCGATGAGGTAGCCGTAGGGGAAGGGGTAGTCACGGCACTGCCCGGGGAAGTCATTGCAGTCGAACTGGAGTTCGGGACCGGGCATGCGGATGTCCTGTCCCGTGATGACGATCAGTGCGCCCAGTGCGAGGCCGAGGAGCGCTGCGGTGCCCAGCAGGTTGCGTCTGCGCCTGATGGGGCAGGCCCCTGTTGGTACGCGCCGCCGCCGTGTGCTCTTCACAGTGTCAGTGTGCCACACAGGCGGCACAGCCAACCGGATGTGCCTGTAAGAGATGACAGGCACATCCGGCAGGACATGCCACGCGGGCAGGACTGCAGCCTCAGTTCTGGATCTATTGCGAGTTCAGGGCGGCTGTGGGGGGTGTGCGTGCGGCGCGCACTGCCGGGTACAGGCCGGCGACAGCGCCAATCACCACGGTCACGGCCAGACCTGCGGCCACCACGTACAGCGGCATGACGAACAGCCATCCACTGACAGTGGCCACGACAGCAGTGATCAGTGTGCCGATGATGCAGCCGAGTGCTCCGCCGATACCGGCCAGCAGCAGTGCTTCAGACAGGAACTGGATACGGATGTGAGCGCGCGTTGCTCCCATGGCCCGACGCAAGCCGATTTCCTGGCGGCGCTCGAGGACCGAAATGATCATCGTGTTGGCAACGCCGATACCGCCGACCAGCAGAGCAATTGATCCGACGCCGGCCAGCAGCGTCGTGAATGCATGATCGGCAGCGGCTTTCGCACTGAGCGCTTCTGAAGGTCGCGACACTTTGATACCACCTGATGCCTGCGGTGAAATGGTCGGTGCCAGGAGGTCACGGATCCGGGCGACCTGGTCATCGGCGCTGCGCTCGTACACTGTGGTGGGATGGTCATCATGGCCGTACAGTCGTTGCGCCACTGTGCGACTGATCAGCGCCGCGGAGTCCAGTTCCGGTGCCAGTGGTACCGGTTTGAGGATACCGGCCACCGTGACGAGCTGGTTGCCCATCCAGATCTGTGTTCCGGGAGTGACAATGCCGAGGCGCTGAGCTGCACTCGCCCCCAAAACGGTTGTCGGATACTGCGCGAGCGCTTCGTTGAGCCACGTTCCATGCGCCACTTCGCCTGCCACCACGTCCAGCAGTGTCAGATCAGTGGAGACGGTCGCGATCCCACCTGTTTCTTCTGCAGGAATCAGCGAGCTGCGATAGACCTTGATGTCGGTCAGGGCAGCTGTGCTGGTCGCATCGGTAACACCCGGCAGGAGCGCCACTTTCGCTGCAGCGTCTGGTGGCAGTGTGGCAGCGGCTCCCGTCATGTCGCTTCCGGCAGTGACTGTCAGCAGATTTGTGCCGAGGGCGTCCAACTGTCGAGTCAGTTGAGCTCTGCTGGAGGTGGAAATTCCGATCACCGCCACCATTGCTGCGATCCCGATCGCGATGCCCAGTGCTGACAGGAAGGCACGCATCGGGCGTGAGCGCAGCCCCACTGTGCCGAGCCGCACCGCATCTGATGCCAGAAGCGTTGACGCGGCCGGCGCTGAACGAATGTGATCAGATGTGTGAGTCATGGTGCTCCCTTCCAGCCACGCCGCCCGCCGGGCATTCAGTCGAACCGCCTGTCGCGCCGCCCGCCGCACCGTCGGCCGAGTCAGCCACGATCCGTCCGTCACGGATGGCGATTCTGCGCGGCAGGCGCGCAGCCAGGTCGTTGTCGTGTGTAATGACAACGATGGTTGTGCCCGCCTCATTCAAGTCGTGGAGAAGCTGGACGATTGATTCACCCGAGCGTGAATCCAGATTGCCTGTCGGCTCGTCTGCCAGCAGCAGCGGCGGTTCAGCGACAACGGCTCGTGCAATCGCCACACGCTGGCGTTCTCCACCTGACATCTGGTGGGGTCTGTGCTCCAGACGATGCCCCAGTCCGACGCGTTCCAGCGCTGCTCGTGCTCGCTCACGGCGCTGCGAGCGCGCTACGCCCAGGTACAGTAATCCGTCAGCCACATTGTCCAGTGCGCTCACTCCCGGTGAGAGATGGAACTGTTGAAAGACGAATCCGATCATGCGGGCGCGCACCGCTGACACACCTGCATCATCAAGTTCACTGACGTTGATTCCATCAATGAGGACCCGTCCCGACGTGGGAGTATCCAGTGTGCCGATCATGTTAAGCAACGTTGTTTTACCTGATCCGCTCGGTCCGACAATGGCCGTGAATTCGCCGCGATTAATCGTCATGCTCACACCCGCACATGCTTGGACGGGCGGGGAGCCGAACGAACGAGTCACGTCATCCAGTTGCACCAATGCGTCGGTCATCGTGATGGCACCACCACGTGCTGACCTTCGGCAAGGTCGTCTCCGGATACTTCCACGCGTCCGGCTGCAAACAGTCCCGTTTCAACAGGTATCTGTGAAAATGAGCCGTCCTCGCGTGCGATTTCCACGCCGAACTGTGTCGGTGTCAGGGCAAGCAGGGCGTTGACTGGAACGGTCAGCACGTTTTCGCGGGTTTGGGACGGTAGCGCAACTGTCACGGATGCTTCCTGGAGCGTTGATGTGGCTTCCGGGTCGGAGGGGGTCACGGTGATGGGAAGGATGCGTTCCTTGTTTCCCGCAGCCGGGCCTGCCTGGTTTGCCTGTGAGCCCTGCCCGTCGGCCTGGCTGTCCTGACCGTTTCCAGCGCCACGCTCAACCGGGGTGCCAACTGAGCTGATGGTGCCCGGCGTTGTTGACCCGTCGGGAAGCTGAATCGTCACCTCGCGGCCCTTTTCAGCCAGGTCCTGCTGTGCGAGCGAGACGTTCGCATCCACGACCTGTTGCATGGAGGACACGCTGAAAAGGCTGGTGTCCAGCGTGACTCGATCTCCCACACGGGTAGACAGTGTTCCGACGCGCAGGTCAGCTGGCGCAAAAATGATTCGTCCCAGCTGCAGGCGACCACTACGTGTCAGTCCGACTGCGTCCTGCCAGTTCCTGATCGCACTGATCGTCTGCGCATCGAAGCGCTCATCTGGCTCATCGGCAAAATAGCCCAGATCCTTGAGGGACTGTTCGAGCTGCTGAACGTCCTGCCCGTTACTCATACCGTCTTCAAAGTCACGCCACGCAGGGGTGGCACCGCGCATGAGGTAGGCCGGGTCGTCACCTACCTGGTACAGCTGTGCACCGGCGCTGATTTGAGTGCCCGGTTCAGGCAGCTGTGTCACGATTCCGTCGAATCCGGCACGAAGCTGGTGCGAATCAGCGTAATGTAACGTGCCGGCAACATTCACACTGCCATGCAGATCCTCGCGCACAACGGGTTCGGTGGCAATTGCAGAGCCTGCCTGCCCCGTTGCACCGCTCTGACCCGATTGTGCGGCATTGGCCTGCCCGCCGTGCCTGAGCCAGATGGCACTTGCCACCACCAGCGTCACAACCAGGATTGCCGCTATGCCGAGGACGACAAGCGTGCGCCGCTTCGTCATAGCTTTCACTTGGTGTTCTCCGTCCCGGTGTTGGAGGCATTGGCCGCATCAGCCTTGTCGAAGCATTGAGAAATGGCTGCTGGCGGCACGTCGTTGAGTCGGATTCCCTGGCCTCGCACTGGATCTTCCACGTGATAGCCGTCCTGGCGCAGGCATTGAGCGACACGCACAAGCCGATCGAATTCTTGGTCAGTCATTTCACTGTCCGCACCTGCCGTTGGGCTGTCACCGACTTTTTCCCAGCAGCCCTGCACGGCGGTGTTCCACGCGTTCGCATCGACACCAAAATCTTCGCCCGGGCCGTAATTTTGAAGGTCGTCGGGCACATTCACACCGGCTTCGCGCATACAGGCAGCGAATTTGAGATTGTATTCTTCCACAGCTTTGGTCTCTGACTCTGATACGCCAGCGCCCTTGCCCGCAGCGTTGCTGTCCGATCCGGCTGCGTCGCTTCCGACCGGCATATTGCTCGAACAGCCTGCAAGCGTGACCAGGCTCATCAGCGCAGCTCCAGTCACCGCGCGCGCCCTGAAAGCTTTCAGCACGCCTCCAACTGAACTCTCTGCCGTCACGTTCGAAGCCCTACCATGTATGCGCAGTTGCATCGTCAATTTCCTCCACGTATTTGGTCCTGCAGTTTGCGCGAGGTACCCGGATCAGTACTCCACGCGTCTGAAGAGATTTAAACGCATCATGCGTTGCCGTAGCGTTGCGGTTTTTGTTTATGTTTTGCTAACACTGACATCGTTAAGATGTCGCCAGCGGAAGGGGCTCAACTGAGTCGCCCTCGTCAAGAGGAATGAATGAAAGGCACACCACTATGAAGGTTCTCATCGCCGAGGATGAAGAATATCTCGCACAGGCAATCGCTCAGGGGCTGAGGCGCGAAGCAATGGTTGTTGACGTGACTTTCGATGGCGATGACGCGCTGGAGATGGTGCGTAGTTCTTCCTACGACGCGATAGTTCTGGATCGTGATTTGCCGGGAACTCATGGTGACGAGGTGTGCAGGATTCTCGCGCACCACTACCCTGAGGTGCGCATCCTGATGCTCACTGCCGCCCGCACGCTCAACGCACGCGTCACGGGGTTCGAACTGGGAGCTGACGACTATCTGGTCAAACCGTTTGAGTTCCCGGAGCTGGTTGCCAGACTGCGAGCTCTCGGCCGCCGCTCTCAACCGGCACGAGAACCTGTCCTTGAATCGTGCGGAGTGCGTCTGGACCCGTTCCGTCGCGAAGTTTACCGCAATGGGCGCTTCGTCCGTCTGAGCCCCAAGGAATTCGCAGTTTTGGAATTGCTGATGGAGGCTGACGGCGGGGTCCTCAGCCAGGAAACGCTGCTGGAGCGCGCATGGGACGCGAACGCTGATCCCTTCACCAATTCGATTCGCGTCACTATTTCACATCTGCGTCAGCGGCTCGGATCCCCCTGGGTTATTCAAACCGTGCCGGGCGCAGGATATCGCTTTGGGGAGGCAGACAGATGACGAGGACACCGCGCGGGGAACGCCGCCTGACCCTGCGAATGCGCCTGACCTTGTCGTATGCGGGACTGGTGGGCGGTGTGGGCCTGGTGATGATTGGCCTGGTGTACGCCTATATGCGCCTGGTGCCGATGCGACTGAACACCACGTTCGCTCCTCCCGCGCCTGACGGGCAAAGCGCCAGTTTTGACCTGGTGATCCCAGTGGCCCGCTCCATGCTCAACACCATGCTGGTCACATCGCTTCTGGTTCTGACGATTCTGACGCTTCTTTCCGGCCTGGTCGGGTGGATCGTGGCGGGACGCGTGATGGCGCCGCTGGTTGACATGAAGAAAGCTGCAGCTCTGGCAACATCAGGCGATTACAGTTACCGCCTGAACCTGAAGGGACCGGATGATGAGGTGCGCGAGCTGGGCGTTATGTTCGACGCGATGCTTGATTCGGTCGATCAGTCACTGCGCTCCCAGCAGCAGTTCGCGGCCAATGCGTCGCATGAGCTGCGTACTCCTCTTGCCACGACTCAGACAATGATTGATGTGACGCTGTCTGATCCGGATGCGACCACTCAGGAACTGCGGGACCTTCTGCGACGGGTACGCGAAACCAATCACGCCAACGCTCAGACTGTGGATGCGCTGCTGGATCTGTCGGCAGCTCAAGGCGGGATGCTGGCGCGCGAAGAGGTGGATCTAGCCGAAATTGTTCGCCAAGCCGTCCATGAAGTTGAATCTCTGGCGAAAGACCATGGTATAGCCATCCATACGAGCATCACTCCCGCTGCAGTTACTGGAGATCAGGTGCTGTTGCGCCAGGCAGTCTCGAACCTGCTGCGCAACGCCGTCACCTACAACCAGGCGGATGGATCTGTGAACGTCACCCTGCAGGTACACCATTCGCCTTATGCCAGTGCTTCCTGCGCAGTGCTGAACGTGACCAACACCGGTCCCCTCGTCGATGCTGATACCGTCAGCTCACTGTGTGAGCCTTTCGTGCGTGGATCCAGACGTACAGCCGGTACCACGCGCGGACATGGCCTGGGACTCGCAATCGTGCAGGCTGTCGCTCAAGCTCACCGCGGCAGAGTCGCTATTTCCGCACTCGACGAGGGTGGTCTGAGCGTGACACTCACCGTTCCTGCAACAGCGCGCATTGCCAGCCGTTCAGTGGATGCGACACGGGCTACGCCCCGCACCACGTGAAGACGTCCGGCCAGAGATAGTGATCCCGGTCAGTATTGCCACCCCAGAGATATGGCGGGCAGCTCAGCAAAGACCTGCGGCCTCGCGTGGAGGCCGCAGGATCGATCAGGCGAACAGGTAGGGGTTGATCATCTGCCACGCGAGCGGCGATGTCAGCCCTGCCAACTCCACTTCCGGTTCATCGGCCTTGGTGCCGTCCATCGCGTACAGGCACGTCGGAGCACTCAGAAAGAGCAGGGATCCAGCGGGCGCCATCTGCTCGTCCACCGCGGCGAAAATGTCGAACACATTCATCGCCCAGGTTCCCTCAAGACCGGCCTTGCCAAATCCTGTGTCGTCGTGACCTCGGCATTCACTGGCGATGACGCGTTGCAGCTGATCGACATCACCTTGGTGTGCCAGACGAATGACGTCGGAGGGCAAGTGAAGTGGGCCGTCGAAAACATTCATGTGCGGCCCGAAAACCAGCCAACGCAAAATCAGTGAGGGAACTTCTTCCGGGTCGGAACGGAACAGGTTCATCGAGTCACCCTCGGGCACGATCCACGTGACGTCCGTTGAAGAAATCCACACGGTGAGGGTGATCCGTTTGACGTCTTCCGACGGTGCGATGCGGGTCAGTTGAATCATGTGGGAACGCTGGAACAGACCGGCGAAGAGGCGTTCGGCACCGTCCGTCAGGGATTCCTCATCGCTGATGAATCCCAGGTCGACCAGATTCTTCCAGCCGTCTGAATTCGTGTCAGCTTTGCCGTCCAGCAAATCGGTTAGGGCTTCCCAGTCGGCCTCGTTGAGAATTGCAGCTGATTCTTCAGGGTTAAAACGGCTCATTGTGGGTTCCTCAAGCTATTCGACATTTCAACAAACGTGTCGTACATCGGGTCAAATTCGCGTGTCGCGCATGTCAGGGTGGCGGTCAGTCCGGCCTCGCCGTTCACCCACAGCCACTGGCACGACGACACGGACAGATCCTCCATCATGTAGACCCCCATGCGGGCTACACCATTGAGGTGTTCGTTTTCCCATGCTGCGTTTTCCAGCACCAGGAATCCGGGGATAGATTCGACGAGTTGACGCAACGTGCCGTCGTACCAGTCGATCGGATCGTCCGACCCGGTCGCGGCTTTCGTCACGACGAGGCTGGGGCGGAACCCTGATGCAGCTTCAGGACCAAGTGCGATCAGCGGGAAGGTGCTCTCAACTTCCTGGAGCATCTGCTGAGTCGGGCCTTCTTCCGGCACTTGCTGGGTGAATTGCACTTTTTCTTCAGTGCTGAGTTCTTCCCAGTCTGCGGGAAGAGTGACGAACTCAGCGTCACTACTCGTTGGACTCATCAAAATCCTCCATCGCTTCGGTGGTTATTGTCGGACTTAAATTCTTGATGTTCGGGTTGGGTCAGGCGGGTTGGATCACTGTGGGAAGTAGTCGGATCACTGTGGGAAGGCGGGACGATACCTTCAGCACGAAGGCGATCGGCCGGGTACGAGCCCGGATCGACTTGAGTCAGGGCTTGCTGCTGACGTTTTTCCAACCGCTTCTCCGGATACATCGCGTCAGGCAGACGGAAAGGGATCACTGATATCAGCGCGACGACCATACAGGCCATTGCAACGATGACGATGATACGCATTCCCTGTTTGCTCATCCCCAGTGTTCCAGCAGTAAATGCAACTCCGAAAAGCAGGAACGCCAGACCGATGGCAGGAGTGGTCAGTGCTTCGGAGTTTTTCCACCATCCGAAGATGTTCCCAACTGAGCGAGCGAGTTTTCCGAGCATGGAGTCTGAAAACATCGCAAGAGCCCATTGAGCCAGGATGAGGCCCCCAAACAAGAATGCCAGTGTGATCATCCAGAAGGTATCACTACTCGAAAAATCATCCATCGATTTCCTCATCCTCAGCTACAGAGCCTGTACTGCCGTGGATGGAGTAGCGGCGGGCAACGCGCGAAGTGGTTTCACCGTCAGTCCGCAGCCACATCCAAATCCTCAGCTCTTGTCAGATTACCTTGAGGTCACTACGCATTGCAGCGTTAATCACCATGCACAACACTCACACATCAGTAGCGGTCTTGCTGGCGCTAGTCGAACAGGCCGAAGGTAAAATCTGTTGCCTTTCCGCCAAGCCACTTACCGCCGGCACCACCCGCAACGCCACCGATGATGCCGCCAACGGCCGCTCCGATCGGTCCGCCAACAGCCATACCAATAGCTGCGCCACCCATCGCACCAGCTTTGCCGCCAGCCCAGCCACCGCCGACTTCCAGCAGCGTTCGGGTTCCGGCACGTGCAACCTTTTCTCCGGTTCCCATACCAGGATTGAGCGCACTGTCCGTCTTCCACTGGTCGTAAGCGGTGGTGCCAGCATCAACAGCGGTGAGCACACGCCCAGCATGCTTCGTCACCTTGCTGACTTTGTCGAGGATCTCTGGCGAATCTCCCCATCCCTTACCAAGGTTGATCTTGTCTTTAAATGTGTGGAACCGAACCTCTGGCGTATCTTTGAAATGCTTTCCGAGTCTCTTCGGATCGAACGTGGCACCGTTGAGCTTGAAGTTGATGCCCTTGATAAGCTTGACGGCATCGCCGGTGCGGGACTTCAGCATCTTCAGGAAGCCCAGCGTCGTACCGCCACCTGAGAACATCCCAGTGAAAGCCTTGACCAGCCAGTTGGCGGAAGTAACGGCACTGCATGCGTTCTGCAGCTCACTGTGAGCCACGTCCTCATCGCGGCGGACGATGCTCACCTCTCCCGCGAGGGTCGAATAGAGGGCCTGCTTTTCCATGTACTCAGTCCACGCCTGGATGAGAGCCGCATTCGTCACCGGATCCGCCGGAACCGGCAGCGGAGGCGGAGGCGGAGGCAGTTCGATTGAAGTCTTGGGGATAACAATCAGCTTGCCTGCTGCCGCCCGACCTTCAATGTCTTTGAGGCGGGTCTTACATGAACGAATCAACGTCACAAATGAGTCAACGGCACCAGCAAAAGTTTCGATCTCATCATGGATCTCCTGCGCTGATTTAGTGGCAGACTGGATAGCCGCGGACGCTTCAGCTGCCGTGTAGCCCACCAGCTCAGACTGCACGATGCTATTGGCCCGATCGAGGTCCTTAATACCGTCGTACACTTGGCCCCTGCCATGCAGGAGGACTCCACTCTTCCAGGAGGAGAGCGTTTCGGGTTCTATATCGAGCTTGGTGTCAATCATTTACCCATTCCTCCTGACTGGGGATAGTAAACCCCGCCCTGGGGGTAAACCGAGGTAAGTTCGCTAAAGATTCGAGCTTCTGAAGCTTCGAAATTCTGATCAGCGGTCGACAGACTGCCACTCACCTTCCCTGTTCCATCAGCCAGGGCTTTCAGGCCTTCAGTAAACTTGCTCAGTACAGCATTCACACTTGCCGTGGACTTGCCAAAATCAGGCGGCGCCCCGAAATTCACTCCCGCGAACGTGCTGTTCGCGTCGTTCAATCGCGCTTGTGCTGCTTGCGACCGATCCTGCTTCCATTTCAGATCGCCCATACGATCCCCTTACATGTCTCATCGCAGATACGTCGTGACCAACGCGCCACGCCAACTCTTCGATTGCCGCACTTAGGTTAGGGATTCAGATTAAACAGTGGGTAAACAGAATGTGAGCAGTTTTCAGGCGCCCGTCACAAGCGGGTCGGCCGCCCTCGTCAATCACGCCAACACTGAGCGAGGCCTTGCCGCCTCCAGCATCCACCGGGCTGCATAATCCACGTCCGCGGGCACCTCTCTCACGAGGAAGAACACTCATCGACGCTCCTACCTCGCGCGCGGGCGTCACGACTATTGAGGAGCGGAACCGCAGGCCCTCACAGCCCCGTCCCCGACACGTCATAGTGAAATCGACCACATCAAAAACACCTACATCGAACCGGGCATTTCTGGCTTCCGCACTGGAATTTCACTATATGGACGGGCGTGAGAGCCGAAGACAGATCAACCTGGCACGCCCCGCCAGTGCTCCACCACGCAGCGACATGCCCTGTTAAGTGAACTAGCCCCTGAAAGTTGGACTGGTTTAATTCTAGGCGGTTAGGGCTTCAAGGCCGTAGTTGAATTCGTGGTTACCAGCACCCACCGCATCGTATTTCAAGTAGTTGAACACACTAGCCATCGGGTCAACAGTGCTATCTGTCCGGTTCGAGTGGTACACCATTTCGATTCATGAGCCCTGCGCAGCGTCGCCGTTGTCTAGAAGCAGCACGGCGTTCTTACCTTTTTCTTCACGAACGTTCTGGATTGCCGTTGAGGGGTGATCCATACCGCGAACATTTTGGGGTTTGGAAGAGCCAAAGGGCTGCCCGGTGAAGTAGTCGTGGTCCACTAGGGTGCCATAAATGAAGGTTTTGGTTTTCAAAACAAAACAGGCAAGGTTACTTTTGTACTTTAACTTCACTTGAGATGCAGGTCTTACAAATTTGCGCTCGTACATATCACGGATTTGGCCGGGCGGAGCAAACAACGTTGTTTTGGTGCCTCACCGAAATTTCGTTCAGCACTGTTCGGACTATAGGAGAAATTGGCGACGGGGGTGAGACCGTTTAAGGTCTCACCCCCGTACTGTTATGCCGGTGTTTCGTCGGCTAGGCGATTAGCTCTCCTCGCCTTCTCGACGGCGTCGCACGAGCGCCAGGCCAAGGCCTGCTACGCCCATTACGGCTGCGATACCAACGAGTCCTCCTACCTGCGCGCCGGTGCGTACAAGCTTAAACTTCTTGACTCCCGGCTCGGTGGTCATATCGCCAGCGGCAGGCTTCTCAACGGTGACCGTCACGCGATCAATCTCGTTGCCGTTCTTGTCCTTGACGATAACTACGATCTTGTCACCAGGCTTAGCGTTGTCGTCGATGTCAACAACGAGGTTGCCGTCGCCATCGATTTTTGCCTTGCCGGGGCCGTCGGTGTCGACCGTCGTGCCGTCCTCAACAGGGCCGCCATCGTTCGGGATTACGACCTTGCCACCCGGTTCGCCAGAGCCGTCCTTCCAGTCCGGAGTCTTGGTGTCAGGTTCGCCAACCGTGACAGTGACAGTCACGTTGTCGGTGGTGCCATCGGGGTAGGTCACAACAACAGGAACATCAAACTTCTCAACAGTGTCCTTATTCAGCTTCGACCCATCCGGGAACGTAACCGTAATCTCACCAGTGTTCTCATCGATCGTCACTACATAACCCTCAGGAGCCTTGTAATCACCAATCGAGAACTTCGAACCCTCAGGAACATCTACACCCTTACCATCCTTACCAGTAAAGGAAGGAGCAGACTTCGTCTCCTGACCAGGAACAACCAACTTACCCTCATACGCAGGCTCGTATTCGTCTGATTCCTTGGTCACCAGAACAGTCCATGCGGACACATCGTTACCACCAGAAACTAGAACCACGTTGAAGTAGTCGCCCGTCTTGGCAGTCTCGGGGATATCAAAGGTGCAAGCTGCAACCTGAGCCTTGATGCCCTTGGACTGGTCAAGTTCACAGGTCTTTAAGACTGTGCCCTTGGAGTCACGCCACTCAACCTTCGAAGGCAGAGCTGACAGGTCACCGCTAAACGCAGGAGTAACCGTTACGCCAGGCGCAGCCGGCTTATCCGTTGCATTGTAGTCGGCGGTATTAGTGACCGGAGTGTACGGCATTATGCCGTACACTCCGGTCACTATTACCCTAAGGCTCGCTACTGCTCGTTTAGCGCTGGGAGTTTCGCCTGCGCATCGCGGTGAGGCCTGCGCCTGCCAGTAGCAACGCTGCGGCCGCTGCTAGTGTGCCCTCGACGCTCACACCGGTGCGGGCCAGTGATGAACCGCTCTGAACGCCCGACTTAGCAGACTTGCTGCCCTCAGTGCTCGGAGTAGTCACCTTGTCGCTTGGCGTCGTGCCCGGCGTTGTCTCACCTGGGTTGTCACCAGGTTGCGTCGGGTCAGACGGGTTAGCTGGGTCCGTCGGGTCAGACGGGTTAGCTGGGTCCGTCGGGTCACACGGGTTAGCTGGGTCCGTCGGATCTTCACAGACGCACTTGGTGCCAACGCGTAGCTTGCGCGTTGTCGGATCCTTGATGATCTTCTCGGACGTTTCCGGATCGCCTACCGGCTCTCCATTCTCGAGCTTCCAGGTCTTGGTGATTTCCTTCTCGCCGAATACACCGGCCTGGTCCTCAACAATCTTGCCAACTTCGAGGTTCGGATCGAACTCAATCTCAGTGTCATACGGAGTTTTCTCCGTGTGCTTGTCCGTCAACGTTGTCTGAGTCTTGGCAGGGCCAACCTCAACGATGTGCTTAACCGGATCGCTGATCTTCTCGGAGGAATCCTTCTTGGAGACCTCCCCGTTCTCAACATTCACCGTGACGGTGTGCTTGATCTCGCCCTGCTTGCCTTCCTGAACAACCTTGGTTTCACCAGGCTTCAGTTCAGGGTTGACCCGCACCTCGACCTCGAACGGAGTCTTTTCCGTCCACTCAACCGTGGTTGAGGCAGGCTTGCCCTTGGTGCCGACCTTGATGATCTTCTTGACCGGCTCCGCCACGCGCTTGGTTTCGGTCTTGGTATCCACAACCTGCGAGTTCTCAATGGTCCGGGTAGTGGTTACCTTATCCTTGCCAAGAACACCTTCCTGCACGGTTTCCTGCTTGCCAGCATCCATCGTGTCATCGAAGATGATCTCGGTTTCGAACGGAACATCCACCTCGTATTCGGAGGTCTCAGTGCCGGTGGTCTTGGTGCCAACGCGAATGATCTGCTTGACCGGCTCTGCAGTGCGTTTGGTGTCGACCACTGGATCACCGTTCGGCTTTCCATCAACAAGCTTCTGCGTCGAGGTTACGGTGTCCTCGCCAAGCTTTCCTTCCTGGTCAACCTTCTGTTTACCAGCTGCCAGAGTGTCGTCGAAGACAACTTCAGTCTCAAACGGGACAGGCTTCTTCACCGTGGTGACCAGTTCGCTAGCACCCAAGCGTGGACCGTACTCGATGATGCGAGGCTTCGCATCCTTGGTGGTCTGTTCCTCTGCAACCTGAGCCTCGGAACCCTTAGCGGTGAACTTAGCGGTGTAGGTCTTCTCGCCGTTCTCACCTTCCTGGACAACCCTTGTCTCACCAGGGGCTAGATCCGGGTTTTCGCGAACCTCGGTTGGGTACGGGATCGGAACCGTCCAGGTCACGTCCTTGGCGCTCTCAGCAGGCTTGGTACCGACGAGGACAACCTCGTTGACCGGCGCCTTGGTGCCCTCCCACGTGCCGTCCGCGTTCATCTTCTCAGCGCCAGGCACGCCCTTAGTTTCAACCTTGTACTCGCCGGCAGGAATGGTGTCGTCGTACTTGTACTCGACCTTGAACGGGACTTCACGCTCCGGAACTTTAACAACGTTGACCACAGCGGACGTGACGTCCTTAGAACCGTCCTCATAAGTCACGGTTACGGGAACCTTGACCTGGTCACCCGGCTTCGCGGTCTTAGGCGCGGTGGAGATGACGTGGCCATCTTTATCCAAGCTAACGATCCAGTCGCCGTTATCAGTCTTCAGCGTGTAGGTCGGGTTGCCAAACTCGTTCGTGTCGCCGGTCGGAGTGATGTGCTCCGGTAACGGAGCAATCTCGTAAGGCTTGTTCTCAGCAACCTTGATGTCTTCCGGCTTTTCGATTGCCAGCGGCGATGTCACCGTGTCGCCCGGGTACACCGTCTTCGGCGGGATAACCGGGTTGGACTCCCAGTTGTTCATCAACTTCACCACTGTGGTTACAGGAACCTCGGTGGTCAGACCGCCAGGCGCATTCACCTTGACAGTAACGGTGTTCTTGTCACCCGGCTTCGAATTGGCCGGCGGAGTGGAGGAAACCACACCGGTATTAGGATCGATAGTGTACTTCCAGCCGTTATCCGTGGTCTGCGTCAGCACGGGCTTGCCGTCCGCGTAGCCGAACGAGAACGTGGAGCCGTCTGGAGCACCATCAACATGGTGGTCGACGGCCTGATTCGGCCCGGTCACCTGGACGTCGTATGACGCTTTCAAGTCACCCTTGATGACGACGACAGTGCCTATAACCGTCTGCGGCTTCTGCTTGCCTTCCTCACTGTAGTGGGCCTGGACGGGAACGTTCAGGATGTCGCCTTCCTGCGCTCCCTTCGGAATCGTGGTTGTGATCTCGCCAGTCTTCTCGTCGACGTAAACGGTCCATGTCTTACCGTCCTTGCTGGTAAGAGTGGTTTCGTTCGTGCCGTCTTCGAAGGTGTAGCGCTGCGGCGCCTCATCTGACGTGTTACCACTCAGACCGCGCTCCGGGATTTCCGGAATAAGGCTGACGTTCGCGTTTGGCTGCCCCGCAACCGTGTCATAGTTCGGGATCTTGATGTCCACGATCGCCTGGAACTGGACCTCGATCTCATCCGTGGTCTGGTCCGGGTAGGTAGCTTTGAGCTTCGGCGTAATAATCGTGCCCGGGACAACGGTGTCATCTGCCTTCGCGGTGACCTTACCGGTCTCATCGACGGTCACGGTCCAGCCGGCTGGAATGGTGGCTGGGTCGATCTCGAACTTGGCCGGGTGGACAGGCTCGTGGCCCTTCATGATGGACCTAGTGCCCACCTGGGACGTGATTTCCTGGTTGAGTTTGCCCTTGGACAGGCCCGGGCGTACCAGGTCGGTCACCTGCGTGTTGTTCGGATCAACAACTACCATAAGCTGTAGCACGTCAGTGGAGCCGTTAGAGTACTCCACCGTGATCTTCGGCTGCGCGAAAGCACCCGGTTTCGGGTTCTCTGGAGCAGTGACGGTGACGTTGTAGTCACCGTCCATCTCAACGGTCCAACCCTCATAGACGTACTTCTCGTCCAACTCGACCTTAGCCTCGAAGCCGCCGTCAGCCTTCTTCTTTTTCAGTTCCTTAATCAGATCAGGGGTCTGGGTGAAGACGACCTTCTGCGGCGCAGTAGCCAACGGGCCAGTTTCGCTATCGACGCCAGAGATGATGGAGGCATCGGTCTTGTCATACTGCGGATTGTGATACTCGGTGTCGTCCAGAGAGAACGCCTTGGAGTCGATGACGTTTGCCTTGTTGTAACGGCTCAGCGAGTTGGAGCTTTCGAACGCTTTAGGTTCTCCATCCGGGTCGTTGTTTTCGCTAGCAGCTTGCAGCTGGTCCACGCTACGCGGCTTTGCCAGAACGGAAAAGTTCACGTTCTTGTCAGTGGCCAGGCCCGTACCGCGGTACTCAGGCCAGGTGAAGAAGATCTCGCCGGTCGTTTCGTCGATACGCGGGTTCTGAGTACCACCGGACGCCTCCGTGTCCGAGGTGCCGATGAATTTGCCGTTGCCGTCGTAGGCCTCCACGACCATACGGGACATTGAGTCATCCATACCCTGGCCGCTCACAGCCGGGATGTTGATCTTACCGACCTTGGTCTCTTCGCCTGGGACGATCACGTGCTTCTCAAAGCTTTCCCAAGACACCGTAATCGGGTTACATTCGATGTTCTCGCTTGGCCACGGATTCACAACTGCGGAGAAATAAACACTGCTGCCTTTCGTCGCTTTGGCACCACCTGGCGAGGTATTTTCCTGCGTGTAGTCACTCTTCCACGCGTAGCGCACGGGATTTTCGGAACCAGCCTGCGCGTACTGACTTACCTTATCTTCCGTCAAGTCCGCTACAAGCACAAGGGCCCTTTGAGCCCCTTTTCCGGTAATCTGAATGTCTTCATCGGCCTTGTGGGTAACCAACCCATCACCGTCGAAAAGGACCTTGCCAGCGTCCAGAGAAGACACAGGAGCCGCATTCAAAAACGCGGAGAGGCGACCCGAATTAGTAAAAATCCAATCAGCGAACGTGCGGTCCTTCGAGTTATCGAAGGAAAGACTCAATCCCCAAGCGGTCTTAGAAGGGCTGGTGGCGCTCGGTTCCAATGTATTCCAAGTGAAGCCTGCCTGACTGCCAGACGGGGCCGAGTCTTCAACAACACATGAACCGGCCGGCAAGTCCGAGGCCAGCTGAGCATCCTTCTCAATCGCTCCGGATTTTTCGCGGATGCCGCCGGTAAATGGTGCCGCAGCAGCTGACTGCGGGGCGATAAAGCTTGGTGCAACTCCAAGCGCGCTTCCTACCAAAGCTACGACTGATAGCGTAACCCAAGAACGACGCAAAGCGCGTTTTGGTTCGGTGGCGGGTTGTGGCATACGCATGTATTTTCCTTCCTCCAACTAGTCCTGGGACATTCTGGAAGTCTCAATGGCCCCAATGAAGTAAGTATTGACTTGTGGCCGCCCATATCCTCCGACGCACTATGACTTCGTTCTCGTCCGTGGGGCACCCGTATACTATACCATTCGCGGACAACGGCTTTACAGGCGAGTGTATACACTACGCAGGCGATATTACGCACTGTATGGGACGAATAGCCTATTGACCTCTGTCCCGGTAGCACGCCTGTGGTTTGAGGTTTTATGTGAGTAAGGGGGTGAGACCGTTTAAGGTCTCACCCCCGTACTGTTATGCCGGTGTTTCGTCGGCTAGGCGATTAGCTCTCCTCGCCTTCTCGACGGCGTCGCACGAGCGCCAGGCCAAGGCCTGCTACGCCCATTACGGCTGCGATACCAACGAGTCCTCCTACCTGCGCGCCGGTGCGTACAAGCTTAAACTTCTTGACTCCCGGCTCGGTGGTCATATCGCCAGCGGCAGGCTTCTCAACGGTGACCGTCACGCGATCAATCTCGTTGCCGTTCTTGTCCTTGACGATAACTACGATCTTGTCACCAGGCTTAGCGGGTCTGCTGAGGGTTTGGTTGACGTCTAGCTTGTTTCGCTGGGGCGGGGCAGGGAAGGGTGTTGATTATGTTGGAGTTGTATTCAGAGTAGTTCAAAGCTGATGCTGTGGCGTTGGTGGAGTCTGGGGTTACTTTGCCGTCAGGTGTGTGCTGATTTGGGGATCTCGCGTTCCTCGTTGCAAAAATGGATTACTGATGCGAGGTTGCAGGCTCAGGGGATGCAACCGTCTGCCGATCCGGTAGCGGCTAAAGAGATAAGCCAGGCTTTGAAACGGATTCGCGAGTTGGAGATGGAAAACGAAGTGCTACGTGCCGCGGCGGCGTACCTGTCTCAAGAAGCGATTCGCCCAAAAGGGTCTTCCCGACCGTGGAAAAGCTGATCAAGGCGGGTAAGGCGACCTTGACGGTAGCGGCTCGGGTACTGGGGTTTTCCCGCCAAGCATTTTATAAATGGGCTGCTAAGCCAGTTTCGAACAGGCAAGCCCAAGAAGTAGAGCTTATAGACAAGATTCGCCAGATTCACAGTGACGATCCTGAATTTGGTTACCGCCTGATAGCAGACGAGCTCCATGATCAAGGGATAGAGATTTCTGAGCGTCGAGTATGGCGATTGTGTTCTCATGCTCAGGTGTTCTCGGTGATCGCTAGGCGTAAGCCGCGTGGGAAGAAGTCGGGTGCTCCAGTACATGATGACCTGTTACAGCGTCACTTCCACGCTGATGCGCTCAACGTTGCGTGGGCTACAGATATTACGGAGCATTGGACCAAAGAGGGCAAGCTGTATCTGTGTGCGATCAAAGACCTGTGCTCGCGAAGAATCGTGGGCTATGCGACCGGTGGGCGAATGAAATCACGCCTCGTGGTGGCGGCGCTCGATGATGCGATGAGGAAACGAGGCAATCCCCATGGCGTAATCGTTCACTCTGATCGTGGCTCGCAATTTCGTTCTAGAATATTCCGTGCCGCGCTGAAATCTTACGGCGCGAGGGGATCTATGGGCAGAGTTGGAGCGTGTGGGGATAACGCTGCGATGGAATCTTTCTTCGCTCTTGTACAAAAGAACGTTCTTGATCGTGGCTCTTGGAACAGGCGCCGTGAATTATCTGCCGCGATCACTCACTGGATTGAACGGACATATCACAGGAAAAGACGGCAACGAGCACTGGGTAAATTGACACCAATCGAATACGAAACAATCATGGAACCAGCCGCATCCCTTGCGGCCTAAAAATCAGAAGGAAAACTGTCAACCAAACCCTCAGCAGACCCCTGGTATTGGAATCCTTGGTCGGTGTGGACTACCAGACCCGGGCCCGGCTTAGCCTTGTTCAAAGCCTTGCGGAGACTGGTGTTGGTCAGTTCAAGATTGGCTGATTTCCCGACCGTGTAGGAAACGACTGAGTGATCGAACAAGTCGATGATTGGTGAGAGATAGATCTTGGACGATCCGAGACGGAACTCGGTAACGTCAGAGACCCATTTTTGGTTCGGGCTAGTAGCAGTGAAGTCGCGGGCTAACACGTTTGGGGCAATGGTCGATAGTGTGCCTCGGTAAGAGTTATAGCGTTTCTTCTGACGGACCAGGCAGGTCAGTCCTTCACGCTTCATAAGCTTGGCGACGAGTTTACGAGAGACCACCAGGCCCTGGCGGTGTAGGGCGAGTCGGATCCTACGGTGACCATACCGACCGCCCGAAGCTTCAAAAATTGTTCTGATCTTGGCTCGAAGATCAGCATGTTTATCTGGCTGTCCTAGGCGGGCTTGATGGTAGTAGAACGTTGATCTGGCCAATCGCGCTACCCGCAAAAGAACATCGAGATCATGATGGGACTTGAGTGTAACGATTACTCGAGCTCGGTCTATTGCTCGTTGTTCATCAAGTCCCTTAATGCTTTTAGGTAGGCGTTCTCCGCTTCTAAGTCCCTGATCCGTTGTTCAAGTTCCTCAGTTTGAGATAACACCCTGGGACCGGTCTTAGGTCGCCTGCCCTTAGGCTTAGGGCGCAAGCCGTCTTCGCCTTGGTCGCGATAGATCCGCACCCAGCTCGTCACCACGTTGACAGAAGCCAATCCCAAGTCCTGCGCGATACTCATCCGGGTCTTGCCGGCCAGAAAGCGTTGAACAGCATCACGTTTGACTTCAAAGGTAAAACTCGCTTATGTGACTTATTCACAAGAACAAGCCTGCCATGAATACGCCACCGATTATAGAAACGATCGCACGGCTTGAAACTCAAGCCAAGGTAAGAAGCAGCCGCTGCGGCACCACACCCCTGCTCAAACAAAGCAACTAAACGCGTCTGATCAGACTCAGTCAATGAAGATAAAGAAGAAACCATGAAAATGTCCCCCGGAAAAAGAAACTGAATAATCCAGTCCAACTTCCGGGGGACACTTCATAAGCGACATGCTCCATTAAAGGCCACGCGGTCTGCACACTCAGTACAATGGTGGCGCTACCTGCCGCTGGCAGGCTGCGCATCAAACAGTGAGGATTGACGCCATGAAGAACGCCTTGGGTTTCGGTTTAGGGACGCTGGGGCGCGACATGATGTACGGAATGGTGTCGATGTACCTCATGTTCTACCTCACCGACGTCCTGGACCTGTCGACCGGTGCGCTCGCAGCGGTCACCGTCGTGCTGGTGCTCATGCGGATCTTCGACGCCGTGAATGATCCGTTTATGGGTTACGTCGTCGACAATACGCGCACGCGGTGGGGCAAATTCAAACCGTGGATCACGATCGGCGCATGCGGATGGTGCATTGGCACGGTGCTGCTGTTCACCGACTGGGGGGTGCGAGGCTGGCAATTCATCACGCTGTTCATCGTGGTCTACCTGGTGTTCGAGGTCGCCTACACGATGAACGACATCTCCTACTACGGGATGATGCCGTCACTGACCCGCGACAAGGCTGAGCGTGAACGCATCGGAGTGGTCACACGTATCTGCGCGAACATTGGCCTGTTCTCCATCGTTGTCGGCATCGTGCCGGTGACTCAGTGGCTCACAGGTGTGCTGGGGGATGCGCAGCGTGCCTGGCAGCTGCTGGCGATCGTGCTGTCGATCATTGCGATCGCTTTCCAGTCCATCACGCTGATCTTTGCGCACGAGACCGTGCATGTGAAGTCGGAGTCGACGCCGCTGCGCGAACTCGTCAGCGTCATCTTCAAGAACGATCAGCTGCTGTGGGTGTCGCTGACGTTCCTGCTGTATATGTCCGGCTACACCCTGCTGACCAGCCTGGGCCTGCATTACTTCAAGTACCTGGTGGGAGACGAAGGCAAGTACCCGGTTTTCGCGCTGGTTCTGGGCGTGACCCAGTTGGGCACGCTGCTGGTATTTCCCTTGATTTCTGCCCGCATGCCGAGGCGACAGGTCTTCACCCTGGGGTGCGGCGCTTCCGTCGTGGGATACGTGGTGTTCATCTGTGCCGGCAGCAACATGGCCGTCATTTTGTGCGCCGGGTTGTTCCTGTTCTTCGGGGAGGCACTGTTCCAGGTGCTGCTCATGATGTACATCGCGGACAGTGTGGAGTACGGCGAATGGAAGCTGGGGCGGCGCAACGAGTCCATTACTTTTTCCCTGCAGCCCTTCATCTATAAGCTGTCCGGTGCAATTTCTTCGGGCCTGATGGGTATCTGCCTGATCTGGTCGGGTGTGGAGAGCGCCACCAGTTCTGCCGATGTCGCCGAGTCGGGCACGTGGATTTTCCGGCTGTTCATGATGGTCGTCCCCCTGATTCTGACCGTCGCGGCGTTCCTGGTGTTCCGGCACGGCTATCGCATTGACGAAGCCACATACAGTTCAATTGTCGCAAGCCTGCAAGACAGTGAAAAAACCAGCACACCCGAGGAGGAAGCACGATGACCCGACACCCTGTGCGCACCCTCGGTGATGTGTACGACCACCCTGTTGGACGCGACGTCCTGGACAAGATCGCGTTGCAGATTGGAGTGTCGCCCTCGTTCATCGTGAACCCGCTGACGCGCCGGCTCCCATTGACGGTTCTGGATCGCGTGGCTGGGCGAGCAGCGCCGGGACTGGTCGCGGCGCTCACGGATTTGTTGGAGATGAATCCCGACCGGCTCGATGACGCCGACACCCACACCGAGGGACAGTCCGAGCCCCCCTGGTGGCAGGGCGCCGTTTTCTACCAGATCTATCCGCGCAGTTTCGCAGACTCGAACGGCGACGGGATCGGTGATCTGCGCGGCATCATCGGCAAACTTGATTACCTTCAAACACTGGGCGTTGACTGCCTGTGGCTCTCCCCCATCTTCGATTCACCCAACGATGATATGGGCTATGACGTGCGAGATTATCGCGCAGTCATGGATCTGATGGGGTCGATGGAGGATCTGGACGAGCTCATCGAACAGGTTCACGCGCGCGATATGCGCATTATTTTGGACCTGGTTGTCAACCACTCCTCCGCCGAGCACGAATGGTTCCAGGAAGCGCTGCGTGATCCAGACGGCGACAAGGCGGCGTACTACTTCCTTCGTGAAGGCTCTTCCGACGCGCCGCCCAACAACTGGGTGTCATTCTTTTCCGGGTCGGCCTGGCGCTGGTTTGATGACATCAAGCGTTGGGGCATGCACCTGTTCGCACCCTCGCAAATGGATCTGAACTGGGACAATCCTGCGGTTCGTCGCGAAGTTGCCGACATTGTGCAGTTCTGGCTGGCTCGAGGCATCGACGGTTTCCGCATGGATGTCATCAACTACATTTCGAAAAACGCGGGCCTGCCCAATGGCGTGCCGGCAGTGGGTGAGCTGGTCGGTTTCACCGGCATCGAGCGCTACTTCATCGGGCCTCATCTGCACGATTATTTGCGTGAGCTGAGGTCGGCAGGCTTCACACGACCGGACGGCTCCCACGCTCTCATGGTGGGTGAAACACCGGGGATCGGCATCGAGGTAGGTCGCCTTCTGACCAATCGGCAGCGTCGCGAAATGGATCTGATCTTCAACTTCGACGTCCTTGAGCCCCCCGGAAAGATCCGTTGGGATGACTACCGCTATCCTCCCGCCTACTTCCTGGATTTCTATCTGCGCTACCTGCGCCGTCTGGGGCCCAGCGACCAGATGGCAATTTTCGCGGAGAATCACGATAATCCGCGCATCGTCAGCAAGATCACCCTCGATCCGCGCTGGCGCGGTGCGGTGGCCAAACTGATCGCCGCGATTTCACTGACCCTGCCCGGCACGCCCTTCATTTTCCAGGGGCAGGAGCTCGGCGCAGTCAACCAGAATTTCACCAGCCTCGACCAGCTTCGCGACGTCGAATCACTGAACTATTTCCGCGAACTCATCGACGGCGGTGCGGCGCGCGATGAGGCCTGGGACCGCATCCTCGCTGGTTCACGCGATCATGCGCGCGTCCCCATGCGCTGGACTGTCGAGGGTGGCTTCACGACTGGCCAGCCGTGGATTACGGGGACCGACATGGAGGCGGGATGGAGCGCCGCCGAACAGCTGGACGATGAGCATTCGGTTCTGAACTTCTACCGCTATCTGATCAGTGTGCGCCAGTACTTTGCACACGATGACTTCACGCTGCTCACACGCAGCGGGCACTATGCAGCGTGGACGCGCGGGCACTACCTGGTTGAGGTCAACTTGTCAGAGCGAACGATCAGGCGTCCCCTGAGCGTGAGACGGATGCCCGGCCGAACTGTGATGACATCACTGGGATCAACGGTTAGGAGCGAACGCCCTCGTCCCGATGAGTTGCCGCCGTACGGGGTGCTGATCCGCCTGCTCGACTAACACTCAGGAGCGATCCGCGATCCGGCACGTGGGCATCTGAGACCCATACTCGCCACGGCAGGATCTTTCGATTCTGTGCCGCTCCGCCGGTGCAACTCCGCCTCCGCCGCGGCTATGCACATACCCCTAGATTTAAGTCCCTGGCATGCACATACCCCTAGATTCACAAGTGCTTTGTACACATACCCCTAGTTTTGGGGCCCTGTATGCACATACCCCTAGATTTAAGACCTCGAGCCCCGAGCAGTGAAATCCGTACGCACTCTGACCAGCAAAAATAGAAAAATGCCATAACGAGGAGCCGTTAGATCTAGGGGTATGTGCACGCGAGCGCTACTTTTTAGGGAGATGTGCACGAGGCGGAGACGATCACACCACGCTCGCGCCATAAGCGGCCCGGTCCCAATCTGCAACCGACTCAACCGCGGGGCGAGGATACCCTCGACGACCTCCGTCACAGAGCAAAGGACATTGCGCGCGACACGGTCGGGTGCACAAAGGTGAAGCCAGCTTCTTCCAGGACGCGCGCATGTACACGCTGGTCGGCCATCAGTAAGGAATCGGCGGCATCACGCGTGAGCGACATGCGCAGCGCCCACTTCGGAACCGGGAGCCAGAAGGGGCGGCTCAGCCGATCAGCCAGCTCAGAGCCAATGTCATTCATGGTTGCCATTTCGGGCGCCGTCAGGTTGATCGGTCCGCCAAGGCGTTGGTCGATCACGCATCGCAATGCGCGCACCTCATCAATCAGAGAGATCCACGGAATATGCTGCTGGCCATCTCCCAGTGGCCCACTCACGCGCAACTTCGTCAGAGGAATCAGCGGTTTCAACAGGGCTTCACGGTGGATGATCGAGGATGTCCGACACCTCGCCACGGTCGTCACGTCTTCAGACTGCCGCGCTTCATCTTCCCACGCACGACAAATCGACGCCAGATAGGTGTCACCGCTACTCGACCCTTCATCGAGTTCTTCGCCGGGACGATCCCCATAAATACCCACGGCCGATCCGGCCACAAACTGCGGCGCACCCTGCCCGATCTGTGCCAATGCCTGAGCAACAGTGCGGGTGGGATCCACACGCGAATGCAGCAGCGTCTCACGGTACCGTTTCGTCCACGGGAAGGACGCGATGCTCGCGCCGTTCAATGTGACAACGGCTCGAGCACCCTCGAGCACGCGAGGGTCAAGCGGGGCTGAGCCGGGTGCCCACTGCACTTCGTTCGCGGTACGCGCCGGACGCCTGACCAGCGCAATCACCCGGTACCCGTCTTCGTGCAACGATCGCGACAAGGTTCGACCGATCAGGCCTGACGCGCCGGCAACAACCACAGTTTCCTGTACCATCAGCGCTCATGCTACACGACGGTTCGTGCTCGGTGGAGACGATCGACCACACGACTCAGACGCGCGCTGCGATAATGACCCCATGACTTCACAACCCCTTCTCCACGCCGACGGAAGGCCTCCGCGTCCTGATTGTCGATGACGAGGTTTCTCTGGCCGACCTGCTCTCCTCGGCACTGCGATACGATTGGTTCCTACGCATACGCTCCTACGTGAACTCACACTCTGCAATACTTACCGTTCATTTACTTTTCAAACGATCGATAATAAGGAAATTCTCTCCAGAATCTGCCCAGACTGCTATGATTTTTCTGCATCCCATCTAGACTTGATGACATTCAGTGCGGGTTTTCACAGACGCCCTCGTCACTGCACAAGGACGATAAGACGCCGTGGCGCTTCACACACGATGCCCATCGGGTGGCAATGGGACTCAACAGATTCTTTAACTCAACTGTGAGCGCCCGACTATCCCGTCCGTGCTCACTGACCTACGACGTTGCGATGCCATCAGTCGGCAACGCAACAGGCGAAAGGGCTGAAAACGCCATGAAATCTCACTTCACAGTGCGTGCCAGAAAAGTCGCGGCGCTGCTCGGGGCGTCGATCGTAGCTGCCACAGCGTTTGTTGTACCGATACAGCAGAGCAGCCAGGCTGCAGAGCGACCATTCCCCAGTTATGAGCTGTCGTACCAACGCATCGTTGGACAGAAAGATCCAAATTTCAATCCTGAGACCGATGAGGGGGACGGATGCATTCACTCAGCAAATCCGGAGCTGGCGCCCCTCCCCTTCTTTGGCTTCGAATCGGCCGCCATCAACCAGTGTGACGGCATGCGCGTAAAAGTTCGGTGGTTCTACGACAAGAGCCTTGATTCCGAAACTACTGCTCCTACGCTCGAATTCCGCTTCGGCACGACGTGGCAGTACACGCAGGTCGATAATCCCGATTCCAATGCGTATATCTGGAAGCCCGTGGAAAATTTCCTTTACGACGGGCAGCCAACCGACATTTATAAGGCCGACGATCCGGTGGTCAAGGACAGCAACGGCAATTTTGTGCGTATGCACAACGGCAAGGGGTTCTACGAGCCTATTCACTTTGTCTTTGAAGACACCTTCGGCCCGGGCGTTGAGCACACCATGCAATACGACGTCTATTTGCCGTACAACGCTGACTGGGGCGGCATGACTTTTGGCACCGGGTCCACGGGCGACACACACGGCGGATCGATCGGCGCGAAGGCGAACGGTATGACTGTGCCGATCGCTGCGAAAATGGATGTACGCTACGTCCTCGACTCCGAGTATCGTGCAGCTCGTGGTTTTCCTCAGGCATCCAGCAGCTCGACCGATGAATCCCAGTCGGCAGGTCTTCCGAACGAAATTGTTGGCAAAGACGAAGTATTGAAGAACCAGTATACGGCACGCCCACAAGCCGGATGGGGTCGCCAATTGGAGGGCTCAACCTACACAACGCTTGACTGCCTTGAAGCTGAAGGTCAGCAGCTTACCGAACTTGCCAATTCAGTGCCGATCAACAAGATTTACCCGAACCTGAATTCTGACGCGGCTGTTCCGCTCGAGGCAGCGTCGGGTACTGCGTTCTTCGCACGATATCCCTACCAGTATTACCTCACCGGCGGACGGACGTGGGACTCCCTTTCGGGGCAAAGGTACATGAATCTCAATTCTGAGACAGGGGAATTTGAGCCATTCACCGATAAAGATGGTAATCAGCTCGTTTTCCCATATAAGCCGACGCCGCAGTCCCTCATTGCCGACATTCCGGGATACAAGTATGTCGGCTTCGACCTGCCGACGATGAAAAACGGCGCATATAAGGGCCTGAGCAACAGCGACCTGCCTGAATACCAGGACGGCCCGAACGTGGCGGCCAGATATCACAAGTCGAATGAAAAGACTCAGCACTTCTACTACACCTATGAGAAGATCAAGGGAGCGTTCAACTTGTCGAAGGTGAGCACGCTCGATGAGACTCCCATTGCCGGAGCTGAGTTTGAGCTCTACCAGGTTGTCGATCCCACGGTCAGTGCCTGCGGCGTGCAACCGGATCTGACCGATACGAGTACGGTGAATATCTGCCCGCTCAAGAACGGCGCTGAAGACACTGCCTCCAAGTGCAGCAAGACGGTTCGCCGCATCACGTTAGACAACATGACTGACGGCAAGATCATCACTGACGCTGAAGGTGCTTATGCGGCACCTCAACAGTCACTGGCGTCTGACACCACCTACCTGCTCAAGGAGGTTGCTGTTCCCGATCCCTACCGCATCGACAATGCGTGGACGCAGTTCAATGTTCCGTTGCAGACATCTGACGACCAGGCTGTGTCGACCCCGACGGTGACAGTCAAGAACCCCGGACCGGTTCCTCCGCCGGAAGTGCCTCCAACACCGCCGACGAAGACCCCGCCCAAAAAAGTTGTCCTGTCGAACACAGGCGCCAACGCTGCAGATCTTGCGGCTGCGTGCGTCGCCTTGGTGGCTGCAGGTGGCATGACGCTGATGCTTCGTCGCCGCTCGTCCAAGTAGCTATTGCCGAGGGGGTTGTCGACTGACCGCCCCTCAACGGCATCGCTCAATATCGGCCGGGTTCGTTACTTTCACGGTAGCGAGCCCGGCTTTCATATCTGCAGATCATGATTCGCAGCATCTGGAGGTCACACATCCGCACAATGCGCCCCACACTGATTCATTCGGCACGCCCGTCGGGCGTTGCGTGATGCAGACCTGACTGCTGGACGCCGGAAACAGCGGCGCATTATCACGCTTCTTCGTTGATGCTACGCAAGAAACATGGAGCCAGAGACCTCGCATTTGATAAGGGGCGAGATCGCGGCGGGAGGGGTCTGGTTAGGCTTTTGCGTTGACTAGTTCAATGCGGGGGCGGCTTTTGTGCAGCGAGATGGTGTTGGCTCTTCCATCGCTCAAAGTACATGTAAAGACACATGAAATATCTAATGAAGAGATAATCCTGAATTTACATGCAATATCACCCTAAAAACAGCTGGTTTGTGGGAAACTTGGAGGCGTTACGTTCGAGGTTGAGGGAGGCCGTGGTGGCAAAGCGACGCAAGGTTCCGATGCGCTATATCAACATCGGAGATCTCTCGCGCGGTCAAGCATCACGCCTGATCAAAGCGGTAGCTGAAAAGGATGAGTCTGCATTTGTTATGCGCTATGGCAAACCAGTTGCCGTCGTGATCTCCAACGAACGCTACGAACGACTGATGAGTGAAGGAATCGACCCGAGTGAGCACTAATAAACTTTCCAGCCACGTGTCATTGATCTGGAATATCGCAGAGATCCTGCGCGGCGACTATAAGGAACACGAATACGGCGATGTCGTCTTGCCTTTCACTGTGCTGACTCGACTCGATTCCGTTCTGGTGGACACCAAACATGCAGTCCTCGATATCAAGGCCACCTCACTGCCGGAGGAGATCAAAGAGCTGCAGTACGCGAAGGCTACAGGCTATCCGTTTTGGAACACCTCAAATTTCACCCTCAAGACCTTGCTGGACGACCCGGACAATCTCGAACAGAACTTGAGCTACTACGTACAAGCGTTTGCTCCTGCCGCACGGGAGGTGATGGAGGCGTACAACTTCTACAACGTCATCGAACGCCTCGACAAGGCAAACCTGTTGTTTCAGGTGCTTTCCGAATTCACGTCCTCGAAAGTCAACCTTCACCCGGACGTAGTCAGCAACGACCAGATGGGCTACATCTTTGAAGAGCTCATTCGCCGGTTTTCTGAGCTTTCGAATGAAACCGCTGGTGAGCATTTCACCCCACGTGAAGTCATTCAACTCATGGTCAACATTCTCTTCAGCCCTGATGAGGACTCTAATCGGATCTGCACTGATGGCGCGATGGCTTCCCTCTACGATCCGGGGGTGGGCACGGGTGGCATGCTGTCGATTGCATCCCAACACGTCGCGGACATGAACAAAACGGCGCGCCTCGAGGTGTTCGGTCAGGAGCTCAATCCGCAGACCTATGCGGTGGCGAAGTCAGACATCATGATCAAAGGCGAACGCCAGGAGCGCATCTACCTTGGTAACTCACTGACGAGCGACCAGACCAAAGGCATGAAGTTCGATTACATGCTGTGCAATCCACCGTTCGGGGTGAATTGGAAGAAGTACGCAGACAAGATCCTCGACGAGGCCGAGCGCGACGGCTACCAGGGTCGCTTTGGCGCCGGGACGCCGCGAATATCAGACGGTTCGTTCCTGTTCTTGCAGCATATGATCTCCAAAATGCAACCGTACGATCCTGGCGACCCGGTTAACGCGCCAGGATCTCGGATCGGCATCGTATTCAACGGCTCCCCCCTGTTTACCGGTGGTGCTGGTCAGGCCGAGTCTGAGATCCGACGTTGGATTCTTGAAAATGATTGGCTCGAGGCGATCATCGCGCTACCAGATCAGATGTTCTACAACACCGGAATCCTCACCTACGTGTGGGTACTCTCCAACCGCAAAGAACGCCGCCGTAAAAACAAGGTGCAGCTCATTGACGCCACCAACTATTTCCAGCGGATGCGCAAACCCCTTGGCGAGAAGCGAAAAGAACTCAGCAAAGACAACATTGACGACATTACCCGCATCTACGGTGCGTTCCAGGAAACTGAAGAATCCAAAATCTTCGACACCGAGGACTTCGCCTACCATGAAGTCACCGTCGAACGCCCCCTGCGGCTCAGTTTCCAGGCCACACCCGAGGCCATCGAGACGCTCCAAGAATCCAAACCTTTCACCTCGATAGCCACCTCGAAAAAGAAGGCCGAACCGGCACGTTCCCAGGAAATTGAGAAAGGCAAGCACCTACAAGACGCAATCATCGGCACCCTGAAAGGGCTCGGCTCTGAGCGGGTGTTCCTCAACCGAGACGAATTCATTGACTTGCTCCGTGAGGGCATCAAAGAGCGCGGCCGGAAGATCAGTCTCCCTGTGCTACGCAAGATCGTGGAAGAACTCGGCGTAAGGAACCCGGACGCGGGCATCTGCCTCGATACGAAAGGCAAGCCAGAACCCGACTCAGGCCTGCACGACACTGAGCAGATCCCGTTCCGCGAAGATATCGAAGCCTACTTCCAGCGCGAAGTCATTCCCTACGCCCCCGACGCCTGGATCGACCATACTAAGACCAAAATCGGCTACGAGATACCCTTCACCCGCTACTTCTACAAATACGAAGAACTAGGCGACCCAGTGGAAACCCTCACCGAAATCCAAGCCCTCTCCGCAAGCATCCAAGCCGACATCGCCAAACTCTTCAGCGAGCAGGTGAACAAGTGAAGCCGCCGAATTTGTCATGGCTTAAACATCGCCCAACCGAATGGAGGGTTGTCCGATTAAAGAACCTGTTTTGTGAACATAAACATAAGAACCATGGGTTAATTGAAACTAATCTCCTGTCTCTCAGCTACGGGCAAATTGTACGGCGCGATATAAACCAGCGTGGCGGCCTCTTGCCGGAATCATTTGAAGGCTACAACATAGTCGAACCGGGTGACATCGTCCTGCGACTCACAGATCTTCAGAATGATCAAAAGAGCTTGCGAACAGGACTTGTACGAGAACGAGGAATCATAACTTCAGCCTACTTGGCACTGCGGCCGCGAAACCGCGTTAATGCTCCATATTTCGAGGCACTTCTTAAGGCATATGACTTTCGCAAAGTGTTTTATTCAATGGGAGGCGGAGTCCGTCAAAGCCTGACTTTCGCCGACGTTTCAAGCCTTCCCCTACTCGTGCCAACTGGCGAGGAGCAATCAGCCATTATTAACTTCTTGAGTTACAAGACTGCTGAGATTGATGGGCTGATTGGGAAACTGACTCGACAGGTGGAGTTGTTGGAGCAGTATCGACGTGAGTTGATCGCTCACACTGTGACTCGGGGACTGGATCCTGACGTGCCGATGAAAGATAGTGGCATCGACTGGTTGCCCCGTATTCCTGATCATTGGGAGGTGGTTGCAGGGAGACGTGTATTTACGAAACTCCAGCGGCCGGTTATAGCAGGCGCTGAGACTGTCACTTGTTTTAGAGATGGCATCGTAACTTTGCGAAGGAATCGGCGAACTGAGGGATTCACAGAGTCCCTGCAGGAAATCGGGTATCAAGGTGTCGAAGTTGGCGACCTGGTAATTCACGAGATGGATGCGTTTGCGGGTGCTATAGGAGTTTCCGATTCTGCTGGCAAGTCCACCCCGGTTTATTCCGTATGTAGCATTCAAAATGGTGGTAGCGCACACTTCTATGCCTATCTACTTCGACACATGGCTGGTGCCGGATATATTGATGCGCTCGCTCGGGGAATAAGACAGCGTACTGTTGATTTTCGATTCAAAACCCTAGCTAGCCTTTCTATTGCCGTTCCACCCGTTGCAGAACAAGGGCGCATAGCAGACTTCCTTAATAAGAAGTCCAAGGAAATTGATTCGACGATTGCGGGCATCAAGAAACAGATTGAGCTTTTGGGTAGGTATCGCAAGCAGGTTATTAATGATCTGGTGACGGGCAAGGTTCGTGTGGAAGAGGCGGTGTGATGGATACGTCTGAGCGCAGATTTGAAGACGAGATCGAGTATTGGTTGACTCACGCCGGCCCGTTCGAGCACGACCGCTACGAGTCAAAGTCGCCCTCGGGGTATGACAGGCAGCTGGGCTTGTATCGTGAGGATCTGCTGGATTTTGTGCGGGAAACTCAGCCTCAGCAGTGGGAGCGCCTGGAGCGTATTCATGGGGCGAAGGCTGGCGAGAAGTTCTGCAAGCGGGTCGCTCGAGAGCTTGATCATCGTGGCGTGGTCGAAGTGTTGCGTCGTGGCGTAGAGGACCTGGGAGCCAGGTTCAAGTTAGTATTCTTCGCTCCCGGTTCGGATTTGAACGAGCTACTGGCAGAGAAGTACTGGGCGAACCGGATGACAGTAGTGCGCCAGTTGCACTATTCGACGAAGAATGAGAACTCAGTGGATACCGTGCTGTTTGTCAATGGTATCCCGGTGGTGACATTGGAGTTGAAGAACCAGCTGACTGGCCAGACGTATCGGGATGCGATTGATCAGTACAAGCGTTCACGCCCTGCTACTGAGTTGTTGTTTGAATTGAACCGGCGCGCAGTGGTGCATTTCGCTGTCGATACTGACGAAGCATGGATGACTACGAAGCTCGCCGGGATGGATACCGTGTTCTTGCCATTCAATCGTGGATACAAGAACGGTGCTGGTAATCCGCCTGTGCCAGGTAAGTACAAGACGTCTTACTTGTGGGAGGAGGTACTGGCGAAGGATTCCCTGCTCGACATCCTTCATCGCTTCGTCCAGTTCGTCCCCGATGAGTCCGACCGACGCAAAGACAAATTGATTTTTCCGCGCTATCACCAGCTTGATGCGGTGCGTGCCCTGGTGGCTGATGCGAAGGATTACGGTGCTGGCAAGAATTACTTGGTGCAGCATTCGGCTGGGTCGGGTAAATCGAACACGATCGCCTGGCTAGCCCATCACCTGTCGAATCTGCATGATGATCAACAGCGCGCGGTTTTCGATTCCATCATTGTGATCACTGATCGACGAGTGCTGGATAAGCAGCTGCAGGACACTGTTTTCTCAATGGATCATACTGCTGGCGTGGTGGTGAAAGTTGATAAGAATTCCCATCAGCTCACCGGCGCCCTTGCCGACGGGGTGAAGATCATCATCTCGACTTTGCAGAAATTCCCGTTCGTTGACGTGAGCAAAGTAGCTACGGCAGGTAAGCGGTTCGCCATCATCGTGGACGAGGCGCACTCGTCCCAAACTGGCGAGGCGTCGGAGAAGTTGAAGCAGATTCTTGCAGATACCGTTACCGCGGGTAAAGACTCCGAAGAAGATCTCCTCGAGCGCTACGCGGCTGCCGAGGCGCAGGTTGAAGCCGAGCAACTCGAAATTGATGAGCAGATCGCTGAAGAGCTCCGCACACAAGGACGCCAAAAGAACCTCTCCTTTTTCGCGTTCACGGCGACACCGAAGCAGAAGACACTCGAGATCTTTGGTACGCCGGTACTGGATGCAACTCCGCGTCCGTTCCACGTGTATTCGATGCGACAAGCCATCGAAGAAGGCTTCATCCTGGACGTGCTGCAGAACTACACCACATATCAGACGTACTTCCAGATCGGCAAAACCGCTGCCGATGACCCCGAATATTCCACCAAGCAGGCGAATAAAGCGCTGGGCAAATATCTGAGCCTTCACCCTTATAGCCTTCGGCAGAAAGCCGAGATCATTATCGAACACTTCCGCGTCAATGTTGCCCACAAAATTGGCGGTAAGGCCAAGGCGATGCTGGTGACTGGGTCTCGCCTGCACGCAGTCCGCTACTACTTTGCATTCCGTGACTACATCAGACAGAGAGGATACACGGATCTCGGCGTATTGGTCGCATTCTCCGGCACCGTCGAGGAAGAAGGACTGGAATACACCGAAGAGCAACTCAACCAGATCCCCGAAGCAGAACTACCCGAGAGATTCGCTACCGGCGAGTATCAGCTGCTACTTGTTGCCGAGAAATATCAGACCGGCTTCGACCAGCCACTGCTGCACACCATGTATGTCGATAAGAAACTACACGGCGTCAAAGCTGTACAGACTCTGTCGCGAATCAACCGCATGTACCCGGGCAAGACCGACACATTCGTGCTTGACTTCGTGAACACTGCTGACGATATCCAAAAGTCTTTCCAGGACTACTACATTTCCACTGGTATCACTGAAGAGACTGACCCGAACATCGTCTACGACCTGTACCACTTCCTTGCCTCCTACCACCTGTGGACGGACAAGGAAATTGAAGGCTTCACGAAAGTGTTCTTCACGCAGCAGACGAAGCAAACCAATCTGGACTTCAGCCGCCTAAACGCCTATCTGGATCCTGCAGTTGCACGATTCAACGATCTCGAGGATGAAGACAAGCTTGAAGTGCGAGCACGGATGAGAAAGTTCAACCGTAACTACGACTTCTTGACCCATATCATTCGATACGACGACGAGCGACTACACCGATTTGCCGCCTACGCCAAACTCCTCGTCCGTAAGCTCCACATCGATGGTGACCCCGCCCCCCCATCTGGAGGACGAGGTTGCACTGCAGTACTATCGCATCCAAAAGGTCTACGAAGACTCCATCGACCTGATAGACGAAGAGGGACAACTGTCGAACAACCCCGACATTTCAGGCGCAAGCGAAGACGAGAAGGACAGCCTGTCAAACATCATCTCCAGGCTCAATGACCGCTGGGGAACCGAGTTCACCCACATGGACAAAGTCATCGAACAGCTCACCGAGGACATGGTCGAAGATGCTGAAGTCAAGGCTCGAGCCCATAACTCTCTGGACTTGTTCTCCATCGTCTACTCTGAACGGATCCAAGACATTGTTCTTGACCGCATGAACCAAAACCAAGACTTCGCAATCAAATACCTCTCAGATACTCAATTCAGAGCCGACGTCGACCGAGTCCTGCTGCCACTGATTCACGCACGCCTCAACAATAAGAAAGGCGAGAACATACCGCCGGAAAACCACGTATGACCAAGGCTAACGCAACCACGGCCTGATCAAATCCAATGTCACAGCGGACCCTTTATCGTTCGTGCTGACAGCTTGAGCAAGCTCGGCCCTCGTTCTTGCTAGAAGCGAGTGGGGGTGTGGGATCGTCGTGCGAATGGCGAACGTTTAGAAGGAGAGGCTCCAGTCTTCGGGTAGGCCCATGCTGGTCGGGCTGACCAGGGGATTCGTTAAGAACTCATTGTGGATAAGGGCAGCTACTTTGCTTGGCCAGGTGGTTCCGGGCGATGTCACTCGGATGAGGTTTGCCATGACTGTGATAACGCCGAAGATTTTCTCACTCTGCCCCTGGGGAAGTGTGATGAATTCCGGCAGGGTTCGTAGTGCCGCTGTCGGAGCGGGTGCAAAGGATTTATTCCATAGCCTTGCGTGGTGTGCGCAGTGATTGCGGACGATAGTGAGTTGTTCCATCCATCGCACGAGCGGAGATTGAAGTTTTGCTTTGCGTCGCTGGTGTTTCGACAGCATCCCCAAATTGATGATGATCCCAAGGTCTTCGGCGATGAGGCGCTGGTCGGCGGCAGGCAGACCTTCATAGAGACGCGATATGTCGGCGAAATCTAGTACCTCGGCCAGAACCCAGAACGGGAATTTGTCGTCATATTTGTCTCGGTAATGTCTTATGGCTTCGTTGCTGCGGCCTGCACGAGCCACACGTTTAGCTAGAGTTGACATCCATCTTTGATGGTCAAAGGATGGCCGAAACCGACTTGGATCGGTGTAGGAAAGTGGATCAGTTGTGACCAAGGCTTCCCCTACACGGGTACGCATTGCGATCTCTATGCGTTCCATACCATCATGCACGAGAGTACGAAGTTTCCGGTCCGATTCGTATAAAGATACCGCGTCGCTGAAACGCGTGCCCGACCGGAAAGCGTCGTCTCGAACACCATCATGAGTAAGCAAACGAGCGGGATACCAGTATGCCGATAGTCGGTAGTAACTGACGTAACGTAACCATCGGCTGGCAAGCTCAGGGTCAACTTCCATGCCCCGGGAACGTAACAACTTAATGTGTTGAGAAACTGTTGCTGCTTGCTTTATTGGCTCGCCCAATACGACTACTCCAACCTCAAACAGAGATCCAGCCCACTCCCGACCTAAGTCGGGGCGGGCTGAACGATTACTTCCATTATAACCGCACCCAGTTTCTGAGTGCCAACCAAAGCTGAAAATATGGGGTTAATGCCCGGATTGTGTGTACGCGGTGTTGGTTTTGTTCGGTGTGTCAGGGGTGTTAGCGCTGTGCACATGCTTTGAGAGCATGCATAGTCCATGGCGCTAGGAATCAGCCGTGTTGTCATCACGCCCGCTTAATATGAGGGCTGGCTTTCTTATACCCAAAAAACCTTGTCTAGCCAAGTAAAACACGAACCCGCGAATGGTCTGACAAGCGTGAACGTGAACTCGCCAACGCTCGCCGGATTCTAGACCCCAAGGGTATACTCGCCACACGCAACCTCAGCCTTATTAAATCCGGGGTCATTGTGGATACTTAGACGTCGAAAATGATAAAAGCCGCTTGAACCCTTGAACCCCTGTTGAGCAGGGGTTTTGTCGTTTCTGGGGTTGTTCGTTGGCTCGCTGGAGGTCCGGTGATCTGGTGCTCGTCGCCATGACGTCCGCGCGGCAGGGGCACGTTTCTGGTTGAGGGGGTCTGCGGGAATGCTTGCGTTAGCGGGTATCAGACGAGGGTGTTAGAACAAGAAATCTGGCATCGAGAAGGCTTCTGGCACGTTGTATCTGATTTCGTTGGCTTCTTTGCGGACGTTGATGTTCGAGCTTTCGAGGAGAATCGGGTTCAGGTGGGGTTTTCCTTCGTGAAGGAAGATTGCATTGGAGACGTTGATTCGAATGTAAGTGGCGCTCTCGCGGGTGAATCCGAGTCGTTGGAGAAGGATGGTTTCCTGTTTCGTTGTGCCGTACTCGACGTATTCGTACCAGTCGTTGTCGAACTGCTCTTTTCCGTGGACCTTCTTGTATTCGTTGGAGAATTTAAGAAAGTAATTCGATAGCTCAAAAAGGATTACTTGCTCAATAGCTTCAAGCGTGTCACTAAAAACAAGGTTTCGGTGTTCTTTCGAATCTAGGTAGCGATTCGGTTGCCGATTGATCCACACAATTCCAGTTTTCCGGTGATGCTCGATTGCACGATTCATGATGGAACGCAAACCGTGTCCCTCCATCCACTGCAACAGGAGGACGGTGTACCAGGACAGCATAGCGAGCTGGTCACTTCCCTTGGTTGTTCTCCCTAACGTCTCGGGATTGTAAATTCGCCATTTGAAGATTGAGGCAAGCCGCTGAAGAAACGCGAGGGTCTCGTCGTAACTGAACTTTCCGTTTGGAGAAAGTTGTGGATACTGGAGTCCAGCTTGGATTGCGTGCGTCAGCGCTTCTGCCTGGTCAACGGAGACATTGATATCGTCATCTTGTTGGCCTTCGCGTCGCGAGAAAGTAGCAATAATGCTGTTGGTAGCCTGTTCGTCAAGATAGTCAGAGAATTCTTCACGCACCAGGCTTTGACGTCCGGTAGTGATGTCGCGCAAGAGCATGAGACCGAATTTGCGTTTCATATCATAACGCTCATAGCTCTCATTCCCTTTGGAGAATTCGATGCGACCTTCCTGTAGATCCTTGACGACACCTTGCTTCATTTTCTTGCTGATAATTTGTGAGTCAGTTTGCACGGATAGCTTCTGTGCAGGAACGTTCGCTTGTAGGAGTTCCTTGGCCTTTTGCTCGGATGCAAGTTGGTTGCCCACGATGATGAATACGTTGCCGTAGAGGTTGAACTCGATACGCCCGACTCGGCCGATCAGGTTCTTGAAGTCGACTGCTGTCATTCCTGCTCTGCCGATTTTGTTGGTTGTGATGACGAGGTTGTCGGCGGGAAGGTTGACTCCTTCGAGGAGCGTGCTGGTGCAGAATAGTGTCGAGATTTTGCCTTCGCGGAACAGGCCTTCGATGCGTTCGCGGATCGCTGGCGGGAGGTAGCCGATGTGGTAGCTGACGCCTCTACGGATGAGACCGCTGAGGTAGTAGTCCTCGTGGACGTCGCGTTCGATGTCTTTTGCGAGAGCGTCCAAGTCTTTATCGTTGAGGTCTGCCAAACCCTGGGCATAGTCACGCGCCGCTTGCACTGCGTGATGTCGGGCAGAATGAAACACGATGGTTTGCCCACGATGATCTGAACCTCGTGATGATTCACTAACAAATCGGGTTACGCCCTGTGCGGTAGCGTCCTGAGCTTGAAGTGAGGCTAGGTGCGTGAATTCTTGGGTGTGGTCGTTGTAGCTGGAAATGGTGTTCTCGTGCAGGTTGACGAGGTATTTGAATTGCGCGACTGGCGAATACTGGGTTGCGACCGCGTTGGTTTCATTTTCGTCAGAGTTTGGATCAACCAGCCTTAGGAATACCTCTGGGTTGGGAATGTTGGGTGAAGCGAAGATGAAGTGTGGTGGTCTGTGGCGGTGTTGAAGGATTGTCACGGTTTGGTAGTAGAACGGGGCGCGGCTGTTCTTGCCTGAGAGTTTGTGTGATTCGTCGAAAAAGACGTACTCGAATTCGATTGCAGGTTTGCCGATCAGAAGGTAAAGCAAGCGTTCTGGGGTGAGCACGAAGATGAAGTTGTGATCGCCTTCGAGCACGATGTCACCAGCGGCACTGACGATTCGATAGTTGTGCCGTTCAAGGTCTTCGCCGAGGTCAGCGATCAGTTTCGAGCGGGTCTCGTTGATCAGCGCTTTTGACGGCACGATGATCGCAAAGTTGGCTGTCACCCCGGATTTGATCTGGTTGGTGATGAAGGTGCGCATGATGAAGGACTTGCCCAGTGACGTTGGGGCCGAGAAGGAAAACTTGCCGTCGTTCAGGCGGTCGTAGATCTTCTTTTGCGGCGCGAAAAACTTCATCGACTTATCACCGGGCACGGTGAGGTATTCGGCTTGGTAGGCGTTGAATGCGGCGTCGAGGATGCCCGCATCGGAAGTCACACCCAACTGCTTCAGGCCTGGGTAGTTACCTAGCGTGGTGAAGATTGCAGGAACGTATGCTTTCGTTCGCGCGTCTTGTGGGTAGAGAATGTGGCACAGGAGCGCGATTTCTTGCGCCCACACCCTGTGTCGGTCACGATTGGTGGGGTGGATTGATTTCGACAGCAGGTCTGCGAATCGCAGGGCGGCTTCAAGATCCACGTCGTATGGGTGACGATCCGCCAGCCCCAATCGATGTAAGCCGTAGTTGTAGAGCAGGTTGGCGTACAGCTGTTTGAGGAATTCGTTGGAGTCGATGTCAGAAAATACGAGCTCGCCGACTGTTAATTTCTTGTCAGACATGGCTACCACCTGGCCCACCCACGAGCCCATCCATAATTGCGTCCGCGTCAACGTCTACTTCGTTGAGAGGCACAACGTAAATGTAGAACGAGTAGTTATCGAGGTTTCGGGTGTTGATCTCGTTGGCGATGATTTGGGCGTGCGCGGCGATATCTCCCTGCATTTTCTGATCGAGCGCAGCCCGATATTGCTGGTTGCCATAGTTCTTCGGATCGAGACCGATGTCGTAGCCCAGGAACATCGAATAAGCGGTATCAAACTCGGGTGCTCCACCCGGCTTCGGGATTAGCAGATCTTTGACGTAGTTTGCTGTTGCTGGGTCGAGGGTCTTGGTGAACACAGTTTGCTCGGCGAGCTGAACCTCGTCTGAGCGATTCTGTTCTATATCTACAACGCGGTCGAATGCTGCAGTGATGGCATCCCCAATGTTGCCGACCACGCTGGAGGTTCCAAACACGATGCTGCTGGTGGTTCGCTGACCGTCTGGTGTGAGTAGGTGGATGGCGTCACAGCGGCTGTGGATCTGGCCTCGGGCCTGGTTGAGCTCGATCTTGCTCATCACTTTGGGTGCTTCGAGGATTTGTTCGAGCAGGACGTAGAGCAAGATTTCACCTAACCCCATGCCGTCTTGTTGTGAACGCATCCGGTTTACCGCGTCGAGAGCAACTTCTTCGAGATCGTCTCGCTGTTTGTAGCCTTCGTATTCGGCGCGGGAGAAGACGTAGCGTCCAACGTTGCGTTTGAGGAACTTGACGAGGGCCGTGTGGTCGAAGCGGTTGTTTTGGATAGACAGATGGAACAGGCGTAACTGTTCGTCGTTTCGAAGACCTAACGTGTTCGAATGGGCCACTTCGGTGAACGTGGACGCGAATGTGTCGCCGCGCAGCGTTGGCGTGATCGTTGCCTGTGCCATCTCGTCTTCTCCCAAGAGGTGTCCTTCCCGCCTACAGCTTTTCGAGGATACGCACGAGCTCCGACAAAGTGATCGCCCCGTCAGGCGGAGTGACGCCATCTTCGAAGACCATGTAGTAGCGGTAGTCATTGCCAGACATGTTCGCCCACGCCCGGCCGAGCCTGATCTTGCGGTTAGAATCGTCGTTCTTCAAATGCTCGCCCTTGGACTCGATAACCACGATGGTGCCGCTAGCGGTCATCACGACGAAATCTGGGTAGTGGTTGAACGGACCGTTGAGGCAAAAGCCCTTGCGTTCAATGATCCGGTGCCACCAGCGAACGTTGTCCATTCCAGAGAAGCGACCAGCGAGTTCGAGCTCAAATCCGTTCATCTTGTCTTCGGCCTCATACAGGGAGCCACCAATGAGGGAGGAGGCATGAATGGGCTGGATCGCTTTCGGAAACGCGTATAACGCTTGAACATCAACGCGGCGGGTCTCGATATCCTCATAGAATCTCTTGACTTTGTGCGCTTCCAAAAGACCATCGATTTTTTGCTTGACCTTGCTTGCTACCGCATGCGGATGCTCTTGAAATGTCAGCAGCTGCTCGGTGCCAAACGCTTCAACCATCCGCACAATGTATGCGCGCAAGTCAGAGTCAGTGATCGAATTGATCGGTTTGATCCGATCGTAGATGGCGATTGCCGTGTTGCGTTTTTGTCCTTCGACGCTCAGTTTCGAGAAGTGTTCGCGCATGAATTTCTGATCGGTACTCGACATCCGGAAGGCTTTAGGAACCTCGGAGTCCTTTCGCACGTCGATCTTGTACATCTGCTCATCGGCCGTCGACAGGTCAATGTCGATGTCTTTCGTCTTTAAGTCAAAGTCACCGGCTAGTGCCTCGTGCTTGAGCTCGTTGTATCCCTCATGAGCGGTCGGGAACAATGCTGATCCGGGTTCTTGGATGACGAATTGGGGAAGGCGAAGGATTTCGATCTCGTCATCAAATTCGTGGTTGACGAAGCTCGTGTCCACAGCATCCTCCAAATCTGAAGGTACGAAGCCCTCACCCATCTGTGCAGCTTCTTCGACCTCCTGCTCATAGTCCGCACCCTGCTGAGCCGCCTGCTCAATCATCGAAGCAACCGTCGGATCCGCCGAAGGCTCTGGTGAACTAGCGGATTCTTCTCGCGCATCCAGATCAGCTGCAACCTGTTCTTCGTCAAACTCCAAGAACTCTTCAACGTCCATACCTTCCCCTGCGACTGGGGACGTTGGGGCAGGTTTGCTTGGCTGGTCCGTGCCAGTGAAGTCGAAAGCTACTTGATCGGCTGCACGGAAGTCACGCTTGGAGAATCCGGCACTGTTGAGCCCCGCAACGATCTGATTGAGCGTGGTCCCGAAATCGTTCGAGGAGGTCAACACGTAACTCATGTTCAACAACGTGTTCGGCTGCTTCCTGGCGTGGGGTTGGCGCAGAACACGGCCAAGGATCTGCTCAACATCGACCTGACTGGTCTTGTTCGCCAACGACGCCAAAATATAGGCGAAGGGGCAATCCCAGCCCTCCTTCAACGCGTTCACGGTGATGATGAACCTGATCGGGCACTCCTTGCTGAGCAGGTCAACGCCTTTAAGCTCGTTTACGTCGGCGGTCTTGATCGCGATCTGCTCTGCAGGAATACCCGCCTTGACGAGCTTGTCACGCAGCCGCTCAAACGAGGTAGCGTCCTCGCTCGTCTTCGGCTGAGCCTGAAACAACACGATTGGGCGAATATAAGCGCCACCACTTTCATACTGCTGTGTAGCAGCGATTTCTAGTGAACGACGCAGGTCGATCGCGTCTGTGACAACATCCTTTTGTGACGCCCGGTTGTATGCGATGACCGGAAGTTTGACCATGCTCTCGTTCTTAAGTGAGAGCGCATCCACATACGAGATCACGTTTGCTTGCCGCTTCGGGGTTGCGGTTAGATCAAGAATGAATGCAGGGTTGAAATTCGTGAGCATCTCCTGGCTCAACGTGCTCGTCGCGTGATGCGACTCATCCACGATAACGACGGGATTCAACTGGTTAATCACCTGGAACAGTGCAGTTTCATCCGCGTTCTCGATCGGCTGCTCCGGGGCACCAAACGCGGTCGCGAACGAGGCGAGATTCCCATTAGCTTGGTATGCCTTGCGTCCGTCCTTTGTTCGTGAGCGGAACGAATCATACGAGAGCACCATCACTGACAGCTGCTCAGCCACGGTCGACGGGCTGAAATTCTGCCCTGCCAGCAGCTCTTCTTTCGAATACACCTCAACTCGGCCACCAAAATCAGCGTTCAGCTTCTGTCTATACGGGTGCAAGGGATTCTTCAACGCAGCCAATGTCTGCGTCAAAATTGAATCCGACGGCACCAGCCACACCACAGCCTGTTTCCGCGTCGGCGGCAAAGCCTCAAATATCGGCTTCACCGACGCACAAGCCAAGAACGTCTTCCCACCACCAGTTGGAACCTTGTAACACACGTGCGGAACACCAACGATCACATTCTGGTAGCCCGGCATCTGCGGGGTGCCAACCTCAATCTGGCGAGACTCCCAAAACATCTTAAAAGCATCGCTCAGCGTAGGCTGCTCGTTAAGCTGCGTGAGGTAATCCTCTAGATCGGCGATCACCCGGTTTTGATACTTCTTCAACTCCATAACCAACACTCCTTAGAGACGGGTGATATCCCGAGGGATCTTCTTAAACGTGATATTCAGAGAGCGCAGCTCCTCATCAGACAACAAACACGTGTCGGCATAAATCACATACGAACTAGCCGCACACTCAGGAGGGATCGAAGCCAGATAGTCACGATCCAAAACCGTTGCCCGATCCGGCTCATACACGAAAAACAACGACGCATCCTCATGCCGTCCTAAGAAATACGGATGAGCACTGGTCGGATTCGAGAACGCCTGCCCTGTCTCGGTGAACCACACATACTCACGGACCCGCTCAAGAGGAACATCAGGATTCAAATCACCCTCAACAAGAAGCGGCGCGCCAAGCTCATAAAAGGAGAAGTCACCTCCCGTACCTCCTGTCCTATTCTTGCCAGAGCCGTACCCCTCGATGGCTCGCTTTACGCGTTCAGCTGTGACTTCGTTTGCGTAGTCTCCAAGTTCGACCAGAATAAACTTTCGGCTTCCATTGTCTGCTTGATTTGTGGCAAGCACTGCATGGGCGGTTGTTCCCGATCCAGCAAAGGAATCCAAGACTATGGAATCTTTGTTTGTTGCCTGTTCGAGGCAAAGCTGAATCAGCTCAATTGGCTTAGGTGTGTCAAAATCACGCCGCCCAAATATCTTTTTGACCTGAAGTGTGCCGGTCTCTGCCGAAAACTCGGAACCCATCCAAACAGATTTAGGCTTGGCGCGTCTCACTCCACCAAGATCTAGATAATCCTTTTGGAAAACGTCGAACTCGTCACGACCGCGAACCTTCTTTACCGTCAACTCGCCGATTCGTTCTCGGGCAGTTTCCCGACCCCAGCGCCATCGCCCGTCGGTTCCATCGGACAAGCGTGGATAAATTTCGATTTCTTCTTTTGACTGCGAGTTACCCAATTTGAGTTCACCAGTTTTGCGGTTATATGAAAACGGGTAGTACATGTTGGGTCGATCTTCGCGTTTTGCCCCTGCGCCGCGTTTCCTGAGACCTAGTTCACGATACCTTCCATGTTCATCTTCATGCCGGTAATCCTTGACGTACTCCTCGGGCAATGGAACGCCACGAGTGATGAAATCGACTCCACGATAGAAGAGGAGATGTTCATGGGCGGTAGCGACATACTTAGCGTCGCTACGACCCTTCCAGTTGTTCACCACGGCTATATCGGCAACAAAGCATGCGAGACCAAAGATCTCGTCGCAGATGAGGCGGAGGTTGGCTGCTTCATTGTCATCGACCGAGATGAAGATGGCTCCGGTTGGTGCGAGCAGGCGTTGGAGCAGGCGAAGCCTTGGATACATCATGCATAGCCATTTGTCATGGCGGGAGAGGTCTTCGCCTTCTTTGCCGACGACTTCGCCAAGCCATTTCTTGATTCGTGGGTCGTTGACGGCGTCGTTGTAGATCCAGCCTTCGTTGCCTGTGTTATAGGGAGGATCGATATAAATGCAGTCAACCTTGCCTTCGTACTTTGGTAGTAGAGCTTTGAGGGCTTCGAGGTTGTCACCATGAATAATCATGTTCTGTGAGCCGTTGTCCCCATCGTGTTGGCCGTGCTCGTCATATGAGTATTGGCGGTCGAGGACGCGGTAGGGAACGTCGAGGTGGTGGGTGATCACCTTGTCTTTGCCGACCCAGTTCAGTTCTGGCATTAGCGTTCCTCCTTAGGCTCGTGAGGGTTGTTGGGATGTGGTTCTTCTGCGGCTTGACCGGTGCGGACCCATTCGTCGATTTCTGAGAGTTTGAACTTCCAGACCCTGCCGACTTTATAGGCAGGGAGATTATGGGTTGTTATCCATTTCGTGATGGTTTCCCGGCGCACCCCGAGGTGAGTTTGCGCTTCTTTCATGGTGACCCAGTTTTCTAATTCAGCTTCGCTCATCGTTCCTGCCTTATCGCTTGAAGATCCGGGTTAATAACTGTGACATCGACATTGAAGGTCGCGCTTTCACGAGGGAAGCAGTTCTCGCCTTCCTGGTTGCGCATTTCCCAGTGGCTTGAGGCTGCTCCTTCGTAGCCTTGCGCCCGAAACGTGCAAGAAATCTTGATGAACCTCGCTGTCGCTGGTGGGCTGTCAGGAATGGCGATCTGTGTGGTGCCGACGGGTCGTAGTCGCGGGTCTGTTGGATTCGTACAGACGAGTGTCCGACTGGTCCAGTCGATGCTGCCCACGTTGCGCAGTGTCCAGGTGTGAGTGAACTCGGCCCAAAATCCTGGCTTGTGTTTTTGCAGTGCGGGCGGTTCCGTGACGTCGACGCGATCTCCTTGATAGAGCGGCTGCGGCACGGGGTTTATTTCTTCTGGTTCCTGGTCTTCAAGGCGAAGTCGGTAGCAGTGTTCAAGGACATCGCAATGGTTTGGATCGTGGATGATCGCGTCGAACCAATCTGTGAGTGCCCAAATGAATGCTTCTGGTTCGATAGTGAGGGTTGAGGGCAGTCCGGTGTCTTTGCCGACTTCTTGGCAGCGGTCGTCCAATGTGGCCCGTGTGCTTGGGAGGGGCGTCAGGTGGGTAAGAAGGAAATCATGCAACGATTTCTTGCTCACCTGTGTAGGAAATGATTCGTATTGCGGTTCGGAGATCGGTTTCGCTCCGGTAAAGATCTTTCGCGCGTACTCGTCGTCTAACCGCTCTGCACTGCCAGCGTGTTGGAATACGGCTTGGACAGATTTTGCCTGGTTAGTGATGGGACTCTTCCGCTTGTAAACAGCGCGACAAAACTCGGGCAAACCCATGTGCGTCACGCTCCTCTATGCCGAGTCCCAAACTAGTCCCAGAAGTCCCAGTTTTTGCTTCTCTCAACGATCTGAAGTCCCAAAACCACAGCGTTTGATGAGTATGTGAGCAAAACACGAGCCGACGAGACGAACAACTTCTATCTCATTATCGCACGCCGACTCGCGCTAACGCTCATGAACACGCATCAAGTGATGGTGGGTGTCGTAGCAAGAGCGAAGGAGGTGAAGCACATGGGGAGGAACCGTAAGCAGACGTCCGCGAAGGTGGCGTCCAAGGCGTCGAAGATTCTGACCAATGGCCGTTATGGCAAGGACTCGAAGTCTGTTGCCGCTTCGGCGTTGGCGCAGACTAAGCCGCTCAAGCGCGGCAAGTAGCCGTACACAGCCCACTCGGTTTCGACACAGTGCGGGCCGGGTGGGTGGGGACGGTAGCGCTGGTGGCCACCGGTACTGACGTTCTCCAAGCCTGAGCGTGATTGTTCGGGAGCTCATCTGGCGGATGAGCAAGCCCTATGGCGGGTGCAGGCCGTGGGGTTAGACAAACAAATCACTAGTGAGACCTGCTCTGGGAGCGCTCGGCGGGTCACCTCACCCAACCCTTCTTCACTGAGGGGTATGTGGGGTGGCTCGCCTTTGTCGTCTTCCAAGTAGTTCTCACCAGTGATCTGAGCCAAACAGATCAGGTCTCCAAATCACCGGGATTCCCGGAGAAATGGAGATCCTTCGATGAAGGTCACCTTCAGGCACGAAGCAGATAACAACAAGAACGAGTCCATCACTGACACTTTCGACTTTGACCCTGGCGAGTTCGCTCTCATGATCGCAACCGACCGCCAGCAACGCGCCGCCGCTACTGGTGTTCCGCTCGACCAGGTTAAGCCCTGCACACCGCAGAAGATTCTGGACGAGTTGTGGAACGCAGAAGAAACGGCCACGCATAAGGCGGTTCGCGCCGATCGCGGCAAGGGTAAGAAGAAATGTACGTGTGGGGCTGGGTGCGGTCCTCGACGTGGATGCCGCGTCCCGAACAACGCACCGTTTTCGTATGAGCAGATGCTCGAGATCGATCTTGACCCTGCTTCACCGGGTATCAGCGCTGAAGACCAGGTCATTGAACGTGAAGACAACGCCCAGCACGTCCTTGAGCTCAAGGTCATGTGTGGCGTCATCGCTGCTTTGGATCCTCAGCATCGTGAGGTGATGACGCGTCTGCTTGCAACCGACAAGCTCAATCAGGCACAGGTGGCGCGCGATATGGGGTTGACCCGTGCTCGGGTATCGCAGCTGGTGGCAGAGGTAAAACCGCTGATCCGGCAGGCGGTTGAGGAGGCCCGATTTAACACTTTCGGTGGTGTCGGCAGTGGGGTGAAGGGAGAAGCCAACCGGGCTGCTCCCACAAATGAGGAAGAAAGGTAAGCCCGATGGCTCGACATAGTCTCAAGCTTCATATTGCCCGGCATATCCCTGACGACCCCGGAATCGTCGCCACCAAGAATGTGACGCTGCGTGAACGGCTCATGCGCCTACTGCTTGGTACCCCACGCAAAGTCATGATTCTCGTTCCCGGTGACTCGGTCAAGCAGATCGACATCACCGAAAACAGCGACGATGACCTCATGGCCCTGGCTGATGCTCTCAAGGCGGGTGAATCCAAATGATGATGCCGGAAATTAACGCCTTCATTCGTGATGGAAATCAGACGATGCGGTCGCTCGCCGATTTGCTTGCGCGGGCTCAGCAGATCGTTGAGGAGAGCTTCGAAGACCACGCAGGAATGCCTGGTGAACGCCCGGAGCTTGCCTTGCAGATCAAGGAACCCTTCGAAACCATCCCAGCCACGCACGCCCAGCCAGAACTACTTGCGGACGAGCCAGAGGTTGAACCTGAACCGACGGTGACGTTGGAAGAAGTACGTGCTTTTCTTTCCGAGCTCTCAACGCAAGGTCACACGGCAAAGGTTCGTGAGCTGATCGTCGAGGCTGGTGCGGACAAGCTCTCAGCGGTGGATCCGGCGAAGTTCGGCTGGCTGCTGGATCGAGCGAAGGAGATTGCTGATGGCACCGTCTGATCACGCACTCCTCTCTGCTTCTGGTGCTCACAGGTGGCTCAACTGCACCCCCTCCGCTCGGCTCGAATCCGATGAGCCAGAATCCACGTCTGCGGCTGCCGAGCAAGGCACCGCCGCCCATGCACTGGCTGAACACAAACTCCGCAGGGCGCTCAAGCAGCGCTCGAAGCGGCCTGTCTCGGCCTGGATCGATGACGAGATGGAAACCTTGACTGACGACTACGTCGCCTTCGTCCAGGAGCACGTCTCGATCGCACGGGAGGCCTGTGGTGATCCGCAGGTGCTGATCGAGCAGCACCTGGACTTCTCCCATGTGGTGCCGGGAGGTTTTGGCACCGGGGATTGTGTGATCATCGCTGAACCCACCTTGCAGATCATTGATCTGAAGTACGGGCAAGGTGTGTTGGTTGAGGCTGAGCGTAATCCCCAGTTGATGCTCTACGCTCTCGGAGCCCTTCACACTTTCGGCGACCTGTACGACATCGAGCGCGTAGCGGTGACGATCTACCAGCCGCGCCGGGCGAACGTCGACACCTGGGAAATCCCCGTCACTGAACTCGAGCACTGGGCCGAAGCGGAAGTGAAACCGAAGGCTGAGCTGGCAGCGGCTGGCGAGGGCGAGTTTTGTCCGGGCTCGTGGTGTCAGTTCTGCAAGATTGCACCCACGTGTCGGGCACGAGCTGAAGCCAATCTTGCGCTGGCCAGGTTGGAGTTCGCCCCACCAGCAGAACTTAGCGATACAGAGATCGCTGACGTGCTGGCAAGGATTCCGCAGCTCAAAACTTGGGCGGCGGATGTGGAGGCCTACGCCCTGTCGAAGGCCGTCAACCAGGGAGTGGTCTTTGAGGGGTTCAAGCTCGTAGCCGGACGGTCGATACGCAAATACACCTCCGAAACCGATGTCGCTGCAGCGGCTGAGGCGGCTGGATATAGGGACATCTGGGATCGCAAGCTCATCACCCTCACAGCCATGGAACGCCTCATGGGTAAACCCGCCTTCAACGAGGTCCTCGGTGATCTCGTGACCAAGCCTGCAGGAAAACCTACGTTGGTTCCTACATCCGATAAACGGCCAGCGCTTGACCTGGTGAGTGCGGCCACCGATTTTCAACCAAACAAGTAACGAGTAGAAAGAAGAATGATTATGTCAACGACTAACACAACTCGTATTGTGACCGGCGAAGTTCGCCTATCCTACGCACACGTGTGGGAGCCGAACTCCATCCAGGGAGGCAAACCGAAGTACTCCGTCTCCCTAATTATCCCGAAGTCCGATACTGCCACGATTGCGGCGATCGAGAAGGCCGTGGATGCAGCCATCGAGGCCGGGACGGCCAAGTTTGGTGGCAAGCGCCCCAACAAGGCCGCCCTCAAGTTGCCGCTGCGCGATGGGGATATTGAGCGTGACGACGAAGCCTACAAGGGCGCCTACTTCCTCAACGCCAACTCCCTGACCGCTCCGCAGATCGTCGATCAGAGCGTCGCCCCGATCCTGGACCGCGCCGAGGTGTATTCCGGCTGCTATGCCCGTGTCAGCCTCAGTTTCTATGCGTTTAACACGAATGGCAACCGAGGCATCGCCTGCGGACTCGGCAATATCCAAAAGACCCGTGACGGCGAGAGCCTTGGCGGTGGACGAGTTTCCGCTGAGACCGACTTCGGTGCCTTCGCCGCTGATGACGACTTCCTGAACTAACCATCCCCACACGTGGAGGGAATCAGCACATCTTGTTGGTTCCCTCCACTTTTCTTCTATGTGAAAGGAACCCCGTCATGCGAACACTCTTCTGCGATATCGAGACTTTCAGTCCAGTTCAGCTCGCCAAGGCGGGCGTTTACCCGTATGCCGAGCACCCAGACTTCGAGCTACTCCTGTTCGGCTATTCGATTGACGGCGGCCCAGTCGAAATAGTGGATCTTGCCAGCGGCGAGACCCTGCCCGATGAGGTTCTAGCGGCTTTAGTGGATTCGGGTGTGGTCAAGTGGGCGCATAACGCCGCCTTCGAGCGAGTCTGCTTGTCCGCTTGGCTACGCACTCATCATCCCGAGCTTCTCGCTGATGGGTTTCTTGGCCCAAGGCAGTGGCGCTGCACCATGATCTGGTCGGCCTACCTTGGTCTCCCGATGAGCCTCGATGCAGTAGCCACAGTTTTGAAGCTTGACGTCCAAAAAGATTCTGCGGGGCGCAAGCTGATCAAGCAGTTCTGCACACCCGCCACACCCTCAGTCCTGAACGGCGGCAAACACAGGAACCCACCATCAGCTGACCCGACCGGCTGGGCACGGTTTATCGACTACAACCGGCGCGACGTCGAAGTCGAACAAGCCATCCACGACAGACTGGCGTCTTTTCCGATGCCCGATGCCGAATGGGACACCTACGCCCTCGACCAACGCATTAATGATGCCGGGATTCTTCTCGACCACACGCTCGTCGATAATGCCGTTGCCGTGGACGAGCACCACCGCAACGCGACACTCGCTCGGGCACAGACATTGACTGGGTTGAAGAATCCGAACTCGCCGATCCAGCTCAAACAATGGCTGAGCGAGCACGGCTGCGAACTCGAATCGCTGACCAAAGCCGACGTCGATGCAGCCCTCGATACTGCGACCGGTGAGGTGAAAGAAGTCCTCGAACTTCGCGGCGATCTAGCGAAATCAAGCGTCAAGAAATACCAGGCCATGCAAAACGTCGCAGGATCCGATGGCCGTACACGTGGGCTCATCCAGTTCTACGGCGCAGGACGTACCGGACGTTTCGCCGGACGCCTCGTCCAAGTCCAGAACCTCCCCAGGAATTATTTGCCTGATCTTGACCAAGCCCGATCGCTCGTCAGAACAGGCAGCCTCGATGCCCTTGAGCTTCTGTACGAGTCCGTGCCCGACACCCTCAGCCAACTCATCCGTACCGCGTTTATCCCTTCACCTGGGCACAGGTTCATCGTTGCTGATTTCTCTGCAATTGAAGCACGTGTCATCGCATGGCTCGCAGGAGAAACCACCACCCTTCAAGCCTTCCGTGAAGGTAAAGACCTCTACTGCGAAACCGCGAGCCGTATGTTCGGAGTGCCAGTCGAAAAACACGGCGTTAATGGTGAGCTTCGGCAGAAAGGAAAATTAGCAGTTTTGGCTTGTGGTTTTGGCGGCTCAACGGGCGCTTTGGAGCGCATGGGAGCACTCACCATGGGTTTAGCCAAGCATGAGCTCAAACCGATCGTGGACGCCTGGCGGCAAGCTAACCCACACGTCGTGCAGCTCTGGGCAGACGTCGAAGAAGCCGCTATCGCTGCAATCACGTTGCGCCAGCCGATCCGGCTGCGGAATCTGCGATTTACCGTCGAGTCCGGGATTCTCTTCATCGAACTCCCCTCAGACAGACGACTTGCGTATGTGCAGCCGCGTCTTGGGGAGAACCGTTGGGGCGGCACATCCATCACCTACACCGGCACCACCACCGCCAGAAAATGGGGACATCTCGAAACCTACGGAGGGAAGTTGGTTGAGAATATCGTGCAGGCGATCGCTCGTGATCTGCTCGTGGTTGGCATGCACGCAGTCGCCGAGGCAGGGCACCAGATTGTGATGCATGTTCACGACGAAATCGTTATCGACGAACCCACAGATTCGGGCTTCACCGTTGCTGACGCGTGCGAGCTCATGACGACACCGCCCGACTGGGCAGCAGGGCTCCCACTCGACGCCGACGGCTACGAATGCGATTACTACCGCAAGGACTAACTCCTACTCGTCGCCGAGCAGCAGCTTCGGGTCGGTTTCCATGAACTCTCGAAGATACGCGGCGATCTGCTGATTCGCAGCAGAGGGCGCTGGATCGTTGTCAAGATCGTGTAAGTATTCCAAGAACGCAAAGAGACGCATGCACATTGCCATCGCCCACACCGTGGCTTTATCAATCTCACCCATATCTCCATGATCGCTCGTGTAGCACTGTTTGTCTGCGGGGTATACCCTGCATGGATTTAACACTTTTAGGTTCGTCGGCAGTGGGGTGAGGCCCTTAACTCCTTGTGCCGCCCGGCACGACTTTTTCTCGACGGGGTCTCGGGAAGGAACCCCGCCATGGGAAACCAGATTCAAACATTCACCAACGACGTGTTCGGCACCATCCGCACCATCACCAATGATGGCCAGACGCTGTTTTGTGGGAAGGACGTCGCCACTGCGCTCGGCTACGTTAACGCCAGCAAGGCAGTACGCGATCATGCTCGCGCCGATGGGGGTCTAAAACGTTACCCCATCGTCGATGCCATGGGACGCGAACAAGAAGCCACCTTCATTACCGAAGGTGACCTCTATCGCCTCATCATCTCTTCAAAGCTCCCGGCAGCACAGAAGTTCGAAGCCTGGGTGTTCGATGAAGTGCTACCGACGATTCGCCGCCACGGCATGTACGCATACGACGAACTACTCGCTGACGATGAATTCCTGGAGCATGCCATCGCCACTCTGCGGGCCGAACGGGCCAAGCGCCTGGCAGCAGAGCAAGCCCTGCTCGAAGCGGAACCGAAAGTCTCGTACTACGACGTTGTGTTGCAATCGGATTCGTTGTTGACGACGACTGCGATTGCGAAGGACTACGGACTTTCCGCGAAGAAGCTCAACCGGATCCTGCGTGATGCTCGCGTGCAGTTCCATCAGTCGGGCCGGTGGTTCCTGTACGCGAAGTACGCCGAGCAGGGATACACCCAGTCCAAGACCCACGAATACGGCGAAGGCCAGACCCGCACCCACATGTACTGGACCCAGAAGGGACGTCTGTTCATCTACGACCTGCTCAAGAACCAGCTCGGCATTCTCCCGGTGATTGAGCGTGAAAGTCAGGTGCAAGCATGACTGTCGCGACTCTTGATATTGGGTTTTCGAAGAAGAACACCGAAGGCTATCTGGACCTGACGAGCTACCACGCGCTCAAGAAGCTCCAGCGCGAACTATTCGGTTACCGACCCTTGGTTTATATCTGCTCGCCCTACTCAGGTGACACCGAGGCGAACGTTGAGCTCGCCCGTCAATTCTGTGGGTTTGCAGTAAGCGCGGGCAAGATCCCGTTCGCTCCGCATCTGCACTATCCCCAGTTCATGGACGACGCCGATCCCGATCAGCGTGAGTTGGCGATGTTTTTCAACAGGGTGTTGCTCGCCAAGTGCGAAGCGCTGTGGGCATATGTCGGACGCGTGAGCCCTGGTATGCGCTTAGAGATCGGGTGGGCGCGCGACCTCGAGTTGCCGATTAAGTATTTCGATTCTGATTTCAAGGAGGTCACGCCATGACCACGTCCTTCACTCTGTTTGCTGCCACGGTTACAGGTGTGCAGAACAATAACCACTACCCGAACCAGCACATCGTCGCTGACGCGGCCTCGCTGAGCGCGGTCGCGGGTTTTGATCACGTGGCTGCCACGTATGTGAATGATCGCCGCTCAACTGCAGCCTTCATCTCCTCGGATTGCGTGGTGATGGATATCGACAACGATCACACCGACACCGAGTCCGAGTGGGTCACCCCGGAGAAGCTCGCCGAGTTGATGGCTGGTGTGGAGTTCATGACCGCCACGTCTCGTAATCACCAGAAACCGAAGGGCGTGGTGTCGGCCAGGCCGCGTTTCCACGTCTACTTCCCAATACATGAAATACGCGACGCAGACGACTATGCGGGGCTCAAGCACCGCCTCGCATCACGGTTCTCCTTCTTCGACCGTAATGCTTTGGATGCAGGACGTTTCATCTACGGGGCGTCGAACGCGGTAGTGACGGTGCATGAAGGTGATCAGCTCCTCGATGCATGGCTTGATGCGGCTGACGAGATCGACGTGTTCGCCGCCTTCGATCAAAGCACTTTGGTCATTGGTGAGGGCTCACGTAACGCTACACTCTCACGCTTCGCAGGCAGGGTCCTCATCCGCTACGGCGATACAGACCAGGCGCGTGACTTGTTCGACCGCAAAGCCAACCTCTGCGAGCCACCGCTCAGCGAGGGCGAATTACAGACGATTTGGAATAGCGCGTGCAGGTTTGCTTCGAAGGTTGCTGCTGATCCAGGCTATCTGCCGCCTGAGGCGTATGAGGCGTTGGCGGGTTTGCGTCCGGATGATTTTTCCGATGTAGGTCAGGCAGACACATTGGCTGGCGAGTATGCGAACAAGATCCGCTACTCACTGGCTACCAAGTGGCTCGTCTACGACCATGGCGTGTGGGATGAGAACGACTTATCCGCACAGGGCGTGGTTCAGGAATTGACTTCCCGCCAGCTGGAAGAAGCCGACCGTCTGATCGCATCGACGTGGGAGACCATGACGGCAACCGGCGCAGATCTCGTGATGGCCTCCGCCTCGTCGAAAGCCCGCGGCATCGCGAAGCTCACGCCTGTGCAAGCGACCGCGTTTCGAGCGTGGGATGAGGCAAAGAACTACCACAAGTTTGTTCTATCTCGGCGTTTGTCACGCAATATCACGGCCACGTTGAAAGAAGCCGGGCCGATCTTGCAGGTGCGTATCCGTGACCTTGACGTCGACCCCTACCAGCTCAACACCCCGGCAGGTACCTGGGATCTGCGCGACGGTAGTAGCCACGAGCACAACCCTGTCGATCTATTGACCAAGCAGACCGCTGTCAGCCCCAGCGAGGAGGGTGCACAGATCTGGGCCGACGCGCTCGACGTGTTCTTCCAAGCAGATCCTGAGTTGATTGGTTACGTGCAGCGCATTGTGGGGTTGGCGGCTATCGGTCAGGTTTTCGTCGAAGCGCTCGTCATCGCTTACGGGGACGGACGAAACGGCAAATCCACGTTTTGGAACACCATCGCCCGCGTGTTGGGGACGTATTCGGGCACGATCTCAGCAGATGCGCTCACGGTCGGGGTGCGCCGCAACGTCAAACCCGAACTCGCCGAAGCCAGAGGCAAACGTCTCTTGATCGCGGCTGAAACCGAAGAAGGCATGCGCCTATCAACCTCGAACGTCAAACAGCTGGCTTCGACCGATCAGATCTCGGCAGAGAAAAAGTTCAAGGACCCCTTCGCCTTCACCCCCTCCCACACGCTGGTCTTGTACACGAACCATTTGCCGCGTGTGGGAGCCATGGACGCAGGCATCTGGCGGCGTCTGATCGTCATCCCGTTCAACGCCACCATCGAAGGCGACACGGATGTGAAGAACTATGCCGACCACCTCTACGAACACGCTGGCGGAGCAATCCTTTCCTGGATCATGGAGGGAGCGCGCCTCATTCATGCTGAGGGCTACAAGCTCAAAGCCCCGCCTCAGGTGGTTCAAGCCTCGCAAGCATATAAGGAGGATAACGACTGGTTCTCGCAGTTCCTTGAGGACTCGTGCGACGTCGAGGACGGATTATCGGAGAGGGCTGGTGACCTCTATCAGACGTATCGGGCGTGGGCGCAAAACACCTCAGGATGGGCGCGCCCGATGGTCGACTTCAACGCCGCATGCGAACAAGCAGGATTCGAGCGCAAGAAAACCAAGTCCGGTATCCGCGTCTACGGGCTGGCCCTGACCAGTGAATTCAACAGCTGAAAGTTATGAGGGTGCAGACCGGTGCAACCCGTTTTCCTACCTTACGCATGTGAAATTACATGGTGTTTTTCTCTATGTAAAAGGTTAGGAAATACCCTGCACCACTCTGCACCCCTTGAGAAACCATTCAAGGAGTGACCATGAACGAACGAACCATAGAACACCAACTGAAGAAAGCCGTTGAAGCCTCTGGCGGCTTGTGTTGGAAGTTTGTCTGCCCTGGAACCACGGGTGTACCTGACCGGATATGCCTGATGAGAAACCGCGTAGTTTTCGTTGAGCTCAAAGCACCAGGTAAACAACCCAGGCCAATCCAGGTGCGCCGGATGAATCAACTCCGCTACCAAGGTTTCACCGCTTTGGTCGTTGATTCGGTTGACGGCATACAGGAGGTGCTTGATGCACTATCAGCCGCATAACTACCAGCGGCAGGCGACCCAGTTCATCATCGACCATCACGAGGCCGCAATCTTCCTTGGGATGGGTTTGGGCAAATCGGTGATCACGTTGACGGCGATCTGGCAGCTCATGCTCGACTACTTCACCATCCACCGAGTCCTAGTCATCGCACCACTGCGGGTAGCCCGTGATACCTGGCCCGCCGAAATAGCGAAGTGGGATCACCTTGATGGGCTCACCGTCGCGGTCGCTGTTGGCACCAAGCAAGACCGGCTGAACGCTCTCGCGGCGTCTGCGATGGTTACCGTCATCAACCGTGAAAACATCCCATGGCTCATTAGCCAACTCGGGGGGAGCTGGCCGTTCGACATGGTTATCATCGACGAACTCTCCAGCTTCAAAAACCACCGAGCAAAGCGGTTCACGGCGCTGGTGAAAATGCGACCCTTCGTCAAGCGCTGGGTTGGCCTGACCGGAACGCCAGCGTCGAACGGGCTGATGGATGTATGGGCACAATTCCGGCTCCTCGACGGCGGGGATCGTTTGGGCCGTTTCATTATTTGTTATCGCGAGCGCTGGTTTGTGCCCGATAAGCGTAATGGGATGCAGATCTTCACCTATAAGCCCCGCGTGGGTGCTGAGGATGAGATCTATGCGGCGATTGGTGACATGACGTTGTCGATGAGAACCACCGACCACCTGCAGCTACCAAAACTGACGGTGACGACAATGCCTGTGGTGCTGTATCCGAAAGAACGACGCGTGTATGAGCAGTTGAAATCTGATCTTGTCCTCGACCTCGGTGAGGCGACAATCGACGCTGCGAATGCTGCTGCATTGTCGGGCAAGTTGCTGCAGTTGGCGTCGGGCGCGATCTACACCGGTGATGGTCAGTGGACGGCGGTTCACGAGCGGAAGCTCGACGTCCTCGAAGACCTCATCGAGGCTGCCAACGGCAGCCCGTTATTGGTGGCCTATTGGTTTACCCATGACCGCGAACGCATCGTCTCCCGCTTCCCGCAGGCTCGCGAACTGAAAACGAGCGCGGATATCGAGGCGTGGAACAGAGGCGAGATTGCGCTTGGGCTGATCCACCCCGCGTCGGCCGGCCACGGGCTGAACCTCCAATCAGGTGGGCATCTGCTGGTGTGGTTCTCGCTCACGTGGAGCTTGGAGCTTTACCAGCAGACCAACGCACGGCTTTATCGGCAAGGACAAACCGAACCTGTGACGATCACGCATCTTGTTACGGAAGGGACGCTCGATGAAACCGTTCTCAAAGCTCTTGATGCGAAAGACGCTACTCAGGCTGCGTTGATTGACGCGGTCACAGCAGAAATTACAACCACTGAAAGAACAAGCTCATGCATGTGATGACCAAATACCTCGACACAAGGAAAGCCGCGATCGCAGCGCTACAGGATTATGCGGTGATGGAACAGATCATCGAGAGTACCGACGAGCAGATCAAGACGGCTTACGCTGACGCGGCAAGCCCAGCATCCCCACGCATGGACGGCACACCACCTTCTGGCGATCTCCGCGCTTCGGAGAATCGGATCGTGGCGAGCATTGAGCGAATCGACGCCTACAAGGCTCGCTACCTACAGGCCCGCCAGTACATGGACTGGTTCTTGCCTGCGTGGGAAGTCATCGCTGAAGACGACCGCTTCATCCTCGAAGGCTTCTTCCTCAGCGAGGGGACACAAGATGAGAAGGTATCGATGATCGCCGACCATTTCTACGTCGAGCGTGACACGGTCTATCGGCGCAAGAACCGGGCCCTCGACAGGTTCGCCACCGCCTTATATGGACAGCTCTAGCGTTAGCCGGTATCCGAAACATGCGATAGAAAACCGCATATCGGTGTGAGAACATATAAGTGGTTGAAAACTAGGAGAAGCCCCAAGAACCCACACGGGAACTTGGGGCTTCACCACATCCAGGGGGAAGGAGCCAGTGATGCCAGTCAAACCCGCCTCCCCGTGCTCCCACCCTGGCTGCCCCGAGCTCACCCACGAACGCTACTGCGACGCCCACGCGAAGGCAGAAGACGCCCGGTATCGGAAGTATCAACGGGATCCGAAGATCAACCGCCGCTACGGCTCACGGTGGCGCAAGATCCGCGCCACCTACGTCGCCGCCCACCCGCTCTGCGAAGACTGCCTAGAGGCTGGGCGATACACGCCGGTGCAAGAAGTCCACCACGTTCTCCCGGTTGAACACGGCGGCACCCACAACTTCAACAACCTCCGAAGCCTGTGCAAGCCCTGCCACTCCAGGCGGACAGCCTTGGATGACGACAGGTGGAGGCAACAACCTCGGGTCTACACCTACTGACGAGCCCACACGTTGCCCGTTGGCGCGACGATCATCTGGAACCTCAAAGATGCCTACCCGCCTGGCGTTTGCCGAACACGAGCCACCGTCGAAAGCCTGACGAGGGGTAGGGCCGTCGAATCTCTACGACTCGTTCACGGGTCAGCGGGCGGGGCCAACCGTACACAAAAAGACCGATTCAAACACGGTATTAACCCGCAAGCCCTCCATCACCGGGCTAACCGCCTGGAAGGAGGCAAGATTTCATGGCGAAAGACGGCACCAACCGCGGCGGCCGCCGCGTCAGAGCAGGCGCGAAACCCGACCCGCTGGGCGAGAAACTCGCCAAGGGTCTGCCTGCTACTCGCCTGGAAGATCCGCTAGCGAGCCCTTTCGATTTTGAGGGTGCAGATGTTGGTGATGGCGCGGTGCTTGCTGGTGAGGTGATGCCGGAGCCGTCTGAGTATCTGTCGGAGGTTCAACGCGATGGCAAACCCTTGGGTGCTGACCTGGTCTACCGAGAAACCTGGCGGTGGTTGGATGAGCGTGGCTGCACGAGGTTTGTTTCTAAGCGTCTGATTGAGGCCTACGCCCAGGCGTTCGCCCGGTATGTGCAGTGTGAGCAGGCGATTTCCAAGTTTGGTTTGCTAGGTAAGCACCCGACGACGGGGGCTGCTATCGCTTCCCCGTTTGTTGCGATGAGCCAGTCTTTTGGTAAGCAGGCGAATGTGTATTGGTATGAGATTTTTGAGATTGTGCGGGCTAACTGCACTAGTGACTATTCGGGTGCGGCTCCTGGTGATGAGGTTATGGAGCAGCTGTTGAAAGCACGCTCGTAGACGCATCCTAGTGTTTTTGAGCTTATTTGGGGCGTTTTCTTGCACTGAAGCCTACCCCTAGCGCGATTCCAACTCCTGTGCCAATAGTTATCGCTAAGGCATTATCGTCCATAATGAACCCAAAGATAATGCTGGTCATGATCCCGGCAATCATTCCATAGGCCACGGCTTTACCATCGCCACCAGAAGGCTCCTGCTCCTGCGGATTAGGTTTACTCGTTTCGTCTTTCACGTATTCCAGTATCACACATGACTCGGGTTTTCCTCGTTTTCTTCGCTCCCTGCTCCTGGCTGATGGTGGGGAGTTTTTGTTTCTTTTGATTTTTCTACTGAAAGGGCATTCCTATGACTATGGTTCGCAGCGCTGAAGCAGTGTGTATCGGTCACCCCGATAAACTGTGCGATCTAATTGCTGATCAGATTCTCGACGAAATTCTCTACGCCGATCCCAACGCACGCGTCGCGGTAGAGGTCATGGCTACTGGGCGACGCATTATTGTCACTGGTGAAATCAACGCTAATGCTCGTGTGGACTTGCGTGATTGCGTACGAACTGCACTTACTGCAGCTGGATATAAGCCGTGGAGATTTTTGGTGTATGTGTGGGTGAGGCGTCAATCTAACGATATTAACGACGGGGTGAGCACATCTTTAGAGGCTCGCCATGGCGATGAGTCTGCTTATTGTCTTCAGGGTGCTGGTGATCAAGGCACGGTCTATGGTTATGCCTGCACTGATACTCCTGAGCGTTTACCGTTGCCTCTTGTTTTAGCCCACGAGATTTGTAAGCGGCTAGATGATGCGCGCAAGCAAAGAACCATTACTGGGATCTTCTCGGATGGTAAAGCACAAGTTTCGGTGCGCTACAACGACGCAGGAAAACCGCAAGCCGTAGAGACGGTGGTGGTTTCCGTCCAGCACGATAAATCCAAGGATTTCGAGGTGTTGCGCCGTGAAATAACTTCGCTGATTGTTGGCCCAGCATGTCAGCCATATCTACCGGTAGATGCGGACACTGTTGTGTTGATCAACCCGTCCGGGCGGTTCGTGGAGGGCGGCCCTAAAGCTGACACCGGACTCACTGGCCGAAAACTTATGGTTGATACCTATGGCGGGCTGGCCGGACATGGTGGTGGAGCTTTCTGTGGTAAAGATGCTTCTAAGGTTGACCGGTCGGGTGCATATATGGCGCGCCTGATCGCGAAAACGATAGTGGATGCGGATCTTGCATCCCGGTGCCAGGTGGCGATTAGTTACGCGATTGGCAAAGCCGACCCGGTTGCTTTCAGTGTGGACACGCTCGGCACCGGCCAATACACCGACCAGATCCTCACGGCTGCAGCTCAAGATGTGTTCAATCTTCGGCCAGCAGCAATCATCGACCAGTTTGGGCTGCGAGCACCCGGCTATGTGCGCTATTCGACGTATGGGCATTTCGGGGATTACACACGCAAGTGGGAAGACACCTGGACTACTAGCCGCGAGCTTGTCAAGGCGGTGAAAAACCATGCGCATCAAGCAAATAGCGCTAACTGATCTCACCCCAGCTGACTACAACCCCCGCAAAGACCTACAACCTGGGGACACGGACTACGACAAACTAAAACGCTCGCTAAGTGAGTTTGGGTATGTGGAGCCAGTCATCTGGAACAAAACCACCGGAAATGTTGTGGGTGGGCATCAGCGTCTGAAAGTACTAGCTGATCTGGGTTATAAAACGGTGGATTGCGTGGTCGTCGAAGTCGACGAAACACGCGAAAAAGCGCTCAATGTTGCTCTAAACAAGATCAGTGGCGATTGGGATGATTCCAAACTCGCCCTGCTCATAGCCGACCTGGATGCTTCCGATTTCGAGGTTGAACTCACTGGTTTCGACGAAGCCGAAATACAACAGTTGATAGGTTCTCTTGATAGCGACAGTATCGAGGACGATAACTTCGACCTGAACGCCGCCCTAGAAGCGGCAGCCTTTGTTGAAAAAGGCGATATCTGGAGGGTTGGTAGGCATCGCCTAATGTGCGCGGATGCCACGAACCCAAGCGACGTCGAAACCTTGATGGATGGCAAACAGGCTAATCTGGTGGTCACAGACCCGCCTTACAACGTGGACTTCAAATCGAACAGCGGCCTGAAAATCGCAGGCGACAAACAAGACGCAGGCACCTTCTACCAGTTCCTGCTGGCTGCATTCACCAACATGGCGGCATCCCTTGCTAAGGGCGGGTCAGCCTATGTTTTCCATGCCGACACCGAAGGCCTCAACTTCCGTAAAGCGTTTCTTGATGCTGGCTTCTACCTGTCGGGCTGTTGTATTTGGGTTAAAGACTCCCTAGTGCTTGGTCGTTCCCCATATCAGTGGCAGCACGAACCGGTGCTGTATGGGTGGAAGAAAGACGGCTCTCACGCTTGGTATGCCGACCGCAAACAAACCACGGTGTGGAATTTCGCCAAGCCCCGCAAAAACAGTGACCATCCGACCTCGAAGCCGCTGGATTTGCTGGCCTATCCGATTCGTAACTCCACGCAAACCAACGCGATCGTGCTCGATACGTTTGCTGGCTCTGGTTCCACGCTAATGGCTGCAGAAGCCACAGACCGCACTTGCTATTGCATGGAGCTGGATGAGAAATACGCTTCCGTGATTCTGCGCCGCTATGCCGAAGCAACCGGAGACGCAGCAGGGATCACGTGTGAGCGTGGTGGCAAGCAGTATGCCTACCTGGATCTGGTGAAAGAGGTCGACCGTCCCAAGCAGAAAGGCTAACTCGTGAGACAAACTTTAAGGCTTGGCTCGCTTTTTGATGGCTCGGGTGGTTTCCCACTCGCGGCAACAAAGGTTGGTATCGAACCTGTGTGGGCAAGCGAGATTGAGCCTTTCCCGATCCTGGTCACCACCACGCGCCTTCCGCAAATGCAACACCTAGGCAACATCTGCAACATTGACGGCAGTCAGCTAGAGCCGGTGGATGTGGTCACGTTTGGCTCTCCTTGCCAAGACCTGTCGGTAGCAGGTAAAAGGGCAGGTTTAGCTGGCGAACGCTCGGGTCTATTCCACCAAGCTGTCAGAGTCATCAAGGAAATGAGAAAGGCAAGTCATGGTCTATATCCAAGATTCGCTGTTTGGGAAAACGTGCCCGGAGCCTTCTCAAGCAATAAAGGGGCAGACTTCCACAGCGTCCTGCAAAACCTCATCTCGGTTGTCGACGAAACGGCAGCGGCTGACCTACCTCGAGTACAAAAATGGCAAAAAGCCGGAGCGATCGTGGCAGACAAATGGAGTATTGCGTGGCGAGTATTGGACGCGCAATTTTTCGGAGTACCCCAACGACGCAAAAGAATCTACCTTATCTGCGATTTTGCAAGCGGGCGTGCCGGACACATACTCTTTGAGCCCACGCGCCTGCACGGGGATCTTGCGCCGGGCTGCAGTGAAAAGCAAAACCCTCCCACCAATCCTCGAGCAGGCACTCACGAGGCAAGCAAATCTTTAGATGTGTTCGCCTTGCGGATGCGGGCAGGTAAACCTGGTGGTGGTAAAGGCCCGCTCGTGCAAACAAATCTTTCCGGCACGCTCGGATGCAGTAACGACCAGAGTATTATTGAGCCGCTACTATTTGACCACCATCCTCATGATGCCAGAGTGGGCGGACCATGCCAGATAGCACCAACCGTGACCGCTCGTTACGGCAATGGCGGAGGCAATACTCCCATCATCGCTACCGCCTACGGTTTCAATGCGTTACATGAGGGACGCGGCGCGGCAGTGGGCAGGTACGGTTATTCAACTGAGGTATCCAAGACGCTCGATACGTCTGGGATAACTCCGACCTGTAACCAAGGCGGCATCGCCATCGTCGAACCCGACGTTGTGAGTGCCTCGAAGGCAGACTTCTTCTGCCGAGGCAACGTCAATATTGCTGGTGCTCTGTTGGCTTCGGACTCAACTGAGCCGCCCCTGGTCACTGACCCTGGCATGCCCGAATACCGCGTGAGACGCTTAACCCCAACCGAATGCGCCCGCCTACAAGGATTCCCTGATGATTGGACACAGGATTTAGCAATCAGCGATCCTACAGATTCACAGTTGGATTACTGGTGGCAGATCTGGGCCAGCTGGGCCAAGGTGCAAGGATTGAAAAAACCTAAAACCCGCAACCAAGTACGCTCTTGGCTCACCAATCCAGCGTCCGACCGGGCACTCTACAAGCTGTGGGGAAACGGGATAGCTTTGCCGTGCGCCAAACTCGTGCTTTCCCAGATAGTCGCCGAGACCACTAAAACTCCTTGATTTTAAGGCGAAAATGACTGGATAAGTACGCGTTCCTATGGCTGTATGTACATGACCAAACAACCAGCAAGAAAGAGAGGGTTTGGTGATGATGGGACAGCTATACGCCGATCTAGAAGAAATCGAAAACCTCGGAGTCGACCTGACCGATATTGGTGCGGTGTGGGATGCAGCCGAAGACCACGGCTACAAGCACGTAGAAATGATTGTCTCCAACTTCCCACACGACTTCATGCGCCTCATCCGCACATGGCTGGACGTTCAAAGCATCGAGTTTGATGGTGAGGAGGATGAGCAATGGTGAACACCAAAAAGGCTGAAAACTACGGGCTCGTAGTCACCCTGCCCGCCACGCTTGATGAGACTGAGCTGGCAAGGCTGCATGGACTTATTGCAGCCAAGAAAGACTTGATCGCTAAAGCGCTCGGCGCGAGCCGGCTCGACATCACCACCAGTAGTGAGGGGCTGAGTTTCCCGTGGTGGGATGAGCTGCCCGAGTTTGAGAAGATCACTGCCTACACCGAGTTCTTAACGAAGCTGATCGCGTACGCTAAACGGATCCGCCGCACCGTAACCCGCAGTACAAGACAGGTAAGTAATGAGAAGTATGAACTGCGCTCCCTGCTTTACCGCATCGGACTTTCTGGTAAAGAACATAAGGAAGTACGCAAGATTTTACTTGCACCATTAAGCGGTGATTCTGCGTGGAAAACCCCGCCACTAATAAACACTAACCAAGAGATGTAAACCACTATTTATTAGGCAAAATAGGTGGCAAAATGACTGGATAAGTAGCGAAGTCTATGGCTGTATATACATACCAAAACGGTACGCGAAGAAAGGAAATACAGCGATGGAAACGACAACGATGGAACGCCTGCAAATGGCCACCGATAGCTACGGTGCGGTGGTGCGCTACGGCAACCTAGTGATCGCCACCAGCTACAGTTGGCACAAGGGCGGGGTTTATGGCAACGACGCCTGCATCTACCACCTGACCGAAACCCCCTCCGAGAACCCCTGGCAGGGTAAGTCCTTCATCGAATGCGGCCTCGAACTGATCAAGCAAGCCGACCAGATTTTCCCTGACGACGGTCACGCGCTCGCCTGGGCGTTAGCTAATCTGCCCGAAGCCTAGCCCCACAAGGCTTGAGGGCGCCTGTTATCGCTGGTAGTAACTGATTTTTTAACCAATAGAAGGTAACTGATTCGTATGCGTGAGCTAGCTGATTATCACCCGACCCGGTTCATGGCTGAAAGCTCGCGCTATGACAAGCGCCGAGCTGATTTTGCGGTCGCGTTTATCGAAGCTTTAAAGCATACGAAAGGCCGGTGGGCAGGAAAACCTTTTAAGTTGATTGATTGGCAAGAACAAATCATTCGCGACCTTTTCGGGGTGGTCAAACCTGACGGGTTTCGCCAATTCACTACGGCTTACGTGGAGATCCCGAAGAAACAGGGCAAGAGTGAACTTGCCGCCGCCGTCGCACTCTTACTGTGTTGCGGCGATGGCGAGGAACGCGCTGAAGTTTATGGGTGTGCTGCCGATCGGCAACAAGCATCCATCGTGTTCGAAGTGGCAGCCGACATGGTGAGAATGTGTCCCCCACTAGCCAAGCGGGTAAAGATCCTTAGAAGCCAAAAACGTATCATCTACTCCCCCACCAATTCCTTCTACCAGGTACTATCGGCCGAGGCTTATTCCAAACACGGATTCAATATTTCCGGAGTGGTATTCGATGAGCTACACACCCAACCCAACCGGGCGCTCTTCGACGTGATGACCAAAGGCAGTGGGGATGCTCGCACCCAGCCACTGTACTTCCTGATCACAACCGCCGGCACCGACACCCACAGCATCTGCTACGAACAACACCAAAAAGCCCAAGACATCCTGGATGGCAAAAAGATCGACCCCACTTTCTATCCAGTCATATATGGGGCAGCGCAAGATGATGATTGGACCGATGAAGCCGTGTGGCATAAAGCCAACCCATCCTTGGACGTGACGGTGCCAATCCAGAAAGTTAGGGACGCTTGTAATAGTGCCAGGCAGAATCCGGCTGAAGAAAACACCTTCAGACAGTTGCGTTTGAACCAGTGGGTCAAACAGTCTGTGCGATGGATGCCCATGCACGTGTGGAATCAAAACAATACCCCAGTCAATCTAGACGACCTCGAGGGACGACCCTGTTATGGAGGGCTGGATCTTGCCTCTACCACCGATATCACTGCTTTCGTTCTCGTATTCCCACCCACGGATGACGATGACAAATACACGGTTGCACCCTGGTTTTGGATACCCGAAGACAACCTCAAACTCAGAGTTTCTAGGGATCACGTCCCCTACGACCTATGGCATCAGCAAGGCCACCTACTCACAACTGAGGGCAACGTGGTGCACTACGGGTATATCGAGAAGTTCATTGAGGATCTTGGCACCCGGTTTAATATCCGAGAAATCGCTTTCGACCGGTGGGGAGCGGTCCAAATGAGCCAAAACCTTGAGGATGCTGGTTTCACGGTAGTGCCATTTGGGCAAGGCTTCAAAGACATGTCCCCACCATCCAAGGAACTGATGAAGCTGGCGTTGGAAGGCAAGCTCGCGCACGGCGGGCACCCGGTGCTGGCCTGGATGGTCGATAACATTCACGTGCGCACCGACCCAGCTGGCAACATCAAGCCAGATAAGCAAAAATCCACGGAAAAAATCGACGGGGTGGTCGCCACCATCATGGCCTTGGATCGGGCTATCAGGTGTGGCAACGCACTTAGTGGTGGTTCGGTTTACGACTCGCGGGGACTACTTGTGCTCTAATACTTACAAAAGTGGTCGGTCAGTCTTGATACTTTGAACTCGAATTTCTCCGTTACCGTCACGTCGAAGTAGAAGAAACTCGGAGGAATCTGCAAGTTGAACAATGTGGGATTCAAGCAGCTCTCGCAAAAATAGGCACAAAGCTCTAAGTGCTTCGAAGTTCTCTTCAGGAGAAGTCTCATTCTTTTTGAATGGATTAGGTGCATGGAGGATCGCGCTGACAAGACCAAAACTGCGTCCGACTTCGGATTCCTGGAGTCCAACTTCCGGTCGTACGCCTTGCCCCACAGTTCCATCATGGGTAACATATCCGAACGAACATGGCCAATAGTTTGGATTAAGCTCCTTCAAACGTTTTCGCATCTCTCCGAAGTCTTTTGCGCTTTCCATCTTTTTCTGTGCCTTGTCGAAAAGCCTTTTGCTAGCGGCAAAGGAAGCTGTAACTACGCGCTCCAAAACGAGACGTAGGTGAGCAGCTGCGTGAATTAGATTAGCGAAATCGACGCGACTTCCTGTCAGCTCGACTTCTGCATGGTCGAGATCCCAAAATATTCGGTCATAAATCCACCGGTACAGGACTGGGGTACCCGTTTCTATGTTCTCAAAGCCATCGATTCGTTCCGACTGCATTGAGCCTGGTTCGTTTATGCGTTCTTTCGGTGATCTACGTTTATTCACATAACAAATTATCCATGCAAGGAGTGCTCCATGGGGATACGCAACTGGCTACGCGGTAGACCCCGCGAGACCGAAAACCATACGATTGGCTCGTCTTACTCGTTCTTGTTCGGACCTACGTCTTCTGGTCGTCCGGTAACAGAACGCAGCGCGATGCAGATGACCGCTGTGCATTCATGCGTGCGTATCCTGGCTGAGGCTATCGCGGGTTTGCCACTGCATGTTTACCGGCATACGGAAGGTGGCGGTAAAGAAAAAGCTACCGATCATGGTTTGTATCGGCTTCTTCATGATGAGCCGAACCCCGAGATGACGTCGTTTGTTTTCCGCGAAACTTTGATGACGCATCTGCTTTTGTGGGGTAACGCGTTCGCCCAGGTTGTACGCAACGGCCTAGGTGAAATCATAGGGCTCTATCCGTTGCAGCCAAACCGCATGAGCGTAGGCAGAGACTTGGACACTAAGGCTTTGTATTACGAGTACCAGACCTCCTGGGATGAGCCGGCAGGCGAATACAAAACCATCCGGCTGACCCCAGCCGATGTTTTGCATATCCCAGGTCTCGGCTTCGACGGTTTAGTGGGTTATTCACCGATTGCGATGGCCCGCAATGCTATCGGCCTGGCACAAGCCACCGAAGATTACGGGGCGTCGTTTTTTGCTAATGGTGCTGCTCCTGGTGGGGTGTTGGAGCATCCTGGCACGATTAAGGATCCTTCTCGGGTGCGTGAGTCTTGGCAGGCTACCTTTGGTGGTGCGAAGAACGGCAATAAGGTCGCTGTTTTAGAAGAGGGCATGAAGTACACGCCTATTAGCGTGTCTCCGGAGCAGGCACAGTTTCTTGAAACACGGAAGTTTCAGCTCAACGAGATTGCCCGGATTTTCCGTATTCCGCCGCACATGATCGGCGATCTGGAAAAGAGTTCCTTTTCTAATATTGAGCAGCAGTCTCTGGAGTTTGTGAAGTACACGCTTGATCCGTGGGTGATCCGCTGGGAACAAGCAATCACGAAAACTCTCTTGAACCCGCGTGAAAAGCAGCAGTTGTTTGTGAAGTTCAATGTTGAGGGGCTGCTGCGCGGGGATTACCAGTCGCGTATGGAGGGCTACGCGGTAGCCAGGCAGAACGGGTGGATGAGCGCCAACGACATCCGCGAGCTAGAGAATCTCGACCGCATCGATGAGGCCGATGGCGGGGATCTCTACCTGGTCAACGGCAACATGCTGCCACTCGATATGGCAGGCGCTTATGCCGCCACCAAACAAGCCGACGCTGTCGCAGCTAACGATGAGCAGCTGGAAGAACAACCTGAAAAGAACCAAATTTTGAGGAGGAGAATGTGAAGCGTTTTTGGAACTGGATACCACCAGAAACAACCAACCCGGACACCCAAGAGGATGTTCGGGTTTTGCGTATCAACGGGGCTATCGCCGAAGAATCCTGGCTCGACGATGACGTAACACCCGCCATCTTCGCATCTGAACTAAATGCCGGATCAGGACCGGTCACTGTTTGGCTCAACAGTCCCGGTGGCGATGTCGTGGCGGCAGCCAGGATTTACAACATGCTTCTGGACTACCCAGGAACCGTGACAGTCAATATTGATGGCATCGCAGCATCCGCAGCGAGCGTGATCGCCATGGCAGCAAGTCATGTGGCGATGTCGCCGGTGTCGATGTTGATGATCCACAACCCAGCAACGTTGGCGATGGGCGATAAAACCGAACTCTCGCGTGCCCTCGACATGCTTGAGAGTGTCAAGGACTCGATTATCAATGCTTACCAGCTCAAGACTGGGTTGAGCAGGGCGAAGTTGTCGAAGTTGATGGATGCCGAGACCTGGATGGACGCAACTGCAGCCATCGAACTTGGGTTCGCCGACGAGCTGCTGACTGGTAAACGAGCACCAACCCCAGACAAAGAGGACGAAGAATCTGAAGAGCCGGGTGAAGACGAGCCGGATGAGGACGATTCCGGCGGGGATGACGAGCAAGGCCCTGCCCGTAAGAAGCCGCCGTTGCCGCCCAAAAACAAGGGTGGTGTGGTGTTTTCCAGAAAGGCCGCGGAACAGCGCCTCGTCGCGCAGTTAGCTGGCCAGCGAAAAGATAGTGCTCCGCCTGGCTCACTGCCATCTCCTGATACCCGTTGTTCTTTGCAGCCCGCTGTCTCTTGTGGTCGGCGGGTTGTTGATTTATACGCCCAACTAACTGATCAACCCCACTAAACCCTTAAGAGAGGAACTTTTTATCATGACTACTGTTACTGATCTTTATGCTCGCCGTGCCGAAACCTGGAATAAGGCGAAGGCTTTTCTGGATGAGCGCCGTGACTTTGAGACCGGCTGCCTGAGCGCTGAGGACGATGCGGCTTACGCGAAGATGGAGGCTGAGATCGAGGCGCTTTCTAACGAGATCGCTCGATCCGAGCGGGCCGAACGCACAGAAGCCAACCTCGCGCAGGCGACTCGGGCACCCATCACAGCAACACCAGGTGCTGGATCAGACGAGAATGTGGGCAAGGCGAAGCCTGCCCGTGCTACAGCTTCCTACAAGCGGGCGTTTTGGGATGCGATGCGGCTTAACACCTCCCCCATGGAAGTAAGGAATGCGCTAAGTGAGGGGGTGGATTCTGAGGGCGGATACCTAGTGCCTGACGAGTTCGAACGCACCCTAGTGCAGTCTTTAGCCGACCAAAACATCATGCGAAGCCTCGCCAAGGTTATTCAGACCACTAGCGGGGACCGAAAGATCCCTGTCGTGTCTACCCATGGCACCGCTACCTGGCTGGATGAAGGCAAACCATATAGCGAATCCGATGAAGCCTTCACCCAAATCTCTCTGTCGGCGTTCAAGCTGGGTACCTTCCTGAAAATCAGCGAAGAACTGCTCAACGATGCAGCGTTTAACGTTGAACAATACTTAGCGAGCGAGTTTGCTCGCCGTATTGGAGCTGCTGAAGAAGAAGCGTTCCTGGTTGGCGATGGTAAAGGTAAACCCACCGGTATCTTCAACCCAACCGGCGGAGCCGAGATTGGCGTGACCAGCGCCAAGCCTACCGACATTAGCGCTGATGAACTCATCGATCTGCACTATAGTTTGCGTGCCCCCTACCGGGCGCGCGCGGTGTGCCTGATGAACGATGCAACAGTAAAGACCGTACGCAAGCTCAAGGACGGTAACGGGCAGTACCTGTGGCAACCAGCCCTGACTGCTGGAACCCCGGACATGATCCTTGGCCGACCCGTTCACACTTCCGTGTTTGTGCCTGAGCTTAAAGCTGGGGCGCGCACAGTAGCGTTCGGTGACCTCGGCTTCTATTGGATTGCTGACCGGCAAGGCCGCTCCTTCAAACGCCTCAACGAGCTATTTGCAACCACCGGGCAGATCGGGTTCCTCGCCTCCCAACGCCTAGACGGCAAGCTAGTCTTGCCCGAAGCGATCAAGGTTCTTACCCAAAAGACCGCGGGGTAAACCATAAAAATAGTTAGGAGGTGGCAGCCATGAAAACAGACGAACTCATGGCTTTAGTCAAGCAGAATCTACTGGTCGACCATAGCGAGGATGATTCTTTGATTGCCTCGTTTGTTTTGGCTGCCATCTCCTATGCCACCGCTTACCAACATCTGCCCGAGGGCTACTACCAAACGGAGCCCATGTCGCAGGCAACCCGGCAAGGCATTATCATGCTCGCCACCCATTTCTACGAATCCAGAGATGGAGCAACCGCCGGGTTTTGGGCAGACAAAACCGATGCTGCCCGCGCCGTGTGGAACGCAGTCAACACCCTGCTTCGTCTGGATCGGGACTGGAAAATCTAAAGAAGGACGCGCCTTGTGGCAACGCTAGGCAAAATGAGCGAGCACATCGACCTAATACAACCTGTAGTGGTTAAGGACGCTGCCGGGTTCGCCACTACTGGTGATGAGGTTATTGCTTCGGTGCGCGCATATATGGAAGTGCGGCACGCTTCACCGGCTTGGGTCAACCGCGCCGCCTACACCAAAGCAGACCTGTTATTTAGGATCCGAGCAATACCCGGCATAAATATAACCGAGGCGATGGAAATCAGCTCCGCACGTGGCAGGTACGTTATTGATGCGGTCGAATGCCTCGGCCGCTATGTCGAGATTTTGGCTCACCGCACCGAAGCAGAAGGAGCACCCTGATGGCTCGCGTACAAATCCGGCTTCCCAACGATTTCATTGACGCACTCGACTCAGCCAGCAGCCTCATTGATAACTCCGCTGAGCAAGTACTTAAAGCCGGGGCTAATATTGTGGAGCCGCGTATGCGCTCTAACCTTTCTGCAGCAATCGGCAGCTCAACGAAACAGCCCTCCCGCTCTACCGGTCAGCTCGCCAAAGCGTTAGGAACCGCGCCAGTAAAAGTCAATAGCCGCGGAGACTACAACGTCAAAGTTGGTTTCGCCGAGAACCGAGACGATGGTAGAGCTAACGCACTAATCGCTAACGTTCTTGAACACGGGCGCTCCAACCAGCCCGCTAGACCCTTCCTAGCCCCTACGCGTTCACAAACCAGGCGAGCCGCAATCACCGCAATGAAACAAACCCTAGCCGCGCGAATCCAGCAGGTGAAACCATGAGCGGGCTTTTAGAAAACATAAGCCACATCGCTAAACAACTTGGGCTCGCCTATGCAGTCAGCTGCTACACCGATTCCCCAGCCCCAGACACGTATCTAGTATTCACCCCGTTAACAGATTCTTTCGAGATCTTCGCCGACAACACCCCAGGCGTCGAAATAGAAGAAGCTCGAATCAGCCTGTTCACGAAAACCAACTACTTAGCTCTAAGAGACCAGATCACGAAAGCTCTAATTAGCGCTCGCCTGGTTATTACAGGCAGGCGCTATATCGGATACGAGGACGATACCGGCTACCACCACTATTCAATCGACATCGCGAATTATTCACCGACTACTTTCTAGGAGTTGTTGCTTTCCTCCCAGACTCCATAATTTTGTCCCTCATCATTGACCCAGCGCGCTCTACCATTGGCGGAGGTACCTAACACTATGGCCGCTGCTGCAGAAGGAGAAGCAAAAGCAATATCCCGGGTAACCACGCCCCGCTTATTTTCTAGACGGATTGAACCGTCACTAACTAGCTTTTGGTGACGACTAGCTATAGTCGCATACGAGTTAACCGTTGCCTGACTTCTGGCTTTACTGGTTTCCCAATTCGCAACCACTATTAATCCCTTGAGGAGGAAAAACTCGCCATCAATCAGCTGCATCGAGGCGTCTATCTGATCTTTTTGTCTGCGCAGATGGAAAACAGGCGAAGAAACTATCTGAGCGGTAGCTGCTTGCACAGTATTTTCTAGGGAACGCAAAACATTGACTCCCAGGATCGGCAAAATCAGCTTCACATTATCTAAGAACGACTCGGCTGATGCTCGTTGCGCTTCAGAAAGCTTCCTAACCCGAGGAGTTTGTCTGTTATCAGGCATAGAACAACGCTCAGCATTCTTAGCGATTTCAACCAGACGGGCTTCTAAATAACCCCAATGCCCCTCGTTAAAAGACCGCTGCAAGCTAGCAATAATAACGACCTTTTCCCACTGCGGCTTCTTTTTGTCATGATCACGCAGGCGCTCTACAAAGTTTTCTGTCTTGCCTATATAGCACCAAGTGTTCTCAATAGCTTCAGGGTCATTACCAAGAAGAATATACACACCATTACAAGCGATTGAGCTGAATGACCCCGTGTTTGCATGGGGTTTTTGAGACGTTTGAGTTTGTTTGAACCTCGTAGCGACTAGACATCATAGTTCTGCTGAAGTCAACACCGCTTTAGCAGGAATTTTTATGGTTTTTGCTTCTAGTCATAAAGAGATTATTTGCGGAACTCGGGATGGTAAAAACTCAGCAAAATTGCCGCAGCTATCAGGACTGCGCAACATGTCATTGGTAGCCACGGAGAGAGTCCGTAAAGTGCGGTAGAGGCTATCGGTGCCACTACATAGGCAGCACCATTGTTAGCATTAATCAACCCGGCCAGCCCACCTTGTTCTTCGGGCTTCATTTGCAAAGTAGGCGCCGTGTTGTAGCCAGGCATCGCCAGGCCTAGACCAAAGCCTGTCAAGATGCTGGCCACGATGAACAGTCCAAGATTTAGTGGATAAACCAAGAGTAGTAACCCGAGAAGAACGATTATTAATCCTCTTCTAAAGAGTTTTTTAGCACCCCAGTTTAACCTTGGAGCCACCAAGGCCTGCGCCAGTATCATCACCACACCCATTATTGACATGCACAAAGCGGTGAGCCCTGCTGTTGCGCCGGCCGCTAGCTTCAAAACATCCTGCAGTAAAAAGCCGAAAAGTGTAGCCACGGTAGAAAAAGCGGTAAACATTAGGAAACCGCAAGCCAGGAACACGAATACTCTTGAATCAAAATAGGAAACTTTTGCCGGTTGAGCGACTTTTTCTTCGCTACCTGTGGGTTTGAATGTTAGCAGCAAAACGGCAACGCCTAAAAGCATGACCAGAGGCATCACCAGCAAGGGCATCATGAAACCTCCTATAGCTGCAAGGCTGCCGCCCAATAAGGCTCCAAGAATAGACGAGAATCCTTGTGCAGCACCCAAGACTCCCAGACCCTTTACCCGTTGCGTCTCATTGTAGGTATGAGTCACAACGTAGGTTTGCGCGGCTGGGGAAACTGATGCGATGGCACCGCCGTACAGCACTCCCCTAGTTATGACTACTCCTATGATCAACGCTATGCCGGTGAGCAGACCCTTAAATCCTAGCCACACCACCATAGCGAATCCGCTTAGAGCCAGGATTCCGGCAAGCATGCCAATAAGCAAGATACGCCGAGATCCCCATCGCAATGAGACCCGTCCCCACCTGGTGGAGGTAAGAGAAAACATTATGGCAGCTAACGAAATGGTGGCGCCAATGTGCCATTCCTTCAGCCCGATTTCGCGCGATAGCGGAGCCAGAATTGGATTAAGAATCATCTGCCCCATATATGCCAGTAACACCGTCAAAAACAAGGGAAACAGTCCCGCTATTTTTGATTCGACTTTCTCGTTTCGTTCATTAGTGGCGCACATTAAAACATCCTTTCCAAAGTGAGCTACCAATCAAGCTGAGACAATACTAGAACAATGTTCTAGTATTGTCGAGGTTGAGGGTATGCTGTTTTCGTGGGGAATAAAGACAAGCGGGTAAACACGGGTAGACGCGCCTGGCTGACGCAGGAAAAGATCATGTACACCGCAATGGAACTGACCCGAGAGTGCGGTCTAGAAAAATGGTCGATTCGTGACCTTGCGCAGCGTCTGGGAGTAGTTCCCTCTGTCATCTACCACCATTACCAAAACCGTGACGCCATTACCGCTTCTGTAATAGGCGAGATCACTAGCACCATCGAACTACCGGACGAGCAGCTGGAATGGAAAGATTGGTTCATCTCCCTAGCAAAAAATGTCAGGCCTGTCTTTCTTGAATTCCCCGGAGTCACCGACAAACTGATGTATGGACATATGAACGCCGCGTTGATACCAATCTTGGAGGTGGCTTACGAAAAACTACGGGATGCTGGTTTTAGCAAGTACATTCACATCGCATACTCAATTATCATCAACACGATGCTATGGAGCATTACTGCTCGCAACTTGCGCAGCCCAACCAAGCAGGAACAGCGCCACGACCTAGGCCAAATGATTACCCAACTTCAGCCCCTAGCTGTCTGCTCCACAACGCTGGCTGACATCATCCAGGGCTACTTAATTCCGCTAGCCAACCCGAAAAACGAAGACCGCATGAGTCAGGAATACTTTGAAATCATCATAGAAGTCGTACTCGCCGGTTTAGAGATAGCAATCTTGCCTCGCGAAAACGCCTAACGAACCCGTGAACAAGAGAAATCATCAATACTCATAAAATATTTCCCAAAATCGCAAGGCATCCAGCTAAGAGCAAAGCCTTTCAGCCTCTCCCTCTATTTCCTGCGATTTTCCAATAAATACAAGAAGATCCACTATATCCAGAGCTTCCCAAACAACTGGTACGACTACATCAAATACTGCACTACCAATGAACTAGCTATCGCCCTTCACAGTACACAGGCTTCTCCCAGGAATCCGCTATATCGGATACGAGGCGGATACCGGTTTTCACCACTATTCCATCGATGTTTCGAGTTTTAGAGCCTGTCCTTAAGAGTTTGCAATGATCAGGAAAGTCAAAAATCCGATGAACAAGATCTCCAGGACTAACCCGATGACGTTAATGACTTTTTCGCTCTTTTCAGGCCAGAATCTGGCTAGCAGAGCAAAAACTACTAAGCCAGTAGCGGCTCCAGCAGTGTTCATTATGACATCGGTGATATCGCTGACCCCAATAGCGAAAACGTACTGAACGACCTCGAATGCCACGCTTGCTAAAAACGGTGGGAGCAATTGAATTAACCATGAGCGCCGTTTCAACAACATCCTCATGTACAAGCCAAACGGGATGAAAATAAGGAAGTTGACCACGATCTCATCAAAGAAGTTCGACCCGTAAAGATTCGCAGAATCTGTAAATGGGATCAGATTTAAGTAGCGCGCATGCCGCACGCTCAGTATGTCGTCAACGCTGGTGGCGAATTTGAACAGCACCATCCACAACAACAAGAGCAGATAAATCCCGAACACCGCATAGGTCAAGCGTCGCGTTTTCTCTCTCATGCCCCAATTCTATCTCTCGATGACATCTAACGAAAATTACTACCCAAAAGGAGAAACATCATGGCAACTATTGGTTTAGACAAGCTCTACTACGCGAGCATTAGCGAAGATCCCACTAGCGGTGAGGAAACTTATGCCGTTCCTAAACCGCTGGCTAAAGCAATATCTGCAGAATTGTCTGTGGAGGTGGCTGAGGCAATTTTGTATGCCGATGACGGGGCATCCGAGATTGTCAAGGAATTCAAATCTGGAACGCTCACTCTTGGGGTTGATGATCTCGGGGCTGAGGCTGCAGCTGCCTTAACTGGTGCGAGACTGGACGCGAACGGGGTACTTATCAGTACTTCTGAGGATGGTGGCGCACCCGTGGCTATTGGTTTTAGAGCTGCACGCTCTAACGGGAAGTACCAGTATTTTGGCTTTACCGCGTCAAATTTGCTCTGCCGGGAACCACGCTGGCGACCAAAGCTGATTCGATCACGTTCTCTACCCCGAGTATTGAGGGAACGATTCTGCGGCGTAACAAACCAGACGCTACCGGTAAGCACCCGTGGAAAGCCGAAGTCACCGAAGGAGCCACCGGCGTGAAAGCTGAGACGATCTCCAACTGGTACAGGCAGGTGTATGAGCCTGCCGCTACAACCAGCATTAAACCGACAAACAACTAGAAATGCAGGTAAGCCATGACAGCGAAAACCCAAACCAGCCCGGCCAGCACCTCTTTAAAAAGCGCGACAATCACTATCGCAGGTCAAGAATACGAGCTTGTCCTCACTACCCGTGCGACCCGCCTTATAGCTCAACGTTACGGAGGGCTAGAACATTTAGGTCAAGCCCTGGAAACTAGCGAAGATATGGATAAGTCACTCGGTGACGTAATCTGGCTCATCGCCCTGCTCGCTAACCAGTCCGTACAAATACACAACCTCACCCATCCGGACGATAAGCGCCCAGAGCTGACCGCAGAAGCAGTGGAGTTACTAACTGTGCCTGCAGATTTAGCTGACTACCGAGAGGCTATCGCCCAGGCACTCCAACGCGGCACCCGGCGAGCAATCATGACCGAGACCCCAGACCCAAAAGGGCAAACCAAGAAAAAGGACACTTAATAGATAGTGACGAGGCAATCTTTACCCGCCTGACCTATATCGGGCTCGCCCACCTGGGACTGACCCGCATGCAAATCGAGCTGACCATATTCGGTGAACTATTGGACCTGGTGGATTGCTGGCGTATCGAAACCGGCAGAGCCCAGCCGAAACGCATCTGGTTTATCGACGATATTATTCCTGCTGGGGTTTAGCGATCTAAATGTTTCGTGAGATAACAGGCGAATAGCTGAGGATGGGCGGCGTGCCACTGGTGCCCTGCACCTTGGATCACTTCTAGGTGAGCTGTGGGGATAAGGCCGGCGATTTTGCGGGCTGCAGGCAGGTTTGCTTTATCTTTGCTGCCGCAAACCACAGTTACGGGCATAGATAAAGCTGGAAGCTGCGAAGTAAGGTCTAAATCTTTCAAACTATCGAGCACGCCCACCAGCTCAGGTTTGCTAAGCTGCGGCGGACAGACCCATTTTGTTGGTAGAACTCGCATTAGTGTCTTTTGCAGATTCATCAACAGTTTTGGGGGTTTAGCTTGCGGAGCTGAAACAAACAGTGAGGACACCTTGCCCGGATGGGTGAGCGCGATATTTAAAGCAATCACTGCGCCCAACGATACCCCGACCAGGTGCACTGGTTCGGTCAGCGAGTTAGCAATCTGGGCGCATACGTCTTCAAGCAACCAAGAAGCCAGCGGCGGTTTCGTTGTCAAAACGTCTAGAGATATGCACTCGGTTTGTGGCAGCTGTTTTATTACTGGGTTCCAAACATCACGGGTTTCACCCAACCCGTGCAAGAACACTACCTTTTGCGCATCGCTCATTTACGCAGCGCGAAAAAACCTGCAACCAGGCTAGTTATCAGAAAACCAGCAGCATTTCCGATAGCGGTGACCGGTGAAATCACGTGCGTGAACCCGAAAATAGCAAAACAGATAGCTGCAAATAATAGCCCAACGGCTACCAGCATTAACCAGTTACGCACTCGCGCATTGTTCTTTGCCATATATGCCCTTTCGCTTTTACGTGTTCGTTCACTGATTATCCCATAACTGTCGTTACCGGAAAGAAAGGTAAACACTCATGGCTGATTCGTCTTTTGGTTTGAAGATTGGACTTGAGGGTGAGCGGGAGTTTAAGCGCGCGATCACGGATATTAATCGTGAGATGCGGGTTTTGGGATCCGAGATGAAGTTGGTGGCTTCTCAGTTCGATAGGAACGATAAGTCCGCTTCAGCGCTTACGGCTCGTAACCAGGTTTTAGGCAAAGAGATTGAGGCTCAAAAGTCGAAGATTGAGACCCTGCGCGCCGCACTCGAAAACTCCGCCACGAGCTTTGGTGAGAACGATAGCCGGACGAAGAATTGGCAGATCCAGCTCAACAACGCAGGCGCTGAACTCAACCGGCTTGAAGGCGAACTCAAATCGAATAATGACGCCCTGTCGGATTTCGGGGACGAGGCTGACGGTGCCGGTGACGATGCCAAGGGCGCGGCAAAGGACGCAGGACGTCTTGAGGGCGCGGTGGATGATCTCGGGGACGAGATGGACACCACCAGCTCCAAGACCCGCATTTTCGGCGACGTGTTGAAAGCCAACCTCGCCTCCGAAGCCATCATTGCCGGGGTCAAGGGTATCGGGCATGCGATCGCCAGTATTGGGCGCGGCATGGCCGGAGCCTTGAAGGAAGGCGTGGAATACAACGCCCGCATGGAGCAATACACCACCTCGTTTACCACGATGCTGGGTGATCAAGCCAAGGCTCAGAAACTGGTCAATGACCTGAAGGTTGAGGCGGCGAAGACTCCGTTTGGTATGGAGGACCTCGCGGGCAACATGCAGACCCTCCTGAGCTTCGGAATGAGCCTTGAGGATGCGAAAAAGCACCTGAACGAAATCGGCGATATCTCCCAAGGTGATGCGGTGAAGATGGAGTCGCTAACGCTCGCCTTCGCCCAAATGTCTTCGACTGGCAAGTTGACTGGTCAGGACTTGCTGCAGATGATCAACGCCGGCTTCAACCCCCTGGAGGAAATCTCGCGTAAGACTGGCAAGTCGATTGGTGAACTGAAAGAGGATATGGCGAAGGGCGCGATCAGCGCTGATATGGTCGCTGACGCATTCGCCAGTGCTACTGCTGAAGGCGGGCGTTTCTACGGGGCTATGGACGCCCAATCCAAGACCTTTAGCGGCCAGTTGGCGACGATGCAGGATGGGGTGGAAAATCTCAAGGGGTTGTTGGCTGGTGGTCTGTCGGAGGCGTTGGCGGGTTCGGTGTTGCCGATGGTCAACGGGTGGATCGACGAACTGACCGCAGCGTTTGAAGAAGGCGGAACACCCGCACTCATCGACACCCTCGGCCAAGTCTTACAGGAAGCCCTCGCATTTATTGCTGAGCAGCTACCGATGGTGGTCGAGACCGGCATGTCCATCCTCACCGCCCTGTTAGAGGGCATCATCGAAGTCCTCCCACAAGTGGCCGAGACGGCGGTGACGCTGATTATCGCGCTGGTGGAGGCGATCATTGAGGCGTTGCCGTCTTTGTTGGAGGCGGCGATTCAGATCATCGCAACCCTGGTTGCTGGTATCGGCGAAGCACTACCGGAACTGGTTCCTGCGGCGGTGGAAATGCTCGTCGCCCTCGTCCAAGGGCTCGTCGATAACCTGCCATTGCTTCTTGATGCGGCGTTGCAGCTCATCACCGGACTTGCCGAAGGTCTCATCGCATCAATCCCCGTGATTATTGAAGCCCTCCCGCAGGTCGTCACCGGGATTGTCACGTTCCTTGTGGGCGCGATCCCGCAGCTCATCGAAGCAGGAATCCAGCTGCTGACCGCGTTGATTGGGGCGTTGCCACAGATCATCACAGCAATCGTCGCAGCACTCCCGCAGATTATTACTGCGATCGTCAGCGGCGTGGTGGGTGCGATCCCGCAGCTCATCGACGCAGGCATTCAACTGCTGACGGCGTTGATTGGGGCGTTGCCACAGATCATTACAACGATTGTGGCCGCGTTGCCGCAGATTATCGCAAGTATTGTGTCGGCGATTGGTGGGGCTATCCCGCAACTCGTCCAAGCAGGCATCCAACTCTTGACGGCACTCGTGCGGGCGTTACCCCAGATCATTTCCACGATCGTCGCAGCAATCCCGCAGATCATTACCGGCATCGTCTCGGCCGTTGGCCAGGGCATGTGGCAGATGGCGGAGGCGGGCAAAAACCTCGTCTACGGCCTGTGGAACGGAATCCAATCCCTGGCGGGGTGGTTGTGGAATTCGGTCTCGAACTGGGCAAGCGGGATTTGGGACTCCATCACTGGCTTCTTCGGCATCCACTCACCGTCTCGCAAGATGGCCTGGGCAGGACGGATGCTCGTCGAAGGCCTCGCAGGCTCCATCAAAATCGATGGCAACAAGGCTGTCACTGCTGCCACTGGTTTGGCTAGGGACACGATGGACGCCTTCAGCGAGCTTGAAGACGGACTTCATGTACCGATCGACGCAGTGGCAGACCTGCAGGTACCTGCCGTTGACCTCACCCCACAACCCATAGCTATCAATCGCGATACGAGTGGCGGTGCTGATAGTGAGCGTGTGGATGTCGCGAGCATCGTCGATGCCACAGCAAAGCGCATCCTGTCTTCGCTGGAAATTAGCGTGACGTTGTCGGATGGGACGCTGGTCGGCAAACTCGCACCCGCTCTCGACAAACAACTTGCTCGTCTTGATCGGCGGCAGACCGTGATGGCAGGAGGCTACTAATGTATGGGTTCACCTTGAACGACACGGTGACCTCTACGTCGCTTGGTCTGCGCTTGACCGCCCCGGTTGCGATACCCGCCGCCGTCCGTGCGGTGAACGATATCGAGATCGAAGGCCGCGCCGGAACCCTGACCAGGTTTATAGGCTGGGAGGACACCGAACTCGAGCTTGAACTCGCGGTGCCTATCCGTGACGGGCTCCACCAATACCGGAAAGCCGCCCATGAGCTGACGGGCGCTTCGACGATTGCGTTGACTGCCGAGCCTGGTGTTTACCGCAAGGTTAAGCACTGCAAAGTGAGCGAACTGCGCCGGGAGCTGTCGGGGTGGGGGTTCTTCACCGCACGCCTGACCTGCCAGCCCTTCACTTACCTGACCGAGGGTTTGAAGCCGTTAATAATGTCGGAGTCGGGGACGATCACCAACCCTGGCCTACTTGATGCGGATCCGATCATCACTGTTACAGGCACGGGCATGCTCTCGTTGACGGTGAACAAAACGGTACATCAGGTGAATTCGCCAGCAGGCTCCGTCACGCTCGACAGCGCGCGTCTCGTCGCACACGCCCACGGGAAAGTCCAGACCGATGCGCTCAGTGAAGCCTTCCCAGTTTTGAAGCCTGGGGTCAATCGGATCACGCTCGGCGCTGGTATCTCGAAGATCGTGATCACGCCGAACTGGCGCAACCCCTAACACCCAACTCACGCAAGTTCCGATGGTCATCCCTTCGTGGGGTGGCCACTGTTGTCTTTGGAAGGCCTCTCATGATTACGGTTCACGACCGCACCGCCACGACATTCACCACCACCGGGCTAGGAGTCTTGGATCGGGAGATCATCAACCCGATCGTGACTGAAGAACTAGGTGGCGAATTCTCCTTGACCTTCACCTACCCAGCAGATGGACCTGCAGCCACGCACCTCGTACTTGAGAACATTGTGGCAGCGCCCGTGCCAGGGTTGGAGCAACGTCAGGGTTTCCGGATTAGCGAGGTCGTCACCACGATCGAAGGTTTGCTGGAAGTAACGGCGTTTCATGTCTTCTATGATCTGGCGGCGAACCTCATCGCCGACACCTACGTGGTCAACAAAACCGCGAAAGGCGCACTCACTCAAATCCTTGGCGCGGCAAACACTAAGCACGGGTTTACTGCTACCTCGTCGGATACGGTGACTAGGTCTTCGGCGCGGTTGGTGCGCATGCCCATCGCCCAAGCTCTGATGGATGCGGGCGAGGACAACACGTTCGCTGCGCGTTGGGGCGGTGAGATCACCCGGGACAACTGGCACATTCACCACGGGCCCATGCGTGGAGCCAACCACGGGGTGGTCATCCGTGACCGCAAGAACCTCACTGGCTTCGAATCGGCTATCGATTTTTCGACGGTGGTGACACGGATTCTCCCGGTCGGCTACGACGGCCTACTCTTGCCTGAACTCTATGTGGATTCGCCGAAGTTGGGCGATTATGTGGTGCCGCGTATCCGCGTCATCCGCTACGGACAAGTCAAAGCCATTACTGATAAAGACAACCCGCGTGAAGGCGAGCTTCCGCTCGACCAAGCCCACGCGCAGTTGCGACGTCTAGCGGCGGCAGAATTCAGCGCCAAGCATGTGGATGAGCCGTCCGCTTCGTACAAGATCCGCTTCACTGACCTTTCACAAACCCGTGAATACGCAGACCTCGCACGGCTAGAAACCGTCGAAATTGGTGACACGGTGACCGTCCGCCACACCGATCTTGGGATTGCGCTCACGGCGCGGGTAGTGGCCTACGAGTACAACCCGCTCACGCTCCAGTACATCTCGGTCGAACTTGGAACCGTAGCTCGGAAGTTCACGTCTGTCACCCGGCAAGTCAAAACCGCCATCAGCACGGCGGTGGCTGCGTCGGATGCGGCAGGGTTCGCGTTGGCTAGTGCGGATGGGAAGAACACCAACCACTACGGCAGGATCCAGCCCGCCAATGCCAGGCTGGGTGACACGTGGTTCCGACAAAACGGCGAAACCACCGAAATCTGGATCTACCGGCTCACCGACACCAGGCAGCCCGGCTGGGTGGCACTCGCTACTGATCTGAACCATGCACAGATCACCGCGGAACTCGACGCCGCCCGCGCAGAGGTCGACCACGCCCTCGCCGCCGCACAAGACGCACAAACCGCCGCCGATGCTGTCGCCACTCAGATGGCTTCGGCGCAGGTGGAGATCGACCAGGCCAAGTCTGCTGCCGCTGGTGCTACCCAGTTGGCGCAGGATGCCCACGACGTTGCGGTTACCTCGGATGGGCGGCTCACGGTTGCCGTTGTTGACCCGAACGTAGCGGACGCGGCTGGCCGACCGGAGGGCGCGCTATGGCAAGTGCGCGTAGACGGCGTGATCGCCCGCCAATACATCCTCACCAACAACCAATGGGAACAAACACCGGTCGGTGCCGCGATGATCGGGTCGAAAGCGATCAGCCAAGCACACATCGCAGACGCCGCCATCGGCACCGCACAAATCGCAGACGCCGCGATCACCGACGCGAAAACCGGGTCGCTCTCGGCCTCGAAGATCACCTCAGACTATTTGGCTGCTGGGCGGATTGCCGCCGGATCGATCACGTCCGACAAGTTGACGATCGCCAACGGATACATCACCAATGCGATGATCAAGGACGCGGCGGTCACGTCGGCGAAGATCGCTGCGCTGGATGCTGGGAAGATCACCACTGGGACGTTGTCGGCGGCTCGGATTGGGGCGCGCTCGATTTCGGCTGACAAGCTCGCGACCAACGCGATCCAAGTGGGCTTGGCCGGATGGAACCAGTCGATCCGTATTTCGCCGACGCAGATCGCGTGGTATAACGGCTCCACCTTGGAAGGGACAATCTCCAGTTCCGGGATGAAATTCTGGTACGGCTCCCGCTACATCGGGGAGATGGCACGCCGTGCCCACAAGGACAAGCCCGACGTGCAAGGCGTCGTCAACCAGGTCGCCTATCAAGGCGACTATGTGGCCTGGACATACCAGACGGTTTCCGGCGGTGGCTACTTCACCTGCCTCACCCTGGATCCGAAGGGACGCTTCTACGGCGAGGCCGGCATTCATCTCGGTGCTGACTTGCGCACCAACGGCTACAAGTTCTACACCACCGGCTCACGCTACGTGACCTTGCAAGACTGCACGCTCACCGGGAAAGGCACCTACGCCGGGTGGGCGTCGAGCAATGGGCTGGCGAAGGTCGTGTTTCACACCTACGACCTGATGGTCGTAACCAACGGGTCGTATTACAACATGACCCGTCTCTTTGATCGCACCAAGGATTTGATGTCGAGGATGAACGCAATCCTCAGCCTGCTCAATCAAGGGTGGATCACATCCATCTCCGGAACCGGCTCGAACATCACGTGGCGGTACTTCTCCAACACAGGCCTGTCGGCCATGTCCACCAACCTCGCATAAGTAAAAGGAAACCCTCATGAAGATCATGCTCGCCAACCACCATTTGCAACCCATCGCCGACCTACTCACCAATATGCCGTTGAAGGCGGCGCAGTCCCGTGCTCGCTCGAAACTCCTCACGCTAGTGAAGGAAGCGATTGCACGGTTCGGGGAAGACGAATACGACCTCGTCACCCAATTCGCAACACTCGACGAGAACGGCCGCCCGATATTCGCCGACGATGGCACGTTCGTCCTCGCCGACCCCGACAAAGCCAGTGAATTCCTCGAAGCCCGCCAGAATCTGCTGACCTCGGTTGCGGAAGTGTCGGGTCCCACCTACGACGGCCACGACAAGGACGTGAAAGCACTTCTTGACGGCTATGAGGGTGAACTGTCTGGCGTGGCGGCGGAAGCCTACGACGTTCTCTACGACGCCATCACCAAGGGTGGCCAATGAAGGCCAAGGAAGAAAAGGACACAGAAATGACCGACGTTTCAGATGATGAGTCAACGTCTAGCGAAGAAGTACAGCTACCCATCGTCCCGATCGAATCCGATGCCACGCCCGCACCACCAGCAGAGGCCATCGAAGCCCAAGAACTCCCAGTGCCACAGGTCGCGTCGATTGATCTGACAGAGCCGATTCTCGAAGTTCTCACTGACCCGACCATGTAGCCCAGTGCTACACCAATTTTTGATGCCTTCACCCCAGATGGGTGTGGGCAATTTTTATGCCCACGAAAGGAATCATTCTCATGTCTCTACACGCCATCTGGCACGCCATCCAAACCGGCATCGCTGGTATTGGTGCGTGGCTCGCCGCTTATCTTGGAGGGCTCGACGGCCTCGTCTATGCGCTGATCGTCTTCGCTATCGCCGACTACATCACCGGGGTGCTGGCCGCCATCAACGAGCGCCGCCTCAGCTCATCCGTCGGTTTTAGGGGTATCAGCCGCAAAATCCTCATCTTCACCCTCGTCGGCCTCGCCCACCTCATCGACGTCCATATTCTCGGAGCACCCGGCGTGCTACGTGCGGCGGTCATCTTCTTCTACCTATCCAACGAAGGCATCTCCCTGGTCGAAAACGCCACCCGCCTCGGCCTACCCGTCCCACCCCAAATGCGTGGGGCGCTCGATGCGATCGCCAACCGCGCCGAAACAAGACCCTCACTGACCGAAACAACCACTGAAAATACAAAGGAGAACCAGTCATGAAGAATTGGCTCGCGCTCGAGGCCGACATCGACCTCATCATGAACACACACTACACACCCGGCCGCAACGGCAGGCGCATCGATAAGGTCATCATCCACCACAACGCCGGAAACCTCACCATTAGGGGCTGCTACGACGTGTGGCAAACCCGTCCAGCTTCCGCCCACTACCAAGTCCAAACCGACGGCACAATCGGCCAGCTCGTATGGGATCGCGACACCGCCTGGCATGCAGGCAACTTTGCCGCCAACACCACCAGTATCGGCATCGAGCATGCGGACGTGAGCTCCAGCCCGTGGGCTGTGTCGGAGGCGTGCCTCGATAACGGAGCACACCTCGTCGCCGCGATCTGCAAGTTCTACGGCCTTGGCCGACCCCAGTGGGGCAAGAACGTCTTCGGGCACAAAAACTTCTCTGCCACGGCTTGCCCGGCATCGTTGGCTGGTTCCCAGCATGCCGCCTACATGTCCCGCGCACAGTCTTGGTATGACCAGATGAGCGGTAGCGCACCAGCACCCGCTCCTGCAGCACCGAACATCGACGCCCTCGCCGACGCGGTGATTCGCGGCGAGTACGGGAACGGGGAGGAGCGTAAGCTCCGCCTCGGAGCCAACTACGCCGCTGTTCAGGCTCGCGTGAACGAGAAGCTCTCTGGCAACGCACCTGCCGCGAAGCCAGCAGGGCCCAACATTGACGCGCTTGCCGACGCCGTGATCCGTGGCGACTATGGCAATGGTGAGGAACGTAAGCGCCGCTTGGGCAACCTCTACGCCGCTGTTCAGGCGCGCGTGAATGCCAAGCTCGGCTACTAACCCCACGTTGCTCCGGCGAAACTTAGCCCCGCTGCTACCCGTCATGGGTGGTGGCGGGGCTTTTCGTCGTTTCATGGACGGATTTAACAATCGGGGGTTTGTCGGCAGTGGGGTGAAGGGAGTGACCCCACTGTGAATGATCTTGATGAACAACGTATCCGCAACCTGCGCACGGCGGGCTGGGGGTATAAAGCGATTGCCGAGTTTTGCGCCCTGACTCGTGACCAGGTCCGCTCGTACTGCACAACCCGAAACCTTGACGCCGCTCCGGTGATGGTCGAGCGCGTGTGTCAGTGGTGTGCCAGCCCTATACAGGGAGGGGCTCGGGCTCGGTTTTGCTCGCCCGCCTGCAGGCATAAAGCGTGGCGGCATCGACAGAAAACCGAGCCTGTGCGCGAGCAGACCTGTACGCACTGCGGACGCCGCTTCGCGATCGTGGACAAACCAGGTCAAAAGTTTTGCTGTCACGCCTGCTATGTGCGTGCTCGCTTTGGCACCAGGGGCGGACGACCATGAACGCTCTCACGGCTCGGGTTGATCAGATGACACAGCCTGACGTGTTCGCCCGAGAACTCGCCTTCATCACGGACTCTCACACGTTGAGCGTGCTGGCGGGGCGGGGCGTGCTCACACCCGCAGAGTATCAGCGTGCTCACCGGTTGTTATGGAAGGCGTGGACGCCGATCTATCAACCACAGATTGTGGGCGAAACGACTGGATAAACACCGCCTTTAGAGCGTGTATAGACCTAACGCGAAAGGAGAAAACGTGGCACACATCAGTGTGGTGACACCAGTTCGGCCGCCGACCCCGAAACTGGTCAACGTGGCGGCATACGCGAGGGTCTCAACCAACGCCGTCGAGCAGTTAGCATCCCTATCGGCGCAGGTTTCGTATTATTCGCGCCTGATCCAGTCCACGCCCGGATGGGCCTATGCGGGCGTGTTCACCGATGAGGGTATTACTGGCACGTCAACGAAATCCCGGCAAGGCCTGGCCGACCTGATGGACACAGCCAGGAGTGGGGTTGTCGATATTGTGTTGTGTAAATCGATCTCACGCCTGGCCCGCAACACTGTCGATCTGCTCGCTACGGTCCGTGAGCTGAAAGACCTGGGCGTGGCCGTGCGATTCGAACGCGAACAGATCGACACCCTTAGCGCTGACGGGGAACTGCTGTTAACCTTGCTGGCCTCGTTCGCCCAAGAAGAATCACGCTCACTATCCCAGAACGTCAAATGGGCGATCCGCAACCGGTACAAGAGCGGGGGCACGAACTCCTTCGTTGTCTATGGATACCAATGGGCAGACTGCCAGTTCACCATCGTCGAAGAAGAAGCCAAGATCGTGCGCTTACTGTTTGCCAATTATCTCGATGGGATCAGCCCGGAGAAAACCGCGACGATGCTCAATGCTGAAGGTAAACGCTCTCGGGGAGGGGGACGGTTCTACGGATCCGTGTTTCGTCGCATGCTCGAAAATGAGCGGTACAAGGGCTGCCAAATGCTACAGAAAATGTACCGCCCCACAATCCAAGCACCCACACGCTCCTTCAACGACGGGGAGCTGCCGCGATACTGGGTCGAGCAAGCCCTCCCAGCGATCATTGATGAGGCGATGTTTGACGCGGTGCAAGCAGAAATCGCGCACAGGCGTGAGGCGGGCCCGGCTGCCACTCCGTCAAAGAACACGGGCGTATTCACCGGGCGGATCTGCTGCGGCGCGTGTGGGAAGAACTATCAACGCAAAACCCGCACCTACAAGTCTGGAACCTCATACAAGTTCTGGCGCTGCTGGAGTGCCTGCACCGGGAACGGCAATCCCTGTAGGGGGCACAACCTGCGCGAAACACTCCTCGAACAAGCCTGCGCAGACATGCTCGGCACCCAGGGTTTCGACCCCGTCCAGGTTGGCGAGCAGATCGTGATGATCGAGGCCTTCGAGCATCAGCTCACCTTCCACCTCGCGGATGGAACCATGACACCAGTGGGGTTAACCAGTGAGGGGAGGCTGGCATGAACCGCACCGTCACCGCGATACCCGCAACAAAGAAACTTGGGAATCTCACAGCCTCATCTGGCGCACCGGCACGCAGGCGGGTCGCCGCCTACGCTCGCGTCTCTACCGAGATGGAAGAACAAACCTCCTCCTACGAGGCTCAGATTGACTACTACACCACCTATATTCGCTCACGTAATGATTGGCAGTTCGCGGGCATGTACTGCGATGAAGGTATTTCTGGCACCTCTATGAAACGTCGCGAAGGTTTCCAAACCATGATCGATGACGCCCTGGCAGGTAAAATCGATCTGATCCTCACCAAGAGTGTGTCCCGGTTTGCTCGCAACACCGTCGACTCGCTCACTACCGTGCGCAAGCTCAAGGATGCAGGTGTCGAGGTCTATTTTCAGAAGGAAAATATTTACACCTTCGACGCCAAAGGCGAGCTATTGATCACGATCATGTCGAGCTTGGCGCAAGAAGAATCCCGCTCGATCTCCGAGAACGTGACCTGGGGGCACAGGAAACGTTTTGCCGATGGGAAAGTCATGGTTCCCTACAAATCCCTACTCGGATACAAGAAAGGCGCGGATGGCAGCCTCGTCATTGACGAGACGCAGGCTCCGGCCGTGCGGTTGATCTACCAGCTTTTCCTTGACGGGATGGCGATCAGTGAGATTAAAACCGAGCTCGCTGCCCGCAAGATTCTCACCCCGCGCGGGAAAGAAGTGTGGTCAACCTCGACAGTGCGCTCCATCCTGTCCAACGAAAAATACAAGGGCGACGCCCTTCTTCAAAAGACGTTCACCACCGATTTCCTTACTAAGAAGATGAAGGTCAACGAGGGTGAAGTGCCCCAATACTACGTAACAGGCAATCACGAGCCAATTATCGAACCGCGCATCTGGGATCAGGTGCAATACGAACTCGCCACCAGGCATGGCAACATATCGTCAGCGAAAGTCGGCTTGTTCTCCACCAGGCTGAAATGTTCTCAGTGTGGGGCGTGGTATGGGCGTAAGACGTGGGCGTCGAACACGAAATACAAATACACAGTATGGCAATGCAACCACAAATACACAGACGAACATCCCTGCAGCAGCGCGACGGTGAAAGACGAGCAGATCAAGGATTCTTTCGTCCAAGCGCTCAATCAACTGATCGCCTGCCGTCCGCAGCAAAGCCAGCTACCGCAGGTGCTTGGCGACATGTTCGATACGAGCAGGTTGGAAGAACAGGCCGCCGCCTGCCAGGCGAAAATCGTGGAGCTGACCGAGCAAATCGAGGCGCTGATTGCGGAAAACCAGCAACGCGCGCTCGACCAGGACGCCTACCAAAACAAGTACACCGAACTCGATACTGCCTACCGTAAGACACTCGCACGTAAAACAAGCCTCGAAGCCGACATCACAGCAAAGACAGCCAAACATGCGGCCGTGACTACAGCCCTCGACGATCTCACGGGCGAACCTGTGAGCGAGTTCCGCCCCTCACAGTGGAGCGCTCTCATCGACCACGCCATCGTAGACGAGGACGGGATCCGGTTCGTGTTCCGCACCGGTGAACAGGTGAGGATTGCCCTGAAAGGGTGATGCTCATATCAGTTGACGTGCACGGTTAGGTACACCTCCCAGAAATAAAGTAAGGTTACCCTTATCTAATAAGGATGGTGTTTGCGTGGACGATATTGTAATGGATCAGGTTGTTGAAGGCGAGTATGGGTCGGCGAAGGAAAAATCTGTCGCTGGCCAGAACGCGATCCGTCAGCTATCGCAGCCAGTGAAAGGCAAACTGTTTGTCGCGCAGGTCTTAGCGTTCGCCTCTGGTGTGTTGGCTATCGCACCCTATGTGGCTTTGGTGGAGCTGGGAGCTGCGCTGATGCAAGACCGGGTGGACCCGGCGCGGGTGAACTGGATCGTGATGCTCCTCGTCAGCGCATACATGGCCCGGTTGACCTTATATTTTGTTGCATTGGGCGTGACGCATTTTATTGACCTGTCGTTGCGTAATCAAATGCGCCGCCAGATTGCCGCCCGCATGTCGACTGCTCCGCTGTCGTGGTTTACCCGCGAGGGTGAGGGAAAGATCCGCAAGACCATTCAGGATGATACGGCCACGGTGCACACAGTGATTGCGCACGGGCCGATTGAGAAACTGAACGCGATCGTATCCCCGCTCGCCTTGTTGGCCTATGCGTTCGTGGTGGATTGGCGGCTCGCTCTGCTGTCGATTGCGACGATTCCGATTTATGTGGGCATGTATGGCATGTCGATGCGTGGGATGAATGAGAAGACCGCGCAAATGGACACCAAGCTCGCTCAGGTTTCGGCAACGATGGCCGAGTTCGTTGCCGGTATCTCAGTGGTGAAAGCGTTCGGCAAGGTCGGCCAAGCACATAAAGCCTATTTAGATGCAGCTAACGAGTTTTCTAAGTTCTACCGGGCGTGGTGTATGCCGCTGGTGTCGATGTCGGTCGCCTCATTTTCGTGGGTGTCGATCCCGGTGTTGTTGATCGTGAACCTTGGCGGTGGCGCGTTGATGATGAACGCCGGTTGGGTGAGCATCTACGAGGTGATAACGACCACGTTGATCGCCTTGGTGTTGCCGGGAGCGTTGATGGCAATCGCAACCATCGCCTGGTCGTACCAGCTCGCAGGGTCTGCGGCAGTGAGGTTGGTGAACGTCATGGAGCTACCGGCGTTGAGTCAGCCCGATGCGCCGCAGACGCCAAAGGGTCATGATATTGAGATTCGGGGTGTGTCGTATGCCTATGACGAGACCCAAGCGTTAGACGAGGTGAGCCTGAGAATTCCGGCGGGGACGGTGACTGCGCTGGTTGGGCCTTCGGGTGCGGGAAAGTCGACGTTGGCGAGTTTGATTGCCCGCTTCGATGACCCGGACGCTGGCACGATCACTATTGGCGGGGTTGATCTAAAGAGCATTTCCCAGGATGTGTTGTATTCGACGGTCGCATTCGTCCTGCAAGATGCACAGCTTATTCGCGACACCATCCACAACAACATTGCCCTAGGCGCGCCAGACGCAACCTTGGATCAGGTGCGGCAGGCGGCGCGGGCGGCGCAGATCGACGAGTTCATCATGAGCCTGCCAGATGGTTACGACACTGTGTTGGGTGAGGATACCCACGTTTCGGGCGGGCAGGCAGCCCGTATCGCGATCGCCCGGGCGCTCATGGTTGATGCCCCAGTGTTGGTGTTGGACGAGGCGACGGCGATGGCGGACCCGGAATCGGAATCGAAAATCCAACAAGCTCTCTCGACTCTTGCCAAAGGCAGAACCGTGATTGTGATCGCCCACCGACTGGCCTCGATCAGAGGGGCAGACCAAATCGTCGTCATGGAACGCGGGCGCATTGCTGTGGTCGGTAAACACGACGAGCTGGTGGGTAATGCGCACTATCAGGCACTTCTTGCCCAAGGTGCATGCGAGGAGATGACACGATGAATCAACTATTGCTGCCACGCTTTAAGCGTTTGATGGAACCCGCCTCGTGGCGAGACCTCTCGGTCGGTCAAGCGTGGGGTGCGGTCTCAGGACTGTGTCACGGCTTTGCCCTGCTGACTCTGCTTCCCGCAGCAAGTGCCCTAGCGACCGGAATGCCGGTGTGGGGGTTATCGTTTTGGGGATGGCTCATCGCCTTGGCGGTAATCGCGGTGCTGGGCGTGGGCACGGAGTTTTATGGCATGCGCACCGGCTATATCGGGGCCCTCGGGTTCATTCACGACGTACACCAAGCGGTCGGCAACAAGGTAGCCCGCCTACCGTTGGGAGTGTTCGATTCGGGTAGTTCTGGACGGCTGTCGCGCATGGTCACCCAGGAAATGATGAACTTGGGTGAGTCGGCGGCACATTTCATTTTTTCCCTCGTCCAAAAACTCTCAGCCGTGCTGGTGATCACTGTGGGCACGTGGTTCTGGGATTGGCGGCTGGGACTGACCTTGACGATCGCCTTCCCGATCATGCTCGCCTTCCTTCATATCTCCCGTGTGCTTCTCGATAAGGGCAAGCAGGTTTCCGAACCAGCAGAATCGGAGCTGGCGGCTCGCATGGTCGAATTCGCCACCTGCCAAGGCGCGCTGCGCTCCTGCCATGTCGCCGATGACTACCCGGCCCTTGATCGGGCATTCAAACAGGCTGACCGCAAAAGCCGCAAAGCATTGTGGATCGAAACATTAGCGAACCTGATAAACGGAGTGTTCGTCCAAGCCCTTGTCGTGGTAATGATTTGGCTGACCGCCCAACTCGCCCTCGGCGGGCAGATGAATGCGTTGAACGCTGTGGTCACCATCGGCATGTGCCTGCGGTTCACCACCATGCTCCAAGACATCGGTGGCTGCATGACCGGGCTGGAAGAACGCCGCCAGCAGATGAATCACGTCGACAAGGTCATGGACGCTCCCGAACTGTCCGAACCCGATGTCTCCACCCCGGTGAGCGCTCCTGGTGATGTTCGTTTCGAGGACGTCGCCTTCGGCTACGATCCGGACACCCCGGTTCTCCGTGATATTTCCTTCCATGTCCCGCAAGGCGGCATGTGTGCCCTGGTTGGCCCTTCCGGCTGCGGAAAAACCACAATCGCGAGGTTGGTTGCACGTTTCTGGGATGTGCAGTCCGGCAGCGTACGCGTTGGCGGGGTTGATGTGCGCGAGCAGACCACCGAAGATTTGATGCGCCAGATATCCCTGGTCTTCCAAGACGTCTATTTATTCAATGACACGCTCGAGGCCAACATTCGCCTTGGCAACCCAGAAGCCACCGATGAAGAAATCAGGTGGGCGGCTGACCTGTCGGGCGTGACGGAAATCGTCAACCGGCTCCCAGACGGCTGGAATTCATTGGCGGGTGCTGGCGGGCGCGCACTGTCAGGTGGGGAACGCCAACGCGTCTCTATCGCCCGCGCCTTGGTGAAGAAAGCCCCAATTGTGCTGTTCGATGAGGCCACCAGCGCGTTGGATGCGGAAAATGAAGCCAACATTGTTGCGGCGATGAACGAGCTACGCAGGCACTCCACACTGATCGTGATCGCCCACAAACTTGAAACCATTCGCCAAGCTGACCAAATCATTGTGCTCTCCCACGGTGGGCGTATCGCCCAGCGCGGGTGCCACGACGAGCTGGTCAACCAGCCAGGTCAATACCGCGATTTCTGGCAAGAGCGCATCAACGCCGCCGGATGGCAACTCGTCTAAAACACAGCACTGTTCACAATCATGAAAGGAATAACTATGTCCACACCCACGTCCTCGCGCCTAAACACGCGCGACTTCATCAATATCGGCGTCTTCACCGCTTTGATGTTTGTCATCGTGTTTGCATTCGGAATGCTCGGGTTCATTCCGGCTGCCATGTATGCCGGTTTCTTACTCTCCATTCTCGTCAACGGCACCGTGTTCGCGCTGTTTACTGCCCGCACTCCGAAGATGGGGGCATTGACCATCATGCTGATCCTCATCGAAGCCCTCTTCTTCGTAACGGGTCATTGGGTGGGAGGAATCGCGATCGCCGCTGTGTTCGGCCTGCTCGCTGACTTGGTGATCACCAAGGGGCCGAAGAACGTGAAAGTTCGTGTCCCGCTGGCATATGCACTGTTTATCCTGCCAATCTATGTTTCCCCGTGGATGCCGCTATTTATGAACCAAGACGCATATATGTCGCAGATCGCCGAACAAATGGGTGCCGAGTATGCCGCGAAGATGGCGCAGGTTGTCACGATTCCGATTCTGTTGGGCTTCTTCGTCGTGATGCTCATCGTTGGCTGGCTTGCTGGTCTGTTGGGAACCCGAGTGGCGCGCAAACACTTTGAACGGGCCGGTCTTGTCTAAACTTCCCGACCCGCGCACGATTATCGTAGCGCTCGTCATCGTCTCCACCACGATCTACAGTGCCTACTCGCCGTGGTTCGTGTGTGCTCTGGGCGGATTCGCCGCCGTGATGCTGGCGAGCGCTACGATCAACCCCAACACGCTCGTGCGCCCGAGCTGGGTGGCCGTCTACCTGGCCACGTTTGCGGCTCTCGGCACACTCGTCTTCGTGATACCACTGGTGTGGAAGTCAACGGCCAGCGCGTTCCTCGTGCTGTTTTTGCAGTGGATGTGGCGATTCAGTGTCAGCGCAGGAATGGGAGCCTACGCGATCGGCGTGATCCGACCTGCCACCTTGCAAAAAGCACTCGCCAGCTCACGGATCCCGACTTGTTTCACGATCCCGATCTCAGTCGCGTTACGTGTGCTGCCCGTGATCGGCCACGAGGTTAAAGCGATCTCAGATGCCATGAAACTACGCGGCATGTCCGCGCTTTCCCTGCGTTCGGCCCAGTACTTCACAATCCCGCTGCTATCGACCGTGGTACGCAGCGGAGACGAACTGGCATCGGCCGCCCTTGTACGCGGACTGGGCGGAACCGCAAAGCCCACCTCAGTCACGGTCGTGAAATTCCGTGTGATCGACGCGGTCATTCTGCTCATCGTTATCAGCTTCGCGATATGGAGAATCACCCTATGACAACAGCCCAAGCAACTGGGGTCACCTTCACCTATCGGGGAGCAGACCACCCCTCAATCAATGACGCAACCATCACCATCACACCTGGAACCGTCACCTTGCTGTGTGGCGCGTCAGGGTCGGGGAAAACCACCGCGCTACGGCTGTTTAACGGGCTCATCCCGCACTTCCACGACGGCGACCTCACCGGAACCGTCACAGTCGACGACATTGACGTGGCACGAGCAGACCTATCAGAGCTTGCCCACCACTGTTCGACAGTGTTTCAAAACCCGCGCACCCAGTTCTACACCACCCACGTGCGCCAAGAACTCGCCTTCGGCCCAGAAAACCTCGGCCGCGACCCTCAAGAGATTTGTGTGCGCATTGACGAGGTTGCAGCCGAGTTAGGTATCGCTGACCTGCTGGAATCCCGCGTCACACAACTGTCGGGTGGGCAGATGCAACGCGTGGCCTGCGCCGTCGCCATGTGCAACAACACGTCGCTGATCGTGTTCGACGAACCGACCGCGAACTTGTCCGCTGACGTTATCGACCAACTCGCCACACTCATCGCCATGCTCAAAACCGATGGACACACCATCATCATTGCTGAACACCGGCTAAGTTTCCTTTCCGAGATTGCTGACCGTGTCTACTGCTTCGACAAAGGCAACATCGCCCTCACCGCAACCGGCGAGGAGTTTTATGCCATGCCAGATGAGGAGCGTAAACAGCTTGGGCTGCGATCCCTAGTGACTGTGCCTATGCCACAACTTCCGGAACCGGCAGGAGATGGGCTTGAGATTGACAACCTCACCTTCGCCTACCGCCACGGAAACCCGGTTCTCAACATCGGCCATCTGCTCTTCCCGGCAGGGAAAATCACCGCACTGTTAGGCCCGTGCGGGTCAGGAAAATCAACACTGGCACGCATCATCTGCGGACTCGAAAAAGCCAAAGGTGCATCCATCACACTCAATGGGCAAAAATTCGCCAGCCGGGACGCATACCTTGTCATGCAAGACCCCACCCGGCAGCTATTCTCAGACACAGTCATTGACGAAGTTACGCTCGGGGCAACCAGAGTCGAAAAACAACACATCGACGCCCACGCGATCCTTAAAGAACTCGACCTCACCGACCACGAGTCCGATCATCCGCAAGCGCTGTCTGGTGGGCAACGCCAACGCCTTGTCATCGCCACAGCACTTGCTGCGAACAAGAAGGTCTACATTTTCGACGAGCCGACATCAGGTGTGGGCTACAAGCACCTCGTCGCGATCTCACAAGTGATGCGCAAACTCGCTGACACTGGTGCCGTCGTCATCGTCATCACCCACGACGCTGAACTCGTTACCGAAGCCGCCAACCATAGCGTCCGCCTCGACCAAATCAACGCCTGCTAACGCAAACGCTCACTCAGTCGAAAGAGAGGAAAGCGTTTCTGCAGGTCAGAGCAAACGCGCTACACACTCGCTAACGGAAGGGAATTTCTTGACCCCCTTGGGGCATACTCGCTAACGCAAAAGGGTACTTATCATTTTCGACGTCTAAGTGGAGCGGGCGACGGGAATCGAACCCGCCCGAAACGGCTGGGGCGACGCCTGTCAGGCTGCTTGTTTTTCCTTGAGATCATGCGGAAAAGTGGTTGCCGTGGCGTCGTCCAGTATATAGCGTTTGTAAGCCTGTGTGAGTGTGTTTGTGTAGTAATTACTACAGGCTACGAGGTGAGACGGGAGGGCCCGTAGCTCTCACGCTCCAACACCCGCCGGTACGCCTGCACCACCCACACGGGCACATCCAAACTGTCGGCAATCATCCACACATCTCCACCGTACTCGTGTTCCAGGCGAGCATACGCAGCCCGGCTAATCCACCTGCGGGCCACGCGCTGATCGATCATTCTCTCTACCGTCGCGTCGGAGGCACACTCGCCGTCTCCCCTGCGCGCGTGGATCAATTCGTGCGCCAACGTCGGCGCAGCGTGATGGTCAGGCAGGCGGCTGTCCACCCAGATAGTGCGCTGGGCTGGTACCCATAGTCCGCGCGCACCATGCAGGCGTGAGCGGCGCAGCGTGATCTGTTCACGCGCCGCTTCACGCACAACCTGATCCCACGATGGAGCACTCACGCGCACGATCGTAACTGTAGGCACATGCAGTTGGAGACCCTGTGGCCGGTCCAGGCATATGCTATGACACCAGCCTACTGGTATCGTTTAGCGGCTTCTCGAATCTGATCAACGTACAGGTAAATATCTTCAATGGTGCCCAGTTCGTATTTGGTAAGCGACCTATCCTCTGCGACGAACACTAGATTCTTTCTCGCCTTGGAATTGAAGTAGCATCGAACGATTGGCCTACGGTTGTTATTGTCTGCCAGGACTGAGAAATAGGTTTTTTGATCGCGGTAAGTGATCCGGTCAGGTGAGAGTTCCGCGCACGCGATAGCTTTAACGACGCGATAAGCCGCAAGTTCCTCTTCAGTTGTCACGATCTCGGAATCTTCTACCGGCTCGCCTTCTTCTGCAGAATCGATAACTGCCGGTTCCGGCAGAGGGGCTGTCGGTGTGATAACGGGGGTTTCACTGGCTCCTAGCGCTGTCTTCAGGCGATCATTGACGCGTTCGCTGAGGAATTGACGAAGAGCTTTGTCAACGAGTGGTTTGAATTTCTCGACGACACTCTGAGTGATTCGTCCTTCGTAGACTTTTGCAATGAAATACCTGGCGAATTCTTCTGACACTTCTTTAAATTCTGCTGCGACAGCTCGACGGATCGCGCCAAGGTATTTCAATTCTTCTGCAGCATCCATGACCGATGTGAGGTCGAAATTCGCTTTGGTGAGTTTTTTCAGCTCTGGTAGGACTGTTTCATCCAAGTCTGCTAGGTCAAGGACGAGGAAGGGGCGAGAATCCATCTTGTTGGGCGAGTCAAGGTCCGTGTAGAAGTTATAGACGCGCCCGTTGGTCAATACCGCGATCCTTGCTGTAGTGACGGCGAAATACCTGTACAGCTGGGAAGCGTGTTCAAGCGTCAGGGCACCTGAGCACTTCTTACATTCGATCAGGATTTGAACATCACCACTGTTGCGGATGGCGTAGTCGATCTTTTCGCCTTTTTTCACTCCGACATCGGCGGTGAATTCTGGAATGACTTCGGTGGGGTCAAAAACGTCATATCCGAGGACTGTGGAGATGAACGGCATGATGAAAGCGTTCTTGGTGCCTTCTTCTGTTTCGATCGATTCCCATTGCTTGTTTACTTTGTCTGACAGTGCTGTCAGTGCGTCTCCGAAATCCATTGCGGGCCTTCCGTTGCTTATGGGTGTGGTTATGGGAGTTCTTGGGAGCCTTCTTGCTCGCGTTCTACGTCGCCCAGCTGCGCGTACACGCCGTAATCGTCAGGGTCGGGTGGTGGTGTCCCACCATAAACCTCCTGAGGCAGGTTAGCGGCGATAGTGTCAAGATCGGCTGTTCGCCCTGCTTGTGCGGGGAATGGCGTCACAGGCTCAGGCTTAGGCTCCTCGTTTGTTCCTGAGGCTTCGTCTAGTTCTTTTCGCATGTAGTGGCGAGCGTTTAAGGCGATGCGGGCGAGGTCTTCGTCGTCTACCTTGGTAGGATCGTACGCGGCGAAAACCCTAAGGATTCGGCTGTTGCCGACAGGGACAGAGTCCCAGGCTTCCTCAAAATCGGCCCAGGTCAAACCAACCGGAGCGCTCTTCGCTTCTAAATCGGGAGCTTCGCCGGTTTCTAGAACTTTTTCAGCCGCTCCGATAGGCCATTCAAAAAGCCTTTCCAAGCGAGCAAGGGTAAGGGCAGAATAATTTCCTTTTGCGGCGCGTTCTATGTTACCCACTGTTTTGACAGTAAGGCCCAGTGCATCGGCTAGATCGGCCTGTGTGTGCATGCCTAACATCCGGCGATTGTGCTTTACCAATCTTGCCAATTCCTGCGCTCCGTCTTTTCTCATACCTAAATAATAGGAAACTTTCGGAACTTTCGGAACAGTTACACCCGTGTAATTACCGGCAAAACGAACCGAAATCAGAAAACGACTGTTCCCAAATCGGCACCACACCGGAACTTCCGCTTGCATAATAGGAACGCATTCGGTACTGTAGTTCCCATGAACGGAAAACAAAAGGAACGCGAAAGGAGCGGGGAGGCACTCCGTACCGTTCGCGAACTGCGCGGCATAACAGCCAACGAATTAGCTCAAGCTCTCGACGTCTCCAGACCGTACATATCGAACATCGAAAACGGACGTAAAAACCTGACCCCGGCGTTAGCCATCAAGGCCGCCAAAATCTTAAAGGTTCGTCCGATCGTATTTGTCAATGAGGACTTCCTCCACAAGGACCTAAAAGGAGCCGTGCCGTGAAAGCCGAGCAGCTATCACTATTCGACACTGAGCCCGCCCCGGTAACGAGAATAGGCGCGCTGAGCGAAATCGCGCTCGTGTACACGACCACCGAGAAAGCAAATTCGAGCGGCATCCGATTCGCCACCAGCATTGCGGACGCCAAAAAATTCTGCAGTGACAACCGTACACGCGGCGTCGTGCACGGCACGCAATGGGCATTCATGTGGACGAAAGCAAGCACGTGGATACAAGTCCTATCTGACACGGAAAACCCAGTTATCGACCTTAAAGGCATGCGTGATGACGGCTCGCGCGATCAGCTGATCAGCGAACTTGGCGTGTCAAAAATCGATCTCGCGGATTTCCCTGAAGTCTTCACGCCCTTAGGCGTGCAAGTGAAAAACGCTCCCCGAAAAAATACCCGCCTATAAGACAGGAGCCGTCTAGGCGGTGCAACGCCTAAACGGCCAGAAAGGAAATCAAAAATGAACCAGATAGTTCCCTTCACGTATGAGGGTACCAGTGTTCGCACGGTTACGACAGAGGATGGTACGCCGTGGTTCGTCGCTAAGGATGTGTGCGACGTCCTAAACCTCGAAAACAGCCGTAAAGCGACCGCAGACCTCGATGAGGACGAGAAGAATACCGTAACTATTAGTGACGGTATTCCGGGCAACCCAAACAAGACCATAGTCAACGAGGCTGGCCTGTACTCGCTGATCTTCAAGAGCCGCAAACCAGAGGCGAAAGCATTTAAGCGTTGGGTGACGCACGAGGTCCTCCCTCAGATTCGTCAGCATGGCTACTACGCGGCCGAGCAGCGCGCGCACGAGACTAACGCCACGATTTTCCAGGCCCGCGCCCGCATGGAACTATGCCAAGCCGCCAGAGGCCTCATCCACCCCGACCATCTGGAAGCCAAAGCCCGCTGCATCCTCGCCCAAGGCCTCGGCGAATACCCACAACTGGAAGACAAGAACACGCCCCTCTACACGCAAGACTTCCTCAAATCCAAAGGCGTCACCGGCAAGCAACTGAAATCCATTAGAGGCACGTTCGGCAAACGCGTCAAAGCCGCCTACACGCTGAAGCATGGTAAAGACCCCGAACAATACGCGCTGCATTTGTCGAACGGGCAGACCCGCATGTGCAACGGGTACACGCGTAAAGACCGCCCACTCATGGAACAAGTGTGGGACCAGTACTACGCACAGGAGGTCTCGCTGTGAAGTCGTTTGATACTCCTCGCCCCGCTGGGTGGCGTGAAGCCGAACAGGTCCAGCGCCTATTCCATGCCGCGAACCCGCCGACAAGGAGGTTTCACTGTGAGCACGTCAAACACTGATCCGACTGTGCAGCTAGCTGAAGCGATGATCCAGCACGCTCTGACGCTCCACCCCGCTGCTAGACGACGCGTGAATGAACACGCGGCACGTAATACTGCTCGGAACGCTCATGCGTCGAACGCCATCAATACTCACGCGGCTCGGCACGGGCTGTGCGAACAGTTCAAGCAGATGCTCATGGAGCAAATCGGGCGTGAACGAATGCTCACCAAATGCGGGTACGTCTACCCCATCGAGCACTCGTACGGGAGCGTCTTCACACATGACAGTAATGGACACACTGTATGCGTCGAAGGAACTCTCGTTCATCACGGTGATGAGCTCACCTCTGTTTTCACTTTCAAGCCGCCATACGAAGTCAGCTCTGTCTTGGCTCGCCTTGAGTGCTCTCCTCGCGACGTGGTTCGCCTCGCTACTTATCTGGTTTGCCTGTGCTGCCAGGCGGTTAGCCTCGGACACTGCGAGGCCTGCTTCCTGGGCGATGCGGTTAGCTTCCTGAGCCAGTCTTTGGCCGCGTTTCGTGTCAGTGCGGGCGAGGATGGCGACGATGAGGCTTCCCAGCGCGATCGCCACGCTGACCACTGCGATAACGGTGCTCACACGGTAACGCTACCCGAAGGCGGTGAAGCGCTGTGACTGGTCGAGTGTACACAGCTCGAGAAGTGGCCGACATGGAGAGGATCCACCTTGTCACCCTCTATGGGTACCTCAAGGAGGGGCGATTCCCGGGAGCGTATAGGGCAGGCGAGCGCGCGTCATGGCGCATACCCAGCGAAGCCGTTAAACGTCATAGGCAGTCCTACGGTCTCGAGCCTCCAGTACAGCAGGAATACGCGGGTATCGAGCCCTATTCGCCTCGCAGCAGGAGAAGAAAGAGAACCTCATGAACGCCGCTGAAATAAAAACAGGCCCCTCGCACGCCACATGCGAGAGGCCAGAGAGAAAGCCCAAAGGAAAGCCACTTCTCATGACCAAGCATAACAGCAAGCGTGCGCAATCGTACGCAATCCGCATAGTAGCGGTACTCCACCTCGCTCTAGCGCTCTTCGTGCTACTAGCACTCACACACATGGACAACACGCAGGTGCAGGCGGCAGCAGCCTACATGTGGGCATTCCTCGCCCTCCTGCTCGCGGTCGGCACATTCACCAGCGACAAGGAGGCCAAATAATGATTTTCCTCTATGACCTCCGCAACATCATGGGTGACCCAAAACAAGCCGTGAAAAAGCAAGCAAAACTCCCAGCCCCATACCCAGACGGCATGACAGTCGACGACATTGCACAACAATTCGGGTGCACTGAAGAAGATGCCCGCGAAATCATGGAAACGGTTTTCTACATGGAATACAGGCCGGACGGGACACCGACTGTCCACCCGGAGGACTTCCGCAACTTTCTCGCGTTTGCGTCCGATGAAGCAGTCGAACTTCTCGAAAAGGTGAGGAGGCGGGACTGATGGTCGAATCGCACGCAGACAGGCCGAGTAAGTACCGGTGGATTTATGACAACGATTTGGCCCCGCCTACAGGGAGATTGAACAGGAAGCGGTTCTTGAATGATGTGCGCGTGGATGACGGCATCGACCACCCGGTCACCATCACAAAAACCACACCACGACACGCAAAAAAGAAGGACGAGTAATGGACGTCAAACTCACAATCACTATTCCTTTCGGCTTACTGCAATGGCGCAGGATCCTCGCAGACGAATACGACCAGACGCGACCCGCCGCGCGCATCCAATTCGAACGCCTATGCGACGTCCAAACGGAAGTGTGCGACATCGTGCAGAAAGCCTGGAAAAACCCGCAGTCAAAGGAGGGCGAGCAGTGAACCCCATCAAACCCCGGGACTTTCAGGAGTTCTACAAGCAGGTAGAAGCCCTCGACCCGGCTATCTCCCAATTACTGGAGGCGCGGGACTTTAAGGCGATCAACGACTCGGAGACCTACGAGATTTTTCGCGCTTTCGCCATCGTGTGCGAGCACGCAGCCCTGGTTCACGACATTCTCATGAGCCGACTCATCGGAATAGCGTCATGCGAACTCGACCTATACCCAGCATTAAACCCCGACCTCAATTTCTGTAGTCAGGAGGACGAGCAGGACAAAACTGCTGACACGCTCGAGAAACGCCTGAAACGCACGTCCGACGCACTACTCACAGCCGTCAGAGCAATCAGCTGGGCACACATCCCCTCCGGCATGCCGGAGGTCGCGAAACAGTGGCAGTCGCTCCAGCGGCACATTAACAGCGCGCAAAACGCCTGCTCGAGCATGACTTTCCTGCTCATGAAGGAGGGCAGCAAGTGATGGAAGCGGACACCAGCCTCACAATCAAGGGCGACAACGCGGAAATCTCGCCAGACGCAGACAGCCGCGGACTGATCACCTCCCAGGGAGACACGACCATCGACATTCCACTCGCACCATCGCAGATGCTCACTGTGGCCGCATGGCTCACCGACATGGCGCAAGAACTGGAAAAGAAATGAATTTGCGTGTGTTTGAAGCGTTTGCCGGGATCGGCACGCAGCGCATGGCGCTCAAACGCGCTGGCGTCCCGCATGAGGTGGTCGCGATCAGTGAGATTGACCGGCACGCGCTCGCAGCGTACACGGCGATCCACGGTGACACGCTCAACCTGGGTGACATCCGTGGTATTCCGAGCGGAGGCGTTCCCGATCATGACCTTTTCACCTACTCGTTCCCGTGTCAGGACATTTCAGCGGCTGGGCATAAGCGAGGATTCGCAGAGGGGAGCGGCACGCGGTCAAGCCTTTTGTGGGAGTGCAAGCGGATTGTTGACCGCAAGCGCCCTAGGTATTTGCTGCTGGAAAATGTGAAAGCGCTCGTCAATAAGAACAATGTTGATGGTTTCCGAGCGTGGCTACGCGTACTCGAGGGCTACGGGTATTCGAACTATTGGCAGGTGCTGAACGCTAGAGATTATGGGTTGCCGCAGAATCGTGAACGCGTCTTTTGCGTGAGTATTCACGGCGATCATGTTCCGTTCGTGTTTCCCGAGCCGGTACCGCTCACTGTGCGCACTATCGACCTGCTTGAAGATGAGGTGGATGACCGCTATTACGTCAGCGAGAGAATCGCCAGTCGATTCAGGCCGATTATGCGTTTGGATACTGGGATCAAGGTTCTTGGGCATGTGAAGGCGCGGCTGGATACGAGTGGGTATCGCTATATGGTTTATGACCCTCGGGGGGTCATGTCTTGTCTGACGGCGTCTGAAGCGAAGTTCCCGAAAATGATCGTGGATCCTCGAGGCGGGTTTGCTATCCGGCATATCACGCCACGCGAAGCGTGGAGGCTTATGGGCATCAGCGACCAGGACTTCGACAAGGCCAGCGCGGTCGCATCAAAAACACAGCTCTACAGGATGGCTGGCAACGCGATAGCAGCCCCAGTCCTCGAAGCAATATTCACACGGCTATTCAAAGGAGGCCAACAGTGAGTGATTACGATGCAGTGGACATTGTCGATCTCACCATCGCTATTCCTCGCGACCTACTGCAATGGCACATGGTCCTCGCACGCGAATACGACCGGACGCGGCCATCCTATCGCATCCAATTCGAACGCCTCTGCGAATGCCAAATGGAAGTGTGCGAAATTGTGCAGAAAGCGTGGAAAAACGCTCAAAAGAAAACGAGAAGTAAAAAGCTCATCCGGCACGCAAAACACCCACGCGAACCTCGTCTTCCTGCCCGCGAAGGAGAGCGACAAGCGGCCTGCTACGACTGTGGGAATCCAATCAGCCCACACACAGCGCTCATCCACGAGCACTGCCTCAACAGCATTTTCAGGGAGAGGCGCACGCACTTACGCGAAAGTGGTCGCACCATCACGTTCAGGACCTTCCAGATCACAGTCCCTACGCCTGACCGTCACATTTTCTACAGGCGGCTTGACATGGCCGTCATGCCAGCACTCCACAAAACAGAACAAGAAGCCGGTGAGGACTGGGATGTGCAGTTCTGCCTCCCCCTCTACGACACCACCACGGCGATCACTTTCAACGTGCTCGCCGCCAAGCAGAAAGGACTAGTCAAATGCAGCACACGCTGAAAATCGACGAAAAATGGCTCACACGAATCATGGACGGGCAGAAAACCAGTGAGATCCGGCTCAACGACCGCGACTACCAGAAAGGCGACGTCATCACCTTCCAGCCAGTCAACGACGAAAGCCAAAAAATCATGATGTTCACCAGCAAACGCCCGGTATACGAGATAACGCACGTACTGAACTCGAACCAGTTCCCCGAGGCCCTGAAGCCCGGCTACTGCGTGCTCAGTATCCAGCCACTGAAATAAACACGAAAGGGCAGGACAGATGACTGATCTTATTTTCAGCGAGGAAGCGCGCGTCCCGCTCCCCACGTGGGACAGCCTCAACATCCCACAAGCCACAGACGGGAACTATTACGTGTGGGACCAGTACGGCGCGAAATACAAGGTCACCAGCACCCCAAACATCATGAGATTCACAGAACTCCACGACGGGCAAGACCCGCTGGATTTCTCACTAGGGGCGATCATCGACGACGGCACCATTCTCTACACGAAGCCGCCCGCACGCAAGCAAACCCGCGTAGGCGACACGCTCAAAACCACTGAGGACTTCCAGACAGCGCCCATCGGCACAGTCATCATCAACCCCCAAGGCCACGTGTGGCAAAAGCACTACTACGGGTGGGACACCTGCACTCAGCATTTCGCCGGAATACACGGAGACGAAGACTTCACCAACCCCGAACAAATCGCCAAGTACAAATACCCCGGCGTCCCACCCTGGACAGTCATTCACGCAGGAAAAACCGAAAGCTACGAACAGGAGAAAACCGAATGATCGGAGACAACGAGAAGAAACACTTAGATGCCAGCAGCAACTCGTACAAGCATCTAGTCGAAGCGCGGAAAATACTCGCACTCAACATCCCGCGCGACGACGCGGAGCTGCAAACGATATATAAGAACGCGATTTCCTACATCTGGGCGGCAGAAAACGAAACAGGAAAAATAATCAACCTCATCGGGTACCGGCAGGCAGAGGAGGCCGAAAAGTGAACTACCAGATCGACCTCGTGCTACAGAAAATGGCCTCAGTCGAAGCAGCCGTCAAAAACCTACGCGAAACACTCGACGAATACACGCACGAGCACATCACAAACATTTACGAACAGATAGCTGACACAGACGACGAATTCGCCAAATTCAAAGAAGAAATCCGCGACATCGCAAACGCAGTAAGGAACCAGAAATGACCACCATGACGCTCGCCCAAGCCGCCAGCCGAATCCAAACAATCAACACCCAAATCAGCCAGCTGACCGACGAGAAGCACCAGCTCGAAGACCACGTGCGCACACTCATTCCCGAAGGTGAAACACGCGAAGAAGACGGGTACACGATCACCGTGAGGACTGGCGCTCGCAGACTCGACACCAAAAAACTCGCAGCCGCCTACCCAGCCACGCGGAACCCCGAGTACTACAAGCCCACCATCGACATTGCGGCCGTCAAACGCATGATCCCCACAATCGTCCTTGAACAGGATGGCTTTTACACGGTGAGCACGCCAGGAGTCACCATCAAATGAGCAAGGCACCCATCACAGGCCGCCTGCCCTCGTGGAGCCAGCCCACAGGTATCACTCCCGAGCAGGCGCAAGCCGACGCCGAACAGGTGATCGTGCACGCGATCACGCACCACCCCCGGTCCTTGCAGAAAACGATCGGGCCCAGTGAGATCGGCACCACGTGCGACCACTGCCTGGCAGCACGCCTCGCCGGATGGGAGCAGCACGACGCGGGCATACCGTGGGTAACAACGGTCGGCACGGCGATGCACTTGTGGCTTGAAGACGCGTTCAACCGCGCCGAATGGAACCGCAAAGAATACGAGCACGAAGACGCATTGCAGCGGTATCTAACCGAGCAGAAAATCACGGTCGGCACCATCGCGGGCACGCCCATCACAGGCAGCACCGACCTCGTCGACCTTGAGGCGGGCATGGTCATCGACTGGAAAAACGTGTCCACCACATCCTTGCGCAAGTACCGGCACGACGGGCCACCCGCCGTCTACCAGACGCAAGCACACCTGTACGCCCACGGGTGGAATCAGGCAGGCATACCGATCAGCACGGTCGCGATCTGCTTCCTGCCCCGCACCTCCAACAAGTGGAGCGACCACTACTGGTGGACAGCCCCGTACGACCAGCAGGCAGCCGTCAGCGCGCTTGAGCGCGCCAACCGGTTCGCCACGCAGATCACCACGCTACGCAGCCTCACCGGCAGTAAGGGCGTGGACCAGTGGATCAGTGGCCTACCCAGGGCAGACGGCTGCTACTCGTGCAGCCGCTACCCAGACTGGCAGCCACCACACCAAACGGTCGGTGGAATCACCATCGACCTGCCAACCAACAACAAGAAGGAGAAAGCATCATGATTGACTACACGCTTATTGACGAGGGCCTGAAAACAGGCAGCAAAAGCGCGTTCAGTAAGGACGACCTGCCGGGCAAAACAGTGACCGGCACCATCACCGACCTGGACTACAGGCAGACCACCGACTACACGACCGGCAAGCCAGCCGAATTCGAAGACGGCAGCCCGAAAATGCAGTTCGTCATCACCATCCAAACCGGTGAACAGGTGGACGCGGACGATGATGGGCAGCGCGCCGTTTACATTCCAGCGTGGGGCAATAAGAAGCGCGCCCTCCTGGACGCGATGCGCGCGTTCGGGTCTACGAAAGCCAGTGAAGCTCTCGCCCTGGGCAACACGTTCACCGCGACGTTCATCGAGGAGAAAAAGCAGTTCGGCAGGGATGGCCGCTCCTCGTACCACGAGAAGATGTTCTCCTACCAGATTGCTAAAGGCGACGTGGCTGGGATGGACAAGGCATTGCAGGAACAGGCCGCGCCCACGCAAGCCGCACCGGCAGCACCACAGGCACCAGCACCGGCCGTTTCGGCGGGGCAGGCGGCCAGTCAGGGTGAGCAGATCACCACGCTGATTCAGGCAGGCCTCGACGACCAGGCAATCGCAGGCGCCCTCCAAATCGACCCGAGCATGGTCGCCATCATCCGCAACACCATCAAATAACCCCCACAGCCCGGCCAGCAGCCACACCGCGTGCAAGGCGCGGGCGGGCACCAAACCACACAGTCAAGCCAAACAAGGAAAGGAGCACTCTCATGTGGCAGCCCATCACCAAGCAGGACATTAAGGAAGATGACATGCTCCGCATTCACACGAAGAATTTCCCCTCCAGCCCGGTCTGGACGTGGCAGGGAACAGCCGTCCACGACCGTGACCTGCTCCTCGACGTCGGCCACCAGCTCGTCTCACCACCCAAGTGGACTGTCACGCTTATCGAGCGCGAAACACCAGACCCAGACCCAACCCCAGATCAGCCTGCACTCTTCACGGAACCGCAACAATGAACCCGATACTCGTCCACGCGCACGAATGCCTCGCTAGCGGCATCAGTATCATCCCCATCCTGCCCGCCACAGACAGGGGCGATAAGCGGCCAGCCGTCGCGTGGAAACCGTACACGCAGCACCGCGCCACACTCACGCAGGCCGACCAATGGTTCCAAAACGAGCAGCACGGTATTGCCGTCATCTGCGGGGCAGTGTCCGGCAACCTCACCATGATCGAGCTCGAAGGCCGCGCCATGGGCAAACTCGGCGAGCTCGCCACCAACATGCAAGGCAGCGGCCTCAGCGGCCTGTGGCAAACCATCCTCACCGGGTGGAGCGAAAACACGCCCTCAGGGGGAATGCACTTCTACATCCGCACCAGTGAGCCATCTGAGCCCAACCGCAAACTCGCCATGAACACGCAGCGGGAAGTCCTCGCAGAAACACGCGGGGAAGGCGGGTACAGCGTCACCAGCCCCACACCCGGCCAATACCACCACACCGGCATCCCATGGAAACGCATCACCGGCGGACCGCAGTCGATCCCCACACTCACCGCGGAGCAGGTCGAAGACCTCTACGCGATCATCACCGCCACCCTCAACGAATACCACCCCGCCGAACACACCACACCGCCCGCCACCACAACTGACCGTGAGGGCGACAGGCCAGGCGACCACTACGAAAACACCACCACGTGGAGTGATATTCTCACGCCCCACGGCTGGACCGTAGTGTTCACCCAAGGCAACACCACCTACTGGCGCAGGCCAGGCAAAAAAACCGGCATATCCGCCACCACCGGGCACAACACCGACCGCAACCGCCTCTACGTGTTCACCACCAGCACAGAATTCCTGCCAGAAACCCCCTACACGAAATTCGCCGCCTACGCGCTCCTCAACCATGGTGGCGACTACCAAGCCGCTGCGCGCCAACTCGCCCACGACGGCTACGGCACACACGACCACGAGGGCGACATCATTATCGACCTGCCCCTCACACCACTCACACCAAGCGAGGAACACGACAACCAGGACGATAATGCGGACACGATCCCGGACACCACCACGCCACAACACGAAAACAGCGAAGGCGACGAGGACGACCTGCCGCCCACCTGGCAACCAGCCAACCTCGCCCCATACCTCGACGGCACCTACACCCCGCCAGTCCCCACGCTCTTCACACGCACCGACAACGTAGCCCTCCTCTACCCCGGCCTCGTCCACGACATCCACGGCGAATCAGAATCAGGCAAAAGCCTCCTCATCCAAACCGAAACCGCCCGCCAACTCCAAGCCGGGAACAACGTCGCCTACATCGACTACGAAAGCGACGCAGGCCAAATCATCGAACGCCTTACCCTCATGGGCTGCACTCATAAGCAGATTGCCGATGGTCTGACCTACATCAGGCCAGAACAATCCCCCTACACCACGCGCGAACAACACGCATTCCGCACCCTCCTCACACACACATACACACTCGCCATCATCGACGGCGTCACAGACGCACTCACACAAGAAGGCGCAGCCAGCAAAGACAACGACGACATCGCCCGATGGCACCGCCACATCCCACGCACCATCGCACGACACACCGGCGCAGCCGTCATCCTCATCGACCACGTCACCAAAAACACTGACACGAGAGGGCGCTTCGCCATCGGCGGTCAAACCAAAATGGCCGCCATCGACGGAGCCTCATACCTTGCAGAAGTCGTCCACCCCCTCGGGAGAGGGATGAAAGGCACCATCACACTCCGAGTCGCCAAAGACAGGCCAGGCAGCATCCGACCAAAATCCGGCACATACCGCCCCTCAGACCGCACCCAAGAAGCAGCACGCATCACCATCGACAGCACGGATCCCGAACGGATCATCACCACCATCAACCCACCAGAACAAACGATGGAAGACACAGACGAAAAAAGTGTTCGATTTACTCACTTAATGGAAAAGCTGGCTCGAATAGTTCAAAATTTCACTGAACCAATTTCAGTAAGAGAAGTAATGAAAATCTATCGTGAAGATGGAGGAAAAGCGAAAACAGCCACAATTCTAAAATCTATTAATGATCTCCTAGATGATGGGTACTTAATCGAAAAAGAAGGACCACGCAATTCACGCCTATTGCGTTCGGCACACGCATATCGGGCTGAAGGCGACGGAATCCCGCCGGGTGGCACGGCACGTTTTCACGTTGTCCAAGGAGACCAAGAATGACTTATGCACAGGTTTATCCACAAGACTATTCGAGTGTTTCCCACTGTTTCCCGAGTGTTTCCGGAAACGGTCGTGACTGTTTCCCACCAACCCCACCCCCCTTTAGGGGGGTGGGTTCAGGAAACGGTGGCCCCGGAAACGGTGACTGTTTCCCACAAGTCGCCCGCCACTCGCAGCCCGCTTCCCAACCCAGTCACCAGCCCGCCGCCGCGCAGCGTGGTATGATCGTGGCAACACCGACCGGCAGCGTGGTGGTCGAAGATAAAAAACACCCGCTGAATTCAAATAACTGGTTTACCCCGCAGCCATACACATATCAAACAATCGGCGCGGTGCGAGCAGTATTCCAAAACCACACTTTAATTGCCGACGAACCCGGCCTCGGAAAAACAATCCAAGCCCTTTTAATTGCGGCAATAATAAAACCCAGCAGAATTCTTATTATCTGCCCACCCAGCCTTATTAGTAACTGGGAAAACGAAACACGGCGAAGCCGAATAGCGGAGCACACGCCAGCCAGCACGATCACCACCATCACCAGCAGCACGCGCACACCACGCCGCCTGCCCGCCAGTGGAATCGTGATCACCAGTGACACGCTCGCCACCAGCCGCACACCACTCGCCCGCCTCCTAGCGGCCTGGCAGCCCAGCCTCCTCATCTACGACGAAGCCCACCGGGCGAAAAACATGCGAGCCAAACGCACCCGCACCATGCTCCAACTCGCCCGGAAAGCCAGAAAAACCGTGTGCCTGACCGGCACGCCCATCGTTTCCAGCCCGCTCGACGTGCTCCCACTGCTCACCATGCTCGACAAAACCAGTTACTTTCCCGCCAATTTCAAAACGTATTACACGCGGGAAAACTACTGGGGCACGCCAGAACCCATCCCCGAGCGCATGCCAGACCTCCACCGCAGGCTCAACACCCACGTGTGGAGCAGGCGCACCAAAAAAGGCGTCCTCACGGACCTGCCGCCCAAAACGCGCTACACGCAGCTCGTCGACATTCCCGACACGGGCCGCGCCAAAGCGTTCAGCGCCGTGGCCGCCAAACTCAAGCGCAAAGGCTACACGCAAGCCGAACTGCAAGACCACGCCAAAGAGTTCGTCTCACAGATGCGGCACGCCACCGGCCTCCTCAAAATCGACCCAGCAGCAGACTGGATTACCACACACATTGAGGGGACTGGCCGCCCGCTCATCGCCTGGTGCATCCACACAGAAGTCATCACCCAGCTAGCCGACAAACTCACCCACATGCTCCCACACGCCACAGTACGCACCTACTACGGGGCAACCAGCAAAGCCGAACGCGACGCCACCGTGACCGACTTTCAGGCGGGCATGGTTGACGTGCTCATCGCACAGATCACCGCAGCGGGAGTCGGTCTCACCCTTACGCGCGCCCAGGACGCCCTCTTCGTCGAAACCGAATGGACACCCGCCCTCGTCACACAAGCCGAAGACCGCATCCACCGCATCACACAAGCCAGCCCCGTCACCATCACCACACTGATCGCCCCCGGCACGCTCGACCCCATCATTCACAAGGTGCTCACCAGCAAAGCCACCACGCTCGACCAGCTCACCCCCGGCAGTGACCATCACGTCGAAGCGAGCATCCACACCGAAGGAGCCAGCGTCACCAGGCTCCTCGCCACTATCGCCACCACAATCATCGACACGAAAGGACACCACCAGTGACACGCACCAACAGGAGCGCACGCCAAGCAGGAGCACGCTTCGAACGCACCATCGCCAACTATCTCGCCCAGCAGGTAGACGACCGGATCGACCGGAAAGTTCGCACCGGGGCGCGCGACACCGGCGACATCACGGGAGTGCGGCACATGGGCAGGCGCATCACCATCGAAACCAAAGACTACGGGGGCCGCCTCCTACCCGCCCAATGGACCAGCGAGGCACACACCGAGATGGGAAACGACGACGCGCTCGCGGGGATCGTCGTGGCGAAACGGCGCGCAGTCACGGACCCCGGTTCACAGTGGGTGCTCATGACGCTCAATGACCTGGTCGCACTGCTGACTGGCAGCAGGCCAGATACGGACCTGTAACGAGCCAATCTCAACTACAGGAGTGCGAAAATCACACATCAACCTGCAAGAATTGAAGCCAACACGAAAGGACAGTGACGGTGGACGCGACAACAACAACCAAGCGCAAAACCAGCAAAGCCATAGGCGAACTATCCGACATAGCCGCGCGGCTTCCGCTGCTCACCGCGCGGTCCACCATCGTGTACGGGGTCAGGTCAGCTCGTGTCACGCCATCACGGTGTGGCAGGCATGACGGCCTGCCCTTCGGGCTCGACCACAGGATTGATCAGACTGATGATGGGTGGCCGGGTATCAGGACGCACGTTGGAACCTTGGAAATCCTCGCCTCGTACGCCGCCGCCATTGCCAATGAGCGCGGCACACACACCACCACCAGCCCGATAGCCGACCTGCAGCGTGACATCCCCTGGGCAGCAGAACACTATGATGACGTGGATGCTGTCCTGGACGAAATCCACCGCATCCATCACCACATTGCGCGTCTGACAGGGCATGCTCCCACATTGGTCGGCACGTGTGAGTGTGGGGGCAGGATCTACCGGTACCCCACCAGGCGCGGTCTGACGGATCAGTCGTGGTGCAACACGTGTGACAGGCTGTATTTGACCCAGGGTGATGCTGCTAGAGTCAGGCTCCAATGCGTCACAGACCTGGACGTGTATGTGACGCGGCAGGATCTCAAGACTATCTGGCCCACCCTCACAGACAACCAGATCGACCTGTGGGCGCACCGGGGGGTCATTGAACCTAGGGCGGGGCGTCCGAAAACCTACCCCCTCGCTGTGGTCAACACGCGCATGAACACTACCCATGATCATGATTGTTTGCTAAAATGAAAGATGAAATCGGGACGCAGTGCGCCCAAAAACAGCAGCGGGGCTGTAAAACACAGAATGGTTACATCACGCACCGGGACCAGTAAGTGGAAGCGCGTCGCAGCGCAAGCCAAACGCCAAGCCCAAGCCGCAGGAATCACACACTGCCCACGCTGCCACACGATCCTCGACTACACGCACGGTCGCACACCCGCCAGCGCCGAGGCTGATCATATTGTTCCTCACGCGCTGGGCGGCAAAGACACGATCGAGAACGTTCAAGTGCTTTGTCGTCGTTGTAATCAGTCGAAAGGCGCTGGACGGGTTGCGAAGTCGAGCCGGGCGCGCAGGGTTCGAGCGAAGAGAATTCGCATTGAAAGTTCTGTTCGCAGTTCGCAGTGGTGAAAGGCCGCTCGCGGCGCGGTGGTGAGTGTTAACGTAGGGGTTGTTTGTGGTTGAGACCGGGGGATGCCCCCTGGGGTGCGCCCGGCGCTCCCCAAGGCGTATAGCGAAGTATCTCCCCGACGTTTTTCCACCTTCCCGCGGAATATACCCGTGAGCGTGTCTGGCGGGCTGTGTGAGCGCTTTTCAGGCCGGTTGGGTTGTTTTCTTGGTTTCTGCTTGCTTGTTTTGTTTGGCGCGTTCAGCTTCTGGAGTTTCCGGACAAACCGCAGGTTAACGGGTGTTTCGTGGTAGAATAGTGGCATGGAACGTAGGTGCGAGTGGTGCGGGAAACCGCTCAAAGTGAAGGCGACGGGCAGGCCGAAGCGGTTCTGTTGGGACAGGTGCCGTAAGGCGGCATCTCGCGCCATGTTCCCTGCGTTCATGACGTCCCGTAAGTCGTGGGTGCGGTGCGATGGTAAGCGTCCGATTACGCCTGGTGGGTGTCCGGCTTCGTCAACCCGTCCGGACACGTGGAGCACATATGCGGATGTTCAGCGTGGCGCGGGTGACGGGTTTGGCATCATGCTGGGCGGCGGGTTGGCGTGTTTTGACTTAGATCATGTGACGGACGAGCAGGCACGCAGCTTTATCGAGTCGGTGAGTTTGCCGGTCGTGTTTGTTGAGCGCTCCGTGTCGGGAAATGGCGTTCACCTGTTCGTTGAGGCTGGTGAGCAGGCGGGCAGTCGGCGCGTGATTGATGGTGTCAGTGTTGAGTTTTATTCGAAGCAGCGGTTGATCCGCGTGACAGGCAGACGATTCACATAAGCAACAAGGGTGGTGGTGTTGGTGTCGGGCATGAAAGTAGTAGGCGGCATGGACATTGAGCCGCCCAAGCGTAAACGCCGATCCAAGCGGAAACTGTCGGTGACTCAGGCCGCGTCGGATGGTTCCACGCGTGAACTGCTGGTCGCGATGCGTGACAGGGTTGCCAGGGCGGTCGAAAATCCTGACACTCCCGCGCGTGATCTGGCGGCGTTGACGAAGCGGCTGATGGATATCGCCAGAGAAATCAAGGCGATCGACACTCAAGACACTGCAGAGGCTGGGGGTCGCATTGACACACGTGACGAGGAGTTCGACCCCTCTACTATCTGAAGCAGCTAAAGAATTACATGTGCCCAGTGGGATCAAGTCCACTGGGTTTTCTGCTGTCAGGGCGCAGTGCGACAGGCTGGGTGTCACGTTTGATACGTGGCAGGACGGGTTGGGCAGCTTGATTTTGGCGAAGCGTCGGGGCGGCCAGTATGCGGCTGGCGTCGGCGGCGTCGTCATGAGCATCCCACGCCAGACGGGCAAAACCTACACGGTTGGGTGGATAGCGTTCGCCTTGTGCATGTTGCAGGCTGGGTTGACAGTGATTTGGACAGCGCACAGGACCAGGACGGCGAATGAGACGTTCCAGTCAATGCGGTCAATGAGCCGCAAACCTAAAGTGGCCGCATATGTGAGCGCGGTGCGTGCGACGAACGGCGAACAGGCCGTCCTGTTCAAAAACGGGTCACGAATCTTGTTCGGCGCGCGCGAATCCGGGTTCGGTCGTGGCTTCGCAAAGGTCGACATGCTGGTGTTGGACGAGGCGCAAATCCTGACCGAGAACGCCATGAGCGACATGGTGCCAGCCACCAACGCGGCACCAAACGGGCTCGTACTGCTGATGGGAACCCCGCCCAGGCCGAAGGATCCGGGTGAAGTGTTCGAAGCCAGGCGCGCCGACGCGCTCGCAGGCGACAAAGACACGCTGTATGTGGAGTTCGGCGCGGACGATGGGACTGACCCCGCGTTGTGGCAGGGAAGCAAACTGGATTGGGATCAGATAGCGAAAGCCAACCCGAGCTTTCCGCACCGCACGAGTAAGACAGCTGTCCTGCGTATGAAGAAGCTGTTGGGGTCGGTGGATAATTTCCGGCGTGAAGCTCTCGGACTGTGGGACGGGAAGAACGTCCAGAGTGCGATCAACGCAGGCCGGTGGGGTGAGCTGGAAATCCCAGCCGGGCAGGTTCCGGCTGGTTTGAAGTGGTGCGCGGCCGTCCGGTTCAGTATTGACGGCGCAACGGTGGGTGTGGCCAGGGCTGGCAGGGAGCGCGGCAGGTCGCAGCAGGTCCACGTCGAGCTCGCTACCCGTCAGGGTGTGCGCACGATGGGCGATGGCGTGCAGTGGATCGTCGACTACCTGTTGGAGTACCAGGACAGGTGGGCGCAGATCGTGGTCGATGGGAAGAGCGGCGCGGCAGACCTCATCGACCGCCTCAGGGCGAACGGCATCCCCTCGCGGGTGATCTGGACCCCCACCGTGAACGACGTGATATCCGCGCATTCGATGATGGACGCGGCAATCAAAGACGGTACCATCACGCACCTGAAAGACGACGAACTGGCCAGCGAGGTGAACGTGATCGTGCGCAGGAAGATCGGCAGCGCGGGCGGCTTCGGGTGGGCCGCGCCCGAAGGAGCGACGGCTGCAGGAATGGACGCGGTCACGCTGGCGCACTGGGCAGCCAGAACCACCAGACGCAGACCGAAAGCAGTGACAGGCGGGAAAGGAGTGATCATCCTATGAGCGCACCGGTGTTTGAGGAACTGACAGGCAGCGAGCAGGCCATGCTCACCGCCATGTGGAACCAGATCCAGGCAAAAGCCTTCAAGAATGATCTCCTCGACGCGTACTACGACGGACACCGCGCCTTCCAAGACCTCGGGATCAGCATCCCCCCGCAAATGCGGCAGGTGCGCGTCGCCCTGGGCTGGCCGCAAAAAGCCGTCAGCATGCTCGCACGCAAACACAAATTCGAAGGCTTCACACTCGACGGCTCCCTGGACCCGTTCGACCTGGGCGAGACACTGGAGCGCTCAGCGTTCACATCCGAACTCGCAATGGGAATCAGCGCAGCCTACAAACAAGCCTGCTCCTTCCTCACCGTGCTGCCTGGTGACACGCAGGCGGGCGAGCCTGAGGTAATGGTGCAGGCACGCTCAGCCAGGTGGACGACCGGCATTTTCGACACCAGGACGCGCGTGTTGCGCGCCGCGCTCGCCGTGACAAGTACGCGCAGCGAGCCAACAGACGTGAAGTATGTTTCCACTTCGGTTCCTACCGGGTTTGTCCTGTATTTTCCTGATTCGATTGTGCAGGCCTCTCGTGACAGTGGCGTGTGGCGCATGGCGCGGATGGCGAACAGGACGGGCCGCGTGCTGGTGGAGCCTTTGGTGTATGACCCGCAGCTTGGCCGCAGGTTTGGCCGGTCGCGTATTACTCGCGAAGTACGCTACCTGACGGACGCTGCTATCAGGACGCTGGTGCGCACGGAAACATCGGCTGAGTTCTTCTCCAGCCCGCAAAGGTGGGCGGTTGGCACTGACCCTGACGCGTTCGAGGGCGTGGACAGGTGGACAGCCACAATGGGACGCATCCTGAACCTCACACTGAACGAGGAAGGCTCGGCTCCGACTGTGGGGCAGTTCCCGCAGATGAGCATGGACCCGCACCTGAGCATGTACCGGCAGTTGGCGCAGAACATGTGCGCGGCGGTGAACCTGCCGATGAGTAGCGTGGGGATTTTCGGGGATAACCCAGCGTCGGCTGAAGCCATGCAAGCCGCCGAATACTCCCTGAGTGATGAGGCTGAGTATCAGTGGGGCATTTTCCGCCCCGCGTTGCGCAGAGTCGCTGAGGACATCGTGATGGTGCGTGACAACCTGGACGTTCCGCCTGCGGATTCGTGGAAGCTTGACGTGAACTGGACTCCCGCACGGTACGTGTCCCCGCAGGCCGCATCCGATTTCATTGTGAAGATTGCGCAGGCTATTCCCGACGCTGCTGGCACGACCGTTGGAATGCGCAGGGCAGGGTTCACGAATACAGAGATCAAGCAGATGAAAACCGAGCTGACACGCAGCGCGGCCGGAGGCGTGCTCGACCGTCTCGCCAAGCTGCCAGACGAGGCAGACCCTGAAGCATCCGAGGGGTGACGAGCAGTGGCGACACGCGAAAACTTGTCCGGCTACTCGAAGCAGACACGCAAGATCGTTCGCCTGGCACAACGCGACCTGCGCAAGTTTTTCGCACTGCTCGACCTGACACAGCCCACTGTAGTGCGTGACGCGCTGCTCGACTTCCTGCCCCAGCTGGCAGCAACCTATGGGGATATTGCGGCTGTTGCTGCTGCTGAGTGGTACGAGAACCTGCGTGGCAAAGTCGCAGGCCTGCCACCTTACGAGACCGTGCTCAGTAGTGGCGTGAAGCGTGAGGCCATTGTGGAGACCGTGCGGTGGGCTGCAGGCGGGCTGTGGGGTGATGACCCTGTGCAGGTGCGGCGCGTACTGGAGGGGTGCGTGCAAGCCTGGGTTAAGTATTCTGGCCGCGACACTGTGGCCAGGAACGTTGAGCTCGATCCGGCCAAACCGCGCTACGCCAGGGTTCCTCGCGGCTCCCGCACGTGCGCGTGGTGCGCCATGCTCGCATCCAGAGGCTTCGTGTACCGCACGAAAGAGACAGCCGGTTTCGTTGAAGGCACCTTCCACAATGACTGCGACTGCGAGATCGTCCCATCCTTCGAAGCCAAAAGCGCGCACATCACGGGCTACGACCCGGACGCGTTGTATGCGCAGTACAAGGCGGCACAAGCCCAGGTCGACAGTGACGGCGGGGACATCAACAACCAGTATCTGATCGTTAAAGAAATGCGTCACCTATTCCCTGAAAGCTTCAAAAAGGGAATCAAACCGCGTAGAAAAATAAAAAGGCTATCGGGAAGAAAGAATATCGGCAATAAAAATCCAATTGGTAGCATTAAATATGCTGAGGGTTTGAAGATAGAACAGCATGAAGTCAATGCAGTAGAAACGTTAAGTCGTCATGGCTTTGATATTGAGTTTCTTCCTATCAGCAGGGAGCCTAATGTTAAGAATCCGGATGTGAAAATTAATGGGGAAATTTGGGAGATTAAGTCTCCTAAAGGCTCATCAGAAAAGAATACGATATCGGATCAGTTTAAGAGAGCTAGCAAACAAGCGCGAAATTTTGTCTTAGATTTATCAAGATGTGGAGTAGATGAGAGAATCGCTGTGCAACAGGCTATCAGACGTTTCAAAGGACAAAACCGGATTCAGAAAATGATGATCATAAAACGTGACGGTTCTATTGAACGCTATGAAAAATGACGTTACAATAAATGTGAAGCCAGTTCGCCAGCCCACCAGGGAGAAATCCTCGGGCAGGCCAGCTGGCTTCCTGAATATGTAGCGAGCTTCCCCAGTTTCCCCGCATCGGTGATGGTGCGGGGTTTTGTTATGCCCCCTTGTGGCGCTCCGTAAACAGCCCGGAGAACATTGGCTGGACCAACAAGGCTGACGAGCCATAAACGGGAAAGGAAAAGGACGAATGTCTGATTCGACAGCGCCCAGCGAGGGCAACACCGATGTTTCGGGAGAAAACACAGGCGGATTCAAACCGGTCACCAGTCAAGAAGACCTCGACCGGATCATCGAAAACCGCCTGGTGAGAGAACGCAAGAAATTTGCTGACTACGATCAGCTCAAAGAGCAGGCAGGCAAGATCGACAGTCTGCGGGCCAAGCTTGAGGAGGCTGAAGCCAAGGTCAGTGAGTTCAAAGAACGTGACCAGATCGCTACGTGGAAGCATGAAGTCGCGAAAGAGACCGGCGTGCCGGAAAGCGTGCTGCGTGGTTCCACGCTCGACGACATTAAGGCTCACGCACAGTCTCTCAAAGAAGTTATTTCTGGTCGCCCTGTCGCGCCTGTCGTGCGAGGCCAAGGTGACCAGCCAAGTTCTTCAGTTTCTAATGGTCAGCGGCTCGTGCGTGAGCTGTTTGGCCGCGACTAAAAATCAGGAAGGAGCCAATAACAATGGCTGTTTTTTCTACAACCGACGCTAAGGTTCTTATGCCTCGCGAAATTGCTGACGGCATGGTGAAGGAGGCTCGCTCGACCAGCCTCGTCGCGCAACTGTCCACCCGTTCCCCCATGCGTTTCGGCTCGCAGGACGTCATCGTGTTCAATGATTTCCCGAAGGCCGAGTTCGTGGAAGAGGGCGCGGAGAAGAATTCGACTGGTGGCGGGTTCACTTCTGTGAGCGTTGCTCCGCACAAGGCGCAGGTCACCCTGCGATTCAACGAAGAGGTCCAGTGGGCTGATGAGGACTATCAGCTGGGCGTAATCAGCGAGCTGGCTGACGCTGGTCAGGTCGCACTGTCCAGGGCACTCGACCTCGGTATCTTCCACCGCATCAACCCCTTGACCGGTAACGCTGTCTCCTCGTGGAACAACTACATCACGGCGACCACGAAGAAAGTCGAGGCTGACAAGGCTGATGCGGATGATGATTTCCGCGCTGCTGCAGGACTCCTCATCAACGCCGCTCCCTCGTGGGGCGTGAATGGCGTGGCAATGGACCCGAAGTTCGCGTGGAAGCTCGCCAGCCTCAAGGTCAAGGATGGTGCTGGTGAGACCTCCCAGTTGCGTTACCCGCAGCTCGGATTCGGAACCAACGTCACAAGCTTCATGGGCGTGAATGTCGCCCAGGGCAACACGGTTTCCGGTGTGCCTGAAGCCAAGGACACTAAGGTTCGCGCGATTCTCGGTGATTTCCAGAACGGCATTCGTTGGGGTGTGCAGCGTGAGCTGCCGATCGAGCTGATCCGCTTCGGTGACCCTGATGGTCAGGGTGACCTGAAGCGCAGGAACCAGATCGCTCTGCGCTTGGAGATTGTGTACGGCTGGTACGCGTTCGTTGAGCGTTTCGCGATCGTGACCGAGAAGGCCGGTTCCGGTGAGGCTGCGTGATCGCGTGACCGGCGTGCTGGTGGACGTGGACGAGGAAACCGCGAAAACTCTGGGCAGTGATTTCGTGCCGGAGAAACCGGCTCCCGCCCGCAAAACGGCGGCGCGTCGAGCTAAGAAAGAGGGATAAGCATGGAGGAGCAGGGCGAAGAAGCGTTCGCAACGGTCGCTGATCTGGAGGCGCGGTGGCGTGGCCTGTCCGAACAGGAGCAGGCACGAGCCAAGGTCCTGCTCCTTGATGCCGCCGACCTGATCCGCACCACCACCAGACGGTGGCGTGAGCTGCCTGAGTCCACGCTGAAACGCGTTTCCTGCCAGGTCGTGCGCCGGGCAATGGGCAGTGACAGTATTCCCGGCGGGGTCTCCTCCATGAGCACGACCGACGGGCCGTTCACGCAGCAATTCTCTTACGCGAATCCGCAGGGCGACCTGTACCTGACGAAAGCCGAGCGCAAGAGTCTCGGTGTCGGTGTCGGACGGGCGTTCGAGGTGGACCTGCTGGCAGGTGATCGCAGTGATGGATGACTGGAAAGTCCCCGTCACGCTCATCCGCACCACCAGTGGTGGCGTGGACGAGTACGGTGACCCGCTTCCAGGCTCGCCAGAGCGTGTGGAGCTTCCGCCCGCCCTGTTCGCTCCAGGCAGGACGAGTGAGCCGGTCAATCCGGGCGAAAAACCGGTGATCAGCTTGCCGTCCCTGTACTGGCGGGGCGAGCACCCGCGCGTGACAGCCCGCGACCTCATTGAAGTGATGGGCGGTCAGTACCGGGTGGAGGGCGCGCCACAGTGGTGGCCGTCCGGTACGGTCGTGTCCCTGAAAGGCGTGGATGATGGCTCGTAGAGTGCGATTCTTTTCGCGTCGCGACGCGATCAGTCAACTACTTACGGGTAGTCAGACGCGCCGCCTGGTGGAGGCGAAAGCCAGTCAGATCAGGGATGCTGCCGGTAGCGAGTTCGACGTGAGGGTTCGTACTGGCGAGCGTGTGCGCGCGTACGTGGTGGCTGGACACCCGAAAGCGCGCGCACGGCAAGCCAAACATCACCTGCTCGAGCGGGCTATCGGCAACCAGGCGAGAGGAGGCTAAATTGTCCGGTTTTGTGAGCGTGGACGCGAAGCTCATTGTGATGAGCCTGCTGAAGCGCCTCCTAGACGGTGTGCAGGTCGTGTCCACCAGGCCTGACGGTGCCGGTAAGCCCGCGCGGTTCGTGCGCGTCATTTCAACTGGCGGTGGTGGTAGGCATGATCGTGTCCTGCAGGAATCGCAGGTCACTGTGGACTCCTATGCGGAGAGTACGGCGCGCGCCATGCGATTGGCGCTCACTGTGAATGACGTGATGGAGTCGCTGCCTACTGTGACCAGCCCGGTCGTGAGCGTGCATGGTACTACGCCTGCTGAGTTTCCTGACCCCGACACTGCCCAAGCGCGGTGCACGGCAACGTATCAGATCACAATCAAAACAACCCCCGCAGCCCAATAGGTCGCGGGGTTTCATTTTCAGAAAAGAAAGGGTGTTCACGATGGCTGAACTCAACGCAGATTTCGCGCACATGTTCGGATCCGACAATGACGCGCTGTATCTCGCAAAATACACGAAAGAACTAGCCGACAAGCTCGACAAGCTCACCACGCTGACAGACAATGCACCAGACGGCCTGGTCGACTGCGGTTGGATCAGTGATGAGGGCATGGAACTCGGATTCGATGACTCCACCGACGACCTGAAGGGGTACCAAGGCCACGGCGTCGTCAAGACGTTCATGTCTGATTCGACGACGTCTTTCACTGCCGCACTACTGGAGTCCAAGCTCCAGACGGTCGTCACCTATCTGGATGGTGAGGTCGAAAAGGCCGGTAGCGGTGGTGCCGTGCGTATCAAGGCGAAGTCTTCCAGGCAGGTGAAGGACTTGTGCGGCATGGTCGATCTTTATGACACGTCTAACGAGGAAATCCATTTCCGTTATGTGTTCCCGCATTTGACGCTGGGTGAGCGCGAGGGGCTGGCGTTCAAGAATGGTGATATCAGCGCGTATAACTACACACTGAAGGTGCTGGGGAATTATTACCTGATTTCTAACGCTCCAGAAATGCTGGAGGGCGCGTCTGCTGCCCCGGCTTCGTCTGGTGCGGAAAGCCACTAATTCGGGTAGTGGCTGTGGTGCGCTAGGTCGTGCCGGGGTGGCGTCCTTGTCCTTCCGCCCCCTGGCACGACCCGCACCATTTAACTCAATTTTCTTTGCGGAAGAATAGGAAATCTTTCTATGGCTAAGCAAGCATCACCAGCTCGTCAGGCGCAACGCTCACGCCAGCGCACACAGGCAAAAGCCCGTGAAGCAGCCAAGCGTGAAACCAGCGTCGTGAAAGACACTGAAAACAAGAAGATCACGGTTACCTGCCGTGGTATCACCGTTGATTTGACACAGGATCTCTTTGACGATTTTGAAGTCCTGGACGCGTTGAACTCAGATAACCCATTCCCGCTGATACACGCTATCTGGCCTGACCCCGCAGAGCGCGCGGCAGCGTTGGAGCCGTTGCGTGGCAAGAATGGAAAAATCACGATGGAAGCCGTTGTCACGTGGCTCGGTGGCGTGATTGAAGCGGTTGATGGGGGAAAATCCTCGGGTTCGTCCGACTGACGGGCGAATACTGGGAGCCACTAGAAGCCAGCTTCCAAGCCGAATACGGCATCAATGTGACTGATATTTTCACTGGCAGATTGTCGCTGCGTAGGGCTGCCGTGCTGGCTGCGAACCTGCCGCCCGGGTGTGCGCTCATGCGTGCGATGGGCGGCCCCGCGTCAGTCAGCGATGAGACAAACGCTGTTTTCCTCGCAGCAAACCGCCTGGTTTCAATCCTCTGGACAGGACTAGGTGGCAATAAGAACAAGGTTCCGCGCCCGCTGGAGCCACCTGAAGCCGGGTGGCAGGACAAACAGGCGGAACGGGAAGAACATGCTGCGCGTAAGGCTGCTAGGTGGATGAGCAGGCAGCACAACATAAGCGAATAGTGGAGGAAGAATGGCAGCCGCATCGGGGTATCAGCTAGGCACAGCGTGGATTCAAATCGCGCCATCCCTGAAAGGATTCCATAAAGAGGTCTCCCGACAGATGGGTGACCTCGGCGCTGGGAAAGCATCAAACAAGGCGTCCGGCGTAATTACTGGCGCGCTGGGCGGCGCTTTTAAGACCGTAACCAAGGTTGGTGTGGGTGCGCTGGGTGGTCTGGGTGCTGCTGTCACTGGTCTGGCTGCTACTGGTGGTATTTCTCGCGCGCTGGCGATTGAGGACGCGCGAGCGAAGCTTTCCGGCATCGGCATGGACGCTGAAGGCGTCGACAAGGTCATGCAAAACGCCCTGAACAGCGTGAAAGGCACGGCCTACGGTTTGGGTGATGCGGCGACTGTGGCCGCGTCCCTGTCTGCGTCTGGCGTGCAGGCCGGATCTGATCTCGAGGGCGCGTTGAAGACGGTGGCTGACACGGCGCAGATTTCTGGCCGGTCGCTCACTGACGTGGGCGCGATTTTCGAGTCAGTCGCTGCGCGCGGAAAACTCCAGGGCGACGACCTCCTACAGCTCACGTCGTCCGGCGTGCCAGTCCTCGCCATGCTCGGAAAACACCTGGGCAAGACCAGCGAAGAGATCTCCGACATGGTCAGCAAAGGCCAGATCGATTTCGAAACGTTTAATGCTGCAATGCAGGAGGGCATTGGCGGTGCCGCCCTGAAGGCCGGTGACACTTTCAAGGGCGCGTGGTCGAATATTAAGGCCGCGCTTGGCAGGCTGGGTGAGGGCGCGGCAACACCCATCCTGAACGCGCTGCGTGATTCTTTCAATAAGCTGATCCCAGCAGTTGACGCGGTGGCCACGCAGGCTGGGCCCTTGTTTGAGCAGTTCGGCACGATCGTCGGTGATACTGCTAGCAGGATTACGAGCCTGATCACTGGGATTATTGACGGTTCGTCTAATGTGGACTGGTCGTGGGTCACCGCCCTGAAAGATGGCGTGGTGGATCTGGCGCAGGACGGTTTCGCCGTCCTCAAACCAGTGATCAGTGAAGCGTGGAACGTACTCCAAACGCTCGTCCCGGTCGTGGGTCGTGTCCTGGGCAAGATCATGAGCTTGTCTGGCGCGGTCATGCGGAATAAGACGGCGATGAGTATTCTCGCTGGCGTGGCTGGCACTCTGGCTGGTGCGATCGGCGGCCTGAAGCTGGGTCGTGCGATCGGAGAATTCTACAAGCTGCAAAAAGCCGTCATGCTGGCGCGCCTCGCAAAAATAAAAGACACAGCTCAGACAGTGATCCTGAACTCCATGTACGCGGGCAGCTGGGTCAAGCAGCACGCCCTGGCGTTCGTGGATCTTGCTAAGAAAATGGCTGTCACGACTGCGACGAAAGTCAAGGATATCGCGGTTTTGGCTGCTCAGAAGGGCGCGATGATCGCGTCTACTGTCGCGACAAAGGGCGCGGCCATCGCTCAACGCGCCCTGAACCTCGCAATGAAGGCCAACCCGATCGGCTTGGTGATTACAGCTATTACGGCTTTGATTGGCGCTTTGGTGTGGTTTTTCACGCAGACCGAGGCAGGCAAACAGGCGTGGGCGGCTATCACGCAGGCCTTCCGGAGTTTTATCGAGTGGATCGGCCCAGCCTGGCAAGCCCTCTGGGATGGCGTGTCAGCCGTGTTTTCTGCCGTGTGGGAATTCATCAAGACCCTCGTGGTCGGCTATTTCACGTTCATTTTCACCACGGCGATGACTATTTGGAACGCCTTGGCAGGGTTTTTCACCGGACTGTGGGAGGGCGTGAAGGCCGTTTTCTCTGCCGCGTGGGACTGGATCATCACGACCATCACGAATAACTGGAACACGTTTATTGCTGCTGGTCAGAAGATATGGAACGCGCTGGCAGGGTTTTTCACCGGCCTGTGGGACGGGATCAAGAATACTGCCGTTGCAGTGTGGAACTGGATCACCAGCACGATCACCAATAACTGGAATGCTTTCCTTGCTGGTGGCCGCGCCCTGTGGAACGGGTTCCTCTCGTTTTTCACAGGCCTGTGGGACGGGATCAAGAACGCGGCTATAGCTGCTGCGAACTGGATAAAAGACAAGGTCATGGCCGCTTTCAATGGGCTAAAGACCGGTGCGCAGAACGCTTTCGAGACCATGAAAAGTGGTATCAAGCGCGTGTGGGACGGGCTCAAGGACATCGCCGCCAAGCCCGTAAGGTTCGTGGTTGACACTGTGTATAACAATGGGCTGCGCGCCCTGGTCAACAGTGTCGCCGACAAACTGTCCCTCCCTGCCGGTCTGCGGTTGCCTGCTATCAAGCTTGGGTTCGCTGGTGGCGGCATCGTCCCCGGGTACGCTCCAGGCAGGGACACTGTTCCCGCGATGCTGTCCAAGGGTGAGGCCGTGCTCGTGCCTGAGCTGGTGCGGGCTATTGGTCCTGCCCGTATTTTGGCGGCGAATTATGCTGCGTCTGGCCGCCCGCCCGGCGCAACACGCTTCGCTGGCGGCGGCATCGTCGGATGGTTCAAAGACAAAGCCTCTGGTGTGATGGATTTTCTGAGTGACCCGCTCGGGTCGGTCGCTGAGCTCATCACAAAACCGGTGCGCGACATGCTGGCCGGGGCTGGGAACAGTCTTTTCGCGAAAATGGGCACTGGAGCTATCAGCAGCCTGCTGAGCGCCATTCCGAATTTCTTCAAGCGGCAGTCTGACCAGATCACGCCTCCAGGCGCGGCCGGTCTGGTGAGTGCGGCCATGCGGGCTGTTGCTCGTGGGATTCCGTACGTGTGGGGCGGATCGACTAGCGCGGGCTTGGACTGCTCCGGCCTCGTGTACTGGGCTGCTCAGCAGATGGGATTAGGGTGGCCGCGTCTGACGGCTGCCGGGTACCAGTCCGCGTCGCAACCGGGGAACCGGAATACGCCTGGGACACTGCTTTTCTGGGGTAATCCTGCCTGGCATGTGGCTATCGCTGCTGGCCGGGGAATGATGGTCGAGGAGCCCCGCCCCGGTTTGAACGCCAGATATACGGGCATTTGGGGTTCTCCTTCTGCTGGCGTATACGGTGGCGGTCGTGGTAATCGGCGAATGTCTAGTCGAGCGATGTCACTGGCTGAAAACGGGCTACACACGTATGACAGTGGCGGCCTGTTGATGCCTGGCTTAACTGTGGCGATGAATGGGACCGGCAGGCCTGAGACGATTCGGACGTTTGAGCAGGAGCAGGCTTTGCAGCGCGGCCACGGTGACACGTACAACACGTGGGTGGAGATGCGTGCTGACGATTTGAGGCAGTTTGCGGATATAAGCGACTTTTTCGATCGCGGTTTACGTCCTGCGATTCGTGATGCGATTGGAGTGTAGTCATGGCTATCACGTGGGGTGGCACGTCCGGGTATTTGCAGCTGGGTATTGACGTGTTGGCGTATCCGGGCAGGGTGCGTCCTGATACTCAGAGTGTGCGCCTGGTAGTGGTGTATTACATCAGGGCGGCTGGCTACGGGCACAATTTCACTGACACGCTTCGCTTGGGCGGCAGGATCACCGGGTCGCAGGGGTATTCGTTTTCGTCACCTGTTGATGGGTGGACGAGTAAGGAGATCGCACGCCGTGAGGTGACGATCCCGACGAGTACGCGCCAGCAGACTGTGACGTTCAGCGCGTCTACGGGCCCGGTGTGGAATGGTGGCACGCCATCGGTGTCACGGTCGCATGTGATTGGCGCTCGCGGGTATGCGCCGCCGCGCCCGCCTCGGGACCCGTTGGCTGCGTGGCAGCGTGACGGGCTCACGCGCGTGTCGTGGGCTGGTGATTATGACAGCGCGTCCGGGCTGCAGCCGTGGTCTGGCGTGTCTATCCGCCGGTGGAAGCTCAGTGAGAAACGCTGGGAGTACGTGGCGCGCGTCCCGTGGCACGTGAAAACGTGGGATGACGTGAACGCTCCTGTTGGCGAGCACACTGAGTACGATGTGCAGGCGTATAACGATGCGGGCTGGTCTCCTATCGTGTGGGCTGGCCCGGTGAACACTCGCCCGTTGCCACCGTCGGGTGTGCGGGCGGTGAAGACCGGCAGCGATATTACGGTGTCGTGGAGCGTGCCGGATTATGCGGGCTATTTCACGGGTTTCACTGTCTACGATAACGGCGTCAAGGTGGGTGACGCGTCGGGTGATGTGCGTGAGTGGACGCACGTGAACCCGTCTGCGACTGGCGCGCACGTGTACACGGTGAGCGCGTGGACTGCGAATAATGCGCGCAACACTGTGAGCGCGGGTTTGAAGCTTGAGAGTGAGCGGTCAGCAGCGTCTAATACTGTGGCTATCTTGGCGAGGCCGTACGCACCGCAGGATTTGTCCCCGTCGGGTGTGACTGTCGCGCTGGAGGATAAGACGGCGCGATTGTCGTGGCGTCATAACCCTGCCGACGCGTCCACGCAGTCCTACTACCAGATCAGGTATAGGCAGGCCGGGGGGTCGTGGAATACCACGAGCATAGCCAAGAGCAGTGCCCAGCAGTACAGGCTGGCGTTGTCTGGTGCTGGCCGTGTGGACTGGCAGGTCCGCACGTGGGGCTCCTACAAGCCCGGTGTGGTAGACGGCGCGTCCCCGTGGAGCGCGGTCAGCGGGTTCACGGTGGAGAATCGTCCTGCTGTGAGCATCACGGCCCCGACGTCCGGAACGTTCGACCGGTCGCGCCTGGCTGTGGAGTGGGGATATCTGCAGAAGCAGGGCTCCGGGCAGGCTGGCGCGCGCATCACCGTGACTGACACGGCTGGCGGGAGCGTGCTGGATTCTGGCGTGGTGCAGGGTTCTGTGTCTCGCTACGCTGTGCGTCGCACCGTGCAGGACGAGCACGAGTACCGGATCACGGTGCAGGTGCGATCGGAATCAGGCTTGTGGTCTGACACTGCGGCTGTGACTGTGCAGGTGAAATACGCGCAGCCGCCAAAACCGGTGGTGTCCGTGTCGTGGGATGAGGCGTCGGGGATGATGAGTGTGCAGATCATGAACCCATCAGGGGCACCTGAGACGGTGAGCAACACGGTGGAACGCTCGGTGGATGGCGGGAGCACGTGGGAGCTGGTTGCGGACGGCCTGCCGGTGCAGGCCACTGTGACTGATAGTGAGTGCCTGAGCACCGGTACGACCAGGTACCGTGTGACTGCGACGAGCGCGCTGCCCTCCTCCAGTACTGTGATTGTGGACGCTGAGGCTGATAGTGGCGCGATGTGGATCGGCGCGGGAGCGGGCTACGCTGACGCGATCCGCCTTCCCTACAACCCGGAAGTCAGCTTCACGCCCTCCCTGCCGGGCCGGGAGACGTATAGGTTCGCGGGTAGGACGATGCGTGTGATGGTGGACGGGACGGGCGTGGACCGTTCGTGGCAATTGGCGGCGCGCCTGATCCCCGATGATGACACGAACTGCACGCCTCGTGACGTGGACAGGGTGGCTCTTACCGCTGGCCCTGTGTGCTACAGGAATCCGGACGGGGTGCGCATCTACGCGGCAATGGGCAGCCCGACTTTGAAGCGCGGGACGGGTGGGGTGTGCTGGGACATCAGCTGTGAGCTGGTGGAGGTCGAACAATAATGGGCGCGTGGACCACTCACCGGCAAGCCAGCATTCACGCTGACCTGCTCACGCGGCGTGACCGGCTGGTCGGCACGCTGGACGGCGTGACGGGCGGGAGCGTGGAGTTCACGAGCACGACGCGCCTCAGGGGGTCTGGTCAACTCGCCCTGCGTGATACGGGGCAGCAGATCGACTGGCTGTCCGATCGTGTCCGCTTGTCATACCGGCTGGCTACCGGTGAGGCGCTGCCGCTGGGCGTGTGGCTCCTTTCCGCACCCACCGTCACCGTGTCGGGTAGCGGCAGGTCGTGGAACGTCGACCTCCTCTCGAAGCTGACGGTGTTGGACGAGGACTGCGTGGACAAGCCATATTCGCTGCGTGCTGGGTCGCTGGTGACCGACGCGGTCCAGCAGCTCATCACCGGTAGCGGTGAAGACAGGGTGACCATTACGCACAGTGCGGAGCGCACGACGGGCATGCTCGTGTGGGACGCTGGCACACCAGTCCTGACGATCATTAACGATCTACTCGACAGTATTAATTACTGGAGCCTGTGGGTTGATGGTGAAGGCGTGTACAGGGTGGAGCCGTACGTGAAACCCGCACAGAGGCCCGTCGCGTGGACGTTCAGTGAGGGCAGTGCGAGTATTCACCTGCCGTCGTGGAGCAGGGATCAAGACCTCACGGGCGTGCCGAACAGGGTCGTGATGGTGGGTCAGGCTGAGGGCGATAAGCCAGCCAGAACGGCCACGGCCACGAACACCAACCCCGGCAGCCCGTTCAGCTACGCTCGCAGAGGCCGGTGGGTCACGTACGTCGAAACCGGGGTGGAAGCCGCCACGCAGCAGGTGTTGGATGATTTGGCGAACCGCCGCCTGATCGACCGGAGTACTCCTAGCGCGTCGATCGAGTTTCAGCATTTGCCAGTCCCAATAGAACCAAACAGCGCGGTTGAATTTGCGTCCCAGGGCGTGAGAGCGCGGGCAGTCGTCCAGAAATGGGGCATGACGCTGGAGCCAACAGCGCTGGCGAAGACCACAATACGGGAGGTGGTTGACCTGTGATCGGCTTGGATTATTTGGTATCGACGATCGCGCGCCTGAGTGCGCGCGTGGACCTCACGCCAAGCTTCCAGTGGGCAACAGTCACAGCCACTAACCCACTGCAAATCAGGCTGGACGGCATGAGCGAGCCTCTGGCCGGGGCTGTGGACGCGCTGGTCATGCCGCCAGTCGGACGCAGGGTAATGGTCATGGTGTGGAATCGCCGCGCGATCATCATGGGCGCGCTGCGGGGTCCGGAGATGCCGGACCTACCACCCATGCCGGATGAGGTGCCAGCAGGGTACGCACGCATAGGCGGCCGACTGTATGCAACCAGCGGCACGATCCAGATCGATCGGCATCCGTGGGCGCTCAAGATTGCTCCCTGCTACGGGACTACGCTCTACCTGCGGCCGCCATACACGCCGCCTGAGGGCTGGTTCTTTACGGTAAGCATTGCGAAATCAACAGGGTTTTCATTCGCAGACGTCAGTGACACGCAGCTGACAAAGCCAAACGGGCTCATTCCCGTCCGTCTCCTGCAATTCGGCAGCGCGGCAGAGGATTCGATTAGCCAGATCGCGTGGCACCTGACAAAAATGTAGGAGGGTATTGCCGTGGATTACACGCTGAACACGGTCAGTGAGGAGGTGCTTGCGGGGCTGCGGGATTCCGTCCGCATGGAGCAAGAGCGCCGTGAAGCGATGGCGCGCTCCGAGCGTGAGGCCGCGCGCCTCGCAGTGGAATACGTGCAGGCCGGGGGCATTTTCGACGCGCTGATCGCGGCCATGTGCGACGCGGTGGAAACCGCTGCCGTGGAGCGGCAGGAACGCGAAGCCAGAGAACAACTCGTACTGGCGAACATCCCATAAACACGCGCGCACACACATTCTGAGCCCGGCACAGTAACGTGACCGGGCTTTCATTATGCCCAAAAGAGAGGGGAAACCGGTGCAGCCAGACGAAAAAGAATACGACGCGCTGATGGCGCACGGCGACACAGCCAATCAGACGCCTGATGACACGGCTGAGATCGTGGAGGTGACTTATGGCGACGGGGAATGACCTACTACGTGTAGCCAGTAAATACGTTGGCTACAACCGTTTTGATGACCCGCTGACTGGCACGATTTTCGGTAGGGCCTACGCTGAGCGTCACGGAGACTACTTCGGCTACAGCGGTGTCCCGTACTGCGACATGCTCGTCACATTCTGCCTACGCGAAATCGGCATCACGAACTTCGATTCAGCTTACGTGCCGGGCAGGATTGCCACGGCGCGCGCTCGCGGCTGGCTCGTCCTGCGTGAGAAAGCACAGCCCGGCGACCTCGTGTGCTTCGACTGGGACGATGACGGAATCGCTGACCACATCGGCATCGTGGAGATCAAGTATGCGTGGTCGTACCAGACCATCGAGGGCAACACGTCGAGCGGCGCGTATGGTAGCCAGTCGAACGGCGGTGGCGTATACAGGCGCGTGCGCAGCTTCGACACTGTGATCGCTGTTATCCGACCCCCATACACTGGCGTGTCTCGTCCGGTCGTACCGGCTGGCACGCTTGCTGTGGACGGCTGGTGGGGCGAGAGCACGACACGCGCCTTGCAGCGCATTAATGGCACGCCAACCGACGGAATTATCTCCAGTCAGTATGCGCCGAACATGCAGTATCTCCCGGCGGCTGGGAGCGGCTGGCAGTGGGAGGGCGAGAGAGCCCAGGGCAGCCAGCTCATCGCACGAATGCAAAAAGCCTTCCGCACAACGCCTGACGGGATCGCGGGACCGGCTTTCGCCCGTGGTATGCAGCAGTACTACCGCGTGAGCGTGGACGGCTACGTCGGTACTCAGACGGTGCGCGCCATGCAGCGTGCCATCAACAAGCAACTAGGGAGGAAATGAACATGCTCGGGTTGAATCTGGATCCGTTAATATCGTGTGGCTTGGTCGGTTTTCTTTGGCCGCTGGTGCAGGCGGTTTTCGACCGCCCTGAGTGGACGGCAAACAGGCGTCGTCTGATTGTGCTGGTGGCGGGGATTCTGCTCGGGGTGCTCGTGTGGGCTGCGGGCGCTTACCCCGCGTCGTGGAGACTGTTCTGCACGCAGGCTGGTGTCGTGATTGGTGCGGCAAGTGCGGCTTTCACGATTCTCAAACAAATCGGCCTGATTGATTGGGTCGGGCGCGTGACACCGGGAGGCGAGCCATACGAGCCCAAGCACCTCGCCAATCCTGACGATGCGTCTGAGGGGTAGGGTGCGATGAATCCAGCCGGAATGCCAGACACCGTAGCCGTCGCCCTCAGCGCGCCTGAGGTGGGTGCAGGACTCATCGCCCTCATCGTCGCACTTTTGGGCGGTATCACTGCCATCGTCAAGGTCATCACACGCAAATTCGAGGACCGCCTCACCGGCATCGCACACACGGCAGACGCTACGCACGAGCAGGTGGCGAATAATCACGACATGAACCTCAGAGACGATTTGGACCGCTTGTCCGGTGAGTTTCACGATTTCTCCGGCCAAGTCATACAGCAGCTCAGCGAGATCAAAGCCTCGCTGTCGGATCAGGACAGGCAAGCGCGGGAAGCCCAGCACGAGCAGCACCAACGCGACCAGCAAAGCGAAGAACGCGTCCTCGGCATCCGTCAGGATCTGAGGTCTGCGACCGAGAACGCGACGCGCGACCGGGAGCTGCTGCACTCGAGGGTGAATGAGACGCGGCAGGAAGTACGCGACCTAGCGTCGGAGACCAAGCGTCGGTTTACTGAGGTCGATGAGACGGTGCGGAAACTACACCCCGACATGAACAAGTAACACACGGCACGCACGTAGAGCAGCGCCACCCACCGGGATTATGTCATCCCGTGGGTGGCGCTGTTCTTTTTTGTGTGTCTTAGTGCAGGTCGGTTCGCGCTCCACGCCCTGGACGGTTCGCCTGCCATCGGTCGATCGTTTCTGGCAGCCAGCCGCGTGCCGACCCAGTGCCTTCACCGATGAGTGCGTCCGGCGGGGGCGTCAGGCCTTTAGCGACGTACGACTGCCATGTTCCAGGAGCGATACCGACGCGTGCAGCTGCTTCTTTTGACGACAGGTAGCGCACTGTCATTGAACGACCTTTCGACGCTCCGTGTGCAGGCCGTAAAGCGTGATCGTTCCCCACGCGGCGAACAGGACAGTGCTGTACCAGTGCCAGCCGGTTAGGTATGTACCGGCTGTCAGGACGGTGAGGGCGGGTAGCGATGCTCGTAGTGTTTTTTTCATGGGTCTCTTCCTTCCTCGGTGTGCGGTCCGATAGACTGGCCCTGCGGTGGGGATCGAAATTGGTTCTGACATTTTCGATCCCCACCGGGTTAATTAATCATCAGTGTCATCCTTTCGGATTTGCAGGATCTGAAGGATGATGCTGGTGATCATCAGCAGGACCATTGCTAGGTCCATCGGCCCTCACCTCCTTTTGATGTTTCCGGTTTGTTGGGATTCCCTCCCAACACACACAACTATAACATCTCTAAGTGGTATTGTCAAGGGTGGAACACATCCTTTAGGAGGCGTGCCCCCTTTTGCGCGCGCTGCTTCACACAATGATGTGGGTGTCCTGTCCATATATAAATCACTTTTCAAGCCGGGCCAGCATCGCTTCCGTCGCCTCAGCCGCCACCCTCCCGGCATCAGGAGCCAAATGACCATACGTATCCACCGTGGTCGAAATATTCTCATGCCCCAAGCGCCTCTGAATATAAGGCAACGGCACGCCAGCAGCTATCAGCATCGACGCGTGAGTATGCCGCAAATCATGCACACGCGGCCTCGGATCCAAGCCAGCACGCGTCACAGCAGGCTGCCAAATCCTCTGATGAAACCACGAATCGCGCATCCGAAGACCCTCGCTACTCGGAAACACAAGATCGTCAGGCCTCTTACCCGCGCACGCTTCCCGCACGTCTCTGGCAAGAGAATCCGGCATGGACACGTCACGCACAGATGCAGGAGACTTCGGGGCACCAACAACAAACCCAGTCCCCTGCTTCTTCCACGCCCTTGACACGTGGATCACAGCTGGTCTGCTCGAAAAATCAATGTCCCTTGGCTGCAGTTGGGTCGCTTCACTCCACCGTAATCCAGTGCCAGCCAGAAAACGAACGAGTAGGCGGCAGTCTTCGCGTGTGCATTCGATGAGCTTTTTCAGCTGCCCTACTGTGAGGAACACGGGCTGGCGGCGTCTACGCTGCCTCGGCATCGCTACACCATACGCGGGATTTACGCCGATCACATGACGCTCTACCTGCAAGGCGAGCACGGAGGACAGTAGTCCGTGAGCGTTCCTGATGGTCTTGGGTGAGAGGAATACCGGTTCGGCCTGTGGATCTTTCCTACGTGCCGAAATGGAGAGCGCCGTTTCCCTGGAACGTAGGCTGGTGACCCACTTTTCCACGTCCCTGCGTGTCATGCCCTCGATCGGCATGAGGTCGAATTCTGTCAGGTAACGTTTCCAGATGCGCCGGTAGTCTTCCACGGTGCGCGGCTCGACGTGGCTAGCCGCATGGTCGCAGTACTCTTCGAACGCGTCACGCATGGTGGTGGTGAAGTGAGCGACGGTGGTGGCTTCGCGGATTCTTCTGGCTTCTGCTCCTCCTACCTGGTCGACGAGGCGGGCGAATTTGAGCGCGCCATCGAGCGTTGAGAAGGTCTCGGTGGTGGGTTTTCCTCCTGGTGTGGGCCTGTATTGTAGGTGCCATTTTGTAGCACCTGTTTTTGTGACGTATTTTCGTGGCGTGGCGGTCATGAGCTGTTCCCCTTGTTTTTTTTCGGTTGTGCCACGTCAGTGTGTACCCAGCCATGTGCGTTTGCGTACGTCACTGTAGTAATGACTGTAGTAACGGCGTTTTCACTGTTCGGGTTTTCCGCGGAATATCAAGGGAAAGTGTGGAGCGGGCGACGGGAATCGAACCCGCCTTTACAGCTTGGGAAGCTGTCGTTCTACCGATGAACTACGCCCGCAATGGCGTCACTTTCTTCTCAAAGACGCTTCACGATGATAACTGTTTCCGAGCGCTAACACCAATTCAGAACACAAAGTGGACACCCACGCAAATCGCGCCACACGCATTACGCCTACCATAGAGGCCGTGACCATCACGCAGCATCAACCGGTACGCCCCGTCGTGGGCGCAGCAATCGTCGACAGTCTTGACCGGCCCCACCAGCTCCTGGCAGCGGCACGCTCCTATCCACCCGAGTTGGCCGGCCGGTTCGAACTTCCCGGCGGAAAAGTGGAGCCAGGTGAGAACGCGATGGATGCCCTCGTCCGTGAGGTGCGTGAAGAACTAGGGACGACTATTGAACTGGGCGCCCAGGTCGCAGGACCGCTCGACGGATGGTGGCCGATCCTTGGGACACGCACAATGGCCGTGTGGCTGGCGCAGGTCTCGCCGGGTTCCAAGGCGCCGCGAGCTGGATCCTCCCATCAGCGTATTCAATGGGTTCCGCTCGAGGAAGCGCTGAGGTTGAACTGGCTGGATCCTGATTTTCCAATCGTGCAGGCGATCATTGACCAGTGCGCATGAACCGACACGGGTGAATCCCCGCTCTCATTTTCCGCTGGCACCGCGCTATTCGCGCACTCAGCAGATTTCAACATAATTTGACGACACACAGTACGCTTCTGTCAGAATACAATTATGCCGAAGATTATTGGATCGACTCTTGCGGCTCATCGCGAGCTGACTCGCAGCCGACTTTTTACTGCCCTGTCAGAACTGCTGTCCGAAGAACCGTTCGATGCCATCACCATGGCACAGATTGCCGAACGTGCCGAAGTGGGTCGAACTGCCGTGTATAACCACTTCAGCGACAAGGAAGCTCTGCTGCTGGCATTCATGGAGGATGCCACCGCCAAGTTCGCTAACTTCCTCAGGGACAAGCTGGCCGGAATTGACGATCCGATCGAGCAACTCACCGTATATCTGCGCTCCTATCTCGATCTCAAAGATCAGTTTCATCTCGCATCGAGCATCACGCTGAGCAAGCAGGTATCGTCACAGCACACTGCCCGCCTCCATGACCACGCCGGAATCGTTGAGCATATCCTGCTCCACATCCTGGAAGCAGCAATGGCACAGGGGCGCATTCCACAGCAGAACTTGTTGACGCTGGTTGCGCTGATTCACTCATGTCTGGCCGGCGTGCGAGTACCGACACATTCGCCTGCAGACTCACCGGCAGATGCGCCTGACAACGCGCGCGCAGGAAGCGACGAGGATGCCGCGAGCCGCACCGATGCCCGAGAAGCCACAATCGGCACCGTCGTGGCGTTTATTCTCAGAGCGATCGGTGTGGCGGCCGATGAAGTTTCCCTGCCTCCAGCTGAGCAGCTTGAACGAGCACACTCGCAAACCTCCGGCAGCACCGATTCTCTCGCGATACTGCGCTGCCCTGTTGCGCACGGCTGATACTCACAATACGGCCACTCAGCACGAGTTTCCTGACTCACAGTGAGGCGAGGATCTTCACAGCCTGATTGCTCCAGTCATGGAATAATCGTGCATACAGCACAGTTGAGATAGGTGAAAGGCTGCGGACCGACCGTAGACCACTCATGATGGGAGGCCCTATGAGCACTGTTGAACTGACCAAAGAGACATTCGAGCAGACAATCAAGGACAATGACATTGTCCTGGTCGACTTCTGGGCAACGTGGTGCGGACCGTGCCAGCAGTTCGGCCCTGTTTTCGAAGAAGCGTCGAACAAGCACGAGGACATCGTCTTCGGCAAGATCGACACCGATCAGCAGCAGGAACTGGCCACCGCCATGCAGATCAGCTCAATCCCCACGGTGATGGGTTTCCGCGATGGTATTGCCGTTTTCCGCCAATCCGGCGCTCTGCCGGCAGTCGCGCTGGAGGATCTGATCACTCAGATTCAGAACCTCGACATGGATGATGTGCGCGCCAAGATCGCAGAGCAGAAGAACCAGTAGGCTTTTCGCACTCACGCGTGAACGCAGTCGCCCTCGTCAGTTATTGATTGACGAGGGCGACGCTGTTTGTCTGGGGCGCAGATGGATGGAAGCTAGCCGGCGAGCAGCTCCTGAGCGACCAGTTCGGCCAGTTGCACCGAGTTCAATGCAGCGCCTTTACGCAGGTTGTCACCGGCCACAACGAGCACAAGACCCTTACCGTCATCAACGGCCTGATCCTGGCGGATCCTGCCGACCAGCACGTCATCAATGCCGGCGCATTCGAGCGGTGTGGGCACATCCACCAGGCGCACTCCGGGAGCCTCGGCCAACAGTTCGCGCGCACGGTCAGGAGTGATCGCGCGGTCGAACTCGACGTGGATCGTCAGAGTGTGACCAGTGAACACGGGCACGCGCACACACGTTCCCGACACCTTCAGATCCGGGACGTGCAGGATGCGGCGCGACTCATTGCGCAGCTTCTGCTCCTCATCGGTTTCGTCTGACCCGTCATCGACGAGCGCCCCCGCGAAGGGCACCACGTCAAAGGCGATCGGTGCGACGTATGTGGACGGTTCCGGCAAGGTGACGGCCTGGCCGTCCAGTGTCAGTTTGCTCAGATCCTGGTGCGCGCCGGCACGAATACCTTCTTCCAGTTCACGCACGCCTTTCAGCCCGGATCCGGAGACAGCCTGATAGCTGGAGACGAAGAGGCGGCGCAGGACACCCTCGTCGTGCAGGACTTTCAGTACCGGCATCGCGGCCATCGTGGTGCAGTTCGGGTTCGCAATGATGCCTTTGGGACGCTGCGCGATATCCTCGCCGTTAACTTCGGACACGACCAGCGGCACGTTCGGATCCTTGCGCCAGCCGGAGGAGTTGTCCACCACGACCGCGCCTTTTTCAACGAAACGTGGGGCGTAGGTACGTGAGGCGGTGGCTCCGGCGGAGAAGATTGCGATGTCGATACCGGACAGGTCAGCGGTTGCCACGTCTTCGACGACGATGTCCTGGTCACGCCAGGTCAGTGTCTTGCCTGCTGAACGTGCGGTGGCAAAAAAACGCAGGCTGGTCAACGGGAAGTCGCGCTCATCGAGCAGGGTGCGCATGACAGAGCCGACCTGGCCGGTGGCTCCTACGACGGCGACGCTCAAGTCGCGCTGGGTGTGACTACGGGTTTCAGGCGTGGTCATCGTCCTGTTCCTCCATATACGACGGCTTCAGATTCGGTGGAATCCAGACCGAAAGCGGTGTGCACTGCCTGCACGGCGCGGTCAAGGTCTTCCAGCTTGGTCACCACAGAGATGCGGATCTCTGAGGTGGAAATAAGATCAATGTTGATGCCGGCCTGGGACAGTGCGCCGAACAGTTTGGCCGATACGCCGGGGTTGGTTCGCATGCCAGCTCCAACCAGGGACAGTTTGCCGATATCGGGGTTGTACTTGAGTTCCTTGAAGCCCAGTTCTTCGCGCGCAGCTTCCAGCGCCTGCATGACGTGGTCGGCGTCCTCGGCGGGCAGTGTGAAGGAGATGTTGGCGCGATTTTCCAAGGTGACGGGAATGTTCTGCACGATCATGTCAATGTTCGCACCTTGCTGCGCCACCAGTTCAAACAGGCGTGCGGCCATGCCGGGTGAATTCGCAATGCCGACCACGGTGATCTTGTCCTGTGACCGGTCGTGAGCAATGCCGGAGATAATCGGCTCTTCCATTGGGTCCTCCTGGTTGGCAGCTAACGCAGCTTGAGGGACGAGGCCGGCCAGTGCAGGGTTTGCGGGTCTGTCGGAAATCCATGTCCCATTCTTGTCGGAAAAAGATGAGCGCACATGCAGCGGAACGTGGTATCGACGAGCGAACTCCACTGCCCGAAGGTGCAGAATCTTTGCTCCATGTGCGGCAAGTTCGAGTGTTTCTTCCTGACTGATGGTGCGCACGCGCCGCGCGGTCGGCACGATGCGCGGGTCAGCAGTGAACAGCCCGTCAACGTCGGTGTAGATTTCGCACACGTCGGCGTGCAAAGCGGCAGCCAGGGCGACCGCTGTCGTATCGGAGCCGCCGCGACCCAGCGTCGTCGTTTCGTCATCTTCTGATATTCCCTGGAATCCTGCGACGATGGCGACCTGACCGTCACGGATGGAGCGCGCTACGCGTTCGGGCACCATGCCGACGATTTGCGCTTTACCGAAGTGAGTGTCGGTACGGATGCCGGCTTGTGCACCGGTGTAGGCCTGTGCAGGCACGCCGCATTCATTGACCGCCATCGCCAGCAGTGACATGGAGATTCTTTCCCCGGCTGTGAGCAGGATGTCGAGTTCGCGGTCAGGTGGCGCGCTGGTGATCTGGGCGGCTGTGTCCAGCAGATCATCTGTTGTGTCACCCATCGCTGAGACCACCACGACGACCTGGTGTCCTGCATTTCGAGTGTCCACGACACGCTGGGCGACCCTCTTCATCGCGTCTACGTCCGCGACAGATGAGCCACCGTATTTCTGAACAATCAGTGCCACTTTGTCTCGTTTCCTTGTGATCAACCTGGGATGGGTTTCCCCTTCATCCTATGAGTCTGCGACTCGTGACGGAAAGGTGCCCGCTATGCGGTCGCGTGGAGTTATTCGGCGCGACGGCGGCCTTCGAGCGCGCGCCCCAACGTCACGGGATCGGCGTATTCCAGGTCGCCCCCCATTGGCAGTCCCATAGCCAGGCGCGAGGTCATCACGCCGATTGTGGACAGGGTGCGCGAGAGGTAGGAGGCGGTTGCTTCGCCTTCAATGGTGGGGTTCGTGGCCACGATAACTTCTTGAACCGTGCCGTCCTGAAGGCGAGTGAGCAGTTGACGCACACGCAGTTGTTCAGGCCCCACGCCATGAATCGGGTCGATCGCTCCGCCCAGGACGTGATAGCGCCCTTTGAACACCCTCGCGTTCTCAATGGCACGAATATCTTTGGGCTCTTCGACAACGCAGATCACTGATCCGTCGCGCGCGGGGTTACGGCAGATGGTGCACTGGTCGGCTTCGGTGAGATCACCGCAGATTTCGCAGTGGTGTACTTTTTCGCGCACGGCCTGGATGGCGTCCACCAGGTGCGTCACGTCATCGGGTTCAGCGTCGAGCAGATACAGGGCCATGCGTTGAGCTGACTTGGGTCCGACACCGGGCAGCATTCCCAATTCATCGATCAGGGTCTGTAAGGCGCCTTCAAACACGAGTCACACTCATCTTTCTTCGCTCTGGTCTTTTTCTTCGATCACTGTACCGCCGAGTATCTCCAGTATGGCCGGCAACCCGACGCTGGTCGACATCTCCAGATCCACGTCATCCATGCTGGCCGAGTCATCCTCATTGGGCGGCACGATAACTGGGTCAGGTTCACCACCAGGTGCGTCGTGGCCGTATGGGGCAGCGAAATGGTCCTGCTGGCGATGCGGTCGTGTACCGCGCACCTCTGCCTCGTGGGCGTGAGTATCGCCTGTGTCCTGCTCCCCTGCTTCGTCAGCTCGTTCCTGCTGCACTTCACGGATCGCTTCGGCGCGCATCTCCTCCACGCTGCCTGGTGAAGGGGCGTCCTCACCCTGCGGTTCAGGTGGTGTGGATGAGTGAGCTGTCGACGGGGCGGTCGGTTCTGTGTCACCACTGTCTCGCACATCCTCAACAGCGTGTGCCACTCCTTGAGGACGACCGCCGATCTTCTGCTCCACTAATTGTGCGGCGTGCTCGGCGTTCTGCTCGTCATGGTCGCGGTCGCGCAAGGGTTCGGCGCGACCGGAAGTCGCTCCGTCTCCCTCGCCCTCGTCGTTTTCGTCGTCCTCGTCATCAAAGATCGGGCCATGTGCGGCTCGAGGCGGCTGTTCTGTGCCATTCTCGCGCTCAAATGGACGATACTGGCGTGCTGCCGGATGAGCGTCACGCTCTGACTGGTGATCACGCGCTACCGGGTCAGAGTGGACGGGCTCGGAGGAAGACGCCGATGCGGCCGGTTCAGATGCCTCGGCACGTCCGCCACCGGGTATGGCTACCGGCCCCCAGCCGTCATCATCGTCATCGTCGTTAACTGTCGGAGTCGAGGGTGAGGGCGGCGCTGAAGGCTGATCAATTTGTGGGCGTGACGGCGCCTGCGCTGCCTGTTCGTCGTGCGTTGCCTGTTCAGAGCGCATCGACTGTTGGCCGGGCATCGCACCGTGCTGCTGAGTGGACAAGGGCGGCTCGTGACCTGCAGTGCGCTGGGGCGTGCCCTCGTTACTGGGCCCGTGTGCCTGATGATCAGTGCGTTGCGATTGCTGTGGAACCGATGCAGGCGTAGTCAGCGACGCGCCGCCTACTGACTGCGCGATCTGAGCCCTGACCTGCACGTCTGCACCGCACACGTCGTGGACTGCGCGAGCGACGTCCTGAGCTCGGGAACCCGAGTCGAATGCCTTTACCAATCCTGGAGTGGTGAAGCTGAGGATCACGGTAGATTCGTCCACGCCTCCCAGCTGGGCGTGAGAGTCCACGAGCGACCATGTGGCTCGGCTGAGCGAAGCGATACGATCGACAATTTCCTGCCAGCGCATGCGAATCGAATCTGCAACCGCGCCGCTTCGATGAGATTGTTCGGACGCAGCGTGCTGTTCAGGCGCAGGGTGGTGGCCGGGGCGGTCAGGTTCAGGACGCCTCTGCTCAGCCTGACACTGCTCAGTCGGGCGCTGTTCAGCCTGGCGCTGGCCATGTTGGCTGTGTTCTGGCCGACCACGCTCGGCTCCCGGTGCCACGTCAGATGCCCGCGTTGCGTGTGCCGGCCTGTCCTGCGTGCCGGCTTGGGGCCTAGGTGCCCCCTGCGTCTCCCCGGTTTGCTGGGAATGCTGAGATTGTTGCTCGCGACGACGACGCAGATCCGCTTTCGCCTGAGCCGCGCCATAAGTTCCGCCGCGCTCGTGGTCATACTGACCATCGCCAGCACCACTCGCACGACCAGACCCGCTGCCACTTCCGGCACTGCCATGTCCAGCATCACCGCCTGGCGACTGGTAATTCGGTGCGCCTCCGCCGACTGTTCCCACCGTTCCGGGGAAGCCCTCCTGGTCCTGCGGCGCTGCCACCTCTGTGCGGGATGCTGGTGAAGTCTGTGACGGCACCAGGATTCGGCCCAACAACAACTCCAGCTGTATACGCGGAGATGTCGCGCCCACCATCGAACGCAAGGCCATATCAGTCAGATCAGCTGCGCGCGACAGGTGGTACGGCCCCCAATTTCGGGCCTGCACCTGCATGCGTTCAAACTGGTCACTGGGCGTTCCCGCCAGGACATCGACTGCCGCATCTCCCGACACGGCGATAATCAGGAGGTCACGCAAACGCTGCAGGAGGTCCTCAACGAACCGACGAGGATCATGGCCCGACTCCACCATGTGCTCCACAACTCGGAAAGCGGCAGCACCATCACCGCCCGCGAGCGCATCAACCGTCTGATCAAGCAGAGCAGTGTCGGTGTACCCCAGCAACGCAACAGCAAGGTCATAGCTCAGCGCCCCCTCCACTGCGCCAGCCATCAGCTGATCGAGGACCGACAACGTGTCGCGCACAGACCCTCCACCCGACCGCATCACGAGGGGAAGCACGCCCGCGTCTGGATGAATCCCTTCTTCCTCACACAGATGCTCCAGATACGGTTGCATCACGTCCGGCGGCACCAGTCGGAACGGGTAGTGATGAGTACGCGAACGAATCGTCCCGATCACTTTTTCGGGTTCAGTCGTGGCGAACACAAACTTCACATGCTCAGGGGGTTCTTCAACCAGCTTCAGCATCGCGTTCGAGCCCTCTTTGGTGACCATGTGGGCTTCGTCGATAATGAACACCTTGTAGCGGTCGCGCACGGGCGCAAAGGTGGCGCGCTCACGCAGATCCCTGGCATCGTCAACGCCGCGGTGTGAGGCTGCGTCAATTTCCACAACGTCGAGGGAACCGGGCCCGCCAGTTGCCAGTTCGCGGCATGATTCGCACTGTCCGCATGGGGTGTCGGTCGGCCCCTCCGCGCAGTTCAGGCAGCGTGCCAGGATACGTGCCGACGTGGTCTTTCCACATCCGCGTGGTCCTGAGAACAGGTAGGCATGTGTCACTCGGTCGGCACGAAGAGCTGCACGTAACGGCTGCGTCACGTGGTCCTGGCCGATCATCTCATCAAACGTATCGGGCCGATAGCGGCGGTACAGAGCTGTGGTCACACTCGAACCTTAAAGGTATCCATAGGCATTTGGCGACACCAACCGTCCTGAACAGCAACGACGATGATAATAAAGATCCTCCGCGCACCCGGCAGAGCGCCCTTATCCTTGCTGCCTTCCAGCCCTGGGGAGGTTCGGACGGTACCGTCACGCGGAGGACCGCCATCTAGTCTACACAATTCCAGCTCACTCAGCGCGCCGCGTCACCCTCGTCAATTACTTCGACCAATGAGGCCATGAGTTGCCAGCTGATAATTCAGGAATCGTTTCCTCATACCCTTTCTCACTGGCATTCACGAGGCGGTCACGTGCTGGATAAAATCGCGCATCGTTTCAGCAATATCCAGAGAGGGGTCATTGAGCCACAACAGCTGCAAACCTTCGACTAACGCCCTAATTTCATGCGCCAACTGCTCAACATCAACGTCGTTTGACAGCCTGCCAACACGCTGTTCCCGAAGCAGTTCGATGCACAATGATTCTTGAAAGTCCTCCTCGCGCTGGCGGACGAAGTCATGGGCGGGATGCTCAGCGTCGATCGCCTCCAGCGTCAAGGTTGTGTCCAACCTGATAATGGCCGGCATGGTCATATTGTGTGCCAAGACCTCAGGTAGAGCAGCTAAGAGCCCCCGCTGTTCAATCAATTCAGATCGCCAGTCTCTCTCACCTTCTTCGCGCTGCTCCAGCACAGCTTGAAGCAAACCGTCTTTTGAGCCGAAATATCTCAAGAGCGTCGTATGCGAGATGCCTATTTCATCGGCAAGTTGACGCATCGAGAGGTGACGAAATCCGTTTTCACCGATGGCTTTAGCAGCAGCAGCAATAATCCTTGTTCGTCGACGCTGACTGTTCATATAAGGACCACGCTGCTTTCCGGTCATCTTCCCTCCTCGACAGTGCGCATGACCTCAAGTCTACAAGACAGTAGAAATGAAACCTTTCATCTTGTTCCAAAATAGTGTATTTTTAGAACACGAAGGTGTGCCATATTGGTTCACTTTCAATAAGGAACAGCTTGATGACGAGCTTCAGCTTCCGACTATCGTTCAAAGGAGTTCGAATGAAACCAGAAAAGAATCAGGCACCCGATCCTGCTTTAGCTGCGGACGACACTGCGGCCGAGCTTTCCACGATCAGTGCCGGTGCAAATCCAGCAAATATCCATGCAACAACCGCCGCGATCGGCCACGACGACACGCCCCAGCTCACACCTGAGCAAGAAGAGGAGGCGCGAATTGTCCAGGTTTTCGGTATCCCCAAGCGGACTATCATCCTCGTTCTCATCGCGGCTGTCGGAATGTACATCATGGCAATGAGTCTCGGCACCGCACTTTCGCTGAGAATCGCTTCAGTTGCCCCTGACACCAAAGATGTTATTTATTCACGAATCGTGTCAATCGGTTCGCTCCTCATGTTGGTCATTGTCCCGTTAGTGGGGGCGTTATCTGACCGTACAACCTCACGTCTCGGCCGTCGCCGCCCGTGGATCATTGCCGGTCTTGTGACAACTTTGGTATGCGCACTCGTTGTCGGAGCAACGTCGAATGTCGTCCTCATCGGTATTGCATACGTGATTGGCGTGTGCTCGATGCAGGCCGGTTTCAATGCGTATGCAGCAATTCCCGTTGAAGCAGTTCCTGACCGCATGCGCGCCCGAGTGATGGGGATCATGGGGCTGTTCGGCGCATTGGCATTTTCCGGCGGTACCTACCTCACTGGTGCACTTGTTGGGGTACCTCTTCTTTTGATGAGTGCTCCGGTGCTGCTTGCTGCGCTTACGTCGATTCCTCTCTTGCTTCTCTATAAGGATCCTCAATTCGGCCACAGTCAAGTGCCCGACATGAACGTGGGACAAATGTTCAAAGGAATGTTCGTCAATCCCCGAAAGCATCCGAACTTTGGCATCACCTGGCTCGCACGATTCCTCGCAGGCATCGCCATGGCTGCTTTGCTGACATATTTCGTGTATTACCTCATCGACGTTATCCATGTTCCACTACCTGAGGTTGGGCAAAAAGCTGGTCTGCTCACTTTGCTGTCAGCGCCGATTTCCGTCATCTTCTTTACCGGGTCCGGCTGGCTATCCGATAAAATTGGAGCACGCAAACCTTTCGTCGCAGCTGCAGCAGTATTCATGTCTCTGGCGCTCGTCATCGGAGCCTTCTCACACAGCTTTGGAATGTTCATCGTTGCGTGGCTGGTATTCGCAGTAGGACAAGCAATGTATCTGACCGTGGACTTGGCACTTTGCGCGTCAGTTCTGCCTGATCAGAAAGACGTTGGTAAAGACATGGCTGTCTTCGGTCTGGCGCTCAACATCCCCAATATCGTCGTCCCGGCGGTCGCACCGATGATCCTGGCTATCGGATCCGGTAAGAATTACATGCTGCTGTGGATTATTGCGGCCATTTTGTGCGCCTTCAACCTCGTTTTGATGCCTCTCATCAAGGGCGTCAAGTAAGTCCAGAAAGGAATGCCAACTCATGTATGCCACGTCATCTACGAATACCACCGCCGGCGCGCCACACTTCCCCGACTCATTCCTGTGGGGTGTTGCCACAGCGTCCCATCAGGTCGAGGGAGGTAATGCGAATAACGACATATGGTTCCTCGAAAACCTGCATGACACGTTTTTTCATGAGCCTTCTCTCGATGCCATTGACCACTATCATCGCTTTGCAGAAGACATCGACTTGATCGCATCTCTCGGCCTGAACACATATCGCTTTTCTCTGGAATGGTCGCGCATTGAACCGGTGGAAGGACATTTTTCCCTTGCTGCAATCGCCCACTACCGCAGAATGCTTGAGTCTTGCAAGTCACACAATCTGACAACAGTCGTGACTCTGCATCACTTCACCTCTCCCCTCTGGCTCCTGCGGCAAGGGGGCTGGGAATCAAGTAATACCCCAGCGCTTTTTGCCCGGTACTGCACATTTGTGATGGAACAGCTGGGTGACCTCATCGACTGGGCGTGCACTCTGAATGAACCAAATCTACCGTGGCTTCTTGCTGAGATGGGACTTGTCGAAAAGAGCCCTGATCAGCGCAAGCATAATCCGGCATTCGTGGAAGCAGCCCGTCAATTTGACCTGCTTCCAACTCAAATTGCACCATTCCAGTTCACGGCAACGCGCGAAGGGTTTGACATCAAGGTCGAGGCCCACCGCAAAGCTCGACAGGCAATTAAGGCTGTGTGCCCTGACACACCGGTGGGATGGACACTTGCAAATTCCGATATCCAGGCTGCAGAGGGTGGAGAAGAACGTGCAAGGCATATGCGCGCTGAGGTCAACGAGCGTTTCCTTGAGGTCAGCCGAGATGATGATTTCGTGGGGATCCAGACATATGGTCGTCACCTCATGGGTGCTGAGGGCCCGGCAATTGTACCGGAAGGTGCATCGACCACCGCTACGGGGGAAGAGATCTATCCCGAAGGATTGGAGGCCACAATCCGTCAAGCAGCGGAAATTGCCCGTGTACCTGTCTTGGTAACAGAAAATGGTCTGGCAACTGATGATGACGCTCAGCGAGTCGATTATATTCGACGAGCACTCCTAGGCGTACGACGCTGTTTGAATGACGGCATCGATGTTCGAGGCTGGATCTGTTGGAGCGCATTTGACAATTTTGAGTGGATCTTCGGCTATGGGCCGCGATACGGCGTAATCAGCGTTGATCGCTCAACATTCGAGCGCAGCGTCAATCCCTCCGGATATCTCATTGGTCAGATTTCACGAACCAATGGGGGTGCACTGACTGAGTCAGCCTGATCTGACAGCTTGTGGGGCTGCTCAATTCAGAGCAGCCCCACAATTATGTCCAATTAGGGTTAAACGACAAGACACACGCTTGACGTTCCCTCAATCATTTGACAGAGAGCAACCTGACCGGTCCTTGTAGACCGTATGCCTTGACAGTCGTCTGATGCAGTTGTTGTTTTCCGGTGACCTGAAGCGTGATCACGTCGAAAATGTCATCGTAATAACCGCGAGCTATCAAACGATTATTGAGTGAAGACGACACGCGCACGACAATTTCATTCTTGCCTGAGTGCACCATGCCGGAAATGTCAATTGTCGGGCTTGACGTATCAAATCCGACTGGATCACTTCCGTTGACTTGTACTGACCCCAGTCCGCCGCTTGTGTTGCCTAGGTCCAGAATGAGCCGTCCAAGCTCATTCAAGTTACACTCTTCCGGCATCGTGAAGACTGCACGATACTCTCCCACACCGCTTACTTCTGGTCCGACTTCTTCAAGTTCGCACCATGGCTTGAGCTCACTGTCAGAAACCTTGATTGTCGAGATGTCGGTTGTGGGACGCACTTCGGTAGTGACGTATCCCAGGCCGCGATCTTCTGTTACTTCTTCATCTTCGCCAGCGTCCCAGCTTTCAACTTCGATTTCCCACTGATTGAGCAGAGCCAGCTCCCTGACACTCGACGGGCTAGTCTCCATCAATGAGTCAGCAGCCTCTTCATCGATCACCATAATCGCCGTTTCACCTGGACCAAGATCCACATGAATAAGGGTCGAGGAATCGCGATATTGAACGCCATGATGCTCGTAAAGCTTCCCTGTCCAACAATCGATGTCTTTGACGGTGGCACGGGCAGGAATAACGATATCCGCCTGTGCGCGATCATTGTTTTCGTACAGGAAGTTGTAGACGTACAGATACCGGTATCGACCTTCCTGCCTCATGTGCGTGAGCAGCTGCCGGTTAGGCTCGGTAAATTCAGCTCGCCCCTGCACACCCAACGCCCGCAGCGCATTGATTGTTTGCGCGGGATCGTCTGTTACTGCCACGTTTGACAGCTGAGCAAGCTTGGTGATGACCTCGCGAAGTTCATCATCTTTTCCATCTAATCCCGGTGTTCGTGAAGCTGCATGATGATGGACGATGTACTGCTGTTTTGCGAGGAGTTTGAGCTCGCGAGCTCCGTTGACAACGAGAATTGGTAGCCCCTGGCGCGCCCAACGATACAGGAGCTCAGCGACATCCAGATCAAGAGCTTCCTGATAGACGATCAACGCCTGATATCCTGGCCCGTCTTCCTGAACAGTGTTTCCATCGCATGAGACATCGTCTCTGAGCAGAAGAGTCGGATCAAAGAATTCATACGTCCATCCGGCATCCTGCATGCCCAGATCCTGCCACCAGTGGTTTTCCCGATTTCTCATCCACATGTGCCCATAGGCGTATTCATCCGGAATTCGTTTTCCACTGGAATCGAGAAATATGGTGCCTGACGTGTTGTCGGTGAAGTGGTCGGTACGCAAGATTCCAACATCGATTCGCGGCTTGCCCTGACGCAGAATGTACTGTTTGCGTCCAACTGCTTTGTTCCACAGCGGATAGAACTCTGAAGCAGGTTGCCGCAGATCAAATCTCTCTGAGAACATCGGCCACATTCCCTCATGGCCTGGCCAGGATGTCGCACCAGGCGCACCGGCCATACTTGACCACCCGTGAAGCACCGTCTTCGTAATACCGGCCGCAAGCTGTGTCGCAATGATCTGGTCATAAAAGCGATGCTCCAGCATGTGATTACGCGTAGTGGCGCCAGTTTCGGATGAATACTGTTTTCCGAACAAATGAGCCGGCCCTGCGAGGAGCCTGTATGCATCGATCTGCGATCCAAATTCTAGAGACTCGGTTTCGATGCCATCAACTTCAGGTCCTGGACAGGTGAGCTCGAAAGGAAGTCCGTAGCTGATCTCCGAACGAAGTTGGATCCCGTTTTCGTGGAGAAAAGCTGCAAACGGACGGAGCATATGGTCGATATACAGGTCGGTCAGCGTACGAACGTAGTCAAATCTCACTTTCTCGACTTGTTGTTGTTCCTCTGCTCCCAATGCTTCATAGTGATAAGTCGTGTCCGCCGCCATCAAACCGGTTGTGCGCACGAGGAAGGGGAGCCACGTGGTTATCTGGTATCCGCGACGTTTTTCGAACTCCTCGGCAACGCAACGCCCCCAAAACATTCCTCCTCGTCCCCACGTGTTGAGTTCCAGCGAGTCCATATACATCTGCGCTCGGGGATTTTGCTGGATTTGCTTGCGGAGCTCCGGGGTCAGAACGACATGCTCCCAGTAATCAATGACTGCGTCTACACCTTCTTTGTCAAGATAGTTGACGGTGTAGTTCACGCTTGCAGACGGAGAAGCTGTTTGTCCGGTTCCGTGCGACCAGAAGAAGAAGATCTTCCATGTTCGGTCATCTGTTTCAGAAGGCTTCCATGATAGTTGCTCATCATGGACACAGTCAGTCAGATCTGTTGCCGCATGAATATCAAGAATTTCCGCCTCATCGCTGTCGTCACTTTCGGCCATGGGTGCCGCTACTACTGCGACAAGGTGTTGTTGCTTTGGCGCAACGCGTCCGAGAGGTATTGGTCCTAGGTCTTTGACATCCTCCAGATCGATCTGAGGGATTTTCCCGACGAATCCTTCTTTGGCGGTGCACTCCGCCGTGCAATAGTCCAGTTCCTGAGCAGCAGCTGGATCATCCGGATCGATTGTCGGCAAGTTGGCGTTTGACCAGTTTGTTCCAGATGTGAAGCTGAAAGACATGTTGCGTTTCGTTGTTTCTTCCACAACGATCTGCGAATCATGCACCCATTCTTCGGCTCCCCATCCATATCGTGAATGGTCGATATTTCCTTCATCCATTGCAAGAAATTCCATACCGCCAAATCCAAGTTTGTGGGCGGAATCGATCTCGTGCCGCAGCGTGCGATCAGTATGGAGACCTTCAGCCAGCCACCATCTCACCTCTGGACGAAATTCGATTGGTGGATCCAACAAAGCATTACAGTGTTGGTCTTCAAACACGGTGGTTCTCCTTCGAATCTTGGTGGTTTGTTGAGTAATTGGTGGAGGGGGAACGCTTTCTGGCGTTCCCCCTCCACTATTCCGTTCTAGTCGCGAGCAATATAGCTGCTGACGAGCTGGTCAATCTGTGATTTTGTTTCCTCGACTCCGATGATGAAGCCTCCTCCTGTGGCAGCATTTGAAAACTCACTGGCAGGAGCGTCAAACGCCATCTTGAGGAAGTTCATCATGGCGAATTCTGGATCATGTTGAAACTCATTGACATCAGTTTGCTTGATCACTTCCAAGATCTGTTCCCAGAGTTCAACATGGTCAATCACGTCTCTCACAGTCCTAATCGGCTGGAAATCGGGAATCTCGACTGTCCATGAGTATTGACCATGACCGACCTCTTGTTCTTCCATTCCTGGAAGCTGCACTGTGGCGGTTGCTCCTACTGGAATGACAACGCTCACCGTCGCAGTCGACTTGTCATCATTGAGGCGCCATCCGCTTTCAATCTGGCCTACTGGCGTCATTCGTGATGCATGCACATAGTCGAGAGAGCGGGTCAGGAGTGGCCTGATTTGCGTCTTTGTGAAGCCTGCTTCTCCAGCTGAGAGGCCCGCCAGGTCTGTCAGCAGCCATTCAACTACTGCGCCCAGCGCGTAGTGATTGAATGATGTCATGTGCCCCGGGTTGATGGATCCGTCGGGCAGCATCGAGTCCCATCGCTCCCAAATGGTTGTCGCTCCCATTGTTACCGGATAGAGCCATGACGGACACCCCCTCTCAAGCACCAGCCGAATTGCAACCTGCGGATGCCCCGATTTCACCAGTGCTGGCGGAACCAACGGAGTTCCAACAAATCCGGTTGAAATACGGAAATTCCGTTGTCTGACAAGGTCTGCCAGCCGGTCGCCTGCTCCCTGAATCTGTCGATCATCACCTAATAGGTTCCAGCACAGCGCCTGAGAATAGACAGTCGCACAGTCGGAGACTATCCACCCTGCAGCAGTCACATAAGCATCGCAATAGGCTTGACGGACGTTGCCAGCCAGATCCTGGTACTGCTTGGAACGATTGCTGTCTCCCAAAATCCGGTATGCGTTTGCGACGATTTCTGCAGAGTGCGCAAAATACGCAGTCGCTACCACATCTGGGTGTGCCTTTGCAGCCGCTGGATCTTCCGGCGGAGCATCCGGGTCGAGCCAATCGCCGAACTGGAAACCGCCTTTCCACAGGTAATCAGTGGATATTGCGTGCACACCGTCAACAAATGCGCTCATTACAGGAATGTATCGCTGAAGCACCTGCTTGTTGCCCGTCGCCTGGTAGACAGCCCAAGGCACCAGGATGCAGGCGTCGCCCCACGCACATGTCAATTTGGAACCATCCAAGACGTCCGGGACTACCACGGGGATGCCGCCATCAGGGGCTTGTGATGTTGCTACGTCATCCATCCATGAGTTGAGGAATGCGGCTGAATCAGTCAGCGCAAGCGCAGCCGGAGCGAATGCGCCAATGTCACCTGTCCAGCCAAGTCGTTCGTCTCGTTGAGGGCAGTCAGTCGGAATGGTAATGAAATTACCGAGGGTAGACCACAAGCCGTTTTCAAATAGACGGTTGAGTTCTGGATTCGAGCTGTCAAACCATGCTGTTCGTTGTTGCTTGGCGGAAATGACCTTTGCCTCGATGGAATCGGCTAGCTCACCGTCGTCGCCTGGGAACCCCGTGATTTCAGCATACCGGAAGCCGTGCTGAGTCAAAGTGGGGCGGACTTTCACGTCCGAGCCTTCCGCGATGTCATTCAGAATAATCTGATCAGTCGCTTCAGCGTTACGCAACGGTCGGACACCGAGTTCTCCGTTTTCAAGCACTTCAGCATGCCGTATGGTGATGACATCTCCACTCTTTCCTCTGGGGATGGTCACTTGTAGATGTCCAGTCAAGTTCTGTCCGAAATCGAGGATTTTCTTCCCACTCGGCGTTGTAATTACTTCCTGCGGCTTAATAGTTTGTACCACTGTCGGCAGAGGGAGCACCTCGGGGACTAAAGCTGCGTGAGACAATGCGCGGACGGTTACTTCTCGTGCCTCGGCTGGGTCACCTAAATGGGGCCTCCGCAAGTCGATCGTCTGGCCATCGTACAGATCGTTTTTCGTGACATTGCTGGGACGCCATGTCCACGTCTCATCAGTGCCTATTGTCTCACGTTTTCCATCGGAATCGCGGTATGAGACATCAGCAAGCAGCCACAATTCATCGCCGTAAACGTTGGCGCGACCTGGTTCCCACGTGAGTCGTCCTCGGTACCATCCATTACCAAGAATTATCGCCACTTCGTGCGATCCCGGGGTCAGGAACTCTGACACATCATAGGTAGAAACAACGAAGCGTGAACTGTATTCAGTCCATCCTGGCGCAAGCTCCGTGTCGCCTGCTTTTCGGCCATCGATGAAGATCTCGTATATTCCCCCTGCTGTGGCCGAGATTCTAGCTGCCTTCGCTCCGCTCGGAATATCTACTGTCCTCACGACTACAGGAGCAGGGTCAAGGCGCTCAACGCGCGGAATCGGAGTGATTGGACGACCAAGCCAGTCTTCTGCGCACTGTGGACCAGTTTCAATTTCTACTGGTTCTGACCAGGGTGAATAGTCACCACCGGCACCAGTTACCCGTAGCGATAGCGTGTACCGGATTCCTGTTTCCAATGGTGAAAAAGGCCATGCTAGAAAACTATTCTCAGAAGTCTTTTCGACATGACACTCAGATTCTTCTGAGTCAAGATTTGTCAGACGCAGCTCGACCGCTTCCTGATTCCACCCTTGCGGAGCACGCGGCACAACCCACGATATTTGAGGCTCCGGTCCCGTGGCTCCCAGCAGCAGCCCGTCCTCACTCGGAATGCGATGATTGAAGCGAATACCTACCGGCGCGGCAAGTGGGCCAATTGGTTTTCTGACATTCTGACGACTGTGAAGAATTTCCATTATTCTCCTCTCATTTTCTTGGAAGGAGAGCATTATGCTGCGTTAAATTCCCTGCTTCCAATAGCTTTTCAATTAGGTTCCGCAGCCATGATCGAAAACAAGGCACGCGGTTTGGCTCTCATTCCATTGAGGTTTCGAGTTTTTATCCAAAAACCCTTCTCTCTGCCGAGTCCCACAACGAGAATTCGCCAGCCGTCGGTTCATATCGAACACTGGCAACTGACTTTTTGATTAATGTGCGGATTTCATTGAGTCCACCTTCAATTGCTCCGATTGCGCGAAGCTGGACAGCCATATTGCCGATAGCGGTTCCTTCAACAGGTCCCGCCAAAAGCGGTAAGCCAGTGGCATCAGCAGTCAGCTGGCAAAGTAATCGATTCTTTGAACCTCCCCCAACGAGATGGATCACATCAATCCTCTCGTCGGTCAGCTCCTGCATTTCACGCAAGGCACGCCTGTAGGCCACGACGAGCGAATCCGTAATTGTACGGAGATATTCACCGCGGTTGCGGGGAATTGGCTCACCATGAGAACAAGCCCATTGATCAATACGGGCCAACATGTCCCCTGGGGCGAGGAACACATCATCGTTCACGTCGATTAGAGTTCTGAATGGCTCGCAATTCTCTGTTTCGGCGTCTAGGACCTTCCATGACATATTTCTCATGTCCGACTCTTGCCATTCACGCAAACATTCTTGCTGAACCCACATTCCCATAATGTTCTTGAGGTACCGGACGGTTCCGTCGACACCGAGCTCGTTTGTGAAGTTCGCGCGTTGAGACGCCTGCGATAGTACGGGCGAAGACAGTTCCGTACCAACAAGCGACCACGTTCCTGAGGAAATGAATCCGAAGTTCACGCCTGTAGAAGCCGGAACCGCCACAACAGCTGAAGCAGTATCGTGTGACCCCACAGCTACCAGCTTGGTGGGAGCGTGGCTTGAATTTTGGAGATCGACGCCGGGCAGCGTGACGTCACCTACGATTTCTCCTGCTTCGACTAACGGCGGCAATATGTCCGGTACTTGTACATCACATCCATCATGCAAGGCTCTGATCAGGTCTGGTGCCCATGTGCGAGTAGTCGGATCAATCAGTCCAGTCGTCGACGCATTAGTCACTTCACAGACGCGTTCACCTGTCAACCAATACGCCACCAAGTCTGGCAGCATCAGAATCGATGAAGCGTTGACACCTCGAGTTGTCGATCGATCCGCGATCAGCTGATAAATGGTGTTGAACGGCTGGAATTGAATCCCATTAAGCTGATAAAGCGCCTCATGCCCAATTTGCTCATGAAACGACTCAACAGCTTCTTCGGTTCGATTCGAGCGGTACGCCGATGGATTACCCATCAGTCGTCCGTCTGCGTCAAGCAGGCCGTAGTCGACAGCCCACGAGTCAATACCAATCGATTCGATAGGGCCTCGACGCGCCGCCTCAGTTAGACCGGCACAGATTCCCTGCCACAGGAAAAGAATGTCCCATTCAAGATCGTAAGCTTGACCATTGGGCACACGTACCGGGCCGTTGGGGAAACGCGAACACTCAGCTACCTCCAACCGATCCGCCGACAGCGTACCGGCTAAGACACGGCCACTCGAAGCGCCTAAATCGATAGCAACGACTGTGCTTGCCATGGATTCCTCTTCACACATACTCAATCAACTGGAGAGCAGTAGCTTGCGCCAGCAACGTCGGCTACCGCCTCTGAAAGAAACCATCTCTAAATCAGGCACCCCACGACGCTTGTTCTCCGCCGATTCTCTCTTCTTCAATCCGGGACATATATCCTGATTCCTTAAAGGCACGCATTGGATCTGGGTCCATGCCCTTCTCTTCACGCAATTCCGCAAGCAATGGGCGGACATCTGTAAAGAATGCATCCATTAAGACCTGATTTGCTGCCAAGACATCATTATTCTTCTGTGCATCTTTCAAGGCTTCACGGTCGACAAGGACCGCCTTAGCGGTCGCTTCCTGGACGTTCAGAGCTGATCGAATCTCTCCTTCAATCTTGCCCTCGATGTTGTGGCATTGATCCAGCATGTAATTAACAGGGGAATCAGCGCCCATCGCGCCTGCCGAGACGAGTTCATTCAAGATTCTGAAGAGCTGGAACGGGTCTGCCGCCCCGACCATCAGGTCGTCATCTGCATAGAAGCGAGAGTTAAAGTCGAATGCCCCTAAGCGACCTGCGCGCAGAAGCTGAACCACAATGAATTCGACATTTGTGTTCGGGGCGTGGTGTCCGGTGTCAAGACACACAACTGCACGTTCACCTAGCGCCTGCACATGCATGAGCGCGGTGCCCCAGTCAGGCACGTCCGTGTGGTAGAAAGCCGGTTCGAAGAACTTATATTCCAGTAAGAGTTTTTGATCTTCGTCTAGCGCGGCATATATCTGTTTGAGGGAGTCAAGCAGCCTTTCCTGACGCTCCCACATTGAATCCTGCCCTGGATAATTAGTGCCGTCACCAAGCCATATTTTCAGGGTATCTGAGCCCGTCGCACGCATAACGTCAATGCAATGCAGATGGGCATCAATCGCTTTCTTCCGGCACTTTTCATTCGCGTTGGTCAACGAGCCAAACTTGTAGTCGTCATCCTGAAACACATTCGAATTGATGTTTCCGAGGGTAATGCCCCGTTCCTCCGCATATGCTTTCAGCTCAGAGAAATCGTCAACCTCATCCCAAGGAATATGAAGCGATACTCGAGGCGTAATTCCAGTATATTTATGTACTTGCCCCACATCGTCGATCTTTTCGTAAGGGTTACGCGGCGTGCCAGGGGTGTTGAAAACTTTAAAACGCGTTCCCGAATTTCCGAATGCCCAGCTTGGCAATTCTATCGTTTGATCAGTCAAGATCTTTTTCTGTTCACGATTAAGGTCACCCAAGAGGATCATGAAAATTCTCCTTTGAAATACGTTTCCTGCAAGTCACCTTTTCCCTGCCAATCAAGACGCGCCTCACACCTGCATCACAGTGAAGAGCAAAACAACAGTTGCCGCACCCTTGAGCAAAGCCATCTGCTACTAACTTCAGAGTTTAAGCGGAGATTCAGAGCACCCCACTTTCTCTCACTGACAAGGTGAAACACCTCTAGAAGGTGATGACCTTTAGTGTACAGTGAACCGTTTCATGCGTCAATTCTTGGCATCCCGCCATCACCTACACTCCACTGTTTTCTCTATTATTCGCATTTCCAGCCAGATTCCGGCAAACTAGGAAGAGCGAACTTAACTGCCATCAGGTCGCGTCCTTCCTAGTCAGGAGCTACCACGAGCACCAGAGAGACTAAATTGAGAGCCGGAAAATCACCGTCTAATCGCCCCGGAGTTAAGGATGTTGCTTACCGGGCAGGGGTTTCTGTCGGAACCGTTTCCAACGTTCTGAATGGCCGCAAGACTGTTGCTGCAGATATTCGACGGCGGGTCGAGGCTGCTGTGGAGGCGTTGGGATATGTGCCCAACCCAACAGCTCAAGCGTTGCGCACCGGCCTATCTCCCCTAGTAGGCGTTTCGGTCCTTGACCTGGCGAACCCGTTTTTTATGGAGGCTGCAACGGGCATGGACCGACGTTTTTCCGATGCGAATGTCGTGATGGCTTTGTCATCCTCATTGTCAGATCCAGCTCGAGAGGCACGCCTTATCCGCGCTTTCTCCGCTCAGCGCATGCGCGGCATCCTATTGACTCCAGCAGACAACTCTCTAAGCGTTGCACGCGAAGCGATCTCTCAAGGAACTCCGGTTGTTCTTTTCGATTTCCCAGGCAACGATCCCAGGATGTCTTCAATATGCGTCGATGATCATGCGGGCGCAGCACTTGCAGTTCGCCATCTTGTCGACCTCGGGCACCACCGCATAGGGTTTCTGAATGGTCCTTTCCATGTCAGACAAGCAAAAGACAGGCTTGCGGGAGTCCAAACCGTGATCAATGCTTCGCGGGACAAAATCCAACTCACATACGTCAAATTATCGGCTTTCACAGCTGAAGCTGGTCGTTCAGGGATGCGACAACTATTGATGGACACAGCAGTCATCGAAAAAGATCCAGCCGGTATGTTTTCGCGCAGCAAACAGTATGCGTCTGTTTTGCCAAAGGAGTTTCCAACCGCATTTTTCTGCGCGAACGATCTATTGGCTTTTGGTGCAATGACCACCCTCCGGGATTGTGGCATCCGAGTGCCGCAAGAAGTTTCCCTAGTGGGATTCGATGACATTTCGATCGCACAGCAAATGTCGACGCCTCTGACTACAGTTGCTCAACCGATGGAAGAGCTCGGCTGGGCCGCTGCAGATTTGCTGCTAACTTCCTCAGAGATAACTCGGCATGAGAAGTTCTATCCGAGTCTTGTCACCCGAGAGTCAACATCTACCCCTCGCGCCGATCACTAACTTATTCGGCGCATTTTCCAGCCAACAAGTCTGCTCTGCCCTGAACCACATTTTCAGTTTCCCTGTTTCTGGGCAACTGACTGGCGGTACGACTCCGCCTCCCAGTTTTCAATAAAACTCCGTTCTCGCTCGTTCATGACTCGAGTCTTCCCTATCCGGTCTGCGTCACGTGACACGCGCAGCGCATCAAGAAACGTAGCTAGCGCATTATCAGCCGCGGACTGGCTTGCACCGGTCCCTATCACGCCAACATCAGGCATGACAGCAACAATGGGGCGTTTCCCATGTTGCGAATAGAACTGATTAATTGCCTCAGCGATAGTCTCATCTACAGTCCCAGTTCTGTGAGCTTCCGCGACGTTATCCTGCATGATAACCAGCGGGAAAGACCCTGAATAGACGATTTGATCCGGGATAAGAGGGCCTTGAGTAACCGGAGCGGCCTTCATGCTTGATGAGTCTCGTGCAACGCCTTCCCATGCCGCTGAAATATGTCGCGCATTTAGTGAAGCCTTCAGCGCCTCCATCAACGCGCCCTGTGCACTTTCACTCAATGACTGGGCGTTGACCGGCGCACTGACTGGATCTGACGCTTCGATCGATTCTCGAACAAGTTGCGTAGCTTCGTTTACGCTCGCTTTCACATCCGCATATGAACTACCGGAAACAATCATTCCGTGATTGCCCAGCAATGTAATCTTTGGAGCTTTCTTGCCTGTGCGCTCAGCGAAGTCCTGGCGCGCATGTTCGATGCGGCGCGCTAACGGGACACCTGGGTCTTCATAGCTAACCCATACAGCTCTATCCTCCAAGATTTCCCTGGCTAAACGGGAACCATCTTGGTTACACGTAAGTGCGTTGACCGTTAGCGGGTGCAGATGGAGCACCAAAGGGTCGTCAATCAAAGCGTGGAACAAGATTTCAACACTGGGGCGCCTATCCGGCTTACCAACCTGCGCTGCGTGAGCTGCAACCTGGACTGGGTCGCCTTCAATCTCCTCATTCGAATGTAAGCAGTCCAACAGCACGTCCACTTTGAGTGGAACCAAATCATCTTGACGTAAAGATGCCATGCTCACACCACTAGGCTTGATGTACAGAATCCCTTCTTCTTTGCACGAGACGTTTCCACCCCCTGCCCTAGAAAACTCGGTGTTACCACCTATCTCATTAGCCAGACGAATAACGTCATCATGCAGTTGCGAAGACATTAGATCCAGATTCCTCTCCTGGTAAGAGTCGCTACTGAGTAAACCGTTTTGCCACGTCATCCAGTCGTCATCTCCGACGCGGTGAACCGTTTCACTCCAAACTGTAGCATTTCCGCCACTAGCCGTCTTCATCCAACTACCGCTTGCTCATGATTTTGCGCAGAATAAGGACTCAGATGACCTTTTCAACGTGAATCAGCATTTCATGAAAGGCTAGGTTTTTCGGAATCCCCAGTAGGGCTTTCCGTAGCTATCTGCCTATTACTGTTGCGACAAGAAGAGGCTCCTGTTATTTCCACGTTGTGCTCGCAGATGGCTCATCCAACAGGCTTGACCGTCAGAAGCCCGCCAGCCGAAGTGCCGCCAGTGTCATGGCATCAGCCAGTTCGCCTCTGCGAATCATCTGCTCGAGCTGCGCCCGGTCCACCCCACCGCGCCTCGTCCACCTCACCGTCGGTCTCATCGCTCGGATCCGCGCAATCTGCACACGCCCACACCACGCCGACACGTTGCAGTACCTGCGAGACTGTAGATCCAGAAGGCAACGCGGCATTCCGTGATCCATAGATCCCCTATTTAGATCATTCGGAACTATTTGAAACCTGAAGCTGATTCCCGCTTCCTTTTTTGATATTCGTCTAGAGATTCGATCAATTTCTCGAAACTCTTTTGCTCGACATTTTATGTAAACATTCTCAGGAGTTTCAATGTCCGCGCATTGTCGCAAATTTTCCTTATATAGTTTAATTTCTGCACTAGGCATATCTTTAGCATTTATTGGAGTTCCTTCTTCAACGGGTGCCCCTCAACAAAGTGGCGCTCTAGCAGGGGAAAATCCACAGTCGCTTGAGCAGCCGCAGTCCACCTCCGACGAACCGGACGTTCTCGCACGCAGCTCAGACACGACCCAGCCAATCGGTAAACTTGAATCGGCGCCTCATGTCGATTGTTCCTCGATGCCATGGCTGGATACCTCATTATCCGCATCAAAGCGAGCTGATCTTCTACTCAGTCAATCGGAGGAGACCCAAGTATTTCGCTGGCTCGTTGAGCAACCTGCAAATTATCCCTCGCAGAATAGCTTTAACGGCGTTGATTATTCTGACCAACTGCCGTGCACACCAACGGTAAACTACACTGACGGCCCCGAGGGGATACGACACCAAGGTGCCACTTCTTACCCGCCACAGATTTTGGTGGCGTCAACTTGGGATCCAGAGCTTTCTTATGCCAAAGGAAGAGCTATGGCTGAAGAGTCTGTCCAGAAAGGATTCCAAGGAATTTTGGCTCCAGGCGTCTCCTCGGGACGCACACCACTAGCGGGACGTACTCCTGAATACTTTGGAGAAGACTCACTTCTGTCAGGCGATATGGCTGCAGCAGGAATTGACGGCATTCAAAGTACACCCGGCGTATTCGCAAATCTGAAACACTTTGTGGCTAACGAGCAAGAACTCGATAGGCGCTCAAGCTCATCGAATATTGATAGCCGTTCTTTACACGAGCTGTATTTGAGACCATTCGAGATTGCGGTGAAGAAATCAGACAAGCTTGCTTCCGTTATGTGCTCGTACAACCAAGTGAACTCAACATACGCATGCGAGAACAAAGAGGTACTTCAGCTATTAGCTGATAAGGCGGGATTCACGGGATTCATAATGTCAGATTTTGGCGCAGTGCACTCTACTGCGCCTTCTCTAAATGCAGGATTGGACTTAGAGCTTAACCGGCCAAAGTTCTACACACCTGATTTACTGGCAAGTGCAGTAAATACTGGCAGCGTTGACAGGGAGGCAATTTATGCAGCGGCGCACAGAGTCCTTGAAAACTATTTCGAACAAGGTCTGTTCGATGTTCCTATAAGTCAAGAGCTGTCCGAGGATCCACAAAAATACGCAGACAAGCCAACTAAGACTGTCGAGACTCTCGCGCTTGCCAAGCGACTGGTTGAAGAGGGAGCAGTACTACTCAAGAATGATGATGGTGTCTTGCCCCTTTCTAATACCCTTACAGGTAAGAAGGTCACGGTTTTTGGTCTTGCGGCATCAGAACAGCCTGAGGGGGTTGGCGCACAAAGCATTTGCAGCATACGCGGATTCCGAGGTGCGACTTCGATGCCATGCACCGATATCGTTACTGCGGTCTCTGAGATTTCTCAGCGTGTAGCAAGTGCCGGCGGGCAGTTCAGCTACATCGCCGGAAAGAGTAGTGACGAAGTTCGCGAAGCTGCAAGTAATACAGACATCGCGATCATCTTTGGCCACCAGCTCATGGGAGAATTCTCAGACATAACTGATCTGAATTTGCAAGACGGCGGTGACGAACTCATTTCCACCGTCGCAAGATCCGTACCCGACGATTCAACTACGATTGTCGTTCTAGCAAATGGTTCCGCTGTAGAAATGCCTTGGATTGCAGATGTCGATTCTGTTATGACTATCTGGTACCCAGGCGAGCAACAAGGTAATGCACTAACTAGTCTATTATGGGGCGACACTAATTTTAGCGGTCGCCTACCAATGACCTTTCCTAAGTCGTTAGCCGACACGCCTACAGCTGGAAGCGAAAATCAGTATCCTGGGGTCGTCGATGAAAACAACATACGACAGGTTGACTATGCTGAAGGTCTCAAGGTGGGATACCGATGGTATGACTCAGAAAATATCACGCCTCTCTTTCCCTTTGGACATGGGCTTTCGTATACCCAATTTTCTTATTCTGCTCCCACTTCATCCACCTCTTCCAGTGGTGACGGTACCAAATTGCAAGTAGAATTCGATGTTACGAATACAGGTAACCTGGCTGGAAAGGACGTTCCTCAGCTCTATCTAACTTTCCCAACAAGTGCCGATGTCCCTGGAAAATTGTTAGTTGGATATCAAAAGACTCCTCTAATTGCTCCAGGCGCAACGTTGCCCATGAAACTTGTGATTAGCTCAGATTCACCTGATCGGCCATTATCCATTTGGGATATTAACAACGACGACTGGAGAATTCCTGAAGGAGATTACCAATTGTCACTTGCTCGCTCGGCTGGAGACATAGTTGAATCCATGGGGTTCAGTCTTCCAGATACGTCAAGTAACACTGACGATAAGCCCGACGCCAAGAATCCTCCGGTTGACCAGACAAACGCAGGAAATGGTTCGAGCAACCAAGATGGCAAAGGTACCATGAAGTCGCCTGACTCAATTGCGTCGACTGGAGTTTCTGTCATCTTACTTCCTTCGATGCTCACTGCCTTAGCGGTTGGCGCTGCCTCTATTGGAGTAAGCCGCACTCGGAAGTATCAACGATAGAATTACGCTCTATCTTCTTCCGCTTGGCTCCTTCAATGGAGCCAAGCGGAACTTATTTTTGGAATCACCGTAAACCTAATCTAATGCCAACGTGAATCACAAAGGCGCAACTTAGACGATTGTGAATAAATTTGCAAGAGGATACGCTTGATAGTCTTGGACGTTAGCAAAGCAGCCCTTATCCTCGAATGACGTGAGCTCTTCTGTGTCCCATCATTCGCATGTTTCACCTAGTGCGAAGGAAAATCAATTGAGTGAGAACTGTCATTTAGACAGCTAAATGGACACGCCTACCATGAATTTCATCTTAACTCAATCCGACGTCAAGTGAACACTCCCGAACGAACCGCTTTCAACAATTTATAACGAAAATCTTTCCTGTCACTTCAAATTGATCTGACCAATAAACAGATCTCATAGTAGTGAGCTGTAATGATAAGGCGTAAATACAACTTCTCGCGCTCTGACGAAAGATTGGCTACTTAGCCCAATACGAGCCACAGCAATCAGCCGACCTCTCCAGATACTCCGTCTATCTCAAAACCAAGCGACCGTCAGAGTAAGTCATCACCTTCGTTCCTTCACATGCGTTTCACCTTCGGTAAGTAAAGAATAGCTATCGACTATTGAGACAGTACTAATAACACACGTCTGGTTCGCAATCAAAGCAGTGCCATTAGAGCAAAACATACCCATGAGGTCACACTAAGGTGAGCCTCGAAATCAACTGGCACTTCAATTCCCACTGCATTTACGTGCCGTACGCCACGATTCGAAAACCTTGCGAGGTTAGTAATTCTTGGCGGGTGCTCTAAATCGCATAACTCGAATCCTTGATCATTGCCCTTTCACCGCCAGTAAGTGAAGACACATAGCAACGTAGACCCTTACTACGAAAGAACTGGGATAATCATTGAATTTCCGACTGGTCGACTCTTACGGCAAGCCAAAACAACCCGTTCCTTCAAGCGCATTTCGAATCGCACTCTCTACCTGCTCTAATCTCTCGATACTCACCAAACAAAATGAGTGCACGCCACGGGGTCTCCCACCTATACTGCAGACGAGTAGTTGAAGGCTCGGAATCAACAACCACAGACTCAAAACAGTTTGAGGGCCCAAATACCGCAGTAAACACAACTAGCTCTCAACCAGGAAATAGAGCCTTCATCCAGTCCGTCAATTCCTTCCGCGCATCCTGCACTATTACAATCTTGCCAAACCAGGCACCGCGATAAGCCTCACGATTCCTTACAACCAGCAGCGTCATGTCTCCACCACAACGCCTCGCCAAGGAGGCGAAGCTGTACTGCACGTGAGCTACTAGCCTTTCACCGCTCCTGCTGTCATACCTTCAATAATCTTCCGATTGAAGAAAATGAACATAATCAGCGGCGGAATAGTAATCAAAAAGACATCCATGAACAGCAGGTTCCACCTATTAAGCCCCTGAGACTGGTAATCGTAAAGCGTTAGCTGAACTGTCTCGTTTCCCTGCCCTGGCAAGAAGTAAAGAGCATATGTGAAATCATTAAACACCGTTACCGCCTGAACCACAATAACTGTAATGATGACCGACCGCAGCAGAGGAAAAATAACCGAAAAAAATAGCCTTATCGGACCAGCACCGTCTATCGTAGCTGCTTCATCAAGCTCTCGAGGGATTGATGACACAAAAGCACGGAACATCAAAATACAGAAAGATAGTCCAAACGCAACATGCACCGCAATTAATCCGGCAAGAGTCTTGTAAAGATGAACTTTCTCCAGCATCCAGATGGTAGGAACAACAGCTGGAGGAATGATTAATCCCAGCATTACAAACAGGTTAACGATTGGATTTATGGCAGACTGCCTACGCTGCAGCACATATCCCACCATGGCCGCTAACACGACCATTATCGCAACCGAAAATACTGTCAACAGAGCACTATTGGCAAACGCTCTTATCAAAACGCCATCACGACTAGATATGACTTCGATGAAGTTTGACCAATACTTAAACTCGCTTGGCAACGTAAATGATAGTTCTGAAGCTTCCTTCTGACTCTTCCCCGCTGTCAAGACAATAAACACGAGCGGAACTATGAAAACAAGCAAAGCTATTACAATCGAAACCACACCCAGAATGGTTCCTCGAGGAAGCTTTTTAATCAGATTTTTCATTGAGCCACTTCCCTTCGATTAAGCCAGTAATTGAGCGGGATTGCAATTGCAGCAATGACGATAAATAACACAACATTTCCTGCTGTCGAGAGTCCAAAGAAACCCGCTTGGTATTGTTTGTAGATTACCGATGCGATCACGTCACTGGTAAACCCTGGGCCTCCTCTAGTCATTGCCCAAATGAGGTCAAAGGACCTGAGCCCGCCAATTAAGGAAAGAATAATGACTGTACCTGTCGCAGCTCTGCACAACGGCATGGTGATATGGAAAAACTTTTGGATTTTCGACGCACCGTCCACTTCGGCCGCTTCTAAATAGTCTCGCGGAATTCCTACTATCGCGGCTACGTAGATGAGAGTTGCGATGCCAACACCTTTCCAAACGTCTACGGCAGCAACGCTCAACAGAGCTAGATTCGGATCCGTCAGCCAGCCGGGTCCATCTACTCCAATAACCGCGAGAGAACGATTCACCAGTCCATCGAATGGATCTAACAGCACTTTGAAAGTTACGCCAACCCCAATCGTAGAGACTAGAACTGGGAAAAATACCACGGAACGGAGAAAGTTTCTGCCAACGATTTGGGAAGTTAGCAAGACAGCCAGCAATAGACCTATTACTACTTTTGAACCGGATGTCACAAATGCATATATGAATGTATTAATAAATCCTTGAACAAGTGCCGGCTCGCGGAAGAATTGCTTAAAGTTTTCTAAACCGATGAATTCGTGATCGAAAATCGTCCACCTCGTTAAAGAAAAATAGAAAGAGGCGATGGTCGGAATGGCAAAGAGCAGCAAGAAAAATACGGCCGCGGGCAAATAAAAGTATAAAGGATATTGCTTCTTAGCGAGGCTCGCTTTTGAAGTTTTTCGCATTTTGACCTCTATATTCATTCCTCGTTGATAGAACTCAAATTGTTTGGGGTGAGGCCACTCAAGGTTGCGACCTCACCCCAAACAAAACTATTTCACCACCCTTCAATTCCTAGTTGCTGCGCCTGCTTTTTAACGTCTTCGTCATACAATGCCGCGCCATCTTGAGCTCCACGAATTCCCGAGCCAACTTCTACGGTAATTTGCTCAAGGGCAGGACCCTTAATGGGCGAAATAAATTCGAGAGCAAGGCCGACTTTCCCTTCGTCGTAATAGGGTTGAAGATCCTTCACCAGTGTGGGAGCAGACTCGGGAATTTCACATTTATCAACCATGAATGGCCCAGAAACGGATGCGGCTTCTGCCGTTACCTCACAGCCTTCCACACTGACAAACCAATTAAGGAAATCTTTTGCTGCTTCGAGCTTCTCTCCCTCAGTTGTCTTCGGGATGTATAGACCGCTTGGCATCCAGGTAGTGGCGCCGTTTTTCTCGGGATCATTACCTGGAATTGGGAATGAACCAATTTCCTCGTCAGACTCGGGGTAGTTCTCGGTGATAACCGGAGCTGCGTTCATTGTCACCATAGGGTAATGTGCAGCTTCCCCTTCGGCTAACTTACGCATCGCCGAGTCAAGGTTTGCCGAGGCGAAATCATCGTTGAGGTATCCTGCCTTGTAGATTTCTTCAAGGTGTTTGAAACCTTCAACAGCCGGAGCATCTGCGTACTTTACCTTCCCGGCTGTGTATTTTTCCGCCCATTCAGGGTCTTGTGCTGTTACATTGTAGAAGTCGCCGAGGACAAATAACTGGGATGTCCACGTATCCGCGTAGCTCTGAAGCACTGGCGTCAGACCTGAGTCCTTAATCTTTTGATTGTTCGCCATGAATTCATCCCATGTGCGCGGAATTTCCAGTCCAAGATCCTTATAAATAGTCTTGTTGTAGATTATCACCCCAGCAAACGAACTGCCGGCTGGAGCACCGTAGATGCCTGAGTCAGTTGCGACAGACTTAATGAAGTTTTCATCAACGCTTTCAACCCACGGTTGGTCTGAGAGATCAACGAGGGTATTGTCAGGGGATAGCGCCTGCAGCAGAGAACCTGAGTTGTACCAGAACATATCACTCATGTCCCCGGTCGACAGTCTCGTCTTGACGAGGTTATCCCCTTCGCCTCCCGCTGGATGAGTTTCATACGAAAGATTGACGTTTGGATTAACCTCTTTGTATTTGGCTATGATTCTATCCCACAAGGCTAGTGACGACGGGTTTGAATCAATATAAACCGTTAAGTCTACTGCATTCGCAGATGCGTCACCGTCAGCTCCCGATTGAGAATCTCCGCCACTCGCACCCCCGCAACCCACGAGGGTTCCAGTCAGTAGCGCCGCAGCAGCCACACACGCTACACGATGTTTACCAAGCATTTGTCTTGCACCTCTCATTAGACACACCACTCCATCTTTGGCTGTGGTCATCACACAGTGAATCTATTCACTAGTGTTTACACACTATACGGCATTTTCCGCTATTGTCAAAAAACGATTCACGAGATTCATTCGATTCATCCTCCTAAGCGAGATGGGGCTATCCCTAAGTCAGCGAATCCAAATCCCGCCATGGTCTCAACTATCCTGCGAGCCCAAGCTTTCAAGAGGCAGAAGCAAGAACAGCAACGTCCATTGCTACGTCGGTCATTTTCCGCAAGTTCATACAACGAAATTTAGACGCAGGAGTCGTGCACGCCACTCCTGCCTTCTCCAAGCAAAGGTCACAAGAAAACAGTTGCACCTGTTTTCTCACGCGCACGAAAAAGCTCTAGCGGCGATCAGTGCGCCGATGGTTGCGAGCACCAAGCGAGCAACTGCTAGGGCTCGGTGCTCGTTGATAAAAGCCTATGACGAGTCATTTCACTCCCGCACACTGGGCATGAAACAATATTCATCCCCGCACTACGCTCGACCTAAGTTTAAAGCAAACTTTCCCGCGCTATAGAGCCACAACAGCCCGGTCACAGCAACACGTTTTGTCCGACCTCACGTTGCCTCCAACCAATTTGACTCTCAACCTTTCCCAACCACAACGATGAAAAGTCCCCACAAAAGCAACAGAGGATGTCCTATAACCTCAGTTTATCCGGTATGGGCCTGGCAGGGTGCGATGGTGTTCTATCTGGGTGCCAGGTTCCCGTCGTTGATGCAGCACACGCGCATCTCGTCAGCCGTATAGCGCACGAAGACGTCAACGTTGTAGGTGCTAAGACCCTCGCGAACCATGATTGTGCGGACTCGGTTTTCAACTTTCCTGGTGAGGTAGCCGCGTTCAGCTCTGCCGCTCCACGCGGCGAGGCGTTCCTCGCGTGTTTCAGGGTCCGGAGTCTGAAACACAAGTGCCTTGCCGTTGACGGTGCCGTACTGTTGTCCAGTTGAGCGCCTGACGAACTCCGCGACTTGGAATCGGTGGTGCTCGTGAATTTCGACGCTGTGCGTGACGACATCAGGGGCAAGGCTATCTGCTTTCTTGTCGCGGGGCGTCGATGCGGGGACGTACACCTGCCTCGTGGCGGCGGGCTGCGGCTTTTTCTTTCGCGCGAGCCTGCGATCAGCACGGATCAGTAGCAGCGCGATACTTCCGAAGAGAACAACGATGAAAACAAGCTGGCCCGTCCCGAAATCAGGAGTGGATTGGTCCACATACGCCAGCACGCCACCCAGGAGCATGAGGGCGCTGCACATAATCAATGCCCACACAAACAGTCGCAAAACTACCCTGAGCACAGGTCCCTTCCTTCCATGCTGACGTGCAGAGCTTCCGGCGCATTTTCGTAGAGCATGGTGTGGGTAATGGACGAGGGTGTCCTCGTCCTCGTCAATTCCCACAAAACTGCCACCGGTTCGCCTGTTGCCGTGCACGAAGTGGTGGCACAAGGCTGGCACATCGGCGGGATCGCCGTAGCAGCGGAATTGCGAAGCACGCCTGGCGGATTTAAGCGCCTGTTCATCGTGGTTGTGCCATTCCTTTGCTCAACGAATCGGTGGATGAAGTGACGCCAGTAGAGCACGGCTGATGGATACCTGCCATCTTCGCTGTACCTGCCTATCATCTTTGCCGGCGGGGCGATCTACGCCGCAAACTGGCAAGTCTCGGTTTCCCTAATGCCGGATACTGGATGATCGAGCGTGTGCACGGCATAGTTCCGCGTGACCATATGGACCTGTACGAGTAGAGCCGTCAGGTTCTAGCTGCCCGACTGCTTGATGGTGGCCGGGTTTTCGTTTTTGCTCCGTCCGAACAACACAAAGTCAAGTGAGAAGGACCTCCGGCAGGCACCCTGTGCAATTCGTTCAACCTGACGAATGTTGGGCCCAGCGAGCAATTGATTGAGAGCACGTAGTCGCTGTGAAGGCGGCACAAGATGTTTGTGTGCAGATATGACAAGACTGTCAACAACGCAAGAAAGTCTCTCGGTGCGGCAGAGGTCGCGTAGCATCGAGTTATGGAGCCAGATGTGCTGTACTACCGAGACGAGCAGGTCGATAGATATTTTGCACGAGTAGTAGGCCAGCGACATCCTCTTTACGGTCAGGAGTTCCGCTACGATGTTGCTCAAGGTGCATGGGTAGCGTTGGAGCTCATGCCGGTCCTAGGCTGGCTCCTTGATGGCGATCCTTGGTTAGAAGAAGTCGATGCCTCCGAAGTTCCACGAGACTTAGGAACTTAGATTTCCGGGATAGCGGCCATTTTTGGTGTCTAAACTATTGACTTTTCGTTGGGATACTGCCGAAAATCGTGTTTCTAATGATTGTGAACCTTATGGTGAGGTAAAGCTGGGCAAATCCCACATATCGCGGTTTTGTATGCTAAACGTCTTTCTTGGTCTGCTTCCTGCATGGCACGACCTGCATCAACAAGAAAATACCCAACGTGTGGCGAACCTGGGCTCACATGTAACGGGACTCGGGGCGGCAAAACCGGATGACGGAACGTCAAGTGCGGCTCCAGCACTTTACGGCTCCGCGAACACGCCGGCGAGCTGACAACATTCCAACGCTTCCTAACACGGGTCAAAGACCAACGCCCCCAAAGGGACTGTGACGCCACCACAACAGGACGCACCCTACGCCGCCACAGCGCATGGTGCTGGAATATCCCAATCCCCCCGCCACCTTGCACAGGCCAGGTCCATGATCAGATCTTCATTGACGGGACCTACCTCGCCTACGGCTGATGCGTCCTCATAGCCCGAGCAAGCACAGGACCAGTAGTGGCCTGGCAATGGTGCCACACGGAAAACAGCACAGCCTACGGAAAACTCCTGTCCACCATCCCAGCCCCGCGGGTCATCACAATTGACGGCAACGGCGGTACACTCAAAGCCATCGCACATCACTGTCCAAGAATTGGGGTTCAGCACACACATTCAGGTTTGGTTATCCGAATCGTTTTTGTGCGCCTTGTCGGGTGATGCCGAGCGCGGCTCCGATGATGGTCCACGAGTCGCCTGCCTGGCGTGCGTCGTCGACGGCTTGGCGTAGGCGCCTTTCGGCTTCTTCTACTTGCTTGTTGGCTGCGACTATTTTCCTGAAGTTTTGTGCGTCTCGCGCGTGGTGTGTGGTGACGTCGAGTTCGTCAAGCCCGGTGTCGGTGTCGGTTGCGTATGTCATGTTTTCACCTCAAAAAGTCGTAGAACTTTGCTCTGAGTCTGTCAGCGTGAATGATTCGGTCGGGCGTTGGGGCTGGGACTGCGACGAGTTCGAGCAGTGTGCCGTCGGCGGCGGGCCCGATCAGGAGTATGCGGTCTTGTCCGTGGTATTCGTATTCGATTATCCGTATGGCGTTTTCCCACGCGTGTGTGATGTCAGCATGTGTGATGCCGTGCTTGTGGGCGCTGGGAAGAACTTTCACACTGTCAACTGTAAGTTGACGGCATGGGGGTGTCAACCCTTGCTGGCTTGGTGCGCTGGCGTGGGGAAAACGAAAACCCCGCCGTTCCAACGAAACAGCGGGGCGTTTGCGGAGGATGGGGGATTCGAACCCCCGAGGGCTTGCACCCAACACGCTTTCCAAGCGTGCGCCATAGGCCACTAGGCGAATCCTCCAAGGCGCTGCACCGATTCGACCACACAGCTGATCAATACGTGCAACAACATAGGAGCATATCTGATTGACCGCCCTTTCGGCCACCTCGCAGCGTTCACATCAGGGTGTAATCGCTCACGCAGCGCCAGCCAGGTGCAGCGTGGTCGCCCTCGTCAATGCAATCAATCAACGAGGGCGACCCATGTGCTACTCGTCGTACACGCCCAGGTAGTCCAGCCACCCTTCGTAATGATCCAGAACGTCGTGCGCGATCTGGTCAGAGGACCACCCCACAATGTCGTACCCCTGACCACCGCCCGAGGGACGCACTTCCAGGCGCACCGTCACGTCATTCGCCTCAGCAACCATCGCGGTGCCCACAGACGGAACGGGAGACTCGACCACTCGCACGGTGTAGCGGAACGGATGTTCGGTCAGTAGGCCCGCGATGCGCGGTTCAGCTCCGTCAGCAGATGTACTCCCGATCGTTCGAGGCTTCGTATCATCAACCATTTCAGTGATCTGCTCGTGCAGCTCAGTGGTGGAATCGGTCTGTGGTTGCTCGCCCGTATCAGTGGTCTGAGCACCTGAATCCCACTCCTGCGCGCCCGACGCGCTGGCCTCCGATTCGCCGCCAACTGTCAGCGTGACGCGGCCCAGGAAGTTACGCTCGTCATCCGGATCCTGTGCTTCGGGACCCTCAACAACCACCCATGCGGGCAGATCTTCCTTGTGGAGTTCATCGGCCACAGCCTGCAATGCGGGAACCACTCGCCTGTCAAGGACACGCTGAGCGCGCACAGGGGTGACAACGTCGAATGTCTTGCTCAGACGGTCACGCCAGGAGCGGCGAGCCATCGTTCCGGCTCCTGATGCGAGCACGCGGTTTTGGACGATGCGGCGACGACGCTGAGCCATCGACGCCTCTTGCGACAGCGAGCGCCACAAGCCGATCATCACCAGCACAAGGACGAAGGAGAATGGCAGCGCCATAACGATCGTGGCTTGCTGCAGGATCGTCAACCCACCGGCAACCAGCATCGCAATGGTCAGCACACCGGTCAGCGTCGCCCAGAAGATACGCAGCCACGGCACAGCGTCCTGGCGAGCGTTCGTGATGCGGCTGGACAGGTTTGACATGACGAGGGAGCCTGAGTCCGCGCTGGTGACATAGAACAGGATTCCGACGAACAGTGCGACGGCGACAACCACTGTTGAGCCAGGTACTCGTTGCAGCAGGGCGTAGAACCCCTGTTCCGGAGCGTTCACAGTGATTTCTGCGAATTCCCTGTCACCGTTCATCACGAGTTCCAGTGCAGCGTTACCGAAAATTGACACCCACATGATGACGTAGTTCAGGGGCAGGATCAGTGAGCCCATGACGAACTCACGGATGGTGCGGCCGCGTGAAATACGTGCCAGGAACATTCCGACGAATGCGGCCCAGGTGATCCACCACGCCCAGAAGAACAAGGTCCAGCTATTGAGCCACGTGTTGATCACATCTGCCGTTGCCGGGTTCACACGCAGGTCAGCGTAGGTTTCCAATGTGAGGGCGGGGAACATGCGCACCAGGTCGCCCACGGAACGAACCAGCGAGTCCAGCAGGTACGCGGTGTTTTGGGTGACCAGAACCCACACGGCCAGACCGATTGCCAACAGTACGTTCACGTTGGACAGAACGCGCACGCCGCGATCGACGCCGGAAACAGCGGAAACTGTCGCCATGATGACACTCAGTGCGATCAATCCGATCTGAGTGGAGGTTGCCTGCGGCAGTCCGAACAGTATCGTCAGACCGACATTCAGCTGAATGATGCCCACGCCCAGGGATGCGGCGATACCGAAAACACCGCCCACAACCACTGCGCCGTCAATGATGTTGCCCAGCGGGCCGTCCACGTGTTTGCCGAAAAGAGGCCGCAAGGCTGACCGCACCGCGAGGTGGTGCTGGTGACGGTAGGCGAAGTATCCCAGGGCAATTCCGACCAGCGCATACATGCCCCACCCTGTGATGCCGTAGTGGAAGAGCGTGTAGACCACGCCGGCGCGGGCAGCTTCCACTGTCTGAGCTTCACCGGTGGGAGGCGCCATGTACTGCGCGATCGGCTCTGCGACAGCAAAGAACATGATGTCGGTACCGATACCTGCGGCAAACAGCATGGCTGCCCATGAGAAAGTCGAGAAGTCAGGTGTCGCGTTATCTGGCCCCAGCCTCACGTTGCCGAACTTGCTCAAAGCGAGCACAACGACGAACACCAGGATGAAGGTTGCGAGAAAAATATAGAAAGATCCGAACCAGTGACTGATCCAATCCACCGCCACGGTAAACCCTGCCTCCACGCTTTGCGGTGATGCGAGCGCGATGATGGCAATGACCGCAACGATCAGGGCTGATCCGATGAATACCGGGTAGTTGACTGGTGGTGATTGGGGTGTGGGTCGAGTGGCGATCTCCCCTTCGCGAGGCCGTCCGTCCGGTGAGGATTCTGCCTGCTCATCCATATCGTGACTTGCGCTGTTTGTGTTGATGTGCGCGCTCACACATCGTCCTTTCGCTCGTGTGCGCGACAGCTGGGAGCCGCACACTGCTCTATCACCATAAGGCGTTGATGGTGACAACTGCATATCAACCTTATCGACGAGGGTTCTCATGGCACCTTCGTCGTGACAGACTCCAAAATGTGAGAAAACCGACCAAAATTCTCGCGCTCCTGAGCACAGTCGCCATCACCATGACCCTGAGTGCATGTGGACCACTCGTCAAAAAGGACCCCACTGCACAGGGCATCCAACTCACACCGCAAAGCACGCAGCCCGTTCCAACTCCAACTCCGACTCCCACCCCGGCGCCGGCTCCCGCCCCGTCCCCCCAATCCACGGGCCTCACGCCGGGCGGCTCACAGACGACGATCGCACGAAGAAGAACCTACTCTCACTGGCCGACAAGGCTGAACAGGGCGACTACATGGGCATTGTCAACGTGTCGATGGATCAGGCACAGTTCTGCTATCCAGACACTTTCTCGGGCGACTTCGAGAACCTCACGAGTGACCTTGACGACCAGTTCGCAGAATTGGATGAGCAGCTCGAGGAGCTTGACAAGATGCTCGAGGACTTGGACAGCGGCAGCTGAGCTTTCACCGCCCGTGCATGGCGAGGTCACATTCACAGTGTATTTCGGCTAAGTTAGTGACGTGAACCCGCAGCAATCTCGGCGTCGAACAGCACGTCAACGCTTCCTTGATGCCCGACAGAGTAAGCAGAATCTGACATTTTCCGTCGTGGCATCCGTCATGGCAGTACTGGTCATTGCTGCGCTCCTCGTGATCACGAACATCATTTCGATGCCCTCCGAAGAGTTCTCCAAGACGGAAAAGACGGCAGGTCTGGGCGACATTGTGTGCCCGACGGAAGGTACGACACCGCTACCGGCAGACACGATCCATGTTCAGGTTCTCAACGCCACCTCACAGTCGGGCCTGGCCAGCTCGGTGACGACGATGCTGGCCGAGCAGGGATTTGTCATGCAGGATCCTGCCAACGCGGCAAGTGAGTTGACCGGCACCGTCGAAATTGACGTCTCCCCCAAGAACATTGATGCCGGCTACACGGTTGCACGCTTCTTCCCTGATGCGCGCGTGGTCTTAAGTGAAGGCACCGACGAGGTTGTCCAGGTCATCCTCGGTACATTCTTCGATTCACTGCTGCCTAAGGAAGATATCGAGAAAATCGCAGAGTCTCAAAGCGCCCTCAAAGGCAGCGACTCGTGCCTGCCTGTCGACCCGGAGCTTCTTGCTCCCACCACGAGCCAGACAGGCAACGATGACCAGCCAGGCCAGGGCAGCCAGTCACAGGGACAATCCGAGTAGCGTCGCCGCGGTGTCACAGCAGTGGCGTTGCGTCCGCTTTTAATAGGAACGAGGGCGACTCAAGTGAGCCGCCCTCGTTTGATACCTGAAGAATTGGCTTAGCCAGCCTGTTCAGCGCCGCCAGTCTGTTCGGTGCCATCTGCCAGTTCAGCAGCGTCCGCCAGTTCCCCTCGTGAATGATGACGGGTCGAATAGGCCGTCGACTCCAACTCGGTACCTGACGGGGCTGACGCAGGTGAAGCAGCCTCAAGCGTCGTGCCGCGCAGCTTAGAAATCCAGCGCATGACATGGTAGATCAGCAATGCTGCACCTGAACCCAGTGCAATACCTTCGAACTGCATGCCGCCGGCAACCCACGTGAAGTTCGCGATTGCGACGATCAGGGAAACCGCAGCGGTGTTGAGGTTAACCGGGTCAGAGAAGTCCACCTGGTTCTGCACCCAGATACGCACGCCCAGCATGCCGATCATGCCGTATAGAACCGTTCCCGCACCGCCCAGAACGCCAGCCGGAATCGTCGAAATGAGGGCGCCGAACTTGGGCGTGAGAGCCAGAAGGAACGCCATGCCTGAGGCGACCAGGTACGCGGCCGTGGAGTACACGCGGGTCGCAGCCATCACACCGATGTTTTCCGCATACGTCGTGGTACCTGAACCACCGCCGGCACCGGCAAGCATGGTGGAGCAGCCGTCAGCGATCAGTGCGCGCCCGGTGATGCCGTCAAGGTCGCGGCCGGTCATCGCTGACACCGACTTCACGTGACCAACGTTTTCAGCAATAAGGACGAAGACAACCGGGACAAACAGGCCCAGCGTCGATGGATCAAAAGCAGGTGTGGAGAACTCAGGCAGACCGATCCAGGAGGCTTCAGCAACGCGTGAGAAGTCAACCTCGTGCTGGAGGATTGCTGCAACGTAGCCGATCAGCACGCCGAATAGAATGGACAGGCGTCCGATAATACCCTTGAAGAGCACGGTGATCAGACAGATTGACACGATGGTGACCACTGCCGTCAGTGGGCCTTCCTTGACCCAGTTCCATGCGGCTGGCGCAAGGTTCAGGCCGATCAGCGCGACGATTGCGCCAGTGACGACTGGGGGCATCACGACGTCGATCCAGTGCGCGCCGGCGAAGTGCACAATGATGCCGACCAGCGTCAGGGTTGCACCGGTGGCGATTACGCCGCCCAGGGCGTAGTTGTGGCCGAGGGTCTGCGTGACAGCGGTGATCGGCGCGATCAGCGCGAAAGATGATCCGAGGTAGGACGGCATGCGCCCGCCGGTGATCAGGAAGAACAGCAGTGTGCCGACTGCGCAGAAGAACAGCGTGGTCGAAGGTGGGAAGCCTGTGATCAGAGGGACGAGGAACGTCGCACCGAACATGGCGACAACGTGCTGCGCACCGATTCCGATGGTGCGCGGCCAGGACAGACGCTCTTCGGGGGCGACAACCTCGCCGGGAGCGATTGACGTGCCATCACCGTGAAGTCGCCATGAAAAAAAGCCGCCCCGAGGACGACTTGATGAATGGGAAGACTCGCGCGAGGCGCGAGGGGTAGCTGAACCGCTCATGCGGATGTCTCCGATCAGTTGATAAGGATGCAAAAGTGCAGGCCGTTCACCGGTCGGAACATCACAGTATCGAACTTGCCGACAAAAGGCTAAATTCCGCGGCAAATCATGGTTGATTTCACACGGGTGATCTGATGGGCGAGTTGCCTGAGCGTGCAGATAAGCTGTGACCATAGATGAACCCAGTCGTCATGCCGTAGGGTGGGACGTAGCAGGATCGCCACAAGGGGATACCAAAGATGCCCTCGGTCAGCACAGGGCCACGGGGAGTGAGGGGGGAACTGGTGAGTCAGCCAGCGACAGGTTCGCAGTTGCACGTGCTGGATCCTTCTCTTGATTCCTCACACAGTGCCACAGAAAACCCGACGCTGGATCCGTCCTTGGATCCATCCCTTGATCCTGCACTGGATCCCTCGTCGCCCCAGTTCGTTTTCCCCGGAACTCAGGACATTGACCCGGCCATGGTTTTCTCGGCCCCCGGATACAACGCCCCTCGCCATAACTCCAACACTGCCGCCACGATTGGCCTGTGGATGGCAGCCCTTTCCCTGCTGGCGTTCCCTCTGACAATCTTCGCCCTGATCTTGAGTATTGCCGGACTCATCACCTCGTTTTCACGCGGTGGTCGAGGAAGGCACGAGGCCGTCGCCGGGCTTGTTGTATCGGGCATCGTGATCATCTCGATCTGTCTCGTTGTCGGCATCTTCGTCATCGGTTTCACGGCCGGTCTGTAGATCCCATGTTTCGACCGTAAGGGTACCGGAAATTCTTTCTTTGCCTACACTTGAAGCATGAAGCCTTTCTTGCTGGTATCAACACGCCCCGAAGAAGAAGCGATCGACGCTGAATACCATTCGTACCTCCTGGTCAGCGGTTTGACGCCGTCCACGCTCGAACAGGTTCGCATGGATATGCTGGGGCTGCCCGAAGTTGACGTCAATGCCTACAGCGGCATCTTCGTGGCTGGATCGCCTTACGGCACCACTACTCCCACTGAGAAGAAGTCATCGTCCCAGCGCAGAACTGAGGAAGATCTGGCTCACTTGTTCCATCAGATCCTCGAGGCGAAAACCCCATGTCTGACCACGGGTTACGGAACGGAGGTTGCCGCGACGGTTCTGGGCGGCACGGTGACGACGCGGTGGGCTGAACCGGCTTCGATGGTGACAATCAACCTGACTGAGGAGGCCGAGGATGACCCGCTGCTTGAGGACTTTCCGCGCACATTCACAACCTACGTCGGCCACCACGAAGCAGTAGAAGAAGTGCCGCCGGGCACGACGGTTCTTGCTAAATCAGTCACGTGTCCCACGCAGATGATGCGTTTTGGGCCGGCTTTTTGGGCTACGCAGTTCAACCCTGAACTTGACTCCGACGCGATCAATCAGCGCCTGGCGATCTATGCCGATGCCGGCTACTCAGGCACTGACGATCTGGAGACCCTGGTGCAGATCGGCCACATGGGTGAAGGAACCCACCAGGCGGGACAAATCGTGAAGAAGTTCGTTGAAAGGTTCAGGCAGCAGTAATGCCACGGTCGTCATCCTCGCTGCCTTACCTGGATGAGCTGGTCGAGCTGTGTGCGGGTAAGCGTCTGGCTGCTCTGACAGGTGCCGGAATGTCCACTGATTCAGGGCTTCCGGACTATCGCGGAACCGGATCGTCTGGCACGCCGACAGTGGATATCGACCTGTTCCTGTCGGATCCGAAATGGCAACGCTGGGTGTGGGAGCGAAACCAGGTGACATGGCGAGCGTTGCAGGACCTGCCCGCCACGCGCGGACATGAGGCGCTCGCACGCATGGAGCGGGCAGGAATCCTTCACGGCGTTGCCACTCAGAATGTGGATGGCCTAGATGAAAAGGCTGGGATCCACCAGCTCGCTCTGCTACACGGCTCGTTCTTGACGGTTGACTGCATGCAGTGCGCAGCGCGGTATCCTCGAGAATGGCTCGATGGCGAGTTGCGCGCCGCCAATCCGAATCTGGTCGACGACCCTGATCCCACTCACGTTGCGATTCTGGCTCAGGTTGATCCCGAGGGCGCCACGGCTTCCGCGATCACACTGGTTTCCTGCCCGCGGTGCGGTGGGATCCTCAAACCGAATGTCGTCTTTTTTGGCGAGATGCTGCCATCAGACCAGATGGACAAGGGACTGACCTTTGCTGCGCAGTGTGACGTACTCCTGGTTGTGGGCACGTCAGTGAAAGTGTCAACCGCCGTGTGGATTGCTCATCAGGCGATCAGCAGCGGCGCTGACCTGATCGTCATCAATCGTGGGCCGTGCGACCTCGATCATCACCCCGCTGTTCGCCTGCGCATCGACGGCTCTGCCAGTGACTATCTCGAGGCACTGGCAGACGCCCTCGGTGCGTAAAGCCCTACCGCACAGACTTGATCCGCATGATAAATACGCACGCAATGACAGCAAATGCGATCGCTGTCGGGAACACAAACGAGTATGAGGACATGGCCGTGACAAGTACAGACGTGATGATCGGGCCAACAGCCTGACCAAGCGTCGTCGCTATGTTCAAAATGCCCAGATCTTTACCCGCAGTTTCCTTCGATGGCAGCACATCGACATTGAGCGCCTGATCAACTGACGAATACGTGCCGTATCCGAATCCTGCAAATGCGGCAAACAGAATCATGCCTGTTGTTGTCGGCATCACCCACGGGATCAGGTATCCCACTGCAAGCAGAATCGAGGCGACGACAACAGGGATCTTCCTGCGGTGAATCAAGTCAGATAGCGGTCCTGACGTAACCGTCGCAATCGCCGATACAATCAGCGTCACTATTGCCATTGTCGCGATCGTCGCCGAGGCCTGGGCATCTGTTGCACCAATGTGATCCTGGAGGATGTACAGCTGGTAGTTGAGGATCATGTAGTAGCTCAGAATCAGCAGTGAACGGCCGACAAAGGCGCGCCAGAAATCCGGGGCATTGCGAGGTGGGCGGAAGGACTTGAGCAAGTCAAGCAGGGTTTCTTTTTCATGCTGCGTTTCGCCATTGCGGGAGGAGCCTTCCCGTGGCCACACCATAACCGTGAGAATTCCTGCCAACCCCATGAGGATTCCTGCCGTAACGAATCCGGGCAATGTCTGGCCGAGGAAACGTGCACCTACCAGCTGGCCCACTGATTGGCCAACCAATGTACCTGCTGCGATAAATGCGGACATAGTGGCACGTTGACGCTCGGGGATTCTGTCCGACAGTGTTGCGATCACCGGGGCAATCATCATATTGAGACCGACCATGGAGATGGAGTAGGACAGTCCGATCAGGAATGCATTGGGTAGAACCTGAATCAGGAACAGCGAGGCGCCACCTAAAATGCCGCCGGTGAAAACCCAGGGCGTACGTTTGCCAAACACCGAGCGAGTACGGTCTGAGAGGTTACCGGCAATCAGATTCGACAGGAGCGAGACGATTGCAGTAATGGTGTTGAGGGCTCCGAATACTGCCTCTTTATTCGCCACGCCAATGTCTGTGAGCCGCTGCGGCAGTAGGACGCCCGAGACAATCATCAGGCCGCCCATCCACAAGAATGAGAACAGCGCGAGAGCCGCTGCGAAGCGGATGGTGTCAGCTGTCAATTTCGGACGGGTCACCTGTGAGGTGCCCGTCGTGCCGGTATCAGTGTTCATCTTGCTTTCTTTCTTCGTTATTCGTTAATGGGAACCGGAAACAGTGGATCAGTGAGAGAGCGTGTGAACGACTGCAACGTCCCATGCGCCAAGCTTGATTTCTTCCCCGGCCTTGTAAACTGCGCCGTCAAGTCCCGTCGCACGTTCAGGCACAACATAGGTACTGGGCTTCCAAGACCAGTTGTGTATGAAGTGCAGCGTTGTGTTCTGAGTGCTCGTAGCACGCATGTAGGTTTGCTGTTCGCCTGCATGTGCTCGCCACTGATCCGGCTCGAGCGACGTGGAATCAACCCATTCGAACAGGTGACGCGCCAGTTCACGATCCGGGTAGCACCCCACGGTGGTTACTCGTCCTTGGCCCGTTTGCTGGGTCGTTGCAGCTGCGTAGTCGCCCAGGAATGGGTCATCGTAGTGACCAAGGACGAGGACGTCGTCGCTGTCCGGAATCAGGCAGTCGGCATACCACTGCGCATGTCCTTCCCACTGCCCATGAACTGCAACGGGGTGCAGCAGCGTGGTTGATTCGTCGTAATGGACACCAGCATCTGTTCGAAGTACGCCTGGCTTGGTGCAATCACGAACAATCGCTTCAGTATCTGCCAGCCCTGTACGCGGCATAACGACAAGGTGGCCACCTGCAGCGACGTATTCGCGCAGCAGCTGCAGGTCCTGGTCGGAAAGCACGTAGAGGAAAGCGCTAACCAGCACCGGCCAGCGTTTGACCATCTCCTCAGGGCTCGTACCGAGTTGATCAATGTTGACAATATCGGTGGTCAGGCCGGCATCCTGGATACCTCTCATGAGAAGTGCCATGCCTTTGTCGTAGGCACCCTGGTCGCCGCGAATGCCTTCACCAATGGGCGGTTGGAATTCAGTTGCCCAGCGCGATTCAGCCGTGACAATCACTCCGATGTCAGAATGCGGTGTGAGCCCTGAGATGAGTTCGCGTGAGCTTTCCAGCTCGTGGGCCACATCTGACAACTCGTGATAGGTACGGGTCGGTGTCAGCGAGTGACCGAGGATTCCTTCCCACCATGTCTCGAATCCAAATCTGTTGGTGTGCCAGTGCCAGTATTCAATCATCTGAGCACCGCGGGCAATCATCTGCCATACGACCTGTCGGCGTTGGCCAGGCCACGGCACGATCAGGTTATGGGAGTAGCCAATTGAGGTTGCTCCCGTTTCGGTGACGACAAAAGGTGCGTCTTTCATACCGCGGGAGACGTCAAGAAGCATTTGAACATAGGCGGGGCCAGACCAGGGAATCCAACCGGGAGCACCTTGAGGATCCAGTTCGTCTATACCAGGCTTTTCTAGGCCGACCTGTGCGGCAAAGTAGATGTTCGATCCGGCGATATCAAGTGCGCTGGCCACCTCTGTAATGTCTTGTCCCGGCTGGTTGGCTGCAATACACGTGGTAACGATGTGGTGATCGGGGACCATCTGGCGAACCAAGTCAGCCTGCCATTGAATCATCTCGTGAGTGATTTCTGCCTGGAATTGCCGCCAGGCTAGGTCATAGGAAGGTACCGTGTTACCGTCGGGCGTCCACAGCTCATCCCACGAGGTGATTCTGTGGGACCAATAAGTCAGGCCCCACTTCCGGTTGAGGGTGTCGACGTCACCGTAGCGTTTCTGAAGCCATTTCTTGAAGTCGGCGAAAACATCCGGATTGTACATCAATGCCAGACCGGGCTCATTATCCACTTGCCATCCCACCACAGCAGGATGATCTTTGTAGCGCTCAACGATTTTCCGTATGACGCGTTCGGCCAGACGACAGAAGGTTGCGTTGTGGTAGTTGATGTCCTGTCGCCCGCCGTATGGCTTTTCCACACCTGTCGCGACCTGCAAGGTTGTCTCGGAGTATCGCACTCTCATCCACGGAGGCGCGGCATATGTCGGTGTCCCGATGATGACATCGATACCACGCTTATGGGCACCATCAAGGATCGGTTGAAGCCATTCAAGATTGAAGACCCCGTCTTCTGGCTCCCACGTTGACCAGACGGATTCACCGACTCGAATGATGTTGAAACCGCCCTCGACCATGAGATCCAAGTCCTTATCGAGACGGTCCTCGAAATGATACTCGTGATAATATGCAGCACCGAACCCTATCTTGTTCTGCCATGGGTGCGTCATTGTCTGTCCCTCTTCATTGATTGGTGTTCACAACCGGACTTACACGCGTAAGCAACCGTTAGCTCACAGCTTAAGCGCGTAACCCAAAATCGTCACGCGATATCATTTGATTGCCCCAGCAGTCGCAGGAAATGAGCAATCATGGCTAACGTCCGTCGCCGCCCCACCAGTGCCGATGTCGCAAGATTGGCACGCACCTCGCGCGCCACGGTGAGCTACGTTCTTAATGACAAGCCTGGGCAGAGTATCTCGAGTGCCACGCGGGCACGCGTCCTTCAGGCGGCGCAGAAACTGGGCTACACACCCAATTCTCTTGCCCGCGATCTTGCAATGGGACATTCGCGGGTCGTCGTGATCGCCATGCCACCTTTTCCCTCAACATTCAAGTTAGGGCAGTACTACCAGCAACTCAGCACCGCAATCACTTCATGCGGATTGACCCCGCTTCTATGGTACGAAAATGAAGAGCTAACAGCGTCGCTGCTATCAGCGATCACTCCAGCCCTGATAATTGCTCCATATGGCTTGGATACAGACGATATTGAAACTTTCGATTCTTTGTCGATTCCACATGTCGAAGGAGGACATTCTCAGGAACTTGCCGGCTTAGAGGTAGGCAGGGCTCAAGTCCACTATTTGTTCTCACGAGGTTCTCACACGATTGCTCTCGCAACTACGGACAATCCCCTGATGCAGATCTTTTCGGCTCCGCGTGCACAAGGCGCTCGAGCTGCACTCAACGAAGCGGGATACCGTAGCCCATTCGAGCTAGTGCTCCCCATCCCACAAGGAGGAGATTCGGCTGAACTCACACAGATGGTAAACGACTATCTCGACTTGAATCCTGAGATAGATGCGTTCGCCTGTTACAACGACGTTCACGCAATGCCGATCATGAATGCTGTACTCAGCAGAGGCATGTCGATCCCCGATGATATCGCAATCATCGGTGTGGATGATGAGTTATTCGACTCGTATCTGCCGATTCCTCTCACCACTTTCACACTCGCTGGCGACCCGACAGCAGCTCAGCTTCTTACTGATGGACTGAACATGCTTGGAATCACAGCGGACATTGAAATCCCCAAACCCCCTATCGCTCGTCTCGTCGAACGTCAATCAGCTTAAGAGACAGTCCAAATTACTAATGAGAATCGCTTCGCATCCCCGAGACACTAGGCTATTCAGACCGTGCTGCAAGTATCGATACTCACCACCTGAACTGGTCTTCACCGATGGGGCCTTGCTCCCCGACCATCCATCCTTGACGGGCAAGGGCAAATGAAGCTCCGGACTTCACGTTCCAGCAGCTCATGCCGTTCTGCGTCGACTGACATGCGACGTCACCGCTGGTTGCAAACTTGCCGTATTCAAGGGCCTGCCCACCACCTTGTGCGGACTCCACGCATTCGCGCGAAGCTCCTTCGGCGGTGGCAACCAGATTTGTCAGCCGGTCACCGCAGCTCTCAACTCCGGCAGCTGCGTAATCGTCATCAACAATGACACATGAGACAGTTTCGTCGGACAGGGTGCAGGCAATATTGCCCGAGGGCGCCATGATCTCGCCGGCCTGAACTGCACCCGCCGGTGCCGGGTACACGATCGGTTGTTCATCTGACTGAGCCTGCTCTGGTTCGGCCTCCGACTGCTCTTCAGCTGCCCCGTTGCTTTCAGGCTCGGTCGACTGCGCAGACGACTGCGGAGCCGGCGCGGGGCTGGGATCAACCGGACGGGAGGGGAAAATCCCTTTGAATACCACGATCGAGATCACCACAAGCACAAGAGCGATGGCGATAAGGATTCCGAGCACCAGTCCCACTCTGGACTGCGACGATCCATCAGATTCACCGCTTCGATTCCCCTGCTGGCGGCTGGCCTGGTCGAGGGCGGCCGTACCGGACGCCGCCTGAGAAACAGGTGGAAAACGCCCCACTCCCTGCTGTCCGTATGCACGCCTCTGGGCAAGCGCCTGGTCCACCGCGGGATCTCCCAACGATCCCAACCACTCGAGCAGCCCCGAGTAGGTGTGCGGATTCTGAGCAACGACGGCACGCAGCTCCGGGTGACGGTAGGCGATATCCCTCAGCGTCTCATAATCCGTACCGGGGTCAGCGGCCAGTTGATGTAGGTTGCGAGGATCTGACTGATTATTCATCGCGTTTGCCTCCATCAGCTCCAATGGTGTTGCTGACAAGCCTAGCGCACCGCTGCACGCCTGACGATCGCGCGGGCGAACTCTGCCCTAATGTCCGAGGTCACCGCACTCACCTATTCAGTGCGCGGGCCGATAGGCGAAGGTGTCGAACCCGATCTGTTCGATTTCGCGGGCCAGCGCCTCAACCTGGTCATCCCACCCCACCGCGTCGGAGCGGAAACCGTCAGGCGCACCCATCACCCTGGCCTGCTGCAAGGCAAAACGGCGAACGCCGCGCCGGAACGCCTCTCTCGCCACCGTCAAACCGTCACGCGGCCCATCGGGGTACACCGTCAGGCGCACTTCGTAATCCACCGACCGCGAGCGCGCACCGTCATCACCCTCGTCGCCAGCCGAACCAGCGCTATCCGCGCCTGGGCTGCGTTCGGCATACTCGAGCAGCACGTCCAGCGCCTCCCACGCTTTCGTGCCGGCTCCCTGGCGTCCCGCCACGATCTGATACGTGTCCGGCATCGCTTTAATATCAATCCCGACCCAGTCAACCAGGCCCTCAGCCAGGACCTCGCGCAAACGGTGCGGGTACGGCCCTGCGGTGTGCAAACCAATCAGGAATCCCATCTCGCGCACCCGACGCATCGCCGGTATCAGCGCCTGCTGGCGTGTGGCCTCCCCTCCGGAAAACACCACGCCATCGAGCAGTCCGCGGCGCCGTGACAGCAGATCCTCCACCGATGACCATGCGACCACGCCCGGGATCGTCGGATCGATGATCGCGTGGTTATGGCAGTACGGGCACACCCACGGACATCCCTGGCAGAACACCGATGCGACCAGCTTGCCAGGCCAGTCCACCGTTGACATCGGGGTGAGCCCAGCTATTTGAAGGTCGTCGGCGTTGACAAGGCGCCCGCGGCCTGCCTCGTCCTTCATGAAAGGGAGACGGGAGGAAAGGCGCTGACCAGTTCGCCGTGCTGAGAGGCGGCTGATTCAGTGAACATTGTGCGTTCGGCGTACTCACCCTTCTTGCCGATGTTGAAGGACTGGACGGGGCGGAAGTAGCCCATGACGCGTGTCCACACCTCACACGTCTGCGGTTCGCTGTTCGGGTGGGCATCCGCGCAGCGTTCACACGTGAAGTGCTCGCCAGCCAGATACCCATGGACCGGACAGATCGAGAAGGTCGGCGTGATTGTCACGTACGGCACCTTGAAAGCAGTCAGAGAGCGACGGACCATTTCCATGCAGGCCTTCGCAGATGAGACACGCTCCCCCATGTACAGGTGAAGCACGGTGCCGCCCGTGTACTTGCCCTGCAGCACTTCCTGCTCTTCCAGAGCCTGGAATGGGTCGTCGGTGTAGCCGACGGGCAGCTGCGAGGAGTTCGTGTAGTACGGCTGCTCGGCGGTGCCGGCCTGCAGGATGTCGGGGTAGCGTTTGCGGTCTTCCTTGGCGAAGCGGTACGTCGTGCCTTCGGCAGGGGTGGCCTCCAGGTTGTACATGTGACCGGTGGATTCCTGCAGCTGCACCATGCGGTCGCGCACGCGATCGAGGATCTTTTCGCACATCTCGCGTCCACGCGGATCCGTGATGTCCATCTGGTCGTCGGTGAAGTTGCGGACCATCTCATTCATGCCGTTCACGCCGATGGTGGAGAAGTGGTTATCCAGCGACCCCAGGTAGCGGCGCGTGTAGGGGAACAGGCCGTGTTCCATGTGGTAGGAAATGGTTTCGCGCTTGCGCTCCAGCGTGTCGGAGGCAATGTTGATCAGCTGGTCCATCGCACCGATCAGTCCGTCCAGGTCACCCTTGTACAGGTAGCCCAGACGCGCCATGTTGAGTGTGACCACGCCCACCGATCCGGTCAGCTCGGCCGACCCGAACAGGCCGTTGCCGCGCTTGAGCAGTTCGCGCAGATCCAACTGTAATCGGCAGCACATTGATCGGATCATATGCGGATCCAGATCGGAATTGATGAAGTTCTGGAAGTAGGGCAGGCCGTACTTCGCGGTCATTTCGAACAGGCGCAGCGTGTTGGGCGAATCCCAGTCGAAGTCCCTGGTGATGTTGTACGTCGGGATCGGGAACGTGAAGACGCGTCCGTCAGCGTCTCCCCCGGTCATCACTTCGATAAACGCCTGGTTGATCAGGTCCATTTCATGCTGCAGGTCGCCGTAGGTGAAGTCGCAGATCTCGTCGCCAATCAGCGGAGCTTCATCCATCAGATCGTCGGGGCATGTCCAGTCGAACGTGAGGTTCGTGAACGGGCACTGCGAGCCCCAGCGTGAAGGAACATTCAGGTTGAAGATCAGTTCCTGCATGCACTGGACGATCTCCTCGTACGTCATGTTGTCGAGGCGGACGAATGGCGCCATGTAGGTATCGAAAGATGAAAACGCCTGCGCACCGGCCCACTCGTTTTGCAGCGTGCCCAGAAAGTTGACGATCTGACCGCACGCAGAGGAGAAATGTTTGGGTGGGGCCGAGGCGATCGCACCGGGCACACCGTTGAAGCCTTCCTGGATGAGGCGTTTGAGCGACCAGCCTGCGCAGTACCCGGAGAACATGTCGAGGTCGTGAATGTGCAGGGCGCCCGAGCGGTGCGCTTCACCGGCTTCCGGTGAATAGATCTTTTCCAGCCAGTAGTTTGCGACCATCTTGCCGGAGGCGTTGAGGATCAAACCGCCCAGGGAGTACCCCTGGTTTGCGTTCGCATTGACGCGCCAGTCGGAGCGTTCCAGGTATTCATCAATTGTGCTGATGGCATCTACGTCATAGCGCACGGTTCAGTCTCCTCTGCCTTGATGTGGGGTCGACGCGCGGAAAGCCCGCCACGCGTCGGGGGTTTCGTCACAGGAAAACAGCCCGTACTCGGGCTGCTGCGGCGTCAGGCCGTCGTTCTTGTCAACGTTGCGTGAACACCATATCTAGTTGCCGTTTTAAATTCCACCCACTAGATGTCGTGGTTCGGCGTGTCGCATGTGTCAGCTTTGACTCCCTCGTCGAGCATGGGTCAAAAGTCCCCATCTCGCCCAGTGGGCGTTGCACAGCGTCCCCCTCGTCGGTCACTTTGTGCGTGTTGCCATTGACGAGGGCGACCGCGCCCGCTGTTTCACCGACTGTTGCGAGATTGCGGCTGCGCCCACGACAGGCGGTCCACCTCGCACATTACTGCGCCCGCGACACCACTGAGCATGAACATGACGGCCAGGGCGAGCCACCTGGTGCGCGCCGGGTCACTGGCAACGAACTGTGCGTAACCCAGGTCCCACGCGCCCGGCGCAAAGTGCGAGACGATGTCGACGTTGGGCATGAAATACCATGCGATGAGGAGTGCGAAGATGATCGCGCAGCCACAGAAGAAGGACAACATGCGCCGCGCCATCACGCCGTGCCGCCTGCGGTGTTCAACGGGTGCGAGCAGCTGCGCCCATGCGCCGGCCACCAGCACTGCGACCAGAACATCGGAAGGGCGATGCCAGCCATACATGATGACGGTCATGGCCATCAGCGTGGTCCAGATCCACCCGACGTAGGCGGCCGGGGTGCGCACCCATCGAGGCGCCACGATGACCAGGGCGAGCGCGATGGATGCGGCAAACGTTGTGTGGCCGGAGGGCAGTGAGTTTGCGATGTGGATCGACGATCCCAGATCCGGTCGCGCGATCAGGAGTTTGACCAGCTGCGTGGTCAGATTTGCCGCAACGACGACGATGATGGCACGCACGGCCAGGTGCCACCGCCTGCGCGCAATCGCAACGGCCGCGACAACGACACACATGACAACGACGGCCTGCCAGGAGGCCAGGTGAACCAGCATGCGGCCCACCGGCGCAACAGTGGGGCGCCACGTGGCCAGCGTTTCCATCAATGCCGTATCCCAGGCCTGCCCAACTGCCGTGAAGACGGCGCCGCGAATCGTCACCACGATCACGACGATATACACCACGGCTGACACAATCCGGCGGAACAGCCGTGCGCTGTATCCATCCGGGCGGGCGGCCCACTGCTGCGCCGGGCGAGATGATGGCCCGATTTGGTAGGACGCGGACGGCGATGTGGATGAGGCCGGTGGTCCGGCTGCGCGCTGACCAGCACCATCTTCGGGCACCTGCCGCACGTCAGGGCGAGGCTCGTCAGGCATGGCCATCTCGCTTACTCCTCGGTTCGTGTTGAGCATTCCCGATAGAAACTGTATTCCATGATGCGCCAACTTCCGAGCACGGTTTCACGGCCGCGCGCCGCCCAAGCGCGCGAGTCACACTCGTCTAGACATGTAGGATCTTGCGGCTCTTCGCAACGAAGTTCTGCCGCCCTCTTTTCCCTCACGTAGGATGAAGAAAATGAGGCCTGGGCACCTCGCTCAGGAAACGGCACGATAAGCGCATATGATGAAAATGCATCGGCAGCTGGCAAGGGAGGGATGAGCGTGTCACCATCACAGACGTCGCCCGTCACATCGACCCGACTGGATCGGACTCTGACGGATCTTCATGTCGATTTCCGCCCCTCCTCAACCGATGACGCAGTGTTCACCAGCCTGGAACAAAACGCGTTCTACTTCTGGGATCTGTCCCACCCTGATTTCTTCCGTATCCGCGCTCACTGGCGCGGTGAAGCTCCTGATGAAGACAGCCGCACCGAACTTGAACTGGTAGCCGCCAAGATCAATCCAGTCGAGTTCAGCCCCAAGCTCTTTATCGTGCCACTGGCTGACGATGAGGGATACCAGCTCGTAGCCGAGACGACCCTCATCATTGCGGACGGCGTCAGCGACGAACAGCTGACCGGGTTCATCACGCGCTCGGTGGCATCCATTGCTGAAGTTCTGCACGCCCTCGAACGCCAATTGCCGGACATGGTGACCTGGGATGTGGACGCGCCGCACGAGGAGGATCGCTGACCATGTCTGACGCACCTGCAATTCTTCCTGTCGACCTGGATCGCATTGAGCGCGCACTGCGCGACGTGGGCACACATCCGCGTCCCTCCGCATCCAACCCGACACAGCTTCAGGTCAGACTTGGCAGTGACCTGTTTTTCGTCTCCCTTTCCGAGGGCGACGATCCGTGGCTGACTGTCAGTGCTGCGCGCCTGATCACACGCCTCTTTTCGCGCCAGGCTGGCACGTTAATTGAACGAGCCAACCAGTGGAATGCGCAGCGGGTGACACCCACGGCGTTTGTCCAGACCGATGCTCAGGATCGTTCCTTCGTCTTTACCCGCCTACGCGTCTCAACAGCACACGGCCTGTCAGATGCGCAGCTTCGAACCAATGTCAATGTCGGACTCAAGGGCGGCAGACAGGCTCTGGACTTCATTGACGGCGTAAGCCAGCCGCCAGCCACTACGGCCCCGACATCTCAGCGCGCTGAAAGCGATGACGTGTCATAGGGTGTTGGCAATGCCAGTGCGCCCACTTTTCCACGTATCCGCCACTCGTCCTGAGTCAGAGGAGGTCGTCATGGTTGCGTTGTCCCGTCCCATTGATGTCCAGCGCATACGCACATTGCTTGCGGGCAATCACGTGCATTTTGATGACTGGGAAAACAACCAACTCGTCGTTCCCACCCCGAACGCGATTTACCTGTGGGATGCGACGTATCCGAATGTCCTGATCATGCGGGGCATCTGGCGAGGCATCGCACGCAACGACGCTCAGTTCTACGCACTCGAATGTGAAATCGAAGCCTGCAATTCGATGCGTACGGCACCCAAGGCTTACCTGGCGCCCCTGGAAGATCAGACGAGTTTCGGCCTCCACACCGAATGCGCCATCCTCACGTCAGCAGGTCTGACCGACCAGCAGCTCTCCACGTTCTACGAAACTTCGATGGCGATGACCATGTCGTTCTTCCACGATCTGGAGGCAACACTGCCCGAATTCATCACATGGGAACGCGAGGAGGAGGCACAATGAACACGTCGCTGCATTCAGTGCCTGATTCAGCGGATTCCGCGCGCCCCACACCGGTCAGCCTGGATCGCGTCATCAGCTGCGCCCACGCGTTGACATACGAGCTGGGTGTCCTCGTCAAAGATCAGGCAGCCGGAGTAGTGATCGAGGAGGTTCCTTTCCTCTTCTCCTTCGATGCGAGCGAGCGTTTCCTGTGTGTTCGCGCGGTGTGGGATACCGATGCGCAGCCTGATCGGTGCAAGAAGCAGCTCTTTGCCGCATCCGACTGGTGGAATCGTGAGAAGTTCATTCCCACCGTCTACACGATGAACAGCCCCGATCACCACGTCCAGGTGTGCGCTGACTTTACCGTTGACACGCAGTGCGGCCTCACGGACGCTCAATTGTCCGACAACCTCGCAGCAGGGGTGAGCGCCGGCCTCGAAGCCATCGCCTACATGCGTCAAGCGTTCACCCACACGTCGTGTCCCAATGGCTGATGTCGCAGGTGCCGGTTCGACGAGGGCGCCCTCGTCCCTGAGCGCGGGCATCGACGACCTTCTTGCGATGCTGGAGCGCATTGGTGCGCGTGACGATCGGCTGGTCCACGTTCACAGCATTCCTGCACGACCAGCACGCACCGCACCGTGGCCTGGGTGGATCAACCCCTCCGTCACACACGCAGGCGCTGACCTGGGTATCGAGCACGTGTGGGAGCACCAGCGGCGCGCACTGGACGCCGTGCACGCCGGGCAGGACACAGTTGTCGCCACCGGGACTGGCTCCGGGAAGTCTTTGGTCGCATGGGTGCCGATTCTGTCCGATCTGGCCGACCACGCCGCATCCGACAGGCCGGCGCGTATCTCCGAAGTGCACCACCGGCCCACACTGTTGTACCTGTCCCCCACGAAGGCGCTTGCCGCCGACCAGTTGAGCGCACTGCACAAGTGGATCAACACGGCGCAGGGCACGCAGTGGGGAGTGCGCGTGAGTACGGCGGATGGTGATACACCACGCGAGGCGAAGGACTGGGCGCGCGCTCATGCCGACATCGTCTTGACCAATCCTGATTACCTGCATTTTGTCATGCTGCCTGGACATCAGCGGTGGACACGACTGCTGGCTTCCCTGCGTTACATCGTCATCGATGAGCTGCACTACTGGCGCGGCATGACTGGCTCCCACATTGCCCTGGTCATTCGCCGCCTGCTGCGTATTGCCCGCCACCTGGGTGCGAACCCCACCGTCATCATGTTGTCCGCCACTGTGCGTGACCCTCACGATGTCGCCCGTCAGATGACGGGGCGTGAGAACATCTGTGACATTACCGAGGACGGCTCACCTGCCGGTGAGCATCAGCTCATACTGTGGCAGCCTGCGTTGCGCCCCGACCCGGACGATATCCCCATTGACGCATTCCTGGACGCGCTGGCTGACAATGAGCCGGTCGTGCTGGAGAAGGCACCGTCCACGTGGCGTATCAGCGCCACGTCCGAAGCTGCCTCGCTCATCGCTGCTTTGGTGGAGCGTGGCGCTCGTCTCCTGGCATTCGTGCGCTCACGCGTGGGAGCTGAAACCCTGGCGGCGCATGTGCGCGACATACTGTCTGCCTCATTGTCTCCGCTGGTTGGGTCCGTTGCCTCCTACCGGGGCGGATACCTGCCTGAAGAGCGCCGAGCATTGGAACGTTCTTTGCGGTCTGGGCAGCTGAGGGCGGTCGCCACGACAAATGCACTGGAACTGGGCATGGACGTGTCCGGACTGGACGCGACCATTACTGTCGGCTGGCCGGGTACGCGCGCATCCTTGTGGCAGCAGGTGGGCCGTGCCGGTCGGGCCGGAGCGCGCGGCCTTTCGATCCTCATCGCCAGCGACAATCCGCTCGACTCCTACATCATCCATCACCCCGACGAACTCACCCGGGAGGTTGAAGCCGCGGTCATTGATCCGCTCAATCCGTGGGTCCTGGCGCCTCACCTGTGTGCCGCCGCTCAGGAGCTGCCGCTGACCGCTGACGATGCCGCTTGCTTCGGTCTGCCTGACGGTGACACCTCTATGTTCGATGACCTGGCTGATCAGGGGCTTTTGGTGCGCCGCCCGGCAGGCTGGTACTGGGATGTCACGCGCGGCGACCGCGCAGCTGATCTGACCGATTTACGAGGGGGCGGCGGCGAAGTCCAGATCATCGATCAGGCCACCGGCACCGTCATCGGCACAGTCGACGAGGGGTCCGCCGACGCTCAGGTTTTTCCAGATGCCATCTACCTGCATCAAGGGCGCACCTATCACGTACTGAGCCTGGCACCGCTGTCACCTGGTGACGGCGGACGGGTCGCCCTCGTCGAACCTGTCTCAACGCAGCTGCGCACCCGCGCGAAACAACACGTTGCTGTCTCCATCGTAAGTACATCCCAGGAGTGGCACAGTGCAGATGGCGCGGTCACGTGGCACACCGGCGAGGTTGACGTCACCACTAGAGTCACTGACTACGACCTGCTTCGACTTCCGGGCCTGGAATTCATCCGTAACCGCGAGCTTTCGTTGCCGTCCCACACGCTGGAGACCGTAGGCGTGTGGTTCACTCTGGCTCCCGGTGCACTGCGCAGCATTGGCCTGACGCAAGCTGAACTGCCGGGCGCTTTGCATGGCGCTGAGCACGCGATGATTGCACTGCTACCGCTGCTGGCGACCTGTGACCGCTGGGATTTGGGCGGGTTGTCGACCGCACTGCACGAGGACACTGACGCGCCTACCGTCTTCGTGTTCGATGCCTATCGCGGCGGCGCTGGTTACGCGATGTACGGGTGTGCGCACGCTGCGCGGTGGGTGCAGGCAACTGTGACGCGCCTGCAGGAGTGTCTGTGTTCGGACGGGTGCCCATCGTGCGTGCAATCTCCCAAGTGCGGCAACGGCAACGAGCCGCTGTCGAAGGCCGGCGCGATCGCGGTGCTGGAGTTCCTGGCCAGTCACTGCCCGCCGGAGGAGGCGGCGCCCTCGGATTCGCCCACACCGTCTGCTTCTCCCGATTCTTCGTCTTCCTGCCCCGCGACCGTCCGATCCTGAGTCGAGGACCTCACCACAGGACCAAAATTCACAGGGATTTTTAAGGTTCGCTCAAAGCTATTCCAAGGTAGGGCCCGTAGTGTTGACACCATCGAGCCAACGAGGTTCTATAGCGACTGTTTCAAGGGAGCTGTTTCTCGATTAGACTCGCACTGTGTTGATGGGATGCCTGAGGGGCCGGTCTGCTGACCGGCCCCTCAGTGCGTCTGCACATCGCGTCTGCTTACCTCCAACACCTCAGCCTTGCAGATACGTCACTACCGGCGCACCTTTTGCCGCGCGAGAGGTCTCGACATGTACTGTGTGTAGGTGCATCTTCTTCTGGGAATCTCATTCGCCAGCGACATCAGCCTCGACCCGGTGTCCGTGCGCGAAGCTGCAGGTGTCGAACGCACAGGCGACCTGCGGGATCGCCACGTCCGCGAATTCTCCCGCGTCATTGATCCCACTCACCCTGACAATATCCGCGAACTGCAGGTCACGCTGCGTGACTCGGTACGAAAACGCGAACGGCTCTGGCTTTTGATGATGACACCCACCGATCGCGCGCACTGGGAACAGTGGCTGGCCCCCGACCTGCTCCACGAGCTCGGACCCGTGCAGACCTACGAGGGGCAGCAATGCCAGCCCATCGGCGTAGCCCCGCGTCTGTTAATCCCATTCCTTCTGGAACGAGGCAGACCTGAGGACCTGGCGTTCCTTCACCATGCCCTCACGGGCCTGGATGCACTTTTGGTTTCAGCTTCCACTTACCGCGGCCTCACGCAGGCAGGTATCCGCCTACAACACCGTTTCATGGTCACGCGAATACTGACGAATCCGAAGTTCCTGGCTTACGCGGTTGTGCTGATCTACTCGGCGCTGCGCGTGTTGCCCGTGTCGTATGTGCGCGAATTCCACGGCTCGCTTCTGTTGTTGTGGCTCATCGACCTGACGACGGCGATTCCCTACACGTGGGGCGTGCTCACGATGGTGACGGCCGCGCATTTCCTCAAACGCATGGCAGGACTGGCCGTCACCGTCATCACCTTCGTCGCGCCCTACGTGTACTTCGGGCTCAACGGAAAAGACTACCCCGGGTACGTCATCGTGATCATCGCACTGCTGATTGCCTCTGCCTTCGTGCTCGAAGGTTTCAAGTACTGGCTGGACCGGCGTGCCAATCGCCAGCTCTCCAGCATCGAGCCTGATTAGGACACGTGGCGTTTGGAGGGGCGCCCTCGTACGGTACGTTCTGCGCTGACGACCATCAGCCACACGCCAGCCACGAGCCACACGATCATGAGCCACAGCGGGCGAGCCGGGTACAACCCCACCATCACCGCAGTTGTCACGACCCACAAGGCGGCGGCAGTGGCATTGAAGATGCGCAGGTGAGTGACTCTGAAGGGATGGATCCACTTGAACGGGATAACGGCCAGCACGGTGAAAATCACGACGATCAGCCAGTTGAACCACCAGGGCGTCGCGAACAACCACATGATAATAGCGACGACGTTCCACGCTGCCGGGAACCCTACAAAATACCAGTCCGAGGACTTCATCTTCGTGTTGGCGTAACAGAACATGGATGAGCCGAGGACCAGTGCTGCAGCAAGGATTGGCCATTTGCCCGGCCCGAGCGGAATGTAAAGGAACATGAACACCGCTGGAATGAATGTCCACGTCAGATAGTCCACGACGTTATCCATCATCACACCGGAGAACCACGGGACCACTTTCGTCACGTCAGCCGCGCGTGACATTGGCCCGTCAACAGCGTCCACAATCAGCGCAATTCCCAGCCACAGCCACATCATCTTGATGTCGCCAGAGCGCAGTGAGTCGACTGCCAGCAGTGCCCAGAGCAGACCGCTCATGGTGAAAGCATGGATGCACCATACGGTCACTCGTCGTTCAATGGACCACTGTGTCTCGTTCACCGCGTGAGTGTCTGCGCTCATGTTTCCCTCGATTGTTGCCTACAACGATGCTGAACGAGACAATACACGAAAAAACTGCTCATTCCGGCGATCGTTGGGCACATCACCTGCGATGGAGCCAGATGATCGGCTCCGGTTACCTGCGCCGCGCGTTCAGCTCCACGTCACGGTGTCGAGGGCGGCCACGAGTTCGTGCGGCAGCGCCTCGTTCGGCGCACTTCGAAGGGTCATCACCCACATGCCATCAGGTCGAGCCACGTACACAATCATGGTCTCGACAGCACCCTCATCCTCATCCGCAACGAAAGCCAGTCCCGTGGCTTGACAGCCGTCGATACTCCGATCAGGCAATGCCTCAGTGTTGGACACGCGAGAGTTCTCCTGAGCGAGTTTGATTCTGTCTTCTCGCATGTCAGCAGGGTCCGGGATCAGCTCCATCGGATCAGAGCGAGGTTCTTTTGTATCGATGTCGCCCCAGTCGAAAATGTGGTAGCGCACAACTTCGGCCGTTGCGTTTGAAGCCGGATCAGTGGACGCTTCAATCCGATAATCCACTGTCGGATTATCCGGAGTTTCACGGATGACCCACCCGCTGGGCAAGTCAATATTCATGGTGTTGACCTCCTTGGATTGGTCATCATCGGATGATTGCATGCACTGCGTCGAATCCGACATCGATGATTCCGACTGCCCCAACGTAACGTCGCATCCAGTCAAGTGTCCCATTGAAACAAGTCCAATGGTGACCAGTGCATACCGCCACAGTCTCCTCATCTTTCAACAGCCTTCCATGCGATTCAATGAGTCCTTAGTTCCCGCCTTGCGCGTTCTTTTCATTTTGCTGAGTGTCATTGAACACCGAATTGACTTCGTGCTCAATATTCGCAGTATTCTCATTATTGTTGATGAAATTCTGGAAGGCTGTGCGTTGTTCCGGTGAAAGATCCTCGTAGTCTTTCAATGTCCCATCAGAATTGTAATAGTCGTCCAGACCGGCGCCAGAGCGAGTGCTCAAAAAGCTCCCATCAGGCTGTTTGCCCATAACTGGCGCGCCCATGACTTCCGAATCGGCATAACGTGAGTACAACGACTGAGCCATCAAAGTACGCGCAACTTCCTGATCATTAATGCGTGAAGCCTGCGCCAGTTCAGCGTGATTGGTCGGCAGAAATTGGTCAAGAGCCATGTCAGTTCCGGCACCGAGTGCCTGACCCGCGATAAACTGCGTAACTCTGCCGGCGCCGGGAATTTTGCCCGGCAGTCCTGCTGCACCAAGACCCCCCTCAGCGAGCTCTCGCCAGCGTTTGTTGGTTTCGTCAAGCCATTCGGCATGAGCCCCGTCTGCGGCTCCGTGCGCACCGAACAATTGATTGAAACCGGGCGCCCATTTTTGAGCAATGTTTTGTACGCCTGCTGTTGTCGGCGACGAACCATCGACGTCTTCCTGGAACTTCTCAATTGCCGAAAGTCGCAGATTATCAATTGCGGGTCCGCGTCCACCGATGTACGAACCGTCATCCATTTTTACCGGATGATCAAATGCCAAATCAGTCAGCAGGCTCTTCTCACCTAGAAGCGATTTCCTGAGATCTTTAGAGAACGCAAACGATGCCCGATCATCATTCAGACCCATTTCCGCTACGGTGTTTTCAGCACCCGACCCAGAACCGATTTCGAACAGAAGATTATCAACTCGAGGCGCAAGCGCGACGCCAGCCCAGCTTCTCAGTTGACTGTTCATCATGCCGAAGCGATTTTCGCCTTGTGATTCTCCAAAGTCCTGCAGGCCATCTTGATACCCCTGAACAAAGTCCATGGTGATTTGCGCAGACTTCCTCTCACGATCCGCCCATTCTGCATACGTTGGATCGTCGGGAGAGACGTCAGGCTTGTCAACAGGCATCGCATTTTGCGCAATGACCTCACCAAATGCATCTCCCTGATCAGTCCACCCGCTGAAGATATCAGGGACAGCGCGGTGGCCTGTCAGGTACTCCGTCATCGACATCGCCCGACCGTCAACAGCAAAATCTGTATTACTGGCAAGCAGGTTACGCACACCATCTGCGCGTTCAGTTTCTGCGGCAGACAAAGAATCCGGTGTCCCATCGGCAAAAGAGTCGGGCATATCCATCAATTTCATCATGGAGGTGACAGGATCAAGTGTCCAGCCGTAGGCACCATAGCTGCCTCCAGGCATGTGCGAGCCATTCCATGAAGAGTACGGGAAAGCGTTTTGTCGCAACTCAGGATGCTCATTATCCCAGGTGATAATGTCGCGAGCTATCGAGTCTTTCCCGTTGTAATCTTCAACGAATCCTCCACCAAGTGAAATGTTTTCATTTTCTGACGCTACGCCGAGCATGTGCCCAACGTATTCATAGCCATAATGAGTTCCAGCCATCCCCGCGAAATTGGGGTCAACAGGTTCTCCGGAAGAGTCGACAAGCGTGTGGCCATACTTCTTCAAGCCATCCAGATTATGCTCCTGAACAGCGGAATAATGCTGTCCATCAGATGCCATCAGGCCGTCTTGCACCACATTGAAACTGTTCTGGGCGCTCTGGTATGCAGGATCACCATTCATTCCCCCAGTTGACAGAACCATGGCTGTTCCCAGCGAACGCGTCACATTTTCGATTGCTTTATCGAAATCGGTGTCAATTTCATGAGTCCCTGGATCAACAATCTGTCCCTTGAAATCCCCCATCCTCGCCACAAACCGGGCCATATCCTCAGGAGGTACCCGTTCGGCCAGCGCATTGGCAAAGAACGGGTTATCCAGATCGTCGGCGTATTTCTTATTGAATTCCTTGATGTTTTCAATGAGATCCGGGGAAGACATATCAAGAAGATCAGCAGCGTCGTCCGCTATGCCCTGACAGTATTCCCATTCGGCCTGGCCATCTACCAGCGGCATGTCGTCGAATAGGCTCTTTCCTATCGAGTCTCGCCCACCCTTGCGATCAGCAGCCGATACGATTGAATTGATTGATCCGGTTAAAGCGGACGCAGTAGCTGACGCCTCACTATCCAGTCTTTCCATCTCATTTTTATATGATTCTCTCAGACGAGTCTGCTGAATATCTTTTGACTCAATGATCTCTCCATGGCTCCGGCTGTACTCAAGACGATCCATCGGATTGTTTGTGTTTTGTCGGGCGTCTCTGTCGGCATTGAGCGCGTTGATTCTCTGCGTAGCTTCTGCTTCAGCGTCATCCCATTCCTGCTGCCACCGCTCAACCTCGCGGATGGCTTCGCCTACAGTGTGAGCCCAGTCCCGTAGTGAATTCACAGGCTTTGAAAATGATTTAGCCAATGTGGAGACGTGTGTCGACAGTGATTGAGCTTCCGAACAGTACTTTTGAGCAGCCTGGCCTTCCCAGCCCGGCACCTGATCTGCTCCAGATGCGATTTGGGTGTTCGCGATACGTTTACTCACCATCTCGAAATCGTCGGCATACGCGTTCGCGCCTGCCTGGATATCAGGCGGGGTGGGCAGTTCGTCAGCACCAGCCATAGTCAGCCCCCCAACCTTTCACTCAGCACTGCGATACCTTCGCGGACATCTCGTATGAAGAGATTTCCATTCGCCGCTTCAGTTTTGTCATAGTTGGCAATTGCTTTTTCCTGACCTGATCCCAGAACAGCGCAGGCATCCGAAAATTCAAAGATCACGTCCTTCATGCCATCGCGATAGTTCCTCACTGCATCGCGCAGGGATTGAACACCTTCGTTCGGGCCTTCTGGCAGATTCTTCGCAATTCCCACTATGGAAATCTGTCTGGCAACAGCACCGATTCTCCCGAATTCTTCAGAATCGGTCCAATCTTTCTTCGCGCTCACACCAACGGCAGCGCGGTCGAATTCCAAGTCAGCCATCGAACTGTCAATCTCTCGTCTCGGAGGAACTCAGGCGTTACTACATTAAATGGAGAATTGACTGTCAGTCAATAGTTCTGACTATTTTCTTTTCATGTTCCTCGCCGATCATGAAAAGGAAAGGTTACAAGGCACAGATGAAGGCCCGAGACACCCGCAACGATAGGGAACTACGCCAGTTCCTCGCGGTAGGGGTCCGCCGGGTAGCAGCCCATGACTTTCATGTCCGCGACGTAGAAGTGCAGTTCATCGAGGGCACGCTTGACGTTTGGATCCTCCATGTGCCCATCGAGGTCGACATAAAACTGCGTGGCGCAGAAAGAGCCCCCCAGCTGGTAGCTTTCCAGCTTTGTCATGTTCACCGAGTTCGTCGCGAATCCGCCCAGGCATTTGTACAGCGCGGCAGGCACGTTCTTGGTGCGAAACAGAACCGTTGTGATGGCTGGCCGTGTCTGGCTCACCTCTGGCTTGGGCGACAGGACAAGGAATCGCGTCGCATTGTTGTCGTTGTCTTCGACATGGCTTTGCAGCACCGCCAGATCGAATTTGTCTGCAATTCCCGAGGGAGCCAATGCCGCTACGGATCGGTTCCCCATCATCGCAACTTCACGCGCAGCCCCTGCCGTATCGGCACTGATGTGGCGCGTCCACTTCCAGTTGGCAAACAGTTTCGTACACTGGCCGAATGCGTGGACGTGGGAGCGCACGGAGCGGATCGACTCCAGTGTCGCACCCTGGGGTGCCACCAGATCGAAGTGGATCGGCAGAAACAGTTCACGGGTGATGTACAGGCCAGAGTTGGGCAGCAGCTGGTGCGGGTCTGCGACGCGACCGGCCGAGGAGTTTTCCACCGGTATTACTGCTACATCAGCTGCCTGGTCGTGCACCGCATCGAAAGCGGCGGTAAACGTCTCGCAGGGCGCAATCGTTGCGTCCGGAAAGAGTTGGAGAGCACCCACTTCGGAATTCGATCCGGCCTCTCCCTGTATCGCAACTGTCATCCCGCGTGTCATGAAAATTAGGCTATCAGGGCGGCAGCGTTCTTCTCACATCGTGTGAGCAGGATCTACAGAAGCGATTATGGGTCGCCCTCGTCCATCACAATGAACGAGGGCGACCCATGACGCGCGACGATGCTACTCGTCAATCGACGGCGCGTGCTCCAGGAGGTATTCTTCAGCCTGCTTGTTCCACAGACCGTTGTTCGCCTTGCACAGGCGATCCAGCTCCGCATAGAACGGATCCGTCTTGCCGCGCTCAGCGAAATCGTCAATTGCGACCAGATCCAGCCTCTTGTGGGTGTAGATCAGCTTCTTGCCACCGGGAATGTTCGGCAGATTCAGCGTCGTTTCCTCGACCACGTTCAGACCACCGATGTGGGTGACCAGGACGGCCGGGTTCAGCTTGCCTGATTCAAACATATCGATCGCATCAGCGACGTCCTCGTACGTGCCACCGGTTGTGGCCACGTAGTGGTGACCTGAGTAGTGGATATCGTAGAAGTTGATCGTCGCCTCAAAATCGTTACGCGGCGGGCCGGCGAAGAAGTTCATGCAGCCTTCGCGAGCCAGCAACTTCGAGCCGAGCTCCACGACCGGACGCACCGGAGCGAACACGAAGACGTCATCAAACAGTTCGCCCTCGTTGATCTTTGTCAGCTCCGCGACCGGATCCTCCATGTCGCCGGTGTTGACGTAGTGAAGCTCGATGCCGTTCTTCTTCGCATCTTCAACGGTCAGCAGCGCGGCTGCACGATCGAGGCGATCCTGTGCAATGTCGGTGACGACGATACGGCGCGGCTTGCGCTCCTGATGCAGTGCCACGTCCAGGCCGGCCAGTCCCATCGGGCCGACGGATGCGAGCATGGCCAGTGTGCCGCCCTCGCGAATACCCATGTAGTGCGTGTAGTCGTTCGGCTTCATGTGGTACTGCGCCTTGAATGCGCCGATGACGCACGAGTACGGCTCGGTCAGGGAGCCGGTGAAGAAGCTGTCTTCCTTGTATTCGAACAGGCAGTTGGACTCCATGACCTCGCTGGGGATCACGACGTAGGTCGCGTCGCCGCCGATGTACTGGTAGGAGTATCCCGGTGCCCACAGTGTTCCCTTGTAGTTCAGGGCGGGCTGGATGGCGAACTTCATGCCGGGTGTGAACTGGTCAGCCCACTTGGAGCCGACCTTCTTGATCGTTCCGCAGAATTCGTGCCCGACCATTGTCGGGGTTTCCGCCAGCGATCCGCGCACGCGTTTGTGCGCCTCGCCCTGGTGTGCGAGCTTGTTGGTGGACATGCAGATCGAGTCTGACGTGACTTCAGCGAGGATTTCGTCCTCACCGATTTCAGGCAGGTCGAACGTTTCCAGGCGGAGGTCCTCCACTCCGTGGATACGCACTGCAGTTGTTGTCTGAGTGGACATTGAAATGTGTTCCTTTCGGCCTGTGGCCCTGTTAATTCATCATGACCTGACCGCCGGTGACGGGCACCGCCTGGCCAGTTTCATAGGCTTGCTCAACGATGTAGTAGATGGCGCGCAAAACGTCGATGCCCTGTGCGCCGCGGTGCATCGGCACCTTCGCTTCGTAGTATTCCTTCACATCGGCAACGGTCTTCGCGCCTGGCACCTTCCCTGAGTTGAGGTACTGGACGAACAGTCCGCGATCAGGGTCTGACCACAGTGGTCCGTCGAGGAAGTTGCCCGGGCACACAGCGTTGACTTTGATGCCGTGGGCGACCAGTTCGAGGGCGAAGGACTGCACCAGTCCGAGGCCACCGAACTTCGACCCGGCATAGGCGGCGTTCTTGTTGGATCCTTCCAGGCCGGACTTGGAGTTGACCTGGATGATGTCAGTCAGCCACTGGGGTGCAGCCTTGTGCTGGCGGGCCAGAAGATTGCCGCACGCCTGAGTGACCAGGAAGAACGCAATGTAGTTGATGTTCGTGGACAGGCGGAATGCGGACGGGTCCTGCGTCAGGACGCTTCCAGCGCGCACGATTCCGGCGTTGGAGACCACCAGGTCAAGCCCGCCGGCCACGCGCTCAATTTCCTCAGCCATCGCTGCCACTGATTCCTCGTTGGACACGTCTACCGTGATCGGCCATGCGTGTTCGCCGAGTTCTTCGGCCTTGGCGCGGGCGCCTTCTTCGTTGAGGTCAGCAATGAAAACGAAGCAGCCCTGGTCGATCAGACCGCGTGCGATTTCAGCACCGAAGCCCTGCGCGCCGCCCGTTACGACGGCAATCCTGCCGGAGATCTCGCGTTCACCGCGTTTACCTGTTTCGGTGACCTCGAAGATGTCGTCTCCGCATCTGACGGTGACCGGTAGGTTCACGCCGCCCAGAAGCTCGTTCACCTCCGAGTCATTCATCTGGATCAGGCTGTCTTCGTCTGCAGGCAGCGTGATCGTTGCTTCCTTGTCGCTGCGGCTGACCAGAACCGGTCGACCTAGTGCGCGCAGAAACACTCCGCGCACGATAGGTGCAACGCTCATCTTTCATTCCTCCACATCACTTGGGTCTTGGGTAAGTCTGTGATCACGCCGTCAGGCGTGAAGCTATGTCCTCGGCGGGCGTCCCGTCGGCGTATTCGCGGCCAAGCGGCGCGTATTGTTCGATGCGGGCCACCAGGTCCTGCGGGCTCAGTCGACCTGATCCCAGCAGGTGCAGCTGCGGGTCCACACTGGTGAGTGCTTCGTGCGCCACGAGTGCCCAGGTCGCCTGGTTGAGTCCGGCAAATTCCTCTCTGCGCAGCTCTGGGCAGTTGAAGGATTGGCGCGGCTGGTTGATGTCCACACCGGAGATTTCCAGCATGCCGTGCTGCGTGGCCAGTTCATGAATCCGGGCAAGCTGCTCATCGGTGTTGCGTGGCGGCATGTAGGTCACTGCCCTGAACCCGCGTTCCTCCAAAGCTTCGAACAGCTCATCAAGGAAGGAGTCTTCAAACTTCTCCGCCTTCTTGTCTCCTGTCGGTGAGGCTGACACGTCTCCCAGGTAAGCGTAGGTCGCGATCGCGCCGATCGAATCAGCAAAGGCGACGACCTCGCGGGCGGTCGGGCATTCCTCGTGAGAAGGCTGAATGTAGATCTGCTGCAGGTATTCAGATTTGAGCAGGCCGAGCAGGTCGTACATCAGGTACGGGTTGGCCTCGTCTCCCAGTCGATCGACGAGGGGGGCCGGCACCTCCACATTCATGGTCGCCAGGCCGTCAAGCAGAGCCTGTCCCTTGCCGAAACCGTTGATCAGTGCGCGCGCCATCGCTGCAAGCAAGTGGCGTTCCGTGATTCCGCCGCCGTTGGCATATTGGGAGTGATCCACCATGTCGCGCTGTGGATCGAAGGGAGTCAGATTCAGGCCGGCCAAAATCTTGTTGGCACGTTCGGCCATTTCGAGGGTGCGCTGCAGGCGTGCCACTCGCTTGGGTGCAAGCCACTGATCGGCCTTTTCACGGGACGGCGCCGGAACTCCCTGGACGGTCAGGTAGGCCATACCCGCTGAATCGGGGTTGTTGAGTTTGCGCGATGCAAACGGGCCGTCGGGCGTATCGTCGAAGAACGCGCGGATTTCAAAGCCGGTCACCGAACCCATCGACAGGATACGGCAAGCCTCGCTCATTTCCGGGGCGGCAGCGATCGAGTCGTGGTCAACGGACCCAACAACCCGCAGCCCTGCCTGCCTGGCTCGCAGTGCAGCATGGGTCGGTGTGTACGGGCTGAAGGAGTAGCACGTGTGGATGTGGTTGTTGGATTCTGGCGCCCACGCAGGGAACGTGAAGTGCGCGGCGCCCTCACGCAAAGCATCGAGGCGTTCACTCTGAGTGAGGCTGACATCGTTAGTAACTGGAACGCTCATATTTCCTCTGCTGGGTTCGTTGTCGGCCAGGTGCTCACGGCATCGCTCAGTGAGCACCGTGGCCGTTGGATATGTTGTGGCTGCGGGTGGGATACGGCGGTGAGGCGGCAGCAGCCTTTTTGCCGCCTCACCGCATGTCTCAGATTCCGAGGCGGTTGCGACGTGCCAGTTCACCCTCAGTCTGGTTGGTGGTGGGGGTGTGTCCCGGCAGTGGAACAATGCGCTCGTGAATGGCATCGATCATCCATTCAGGCTGCGGGAAGAAGGTCTTTTCCAGCTCAGCAGCCGGGATCACGGTGTTGCGCGATCCCACGATGGTCACCGGTGCGTCAAGTGCGTCGAAGGCCAGTGACTGCACGTTCTGTGCGACGTCCTGCAGCACCGAGCCGCGTTCACACGCGTCCGAGCTCAGCAGCAGGCGGCCTGTCTTCTTCACTGATTCGATCAGCTTGTCGTAGTTCAGCGGGCAGACGAAGCGCAGGTCGATGACCTCAGCGGACATGCCGTACTTTTCTTCCAGAATGTCGGCTGCTTCAAGCGCACGGTAGAGCGTCGCGCCCAGGGTTGCAATGGTGATGTCCTTGCCTTCGCGACGGATGGCGGGCTCACCTTCAGGTGTTTCGTAGTAGCCCTCGGGCACGCCCCCCTCTTCGAAGTCTTCGCCCTTGTCGTACAGCTGCTGGGATTCGAAGAAGACCACGGGATCCGTGCCGTGCAGCGCCAGATTCAACATGCCCTTTGCGTCGGTTGGCGTGGCCGGGAAGTATACCTTCAGGCCAGGAATGTGAGCGGTCAGAGCTGTCCAGTCCTGTGAGTGCTGCGCACCGTACTTGTTGCCGACAGACACGCGCAGCACCAGTGGCATCTTGATCAGGCCCGCGGCCATTGCCTGCCATTTGGCCATCTGGTTGAACACTTCGTCACCGGAGCGGCCCAGGAAGTCGCAGTACATGAGTTCTGCAACAGCGCGGCCACCACAGATCGCGTACCCAACACCGGCACCGACAATCGCCGCTTCGGAAATCGGCGAGTTGAACAGGCGACGGTACGGCAGGGCTTCGGTCAGGCCACGGTAGACGGCGAATGCACCACCCCAGTCGCGGTTCTCTTCGCCCCATGCCGCCATCGTCGGGTCGACGGAGAAGCGATGAATCATGGCTTCGAACAGGGCGTCACGGAACTGGAACATCTTCATCTTCGAGACGGGCTTGCCGTTCTCGTCGCGCGAAGAGCGGATCTTCTTGGACAAAGCCTTGATACGCGGGTTGTCCTCGAGGGTGATTTCAGATTCGCCCTCCTCCATTGCCTCGGTGGGCGTGTTGGAGAACATGGCGTTTTCGACGTACTCGGGTCCCACACGCGGACACTTCTCATCGTCGGATGCCAGCACCAGCACCTTGGTGAGCTTCTCGGTGAACTTCGCGGAGAAGTCATCGATGTCGCCCTGGGAGACCAGGCCGTTGGAGATGAGCAGCTCAGAGTATGTCTTGATGCAGTCGACTTCCTCCCACAGATCCACTTCAGCCTTGTCGCGATAGCTGGAGGCGTCGGACGGGGAGTGGCCTGAGAAGCGGTAGGTCAGAGTGTCCATGAGGACAGGTCCGCGACCTTCTTCCAGGATCTTCTTCTTGCGCGTGACGGCATCTGCAACGGCCAGCGGGTTAATGCCGTCGACGCGTTCGGCGTGCATGGCTTCGGGGTTGACACCTGCGCCAACGCGGGCCAAAACGTCGTATCCCATTGTTTCGCCGGAGGTCTGGCCGCCCATTCCGTAGAAGTTGTTGAAGAAGTTGTACATGATCGGCGGGTTGCCGCCGTCTTCTTCGCGCCACAGCGTGCGGTACTGATCCATCGATGCCAGCTGGATGGCTTCCCATACCGGGCCACAGCCCAGGGCTGCGTCACCGACGTTGGCCACCACGATGCCGGGCTTGCGGTTAATGCGCTTGTAGAGCGCTGCGCCCGTGGCAATAGGTGCCGAGCCGCCAACAATGGCGTTGTTCGGCATGGAACCGAAAGGCTGGAAGAAGGCGTGCATCGAGCCGCCCATGCCGCGGTTGAAGCCTGCCTTACGGGCGAAGATCTCCGCCAGCGTGCCGAACAGGATGAAGTTTTCGGACAGCTCACGCAGGTTCTCGTACCCGATTTCTTCGGCCAGTCCCAGCGTTTCACCGTCGAGGAAGCCCTTCATAACTGCTTCCAGATCAGCGTCCTCGTACTGGCGTGCAGCTGAGAAGGACTTGGACAGGATCTCACCGTGTGAGCGGTGAGAGCCGAAGATGAAATCGTCGGGGGTCAGCACAAAGGACTGGCCGACGTATGCGGCTTCCTGACCGATTCCCAGGTGGGCGGGGCCACGGTGGTTGTATTCCACGCCCTGCCATCCGCCGGTCTTCTTGATGGAATCAAGCATGGATTCAAATGTGCGCACCGCGATCATGTCGTGGAGCATCTGCACCATGCCATCTTTGCCGTATCGGCCGACCTCGGTGTCAAGGTCGAACGTGTATTGGTTGATCGGAATATCTGGAATGGTGATCTTTCCGGACGCGCGGACCTTCGCCGGGTCAACTGTCAGTGACTTCGTCATGTTCTTTCTTTCGCCTACTTCTAATCAGTTACGTCGGTGCGCTCAGGCTTTGACAGCCCAGGCAGCTTCGCGGATGAGTTCAGATACTGTCGGGTGCGGGACGACAAGCTGACGCAGGTCGTCCAGTGTCAGTTCGGTTTCGAGGACGGCGCATGCGCCCCAGATCATCTCGGATGCGTATGTGCCCAACACGTGAATGCCGAGGACGTGGTTCGTCTCAGCATCCACAATCACTTTGGCGCTGCCGGGTGCTTTGAAGCCGTTCTCAGCGATGAACCGGCCGGACATCTGGCCAGGCACGGACCCGACCTTAATGGCGCGTCCCTCAGCCTTGGCCTTCGATTCGGTCAGTCCCACACCGGCTGCTTCCGGCAGGCAATACACAGCCCATGGGATCGTGTTCCAGCGCATCACCTGTCCACGCTTGTAGGCCTGGTCATCCAGGATGTTCGCCGCCACGACCTCGCCCATGCGGTATGCAGCGTGCGCCAGCAGGGAACGACCCGTCACATCACCGATGGCCCACACGTTGGGAAGGTTCGTGCGCAGGCGGTCATCAACCGTTATGCCTCGGCGCCCGATGTCAAGTCCGGATTCTTCAGCTCCCCAGCCGCGCGTGGCTGGGCGACGACCCACCGCCATGAGAACCAGGTCGGCCTCCACCGTGTGCTTCTGGCCATCCTTGGAGAAGACGACGTTCGATCCTTCGACCGCCTCCACCTTGCAGCCGAGGTTGAAGGTGATGGCGGGCATCGCCTTGCGCAGCTGAGCTGCCATGTCGTCATCCATAAAGGGCAGGATCTCGTCCATCATTTCGACGACGGTCACTTCACTGCCCAGGCTGGAGAACAACGAGGCGAACTCCACGCCGATGACACCGCCACCGATGACGGCCAGTCGTTTCGGCACGTCGGAGATAGATAACAGTCCGGTGGAATCCACGACCTTTTCGTTGTCGGCGCTGCCCGGGATGGGCGGCATCGCAGGAACTGAACCGGTCGCGATGATGACGTGTTCAGCGGTGTAGTGCGTGTCATCCACGCGTACCTTGCCGGGGCCTTCGAAGTAGCCACGCCCGTACACGACGGTGCAGCCGGCTTTCTTGACGCTGGCTCCCACGCCTCCGACCAGACCTTTGACGACCTGGCCCTTCCACTTTTGCATCGCTTCCCAGTCATAGGAGGCACCCTCGATCCCCACGCCGTAGGCGCCGGCCTCACTCGCGTGCACGTAGTGCTTCGCGGAGTTCAGCAGGGTCTTGGTGGGGATACATCCCACCGTCAGGCATGTGCCGCCGAGATCTTTCTCCTCGATCAGCAGGACTTTCTTGCCGCCGTTGCCGAGGCGTTCGGCTGCAAGATATCCGCCCGGGCCTCCGCCCAGTACGATGACGTCGAATTTTGTCTCTGTCATGGCGCTCATCCCAATACTGTCAGGTCGATGTTTTCGATGGCGTTGACCAGGTCGCGCAGGAATCGCGCTGCGTCAGCACCATCAATCACCTGGTGGTCAGCGGTCAGCGAGAAGCCGATCCTCTTTTCCACCACAACATTTCCGTCATTGTCGAGGGCGGCCCGCGGCGTCACAGCTGCCACGCCCAGGATCGCGACCTGCGGACGGTTGATGATCGGTGTGAAGGTCTCCACGCCGAACGATCCCAGATTCGTCACGGTGAAGGTGCCGCCGTTGAGCAGGTCGGGGCTGATAGTGCCGTCAATCGAATCACCAGCCACCTGCTTGGAGGCAGCGGAGAATTCCTTCAGGTTCATGGCGTTGGCTCCGCGGATCACCGGGACCAGCAGGCCGCGCGGAGTATCGACGGCCACCCCGAGGTGAATGTTCTGGAACTTCGTGTAGGTGCCGTCAGCCAGATGCGCGTTGAATGTCGGGTACTTCGCGATCGTCTTGACGACTGCGTATCCGACCAGGTCACCGATCGTAATGGCATTGACGCCCAGTGATTCGTCGGCCTGCTTGAAACGCTTGCGCATGGCCATGAGCTTGTCGGCCTTCGCGCTGACCGTGTAGGACAGCTGAGCGGTTTCGGCCAGGGACTCCATCATGCGCGTGGCGACAACCTTGCGGATGCCCTTCAACGGTGCCGCTTCGGAGGGGCCAGGGAAGTCGGCGTTGGCACTGATCAGCGGCGCTGCGGCTGCCTCGTCGGCTGCAGGGGAAGCCAGGTCGGCGGTCGTGACGCGTCCACCCAGTCCGGTTCCAGTTCCGGTTGCGCCCTGGGCACGAGCTGCGTTGGTGGCAGGGTTCTCGGCAAGATAGGCCTTTACATCGCGTTCGAGCACGCGTCCGTGGGGGCCGGATCCTTCGGACACTGCCGACGGGTCCAGTCCTTCACTGTCGGCCAGTGCGCGGGCGCGAGGCGAAATCGCTCCGCCGGATGCTGCCGTCTGGAACGAGGGCGCCTCAGGCTTTTCTTCTTCAGCGGGTGCTTCCTGTTCGGGAGCACTGGCGGCTTCGTTGGAGTCACCGGAAACACCGGCCTGCGCGAGAACTTCCTCGCTGATCTCTTCGCCAGGCTCGCCCAGGATCAGCAAGGGATCCTTGACGGGGACTTCGTCACCGACTTCCCACAGAAGTTTGAGGACTGTGCCGGCATCGGTACTGGGCACGTCCATTGTTGCTTTGTCCGTCTCAATTGAGCACAGCACCTGGTCAACGGCGACCGTGTCGCCAACGGAGACCTCCCACTCGTTGATCAAGCAGGACTCCACTGAGTTACCCAGTTGGGGCATCACCACGATGGTGGCCATGTGTTCCTCCCTTACACCGCGCGAACGCGGGTGTGTTCTTCCAATTCCTTCATCGAGTCCGCCGTGAGGTCATCATCGGTAATGATCCCCGTGACGTCATCAAGTCCCATGAAACTGACAAATCCGCTCTTTCCGTATTTCGACGAATCTGCCAGCAGCCACGTCTCTTCTGCACGCGCCCTCATCAAGGTGGCGACTTCTCCGCCTTCAACCAGCTGAGTTGTCAGACCACGCTCGACTGTGAATCCGTCCGTCCCCAGGAACGCGATGCGTGCATTGAACGAGTTAATTGAGCGTTCCGCCAGCGGTCCGGTCAGCGATTCTGATTCAGCGCGGAACTGGCCACCCGTCAGCGTGATGTTGAGCTGTGGATTCGAGCGAGCGTTGGCGAAAACAAGCACCGAGTTGGTGACAATCTGCACGCCGCGTTTTCCGGCCAGGTGCCGAACGATCATCGCACAGGTCGTGCCCGCTTCAATCATGATGCGGTCGTTGTCCCTGACCATCGCTGCCGCTGCACGCACGATGCGCTCTTTTGCGTCGACGCGATCCATCTGGCGCAGTCGAATATTGCGGAACGCGGTCGGACGCGCACCGCCGTGCGTCCTGACCAGGTAGCCGTCTTCTTCGAGCTGTTTGAGGGTGGATCGGACGGTAACTGGAGAGACATCGAGCTCAACGGCAAGAGTGCTCACAGAGACTTCACCCTCAGCCGCCAGCTGGTCGAGAATGAAGCTGTTACGCTCGTGTTGCGCTCTCGTCATCTCATCGCATCCTTACGTTTCGATTTGCCTATGATGAATTTTAGTAAATCAATCGAAAGTATGCAACACTCGATATGTGAACTTTTCTCCGCCATTTTTCCGCTGAATCACGCCCTTCCAGCCGTCAGATAACAACTGGAAATCAACGGAAGGCAGAAAACTAAGTCGCCCTCGTTGAAGAAAAATCTTCACGAGGGCGACGAAAGTCCCAGATACTCACCTCAGATCAATCGTCACTCAAACGAAAATCCGGTGAACGGAGGGTTACGGAGCGGCTACTCACCAGGCTGGCGCACGCCGATTGTCAGCAGCAAGTTCGCGTACAGGCGCTGATCGCCCGTCGCCACAATAATGCCGACATCCTCACTTCGAGCCGCGTCGTAGAACTTGAAGCGCGGAATCTCACCGAATTCCACATCCGGCAAAGCTGCCTTGTAGTCGGCGTGAGCCGGAATGTCAATCGTGTCCTGATCATCCTCAGGCACCATGATCTCCGCTTTTTCAATCGGGATCGTGCGCTTGAGAACTTCGAGGATCTCGTTGACGCCCAGCAAGCCGGGCGCAAGGTTGAGGGAGATCAGTTCGCAGCGCTCGTTCACGCCGGTGGTGTGCGGGTAGTTACCATCGGCCAGCAAGATCTTCGAGCCGTGTCCGGCTGCGGCAAGTGCGCGTAGGAACGCGGGGTGAGTCATAGGTCCGTACAGCATCAGTGGTGTCCTTTCATTCGTAGTGAGTGACAATTTGGGAGCTGGTCCGAATGACCAGTTCGGGGGGAATGATGAAGTCCTGCGGTGGGCGTCCGGCAATGAGGTCGACGATCTGACGAATCGCCGTGCGGCCCACCCGGTCAAAGGGCTGTCGAATAGTTGTGAGCGGCGGCGAGAAGCACTGCGCGCCCGCCTCATCGTCAAAACCGACCACGCGGGTGTCGTGGGGGAGCTCTCCGCCGAGCTCGCGAACGGCGCGCATGGCGCCCAGCGCAATCTGGTCGTTGGATGCGACGATTCCCTGAGGGATGCGCCCCATGCTGTAGGTGGCATCGAATCCGTCCACAGCATTCCACGAGCCACATTCGATGATCTCGACATTTAAAGAGGCGTCGGACTGCGCACACGCTTCTTCGAATCCCTTGCGCCGCTGATGTGCGTCGTTCCAGCCTGCCGGCCCCATCAGGTGAACGATGTCAGTGACTCCGCCACGCAACAAGTGGTCGGTGGCGACTCGTGAGCCCAGCACGTTATCGACAGAGACGGTCGATACGCCATCGATATTCGTTTCCGATGACAGCAGCAGCGTCGTCGGCGTTGTGCGAGCCAGCTTCATCGCCATTTCGATGACGGGGTCCTGACCGCCCAGAATGACGATTCCGTCGACTCGAAATGGGATCGCGTCACTGGTGACGTGCCCGTTGGACATGTAGACACTCGAAATCGACACGCTCAGACCGGCATCGCTGGCAGCGTTGAGCACATGCAGCAACGTCTGGCCGTGCCCGTGGAACATCGGCGCCGCCATCAGCACATGGATGACCCCTGTGCGCTTGCCGGCAAGAGCCCTGGCCGCATAGTTCGGCCGGTACCCCATCTCGTGGAGCAGCGCGGTGATTTTCGCTCGTGTGGAATCTGCGACTTCAGGGTCGCCTCGTACCACGCGCGAGACCGTGTTGGCTGACACGCCGGCATGGCGCGCCACGTCTGCGAGCGAGATTCGCTTGTTCTTCGCAGGTGGTCCGTTCTTAACGCGCAGAGGGTTCGTGGACACGGGTCTTCGCTGTCGTTGCAATGATGTGGGGCCTGTCGCCTGAAGCGATGTTCCCCATTATTTCCAGTTGCGCGATGAGGGAGCCCAGGATCGACGCTTCGATCGGGCCGGCCACGACACGCAGCTGAGCGGCCTGCGCGGTCAGATCACACAGAAGGTGGTTGCGCGCGCCACCTCCTACCAGGTTGAGTTGGTCGGGCCTGCTTCCAGCGATCTGCGCCAGCTCGTCAATGCCGCGCGCATAACGCTGGGCAAAGGATTCAATGACCAGTCGTACGTACTCGGGCTTCGTCGAGGGAGGCTCACCGCCGGCTTCCCGAATCACGGTGTCGATCTTTTCAACCATTTCACCGGGTTCAGCAAAACGGGGGTCATCCGGGTCAAACAGATGTGCGGACGGGGCGCATGTGCGCGCAGCGGCCACCAATTCGTCGGTGTCGGTCGGCATTCCTTCGCGCTCCCACTGACGCTGGAGTTCCTGCAGGATCCACATGCCGGTGATGTTGAACAGCGGACGAACTCCTCCGTCACTGCGTGATTCATTGGTCAGGCCCAGTTTGAATGCTGCGTCAGTGAGCAGCGGGCGGTCCAGCATGCCGCCGAGCACGGACCATGATCCGCAGGACAGGAAGTACGCTTTGACGCCTTCTTCGACAGGCAGGCCGTGGACTGCACATGCCGTATCGTGTGCGCCGCCGCGCACCACCGTGAGCGATTCAAGCCCTTCGACCGTGCACGGGCCGACTGTGGTGAGGTCATCGTTGAGATCACCAACCCATGAACGGGGAAGACCAAGGCGTGAAAAGACCGTGTCTGACCAGCGTGGCGAACCAGGTTCGCACAGTCCTGAGCTGGAGCAGATAGAACGAGACCAGCCTTTGACGCCGGACAGTTTCCACGCGAAGTAATCAGGCAGAAGCAGAACCGTGTCGATGTGCTCAGCCAGTTCCGGTTCTTCGCGGGTCAGTGCAACGAGCTGGTTTGCGGTGTTGATGGTGGCTGGAGCGATTCCCGTCAGATGAAAGAATTCTTCATCATCAATGCGTTGACGGAATTGTTCCAATGTGCGTGCCGTGCGCTCATCGCGGTAGGCGCGTGGTGGGCCAACAGGATGATCGTCGCTGTCCAGCGCGACGAAGTCGACGCCCCAGGTATCCACAGATACGGATTGTGCGTCGGGATATTCCTGGACGGCTTTCTGCAGACCTTCAACGGTTTGATCCCACAAACGCTCCAGGTCCCACACCAGTGAGCCGTCACGTCGGATCGCTTCATGTGAGAACCGATGCACCTCGTGGATCTCAATATGGTCGCCTTCCAAGCGTCCTGCAACAACGCGGCCTGACGACGACCCTAAATCGACAGCAAGCGCAGTGGTCATGAAACGTCCTTCTTTTCTCAGTATTTTCAGTGTGATGTCAGTGGTAATTGTCCGAGGGTGACAGTGCATTCGCCCAGTGGGTGCAGTGATGGGTGGGGCGCCTTGACGCCCCACCCATCGGGCATCCTGATGTCAGCGGCGAGAGCCGGATGACTCAGCGGTACAGCGGTCCGAAGTTCTTGCAGGCACGGTAGTCCGCGCCTTCAACGTCGGCTGTTCCGAACAGTGTCCATGCGCGCGGACGGAAGATATCATCTTCCGGCACGTTATGCATGTTAACCGGGATACGGAGCATGGAGGCCAGCGTGATGAGCTGAGCGCCAATGTGTCCGTATGAGATTGCACCGTGGTTGGCGCCCCAGTTATTCATCACGTCGTAGACGGAGGCAAAGGCCCCCTCGCCGGTCAGACGCGGTGCGAACCAGGTGGTCGGCCATGCCGGGTCGGTGCGCTGCTCAATGGTTGTGGCGACTTCGTCGGGCAGATCAATGGTCCAGCCTTCAGCGATCTGCAGAACCGGGCCCTGTCCGTAGACAAGGTTGATACGGCACATCGTCACGGGCATTTCGCCGCTGGTGCGGAAGTGGGTTGACCACCCACCACCGGGGAAGTATTCGTACCCTGAGGGGTGGAAGGTTGTTGCCTCAAGGGCTGCCTTCTGGTCCTCTTCGGTTACTTCCCACCACGGCTTGATGACAGGCTTGCCGTCACGGGTGGCCTTGCCGGCACCATCCAGTGTGGTCGAGCCGGAGTTGCGCAGATCCAGGAAGCCGTCCTTTGCGTGTCCTTCCAGCTCATAGCCGGTGACTCGCTTGACCGATTCCGGGCTCCAGTAGGTGCGCACGTCGGAGAAGATCTGCGGGGTGTTGGTCAGCAGATATCCGAACAGCATGGATGCACCGTTCAGGGAGTCATTTTCGGTTGCGACAACTCCGACTGGCTGACGTGCGCCGTTCCAGTCAAAGTTGGTGTTGAGGACAGTTTCCATGACGTCGCCGTTGGGCATGCCGTCTGTCCACTGACGCTGTCCCTGGAATCCGGCTGCGATTGCACCATGGCCGCCGGCTTCTTCGGCCCATCCCTTTTCTGCCAGCTTGGGGTTGCCTTTCATCAGGTCGTGGCCGATCAGCACCATCTTGGCACAGGTTTCCCACCAATCTTCATGGCGCTCGGGATGCTGGTTCTTTTCCGGGTTGTAGTCCTTTCCGATGGTGAAGTTTTCCTTCATCCACTTCAGGGCCTTTTCGTACTCTTCTTCGTCGTAGATCTTCTCGTTGATACGGCGGTAGAACTCGGACATATCGATGTACTCATTGCGCATGCCAAGGTAGGGGCCGAAGAATTCGTCCTTGACCGTTGATCCGGCAATGCCCATGGCAACCGAGCCCATCGACAGGTATGCTTCACCGCGCATCTGTGCCACAGCCAGACCTGCCTTCGCAAAGTCGAGCAGACGGCCACGCACGTCATCGGGGATGGTCTCGTCGTCAGCATCCTGGACCTGCTTACCGTAGATGCCGAATGCCGGGAAGCCGAGTTGTGCGTGTCCTGCCAGTGCAGCGGCAAGGTAGACGGCGCCTGGACGCTCTGTGCCGTTGAAGCCCCAGATTGCGTGCGGGGTACGGGTGTCCATCTGCAGGGTTTCTGTGCCGTAGCACCAGCACGGGGTCACCGAGACAGTCAGACCAACGTTTTCAGTGTCGAATTTCTTCTGGCATGCGATGGCTTCGGAAACGCCACCAATGGTGGTGTCAGCGATGATGCATTCCACAGGTTCACCATCGATGTAGTGTAGTTCGTCCGTGTACAGCTTCGCCAGACGCTGAGCCATGCCCATTGTCTGATCTTCGAGGCTTTCACGCACTCCCCTGCGACGTCCATCGATAATTGGTCGGATGCCGATCTTGGGGTGTTCAGCCATGTTTCCTCATTCCTTCATTGGTTTCGTTTGTCTTAGTTGGTCCCCTGCGTGGCAGTAAGGACGGTGACGTTCGGCCGAAGCGTCACGTCACTATTATGTCCCGTTGGTCAGGAGGTGGTGGAGGGGGATCAACGGGTTCTCCCCCTCCACCTGGGCTATTATCCGGTGGGATGTGAAATCACTCGTAGAGGTTGGCCTTAATGTCAGGATCGTCCATATTGGTCTTGTCATACCAGGCGAAACCGGAGTCAATGATCTTGGGCAGTTCTTCACCCTTGATGGCTGCAATTGCAGCCTTGACAGTTTCGTATCCCATCTTGACTGGAGCCTGAGTCACAGCGCCGGCCTGCACGCCGCTGCGAACGGATTCGAGCTGTGCCTTACCGGAGTCGATACCAACCATCTGAACCTTGCCGGCGTTGCCGGATTCGGTCACACCCTGCATCGTGCCGATGGCTGATGCTTCGTTCGTTGCGCCAATACCTACAACATCCGGGTTGGCAGTCAGAATGCTCTTGGCAACGTCAGCTGCCACACCGACCTCGCCGCCGATCTGGGGATCGAGCAGTTCGATGTCAGGTTCATTCTCAGCCATGTATTCCTGGTATCCGGCGCAGCGGTCCTTACCGGTCTGGGAGGTGTCATCGTGGCAGACCAGAGCAACCTTGCCCTTGTGGCCCACGAGTTCCGCCAGGTGCTTGGCGGCTTCAGCGGCAGCGGCCTTGTTGTCCGTCTGAACGGTTGTCACCGGAATGTCGGACTCAACGCCGGAGTCGAATGCGACCACCGGAATGTTGGCGGCCTTGATCTGCTCGAGGATCGGGGCGGCAGCTTCTGAATCCAGTGCTGCAAATCCGATTGCAGCAGGCTTGGTGTCCAGTGCGGTCTGGAGCTGCTGGAGCTGCTCAGTGATGGCTTGCTCGTTGGCGGGTCCGATGAATTCAACCTTGTAGCCGAATTCTTCACCTGCCTGCATTGCGCCTTCCTTCACTGCCTGCCAGAAGCGGTGCTGGAAGCCTTTCGAGACGAGGTAGATGGTTTCACCGCTGGCAGCACCGCCGGCGCTTTCACCGCTCTGTGTTGCACCGGCGTCGCCGGAAGCGGCGTTTGTGTCGCCGCCGCCTGATGAGCAAGCGGTCATTCCCAATGCCATTGCCCCAGCGGCAATGAGGCTCACGATACGTCCAATTGGGCGCATTGCTGTTCCTTTCTTTCGGGCGAAGGTCTTTCTTCGCCGTTGTGGTGGTTGGACGGTTGTCCGATTCAAGTAATGCTTACACTGCCTGAGCACGGGCTCGGCGGACGTTATCGATAAAGACTGCCAGCAGGATGACCAGGCCGGTCACCACGAGCTGCCATTCCTTTGCAACACCCATCATCTGCAGACCTGTCGTCAGAGTGTTCATCAGCAGCGCACCAATGAACGTACCGATGATTGTGGCGCGACCACCGGCAAGTGAGGTACCGCCGATGACGACCGCTGCGATTGCCTGCAACTCGAGTCCGAGACCTTCAGCAGGTTGTGCGAATCCGAATCGTGCTGAGTACAGAATGCCGCCGATGGCCGTGAAGATACCGGCTGCGATGTACACCATCAAGGTCCAGAAGCGCACGTTCACGCCTGACAGGCGTGTGGCTTCGATGTTCGATCCCATCGACAGCGCGTAGCGGCCCAGGACCGTGCGCGTCAGCAGGATCGATGCGATGACAGTCAAGATAATGAAGATCAACGCTGCGTTGGGCAGGGAGCCGATCAGTTTGCCGTTCGACAGGTTGTAGTAGAACGGCGAGGGGATCTTGATCGAGCTCTTACCCGACAGAATCAGTGACAGACCGTTGGCTGCCATCATCATGGCCAGTGTGGCGATGAAGGGAGGAATACCCAGGAACGCCACGTTAAACCCGTTGACCAGTCCGATCACTGCGCCGACCACTAGGACGAGCAGCAAGCCGATACCGACGGGCAGCCCGAGGTATCCGGATTCGGGTGAGCCCATCAGCAGACCTGCCGACACTGCTGTCAGCGTCATGCCGGTGCCCACTGACAGGTCGATGCCGCCGGTGGCGATGATGAACGTTGCACCCAGCGCCATGACGCCGATTGCAGAAGCTGCCATCAGGACGTTCATGAACACGCCAATGGATGCGAAGTTCGGGGCTGCGAACAGGAAGTAAATGTAAATCAGGATCAGTGCAGCGAATGCGAAAAGCTGCTGAATTGATGACTTCAGGAAAGTCACGACTTTGCTGTTGGACTTTTCTGACGCTTGGTCTTTCGTTTCAACCTCGGTGCTCACGCGTCCACTCCCATTGCTTGCTCTTGGCCAACGGTGGCCAGTTCCATGATCTTTTCTTGGGTGGCTTCCTCGTTATCGAGGATGCCGATAATGCGGCCCTGTGCCATCACTGCGATGCGGTTCGACAGGCGCAGTACTTCGGGCAGTTCCGATGAAATCACAACGATTGCCTTGCCTTGCGCCGCGAGGTTTTCCAGCAGTTGATAGATCTCTTCTTTTGCGCCCACGTCGATACCGCGTGTTGGCTCATCGAAGATCAAGACATCACTGTCTCGAACCAACCACTTGGCAATAACAACTTTCTGCTGGTTACCACCAGACAGGTTCAACAGGGTCTGATTGATTGAAGGGGTGCGAATCCGCAATTTGTCCACATAGTCGAGTGCGGTCCTGCGGATCTTGCGATCGTCGACAAAGCCCGCTTTCGCATAGTCCTTCATGTCGGCCAGCGTGACGTTGGCTTTCACGTCAGCATCCAGCAGGATTCCGAAGCGTTTACGGTCTTCGGACAGGTAGCCGATACCGTTCGTCACCCCGTCTTTGGCGTTCGTAATCCTGACCTTCTTGCCGTGCACGTAAATGTCACCTTCGGTGCGCGGATCAGCACCGAAGACGCATCGCGCCACTTCGGTGCGACCTGCACCCATCAGACCGGCGAATCCGAAAATCTCACCCTTCTTCACGTCGAAGCTCACGTTCTTGATGAGATTCTTCGTGGACAGGTTCTTGACTTCCAGAACAGTTTCGTCTGTCTGCGGCTTCGTGACGGGACGGACGTCAGACTTCAGTTTGCGTCCCACCATCATGGAGATGATTTCCTGCATCTCCACTTCAGCCGTGTTCACCGTGCCGACGTATTCACCGTCGCGCAGAACGACCACGCGGTCCGTAATCTGCTTGATTTCAGGCATACGGTGCGAGATGTATATCAGACCGGTTGACGGCGTGACGAAGTCGTGGATCAGGTCAAACAGTGCGTCCGTTTCTTCGATCGTCAACGCCGCAGTCGGCTCATCCATAATGAGAATGTCTGCGTCATACGACAGCGCTCGGGCGATTTCCACCATCTGGAGGCGCGCCACTGACAGGTCGCGACAGTAAGCCTTGGGGTTGATATCCATCTTCAGATGATCGAAAAGCTCCTGAGCATCCTTGTTCAGTTTCTTGTCATTGACGATCCCGGCTCTAGTGGAGCCTGGGCGCCCCAGGTACAGATTCTGGGCAACCGTCAGGTCGGGAACGATGTTGAGTTCCTGGTGAATGATGGCCAGGCCAAGGTCACGTGCGTGGTTGATGCCCGTCACGTGGACCTTTTCGCCCTTGATCCAAATCTCGCCGCCTGGATCAGGCTGATAAATACCGGTCAGGACCTTCATCAGCGTCGACTTTCCGGCACCGTTTTCACCGCAAAGCCCCAGCACTTCTCCTGCTCGAAGATCCAAATTGACATTCGATAGTGCTTTGACGCCCGGAAAGGTCTTCGACATACCTTTCAAGTCGAGCAAATGTGTCACGTCTCACCCCTTCGTGCGTGGTACATAACGCCTGCGACAAATAAGACCTAGACCGTTAGCGCTAACGACTCCAGTGTCACATTTGTACGACAACGTGCTTGACAGTGTAGCTTGGTTCGTGCAAAACGACAAATAAAGTGTTAAATCTGCCAAAAACGATATAAAAACGTAATTTTTCGTCCTCGTATCAGCACGACCGCTGCGCGACGCCGACCGTTTACGTGATCGTTAACGATTGAAGGGTCACAGCGTGCCTTTGTCGTGATTCATCAGGCAAAACCAGGATTGAGCGACGCTCTGCCGCCTCGGGTTAAACGTTTTTCACCGTGAATCTTCCCGGATTAGGGGACTTCCTCGTGTTAGTCGTCTCGCTCACTGTTTCAGCGTGTCACGCCTGACCGGCCCTGCGCGTGCCCTCGCGCGAATATCCACACTGATCCCCGCAACAAGCACTCTCTGGCTCACCGTCACATAGGTGTCATCTCCGCGCACCTCGCAGCCGGCGTGAGCCCCATTGCGCTCGACGACCTCACTGGCCACCGTGCAGGCATTCATCCCACCTCCGGTCCACTGTGCAACCGCCGACCGATGCCCACCGGCCAGGGCTGCAACGTCAGCCACTGCCTGAAGACGGGTCTGATGCCCGTACACACTCCCTGCACCAGCAATCACCACACACATCATCACGGTGCATGCGATGACCGCCAGCGCGGAGATGGTGCCTGATCCTTCCTCGTTCCCCCTGTCGCCGTATACCATCAGGGCACCAGCTCAGAAATGGTGGTGATCGTGCACGATGCTGTAGCACCGACCCATCCTGCCGGCGCAGCCACACTGGCGTGCCCGGTGACCGTCATCCATCGCCCTGATTTGTTCGTTGTGACAGTAACGGGCCTGCCGTACGCCTGGGAAACACTGAGAGCTGGATCCTGGCCACCTATGGCTGCTTCATGTGCACCTTGACGAACCGCCGAACACAGTTCAATGCGCGTGTGAGCAATGCTGACGACGCCAAGAACGAACGCCACCACGATCATCACGGCGAAAAGTGAGAGCGCATGTTCGACTGTCACCATGCCGTCCTCGCTATGCCCGCCCGTTTCGCTGCCACCAGCGGGGTGGTCCCGTAAGCACTCCCTGGCACTTACGGGACCACGTGTCGCATGCCTGTTCACAGTGAAAGCGCCTGCTGGATAATGCCCTGAAGCAGGGATTTCACTGCGCCTGACTTGAGAACGACGAGCAGAAGTCCGGCGAAGCCGGCTGCTGCGACCGCCCCGATCGCGTATTCCACGGTTGTGGATCCTTCTTCCGGATCGGCATCATGATCCTCGACATGGTGAGCACGTTGGATCATTGCGTCGTATTGACACCACGTGTCACACGCTGCCTTCGTCGCTGCATCTTCGATGCGTTGGGTGATTGCCATGTTTGTCCTTTCGATCAATAGTGACTGTCCGCCGTTTGACGGTGTGACCACCTTCCGTGACACGCACTGCGATCTCCATCGACTGTGCGCAAATTGTGGAGCAAGAAGCACCTGGAAGGGCAGCTGTGGATTGAACGCATCTGTAGATGCGCGGTGTGGATAACCAGGGGCTGCCAGGTGCCGACCCGTCAGCTACCACAGCCCGCCAAAAGTGTTCGTGCCAATATGCAGCAGGATTGGCACGACGCCCAGGGCGATGAAGGACGGCAGCAGTAACGCCCCCAGCGGGATGACAAGGCGCACCGCCAGGCGTTCAGCCTCACTTTTTGCATGTGCGATGCGCCGTGCCCTGACCTGGCGCGCAGCACGCGTGAGCAACGGCACCGGCGACGTGCCATCGCTCCATGCCGGCTCGAGGACATCAGCCAGCAGCGCGGCGTTGGCTGGATGGGGATTCCACGCATCACCCCACCGTGCCCCCAGGACCAGTTCGCTACCGATCCGTTCCAGTTCCGCGTCATTACCGACGCGGCCCAGCGTGCGCACAATGGAGGGCACTGAGGCACCCGCATTCATTCCCGCGATCGTCAGATCGCACATAGTGGCCGGATCGACGCCCTCGCTTATGTCAATGGTTCGGGTGATCATGCGAGTGGAGACGAGCCGACCAGCGATCAGGCACACCGTTCCGATGATGGCGCTGATGGTGCCGATCCCACCGTCACAGAAGCGCTCAAGAGGGTTCGCCCCAATCAGCTGACCCAGCGCAATACCCGCCACAGGCAATGCGGTGAGAATACGTGCCGAGGTCAAGGGGCCAGACCGTGCGATGGCGCGCGCATCTTCGGCGGCTGCAGCTTCATCGATACTGTCAGCCACAATATCCAGTACCTCAGCAAGCGGCGTTCCCAGTTCCTGCGTCAGGCGGCATGCGACACTCAAGGTATGAGCTGAGCGCCGACTGACCCGTTCGCTCACTGTGCTGCGTCGCCGCAGCCGCCCACACGAGGACACTAGGTGGCGCCACGACAACGCGTCTCGCTGCCGCACCAAACCCAGCACATCACGCCGCACATCGCGCCACGAGGGAGCGCGCGCCAGCCTCGCCACGGATCGGGGAACACCGTCCTCGGCAATCCCCTCCCATGAACCCAGGTGCGCAGAGCCAACTCTGTCCCATGCACGCATCCACGCCTCGGCAGTCGGCATACCGGCACGCAGCCGGGCTGCCACCTCGGCCACCAACATCGACAACTGGGAGCTGCTGTCCTGCCCGGCCGGCACGACATTTGACGAGGGAGGCACTGGCTTCTGTGCGCGAACTGCCTTCAATGATTCGTCGAATCTCCAGGCCACGATCACAGCCTGAGCGCGCCAATGTTTGGCGGCCGATATGCCAATCGCCGCGACCAAACAGGCACTCATCAAGCACAGTAGCGCCATCATGGAGCAGCACTTTTCGCGTCCAGATCGATGTGCAGCCGTTCAGCCAGCAGTGGCCAGGCGCGATCAGGGTAGAGCCGGCCATCACGCTCTCTCAGCGCGCATTCACATTCACAGGCAACGCCACCTGCTGTCCGGGTCAGAACACCAATCTGGCTGACCTGCCTTCCATGCGCATCGCGCCTCATCTGAATCACCGCGTCAAATGCGGCCACCGCCTGCGCTGACAGCGCGGCATCCGACAGGCCGGCCAGCGATCCGAGGGCAGCCAGACGTGCCGGGACATCTTCCACCGCGTTGGCGTGGATGGTAGCCATTCCCCCGTCGTGTCCGGTGTTGAGCGCCGTCAACACGTCACGCACTTCGGCGCCTCGACACTCACCGAGAATCAGTCGGTCGGGCCGCATTCGCATCGCAGCGCGCACCAGATCCGACAGGCTCACCGCTCCCGCGCCCTGAACATTGGCCTGCCTTTCCTGCAAGTGGATAACATGCGGGTGACAGGGACGCAATTCCCGTACCTCCTCGATACACACGATCCGTTCGTCATGCGGCACGCTGGACAGCATGGTCGACAGCAATGTGGTCTTACCCGACCCGGTCGCCCCGGATATCAAAATGTTGGCCCGCAGTGCCACCAACTGGGCCATCACGCTCGCGATGGAACCGTCCATCAAAGACTTGCGCACCATCTGCTCCAGCGTCATGGAGTGAGCGCGCGAGGTCCGCAGGGAAATCACCGTTCCTTCATCAGAAACTGGTGAGAGCACCGCGTGCAGGCGCACGCCGCCGGGCAGCGTTCCATCCACAATCGGACTGGCCTCATCCAGTCGTCGTCCGCACGCAGCTGCCATGTGGACCGCGAGCGCCCGAACCTGACTTTCCGACCCCAGCTGCACGTCAACACGCTCCACCCCCTGCCCGCGATCGATCCAGACACTGGTGGAGTTGACGAGCACATCTGTCACATCGGGGTCCGCCACAAGAGGAGCAAGGTCCGGTCCGAGTCCGCCGGCGCGCGCCACCAGATCGTCAAAATCGGTGGCCAGTTCTCTCACTCCTGCACCCTCGCGAGCATTGTCACGCACCGCCCGGACAGCTGAGTGCCCCTGAGCGAGCGCGCGCCTCATGGTGTGACGGCTCATCGCGCACGCTCCATGCCCGACCTGAGCGCGGCATACATTCGCTTGACGGCAAAACCCCTGGGCATCCCACCTCGAAAAGGACACTGCATGGCCTGAATCGACTGGAAGCCGCACTCGCGGATACTGCCCAACAGTTGCGTCGTCGTCCCGTGCGTCGTGGCAATCACGACGGGCACAGCAGGTGGCGCATAGCGGGATATGCCGGCCATCAGCGTACACACCCCGTCCAGGTCGGCGCGTCCGACCAGGCACAGCGCATCGATTCCACATTGGGAGGCGGTGCGCATTGCGTATTCATCCCACCGTCCCAGATCGACCACAACATGCGCGCGGGAGCTCACGCTGGTGAGCACCCGCACCAGCCTCGTATCTGAACGTGCCGGCCCACCACGGCAGTCAGCCGCGAGGATTTTCACGCCGTCACGCACGGGCAGAGCGTCAATGAGCGTGCCAGTCCATCCGGTCTCGTCTGCGCGCAGGTCACCCCAGTGGATACCGTCAGCGGCCACGTCCTGCGCCGCGCCCACGCCTGGCCCATACTCGGCGGTGTCCACGATGATCACGGGCGGAGGGGGAGCCTGAGGCAGAACCGGCAGCGGGTGCGACCGGATCTGCTGAGCCAGCGCCCGCGCGATTGCCGTCACCCCCACCCCACCTTGCCATCCGGCGCAACCGATGCGTATCAGGTCAGGGGAAAATACCGGTGACGGTTCACATGAGGCGACAATGTCGGCCAGCATCATCTCATCGCCGGGCAGGCGCAGCGATCCGGCAGGGCCGACAACAATGACCGGCACCTGTGCAGACGCACGGACTGACGAGGGTGGCCCATCCGGATCCGAGGTCAGCCACATGTCGCAGGGCAGTCCGTCGCTGGCAACCGTTCCGCCTGCAAGCTCGATGATTTCACATGCGCTGCGCCTGGCACCCTCGTCCAGTCGATCCAGTCCGACGCGCACGTTCCACTGTGTACTCATGCCGTCACTTCATCTCACGTGGCTTCCCTCGTCCACCTCGCTCAGTCAACCTGTGGAAGACTGGAGAGAGACACCACCCTGTGGATAACGCGCGCAGTTTTTCGACTCGACGATCAGGAGACCCGCATGAAGCGATCACAGCCACGCTCAAGGTCCGCTGCCTTTTTCGACCTCGACAAGACAATCCTGGCCACGTCAACCTCCGTGGCGCTGCGCGCTCCCCTGCGTGAGGCCGGCCTTCTGACCCGGCGCGGCGCACTGCTGGGTCTGCTCATCCAACTGCCCTACCTGATCAAGGGCGCTGACGAGCAGGCGACAGAGAAAATGCGCGAATCACTGGGTGAAATCGCTGCCGGATGGGACGGAGTCTACCTGGAGTCCACCGTGAAGGATGCGTTGAGCAGGTCAATTGACCCGGTGTGCTTCGTGGAGGCGCTGGAAGAAATCGCCATTCACCGCGCGGCTGGTCGGCGCATTGTCATCGCCTCAGCCTCGATTGAAGAAATGGTGCGCCCGGTTGCTCACATGCTGGGTGCTGACGCGTCGATCGGTTCCTACGCGCAGCGCAATGAGGACGGGACGTTCACCGGCGTGATTTCGCGTTTCAACTACGCCGATGAGAAGGCGCGCGCCTGCATCGACATGGCACAGCGCAACGGGTGGGATCTGAGGGAGTGCTTCGCGTATTCAGATTCCATCACTGATGTGCCGTTACTGGAGGCAGTGGGGCACCCCGTCGTCATCAACCCTGACCGTCAGCTGCGTGAAATCGCTCAGGAACGCGACTGGCCGATTCGCAGTTTCACGCACACGGTTCAGGTCCGCACCTCGCCGGCTCGACTCATTGTGCCGGGCATGATTGCCGCTTGCTCTGCTGCAGGCGCGGCGTGGTCGTTTTACCGCGCGTATACCAGTTTGCGCGGCAAGTAGCCCGCCCTCATTCCCTATTGCCGAGGGTGGCCCGCCTGAACACTGAGCGCAATATCCAGGGCATCGTCGACACCGGCGATCAGTGATGACAGGAAGAATGCGAGCACGTCGTGCGCGTAGGAGTGATCGGGCGCTGCCCAGCCGGACACAATGCGCGCAACGCGCTGAGGGTCTGTGGCGCTCAGCTTGCTCACAGTCACGACCCCTGTCGGGTCCGTGCCGCGCACGGTCAGAATCCATCGCGCCACAGCCGCCCCCACGGAGCGTGAACCTGGTTCGAACAGTGGATGAGCTGCACAGTCGGCCCATACTGCGGCTGCACTCACCACAGCAGGCACATCACAGGTGACATGCGACAAAACGTGAGCGAGACGCCGAGGCGAGGCAGGAACGGCAATTCGGGAACGTTCAACGTGGCCTGAGGTAGCAAGAAGTGACGTGATGTCGCGGTGCAGTCCGGCGACCAGGTTCGGCAAAGCGGGCTGCGATGCAGGCCTGGTGGTGGGCGTGCGGTTCAGGGGCGGCATGAGCGTCATGACGTGCCATTGGCTGCGCCAGATCCCCAGCGCGAACTGTTCACCTGTGGTCAGGGTGCCGGCTTCGTGTGGCCCCTCGCGCATCGTGAGGTCACGCAGATCGCTGGTGCTGATCGGTGAGCCTTCCCAGCGAGAAAGATAGGCAGCTTCATAGATGTTGGTCAGGGCGCGTACTTCCTGCCACCGGCGGCGCAAACTATGATGGAAACGGACGCGCGTCAATGCGCTGTCACATTGTTCGCGCAGCGCGCAGATATCTGGGGTCTGCCACGCTTGAAGCAGGAGGCGCATGCGCACAATGTGATCGGATTCTTCCACGTGGTGAGCTTATCGGGTGAGGTGAACGTGAGCGAGACGAAAGTGGCACAGACTGGGGTCAGGTCGATCCCTCGGGCCACGCTGTCACAGCACCTGCGTTCAGCGGTTTTCTCAGCGGTTTTTTCACCTGTCGCGCTGATCATCATGGGATTTGCGGTCGCTGACACTCAGGCCGCCACCGCGCAGGGACAGCCATTGTCATCGTCCGAGGGCACCGTCGGTATCGTCATTACGACCCTGTTGCTGGCACTCGTGGCTGCCAACTCTGATGAGTCCTCAGCCGGCCTTGCCGTCACCACTGTCAGTGCGGTAATTGTCGGAGTGGGCCAGCTGACCGGCGCGTTGCGCGCTCCCCTGTGGATGGGAATCGCTATGAGCGAGGCGGACTCACTGACATCGATGCGGTGGAGTCTGTATCCAATATGCGTGGTCTTCATCTGCCTGGGGGCGACGGTGGCAACCATTGCCACGCGGCGGTGGACGGTTCACGCCACGCTGAGGGAACTGGAGCAGGCCAGTGCCGAGAGTTCTCAGGGAGGGTCCTCCCGCGTGCGTCCCTTCAACGGGCAATTCCACAATGCGCGCAACCGGACGTGGGTCGCGGTCTTTTCCTGTGTTGCCCTGATTCTCGGGTGCATCATGATGATGGTTGCCGCGCCCGAGGAATCACTGCGCGTAGCGTCACAGGGGTTGGAGGGGCTGATGGCAGAAAACACGTTCCGACCAGTTCCGGCGCTGATCTGCGCCTTGTGTTTCGGCCTGGTGGCGTGGATTTCGCAGTGGTCAACGTCCGGACCCATTGTGGCGTCCTCAGTTCTGGTGGTCATACCGTTTTCGTTCCTCATCCCATTGTGGTCAAGCCTTACCGGCGCGGTGGTCACACCGCATTCCCCCGCCACGACGCAGATTTCTCTGGCTGCGCCGGTGCTGTCCGCGCTGGGGTTACTGCTTCCCGCACTGGTCATGGGTCCGCTGCTGACGCGCCGCCATGTTCGCGCACAGGTGTTGCGGGCAACCGGGCACCGCCACGGTTTTGTGGATGAGATGTAACACGATCAGAATCGGCCGTTTCGGCACGCCCATCGCAAGATCGGGCAGTTCTCACGCTACATTAAAGGTCTAAGGAGGTAGCACCATGTCTGATCAGGAACTCCACGACCGCCGCCCGGAAGGTGAAGTGGGAGACGATGAACTCATCGTCGATGAGAGCCCGACTTTCGAGGGCGCAAGCGGATCAACGGCTGCGCCGATGGCACCGCGCCCCGAAGAAACTGACGAAATCGCTGAATCAGCTGCCAGCGATGAGATTCTCACGGGCGAAGAAGTGACCTTGAGCAGGCATGAGGGCGACACGGAAAACATCATTGGAGCGCCTGGCAGTGCTGCCGATGACACCTCGGCCGTCGATCCTGTGCCCTCCACTTCCGAACCACGCATCCCTTCCCCCGTCGATCCTGTTGATGACGAGGGCGACGCACCTGACCTGGATGAGGATGAACCTCGCGACCGCATCTCCCCGCCTGAGCGTGATGATTTGCCGGCACCAGCTCCGCGCGACGTCCTCGAGAATCGCCATGACCGCGATGAGGACGAAACAGCCACAGATGAAGATGAGCTGGAGCGCACCGCAGTGCACCGCCGTTCCCTCGTCTCTCCTCCGGAGGAAGCAGATCCGGCAGATGAGAACGAGGCAAACTGGCATCCTCGCGCTGAACCGGTTCCGGTGCACGTGGAAGGCACCCCGAGTTCCCTCGATGACGCCATCTTTGAAGGCACGACACTGTCGCCCGAGATTCCGTCTCGCGCTGGATCGCACTGGTGGAGCTTCTTCGCATTCTTGATCTTCCTGCCCATCGCATGGTTCCTCGCAGCTGATGCCGGGGCGCGCATGACACTTGCTGACGGGTCTGCGTTCTCGACGGGGGCAGTGAACCTGGCAGCTATTGCCGAACTGGTGGGCGCTCTGGTGATTGTTGTCCTGCTGGGGGTGACGGTTGCGCGCTCCTCGCTGGGTGGCTTCGTCATGGGTATCCTCACCTTCCTGTCCGGACTTGTTCCGATCGTCATTCCGGGGATTTTCTCGCAGCTCATTCAGCCTGCTGTTCAGTGGCTGAACTCGTGGAACGCATTCGGCATGAATCTTGCTCACCACTTCCAGGCCTCCGCATTTTCCGGACGCTTCGCACTCCTGGGCCTGATCGTGCTGGTAGGCGCGTGGGTCTCTCACTGGGTACGTCGCCGTGGCCGCTCGGAGGAAGCTCTGCGCGCTGAGGTGGAAAAGATCAATCCTGAAGGTGCCTTCTTCTCATGGCGAGCCCGCCGCCGCGCGGCCAAGGCTCGCGATGAGGGCCGCTGAATCACATGGATGCAGATCTTTCTCTTCGGGAGGTTCTGGAAGAGCCCGGTCCGTGGCAGCATCGCCACGTCAACGCTGGCGGCGCGACCTTCCACGTTGTCGATGCCGGCCCGTTGGAATGTGACCACGCCGTTGTTCTGCTGCACGAATTTCCTTTGTTCTGGCGTTCCTGGCGGCATGTTATTCCCTCCCTGGCTGAGCAGGGGCATCGTGTGATCGCAGTTGATCAGCGCGGTTTCGGCGCCTCCGACCTGCAGGCCGACAAGGTGGATCTGCTGCAACTGTCCCATGACGTCACCGCCATCATGTCAGCAATGGGTATTTCCCACTTCACAGTGGTCGGCGCAGGCATGGGCGGTGCTGTTGCATGGATGCTGGGAGCTACCAATCCGGTTGCGTTGCGCGCGGTGATGACGCTGGCGGCGCCGCACCCACTGGAACGTACCCTGTGGCCCACACTGCTTCCTCTGTGGCGCGGGCGTCTGCTCGCCCTGCGCATGGATATTCCCTGGCGGCGCGTCACCTTGCTCAAATCCGGCAAACTCATCGATTCAATGATCCGTTCGTGGGCGGCGCCCTCACATCGCGAACAGATGCTGGCCGACGCACAACCCTATCGACGCGCAATGGCTCGCGCGTTCGCCGCCTCCGCGACCACTGACTCATTTTCCAGCACGCGATTCCTGTCCATCGCCTCGCGCAAGGCGCTGGCCGACCCCGTGCAGGTTCCGACTCTGAGCGTGCACTGCGCAGAAGATTCATCACTGTCGGCTACAGATTTTGCGCGCGATTCACATCATGTGACCTATCCGCTGCACACCACAATGCTGCCCGCAGTGGGGCACTTCGCCCCCGAAGAAGCACCCGAGCGTGTCACGACCCTGATCAGCGATTTCCTGGCTTCACTGCCCACCACCTGACCAGGGCACTACACCGACTTTCGGGCAGCGATCCACCACCGGACACTCATCGCATCGGGGCCCCTGGGCAGTGCACACTGAGCGACCATGTGCGATCAGAACATGTGACAGTTTCGTCCAGTTCACGCCTGCCAGCAGTGTTGTCACGTCCTTTTCGACGCGCGTCACGCTGGTCGCTCTCGTCCATCCCAAACGGCGAGACAGGCGGCCGACATGTGTATCAACTGTCAGTGCGCGCGCTCCGAAACACACTCCCATCACGACGTTGGCCGTCTTATGCCCGACCCCGGGGAGTTTTTCCAACTCCTTGTTGGACTGCGGAACCTCACCACCGAATTCAGTGCACAGTGCCTGAGCGGTCGCAATGATCTGCCCGGATCGTCGGTGCTGGAAACCCAACGGCCGCACGATCTGCTCGACCGTATCGCGCCGCGCCTGAGCAAGGTCCAGAGCTGTTGGAAATTCCCCGAAGAGCGCCGGCGTGATGCGGTTGACCCGCTCATCGGTTGTCTGCGCCGACAGCATTGTCGCAATGAGCAGCTGGAACGGCGTCGAACAATCTAATGTGCATGTGGCGTCCGGATAGGCGTTCATCAGCTGACGCGCAAGTGCCTCGGCAGCTTCAGAACCCGCATTGACAAGCCCAGATGTGTCGTGTTCTGTTGGAATCGTCACGTATGAATAATAATATTGACTGTTGTTGCCATACACTCCGGCCAAAACGCCGTGGTGATTGTCACGATTACGACACAATGGAAGATGAAACGCTGCGAGCAGCCTCGCGCGATTCGACATAGACGACAGGAACGGAGTTTGGTCTCACATGTTTGTTGATGACATTATCAATCAGGTTCCCCTCTTCGACGGGCTCGACGAGGCGCAGAAGAACTTCTTGCAGTCCAAGATGGGACGCACCGCATTGCGTCGCGGCGAAACTCTCTTTGACGAGGGCGACCTTGGCGATCGCCTCTACATCATCACCGAAGGCAAGATCAAGCTGGGTCACACCAGCAACGACGGGCGCGAATCACTGCTCGCCGTGCTCGGACCGGGCGAAATTATCGGTGAACTGACGCTCTTCGATCCAGGCCCGCGCTCCACGGACGCTACCGCAGTGTCCCCGGCGACCCTGCTCTACCTTGAGCACGAAGACCTCATGGAAATCCTTGACACGAACCCGACGCTGGCCAAGCACATGCTCAAGGCACTTGCCCAGCGTCTGCGCCGCACGAACGAGTCCATGTCTGACCTGGTCTTCTCAGATGTTCCAGGCCGTGTCGCCAAGGCGCTGCTTGACCTGGCCGACCGTTTCGGCGCGCCCACCGACGAAGGCGTTCACGTGTCTCATGACCTGACTCAGGAAGAGCTTGCTCAGCTGGTTGGCGCGTCGCGCGAAACCGTCAACAAGTCACTGGCTGACTTCGTCTCCCGCGGCTGGATCCGCCTTGAGGGTCGCGCAGTGACGCTGCTGGATGTTGACCGTCTGGCTCGTCGCGCACGCTGAAGACGTCAAAAAAGTGGGGCGGTCGCTGACCGCCCCATTTTTTTATGCCTGTTTTTCTATCGGCCGCTTCAGGTAGGCGACCAGATTATCGGAACCCGTCGGCCCGGGGATGACGGTGACAAGTTCCCACCCGTCAGCACCCCATTGATCCAGGATTGCTTTTGTGGCATGTGTAAGCAACGGAATCGTTGCGTATTCCCATGTGGTCATGTCACTAGCCTAACTGTTTGATACCGATGCTTCCTAGCGGCGCACGTGGGCCAGAACTTTCGGGATCCGCGGTGTACGTAGTTCACACGCCAACGCGTCCTGAGATTCGTTGAGCCACTGCCACCAATCCTCCACGTCGTCGTAGTGACGCAGCATGGCTCGCCGTTCACGTTCAGTCAGTCCACCCCACACGCCGAAGTTAGCTTCCGACTGCAACGCATCTGCCAGACATTCCAGGCGCACTTCGCATGCCATGCATTTGACTCGTACCTGGCGTTGGGAAGCTCCCTGCACAAACAGTGCGTCCGGTTCTTCCGTCGCACACAGCGCGCGGGCGGCCCATGTCTGATCCTGATCGATACTGCTCATTCCTTGTTCTCCAGTCCATGATCATCCTTGACCATCACTACTGTGACCATACACACATCTGACTCATTCAAGCAACACGAGATCATCAATAGTGTGAAATATACTCCTCACAGGATGCATAACAGGCGCCCGCGGCCTCCCTCGTCAATCATCGACGAGGGTGACGCCAGCAGCCTCAATTTGACGAATTCCTCATACCTCAGGCACTTCCCCTCCCCTAATGCACGTGGACACACGTATCCTTAACCTATGTCGAAGCCACAGACTCGAACTCGTTCAGTCACGCCAGTCCAGCTGGTGGCGCTCCTGCTCGCCTTCATCTGCATCTCTGCACTGCTGGGCGTCCTGGGTGCCGGTATCGCGGTGCCTGCCGTGGGATCACTGGGGGTGGCCGCCAAAGCCTCACCATCGATTCTCGAGGGGCTGCCCGAAGATATCGAGATCGTTGCACCGGCTGAAGAGTCGACGATGCTCGACGCCAACAATCAGACGATCGCCAAGTTCTACGACAAGCGCCGTATCGTCGTGCCGTCCGACAAGATTTCCGAAGAGATGAAGCAGGCGATTGTCGCTATTGAGGACAAGCGATTCTTCACCCATCACGGCGTGGACCCGGACGGCATTATGCGCGCCGTTGTGCGTAACTTCTCCGACGATGACGGCATGCAGGGTGCATCGACCATCACGCAGCAGTACGTGCGTAACTCGCTGGTGGAGAAAGGCCTTCTGGAAGGCGACCCTGAACAGATTCACGATGCGACGGTGAGTACACCTGAGCGCAAGCTGCGTGAAATGAAGTACGCGATGAGTCTGGAGCGCCAGATGTCCAAGGATGACATCCTGACCGGCTACCTGAATATCGCACCATTCGGCCCCACCACCTATGGCGTTGAAGCCGCTGCTGACCTGTACTTTTCCTCCCACGCATCCGAGTTGACCATGCCGCAGTCGGCGTTGCTGGCGGGCCTGGTGCAGTCCCCGGTCTCCTACAATCCGCTGGTTCACCCCGATGCCGCTCAGGAACGACGTGACATCGTCCTTTCCGTCATGCTCGATCAGGGCATCATTACTCAGCAGGAACACGACGAGGCGGTGGCCACACCTGTTCCTGACATGCTCAACCCGAACGAGCGCCCCCAGGGCTGTGCCGGCGCGGCGACGGGTATGGAGTACTTCTGCGAGTTCGCCAAGCAGCAGTTCCTCGACGATGCAATATTCGGTGAGACCCGCATCGAACGTGAACGCCTGCTGAAGACCGGCGGTATCACGATTCGCACCACGATTGACGCGAATAAGCAGAAAGCTGCGCTGGACGTTGTCAACGGAGCATTGCCACCGGGTAACGGAGTCGACGCCGCGATCGCGTCGGTGGAGCCGTCCAACGGCCACATCGTCGCGATGGCTCAAAATACGCACTTCGGCGCACCCAAAGAATCCGATCCAGCAATGACGCAGGTGAACTATTCGGCGGACTCAAACTTTGACGTCGGATCAACCTTCAAGGTATTCACTCTGATTCAGTGGTTCAAGGAAGGTCACGGCGCTTATGAAAGTGTTGGCCGGGGTAACCGCACCTACACGCCGGGTGATTTCCATTGCAACGGCGCCGCGATCGGTGGCTTCGAGCCGTGGACGGTGGGCGACCTGCCCGGCAAGGACGGCTCCCACACGGTCTTGCGCGCCACAGAGATGTCTGTCAACCAGGCATTTGTTAACATGGCGAGCCGCCTCGATTTGTGTGAGATTTTCCAGCGCGCAGCTGACCTGGGCATTAAGGACCCCAATACGGGTGAAGCGCCGGCCGCCCTCCCGTCCAACATCATTGGTTCGACCGGCGCATCGCCACTCGCGATGGCTTCGGCGTACGGCACGCTGGCCAACGGTGGCTCGCAGTGCCCACCGACGGCGCTCCTGTCCGTTTCTGACCGCTCAGAGAATGTCCTGAAGGAATTCAAGCCGTCGTGTCATCAGGTCTTGGATCAGGAAGTGGCTGATAAGGTTGCGACGCTTCTGGGCAAGTCAGCTGCTGAATGGTACGGCCCGCAGGAAGGTATTTACCTGGAGGGTGGCCGCCCGTTTGCCGCAAAGACCGGTACGACTGACTCGAACTCGAACACATGGACCGTTGGCTTCACACCGCAGCTCGCCACCGCCGCGTGGATGGGTCATGCGAACGCATCATCCCAGCAGGTCTCCGATGTGACGGTGGCCGGACGCTACTACTCGGTTCCTTATGGTTCCACGGTTGGCCTGCACCTGTGGATGCCGTACATGAACCTTGCTCTTCAGGGTGCGGAAGTCCAGCCCCTGCCGAACGCCAACCTGAATGGCACACGTCAGGTTCAGAACAACGCCAACTCGAACAACCAGAACCAGAATCGCGACGGGAACGCAGGTAACAACGCGAACTCCTCGTCCACTAGTTTGTCCACCGACGGCCAGGTTGACCTCAGTAATATTGATCTTGACAGTTTGAATCTGAAGCCCGGCGAAAGCATCGAGCTTCCTGACGGCACGATTATTGAGCGAGAGAGATAACGATGAGTGAGTTCAACGCGCGCCAGTCGTTGGCTGCGACGGATCCTCGCATCTTGCTCAATGCGTCCCGTCAGCCATCGGTTCTGCCACCCCGCCTGATCGCAGCGGGCCGCGCGTTGGGCCTGGCCACTGCGACGGTGGCGGGTCTGGGGGTCGCTTCGCTTGCCTGGGGTCAGTGCGAGCGACGATGCCCGACGGTACGGCACTTCTCGATTCCAGTGCCTGCACTGCGCCAGGGCGAAGAGCTGCGCATCCTGCACATCTCCGACCTCCACCTGTATTCCGGTCAGGACTTCCTCGTCGATTTTCTTGACCACGTGGCCCGAACCGAGGATTTCGACATGGTGATGTCGACGGGCGACAACTTCGGCAATGCGACGGGAGCTTCGCTTCTGCGTGAGGCCTACCGGCCGCTGTTGGCTTACCCCGGAGTGTTCGTGCTGGGTTCCAATGACTATTACACGTCGTCGACGTTCCGCCCCTGGACGCACTATCTGCGCCGCGATGCGCACGCCGTTCACGACACGTCCCGCCTGGCGCGTCTGCCGTGGCGCAATTTCGTTCAGGAATTGACGAGGGCGTCCTGGGTTGACCTGTCGAATCGGTGCGATCAGCTGACGGTGCGCCTGTCGCACGGCGACCGGTCGGTGGCGGTCAATCTGGCAGGTGTTGACGATCCTCACCTTGAACGCGACCGCATGCCGGAGCTGCCGGAGAATTGGGATGATTCGGACACCATCCGCATCGGTGTCACTCACGCGCCGTATCGCAGGGTCCTCGATGCGTTCGTTGATCGAGGTGTGGATCTGATCTGCGCGGGACATACTCACGGCGGACAGATCGGGCTGCCCGTGTGGGGGGCGTTGGTGACGAACTGCGACCTGCCGCCGCGCTACGCCAAGGGTGTGCACACGTGGAGGCATGAGGGCGCGTCTGCTCCCCTGCATGTCAGTGCCGGACTGGGTACCTCACCATGGGCGCCGGTTCGTATCGCCACGCGCCCCGAGGTGTCGATTCTGCGTCTGGTCAGCGCAAACTGAGATCGTTTGACATCACCTTGAGCCGCATTATGTGTGGGGGGACTTAGATCCTTATTCCTTTTGTTTTAATTTTGTTTCTTGCAATAAATTAACTCTTTATTTTGGTTAATACCGAAACAGTAGAAGAAAAGTAATTCTTTCGAGTAGCGTAGTCGGCGACAATGTTGTCACACTATTAGGAGATCACGTGAGAAAGCTACATTTTCTTGCATCTTCAGCGTTAACTCTGGGCCTCATAACTTCTATGACAGGTCTAGCCTTCGCTGAACCGTCTGCCGATCTGGCACCCGCGAACCCATCCCCCGTGGTAGGCGTGGATGCAGCAATTCCCTACACTGAATCGGAGCGCGCCCAAAACTGGGAAAAGCTGAAGTTCGGAATGTTTATCCACTGGGGCGTTTATTCGAACTTCGGTGGATATTACAAAGGTCAACGCCAGCCCCTAGGGTATCCGGAACAGATTAAAGCCTGGTCGAAAATCAGCGACGAAGATTATCTTGCTGAAGCAGCACAAATGAATGCGCCTGAATTTGATGCCCATGAATGGTGTCAAAATGCTAAAGACGCTGGAATGAAATATCTGGTTATCACATCAAAGCACCATGATGGTTTTGCAATGTGGGATACCGCAACAACTGACTATAACGTCATTGATAAGACCGATATGGGTCTCGACCCTCTGGAAGAACTGTCGACTGCTTGCGCCGATGTCGGTTTGAAGTTCGGCGTGTACTTCTCCATTATCGACTGGACTAAGCACGAAGCTGAGCCCTACTCGAACATGAACAAGATCCCCGAAAGCATGATGCCCTACATCAAGTCTCAGCTCACTGAGCTGATGACGAAGTACGGCGAAATCGCAGAGGTCTGGTTCGATATGGGCGCTCCCACTGCCGACCAGTCAGAGCGAATGGCCAACTGGGTGCATGAACTGCAGCCTAACGCCATGGTCAGCTCACGCGTGTGGAACAACAAGGGTGACTTCGAAGTCGGTGGCGATAACGCGGTCTTCAGCCAGAAACGCCAGGCACCGTGGGAAGCTGCCCGTTCAACGTTCCCCACGTGCTGGGGATACTGCAAGTGGCCTGAAATAGAAAACAAGCGGCAGAATCCCGCTCAGCTGACCTACCAGATTCAGCACGAAGTCAACAACCTGTTCACAACAGTCGCCAACGGTGGCCAGTACCTTCTGAATATTGGCCCCAAGGGCACCGGCGAAATGGATCCATTCGAGGTCAACATCCTCAAGGGTGTGGGCGAATGGAACAAGGCTCACCCCGCCATTCTCAACGGCTCACGCTACGCCCGTTTCCCACAGGAAAACTGGGGATATGCGGTCGTCAACGACAATGCGGTGTACCTGGGTGTCACCGACGGCTGGGCTCCTGACAAGACCATCCAGTTGCGCGGCCTTTCCTCCACGGTCAAGTCTGTGACAATTGACGGAACGGATACGGAGCTTCCGTTCACGCATGAGGGAACCACACTGACAGTCACACTCAAGGGCAATTCCCCTGACGCGAACCTGCCGGTGATCAAGGTTGAAACAGAAGGCAAGCCACTGTACCTGTCGGAGAAGACTGTCACGTCAGATAACGGCACCTTCACCGCAACCGAAGAGAACGCAGAAAGCATGCCGAGCACCCTTGGATACTCAGGGGACGTGTCCCACACCGTGTACCTGACTGCCAAGGACAATGCGGTGATGGATGCCACGGCAACTGTCACGTCCAATGCCCTGAAAGACCAGACGATGTACGCCCTCACTGTCGGGGACACGCGGATGGAAGTGACAGGCGCGCAGCTCAAAGCTGGCGTGGAGATTGGAGCTCTGGCGGCCAATACCGCAACGCCGGTCATGCTGTCACTTGCCAATCCTCCTTACTACGCCACACCGCTGGGAATCGACACATTCCAGATGGACGTGAAAGGCACTGTCACCAAAGTCGTGACCCCCGAGGCGCCAACAGTGGTTCCCGCCGACAAGTGCGGCGTTGAGCAAACGGTGAAGCTTCCAACCCAGGAAGGCGTCACCTACACCACGGAAAAGACCAACTCAACGGTTCACGTCACAGCTTCAGTGGCCAAGGACTACATGGTTAAAGACGGCGCAACCGTGGAATGGGACCTGTCGGTGGCTGCGCAGCCATGCCCTGTCACCCCAGCCAAGCCGGTCACTCCAGGCAAAGTCGAACAGTCCAAGAAGAGCGCGGACGGTAAGTACATCGTCGCCAAGGGAATTGCTCGCACCGGCGCGAACAACCTGACTGGCCTCATTGCGCTCAGCTTCATCGTCGGCGCAACCGCACTCACGGTTGTGTCCCGGAAACGGAGGTGACCTGAACTAACTGCCATCCCTCGCGGGTGAGGTTTCCAGCCGTGTCAACAGCCAGAAGCCTCACCCGCTTCTCCCTTTCATCAGCGCCACGCAACGGGTGTGACCGAAACTGCAGCGTATTTGCTCTCTTATTTTTGTGTACTCAGCATCGGCATCGCTATACTTGAACGGTCGCACGGGGTGTGGCGCAGCTTGGTAGCGCGCTTCGTTCGGGACGAAGAGGTCGTGGGTTCAAATCCCGCCACCCCGACCATTGTGATGTGTCGGGACATCGTTGACAGTTTGTTGGCGGTGTCCCGATCTGTCTGTATACGGCCGCCTTTCAGTACACTGCCGGCGTTTCCACATCTTGCTGGCCTTTCTGCATTTCACCGCCTTTTTGGGGTTAATGCCCGAAACGTGTGTATGGGGTGGGCGTGTCGCGGGGTGTTTAGTGTCCGGCCCAGCCTTTTTGGGTGTGTCATGACCGCAGATCCTTCGGGCGGGGATGCCACTGCTGTCCTGCCGCGCGCACCAACACGTGCACATACCCCTAGATTTAAACCCTCCACGTGCACATACCCCTAGATTTAAGCCCGCCTCGTGCACATACCCCTAGATTTAAGCCCTCCGCGTGCACATACCCCTAAAAAGTCTTGTAAAAATGCACAATCCCCTAGATTTAACGCGTGAGGCTCGAGGCCGCCGGAAGCTACTGACGGCTGACCTGCGGAAATAGGTTTTGTCCTTTTGGGGTGCCGACTTTAGCTAGGGGTATGTGCAATTTTCGCGTTAAATCTAGGGGAATGTGCATCAAGACCGTGAAGATTTAGGGGAATGTGCAACGCAGGCACGAAGATCTAGGGTGTTGTGTTGCATCGGCGGCTGATTTGTCGCATGAGCGCACGAGAAAAGGGGTCGCGGAGACGCAGGGAGAAGAGCAAAGCGCGACACGCCGCGCATACTCACGTACTGCGGCAGAGCCATGCTCGCGGGGAGATATCGATTCAGAGATCAGCGTTGACAGTGCGACGAGGTTCGAGGGACGTTCGTGTTGGACGCCGATGCGTCGACATATGCGAGCAACGTTTTTCTGTGTCATGTCACCAAAAGGGATAGGCTCATAAAGAGGGCGCCGAAGCTTAATGGGCGCCCGTTTCGTTGTTGATCCGCACCTAGAGTCTCACCCACTTGATCGAGGACAGTCCATGACGAATCCACCCACCACCCCAGGTTCGAACGGTAACGACAGGTACTCGACGGGCACACATCGGGAACTTTCACCTTCGCCCGTCATAATGCCTCTGTTGGCGATACGCTTAAAGTGAATTGAGACCTCAATCAAAGAGCCACTTTGGGTTCCACGCCCACGCATCTGATCTACCGCACTTGCACGAATGTCGTAGAACGAAGGATGAATCATGACGAATTCACGCCCACCGACAGGTAACGACGCCAACTCGCACCAGCGATACGGCAGTAGTCCCTACGGTTTCGACAACGCACGCCAATTCGAGTCCAAGCCAGATCAGACGGCACAGTGGAATGGACAAGGCGCGAATAGCTTGAGCCAGGACGGCGATGGCCGGTTCAGCCCCGAAGGTCCCACGTCACAAGGCTCGAACTCCGACGGAGATTACGGCCGTTGGAGCCGCGACCAGCAAACAGCGCAGATGCCACCTGCACATGAGCAATGGGCAGGCAACTCGGCAAGACAGCCGGGACAGCCGGGACAGCCGGGACAGCCGGGACAGCCGGGCCAACCGGGGCAAAACGGGCCAGGCTACAACGACCAGTGGTCACACAATCAGCAGTGGTCATCGTCCAATTCTCAATGGTCATCCACCCCGTCATGGCAAAACGGCCCACAGGGGCCCTATACCCCACAGGGAGCATACGGTTCGCAAGGCCCCACGAATCCGCAAGGATCGTACGGACCACAGGGACCATATGGCTCGCAGGGGCCCAACAGTCCGCAGGGCCCCAACAGTCCGCAAGGGCCCTACGGGCCGCAGGGGCCTCAAGGCCCTGGTGGCTCATGGTCACAACCAAACCAATCCGGTGGAACGAAGAATATCAACATCGTCGCGTTTGTTGCGCTTGGCCTTGCAGTCCTCGGCCTGATCCTCTCTGTCATTCCAGTGACGCAGATCGTAGGGTGGGTCATCCTCGGCGTCGCGTTTATTTGCTCCCTCGTCGCGCTCTTCCTAAAGAACCAGCCGCGCGTCGGCGCACTGATCGCGCTGGCAGTGACGGTTCTTTCGGCACTCATTGCTCTGGTCGTCGCCTTTGTCATGGCCAATCTGTCTGACGTTGATGAGACTGTCGACGAACAGGAACAACCCTCGGCGACAGAAACTCAGGATCAAGATCCGCAAAGTAGCCCCATTGCCCCAGCACCTACCGTGCCTCTTCCGACCACGCCCCAGCAATCAGGAGACCCAGGTCAGGCAGGACAGCAGCCTGGACAGATGCCCACCCCCGGAACGGCAAGTTCGCCCCAAACCTCGAGAGACAATCCCGCAGCACTGGGAGAAACCATCACCGTTGGCCAGTGGGACGTGGCGATCAATTCATTCAATCCCGACGCCACCGACCAAATTGTGAACGGCAATATGTTCAACACTCCTCCGGATGACGGCACGGTTTACTCCCTGCTCAATGTCACTTTCACCAACAAGGGCACTGAAAAGACCCTGCCCTTCCTGGCATTCGCCTTCATCGACGAGGCAGGCCAGACGTACTACGACTATGACAACCTCGTGGGTCTGGAGGACTCGTACTACCTTCTGGACCTTGAACCGGGACAGCAAGGCACTGGTAGCGTCGCTATCCAGATCCCAGCGGGTGCGAGCGGTGTTCTTCAGGTGACAGATGTCCTGGGAACGAGCATCGCGTACGTCTCAACGCACTAGGCAATGCCTGCAGCGCCAGCGGGATGCTGCGAGGCTGGCCAATTGCCGCCTGCTGAGTAAGCATGACCGCCGGCCACCTACTCGCCAGTAACGCTGCCTCCGCGGCAGCGCCAGCCCCCTAATAATACGACTGCCCAGCCTTCACGCCACCGAGCAGCGTTGGCACTGTGACCAGCGTGAAGCCCTGGCGCTGCAACTGATCAATGATGCCCGGGATAGCTTCAATGGTCGAAGGGTGAACGTCGTGCATCAGGACGATCGACCCGGCGCGCACAGTCGCCATAATCCGATCGGTCGTGCTCTTGACGTCGCGGTTCTTCCAGTCCTCAGAATCCACATCCCAGAAGATCGCTGCCTGACCCGCCTCACTGAGCACGCCGGTTACCTTGTCATTGGTCGCTCCATACGGAGGACGCATCAGCGCCGGCAACAGCCCACTGGCCTGCTGAATCGCATCCCGCGAGCGCGCTACCTCATCACGGATCCCCTCGACCGGCAACGTGTCGAGCTGTGGGTGCGACCAGGAATGCGACCCCACCACATGCCCTTCGTTCACAGCGCGAGCGGTGATATCCGGGCGCGCCGCCACACTGGGTCCCAACTGGAAGAACGTGGCGTGCACGCCTTTCGATGCAAGCACATCGAGCAGTTTTGGCGTCAGGTTCGCATCGGGACCATCGTCGAACGTCAACGCCACACACTGCGCCGCACTGCAATCCACATTCTCGGTCGGAACCATACCCATCACACCTGATCCATCTGCGGGCAGCGGCTCGAGGGGAACGAATGGCGGTTCGGGCTGGGGAAGCCCAGCAAATTCCGCGCCTCCTGTCACCGCCGCAGTTACAGCGCGACCCAGGTCGCTCGACACCTCGGCAGCTTGATCGGGGGACACTTCCAGCACCGCGCGATCAGCGTTCACACCACTATCAGCGTTCAGGATCAGCGCAAATGAGCCGTCCTGGCCGATTCGCACATCATCTGGCCCATGCCACGCCTCGTTCGTACGCAAGCCGAGCCTGGCCAACGCGTCCTGATAGGTTCCCGGGTCTCGATCTGCCTCACGCAACGCACGCTTGGCGGCAGGGAACAGCTGCACCCGCTCATCCTCATTGACGAGGGCGGCCGCAGGCGCCACCGTTTGGTCCTGGGTATCAACGATCCATGATGACGAGCGCGTGACCTCGCCGTCGTCGGTGCCGGTGATGGCTTCGAGGACGAACCCGATCCACTGCCCCGCAGCGAAGGACACGTCGTAGCGCACTTCCTGAGAATCCGGCCAGGATGCCATCTCGAGGGCCCGCTGCTCCATGAACGCGTTGACGTCGTCGAATCCCTGGATACCCGGCCAGGTCACAGGGATGTCTGCCGTGGACGAACGGTCAATGACATGACCGATCTGCGGGTCATCAGCGGGAAGCGCCTCAGGCATGTCAGCGACGTGGGACCGTATCCCGGCAGGTGAGGTGGGCGGGCCAGACTGGGGTGCGCTTGACGCAGCAGACTGGCCTGATTCCTGTGTGCCCGATGGCGCAGTGTCCCCAGAACCAGGATTGCACGCCGTGAGTCCCGTGAGCACAGCGACGCACGCCAGGGCGGTGCACCACCGGTGCCGGCCGAGGCGGTTGGAACTGCCGTTGTATTCACGTAGTGCCATCATGGCGCCGATGATAGCGAGCCAATCGGCCAGAATCCACCCTTTTATGTTCCACCAGACACAACCATGCCGGTATTGTCGTTACTATGAGTACCGACTCTGTGCCGCAGACAGCTGAAGTCCTGTCGGTCCTGTCCTCGTCGGAATGTTCGCTTAGGAGTGTTCCGCCGACACGGTTACACTGGCCTTTGCACTGCATCAGTAGTGCATGCGTGATCGGAGTGTTACGCGTGACGCAAGGGAAGGGGACGCCATGAGCATCTTTGATCGTTTCGAAAACGCGGTCGAAAAAGGTGTGAACTCGGTTTTTTCTCGTGTCTTTCGTTCCGGCCTCAAGCCAGTTGACGTGAATTCTGCAATCCGACGTGCCATGGAGGATAACCTCCAGGAAGTCTCCTCCGACCGCACCATCGCGCCCAATAAGTTCGTCGTGCGTACCTCCGTGACGGATCTGGAATCCATCGGTGACGACATGCCCGTCCTCGTCGATGAATTTGAACGCGACGCGACAGAGTACGCCACTCAGCACGGCTATGCATTGCTTGGCCCCATCGCAGTCAGTTTCGAGGAAGACGAATCTGAACTGACTGGGCAACTCATCGTTGAAGCTGCCAATGAGCGCGGCGCAGTCGCTCCGGCGACAGTGCTCGAGGCTTCCCCTGAACATCCGATCATCGATGTGGATGGAGACCGCTGGCTGCTGACCGAACCAGTCACCGTGATCGGGCGCGGCTCAGACTGCGACATTGTCATCACCGATTCAGGCGTGTCACGCCATCACCTCGAACTGCGCATCACTCCCACCGGGGTCATCGCAACAGACCTGGGTTCCACGAACGGGACTTTTGTGGAGGGACACCGCATCGATGCCGCTACGCTGGTGGATGGCAACCAACTGACGGTGGGCAGAACCCGGATTCTGTTTTGGACCCATCCTGAACCAGCTGACGAGGAACGGTGATGACAAGCGATCTGGCATTTACTGTTTTTCGCGTCGGATACCTGGCTCTGCTGTGGCTGATGGTGCTCGCCGCAGTGTCCACGCTGCGTCGAGACATTTTCGGAACCGTTGTCACCCCTCGTGGCAAGGGCCGGCGTACCGCTGACAAGAGACGCAAGAAGTCGCAGAAAGCTCGCAAGGATCGCGCATCAGATGAACTGATTCCCAGATCACTGCTCATTACAGGCGGCCCGCTGGTCGGAATGACTCTGACACTTGGCTCCGCCCAGATCACCATCGGACGCTCCCCGAACTGCATCATGGTGCTGGAGGACGAGTACGTCTCGGGGCAGCACGCCATGCTCTCCCCACAAGACGGCGAATGGGTCATCGAGGACCTCGGCTCCCGCAACGGCACGTTCGTGGACGACGAGCGCATCACACAGCCGACCGTCGTCCATCCCGGCACGACGATTCGCATCGGACAAACCACGCTTGAATTGGTCAGGTGAGCGTCGTGAGTCCTGAAGCAATCGAATTTCACTATGCAGCCCGGTCTGATATCGGACTGGTCCGCAAGAACAATCAGGACTCTGCCTACGCGGGCCCCAATTTGCTTGTACTCGCTGACGGTATGGGCGGCCCGGCCGGCGGTGATATCGCCTCATCCGTCGCGATCGCCCACCTGGCGCACCTGGATTCGGAATCATATCCAGCTGATTCGATCGCCAAGCTCCTGCATGACAGCCTGGTGGATGCACACGATGAGCTCTGTGAACGCTCGGAAACTGACCCGGAGCTGAAGGGTCTGGGAACCACCTGCATTGCGATCATGCGTGCCGGCTCAAAACTGGCGATGGTCCATATTGGTGATTCTCGTGCCTACGTGATGCGTGGCCACACCCTCACGCAGGTCACCACTGACCATTCTTTTGTCCAGTACCTTGTTGACAGTGGCCAGATCACGCCTGACGAGGCTGAACAGCATCCTCAGCGCAACGTGGTGCTGAAGATTCTAGGGGATTCGCAGGCCAGCGTGGTTCCTGACGAAACCATGCGTCAGGCTGTTGTGGGAGATCGCTGGCTGCTGTGTTCAGACGGTCTGTCCGGAGTGGTATCGGGAGACACGATCGGTTCGGTGCTGACCGAGTATGAAGATCCGGGCGAGTGCGCCGAAAAGCTCATTGACCTGGCGTTGCGTGCCGGTGGGCCTGACAATGTGACGTGCGTGATCGCGGATATTGTTCCGGCAGGCACAACGAACCAGACTGCTCCTGAAATTGTGGGTGCTGCCGCGACCGACCGTCAGGCACCCACCCGCGGAGGTGACGGTGCTGCTGCGCGCGCAGCGGCCCTGGCCCGATCAACCTCGACTCATTCACTTTCAGATCCTGACGAGGATGCCGCTGAACCTGAGCGGCCTCGCATGCGGTGGTGGACCATTGCCGTGGGTGTGCTGGCCGTAGCAGCTGTGGTCCTGGCAGGCTTTTTGGGATACCGCTGGTCACAGCAGCAGTACTATGCGATTGGCGAGGACGGGGCGGTCGCCATCTACCAGGGAATTCCTCAGACGCTGGGGCCGTGGGCCTTTTCGCACCGCGTGGAGGTCACCTCTATTTCGCTGGCTTCCCTCGATAACGTGGATCGTGAACGACTGCAGGAACCTGTCACCCGTTCCTCACGCGAGGAAATCGACGCATATATTGCGCAGCTGGCACCCGTGAGTGCCCAGGGACCAGACAGTACGGATGCTCAATCGGGTGGTGACCGGCCACAGTCATCACGTGCCTCACAGTCGGGCACCCAGCCGCAGCCACAGTCGCTCCGCCACAGTGATTCCTCCGACGTGGAGGCACTGTAATGGCAACAGTGATGGTGGCGCCGACACGTCCTCGACGCCTGGTGGAAATTGCGCTCATGGTGGTGGCACTGGCCATCGGAATCGGCGGCTACGTGCTGACGACGATCAACCGCACCGGCGTTATCCCCTCGAACCTGGGGATGCATATCGTGATCCTGCTGGTGGTTGCCATAGCCGCTGAAATCGGGATGCACGTGCTGGCACCCTACGCCGATCCTGTCATCTTGCCGATCTCGGTGGCATTGACCGGGCTGGGACTGGCGATGATTTACCGCCTGGATCTGACCTATGACATGCTCGGGCGTTACGACACTGAATCTGGTGGCCACCTCATGCCGACCAGCACGAAGCAGCTCATCATGGTGGGTGTCGCACTGGTTGCCGCAGCACTCACCTTGATCGTGGTGCGTAATCACCGCCCCCTGCGCCGCTTTACGTACACGTTCGGAGTGATCTCCCTGGTCTTGTTGCTCCTGCCCATGCTCCCTGTCATCGGCAGTGAACAAATGGGCGCGCGCGTGTGGATCCGCATGGGGCCGCTCAGCTTGCAGCCAGGCGAACTCGTCAAAGTCACCCTGGCCATCTTCTTTGCCGGCTACCTGGTCAACAAGCGCGACTCACTGGCCATCGGCGGTCCGAAGATCCTGGGAATGCGCCTGCCGCGCGCACGTGACCTCGGTCCGATCCTGGTGGTGTGGCTCATCGGCATCGCGATTCTGGTACTCCAGCGTGACTTGGGCACATCCCTCATGTTCTTCGGCATGTTCGTGGCGATCCTGTACGTGGCGACCAACCGTCCCTCGTGGCTGGTGATCGGCGTTGTCATGTTCACTCCCGCCGTTATTTTGGCAGTACGCGCGTTCCCACACGTTCAGAACCGTTTCAACGTATGGCTCAACGCCCTGGACAATGACGTGTACAACGCGCAAGTGGGGTCCTATCAGGTCGTCCAGGGCCTCTTCGGTCAGGCTTCCGGCGGACTGATGGGCACCGGCTGGGGGCGTGGCTACCCGCACCTCGTGGTCCACGCCGAGTCCGACTTCATCTTGTCGTCACTGGCTGAAGAGCTCGGATTGACCGGGCTGCTGGCCATTTTGCTGCTGTACCTGATTTTGATTGAGCGCGGTTTGCGCGCAGCCATCGGTGTGCGCGACGGATTCGGCAAGCTACTGGCTGCTGGTTTGAGCTTCTCACTGGGACTTCAGGTGTTCGTCGTCCTGGGAGGTATTACGCGAGTCATCCCTCTGACCGGTCTGACTGCCCCTTTCCTTGCTGCCGGCGGATCATCGATGGTGGCGTCGTGGGTGATGATCGCGTTGCTGGTGCGTATTTCCGATGCTGCGAGGCGCCCCACCCGCCCGATCCCCTCCTCAGCGATCAGTGGACACGCTTCCCACGCCGGTGACAATGCGCTGGCTCAGTCACGCTCCGCACGTGCCGATCACCGCACAACCGCCACTGCATCTGAGGGTGGTGAGGCACAGTGAACACGCAGATCCGCAGATTGTTCCTGTTGATGCTTGTCATGTTTGCCGCCCTGGCATGCGCGGCAACGTCTATCCAGTTCTTCCAGGCTCCATCCCTGAACGCAGATGGGCGTAATACTCGCACCATCTTGCACGCCGCAGAAATCGATCGTGGCCCCATTATCGTCGGTGGTGACGCCGTTGCTTCTTCCTCAAAGGAGGAGGGCTCTGCACGCTTCCAACGCTACTACTCGCAAGGCCCGCTCTACGCACATGTCACTGGCTACTTTTCTTCCGTGTTTTCTCAGGCCAGCGGCATTGAGCGCGCATCCGAAGACGTTCTGGATGGCCGGTCGGACGCCCTCCTGATGCATCGGATCCGCACCCTGTTCACGGGGTCGGAGCGTCAGGGCGGTGGCGTGGTTCTGACACTGAATGAACAGATGCAGCGGGTGGCAGCTGAAGCACTCGGTGCCAGGAAAGGCGCGGTGGTCGCCCTCGACCCAAAAACTGGAGCGGTACTGGCCTTGTATTCATCACCCAGCTACGATCCCAATCCACTGGCCTCTTTCGATGCTCAGACTGTTCAAAACGCCTATGACGCCCTGGTTGCCGACCCTGCGCAGCCGCTGACGAACCGTGCGATCGCGGGAAATCGGTACGCACCAGGGTCAGCGTTCAAGATCCTGACGGCAGCAGCCCTGCTCGAAAACGGCATGACACCCGATACGCCCGTCGATTCGCCGGTGGAGACACCACTGCCCGAGTCCACTACGACGGTGTCGAATATCGAATCCACAACCTGCGGCAACGGAAAACCTGCCTTGCGTGAAGCATTTGCCCGCTCCTGCAACACCTCCTTTGTCATTGCCTCTCAGCAGCTGCCTGACACGTCACTGGCCGACATGGCCAAGCGTTTTCAATTCGGAACGGAACTGTCCATTCCGCTGACGGTGACACCCTCGCGTTACCCGGAAGATGCCAATGCGCCTGAACGGGCGCTCACATCGATCGGACAGTTTGACGTCCAGGTGACCCCGATGCAGATGGCGATGGTGGCCGCGGCGGTGGGTAACCACGGCGTCATGATGAAGCCGCAGCTCATACGTGAGATCGTGGACGCCGATCTGCAGTCCACTCAGCAGATGACACCGACCAGGCTTGCTGAACCGATCAGCGCTGGTGTGGCCTCGCAGCTGACCTCGATGATGGTGTCAACGGTGAATGAGCCGTACGGCACGGGCGGCCTGATGGCGCTGAGCAACTGGCAAGTGGCGGCAAAGACCGGCACGGCGGAAACGGGTGACGGGTCCGGCAAGGCCAATGCGTGGGCCGTTGCGTTCGCCCCGGCTGACGACCCGCAGATCGCGATAGCCGTTTTGGTGGAAGGTGATGATGAACAGCCCGTACCTCATGGTGGTGACACGGCCGGTCCGATCGCACGTGCCGTTATGGAGGCTGGCCTGCAATGAGTGAAGCAACGCATAACCATTACATGCCCGGACACTTGCTGGGCGGGCGCTACATGCTGCTCACGCGGATCGCACAGGGCGGCATGGGTGAAGTGTGGAAGGCACGTGATAAGCAGACCGGGCACATCGTGGCGGCCAAAGTGTTGCGGCCGGAACTGTCCGGCCATCAGCTTCCGCTGTCCCGTCTGCGCATCGAGGCACGTAACGCGATGCGTATCGAGCATCCCAACATTGCGTCTGTTCTGGATTCGGGCGAGGCCGGCGGGTATGGCTGGATCATGATGGAGTTGGTCGAGGGCCGCCCCCTGACGGACTACCTGCGCGGCGGGCGCACCCTGGAGGTGCGGGACATCATTCCGATGATGATTCAGGTGGCGATGGCTCTGCACGCAGCGGCAGCGGCAGGAGTGGTGCATCGCGATATCAAACCGGCCAATATCCTGATCAGGCCTGACGGAGTCGTCAAACTCACCGACTTTGGGATCTCCCGCACTGCCGATCAGGCCGCTTTGACAGCGGCAGGCATGGTGATGGGAACCGCTCAGTACCTGCCTCCCGAGCAGGCAATGGGTGAAGTGGCGACAACCCTTGGGGATCTGTACGCCCTTGGTGTCATTGCCTACGAAGCTGCATCGGGTAAGCGCCCGTTCACGGGAAAGACCCAGGTCGATATTGCGTTTGCGCACGTCAATGATCCTGTGTCGCCGCTGCCATCCAGCGTGCCTGAACCGTTTGCTCGGATCGTGATGAAGCTGCTGGAGAAGAACCCGAAGTCTCGTCCCCAATCCGGTGCGGCTCTGGCTCGTGAACTGGTTCAGGCTGCTCACACGCTGCACCTGTCGACAGCTCCCCGCCCGCTTCCTGCCCTTGAGATTACCGACGACACCATCGCTCAGCCGCCCGTCATCGCGCCGTCCCACCAGGACACGCCAGCCACGCCTGCCATGCCAGCGACTCCTGCCGGGGGTGGCCCTGCTCTCGCTGATGCAACAACGTCTGTCGCTCCCGTTCTAGATCTGACAATCGATACCACCATTGACGAGGATGCCCTCGACAAACCACTGGATCCCCGCGAGCGGCGTCGACGGGAACTGGTGGCTCGCCTCAAACAGCGCGCCGAGGAACGCCAGCGTCAGGAGCAGCGTCAACGCGAAGAAGTGGAAGCTCAGGCGACAGCGGAGCGCGAACGTGAGGCACATGAACGCCGCCTGCAGGCCGGTAGGCAACGTCAGGAGCGTCAGGAAGCGCTCAGGCGACAAAGCGCGCGTGCCACTGCGCAGGCACGCGACACCAAGCATGAGGCGTCCCGCAGTCACTCCGGGTCGACAGGGCACTCCTCTGCCGCCTCGACTAAGAATCGCGCATCCGGTGCGTCGACAGCTGCGCACACATCTGGCTCGTCGACCGATGGTCGCCCACGCGTCCGGTGGCACGCAGTGGACCGTGCGAATGCGCGCAACGGGTTCAACAAGCACGATGAGGCGAGCTCGCCGACACCCACGCGCTTCAACCGTTCGCAGGTGTCGCCGCCACTGACACGGCGCGATGTCCTGGGACGGGCGTTGATCATCGCACTGATCTTTGTCACGATCGTCCTGATCGTCATTGCCACCCTTTACAATAGATTTGGATCATTGTCTCTACCCCTAGGGATGAGTCAATTCATCATCGAGGAGGCTCACACATGGCCGATTCCATGGCCCACCGTCTAGGCGGACGCTACGAAATCCGCTCGCTCATCGGGCGAGGCGGCATGGCGGAAGTCCGCCTGGGATTCGACACGCGTCTGAGTCGCATCGTCGCGATCAAGATGCTGCGAACAGACCTGGCGCGCGATTCGATCTTCCAAACCCGTTTCCGCCGTGAAGCGCAGGCGGCAGCCTCCTTGAACCACCCCAATATCGTCGCCGTGTATGACACTGGCGAAGAGGTTGTCACCACGCCCGATGGTTCGGGAGTATCCGTTCCCTACATCGTGATGGAGTACGTCGAAGGACACACCGTTAAGGATCTGCTGGCTGACGGCACTCCGGTTCCGATCGACGAAGCGGTCGAGATCGTATCCGGCGTCTTGTCGGCACTGGAATATTCCCACTCGCAGTCGCTCGTCCACCGCGACATCAAGCCGGGCAACATCATGCTCACCACTGACGGCAAGGTCAAGGTGATGGATTTTGGTATCGCCCGCGCTCTGACAGATTCTCAGGCGACCATGACGCAGACCAATGCGGTTGTCGGCACGGCGCAGTACCTGTCCCCTGAGCAGGCCCGCGGTGAACAGGTCGACGCGCGTTCCGACTTGTACTCCACCGGCATCGTCCTCTTTGAACTGCTCACAGGCCGGCCGCCGTTCAAGGGAGATTCTGCCGTGGCCGTGGCCTATCAGCATGTCTCCTCGACGCCACCGCTGCCCTCGTCCATTACACCGGATATTCCTGAGTCGCTTGACCGAGTGGTGATGAAGTGCCTGGCGAAGGATCGTGAGGATCGGTACTCCTCAGCAGCATCGATGCGTTCTGACCTGATCCGGGCCGTACACGGTGTCGACGTGGATGCACCTGCCACCCAGGTGTGGGAGACGGCCGCACTGGCCAATGCGGGCAGCTCATCTGGTGCGACCGCCACGATGCCGTTGTCGCAGATGTCATCGCCTCCCCCACCACCGCCGAGCTATACGAACAGGAACCGTGCCCAGTACGCTGACACGTCTGTGGCGACCGAGGAGGAAGCAGAACCGCGCAAGAAGCGCACAGGTCTGATCGTCGCACTGGTGATTCTTCTGATTGGCGCGCTGGGAATCGGTGCGGTCGCCCTCATGCAGTCGAACAAGGATCCTGAAAAGGTCACCGTTCCTGATGCTCTGATCGGCATGACGCAGGAGGAAGCCAAACAGGCTGTCGAAGGTGCGGGGCTGGTCTTCGCCATTGGTGATCCCGTCGAATCGGAAGATGTGGAAGAAGGCCGCGTCGCTCAGTCTGATCCGCCGCCCTCCACCCAGGTCGAAGAAGGCTCGTCAGTTACTGTGTTCCTCTCCTCGGGACCAGCTTCCCAGCCCGTTCCTGATGTCACCGGCAATCCGGTGGATCAGGCGCGCACAATACTGGAAAACGCCGGTTTCGAAGTAAAGGTCTCAGACCAGAAGAAGCCATCCGATGATATTGCTGAAGGCAGCGTCGTCGAAACCTCACCGAAGGCTAAGGAAATGGCCAAGAAGGGATCGACGGTTACGCTCATCGTGTCCTCGGGCAGCAACCAGGTTGCCGTTCCTGATGTCAACGGAATGAGCCAGGAGCAGGCGCGCTCCGCGATCGAAGCAGCCGGACTGCGGGTCGGATCCGTCACGAGCGTCGATTCCGCCGAGCAGGCGAAGGATCGTGTCGTCTCCTCCGCACCCGCTGCCGGTGAAAAAGTCGCCAAGGATTCAGAAATCACGCTGCAGCTTGCGTCCGGAAATGTGGCTATCCCTGCCGGCCTTCCCGGCCAGTCCCAGGAAGCTGTGGTCAACGCTCTCAAGGAACTCAAACTGGTTCCGGATGTGTACGAGATGGACAGCAACGATGTCGCCAAGGGAATGGTCGTCAACGTTGAGCCCGGCGAAGGCCAGCTCGTCTCCCAGGGTGGCACGGTGAAGGTGTACGTCTCGAGGGGATCGTCCTCAGGCTCTCAAAGTGGCAACTAAGTAATCGACGGTAAGCGCCGGCTCGGTGCCGGGCCCCACGGTCGGCCCGTTAGTCGGTTAGCTCAGAGCGCTCGGCAACCACAGGTGTCAGCTCACGTGCGCGCCTGGGCGCGTCCGCGTCACCGCAGGCTGCCAACCAGTTGGCCAGCATGAGGTGGCCCGAGCGCGTCATCACCGATTCAGGATGGAACTGCACGCCCTCAAGAGGAAGCTCTCTGTGGCGCAACGCCATGATGATGCCACTGTCCGTGGTCGCACTGACCTCCAGGCACTCCGGCACCGTCGCAGGATCGACAACCAGCGAGTGATAACGCGTGACGGTGAGAGGATTCTCCGCGCCGGCGAAAACACCGCGCCCATCGTGCGTAATCGGTGAGGTCTTACCGTGCATCAATTCGGGAGCGCGCACCACGTCCGCTCCGAAATACTCACCCAGTCCCTGATGCCCCAGGCACACTCCCAGCATCGGTACGTGCCATCTGGCACACACATCGATCACATCAAGCAGGCTTCCTGCCTCCTCGGGTCGGCCTGGCCCGGGTGAGACGAGCACGCCGTCATACGTACGCTCACCATCAGCAGCGGCCCCGCGGGCGCCCTCGTCAATGAGGGAAAGATCCACCTGGTCGTTACGCACGACGTCCACGTGCGCGCCGAGGTGACGCAGGTAGCCGACGATGGTCCAGACGAATGAGTCATAGTTGTCCACGCACAGGATTCGACGCTGGCGCGGAGCAGATTCGGTTGGGGCCATTGACGAGTCGTTTCCAGGTGTTGTCATCAGACGGTGACGTTCCCGTCAATGTAAGTGGACTGGAACCACGGGAACACCCATTGGAACAGCACGGCGATGACAAGAACGATCAGCAAAATAGCCTCGATGGTCTTGAGCCAGGCCGGGCCAGGTAGGTGGCGGAAAATCCATGCGTACATGTTGGTCGAATCCTCTCTTCACACGCGGGGCAAGACAAATACGGCGGTCATTTCGCAGGCTCGCTGGCCAGTGCTGCAGGAACACCGGTTTCCTTGGGCGTCCACGAATCCAGCTTGAGGTGCACGATGTATCGCTCCGTGTTCGACCACTCGGGATGGCACGTCGTCATCGTCATCCACCGCTCGGTAGGGGTTTCAGAAAAACTGAGGTCGCCGGGGACTGGAGCGATCGTCTTGATGTTTGTTTCATCGTCGGCGGAGTAGATCTCGAAATTGTCCATCGTGTACACGTAGTACGTGTTGGCCGTTTCGACAACGACCTGGTCACCAGGTTCGAGGCGGTCAATGAAACGGAAGTTATTGCCGTAGGTTCGCCTGTGCCCGGCGACAGAGAAATTGCCGAGGGCGCCCGGCTGAGCCGTTTCCACGTAGTGCCCGGCATACGCTTTCGCGAGCACATCGGGAGTGGTGCCTTCAGCAAGCGGAATCTTTGCCCAGTTCCATTTCGGCACGTGAACAACGCCGTACACCTCACCAGGAGCAGGCTGATCGATCGCCGGTGGTTCATCCGTGCGCCGTTCACCTGATTTTTGCGGGGCCTGGTGTTCCTGTTCGAATTGCAGAACCGTTTCCTGCGCCGGCCCGCTGACTTGGTAGCTCGTCCAGAACAACTGCCAGAACGCGAAGAGGCCCAGGATGATGGCAACGGTGATGAGCAACTCACCGATCACTCCGATGATGCGGGTCGGCAATGATGCTGGGGCGCTCTCAATCCTCCGGACGTGAGCCGGTGTGCCTGAACTAGCCATGATCCTCCACAATGCGCGCGTACTGAGGTGAAGTGTCTTCGGGCAGTGCGGTGAATGTCAAGTCCTTTTCTTCATCCAGACGCCAGCCCAGGCCGTACTTCACGACATACCTCTTATAGTTGATTATTCTCTCATCTGAATTGATTGCTCGCTTGAGGCGATCAGGATCGCCTATGGCGGAAATCGCATACGGCGGTGAATACGAGGTGCCGTCCACCAGGATGACGTTGCCGATACAGCGAATGACCGAGCGTGACGTGACGCGCTTGCCCTGCACCGTCATCGCTTCCGCACCGCCGCGCCACAACGCATTCATCACATCTTCAATGTCCTGCTGGTGAATCACCAGATCGTCGGGCTGGGCGCCCTCGGGCAGAATCTGATCTGCAGGCGCGTCAGTGAGCGTGACGGTGACACCCGGCCCCTGAACAGCGGTAGTCGTTCCGATCGGGATTGACGAGGCAGCTCCCTCATTCGTTGCAGGATCGTCACTCGATGAGGTGGTGTCCACGTAGCGATGGATGGATTCGCGCAGGCTGTTGCGCTGATCTGTCAGCTCCTGAACGGTTTCCTGCCTGTCTCGCACCATGGACAGCAGGTTGACGTCGCTGCTTGATGCCTGGCCCCGCGTATTGGAGGCCGCTACGCCGAAGACGACGCCGCAGGTGACCATCACGACCAGGATTGCCAGTGCTGAGCGGGTTTTCTTCCACGTTCGTCTCTTGGGCGAACGCTCCCCTGAACGTTTACGTGGTGGATCCATCCGCGCACGCGGGGCATAGCTCGGCGGAGGTGACTGCGGCGAATCGCTGTCGCTCATCATCCCTCCTGACTGGTCGGACCATATCTGAGCGGTGGGTGCATCACGTTGGCAGGCGGCAGACCACAGTGAGATAGACCGAAAACGACCACCGCGCGTCGATCGCTTTGGCCGATACCCCACTCCGAGACTACGCTAGAGGATATCCAGGCGCATAACGCGCCACGGCAGTTATTCAAGTCCCGGCCCCATTCCGGGAGAGCGATCAGGAGTAGGTTGTGGCCGAGTCGAAAAAACGCAAGCGCAAAAGCGGCGAAGTAGCTGAGCAGGATACCGAAGTCCACTCATGGACTGAAGACATCCCCATGAGCCCATCGTGGTGGGCTCCGGCTTTCATTACACTGCTCATTGTTGGCCTGGTGTGGGTCATGGTGTACTACATCTCGTCCGCACGCTTCCCGATCCCCGGTATCTCATGGTGGAACCTGGTCATCGGTTTCGGCATTATGCTGATCGGTTTCCTGATGACGCTGCGCTGGCGGTAAGCTCGGCTGCTCGGCGAGCACGCTGACTTCATTTACCATGCGGCGGCGCTCACCTCACCTCGTCCGCCCGTAAACCGACTAGTAGTTCAAAGCGAGCAACGCGGCATATTCCACAGCCACCACGGCGCACACGGCGATCAGCATTCCTGCACCGGCCAGTGCGCTGATGCGTGTCTTGCGCGTGGCCTCGGCCTGACGGTTGACGACGACCTCACCGCTCCTGCGACGCGGCGGGCGCCTCATGATATGCGCAAAGCCCCACGTCACCAGCGCGCCCACGATCATGCCGCCGACATGCGCCTGCCAGGAAATATTGGGCACGATGAAGCCGTAACCGAGGTTGATTGCCAGCAGGATCAGAATCGATGTCGTATTGATCCCGCTCATCTTCTGAAGGACGAAAATCGCGGCGAACAGGCCGAATACGGCGCCCGACGCCCCAACAGTGGTCACCAACAGTGTTTGTCGGCTGACGAAGCACCAGGCCAGGACACCGGCACTGCCACCGATCGCGCTGGCGATATACAGGATGAGGAAACGCCACCATCCAAGCACAGGCTCGATGCTCGAGCCGACGAACCACAGTGCGACGAGGTTGAACAGGATGTGCAGGACGTTGGCATGCAGGAATGCAGTCGTCAGAATTCGCCAAGGCTCAAGCCATCCGATCGCCGGCATGAACGCCAGGGAACTGTAGACCTGCGGAATGAGCTTCATCGCCACGAATGTCACTGCGCACAGGCCAATAAGCACCATCGTCACTGTCGGTTTTTGAGTCCAGCGCATCTGACGGCGTCCGCGTCGGCCTCGTTTCTTCGCACAGTCCACACACATGGCGCGCACTTCCACCGGTACACGGCACTGCGAGCACATCGGACGGTTACATACCTTGCAGTAGTCGATGGACTGCACATCAGGGTGGCGTGGACACGGCGGAGCCGCATTCGGGTCTGAACGCTGACCGTACTGAGGCATCTTGGCCATACTCATCCTTTGTTCGAACTCACCGTTGGAAGGGCTGCGCCCGCCACAGTGGACGAGGGCGTCCCATCCGGCTGTCAGGGCTGGCAGTATCCAGCTTACCGGTGGTCGCCCTCGTCACTGATGATGCAGGCATCAGCCCGCGTCTACTTGTCAAGAATCTCCACGGATTCAATCACGACGTCTTCGCGCGGCTTGTCGCGTCCGTCGGTGGGAACCTGTGCGATCGCGTCGACGACGCTGCGTGACTCATCGTCGGCCACCTTGCCGAAGATCGTGTGCTTGCCCTGCAGCCACTGGGTCGGTGCGACGGTGATGAAGAACTGGGATCCGTTGGTGCCCTTCCCCATGCGGGTTCCGGCGTTGGCCATTGCCAGGACATACGGCTCGTTGAAGTTCAGTTCCGGATGGATTTCATCATTGAACTGGTAGCCGGGACCTCCTGTGCCGGTGCCGAGCGGGTCACCTGTCTGGATCATGAAACCGTCGATGACGCGGTGGAAGATCACGCCGTTGTACAGCGGTGAGCTCATTTCCTGACCGGTGCCGGGGTGCGTCCACACGCGCTCACCGGTTGCCAGCCCCACGAAGTTCTTCACCGTGAACGGTGCGTGGTCGGGGTACAGGTCCAGGCGGATATCGCCTTGTGAAGTATGAAGAATAGCTTGCATGAATCTATAGTGACAGATTTTCCGCCTGTGAGCACGCGTGTGGGCAGCCGTTCGCCCAGCGCGCATTTTACGTAAATGGTCACTGTCTGCCGGCCTTTTATGGTGTGATTGAAGTGCATTGAATCGTGTGACGGTGCACAATAGGGGGAAGACCCTTTGCGTCATTCGTCGCAATGAAGAAACAAGATCCGGAGGCATCAATGGCTAAGAAACACCAACTCGATCCGGAGCAGATTAAATCTGATGCCGTTCAGCTGGGGTCCACTCTGGCTGAGCAGGCTCATGCCGCTGCCGAAAAGGTCGCTGACCTGGCGGAACAGGGCTTGGACTGGGCCGGCCCGCGCGCTCAGGAGGTATTGGATAATGCTCGCAAGACTGCAGACAGCACCCGCAAGTCTGCCCAACCTTACATTGACGAAGCGACTGACCGTGCCCGCGATGCTGCAGACAAGGTTCGTCCCGTGATTGAAGAAGCACGTAAGCGTGCCGAGGATGACTACCTGCCTCGCGTGAACCGCGCATGGACGGAAGCAACGGCTGCCGCTCAGACTGACGGTGACCTGATCGAACGCGCTCGCCGCGCTGCCGATGCCGGATCACATGCGTTGACCACGCCGACCCCAAAGCGTAAGTCACACCGCGTTGCCAAGTGCCTCGGCTGGACGGCACTGGGGCTGAGCGCCGCTGGTGTGGGATACCTGTTGTGGCGTCGAAGCCAGCCGATCGAAGATCCGTGGGCCGAGGAATACTGGGCTGACCTGGACACCGATGTTGAACTGCCTGACGTTGAGGTGGAAAGCGCTGATGACGCGCAGGGCGCGTCGCAAACCCCGACCGACGAGGAAAAGGCTGCGGCTGAAGAGGCTGCTCAGGCCAAGCTTGAAGCCGATGAGAAGGCCAACAAGGAAGCTGAAGAAGCTGCCAAGTAAGGCCTCCAGCGCGGGCACGTGAAAGAGGGACGCTTCCTTTACGAGGTGTCGTCTTTCTGAGCGCCCGCAGGGCTGTGAACTGCTGACCGGCGTGTGCGTCTGCGTGACGTGCACGCCGGTTTGCTTTCACGGGGCGGGCGCGGTTTGCTTTCATGGGTCGGCGCCGGTTTGCAGTTGGCTGTGAGGAGACTGCACGGGGAGGCGCTCTTACCTTGACCAGTTGATCCGACGCTCCCGTAGCACCTTGACCAGTTGACTAAGACCTTTGCCTGTTGATAGTTCAAAGTCTTATACCTTGATCCGTTGATTTCTACCTTGAGCGCTTGATTGAGGCGCGCGCCAATTCCGCGCGATCGGTGCCGACACCGAGCAGATCATGGCGCTGTTTGCCCGCGAAGCTGATCGGATGCAGCGCGATGGACTTGATCAGTGGCAACCTGGCATCTATCCATTGACCGAGCATATTGAGGCAGATATTCGAAGCGGCTACGGATGGGTGGTTGCCAGCAGAGGAGACGTCCTGGCCTATCTGAGTATCGACGACACTCCCGACCCGTTTTACGATGCGGCCAATCTGACGTGGAAGACTCCGCGCGAGGGAAGGAGGGAACATGGGTGATGCACCGACTGATCGTTGCCGAAGAAGCTCGCGGAATGGGACTGGCTCAGCAAGCTGATTGAATTCGCTGTGACGCAGTCACCGAACGGGTATCTGCGCGTGGATACGGATCCGAAAAACACGCCCCCATGCGGGCACTGTTTGAGCGGCTCGGATTCCGTGACGCTGGATTGCTGACCTATCACGAATTCAACGATTTGCAATGCGTGACCTACGAGCGCTGGGTGCACTCGGTCGTGCGGCGACAGATGAGCCAACACGTCCAGGTGCACCCGGCCAGGTTCGGCTGGATGTGGCAGCGCCGCCAGGCGCCAGCACTGCATTCCCACGCGCATGACCTCACTCCGGATGATCTCGCCGTACGCTGAATATTTCCATTGAGGGCGCGCCGAGCCGGCAAATAGGGTAGACATGAAGTGCACATCCACTATGAGAGGAGTCACAATGGCGAATTCAACTGTGAGCACTGCGAGCACCCACTGGGAAGGTGGCCTGACAGACGGCGCCGGACAAACGACACTCGAAACTTCCGGTGTGGTCACACTGGACGTCGCGTGGGGCAAGCGCACTGATCCAGGCCAGGGCACCACGAACCCCGAAGAACTCATCGCAGCGGCCTTTGCCACCTGCTATTCGATGGCACTGACCAACGAGCTGACCGAAAACGGACATGCACCCGAATTCCTCGACACCACTGTTGAGGTCTCCTTCAACCCCAAGGACGGCATTTCCGGAGCCAAACTCACCGTCAGCGGTAAGGTTCCCGGCCTCGATGCTGACGCATTCAAGGAAAAGGCTGAGTGGGCGAAGGACAACTGCCCCGTTTCCAAGGCACTTGGTGGCCTCAACAAAGAGCTTGTCGTGAATGCCTGAGTTTCATCTCAAACGCATCCACGAGGACCCGGAGCCGTCTGACGGCTTCCGAGTTCTTGTCGATCGCCTCTGGCCAAGGGGGATCTCCAAAAAGCGCGCCGCACTGGACGAATGGAACAAAGACCTGCCACCATCACCGCAGCTGCGCACCTGGTTCGGACACCGACCCGAACGTTTTGAGGAGTTTGCACACAGGTACCATCAGGAACTGGCTGACAGCGGAGCTGCACGCGATTTCGTGGAAAACCATCTCACCTGTGATGTTGTCACGCTGCTCATCGCGGCAAAAGACCCCGAGCACAACCACGGACTAGTGCTGCAGGACGTTCTCACCACACTTGCCGCTGAGCGTGCGGATCGCCAGCAATGCGGATCACCATGACAGCACGAACCGATGACACTGCGCATCCGTCTCAGTAGCGACGCAGCGACGCCCTCGTTCATCCATGTTTAACGGAGTTGACGAGTTCGACTGTGGACGTCGCCCCTGTCACATGTCAATAACTCAAGGGGCGCCCCGGAGTTCACACCCCGAGGCGCCCCTTGAGTTATGTGTACGGGATCAGCCCTTCACGGATCCGCGGGTCACACCCGAGATCACCCAGCGCTGAGAGAACACGTAGACCAGCAGCAGCGGAGCCATCGCCATCAGGTAGGAGGCGAATGCCACCGAGTAGTCCAGGTTGAACTGTCCCTGGAACACATACTGTGCCAGCGGCAGCGTGCGGTGCGCCGGGTCGGTCAGCACAACCAGCGGCAAGATGAAGTCATTCCATGCCCACACGCACGTGATGATTCCGACCGTCGCATTCATCGGAGTGAGCAGTGGGAAAATCACCTGCCAGAACACACGCCACGTGGATGCGCCATCCACGCGCGCCGCCTCTTCCAGCTCAATGGGAATCGAGCGGATGTAGGAGACGTAGATGAACGAGTTCATCGACAATCCGAAGATCGTGTACAGGATGACCATGCCGATGGGTCGATCCAGGTGCAGGATTGACATCTGCTTGATGATCGGCAGCATGATGATCGGGAACGGGATGAACAGTGCCGACAGCAGGTAGTAGAACGCGCCCTTGAAGAACGGCTTATGCAGGTTACGTGCAATCGCCCAGGACACGATCGACGAGGTCAAAATCGTGAACACCAAGGTCAGTGCTGTGACGAACACGGTGTTGACCAGCGCGTGTTTGAAGTCGGCACGTTCCCACGCGTCCGCGAAGTTCTGCCAGCGGATCGAGGTCGGCAGTTCAAACCCGTTGCCGTTGAGCACCTGATCAGGCGACTTGAGCGCAACAACCACGGCGAGGTACATCGGGATCAGCACGCCCAGAGACGTGAACAGGATAAACAGCGTGGCCACCCAGTTGATGCGGCGCCTCTTTGAAGGGCGTATCTTGCGCGTCGCGGTGTTGGTCAAGTTCTGCCCGGCTGTCCCTCGCGCCGAGGGCGACGACGTTGACGAGGACGTTGATTCGATCGGTGTGCCTGGTGTCATGGGAGCAGTCATGTTACTTTCCCTCCCCACGTTGCAAAATTCTGAATTGGAACAGCGACACGATGGTGATCACCACGAAGAAGAACACCGCGTTTGCTGTCTGGTAGGCGAACTCACCGCCGGTGAAGCCGCCTCGGTAAATCAGGACGGAGACCGATTCGGTTGCCGTGCCCGGTCCGCCGTCGGTCAGCGCGATGATCGGGTCGAAGACCTGCAGGAAGCTCTTCAAACTCAGCACCATATTGAGGGTGAAGAAGGGGCCGATCAGTGGGAACGTGATCTTCCAGAACTGTTGCCACGAGTTCGCACCATCCAGTGCGGCAGCCTCGTACACATCGTCTGGAACGGTTTGCAGTCCGGCCAGGTACAAGATGATCGCGAATGCGCTTGCCTGCCACACGGCCAGCGTGATGATCGCTCCCCATGCGGCGATCGGGTGCGTCAAAATGTTGTCTCTGAACAGCGGAATGCTGGAGAAAATCTTCGGCAACGATGTTGAGAACATGAATTTGAAGACGTAGCCGATGATCAGCACCGACAGGACGTAGGGGATGAAGAACACGCCCCTGAAGAAGTTACGGGCCAGAATGTTCGAGTTCAGCGCCACGGCGATGATCAGTGAGATCACGTTCGTCAGGATCGTGGCGATGATGGCGAAAATGAAGGTGGCCGCATATGCGTGGAACATGCGCTCGTCGCGGAAAATGTTGATGTAGTTGGAGATTCCAACGAATTTCCACGTTCCGTATCCGGCATAGTTCGTGAACGAGAAGAACACGCCGATCAGGACGGGCAGTGTATGGAACAGTGCGAACGCAATGAGCGCGGGCACGACAATCATCGTGTACGTGCGGTCCTTGGTGGGCGACACCGTCCGTCGCTTCCCCTTATCTGAACCGGATCTGCGTGCGGACGAGGCCGAGGACTTAGCCGAGAGCGTGCCCGATGAGGCCGTACCCGACACGGCCGTAGCCGTTGCCGTGGTGGTCACCGAACGTGCAGGTTCACTCGCCGTTGCTGTGTCTCGTGAGCGCATGCGTTCGCGCAACTGTGGCGGCAGGTCAACCATGCGGCCGTCTTCGCCGTCCGTGCTGCCGGCATTGTGCGATCCGGCGCCAGCACCAGGTGTTGATGACATGGATTTTCCTTTCACTCCACAGTGCGTGCAGCGTATTCACGCCACTGGCGATCCAGCTGCTGCAGTGTCACTGATGGGTCTGCGTCAAACAATCCTTGCTGGACCAGAGGGTCCAGTCGGATAGAGGCGGGAACGTGGTGGTCCACGAATCCTGCGATGTGGCCTCCATCGAAGAACGGAGCCAGTTCCTGAATTGCCGGATCATCCGGGTAGTCAGCTTCCCTGAGGGAGGGGAACATGGATTGCGACTTCGCGACCTTCTCGATGACTTCAGGCTGGAAGAGGTAGTCGAAGAAGCGGCGTGCCTCTTCAGGGTGCGCCGCCCCCTTCCCCATCGTCACAACGACGTCCACGCCAGTCACCAGCAGGCGCTGGTCGGCGCCCTCACCTTCGGGAGCCGGATACGGGAAAATTGCCGCATCCACGTCGGGGTTTGCCTGACGGATCGGATTGAGCGCCCAGATACCCTGCATCAGCATGGCGACTTCACCGTTGGCAAATGCGGCGTTGCCGTCGTCGTAGGTTCGGGCACGCCATCCGTCCTGTGCGTATCCGAATAAGGTGAGTTGGCGCTGCATCGGTTCGGTGAAGTTCTTCTGGAACGACACCGCCGAATCCGGCCCGATATCCGTACCCTGCTCGCGCATGGTGTCGAAGAACCCGTCGCGCGCGGCGTAGGCGCCCAACCCATTAAATGAGGGCAGTGTGGTCCACGCGTCGGCCACCGTCCCGTAGAACGGTGTGATGCCAGCGGCCTTGAGCTTTTCACACACATCGAGCAGTTCTTCCCATGTGGAGGGAACTTCCAGGCCCTGTTCCTTGAAAATCTGGCGGTTGTAGATGATGCCGTCTGCGTTGTTCAGATAGCCGACACCGTTGACTTCGCCTTCCGCATTTCCCAGGTCAGCCAGAATGTCCTGCACAGCCGGGTTAATGTGCTCAAGCAGCGGGTCACCTGAAAAGTCGTGGAAGACGCCGGCTCGTGCCAGGTCAGCGAATTTTCCGTTACCGTTCAGGGTGATGACATCCGGCGGGCGGTTCTTCACCAGGAGCGTACGGATCGCGGTGTCCGCATCTGCCGATTGGTTAATGACTATGTCAATGTCGGGATTTTCGGCCTCAAAATCGGCCGCGATTTCTTCGAAATCTGTTTTGGCTTCACCTTTGAACTGGAAAAAGTCCAGTTCGGTTTTCTCCTGCGCCTGGGGCGTCCCGCAGCTCGCCAATGCTCCACATGCGCATACAGCCAGAGCCGCAATCAGTGCTCGTCGCATTCGTGGTTGCCGAGGGGGACGTGTGGCACCGTGAGCATCTGGCTTGGATGTGTGCGTAAATGATGAGCACTGTGATTCGAGCGGAGAATGCTCCAGGGGCGATGCGTGTGAATACATCGTGACATCTCCTGCCTTCAAATGTGTGGACTGAGCGCTCATTCACCCCTGCGGCATACGCAAGCGAGTCGGCGTTCAACGTGTGTGACGGGTGCTCCTCGTATCGGCCGTAACCATTACGATAAGCCACTTCATTTATATCTCATTGGCCACGAACGTGAGGGGCCGAGGGTCCTTTTTGTCAGCAATAACTCGGTTTTGACACCTGACAGACACCGTTTGCGTGTCGAGCCGCCAGTCGCCGTCCTCAGGTCCGTGACAAGCCGGTGAGTCAGAAGCGATTCAAAATCGCGCGAACCAGAGCAGCAGCGCCGTCATTCTCCACCGACCCGGTCACCGCGTCGGCATGACTGCGCACGTCCTCATCAGCGCCGCCCATCGCTACGCCGTGCGCGGCCCACTGCAGCATCGGGATGTCATTCGTTCCATCCCCCACCGTGACGATGCCGCTGTGGGGCACCTGCAGGTACTCGGCCAGTTCTTCCAGACCGGTCGCCTTGGTAAAGCCGCGAGGACCGACATCCACCCAGGACGTCCATCCGATCGCCACTTCATGTGTGTCAGCCAGGCCAGTCTGCGCGATCGCCTCGCTGAATTCTTCACGCGTCAACGACGGCGCACGGCCAACGAGTTTGGTGCTGGGAGTGCTGCGCAGGTTCTCCATCGATTCGACGCGGAACGTTTCGATCAGCTCACCATGTGGGAACGGTGCAGAAACAGCGTATCCATAGTCGCGTTCTGACCCGATCAATGCATCCGGCATGACCTGGCGTAACGCGTCAATTGCTTCTGCGGGATTGAAACTGTGCCGGCGCACCACGCGTCGACCACCCTCGAGCTGGGGATCCCACTGACCCATCGTGGTGCCGTTCGAACACACCGCCCACCCCTGACTGGCTTTCAGATAGCCAAAGACCGGGTCGACGGCATTGACGCCTCGCCCAGTGGCGATCACCATCTTCATTCCGGCAGCAACACCGTCATGGAATGCGCTGATGACACGCTCAGAGGCACCCTCGGGAAGCAACAATGTGCCGTCAACGTCCAGGGCGACCATGATTTTGGTCGGATCGCCGGGAAGTGACGAGGGCAGGCCGGCCTCGGCCCTCGCGACGAGTTCATCGAAGGGGATGGCCTGCTCGCCGGACGGGGGCGGTGTGAGGAGCGGGATGCTCACCGCGGCTCCAGGACGTCGATTCCACCCAGGTAGGGCCGCATTGCTTCAGGCACGCGCACGGACCCGTCTTCACGCTGATGGTTCTCCAGGATCGCGACGAGCCAGCGGGTTGTCGCCAGTGTGCCGTTGAGCGTGGCAACCGGGAACATCTGGCCATCGCGGCGCTCTCGAATGCCCAGGCGCCGGGCCTGGAAGGTTGTGCAGTTCGATGTGGAGGTGACCTCCATGTAGCGCTGCTGGGTCGGCAGCCATGCCTCGCAGTCGAACTTGCGTGCTGCCGAGGTGCCGAGGTCGCCGGCCGCAGTATCGATGACGCGGTAGGGCAGTTCCATCTTCGCCAGCATCTCTTCTTCCCACGCAAGGAATTTCTTGTGCTCCTCTTCAGCGTCCTCAGGGCGGCAGAACGAGAACATTTCCGCCTTGTTGAACTGGTGGACACGGATAATGCCGCGCGTGTCGCGCCCGGCTGCCCCAGCTTCGCGCCGGTAGCAGGTTGACCATCCGAGGTAATGCTTCGGGCCGTCACTCAGGTCCAGAATCTCACCCATGTGGTAGCCCGCGAGCGCCACTTCGGAGGTGCCCACCAAGTACAGATCGTCAGCAGGCAGGTAGTAGATTTCATCGGAATGCTCGTTGAGGAATCCTGTGCCACCCATGACCTGCGGCGTCACCAGCGTCGGCGTCATCATCGGAGTGAAACCTGCAGCGACAGCCTGATCCAGCGCCATGGTCATCATCGCCAGCTCCAGGCGCGCGCCGATTCCCTTGAGGTAGTAGAAACGCGATCCTGAAATCTTGGCGCCGCGTTCGACGTCAATTGCGTCCAGTTTTTCACCGATTTCCAGGTGATCTTTCGGCTCGAACCCTTCGGCCGCGAAGTCACGCGGATCGGGGCCTTCATGGCGCAGCACCACGAAGTCTTCTTCACCACCGGTGGGCACTCCCGGCAGAATCAGGTTCGGCAGCATGCGTGCCAGTTTGTCGGCTTCTTCGCCTGCTTCGTTCGATGCGGCCTCAGCATTCTTGACCCGCGCAGCCAGTTCCTTGGCCTCAGCCAGGATTGCGGGCCGCTCTTCCTTACTGGCACGCCCCACAGATCGAGAGACCTCTTTTTGCTGCGAGCGCAGCTGCTCGAATTCCTGGAGCAGTTCACGCCGCTTCGTGTCGGCTTCGAGGATTCGGTCCACCAGTTCCACGTCTGCGCCGCGCGCACGCTGTGAGGCGCGGGCCGGTTCGGGATCTTCTCGCAAGGCACGCATATCAATCATGTGTTCATGGTAGTTCAGATACACCGCCCGTTACTACCGCGCCAGCGGGGAGGGGTCGCGGGCATGTGCGGTGACGCCCCTCAATCGCGCGCACACGGCAGGGTTGGTCAACTATAGTTCGTGGGTATCACTACTTCGGGTCACTGACGAGGGCGACTTTCCCCGCGGCGTGTGCCACGCCGCGACGGTGCGCCGGCGCTATGGAGGTGCCCATCAGCGAGAAAGCGACCCGGGAACGGATCGACAGATGAATAAGAAAGTCCTGACCGTTGCCATGGCGTACATTGCGATCGCCGTGGGTGCAGGCTTTGCCTCCGGGCAGGAAGTCCTTCAATACTTCGTCGGTTTTGGTCCGTGGGGCCTGGTCGGCGCATTGGCCGCTGCCATTGTGTTTTCATTCGCAGGTTTCGTGATTGTCCAGCTCGGGTCCTATTTCCTGGCCAGCGATCACAAAGTCGTGTTCGGCGAGGTGGCGCACCCGGTTCTGGCATTCCTGTTCGACGTCACCGTCACTGTCACAGCTTTTTCAATTGGTTTCATCATGATTGCCGGCGGAGGAACGAACCTGAATCAGCAGTTCGGCCTGCCGACATGGGTTGGCTCAGCGATCGTGATCGTGGTTGTTCTGGCGATGGGGTTTCTGGATGTCAGCAGGGTTACGCGCATCATCGGCGCGCTCACACCGGTGCTGATCATCTGCGTCCTGGCGGTGACCATCTACGCGCTGACACACATCGACGCCACCTGGAGTGACATCCACGCTTCAACGCAGCTGGTTGACACCACCATTGCGCACTGGTCATTGTCGTCACTGAATTACGTGGCAATGAACCTATGCGTGGTGGCGTCAATGGCGATCGTCATCGGTGGCGATATTTCCGATCCGAAAGTGGCCGGCTTTGGCGGCCTTCTCGGCGGCGTGTTCTTCGGGGTCCTCCTGCTGGCGATCACGGTGTCGCTGTATGTGCACGTGCCGACCGTGTACCGCGATGACATGCCGATGCTGGCGTTGGCCGCCAGCGCGGCACCGTGGGCGGGGCACGTGATGGCACTGGTTGTTTTCGGCATGATCCTGAACTCTGCGATCGGCATGTTCTACGCGCTGGCTTCGCGTTTCTCCACAGGAAGCACCGGCCGTTTCCGCCTGGTGCTGGTGGCGCTGGTTGTGGCCGGCACCGTCCTGTCGGCTTTCGGCTTCAAGAACCTGGTGACCTGGCTGTTCCCCGTCATTGGTTATGCCGGCTTCATCCTGATGGGCGTGCTGGGCTACTCGTGGATTCGTACGCGCCGCATGATTAACGAGGAAACTGATCGACGAGGGCGAATCACGCGTCTGCTCAGACGCAAACTACGCACGGATCGTGTGTTTTCCAGACGCGATCAGGCACGTCTGGACCGCGAAGTGAGCGCCTCATCCATTGAAAATGCTCAGCTGGTGGGGACCATCGGATCAGAAACGTGTGACGACCTTGATGCGCGTGGTATTGCTCACGACAATCTTGACGGTGAATCAGTGTTGCAGAACCAGGCCGAACCTGGTCCCCCTACCGGCGAGGTGTCGGCGAAATAAGCGACGTCAAGCCACAGCTATCTGCTGAATTACACTGATGTAGTTTTCCCCATGTGTGGATAAGCGTGTGGATTAAGTGGCAGCAGTGGAGGTGGAAGCCACCCTCGTCAATAGCGGCGAACACAAGGAAGAATCGCCGAACTGGCCGATCGCTGCCGCTGGCGCCCGGCATAAAAGTCGCATGTGAACGAGCAAAGCAGGTTAGAGTATCAAAGGAAATGTTCGCGTCGAAAGCCGTTCATGAATAAAAAAGTCTTGACTGTTGCCCTTGCCTTCATCGGCATCACCGTCGGCGCAGGTTTCGCCTCAGGCCAGGAAGTTCTGCAGTATTTCTCCGGATTTGGGGTGTGGGGCATCGTCGGCGCCGTCATCACCGGTGCGGTGTTCTCATTCGCAGGTCTGGTGGTCGTTCAGCTCGGATCATACTTTCTGGCCAGCGACCACAACGTGGTATTCGGCGGGGTGGCACATCCATTCCTTGCCCGCCTGTTCGACATCATCATCACGTTTACCCTCTTCAGCCTAGGTTTCGTCATGATTGCGGGTGGCGGCTCGAATCTCGAACAGCAATTTGGACTGCCGACATGGGTGGGTGCCGCGATCATCACGGTGCTGGTCATGCTGGTGGGAATGCTGGATGTGGACAAGGTTACGAAGATCATCGGCATGATGACGCCCGTGCTGATCCTGTGCGTCCTCATCGTGGTGATCTGGTCATTCACGCACATTGATGCGGCGTGGGAGGATATCCACGAGTCTGCGCAGCTGGTGGACACGGCCCTTCCGGCGTGGCATATTTCGACCCTGAACTACGTGGGCGTGTGTCTGTCCACCGTTGTGTCGATGGCGATCGTCATGGGCGGTGACATCACGGATCTGAAGGTTGCCGGGCGCGGGGGAATGATCGGCGGCGTAGTCTACGGCGTACTGCTCACACTGGTCGCCGGCGCGTTGCTGACGCAAATGACGACCGTGTATGACCAGGACATGCCGATGCTGGCACTGGTCAACCACATCCATCCGTGGTTTGGCTTTGCGATGGCAATCGTGACGTTCCTGATGATTTTCAACACCGCGATTGCCATGTTCTACGCGTTGGCCAAGCGTTTCTCGCACGGTGGCGACATGCGGTTCCGCGTCATCTTGCTGGCGCTGACAGTGGCAGGGTTCGGGCTGTCATTCCTCGGGTTCAAAGAGCTGGTCAACAAGCTCTTCCCGATCTTGGGGTACTGCGGCATCGTGCTGATGGTGGTGCTGTTTTACTCGTGGATCAAGACTCGCCAGGACATCATCGACGAGTCGGAGCGACGCGGCCGCATTCTCAAGTTGATACGTCGCCGTCTGCGCCTCGATCGCGGTTTTTCCCGCAAACACGCCAGGCAGCTGCGCCACGAAGTCGAGGACTCCGATGTTGAAAACGTCGAACTGGTCGACGCGATGGGGGCCGTCGCCGCGGAGGAACTTGAAGAAGAAGGCATCGACCACGACGATTGGGAGCCGATAGCCGACCGTCAGGAAAACCAGGCTGCCACAGAAGCCGGCGAGCAGGTCTCAGCTGACAAGCACTGAGTCATACTCCGCGCGCCCTGCGCTTCGTCAGTCGCAGGCAGTGATGCGGTACAGTTTCGCCGTGCCGCCAGTGTCGACCAGCTCGAAGCCGTGGGATGTGTCCACGTTGTAGAACCCTGGCATTCGCGAGGAGCGTGCGAAGTTGTAGTACTGGCCATCTTCGTCCTCAAAGAAGTGCGTGATTCCAAGGTCACGAACCACTTGGCACACTTCGGGATTGGTGTGGATCTCATTAAAGGATCGGCGCAGGATATCTTGCGAAACCGTGTCCTTGTTAACCGTCGACAGTTGCCTGAACACGACCTGACGCTGTCCGATCGACAGCGAGTAGGCCTCGCCGGCGATGGGATCTCCGACGATCAACGCATCTTCTGGCACCGTCTGAGGCATGCGCCGGAACATGTTCAGCTCCGCGTTCGTTGACATTCCGGGTTTGCCTAGGTGATCTGCGTCGTACACGTATCGCACCGCCCACAGCCGAGCATCCATCGCGCCGCCCAGTGACATGGCAACGATCCACACGCCGAGCAGCGCGCCAACCCGCCACAGAGACGATTGCGCGTGATGCTCGTCAGCGGCGCGCACCCTGTGCGAGCGCACCCAGTTCACGAGCTGCTCGAAACCGAACGCGATCAGAGGAATCATCGTGAGGTTCTGTACCCCCATGATGCGACGAGCATCCATGTACCACGGTGCCAGCAGGTAGGTGCGTCCGGGAAAATCTGGCGCATACGCCATGAAAGTCAGTGCCGCGAACAGCAGGAAAGAGACAATGAGCCAGGTTGTCGGACGCGGCCCATACGATTCGCGCACGCGTTGGCGCGTTGCGATCCACAGGTCGGCTCGTTCGCTCACGGTCATGGAGGCCGTCGACGAGGGCGGCTCCGTCGAATCCTGCAGCATTGCCGAGGGCTGCTCTGCCGCATCGTGAGAATCTGCTGTCTGGCAGTGGAGCGCTGCCTCGGTTTGCGCTGCCTCGTCGGAGGGGGCCGCTGCGCCGGAAGGCACTGCTGCCTCGGGCTGCGGCACTGACGGCCACGGCCAGGTGGGAATGTCGTTCTTGACCACTCGAGACCACACAAATGCGCCGCGGATCAGCGCAATGATGCCAATCAGCATCAGCACCGCGGTGATCGTGATGGTCAAGATCAAGCCGATGGTGCGGGTGAAAGGCGGATAAGGGGTCAGGAAGGTCGAGAAAGCCTGCTCGTAAGAAATGCCCCGCCTCGGGTAATCCCCCATCGCCTGCACGCGATCCATACCCAGCATCCACAGCGGCGCGCACACCGCCACCACGCACACCACCCCTGTTGCCGCAGCCACGCCGTAGTGACCGATCCACGCGGAGCGCCTGACGAGGATGAACATGGACGCAATGATCGGTGGAATCAGCAGCACAGCCAGTGAAAACGCGGCCGTGGGGTGGGCGAGCACCATGCCGACGAAGCCCAGGGCAATCAGCCCTCCCAGCGGAAGATGTGCAAACGCGCCAGCCAACCCACGATCAGTCGATCGCGCCAACCGCCTGCCCCAGACCAGGCTCATTGCAGCAATTCCCGGCAGAAGGATGACTCCCAACGCGTTGGGCCACTGGTTGTACATGGTCAGGGCGTCAGCCGGCATGGAGAGCATGCAGCCCGCAGCAACGGGTGCCACGACAACGGCAACCCGTGAAGTGGTGACGACAGCAGTGAACGCTGTGCCACCGATCGCCCACAGCGCCATCAGTGCCAGCGAGGCCGCGTTCGACGTTTGAATCACGGTTTCGGGCGTGGCGAACAGCGCCGTGAACGCATGCCAGGCGTTCGGGTAGAAAACTTCACGTCCACCGTACAGAGGTGCCAACCCTCCGAAAGGATCCGCACGTGAGGTCTCCAGAATCGACCACACACCATTGACGTGGAAAACAGAGTCCCACTGTTGCACGGGATCACGCGGATTGACCGCGATCAGCATGGGCAGTGCGGCCAGCACCCAGCCGACAAACACCATGAACCAGATTGCGCCGCGCGCTCTGCGCGACAGAATGCGGTAGGCGTGCGAGGCCGGCGCATCTGCCCGCAGTGGTGGCCGCGCCACCAGGCTGTCTCCAAGCAGTTCGCCATGTTCAGGGTTTGCGCGCCGACGCAGCACATAAACCGCAGCTCCGGCGCAGGTCAGCAATGCCAGGACCGGCATAACGGTAGCGCGGGTATACGGAACTCCCAGCGCATGCCAGATCATCGACAGGATCGACACGGTTCCGACAGTGAGTGCCGGTCCGGCTGCAGCAGCCACCACCGATGAACGGATCTGTGTGCGCACCCAGAAATAGCCGGGAAGGATTGCGATGACAACCATCGCGATCACCAGCGGCATCAGCCCCAACCATGCAACCCAGTTCATGAATCAGCTTTCTGTGGCGCGTTCGGTGCCGGTCGGGTCACCCTCGTCAATTGCGATGCTGCCGGCCCGCCGAAATGCCTCAGGCTTCGGGTCGACAGCTTCGGGACCAGAGCTGACTGACCCGGACCTGCGATCAGCAGCCTCGGAGTCGGCATCGACTGCATCCGACACCTGCGCGGATGCTTCGGCTGCTTCAGCGCGACCTTTGCGAGACTGACGGACACGCTGAATGGCGAACTCGGCGATCATGGGGATGACCGAGACCACGACGATCAGGATGATAATGACTGACAAATTATCGTGAACGAATTGGATACCGCCCAGCGCGGAGCCGGCCCATGTGATGCCCACGCCCCAGGCCAGAGCGCCCAGCGAGTTATAGATGACGAACTTGCCGTACGGGTAGCGCGCGATACCGGCGGCAAGCGGAATGAATGTGCGCACAAACGGGATGAAACGCCCGATCACCAGCGAGCGCCCGCCATACTTCACGAAGTAGCGTTCAGCCTGGTGCAAATGCTCGGTCTTCAAAATCCGCGCATTGTCGGAAAAGAGACGCCGCCCGAATCGACGCCCCAGCCAATAGCCGATCTGTGCGCCGATAAACGCAGCGACGAACGTCAGTGCAATCAAGGTCGGCAGGTGCAGCCCCAGGCGCTCATGAAGCAGACCGGCCGTGAACAGCAGGGAGTCGCCAGGCAGCACCGGAAACAGAATGCCCGATTCGATCAGGACGATCAGCAGCGTGCCCCACAGCACCCACGGACCCATCGCGAGCAGCAAGGATTCGGGATCGTGGAACCAACCGATGACGGTTGTCAACCACGATTGATCGGTTGGCATCACGGTTACAGCCAGCACAAGTTCCCTTTCATTAGCGGGGCATAACACCTCAAAACGGTGCACGCACTACCCTATATGTGTTACTGCACGAATAGGCGTTGCGCCATTAGGATAGATCGTATGACTTTGAAGGGCGCGGATTCGACGGCACCCCAGTCGACGACATCCGATTGGGTCGAACCTGGCTCAGCCACACCCACATCCGCATCGCCCTCCGCGACGTCAGGCCCGTCGACGCCCACACCGCACGGATCCACCACGAACGCTTCTGCCAAGACTGACACTGAGCCGCCCGGCTCAAACCCCGACGCGTCCATCGATGACCTGTCGATCGACCAGCTCGCCGCCACTCAACGCGCGACCGCTCCCCTTCCGCGCCTGTCGCGGCCCGCGTATTTCGCTGACCGTCATGAGGAGCGCACGCGCCGACGTGAGGATCTGACCGACGTTATCCTCGCACTCCTGGGAATCGCACTGGTGTGGGTGTTGGGTATGTACGCCCATTCAACCACGCAAGGGGTCACCGACGATGTGCGCAACGTCTTTGCCGGCGCTCTGCGAGCCATTTTCCTGCTGCCCGTCACGCTGATCGAGGGCCTGATCATTCTGGCCGGCCCTATCGTCATCGTGGGCGCGCTTGCCCGGCGAGGAAGACTCACCACCATCATCGAAACACTCCTGACCGCGGCGATCGCGACGTTCACTGGTTGGGTTCTGATGATAGTGCTCGATCATGTACCTGCCGATTTCACGGCTCCGTTAGGTGCCACCGGCACCTTCGGCGCACACGCCGCCATCAACCTGGTCCTCATGACGCTTGCCGCGTTATTCACCACAGCCGGCGAAACGACGCATATGCGTTCCATCCGCTACGGCTGGCTCGGTCTGGCGGTCGTCGCATTTTTCGGCGTCATTCGCGGCACCATGAGCCTTCCGTCAGCGCTCGTCTCCCTGCTGCTTGGCCGTATGATCGGCTCACTGGCACGATGGGTCCTCGGTTTCGAGGATCAGCGTGCCACTGGAATCGACATTGTCGAAGGCTTGCTGTCGATCGGCATTGTCCCCTCGCGGATCATCCGTTCCGACCTGGAAACGTCAACCTCGCCGCTGGTGACGTGGAAGATTGACGAGGTAGACTCACGGCGCGTCAATCCGGATCGCCATCCAACAGGGGACGGGTCTGCCTCGGCAATCAGTGGGGCCGACATGCAGCCGGGGCGCGATACGGCACTAGTGGGTGCTCGGCCAGGATCGACCGCGGTGCAAGCCGGCAGCGAGACGACCAATGCCGGCACGCCTGAAACTGACGTGACCGATGAGGTGACCACTTCCACTGATGAGGAAGCTGACGTCACTTCCACGCGCCAGGATCTGCACATGTTCACCACCGATGTGGACCTGGTTGAATACACCGTCACGCGTTACCCGCAACGCCCCGACGCCCGCCACTATGCGGTGTGGGATGACCACGGCAGGCTGTGGGAAGTACAGGTGCTTGATCCGGGTCGCGAACTGACAGGCACGCTGATCGACGTATGGAACAATCTGCGTCTGCGCGGGATATCACGATGGGTCTCGCCGTCGCTGAAAGCCAACGCTGAACGCTCCACGCTGACGACGCTGGCTGCGCACAGAGCTGGCGTGCATGTTGCTGAACCACTGGGAATGGCCCAAGTAGGCGATTCAATCCTGGTGGCATCCAAGGCGATCCCGCCGGTGACAACGCTCAAGGATTCGCCTGATCACCTCCTGTCTGACGACGTACTGGATCAGGTGTGGAATCAGTTACTCCTGGCGCATTCCCGGTCGATCACGCACCGCGATCTCACGTTCGACTCGGTGATGCTGGACGCGTCCGGACAGGTATGGCTGCTCGGCTGGGATCAGGGCGAAGTAGCAACGAACGAGCTCAACCGCAGGATCGACATTGCTCAGATGCTGGTGTTGCTGTCGGTGTGCGTGGGTGAAAAACGCGCCCTGGAAAGTGCGGTGCGCGCGGTAGGCATCCGTGAACTCAAGGCCAGCGCGCCGGTGTTGCAAGGCGCGGTGCTGCCCGCGCAGATCAGCCGTGCCGTGCGTAAGAGTGAAACGTTGGCAAATCTGCGAACTGCGATTGTGGGCGATGAGAAGAACGAATCCGCCCAGCTTTTGAAACTTGAACGCTTCGCCCCGAAGACGATTATCACGGTCGCGATCCTCGCGGTGGCCCTCATCGTCGTGCTCGGCTCGATGAACTTCCGCGAAATCGCTGATGCTGTTACGTCTGCCAGCCCGGTGTGGATTATTATCGCGTTCATCCTGGGTGCGCTCACGTGGTTCGGTGCTGCCGTGCCGTTGGTGGCGTTGTCTACCGAGAAGATCAAACTGTCTGACGCGACCCTGGCACAGATCGCCGCGTCCGTTGTGACGGTCGTGGCTCCTGCCGGTATCGGTCCTGCGGCGCTGAACCTGCGCTTCCTCAATAAACAAAAAGTTGAGACACCGATGGCGATCACCACGGTCACGCTCATGCAGATCTCCCAGTTCCTGACAACTGTCGCATTGCTTTTCATCATCTTGCTGACCGGAGCATCATCCACACCGCTTAACATTTCCCTGCCGACGTCGACGATCGTGCTGATCGTGGTCGCAGTACTGGCGGTGGTGGCCACAGCGCTCGCAGTGCCGAAATTGCGCAGGTGGCTGTGGGCAAAAATCAAGCCGACGTGGAAGCAGATCTACCCGCGTCTGATCTGGATCGTGGGTCAGCCCAAGCGTATCGCCGCCGTCCTAGGTGGAAACATCGTGATGAATATCGGCTTCGTCGGCGCGTTCTGGGCAGCGCTCAAGGCTTTCGGCGGTGAGCTCAACCTGCTGACCCTGGCGGTGACATATCTGGCGTCGAACTCGTTGGGATCAGTGATCCCCTCGCCTGGCGGTATCGGTCCGGTGGAAGCTGCGTTGACCGGCGGACTGCAGGTTGCCGGCATCCCCGTCTCGGTGGCACTGTCCACTGCCGTCCTGTACCGACTGGTGACCTTCTACGGTCGTATCCCCTTCGGATGGGCGGCCCTCAAGATCATGCAGAAGAAGGATCTGCTCTGAATCTTCGGATCGCATCGCGTTGTGCACCGGAGGTGGCTCGACCGACGTGGCCACGTAAAACGCGATAATGTGCGTGTATGGACATTCAGCGTACTTCTTCTGATTCTGAATCACCTGGTCGCGCAGATTCACATTTGACGCGCACCGTGCCCGTCTCCGGCTCACAAGCCTCCTCCACCGGCTCTGCTGGTGCAGACGAGAATTCCGCACCAGCAGGATCAGCTACGCACGGCACTGATGCTCGTGCGGCGCGCTCACAGTCGTCGCGCTCCTCGTCATCCGTCCTGGTCGCCATTGCCGCTGTTTTGGCAGTGGTCCTGGCGTTCGCCGCCGGAGTGTTCGTTGGGCGAAGCACCGCGCCGCAGCCGTCACAGGCACAAAGCGAGGCGTCCTCGCAGACACAGGACGAGGCGGCATCGCAGCAAGGTGAAAACTCTGAATCCGCAACCACTCAACAGCAGCTGGACTACGCTCCCTCGCAGACCAATGAGGAGGCGTTGAAGATTCTGGCCGATGAGCCACGACGCGATCCCAACGACCCGATGGCGCGCGGCGAGGTCGACGCTCCCGTCGTGATGGTCGAGTACTCGGATTACTCGTGCCCTATGTGCGCCAAGTACGCCCAGGAGGTTGAGCCCAAGTTTCAGGAACTGATTGACAATGGGACGCTGCGCATCGAGTACCGCGACATGGTGATCTTCTCCGACAAGGGGTCTGACATCGCTGCCGCCGCTGCGCGGGCAGCCGGCCTGCAGGGCAAGTACGTCGAATTCCACGAAGCGGTTTTCGCTCAGGCTCCCACGCAAGATCATGCGTCCTACACTGAAGAGTCCGTCACGCAGATTGCTGAGCAGGTAGGTGTGGCAGACCTGGATCAATTCCGCGCCGACCTGACGTCCGAGAAGATCAAGGACGCCGTCCAGGCTGATACGCAGCACGGCAAATCAGTGGGGTTGACGGGAACACCCTCGTTCTTCATCAACAACGCGTACCTGACAGGTGTCTACCCTGTTGACTACTTCATCCGCACCATCGAGAATCAGGCTGCTGAAGCCGGCAAGGCGATCGAGCCGGCGGCCGAGAAGTAGGCAGAAGGATTAACCGCCGCGCCCCTGCGCCCACTTTGCCCGACAATAGAGGTAGAAGGTACCAGAGAGTCGAACAGGACTGGCGGGCCGGCCCGTCCGCACCGCTGGGAACTCGAAGCTGCACAGTCCAGACAGTCGCACCGTCAGATAGGAGCTTTTCATGGGACGCATCAATCTTTCACGATGGATCGGTTTGGCCACGGCTGGCGCTACAGCAGCTGGTCTGGTGTTGGTCGTACGCTGGCTCGCCTTCCAGCAATCGCGCTCAAATGCGCGCCAGGACGCCCAGTTCGACGTCAACACGCATGAGAGCGACAAGACGCTGGAGAACGTGTGGGTCGTGTTCAACCCTGCCAAACAGTCCGATACTGAACAGTTCCAGGCCCACGTCGAAGAAGTAGCGCGCTCATGCAACGTTTCCCACATCGAGTGGATTGAGACAAGCGAGGAAGATCCCGGCACCGGGCAGGCCATTGAGGCCCTGACGAAGGGCGCATCACTGGTCATCGCTGCTGGCGGTGATGGGACCGTGCGTGCAGTTGCGGCCAGCCTGGCTCATAGCGGCGTGCCGATGGGAATCATCCCCGCCGGAACCGGCAACCTGCTGGCACGCAACCTGAATATTCCCACCGACGACCTGGATGAAGCCATCCGTATTGCGCTGGGCAGCACCTTTATTCACGGTGACTTGGCGTGGCTGCGGATGGAAGATCCGGACGAGGTTGGCGACCTGACCGCTGAAGGCCAGCTGATCCGCGAAGCACGCGAACGCCTGGATGCGAACGGTGACACCATCGCAGAGGATGATGAATTCGCCTACACGGTCATTGCCGGAATGGGCTTTGATGGCGAGACGATGGCGAACACGGATTCTGGTCTGAAGAAGAAGATCGGGTGGATTGCCTACGTCATTTCCGGTGTGAAGGCGCTGCACGGCAAACGCATGAAGGCGTCACTGAAGTTGAAGGATGCTGTCTCCGCCGACCAGTCGACGGTGGCTCCTGACCTGGCAGAACACCCCGACGCGCAGGCAGACGAGGGTGACCGCCCTGATGTTGAAGAACTGAGCGATGTGCCGGCACGGACCATCATGGTTGCCAACTGTGGTGAGCTGCCCTACCTGGTGCTGGTGCCTGATGCGGATCCGACTGACGGACTCCTCGACGTGGTGGCAGTGGACGTGCGCGCAGGTCTGCTTGGCTGGGCAGATGTTGCGGGGAAGATTCTTGCGCAGGGAGCAGGATGGACACCACTGGATCTGCCTGCTTCGACCGGCCACATGACAGCTCGCCAGTGCCGCGATGTCAAGGTCGACGTCGATCAGCCGCGCATCGTGCAAGTCGACGGGGATCCGGTTGGAACAGCCTCGACCGTGCATGTCAGGGTTGACGAGTCTGCCGTCGATATCGCAGTTCCGCGCCAGTAACGCTCAAGGGACTCGCTCTCCGGCAGCCTGCCTGACCGCCGCCTACTGGCGTTCGGACAGCGCAATGTTGGCGGAAATGGCGTGCCCGATCCTCCGCAGCATCGCATCATCAGCCCACTGGCCATCGGTCAGCGTGTTGGGACGTTCTGCGTCCCCAAGCCCCAGCAGTTCCTTCCACATGGGGATCAGTTCGTGGTGGTAGGTGTGCCCGTGCCCACCGGGTGCCCGACCCGCCACCGGCAAATCAGCCAGCACCTGCAGGTATGTCCCGATACGGGTGTACTCCATGGACGGTGACACGTCGCGGCCGGCTTTTTCACGCATCCAGTCCGGCTGGTACCACGCCAGGCGGCCCGTCCACCACACCACCGGGTCGGACGGGTGTTGTGCGTAGATGATGCGCGGGAAGTGCCACGGCCCGAGTTCACGGCCGTATATATCGTGGCGCAGATCCTCCGGACCTGTCGCAAAGCGCACATGCCGCGCATTGTCCACAACAGGTGCCACCTCGGGCGATCCGCGATGCCTCTTTTCTGTCAGCTCCTGATGCATCGGGGTGAACGAGGGCGTCCCCACCCACAGCGCACCGTCCACCTGACGCATCACATCGGCCAGGTCGGTATACACAGCCTGTGAGGCGAATGCGCCGAGCGACTCTCCAGTGATATACAACGCCGGCCGCTGATTAGCAGGCAGACCGTCCACTGCCTTCTTGACTGCCTGGTACAGCATGATCGCGGCTTCGACGCAGTGGTCCAATCCGGTCATCCAATGCAGGGACGAGGGCGCGTAGGAATACTGCATCGACGCTGTGGCGCAGTTGCCGCAGGTCAGGTACTCCAGAGGCTGCACTTCCCACTCGTCAACCCAGCCGGATCCCGTTGACGTATTGACGGCGATGACCGCCCGCTCGAATGCGCCGGTGCGTTCCAATTCGCGCACCACCATGTCAGCTGCGTCAGCGAGGGTCTGCCCGCCTGTCGGCATGCCGGCGTAGACGCGAATAGGTTCGAGGGCCTCGCGCCCGGTCACCTCTTCAATGTCGTGGCGCGAGGGGCCTCGTCCCAAAAACACGCGGCCCTGACCGCCAACGGATGCCCACGACACCAGGGAATGGTGGGATCCGGATCGTTCGGGCACCTCGGGACGAAAGATCCCTTTGGCGGTGCGGTTGTTCATTTCCCATGCCTTTCGGGAAAAGAACGTGACACCTCCAGCGATAATCACTTTTGAGGTCAACAGGATCAGCAGCGCCACGATGATTGCGCATCCCACCGCCAACGCAATCCACATCGGTATCCATCGCGCCAGGAAAGTGACCAGGGTGGCCAACATCCACAGCAACGCATCCAGTACACCGATGATCACGTGGAAGAGCACAAATGCTCCGAGCAGTCCCAGCACAATGGAACTGATTCGCGGACCGGGCATGTCCACCAGTTGCGCAGCTGAGCGGGCGTGGATGAATGACTGAACAACTGATCGGATGAACCAGATCATGAAAATAACGAATGCGGCCCACCGCAACCCGGTTTCGGTGGCAGGCGAGGCACTGATGGTTAAGTCAGTCAGGCGCAAAATTAATGTTCCGGTGCTCTCGATCACCACTCCCACCACGTATCCGAGCGATGCAAGAACGCCGGACACGACGGCTTGCCACCACCAGGATCTGGGCAGCAGGGACGGCGACACGGACACTGCATACATCACCAGCGCGGCGATAATGCCGAGCAGAGATGGACTGTCGAGCACCCGTCACCTCCGTGTTGCATGGAATGTCAGACGTGGGGATACGTTCACGTCCGTGTCCTCTCTATTGTACGAACATCGCACCGCATCACCACGATTCACCTGACGTTGGCGTCACCTTCGACCGCACGTAGTCGGCACACTTATGTGACAGAATCGAATTATGACGCCAGATACATCGAAGACACCCTCGTCCCCCCATCAAACCCTCCCGGAGTTGCCGCCTGCGATGCGCCGCCTGGCTGGCGACGTGCACATCCCTGACCCGATGGATGCTCCCAGTATTCGGTGGGGAATCATTGGTGCCAGCGGCATTGCCCGCACGATGTGTACCGCGATCAATTCGTACACGACTTCACGCGTCGTCGCGGTCGCTGCCCGCGAACCGTCCAGGGCAAAGGCGTTTGCACGTGACAATGACGTCGAGCGGGCTGTGGATTCGTACGAGGAACTCGTGGCGTGCGATGACGTGGACGCGGTCTATGTGTCGACGATCCACCCCTACCATGCACGTTGCGCGCTGATGGCTCTTCGTGCAGGCAAACCTGTGCTGGTGGAAAAGCCGTTCACGATGACGGCACAGCAGGCACGCGATGTTTTCGATGCGGCTGAACGAGCGCACCTGTTTGCGATGGAGGCTATGTGGATGCGCCACTTGCCTCACCATCACGTTCTTCGCGCCATCCTCGCCGGAGGAGGTCTGGGAGCTGTGCATTCCGTTCACGCTGATCACGGGCAGCGCCTCCTGGATGTTCCGCGCCTCATTCGCCCTGAGCTGGGTGGCGGAGCCGTGCTGGATCTGGGCGTGTATTCCCTGTCATTTGTCCATCAGGTGCTCGGTGCGCCCGAGGAGCTGTCGGCGCACGGCCGGATGCGTCCCGATCACCTTGACACCGCTGAAGTTGTCACTGTGCGCGCAGGAGATGCGCTGGGTGTGGCTCGCGCCGCGATGGATGCGCGTTCGGCCACAGCGGCCGAAGTGGTTTGTGCAGGTGGGTGCCTGGAGTTGCCTGAGCAGTTCTACCAGCCCGGTATCCTGCAGTTGCGCACGTGGGATGACGAGGGGACCGAAGTCGTGGAACAGTGGGATGCCCGCATTCCCGGCGGCTTCCAGTATGAGGTGGCTGAAGTGGCGCGCTGCCTGGCCCAGGGTCACACCCAAAGCAGTGTGATGCCGTGGCGCACAACGGTGGAGGTCATGGACATGATCGATCAGGTGCGTGCCCAGCTCGACATCCGCCATCCTGGAATTAATGGGTAGGGTTTGCGCTGGTGGCGGCGCGTAAGAATCGCCCCGGCATCACTGTTAGAGCTGCCGGCACACCTTAGTTGAGTCCGTTGCGCGCAATCCACGTCATCGTGACGACAGGGATGGACACCCACTGGTCGCTTTCGTAGCGCAGGTGTTCGTACAGGTACCAGTGCAGGTTGCGTTGCATGCGTTTGCGCATGGCCGTACTCGCCCGCAGGTACGAGGAGCGGGTGCGTGCCAGTTCCATCACCTGTTCGGGTAGTAAGACGTGCATCCACCTGCAGGTATGCAGCGTCGCCGGTGTGATCGGCGGGTCCCACCTGGGTGGTTTGTCGGGCCGGTGCACGTCGCCCGAACGCATGATCCGTGTCAGGCGGTGCACCCACGGCATCCGCACATCCATCTGGTTGAACACTGCTGCCACCACGCCGCCAGGTCGAACAATTCGCGCCAGCTCGGCGCTCGCCTCATGCGCATCGACCCAGTGCCACGACTGTGCAAATACTGCACCGTCGACACTTCGATCCGGCAATGTGGTCCGCTCCCCGGTTCCATCAATCACGCGGATAAGCCCTGAGTGCGCCTGATGCCATGGTGTTCCATCCGCAGCTGGGTCGCCCTCGTTCATGGCCGAGTTGTCGGCGACGTCATGCCCATGAAGAACGCCGGTGAGTTGATCGCGCATTGCCCGGGCCGGTTCAACGGCAACAACATCGACTTCGCGTCGTGCCAGTGCGAACGTCATTTTTCCTGTGCCGGCACCGATGTCTGCGATACGCACTGGCGACCCGGTCTGCAGGCCGCTCGCCTCGCAGGCACCGATCAGTGTGTCGACCGCTGCAGCCGGGTATCCGGGGCGGATGTGCCCATACGAGGACGTGGCACGCTCGAAAGGGTTGACGTCGTCAGTTTTGGCAATATGGGAAGTCGGCACTCAGTCAGCCTACTGCATGGGTGATGCGCCGCAGACAGACCGACGAGCCGGCGCTGTACCCAGTGAGGTACCTGCGGCCGGCTCGTCCGTCTTCGTTCCTGTTCAGGTGCCGACTGATTCGAAACAGCCGAAACGGATTGCTGTGGTCAGTGCGATCACCGGGATCGCGATGCACAGCACCATGAAGACCATGTCCGCCCAGCTGACTGTGGAGGGGCGCGCCCAGGTGCGCCGCGTATCTGCACCGAATCCTCGTGCTTCCATCGTCACCGACAGTTTGGCGGAGCGGCGCAGCGCAAAGACGAGCAGTGCGAACGCTCCCTGGAAGAACGCGATGAACCTGTTGGCGTCACCGAGGCCGCGCATGCGCCGAGCCTGCATGAGCGCTTTCCAGTCGGCCATCATGAGTCCGGCCATACGGACACCTGCCAGTGATGCCAGCACGGGGCGTGCCGGCAGGTGCAGTATCTGTCCGAGTCCATCTGCCATGTCGGTCGGGTCGATGCGTGAGAACACAACGATCGCCGGCATTGCGACGGCGATGACACGAAGGAATATTCCTGCTGCCAACGCGATGGAGCGGTCACTGATCGCCATCGGCCCCCAGTGCCAGTACAGCGTTCCACCCGGGTCGGCGTACAGGAGCATTGACACTGATGCCAACGGTGCGGCTATGAGGACCGGAATCATCCTCACTGCCATCTGTTTCGCACTGATTCCCACCAGTGGGAGCAGCAGCAGTTCACAGATCAGCGCAATGCCTGCACTGACTGTGTCAATGGAAGCGATCAGCGGGGTCGTCATTGCAGCGATTCCCAGCACCTGCGTCACCGGGTTGACCTTCTTGAGCAATGCGCCTCGCTTGTGTGCACGCGAATGCCCCTCATTGCCGAGGGCGTCCCCACCATCTGTACTCTCCACGCCACCGGCAGATGTTGAATCCGGGCGCGCGTCGCTTCCGACTTCGCTCAGATCAATGACGTTGTCCGCCATTGCTTCAACAAATGAGTGGTCGTGCGTGATCGCCACGAGCGTGGTGCCGGCATCGACCACTGAGCGCAGCAGTGCCACCAGTTCGACCCATGTGGACCGGTCCTGTCCGAAGGTCGGCTCATCGGCGATCACAATGTCCGGCGCGCTGATCAGCGCGGTCGCCACCGACAGGCGGCGTTTTTCTCCACCGGACAGTGTCATGGGATTCGCACGAGCAAGGTGCTCAAGTTTCAGAGCTTTCAGGAAACGTTCAACCTGTTCGTCGCGCTGGTCGGAGTCAAACTTAGCCAGTGTTGGTCCAAGTTCCAGCTCTTCTTGAACAGTGCGGCAGACGAACTGATATTCGGGTTCCTGAAACACCATGGACAATCGTCCGACCAGATCCGGCGAATGCCACTCGTACGGGTCGGTGGATTCAGGGCAGCGTGAAGCTGTCCGTTCGGGCCCCTCGCCCGACGCGGACGTCTTATCCGATGCTGCAGGGGGCGTCGGATCGATTCGCACCATGCCGTCAAGCGGCTTGAGCAGGCCGGCCATCGTCAAAGCCAGTGTTGTCTTTCCCACCCCGTTTCCGCCGACAATGCAGGTGCATTTGCCCTGCGGAATACGCATCGAAATGTCGCGCCGAATCGGATGATCCGGGTCGTATCCGATGGCCAGGTCACTGACAGTGATGGCATCTGTGTTGGTGGCGACCGGATCAGCCTGGCTGCCACTCACGATGCTGTCAGTGTGCTGATTGCGTACGTCACGCCGACTGTCACCGATCACCGCTTCTTCGTCACCAGGCAGCCAGATCCCGCATTCACGCAGGTAATCAGCCTGGTCATGCAGGACTTCCTGCACGGTGCCGTCAGCACCGATTGCGCCGTCGATCACCACGATGACGCGGTCAATCAGCTCCATCCAGACGTCAACGCGGTGCTCGATGATGATCGCTGTGGCACCGGTACGTTCCAGTACTGCGCGGGTCGCGTTGCGGACCTGCTGAACGCCCTGCGGATCCAGATTGGCCGTCGGCTCATCCAGGAGCAGCAGGCGCGGATCCATGGCGAGCACGCTTGCCAGTGCAAGACGCTGTTTCTGCCCACCGGATAGTTTTGATGTTGGATAGTCCAACGGAATATCCAGGTTCACAGTGTGCAGCGACTGGTCGACGCGCTGCCAGATTTCATCACGCTCCACCGCCAGGTTCTCGCATCCGAATGCGACGTCGTCACCGGCTCGCGCCAGCACGACCTGTGCTTCCGGGTCCTGCATAACCAGACCGATGGAGCCACGCATTTGTTCCGGGCGAGCTCCGTCGACAGTGAGTGTGCCGTGAGATTCACCCTCGTCGTCACCTCCGAGTACGCCGGCAATACCGCACAGCAGTGTTGACTTGCCGGACCCGGATGCCCCCAGTACGAGGACGTGTTCGCCGGGCCTGATGTCGAGGGTGATCTGATTCAGTGCCCATGCGCGTCTACCGGCGTGCCGCCATCCCCATCTGTCGATGTGAACGGAGGCTCCGATATCCACGCGGGTAGTTGCCTCCGGACTCATACGAGTTCGTGGCGCTCGCGTCCAGCTGCGAAACGGTCAAGCGCGCCGGTCTGAGCCAGTCCGCGCACGATGAACCATCCGAGCAGGCCTGCCAGCAATGCGCCGGAGATCTGCGTGGTGATGAAGTACGTGACGTTGAACAGTGCGCCTTTGGCGTGGTTGTAGGCGATGAATTCCCAGACGAATGCACCCAGAGCTGAACCCATACCGGTCAGAATGCCGATCGGCAATGTGAAGCGGCGGTACAGAACAATCAGGAGGATCAGTTCAGCTCCGAGTCCCTGCACGATGCCTGAATACACCGCGCCGATGCCCCATTGTGATCCCAGAGCTGCGGACATACATGCTGCCAGGAGTTCAACGAACAGTGCGGCACCGGGTTTGCGGATGATGAGGCCACCCAGAACACCGCCAATCAGCCAGATTCCAACGGCGATTCCGCCCAGACCCGGGGTGAGGGCATCCATCGCTTTGGTCCATAAATCACCGGGCTGGTTCCACAGCAGGAAAATGCAGCCGCAGGCTACCGCGAGGATTGCAGCTGTCACAAAATCAACAACGCGCCAGCTCAGGCGCGGCTTCTGGTCAGTCATCGTGTCCTCTTTCTCGTGTATGACCTTGAAGACGCGCACGAGAAGAGAGCCTTCCTTCGCCGGTTTTAACCCGGATCAGGTTCAACGGTCGAGGGGCCCTGTTCCCCCTCCTCTCAACCCAGCACAACTGGGCTCCCGTGGCAGTAAACGTGAGTATAGTACGTGCTGGCTCTGGAGAGTTATTTCCACAGCGTATTCGGCGAAATTGACGGAAAATAGTCGGCGTGCGTGACGAGACGAGTGATCTGGTCAAAAATGTCATCAAGGCCGAGTCGAATTCCTCCTAATGCGACGGCGCGTCTGCCCAGTGTGGAGGCTGCGACATGGGGCATGAAAGGACATAGGTCGGTGAGGTCGTCAACTAGTTGGTCGTAAAACAGGGACGCGTATCGCGCAAACTGTCCGCCGATCACCACGCATTGCGGAGCAATAGCAAGAATCATCGCAGCAGTTCCCTGCGCAAGAATGTGTGCGTATTCAGCTATCGCGCCTTGGTAATCAGCGTCACCGTCATGAGCGACCAGGGCTCCTTCGAACAGCTCTTCTCGCGTGGGTGTACGGCCCGCAAATCGGTGCGACACGAATGTTTCCGATTCAAGGTCTTTCCAGCGAATGCACGGGAGTTCACCAATCAGACCGGCGCTGCCCATGAGGCCTTCACGCACACGACCGTCGATGACACTCGCAGCACCGGTACGACGCCCCGCCAGGATAAAGACGACATCGGAATACTGGCTGGCAGCGCCTTTCCAGGATTCGCCACGGGCACCCAGCGCACAGTCTCCAGCTGTTCGCACGCGCACACCAAGTCTGTCGCTGAAAATCTGATCAAGTGCCAGTCCCTGCCAACCGGGCATGCCTTCACCCCCGAAGTAGACCACACGTCCATCATGCTGAACCCCTGGCGAAGCGACAGCGCAGGTCCATGCTGTCCCACAGGTGGTGTGTTCGCGCACCTCGTTCGTCAGGTCAACAGCTACGTCGATACGCGTATCGGCAGAGCAGTCTTCATCAATGTTGATGCTTCGTTCATCCAGGATTTTGCCTGAAAGATCAGCAGACATCGCAGTGATGTGGTGGGCTCCAATATCGAGGGAAAGGACGTGGCCGGCATCGGTAGCCATTCCGTAGAACGCTGCGGGGCGTCCCAATGATGTGAATCCCTGCGGAGGGGCGACCTCGGTAATCCATCCCAGATCCGCGAGGTCGCTGACAACTGATTCCGCTGCGGGGCGGGTGATGCTGCACTGCTGAGCAATGTCGCTGAGAGTGCGCGGACTCTCAAGGCAGTAACGCAAAACACGCGCCATATTCGCGCGCCGCTGAAGGCGTTTAGGAGCAGGCATACACGACTCTCTCTCCATCACATTGACTTATTAAAGAAAGTAACCTAATAATAGTAACTGTTCAACCCGTCGAGGGCTCAAAGACGAAGGACCTCATGAGCACTACTGTACAAAGCAAGGGCGCGCATTCACCCGCACAGACGCACCGGCATTCACGCAAACTGCGCGATGTTCCGGTTGCGCTCGTATTCCTGGCACCTGCCATTTTCGGCTTCCTGCTGTTCTACCTGTGGCCCATGATCCGCGGCCTGCAGATTTCGTTCACCGACTGGGACATGATCAGCACGCCTCATTGGGTCGGTTTTGACAACTACCGCAAACTCATCGGCGACCATCACTTCGGTCATGCACTGGTCGTGACCGCGATCTACGTGGTCGTCAATATTTCCACGCAGACAGCTCTGGGCCTGGCTATCGCCACCCTGATGCAGCGGATCTCGCATTCAACCCTGATCCGATCCCTGCTGCTCGTCCCCTGGCTTGTTCCCAACGTGACGATCGCAGTGATCACCTTGTTCGTCCTCGATCCCAACGTTGGACTGCTCAACCACATGCTGTCCTATCTCAATGTCGGTCCGATCGCTTTCTACTCTAACCCTGACATCGCGATCTACACCGTCGCCCTCGTCAATTCGTGGCGCAATATGGGCTACACCGCGTTACTGATATTCGCGGGCATGCAGATCATTCCGACCATGGTGTACGAGGCTGCTGAAATTGACGGTTCCTCCACATGGCGCACATTCTTCTCCATCACACTGCCGCTGATCCGACCCATTCTGGTCATGGTCGTGGTGGTCTCCACCATCGGGTCATTCCAGATCTTTGACACCGTGGCCGTGGCAACGAAAGGCGGACCTGTTAACTCGACGCGCGTGATCTACTTCTACATCTACGAAAAAGCGTTCCAGCAAGGCCAGATGGGATACGCAGCAGCCATGGCTGTGGTGCTGCTGCTCATCATCTTGCTGATGACGCTGGTTCAACTGCGCGTCACCCGCGCAACCGAAACGGATCTGGGGTGAAGTCATGACGTCACTGTCTCAAAAAGCTGATCACACTGACACGCAGGCCAGCAGGGCTGCGAAGAAGAATCGCCGCCCCATTCGCCCGGGTCTCGTTGCCGGATGGATCGCCCTGATTATCCTGCTCTTCATTACACTGGTGCCGTTCGTGTGGATGATCCGCACGGCGTTCACCCCAAATGCGCAGATCTTCAACGGCGACTACTCACTGATTCCACAGCAATCAACGTGGATCAACTTCAAACGCGTCCTCGGTCTGGCAACACCAAAAGAGGACCTCGCTGCAGGCGGATCCGGAGCAACCATGTACTTCTGGCTCTACCTGCGTAACTCCGTAATTTTCACGGCTCTGCTGGTGGTTGGCCAGGTCACGACCTCCGCGATGGCGGCATACGCATTTTCACGCCTGCGTTTCCCCTTCCAAAACGCGCTGTTCGCCCTGTTCCTGACCGGCATGATGATTCCACCAATCTTCATCGTGCTGCCCAACTTCATCCTGATCAAGAACGCCGGTCTGCTCAACACGTTCACCGGCCTGCTGGCACCCTATTTCTTCATCAGCCCGTTCGCGATCTTCTTCCTGCGCCAGTTCTTCCTGTCCATTCCGCGTGAAGTTGAAGAGGCGGCAACGCTGGATGGTGCCGGGCACTGGCGTACATTCGTCCAGATCATCGCGCCAATGGCATCCGCACCCCTGACCACGATCGCCATCATCCAGGCGGTCTTCGCATGGAATGAGTATCTGTGGCCGCAACTGGTCGCACAAAAGCACGCAGTACGACTGCTTAACGTTGCGCTGGCCGTTTTCCAGCAGGCATCGCCTTCCACGCGCCCCGACTGGGCCGGGCTGATGGCTGCTGCCACCCTGCAGACTCTTCCGATGCTGCTGGTGCTCATCCTGCTGGGTCGCAAGCTTGTCGGATCAATCGGTCTGACGTCCGCTAAGTAACACAAACCTTTTGACGTTCCGCAAAGTTTTTTCCAACACAATTTCAAAGGAGAAGATGATGAAGAAAGTAGTCGCCTCAACATGTGCGGCAGCAATGGCCGCACTGGCACTGAGCGCCTGCACACCTGCCGAACTGACAGACGAAGGTACCTCCGGTGCAGCCGGCATGTCCGGCGAATCGGATTCACAGGGAATCACCTACAGCCTGTGGGATCCAAACCAGAAGCCGGCATACGAAAAGTGCGCAGCCGACTTTACGGAGAAGACCGGCATCAAGGTCACCATTGACCAGAAAGGCTGGGATGACTACTGGCAGAACCTGTCAGTTGCCATTTCCTCAGGAACAGCTCCCGATGTGATCACAAACCACGTTGCGCACTACCCGGAGCTCGCATCCAAGGGCGCCCTCGAGGATCTCAAGCCGTACATTGACAAGGCACAGATCGACATGAGCCAGTACACCGGCGACCTTGCCTCCCTGTGGGATTACGACGGCAAGACCTTCGGCATTCCGCAGGACTGGGACACAATCGCACTGGTGTACAACGCCAAAGATGTTGAAGACGCCGGTATTGATCCCGAATCCCTGAAGGACCTGGACTGGAACCCGCAGGACGGCGGTTCATTCGGCAAACTCATCGCTCATCTGACCATCGACGAAAATGGTGTGCGTGGCGACGAGGCCGACTTTGACAAGACCAAAGTTGCCACATACGGATGGGGACTTGAAAGCGGTGGCGGCGTTGTCGGCCAGGGCCCATGGTCATGGCTGGCGCTCTCAAACGGCTTCCAATACCTCGACAAGAACCCGTTCGGCACTCAGTACCAGATGAACGATCCCAAACTGATCGAGGCTCTCACCTGGTGGCAGAAGCAGATTGAAGCAGGCTACGTCACTCCGCTTGAACAGGCCGGCAACCTCGGCCTCGAACCGATGATGGAGCAGAACAAAGCTGCCCTGATCCCAGACGGCTCATGGCGCATCAACACCTGGGCAAACTCCGAGGCAGGCGATTTCAAGTTCGCACCGCTGCCGAAGGGACCAGAAGGCCGCAAGACCATCATCAACGGCATTGCACCATCGATCATGGCATCCTCCACTCACAAGGATCAGGCATTCCAGTGGGTTCAGTACCTGACATCGGAAGACTGCCAGTCCGTCATCGCCAAGGAAGCAGTGGTCTTCCCGTCCATCACGTCGCAGTCTGAAGCAGCTGCCAAGGCTCACGAAGCCAACGGAGTGGATGTCTCCGCATACATTGACATCACAAAGGATCCGTCATCACTGTCGTACTACCCCATCACCTTCAAGGCTGATGAAATCAACAGTGAAGCAGACACCGTCATCGAACAGATCGAGCGCGGAAGCGTTGACCCAGCTGAAGCTCTGCCGAAGCTGAACGACACGATTAACGGCATCCTTGCAGATCAATAGTCGGACCAGATACCACTGCTGAGCTGCATACGCTCAGCAACACCAGGTGCCGCCCGCCGACCGCAATCTGCGGGTGGCACCTTGCCACTGCCACGTCACCCTGCCCTCCTGCAGTCTCCTCCTACCTCCAGCACTCCCTGCCCCTTCTCACTTTCTTCGCCATCCGAAAGCACTCCCATGCATTTGCGTCTCAAAACCACCACCACTTCCTGCGTCCTCAACGCACCATCCATGTCACCCCTCGAACTCAGTGTCACCGGAGCACAGCTGCGCGCTGACACGCTGAGGATTGACGTTGATGGCCACTCCATCAGTGAGTTTTACCGCCACGGCATCAACTCCTGGTCGCCGACAGCATGGTGGTACACCGATCGCGAACCGTGGCGCGTGTGGGACAACGACGAACGCCTCCTGACGGCGGAAGATCCCGCCACCGATTCAACAACTGACCACCGCTCCTACCTGCTGACAGCGTGGACAGTCGACTCGTCAACGCATCGCGTCATCGTGGTCGGAACACTGGGAGGCCGCACCGGCGTCTTCACCGTGACCGGTCAGCAGGTCGCATCTGCCCCGCTGGATCCAGAGCACGACAACAGCGAGCTGACCTGGTGGATCGGCATAGGGGAAGAACGCGAAATCTTCGCCGCATATGCACGCGCTCTGGCTGATTCGATTCCAGAATTTCATTCACGTCAGGACTGCGGACCTGTGTGGTCATCGTGGTACTCCTGGTTCGAAGAAATCACCGAACACACTATTGAAACCGAAGTGCCGCACGCGCAGACAGCTGGCTATCGCGTGCTGCAGATTGACGACGGCTGGGAGAAAACAGTTGGCGACTGGCAGGCGAACACAGATTTTGAACACGGCATGGACCACTGTGCCACCCTCATTCACAACGCCGGCATGCGGCCGGGTCTGTGGATGGCGCCGTTCATTGCCCGCAGCAGTGCCCCGATCGTACGCGAACACCCCGAATACTTCATTCATAACGCCGATGGCACACTGGCTCACGCCGGATATAACTGGGGCGAACCATACTTCGGACTCGACACCACACATCCCGGTGCCCAGCAGTGGCTGACGAACGTCATGAAACGCGCACACGGCTGGGGATTCACCTACTTCAAACTCGATTTCCTCAATGGTGCCGCCATCCCCGGAGTCCGTTACCAGGACTGTGATCGAGAGGAAGCCTACCGCCAGGGTCTGCGTACGATTCGCCAAGCTGTGCCAGATGTCTACATCATGGGGTCTGGCGCTTTGATTGGATCGTCTGTAGGGCTGATTGATGGAATGCGAGTGGGACCCGACACGGCTCCCTACTGGGACAACACCGAACGCCATCGTGATCCAAGTGGTCCGGCCGTCAGAAATGCGCTGCGTAATACGCTGTCTCGATACTGGTTGACCTCACTGGTGGCACCAGATCCCGATGTCGCATTCGTGCGAACACGCGGCTCCCTGCTTTCTGACCAGGTCAACGCCGTCACCCGGGACCTCGGGCATGTCATGGGTGTTCATTCATGTTCTGACCCAGATAGCTGGCTGACAGATTCGGAACGCCAGCAGATACGGGAATTCTGCCAGGTGGCCAGCCGCTCAGGTGCTGATCAACTCGACGTGCAGCAAACAGGACGGTTCACATTCACCATCAACGGGCGCGCCGTCGACTTTCAACCGTGGATTGACCCGGAGGGGCGAATCAGCGACCGCCTGCTCGTCAAGTAGGTACCAACATCGCTGCGGTGCGCACTGAGTTCGTGTGCGGCGCAGCGGCACAGCCTCAGGCTGCGCCTTCCAGGTAGGCCTTCAGTGCCGGCAGGACAACATCCCACGTGCCCTGCGCGTCTTCCCATGCCTGGCGCACTTCAGCCTCGTCATCGCTGACGGATGTAATATCTGATTCCTCGACGTGCACCTGTACCTGGCCGTCCTTCTCGGACAGTGACACTTCCACGCGCGTGGTGCGTTCTTCAGGGAATTCGTCCCCTGCCAGCGGGTACCACCGGAAGGAAATGAGATCCATCGGATCTTCATCTTCCTTTTCGATCAGCCATGCACCGGCATCCGGATCTTCGATACGGTACAGGCCGTCCTCGCCGCGTTCAAATTCATGGTCGCCGAATGGCCCGTCGTTGACCCACCAGCCCGGCTCGCTGACCGCTTTCCATACGGATTCGAGGTCCGCTGCAATTGAAATGTCTGCTTCAACCGCGTCGAGGTTGTCCACCTTGTCCATTGATTCGTCATCGTCGTCGAAGTAATTCATGTCTTAACGGTAATCGTTGCCCACCACGACTTTCCAGCTTTTGACGCATTAGCAGATCAAAGATGCGGCGCATGACGGTTTCCACCGATACGATAAAGACGTGAATGCGGCGCAACGCTCAACTTTGCGCTGTGCCTTCTTCACAACACCTTTCTGTGCGCGTGCCACGAGCATCGCACAGTCGCTGCTTGAACAAAGGAGTACGTGTGCTCGTCGGAGTACCAGCCAGCAATGCTGATCAGCCACTTGTCGCAGCCACCCCTGACACCGTCACCAAGCTCAAGAAACTGGGTTTCGACGTGTGCGTACAACGAGGCGCTGGGCAAACCGCTCAATTTCCTGATTCATTATTCGAAGATGCGGGAGCCACCCTCGTCGATGACCGCGGCGCGTGGGGTGCCGACATTGTCCTCACTCTCGACGCCCCCACAAGCGAGCAGATCGCGGCGATGCAGTCGGGCGCAACACTGATTTCCCGCCTGGCACCCGCGCGCCACCCCGAACTGGTCGACGAATTGGCGAGGGCGAACATCACCGCGCTGGCTATGGACACTGTGCCGAGAATTTCACGTGCTCAAGCGATGGATGTCCTGTCCTCCCAAGCCAATGTCGCCGGATATCGAGCCGTCGTTGAAGCTGCTCATCAGTTTGGCCGCCTCTTCACCGGTCAGGTCACCGCGGCCGGCAAGATGCCGCCGGCACGTATCTATGTGATCGGTGCGGGAGTTGCCGGTCTGGCAGCGATCGGCACCGCCAACTCCATGGGCGCTGAAGTCTACGCAACCGACGTACGTCCCGAGGTGGGCGAACAGGTTGAATCGATGGGAGCCACATTCGTTCCGATCCCGGTGGGCCGTCAGGAATCCAGTGACGGTTATGCCAAGGAGATGGACGCTGATCAGGCGCGCGCAGCTGAAATACTGTACGCCGAACAGGCTGCCTGCTCCGACATTGTCATCACGACAGCAAACATTCCGGGGCGTGCCGCTCCGCGCCTGCTCAGTGCCGACGCGATTGATGCGATGCGTCCGGGCAGCGTGATTGTGGATATGGCAGCTGCCAACGGCGGTAACTGTGAACTGACGTCACCCGGGGAAATTGTGCGAACCGAAGGTGGCGTCACCATTATCGGCCTGACCGACCTGGCGGGCAGACTCCCAGCACAATCCTCCCAGCTGTACGGGCAAAACATTGTGAATCTGCTGCGTCTGGCCACGCCCGACAAGGATGGTCAGCTCACGCTGGACATGGATGATGAGATCATTCGCTCCATCACTGTGACGCACGAGGGCGACGTGATGTGGCCACCGCCGCCGGTCAACGTGTCGGCGGCTCCTGCTCCTGCTCCGACTCCGCGCGAAGACCCGGCGGCAGTCGCTGCCAGAGCGGCTGATGAGTCACGAAAGGAAGCGTCCCATAAGCGTAACCGCGTGATCGGAATTGTCGTGGCGATAGCCTTGGCCGCCCTGTTGATTTTGACGTCACCGCTGATGGTCTCCAGCCATTACATCGTGCTGGCGCTTGCAGTGGTCGTCGGGTTCTACGTCATTACGAACGTGACGCACTCGTTGCATACGCCGCTCATGTCGGTGACGAACGCGATTTCCGGCATCATCCTGGTCGGCGCTCTGCTTCAGATCGGATCGTCGAACGTTTTGGTCACGATCATTTCCTTTGCCGCCATACTCGTCGCGTCGATCAACATTTTCGGCGGCTTCACAGTCACCCACCGCATGCTCGCGATGTTCAAGAAAGACTGAGGCAGATTTACCGTGTTCACCAACCTTGTCACACCGTTTCCCCAGGGCCTCATGTCAGCTGAAATTCCGGGTGCCGAGCTCCTGTCGGGCGGTTTCGTCTCACACTTCGTTGTTTTCGCCTACATTGTTGCCGCCATATTCTTCATCCTGGCGCTGGCCGGACTGTCCCGTCATGAGACGGCTCAACGCGGCAACAATTCAGGCATCATCGGCATGGCGATTGCGCTGGTCGCCACCATAGTCCTGGCTCTCACGTCGCAGCCGGCACGCGGGGTGGTCGTCACCGCGATCCTGATTGCGCTGGCAATGAGTATCGGCGCAGTGATCGGCATCTGGAAGGCACGCAACGTTCAGATGACCGGCATGCCGGAACTGATCGCATTGCTGCACTCATTTGTCGGCCTGGCAGCAGTGCTGGTGGGGTTCAATTCCTACCTGGCACCCGACGCCAATGCGCTTCTGCTGGGAGGATTCCACCTCGGTGAAGTGTTCCTGGGCATCTTCATCGGTGCCGTCACCTTGACCGGCTCAATCATCGCGTACCTCAAATTGTCCGCGAAGATTTCGGGCGCACCGTTGATGCTTCCGGGGCGCAACTGGATCAACCTTGCTGCCATCGTCGTCTGCCTCATCCTGATGGTACTGTTCGTACGTCAGGACGGTTTCACCGGAGTTGGCATTGCAGCGTTAATCATCATGACTCTCATCGCGCTGGCACTGGGTGTGCACCTGGTGGCCGCGATCGGCGGCGGAGACATGCCCGTTGTCGTGTCCATGCTGAACTCGTATTCCGGGTGGGCTGCGGCAGCGGCCGGCTTCATGCTCAACAATGATCTGCTCATTATCACTGGCGCGCTTGTCGGCTCCTCCGGCGCGTACCTGTCCTACATCATGTGCAAGGCGATGAACCGTTCGTTCATCTCCGTCATCCTGGGCGGTTTCGGATCGACAGGTGCGACTGCGTCAGCCTCGGACGAAACAGGCGAATATCGCGAGATTGACGCTGCGCGTGTCGCCGAGATGTTGACGGATGCGCAGCACGTCATGATCACTCCCGGGTACGGCATGGCAGTGGCTCAGGCACAGTATCCAGTCGCGGACCTGACGAAGCGACTGCGCGAGGCGGGTGTGGATGTCCGCTTCGGTATTCACCCTGTTGCAGGTCGCCTGCCCGGTCATATGAACGTGCTGCTGGCTGAAGCCAAGGTTCCCTACGACATCGTGATGGAAATGGATGAGGTCAACGATGATTTCGGTGATGTTGACGTCGTCCTCGTCATCGGCGCGAATGACACGGTGAATCCTGCCGCCGAGCAGCCCGGCTCCCCGATTGCGGGAATGCCGGTGCTGAAGGTGTGGGACGCACACGATGTCATCGTCTTCAAACGTTCGATGGCGACCGGCTATGCGGGTGTACAGAACCCGTTGTTCTTCAAGGACAACACGCACATGCTCTTCGGTGATGCCAAAGCCTCAGTCGAAGCAATCATTTCTGCGTTGAACTAGCTCGTACGCTACACCTCGGCAAGATCGCGGCGCATCTCCACCATGGCACCGGGATCATCCACCACGTCGATTCCCACGTCGACAAGCAAGTCGCGAATGGTCACTGCCAGCGACCGAGGCTGATAGTCCCATTCGTTGCGCGCTTTCGCGCCTGAAACGTGTGGCAGATCCTCAAGGGCACCCAGTGACGCCGATGTGAAAATATCCGAATTGACCCACGATCCGATCTTTTCGCCCACGGGAGCCAGCCAGTCCACCCACCGCAACGGAAATACCGGCACCGCACGCCCCGAATGTCCTGCGAGCGCGGAAGCGATTCGCACCAGTGTCGACATGGATGCTCGAACGCCAGGCAACAAGTACTGCTGCGAGGTTTGGCCCTTCTCAAAGGCGTCGATCAGCCCTCCGGCAACATCGCGTACATCCACCCAGTCGAAGCCGCCAGCCACGACCGCAGGTACCCGGCCTCGTGCAGCATCCAAAATGATTTCGTTGACGCGCGACTGTGTCGGGTCGGTCGGCCCAATAATTCCGGTCGGCATACACACCACCGCGTCCAGTCCACGCGCGATCTGTCGACGCACCGCTCGATTTCCTGCCGCCTTTGAGCGGTCATACAGCGGGCGATCTGGCCCGGCAGGCGGCGACTTTTCAGTGATGACCCCTTTAGTCGCATTGTCGAGGGCATGCACGGACGAGCAGTGAACCATTCGGATGTGGTGTTTCAGCGCCGACCTGGCCACGACTCCAGGTCCAGCCGAATTCAACCTCCACGCCTGCGGGTCACGTTTCTTCAAGGTGATGGCGGCCGCCAGGTGAATGACACCATCAACGCCGCGCATCGCCTCATCCACCTGGGCGGGTTCCAGCACTGATCCGGTGACATACTCTCGCTGCGCACTGCACACACCATCATGAACGAGGGAGCCCCGCGTACCACTGGCAGGTGCCACCTGATCGAAACAACGCACGGCATAACCTCGTGCTTCCAAAGCGGGCACGAGGTTGCTTCCCACATATCCGCTGGAGCCTGTGACTAAAATGCGTGGGTATTCAGTGGCATTCGTGTGCATCGTTATCCCCCTTTTCTCACCTTAGTGCGGGTTGACACCGAGGGGGCGTCCTGGGCGGGAAGACGTGTGGGCTGGGTTCAGTTATTCAGAGCGAACTCGACTTCCACCTCGACTGACGCGTTGAGCGGCAATGCGGCTACGCCGACGGCAGAACGTGCGTGAGGCGTCCCGAAGATGTCCTGGAAGAAGTCAGAGGCCCCGTTCAGAACACCAGCCTGGCCGGTGAAGCTTGGGCGGGAAGATACAAAACCGGTGACTTTGACGACGCGTGCCAGGCGGTCGACGTCTCCGGCGACGCTTGCTGCTGCCGCAAGGGCGTTGAGCGCGCAGATGCGGGCTGCCTCGTAAGCATCGTCTGGGTCTGCGCCGTCCTCTCCGACTGCACCGATGCAGGAAAGCTCACCGTTCTCCAATGGCAGCTGGCCTGATGTGCGAATCACTCCGCGGTCTTCAACTGCCGGAACATAGGCCGCAACCGGTGCTGCAACTTCCGGAAGTTCGTATCCTGCCTGCGACAGTCGCGCGCTCACCGATTCCATTGTGATCTCCTTAGTTCGAGCTGTTCAGCTAACTAGGTTTATTTGACCATTTTGGTTCGAGAAAAGCGACGCAGCAGCGCGAGATGTCTCCACCTGAAGCAACCACCTGTCATGTCGCATTAAAAAGGGTGGGCCGCGAACCTTGCGGTCGCGACCCACCCCAGTTGAACTAGATCATGCCAACTAGTTCACTATGCGTGTCGTCTCGGAGGAAGACAGGAATCTTGTCCAGAGGGCACTCGACATCGATCGACTGACCGCCTTCGTGCTTGTCACCCGTTGACGCGTCAGTCCAGGAAGCTCCGGCCGGCAGATACACCGATCGGGAGGTTGCAGCGGCTTCCAGAACTGGAGCGACCAGGATGTCTCCGCCTAGCAGGTACTGGTCGGAAATGGACCAGCACTTCTCGTCGAGCGGGAATTCCTGGAAGAGCCCTCTCATCACAGGTTGTCCTTCTTCATGGGCTTCCAACATGACGTCTCGCATGTAGTCGCGGAGCTTTTCGCGCAGATGAATATACTTCTCAAGCACGGCATACACGTCGTCTCCAAAGCTCCAGAGTTCATTCTCAGCACCGCTGGGCAGTCTGTAGGAGCCATCCTTGGCGCTGACCTCTTCAACTGGCCGTCGGTCACCGTGCAGCCTCATCACTGGGCAGAAAGCTCCGAACTGGAACCACCTGATGAGAAGTTCCTTGAATTTCGGATCTGCGATGACACCATCGTGGAAGCCGCCAATGTCGGTGGTCCACCACGGGATTCCTGCGGCACCCATGTGGATTCCCGCAGCAACCTGGCACCGCAGGTCTTTCCATGTTGAGCTAATGTCACCAGACCACACAAGAGCACCGTAACGCTGAGAGCCCGCCCAGGCGCACCTCAAGAGGTTAACAACGTCGTCAGTGCCGGATTCAACCAGTCCGTCGTAGAACGCTTTGGCGTAGTTCTGCGGATAGATATTTCCGACCTTGACGTTGGGGCCAGCGTTGTAGCGGTAGTTATCAAAGTCGTAGGCACCGTATTCGGGCTCAGCCTCATCGAGCCAGAAAATCCTGATGCCGTACTTGCCGTAATTTTCTTTGCACTTCTCCCAGATGAACTTTCTTGCCTCGGGATTGGTCATGTCAATGAAAGCGCTCGGTCCCTGGAACGCCATATGGACATCTAGGCCACGTTCTGCCCGTGCCAGCAGGTTGTTCTTCTTCAGCTCATCCCAGTTCTCGGATGCGTGCGCAACCTGGGTCCACACCGAAACCATGAGCTCAACGCCCATGCTATGGAGTTCATCAACCATTGCCTGAGGATCCGGCCAGAATTCCTCCTCGAAGCGATAATCTCCCATGTGGGGCCAGTGGAAAAAGTCGATCACGATGACGTCCAGGGGCAGTCCACGGCGCTTGTGTTCTCGCGCGACTTCAAGGAGCTGCTCCTGGTTCCAGTAACGGAGCTTGCACTGCCAGAACCCCAGTCCGTGTTCTGGCATCATGGGAGCGAATCCGGTTGCCGCGGCATATGCCTTACTGATTTCCCGCGGGCTGTCTCCAGCCGTGATCCAGTAGTCGAGTTGATCGCAGCGCTCTGCTGACCACTGAGTTACGTTCGATGAGAAGCTTACTTGCCCGATGGCAGGGTTGTGCCACAGGAAGCCGTAGCCCTTGCTGGAAATCACAAAAGGAACGCTCGCCTGGGAGTTGCGATGAGCAAGTTCAAGAGTGCATCCCTTGAGATCACCGATACCCTCTTGGTACTGGCCCATTCCCCACAGATGTTCTTCTTCTGGAGACTCGAACGACATTGTCAGGGAGATATCGCCGCCAAGAACGGGACGCAGATCGCGAGCCTTCAAGTCCAGAGACCCGCCCCGATCCCTTTCACGCAGTAATGGTGTTCCATCCGTTTTCTCAAAACTGATACTGCAATGGAAAGTCTCGTACCCAACTTTTCCATCACACATCGCGGTTTGGCGCAAGATGACGCGTAGCGATCCGACCTCGAGTACAGCTTCATCGCCCTTGAGTTCGACGCTCGATTCCTGATCTTCAGGTTGATCGAGCAGAGCCCAATTCGATTCGATGACATCTGCCATGAGTCGTGAACGCACACGGACTGCGTCCTTTCCCCACGGCTGAACTGAAAGTGTTGTTCCGTCACCACGCCACCGTAGTCCTAGACCGTCTTTTTCAAACGCCTGCTGCAAGGCTCTTTCCTTTCATTCACTATTCATGAATTACGGCTTTTCACTACGCAGTTTCACGCATGAACAGCCCCTCAGCCAGCCCTGCTTCAGGCTCCTAGTGTTGTGCCATCTGTCCGGGATGGACGATCGACTTCAGCGTGGTCGGCGCGGGCTTGTTGATGATGGGCTGGTCAGCTTCGTCGAGGGCGTAGTGATCAGTGCACAGGCGATCCAGGTCGACCGCTCCACTGGCTACCAGGTGGATGGCTGTGGGCCACGTGTTGTTGTAACGGAAAATCCCGGTCACGTTGATTTCGTGCGCGGTGATGAATCCAACCGGCAGTGACATGTCATCGTCACCCATACCAATCAGCACTGCGGTGCCGCCAGACGCCAGACGCATGATGCCGTCCTGCACAGCTGCAGTGACGCCCGTCGCGTCAATGAACGCGTCAAAGTGTTGACCATCTAGTGCCGGGTCACCTGGCTCAACAGCCTGGGTTGCTCCCAGCGACAGTGCCAAATCGCGCCGACCTTCAACAGGATCACTGACGACCACCTCGGCAGCGCCAAATGCCCGCGCAACCTGGATGACGATCGCACCGATCGGACCTGCGCCGGCAACAAAGACGCGGTCACCCACTTTCACGTGGGCTTTGCGGATTCCGGCAATACCCACGCTCAGGGGTTCCATCAAGGCTGCCGCATCCCACGAAATGGAGTCGGGAACCTCGTAGGCGAAATCGGACTGAATCAGGACATATTCGCAAAAGGCTCCGTCAATGGGCGGAGTCGCGTAGAACTCGATATCGGGGCACAGGTTGTATTCTCCGCGCTTGCAGTATTCGCACACTCGGCAGCACCGTTGCGGCTCGATGGAAACGCGCTGGCCGATGCGGGCCGGATCCACGTCATCGCCCACGGCCACAATCTCTCCGGAAGCTTCGTGCCCCAGGATCATCGGTTCGTTCACCACAAAGTCACCGATGCGGCCCTTGTGGTAGTAGTGCACATCCGAGCCGCACACCCCCACCGACTCCACGCGAATCAGCACCTGGTCCGCATCCGGTGTCGGAACCGGTCGTTCCTCCATCTCAATGAGACCCTGGCGAATCAGGACGCTGGCTTTCATGGTCTGTGGAATCTGCGTCATCACTGTGCCTTTCCTGCGCGTTCCATCACGCGCGCTGCTTGACGGGCGGCGCCCAACGCTACGTATTCTCCCGACTTGGGTACCGTAACTGTTGCGCCGAGGAATTCTTCGGCCAGTTCGAGGACGGCGCGCGATTTCGCTCCGCCGCCGACCATGACCACGTGTTCGAGCTTCACATCCAGTGCGCGCACCGCATCCAGAGCGAACTTCATCAAGTTCAGCAGTCCTTCCACCGTTGCGCGTGCCACGTGAGCGCGATCCGAGTTCTTCAGAGTCATGCCCTTCAGCTCAGCCGTAGCATCAGGCAGGTTCGGGGTGCGCTCGCCCTCGAAATAGGGCACTAAAGTCAATCCCGCGGCATCGTCCACACTCAAGGCAAGATTATCAAACTCGTCGTAACCCGCATCGATCACCGCCATCATTGCGTCGATGATGCGCGAGGCATTGAGCGTGCACGCCAATGGCAGCCAGTTTCCCGTAGCGTCGGCAAAACCGGTCACCAGTCCTGAATGGTCAGCAACCGGGTGATCTGACACGGCGGCAACAACTCCGGATGTGCCCAGTGACAGCAGAGCCTGACCGGGTTTGAGGTCGACACCCAGCGCCGATCCCGCATTGTCTCCACACCCTGGTCCCAGCATGATCTCACCCCAGCCTCGCGACTCATCACCACGTCCGGCCACGTCCCATGGTCCGAGGATTTCCGGCAAGATGATGGATCGTGCGACGTCCTCGTCGATGCGCAACGCGTGGGCAAGGATGTCGCGGCGGTAGGTTGGCGTAGCGCGGTCCATGTAACCGGTACCCGACGCATCGGAGCGGTCCGTGCGCAGATCCTCCAGTCGACCGGTTCCCATGATTTTCCACGTCAGCCAGTCGTGCGGCAGGCAAATAGCTGCAATACGGCGCGCGTTCTCAGGTTCGTGGTCTGCCAGCCAGCGCAGCTTCGTCACGGTCAGTGAGGCGACGGGCACTGATCCGGTGGCATCAGCCCACCACGCGGCACCGGCTTCCTCGTCACCCTCGCCGTATTCGGCAATAAGGTCACGAGCAGCGTCGGCTGAACGCGTGTCGTTCCACAGCAGGGCGGGTCGGATGACTTCTCCATCTTTGTCCAGGCACACCATGCCGTGCTGCTGTCCGCCCACGGACAGCGCCACCACGTCCTCCAGGCCACCTGCTGCTTTGACGGCCTCGTTGAACGCGTCCCACCAAGCCTGCGGGTCCACTTCCGTGCCGTCAGGGTGCGTCGCTTTACCTTCACGCACGATCGTTCCGCGCAGGGCGTCCACGATGACAACTTTGCATGATTGGGTCGACGTATCCACGCCCGCAACGTACGGTCCATACATCGTCATGTTCAGCTCCTTGTTCCATGTTGAATAATTTCACGCTGCTTGGAAGAGGCGTGGCGTGCACGAGAACCCCATTGTGTTTCGTTACTAAACAAAATAGCGGGGTGAGCGAGTATAGTCAACCCATAAGGCCACGTCGCGACGCTGACACATAACCAGAATGTGAGAGAACAATGACCCGAGCACATAAGTCCTCATCACGCCTCACCTCCCTGCCGCGCAGTGCCCGCACATCCTCACGTGGCAACGGCGGCGTCAAAGCTCAGTCGTTGCGCGCCATGAATCTCGCCCTCGTCTTTCGCTATATCCTGGCCGATCCCGGAGCAGTCACCCGCGCCTCGGTCGCGGCGACAACTGGCATTACGCGAGCAACAGTCTCCCGCCTGGTGGACGAGCTCATCTCGGCTCACCTGGTCACCGAACTCGACCCGTCAACTGATGCTCGACGAGGCAGGCCAGCGGTGCGCCTGACCCCGCGGGAAGGATATGCGACCGCACTGGGATTGGAAGTCAACGTCTCCTACCTGGCTGCACGCATCGTGGACCTGTCAGGGCAGATCGTGGCAGAAGGCGTGCAGGAAGGCGACTTTTCAGACTCAGATCCGCAGCAGACCATGCGCGCTCTGGGGGAGCTCGCTGACCGGGTAAAAGCGCAAGCCGATGCCGCGACAGAAGGCGACACACTGTTTCTTGGAACCGGGTTGGCCGTGCCCGGCATAGTTTCCGCTCAGGCTGTGATCCTCGCTCCCAACCTGGGGTGGCGCGACCTGCCGTTACACGCGCTGCTCGCACCGCTGTCCCACCTGGGTGTCGTCACCGTCGCGAACGAGGCCGACCTGGCAGCGTGGGCCGTAGCATGTCCGCAACCTGGCGTCCCATCAGGGCCGCCCTCGTTCGTCTACGTGTCCGGTGAAGTCGGTATTGGCGCAGGCATCATCATTGACCACGCTCTCCTGCCCGGTTCGCACGGATGGGCAGGCGAAATCGGACATATTTCCACCGATCCTGCCGGCCCGACATGCAGATGCGGCGCGACGGGATGCCTGGAAGCCTACATCGGCAAGCGCGCACTGGTAGAGCGCGCAGGTCTGGCCCGTGGCGCGACAAATGTCGACGTTGTCGCTGCTGCTCAAGCTGGCAACGTTGCTGCCCGCGTTGCATTGGACGAGGGGGGCGCTGCTCTGGGGCGCACACTGTCTGCCGTCATCAACATGCTCGACATTCCTTTGGTGGTGTTGGGCGGCTCCGTCGCTGACATTGGCTCTGAACTGCGCGAACGGGCACTGCCTGAATTGCGCACGCGGGTCCTCCACTCTGCCGGCAGCCCCTCTGAAATCCGCATTGCCGAGCACTCTGCTTCACTTGCCACGATCGGCGCTGCACACCGAGTCCTACAGCACCTCGTCGATGATCCGATGGCGTGGACGGCACGCGTGGAACGGTCGCAGGAAAGTGCCTGACGGCCATAGCGATGAAGTCTTTACGCCGACCGTCGCCTCTGGGTGGACGCAAGCCACACCAGAGTGATCTGGCGTACTTTGCCACCGATGATCCTCTGGCTCTTGACGATGTACTACCTGGTCCGCACTGCGTTGGAGCTGAGCTGAGGCTCCTGATCGTCGGAATCAATCCGGGGTTGTGGACTGCGGCCGTTAATGCACCGTTCGCGCGACCGGGTAACCGCTTTTGGCCCTCTCTCGCTCGAGCGGGCCTGACTGACTATGAGATCGATGCGTCCTGCGGCCTCAGCGCCGAAGATGAGGAACATATTCTGTCACGCGGAATCGGCATCACGAACCTGGTCGGCAGGCCCACTGCACGCGCAGATGAATTGAGCCGCGATGAACTGCGCGAGGGCGCTGCCCACTTGGTGACTCGGGTTGGCGACCTGAATCCACGCGCCGTTGCCATCGCCGGAATTACCGCGTACCGCACGGCGTTCAGGCAACCTCACGCGAAGCTCGGGCAGCAAGATGCTGACACGATTGACAACTGGCCGCGCGGCATATCCCTGTGGGTTGTTCCCCAGCCAAGCGGCCTGAACGCGCACGAAAACATTGACTCGTTGGCCGACAAGTGGCGTCAGGTGTGGGCAGATGCCACTCGGCCCGAGTGACCGGCGGGCTGGGCCGCTCCGGGACACACTTTCTGCGTCGTAGTCCCGTCATAGCCGCTCATCCCCCAACTGAGTGCTGAGGACCGCTCGCGCCTTACTGCGCGCAGACGAGCACTCGCGTCTCACTGCGTGCGTTGGGCACGCCACCGGTCAAATTCGTCGGCTGTGGCATATGAGTACTGGGTGCCGCGTTTGAGCACCGACATTGCCGCATAGCTGTTGGCGTACTCCAGAGCCTTCGCAATTGCATCGCCGTGGACGATCCGGTGCGCAAAGGCTCCGATAAACGCGTCCCCTGCTCCAGTCGTATCCACCGGATCCACACGGAGTGCGTCAATACGCTGACTGACAACGCGCAAGCCGCCTTCGTTGGTGCGCGTGAACCACCACGCCCCGCGTGACCCGAGCGTGACGATGACGTGTCGGCAGCCGTGTTCAACGAGGGTGCGCGCCGCAGCCTCAACACCTTCATCACTGTCACATGGCATGCCGGTCAGCAGTGTCAGTTCACTTTCGTTAGGCATGAGGTAGGTGCAGCGCCGCGCCCAGTCAAAGTTGAAATCAGGGCTGGCGGGAGCAGGATTGAGCAGCACGGGTACACCGACCTGTTCGCCAAGCGCTATCGCCGCATAGACCGTATCCAGACGGATTTCTAACTGGCAGACGATCAGTGCGCACTGTGCAATCTGCTCGCGGCAGGCCTCCACGTCCTCAGGAGTCAGGTCGTTATTGGCGCCTTTGACAATCAGGATGGAGTTGCGCGAGTGTGGATCGACAAAGATCGGCGCCACACCCGACGTGCCGTGCGCACGCTTGACGTGGTCTGTGTCGATGCCGTTATTGCGGTAGTTTTCTACCGTCATGTCGGCAAAAATGTCATCACCTACGCAGGTCACCATCAGGACACGCGATCCCAGGCGCGCAGCGGCCACCGCCTGATTCGACCCCTTGCCACCGCACCCCAGCTGGAACGAAGGCGCCTCGAGCGTCTCCCCTTCTGCGGGCATCCGATCGATGTAGGTAATGAGGTCGACATTGTTCGATCCGATCACTGCAATATCCATGACGCCTCCTTGTGAGCGGGGACTATCGCATGGCCTCCATAATACGAACCGCATCCAGCACGGGCATGTACGGCAACGGGTCAACACCTGATTCGAGGACATAGGTGGTCAGTTGGTCACGCACCGTTGCCACCAGTTCGTCACGCACCCACGGCTTGGCGATGTAGTAGTCCAGACTGGCCTCATTCAAGGCGCGGATCGTGTCGCTTTGGTCGGCCTGGCCGGTCACCAGGACGCGCCGCGTATTGACCGTGGAGGGCTCATCCATCATGTCGATCAGGAAGTCCACGCCGTTTCGTCCGGGAAGACGGTGGTCAGCCAGGACCAGCGCAAGCTCATCGCCGTCTTCGTCAATGCTGCGGATGGCCTGCCATGCATCGTCAACATCTTCGGCAGTCTCCAGTCGCAGCGTGTCCCAGAACTCGTCACAGTCGCGTTCCAGAGCGTCACGCACTTCCGCTTCATCTTCCAGTATGAGAACAGCTAACGTCATGATCTCTCCTTGTGTTCACTGTGGGTAGGGCCGCCCTCGTGGTCGGCAGCTTTCGGCAGACGTATCGTGACCTGTGTGCGTCCGGGCTGAGATGCCACGTTGATGGTGCCGCCTGCGTCTGTGATAATCGACCGGCAGATCGACATCCCCATGCCCAGACCGTAACGAACGCGCCCCGATTTGGTGGTGAAATGAGGCTCGAACATTTTTGCCAGCACGTTGGCGGGAATCCCCGGACCGTTATCCACGATGTCGACCACGACATCCGGTCCTGCTGTGCGCGCACTGACCGTGATACTCGGTGGCTCATCTCCGCGCGCCGGCTGGGCGTAGGCATCGGCTTCGTCCTCGTCTTCGAATGCTTCAGCCGCGTTGACCAACACATTCGTCCACACTTGTTCGAGTTTGGCCGGATGACCCACCACGAGCGGCTCGCCCTCGAAATCACGGAGCACCTCGACGTGGCGTAGGCGGTGCGCCGTCAGACGCAATACGTCCTCGATCCCTTCACGCACGTCAACGATGCGCGCATCGGTACCATCAGGCCGCGCGTAGCCCTTCAGGGAATCGGTCAACTGCACTACGCGCCCTGCCGCCACCGTCAGCGAGCGCAGCGAGGATCCGATCTGCGCGCCGGTCTCCACCATCGTCATATACGAGGGAGGCGCTGACGCCGCAACAAGAGGTCGCGCAGTTGCCACATCGTGTACTCCTGCTCGCACCAGGCGGCGAGCGACCTGGCGGCTGACTTTCAGTTCCGACATGAATTCGCTGACCAGTCGGCGTTCATCGGCGGTGGAACGCGGATGTGCGTCGAGCGCGCGGGTCATGGCTTCATGAGCGGCGCGCAGCTTGTCACTGGGGTCATGGTCCGCGTAGGCACTGTCCATCAGCGTTGTGACGTCGTCACGCAAATGGTCGGCAGCCCGGTCCACCGCGGTGATCGGATTGTTCAGTTCGTGCGCGATGCCGGCGCTGAGTTCACCGAGCATGGCGTAACGGGCTCGCTCCACAAGTTCTGCGCGCGTGTGCCGCAGGTCGTCAACCAGGACGCGGTTTTCGATGTGCAGATATTCTGCGCGCACGAGGCGGCGGGCCAGGGATTGAATGGCGAGGGCAGCCAACGTCGCCGCCATCGGAGGATCTTCAGCGATGACCAGCTGGAGTTGTTCATTGGTCAGGCGCACCACCTTGACCGGCGTGGTGGTCGTCGACGTGAAGAATGCGTTTTCGCCGCGCGCCAGGGACACCAACCCTATCAGGGGTCCCGATGTGGCATGGTGCAGCAGAATGTCACCCTGGTCGGAATCGCGGTGCAGGGCAACGTGACCGTCGAGTACCAGGTGCACAGCGCGCACGGGCTGACCCTGCGTGGTCAGATCGGTATGAGGGCCAACCTCCAGGATGGGGCGCGGCCCCAGGACTCGTTCAGCCCCGGCCAGAAGGTCATTCAGTACTTCCCGTTCACTGTGGTCAAGGCCAAAGAGCACAGGGCCTCGCACGGCATTGTCGGGAACAGGGCCGGCGATTCGTTCACGTTCGGCCTCGTTCATTTCATAGCGCAACAGCAGCCGCGTGATTGCACCGTAGCTTTGCGCCACCAGCGTCGGAAGGGTCCACGGCACGGAGATGACAGATGCCAGCAGCCCCGAGGCCAGGGCGCGGCTCATGTCGGTGTGCGTGCGGCTGCGCGTCACCACCACCCATTCATTGTGCTGCGTGCACGGGTATGCCTTCAGTGCCTCGAAGGCGCGGTCGAGAGAGCCGACCTCGCTGGTGACAAATCCCAGGACGAGGCGCGTACGGCTGCGCGCCAGGTATGCGCATTCGGCGTCAATGCCGTCGACGTCGGCGATTGAGCGAACCTCGATATGGCTGAAAGCACCCGTTAAGTCCTCAACCAGTGTCGCGGCAATCCCGTCCGATCCGTCGCCTATCACCAGGATGGCGCAGGCATCTGCGTGCCGCGGATGGAGTGCGGATGGGGTGCCCTCGTCAATCACCTACAGCACCCCCAGTACGCGCCACGTGAGCGGAGCGACGAAGGCGAGCAGAAGGACGCCACTGATGCCGACAACCATGCCGACTTTGACCATTTCGGGGGTGGGTGTCGTGCCTGTCGAATACGCGATGGCGTTGGGTGGGGTGGAGATCGGCAGGCACATTCCCAGCGAGCATCCCAGAGCCAGGACAACCGCGATCTGGCTCGGGGACGTGCTGACCGTTGCTGCCAGCCCCATCCCCATCGGGATGAGTAGGTTGGCGGACGCGGAGTGGGAGATAACGTTCGAGGTCACCCAGCCCACTGCTGCCAGAGTCAGCAAGAGTAACGCCATCGGGATTGCCTGCCAGGAGATTGAGCCGATGAGCCACTCGTCCAGGCCGGTTGCTCCCACTCCCGCTCCCAGGGCGATACCGCCTGCGACCAGCCACAGTACTGGCCAGTCGAGTTTCTTGACGTCGTCGCCGCCCATGACACCCAGGATCATCAGACCGGCGACAGGGATGAAGCCCACTGTGTTGGAGGAAATGTGGTGGAGCGATTCAGTCATCCACAGGCCGATCGTGATCACGGCGACCACGTAGAACATGATGGCTTTCGGGGTGCGCTCGAAGGTTGCGGATGTGTCGACGTCGAACTTGACGTCGGAGGGGATATATCGCCAGACGATGAACAGCCAGGCGATGACCAGTACAACAAGCATGAGCGGAACTGCGGCCAGCATCCAGTCAATGAATGTGACGTGGATGCCGTGGTTTTGAAGGGCGCCCAGAGCGATGGCATTGGGAGGGGTGCCCACAGGTGTTCCCATGCCACCGACATTGGCGGCCACCGGCACCGACAACGCAAGGCCGGTTCTCGCGCGTCCCTTCGGCAAGGCTGTAATCACCGGCATCATGACAGCGAACATGGTGGCGGTGGTGGCGGTGTTCGACATGAACATGCTCATCAGCGCGGTAATCATCATGACCCCCATGACGGTCATGCGCGCATTACGCAGGAAGGGTTTGAGCATGAGAGCGGAGAGCGCTTTATCAACGTTGTATTTGGCGGCTCCGTCGGCGAGCATAAATCCGCCCATGAACAAAATGATAACGGGGTTGGCCAATGAGCCGAAGATGGCGGTTGCGGCGGGCGCTTCTTCCGAGACGCTGAGCACTGCCTGGTTGGAGATCAGGAGTACTTCCATCAAGATGACACCAACTGCCGTTGCGGCCAGCGGGATAGCTTCGGTGACCCACAGTGCGATGGCTGCAATGAAAATGCCGAACATGCGTGAGCCGCTCGCATCAAGACCGGGCAGCTGGACGAACAGGAATGTCACAAGGGCAGCGGCCGCGATGATGCGGCCGACGAGTTTGCTGCGGGTCAGGGTTGCGGGGCGCCCTGATTCGGGGCGCGGTGAACGCCTCGGGCGTTGCCTGGCGTGTGCCTGTTTTCGTGTGCCACGCGAACGCTTCGACGTCGAAGTTGGCGTGGCTGGGTTGGGCTGGGTGTGGGTGTGAGCCGCGTCAGGATGCGGCGTGTCAGCGTGCGGCATGTCATCGGACGGGGGACGCGTCATTGTGTCTATACCTCCGCACCTACTTTATGAAGTGGTTCACACACCAGGATCCGACGAAAGTCCCATGCCGTCAGAGACAGACGCCAAGCGCCGGGCAGCGGATGGCCGGCAGTGAGTGGGGATGCATGGCCGCGGGTTCTGCTGGACTGAGGCGGGGTGGGGGCTTCGGCTGGCGGGCGGTGGGCGATAGGTACGCGGCAGACTTTCCACACGATGAGGCATCGGAGCTCCTGCATGAGGGTTGCGTCGAGCCCCTCAAGCTGGTACCCCGTCAGATCCTCAAACATGAGTCGCGTCGGAACGCGTCCGTGTCGACTGATACCGAGCTGTGACCTGTGTTGCCTTTTTTCTAGCCCAATGTGCGGTAGCGTTGATGTCGCAGTCGTTATGTTCCGCTTTGCGGTGGGCATGAAACTGTGTCGGTCTCAACCGGGATCGAGGTTTTTCCCCTGCGCAGGGGCTTTTGTAGACAGGACAGCGCTTTCATGACCACTGGTGTCGTTAAATGGTTCAACGCGGACAAAGGCTACGGCTTCATCACTCCCGATGACGGATCTGCTGACGTGTTCGCTCACTACTCACAAATCGAGGCGTCAGGCTTCCGCACTCTCAACGAGGGTGAGAAGGTTGACTTTGAGGTCTCGCAGGGCCCGAAGGGTCTGCAGGCCGAGCACATCAAACGCGTCGAGGAGTAAGGCCGACAGGCCTTCATCTTAAACCTCCACGTCAATCCGGGTGATATTCGGGTTGGCTGGAGGTTTTTGTGTATTTTCGGTTGATGCCGAAACGTTGGCATGAACCGAAGCCTGGGCGCTGAATGGACCAAAAAGTGCGACGATGCTCCACCATGGCGACGCGTCTTCAATTCTCGGAGGGCGTGACCACCCCGCTTATTCGAAAGGTTCGGTGAAATCACGATGACTGATTTCTTCTCCGCACAACGTGTCACAAACCGTGTGACCGCTATTCGCACATTGACTGGTGAACTCCTCTATCTGGTGGAGGGTGCTACGCGCGCTGCTCTCATCGATTCGTCATTGGGAATACGAGGCCTGCGAGCTTTCGTCGAACGTCTGACGAAAAAGCCGATCGTGACCATCTTGACTCATGGCCATGTCGATCATGCAATGGGCGGTCCAGAGTTTGACAACGTTTACATGAATTCTCTGGACGTGCCGGTATACGACGAAATGGCAGCCCTGAAAGTTCGCCGTGAATTCATCGACTTGTCTCTCGGTGATGCATCACCGCGAATGAACGACTCTGATTTTGTGCCACCTCACCCCTTGAACTTCGAAGATCTCACCGACGGTCAGATCTTCGACTTGGGCGGAATATGCGTGGAAGCCCTTCACTTCCCCGGGCACACTCCCGGCATGACTGCGATTCTTATCCCAGAAGAAAGAATCCTCATCACCGGCGACGCCTGCAACCAGCGCACCTTTCTGTGGGACCACAATTCAACGTCTGTGGAAGAATACCGCGACAGTGTGCTGAGCATGAAAGAGCGCACTGCAGATTCCTACGACCGGCTTTTCATTTCCCATATGACGATGGATATGCCGTTAAGCCTGTTCGATGAAGCCATCGAGTTGTGTGACCAGGTGCTGAACGAGGATGTTGATGACGTGCCCTTCGAGTTCATGGGCTCCAGCGCTCTGATTGCCAAGCGTTTCGACGAAAGCCAAGCCCGACTGGATGGAAAATCCTTCAATCTCGTCTACTCCAAAGATCGGATGTGGCGTCAGCAAATCAAGTGACGTTGTCAGCAGTCTGAACGCTTCACGACAGAGGTATCCCTGCACTGCGACGCAGGAACCTTTCCAGTATGTGTACGCCATTTAGCAAGAGTCAGTCTCGTCAGCATCAGCTACGCCAACGGGGACTCGATCTACCACACGCTACCACGTGGCCCAGTGAGCACGCGTTCATTACTGTGATCAACTCAACCAGCATCGGTGCTGATAACGGGAGATAATGGAAGTGCATTGATCCACGGGGAAGAATCTGCCCCACCGGATTGAACACAATGCCGTGCGGGTGCACGGTGTGTGTCATCGGGTCTCCTGCATGGCCGACGAAGATAAACAGGAGAGACCATGACATCAACTCAATCGTATGCAATTGCACAGCCTGCCCTGACGCTTCAGCTGTCAGCACCGGCTCAGCATCGCATCTTTGTTGTTGCTCTTGTGATCAGCTTGGTCGCCCTCGTTGCCGGAACTGCCGCCGCTTCACCAGTTATCACACTGATTGCCGGACTGTGCACTCTGGCTCTGGGAGTACACGCACTGTTCACGCGTGTTCTTGATACCCAGGACTGACTGATCCCGATCGCGTCCAGCTGACGCGGCTTCACCTAGGCGATACCTTTCGGTATCGCCTTTTGCTTTGCTCGGGTGAGCATGCAGCATTCCAATAAGGGTGCGATGCCAGGTTGCGACCAGGTCCTGCGACCATGTGCCATCCACCGCGATGAGACATAGCGAGGACGGCCATACGCAACACCACATCTAGCAGTGCCGCGCACAGCCGCCCTCGTCAATGAAAAAGATCAGCGCACGGGAAGACCGGCGTCACTCTTCACGCTGGAACGACATCGTCGCCTCATAGGTCTTCTCACTGGGCCAGCGAGACGTGATCGCCTTGGCGCGCGTGTAGAAACGGACACCTTCCGGACCGTGGATGTGGGTATCGCCCAGCAGCGAATCCTTCCACCCACCGAAGGAGTAGTACGCAACAGGTGTCGGGATCGGGACGTTCACGCCCACCATGCCGGCCTCAACATCGAGTGTGAAGCGACGTGCGACGCCGCCGTCGTTAGTGAAGATTGCTGAACCGTTGCCGAAGGGGCTGGAGTTCACGATCTTCATCGCTTCCTCGTAGGTGTCGGCATGGACGATTGCCAGGACAGGTCCAAAAACTTCCTCGGTGTACACCGGCGCATCCAGCGGAACATCATCGATAATGGTCGGTCCCACGAAGTGACCACCCTCGTACCCCTCGATGACCAGGTCACGGCCATCGCGCACGATTGTGGCGCCGCGCTTTTCCGCATCGTCGATCAGGCCAACGATGCGTTCCTTGGCTTTAGCGGAGATGACCGGGCCCATTTCGACGCCCTCATCCATGCCGTAGCCAACCTTGATTGCATCGGCGTGCTTCTTGACCATCTCGGCCAGTTTCGGGCCGATTCCACCGACGGCGACAACAACCGGCAGCGCCATGCAGCGTTCGCCGGCCGCACCGAAGGCTGAGGCGGAGATGTGCTGTGCAGCGAAGTCCAGATCTGCGTCGGGCATCACGATCGCGTGGTTGTTGGCGCCGCCCAGTGCCTGGACGCGCTTGCCGTGGGTCACACCGGTGTCCTGCACGATGTGTGCCACCGGGGTGGATCCAACGAATGAGATCGCGTTGATTCCGGGGTGCTTAAGGATTGACTGCACCATGTCGCGGTTGCCGGACACGACGTTGAACACGCCGTCAGGCAGGCCCGCCTCCTTGTAGAGGCGTGCGGTCAGCAGTGCTGCCGACGGAGTCGGCGAGGCGGGCTTCAAGATGAAGGCGTTGCCTGTAGCGATCGCCAGCGGGTGCATCCACATGGGAACCATCGCCGGGAAGTTGAAGGGGCAGATGCCTGCTACTACGCCCACAGGCTGACGGGTGGTGAAGATGTCCACGCCGGTTGATACGTTGACGGAGTGCTCGCCCTTCAGTGCGACGTTGATGGCGGTGGCAAAGTCGAGGGTTTCGCGTCCACGCTGAATTTCACCGATTGCGTCGGAGTAGTTCTTGCCGTGCTCTTCAACGATCAGCTTGGCCATTTCATCCTGGTGATCCAGGACGAGTTGACGCATCTTGAACATGATCGCGGTGCGCTTGGCGAGTGACGTTGCTGCCCACTCTTTTTGCGCCTCGGTTGCAACCTCAACTGCGTGGTTGAGGTCGTCATCACTTGCCAGGAGCAGCTGGCTGGCCACCTCACCGGTGCCTGGATTTTCGACATCGAGAGTCTTGACCGGCGTGCCTTCGTATTCGGCACCACCAATCCAGTGCTTAATTGTATTCACCTGTGACAGCTCCTTCGTCATTGTCATCGTTCGCGACCACTGTCATGGCCACACTTCCCGCGCCCGTGCCACCTCGTATTCCCTTGTTTCGATGAGGACGAGGGTGGCCTGCGCACTCACCACCTAGTATAACCACGCAGTCACACTTTGTCAGTACAAATTATGGGAGGATGTGTGATTGCCGTTCTGCCTCATCACACACTCTTGACTGTGCCATCGCTGCGACGCAGCAGGCTCGCGAACTCATTTGGCATACCAAACAGCCCACGAACCATTTAATCAAGTTCATGGGCTGTCTGGTATGCACGTTGGCTCGGTTTATTGACCTCACCCGGCGTGCCACCGGGGCGATGCCGGATCAGGCCTGCGCGAGCGCGTCGATGATGTAGTTGTTGATGGTGGCCTTGACGCATTCGAGGTGGTCAGAGCGCACCGCCTTCATCAGGTCAGCCTGCGGCACATCGAGGGCATGCTCTTCCAGGCTGGCAAGGGTTGCCGACCCGTCCTCAACTGTCGCACCGATTCCAGAATCGAATGACCCGTATCGGGTGGAGACCAGTTCTTCAATGAATCGATCCTCGTGCATCTTGGCGGCGACCAGCAGGCCTGCGGCATACGTATCCATGCCGACGATGTGGCCCAGGTACAGGTCTTCGGCGGTGAACGAGGTACGTCGCGGCTTGGCATCAAAGTTCAGTCCACCGCGCGGCCCGATCTGCCCCTCGTCGACGATTTCCCACATCACTGCAGTGGTTTCGTACAGGTCAGATGGGAATTCATCGATGTCCCAGCCAATGAGCTTGTCACCTTGGTTGGCATCGAGCGAGCCGAGCATTCCGGCGGCACGCGCCACGCGGATCTCGTGCTGGTAGGTGTGTCCGGCCAGGTTCGCGTGGTTACCTTCCAGATTGAGCTTGAAGTGATCGGCCAGGTCGTAGGTCTGCAGGAATGCGATCGACGTGGCAGCATCGAAGTCGTACTGGTGCGTCGTCGGTTCCTTGGGCTTGGGTTCGATGAGGAACTGTGCGTCCAGGCCGATCTCCTTGGCGTAGTCCACGCACATGTGGAAGAAGCGGGCGATGTGATCCTGTTCGCGCTTGAGATCGGTGTTCCACAGATTCTCGTATCCTTCGCGCCCGCCCCAGAAGACGTAATTTTCCGCGCCCAGTCGCTTCGCGATTTCCAGAGAGTGCTTGAGCTGGCCGGCTGAGTACGCATAGATGTCCGCGAACGGCGAGGTGGCAGCGCCGGACAGGAACCGCGGGTTAGTGAACAGGCTCGAGGTATTCCACAGCAGTTTCATGCCGGTGTCGCGCTGGAGCCGTTCGATCCGGTCGACGACCTTATCCAGGTTTTTGTTGCTCTCACGCAGGGTGTCACCCTCGGGAGCGAGGTCGCGATCGTGGAAGCAGAAGTACTGCACACCGAGCTTGGTGTAGAAGTCGAATGCGTAGTCCACTTTTGCCAGTGCCAGTTCCATCGGATCGGTATAGCGGTCGAAGGGACGCTGAGCGGTTCCATCTCCAAACGGGTCAACCAAGCGCTGGTTGAATGTGTGCCAGTATGCCACGCCAAAGCGCAGCCATTCTGCCATTGTCTTTCCGGCAACGACGCGGTCTGGCTGGTAGTACCTGAATCCCATGCCCGCTTTCGGATCGTCGGTCCCGACGAAGGGGATAGGACCGTTTGACCACAATTCACTCATAGTAAAGACACCTCCATGTGCACGTACGCAGCTCTGTCGCCACATCACTTCAATTTGTTAATCACTAAAACAATATAGAGCATGAAGGCCTCTGTCAAGGCGGACACCATCGGCTTTCCACGCTCCGCACCGACCAACCTCGCATGTCATAACAAATATTCGTTTGTCCTCAGGTGATACGATTCGCTCAATGACATGAACCAATCATGAGACGATCTGAAGGAACCCACAATGGCCAGTGACCAAGGAAATCTCGACGAACCCTTTGAGCTGTCAATCGATCTGGACCGTACCAGTTCAACGCCCCTGTACACCCAGATCGCCGAACCTCTCGAACATCTCATCTCCACCGGCACCCTCCTACCCGGCAGACTGATCGAAGATGAAATCTCCATGGCATGCCGCCTGTCCGTTTCCCGCCCCACCGCGCGCCGCGCACTCCAGGAACTCGTCTCCCGTGGCCTAGTGACCCGCCGGCGTGGCGTCGGCACACGCGTCACCCCCAAACACGTCCGCCGCCCCCTCGCCCTGACCTCCCTCAACGACGACCTGACAAAAGCCGGCTTCACCCCACGCACCGAAGTGCTGCGCTATGAAGTTCTCCTGGCCGACGAGGATGACGCCGCCAAACTCGGATGCACCGTCGACGAGGAAATTGTTCGCGTCACCCGCCGCCGCTGGATCGACAACAAGCCACTGGCGATCATGACGAATCTGCTGCCGGCTCGCTACGCCCCCTCATTCACAGATCTGGCGCACCAGGGCTTGTATTCATGCATCCGCGAGCGCGGCATCGAGCTGCTGTCCGCCACCCAGTCTGTCGGTGCCCGAAACGCCAGCGAGGTCGAAGCGGATCTGTTACACATAGGAACTGGAAGCTCGCTTTTGACAATGGAGCGCACGGCATATGACGGTGCGGGCGCAGCAGTTGAATACGGCCTTCACTACTACGATGCCCAGCGCTACTCCTTCAAGTTCACACTCTCATCGGAATAAACAGGCGCCGAAGAGCCCGGCCCGCTCGACGCTGCACGTGAAAGGAGCAGGGCCGTGCGCGATAATCCGTGGCGCCGTCTTGTGACATATCTACTCACGACATTCGCGATCTCATGGATCTGTTGGGGCGCGACAGCACTCTTGGTCCACTTCACATCACTTCGCGCCACCGACATTCCCGCTATGGCGTTGTTTGTTCTGGGTGGATTCGGCCCGACCATCGCCGCTTGCGTGTGCCTGCCGGGTGGTTTTTCGTGGAAGAATCTCGCGCATTTTCTGACCCGTCGTGCCCCGCACGCTGCGCTTTATTTTCTCCTGTGCGCTTTGCTTGAGGTCGCCGCATTCTGGCTGTCATCACACGGATGGAGTGCACCCGCCGACTCGGCAGGCACCTCATTGATCGCCATCGTGTCCATCTTCTTGGTCGTGACGCTGGTGGCCGGCGGCAATGAAGAGTGGGGCTGGCGTGGAATCATGCTGCCTCTGCTCGCGCGCCGCTTTCACAATTTCATAGCGCCAGACCTAGTAGCGGCCCTCGTTGTAGGGGCGGTATGGGCATGCTGGCATATCCCCCTGTGGTGGATCGACGGCAACCCGCATCAGGGATCCTCATTTGCGGCATTCGCACTGACCTCTTTCGCGCTCAGTGCGTGGTTGGGACTGTTGGTCGCCTTCACCAGATCAGTCCTGTGGTGCATGGTGTTCCACGGGACGGCCAATACGCTCATGACTGTGTTCCCACCGGCTGACGACATGCGCCATCACCTCGTCATTGCCGTCTGGTTCCTGCTTGCTATTCCCGCGTATTACGTGTTCCAGCGGGTGGCCCGTACCCCTTAGTTTCCTCCGGCCAGCATTGTGGTTCGAGGGCGAGCGCCCCGCATGCGCATATGCATACGCACTTCCTCAACGTCAATCATCGTCGTGTCGGTGTGACTACGGGCGGCAATATGGCGCGCATTCGTGCATTGAACATGGCGACGATCAGTCTGGTCGAATGACCGCAGCGTCGGGGTCATAGGTGTGGTGCCACGAAAAGTGTCGCGGAGTGTGCTCATCAGGTTTCACTCTCCTTCCTTGCCTTCTACCGTGCAACACTCAGCGCCGCTTGGCTACCCTCCAAACCGAAGGCAAGGGGAGATTCAGGGTAAACCCTGATGAAGTGAAGGGGTTATGCGCCCGGTTCTTCACGTCCCGTGAAGTTCGCAAAACGTGCCATATGACCCTGGAAGAGTGCGCGAATCGTCGCAGTTTCACCGTTACGGTGCTTGGCGACGATGATGTCGGCTTCACCGGGGCGTTCCTCGGAGTTGTAGTACTCCGGGCGGTGCAGCAACATGATGACGTCGGCGTCCTGCTCCAACGACCCGGATTCACGCAGGTCAGCCATCATCGGTTTCTTATCTGTTCGCTGCTCAGGCCCACGGTTCAGCTGTGCGACAGCCACGACCGGAACTTCAATATCTTTGGCGAGCAGCTTCAGCTGGCGAGACAGCGTGGACACTTCCTGCTGACGCGATTCCATCTCGCGTCCAGCTGTCATCAACTGCAGGTAGTCCACCACAACGAGGCCCAGGTCGTGCTGCTGTTTCAGTCTGCGGCACTTGGCCAGAATCTCCGTCATCGCCATGTTGGGCGAGTCGTCAATAAAGAGCGGAGCTTCGGACACTTTCGCCGTGGTGGCAGACACGCGCCTCCAGTCTTCACTGGTCATCTCACCTGCGCGCATCTTCTGCAAGAAGACGCCGGATTCTGCCGACAGCAGGCGCATGGCAATTTCGGAGCGCGACATTTCCAGTGAGAAGATCACCGATGTGACACCGTGGCGGATCGATGCCGAGCGGCAAAAGTCCAGCGCAAGTGTCGATTTACCCATTGCCGGTCGGGCGGCGACAATTATCATCTGACCGGGGTGGAGACCCTGGGTGAGTCGGTCCAGATCAGCAAACCCGGTGGGCACGCCCTTGAGCTTGTCCTTGTTGCGTTCAATTTCCTCAAGTTCGTCGAGGATGGACTCCGACACGTCCGACATCGACAGGTAATCAGTGCTCGCCTGACGTTCTGAAACAGCGTAGATTTCCGCCTGCGCCTGATTGACGATTTCATCGACGTCGCCCCCGGCATCAGCGTAGCCGAGCTGCACAATGCGTGTACCGGCACTGACGAGGCGTCGCAGCAACGATCGCTCGCGCACAATTCGCGCATAATATCCGGCGTTCGCCGCTGTGGGGACGGCTGCAATCAGGGTGTGCAGATATGTGGCGCCTCCGACGCGCTGCAGCTCGCCGCGACGCTGCAATTCGCCGGCCACCGTGACGGCATCGGCCGGTTCGCCTCGGCCGGAAAGATCCACGATGACGTTGTGGATAGTTTCGTGAGCAGGCTTGTAATAGTCCGAGCCGCGAATCTCTTCCGTGACGTCGTTGATGGCTTCTTTCGACAGCATCATCGAGCCCAGCACAGAAATCTCCGCATCCAGATCCTGCGGTGGAACCCGGTCAAAATCTGAATCTGACGCCATCGGCCTGCCAATCCTTCCATTGCCTGCGCCCGCTCGTGCGCGCATACGCGAGGTTATCCTCTTTTTCCGCCTCACGCGAAGCTCTCAAGGATCACTTGATGTGGATAACGTGTGGATAGACTGTGCACAACTCGGCAGGTCGTCCACAGTACATGTGGATAAAGTTGGGACGGGGATCTGATCCCCACCACCATGCAAATCGCTCAAGAGGCGTTTTCATGCGGAACATCACCACCAGGTTGTCCACAGATCTATGCACAATGTGTGGACAACAAATAGGAGCGTAATCAGTGGATGAACAGAAGATGAATTCTTGCGACCCTCAAGATGAACATAAAGGTACGGTTTCATCCACGTCGCACTCCTCTCACAGCGCCCCCACCACCCCCTCAGGGTCACTGACCCGTCAGATTCTGTCCCTCGCAATCCCGGCACTGGGAGCACTCGTCGCAGCACCCATCTTCACCCTCATCGACACCGCGATGGTGGGCCACCTTGGCACTGAAGAGCTGGCCGGCCTGGCCACCGCCACCACCATCGTCCAAACCATCGTCGGACTGTTCGTCTTTCTGGCCTATTCCACAACCGCGCTCGCTGCACAGGCACTCGGGGCCGGTGACAGCGTGCGCGCCATTCGCTCCGGTATTGAAGCAATGTGGCTGGCAGCCGGATGCGGCATTGTCACCGCATGCGGCTTGATCCTGGGCGGTCGGGCGCTCGTGGAAACCCTGGGCAATTCACCTGACGTCATGCCGCACGCGCTCGCCTACCTGCACACGGCCTCTCCCGGCCTGGTCGGAATGTTCGTTGTCCTGGCGGCCACAGGCACACTGCGCGGCCTGCTCGATACGACCACGCCGCTGTATGTTGCCGCCGGAGGTGCAGCACTCAACGTCGCCCTCAACGCGCTGTTCATCTACGGGCTGGACATGGGAATCGCCGGGTCGGGACTGGGAACCGCGCTGGCTCAGACACTGATGGCTGTCGTCCTTGTCGCCGTCATCTTGTCCAAAGCGCGAGGCCGGCACGTGTCCTTGCGGCCATCAGGAGCGGGAATCTGGAATGCGGCTCTGGACGGCGCTCCCCTGTTCGTGCGCACCGTCGCCATGAGGATCGCCACCATCGCCACCCTCATGGTTGCCACCTCCATTTCCGTCACCGCCTTGGCGGCACACCAGGTGGTCAACGCCGTGTGGATGTTCACCGCGCTGGCACTGGATGCGCTGGCCATCGCCGCGCAGGCATTGGTGGGCTTCGATCTGGGTGCCGGGCGCCGCGAGCACCTGCGCACCCTGCTGCGCAAACTCACCGTGTGGGGCGCAGCTGTCGGCCTGATTCTCGCGGTACTCATCGCTGCTTCCAGCCCGTTTTTGCCTCACTTCTTCGGCTCTGACCCATCGATGCACCGCATTGCGACATGGGCGCTGATTGCCAGCGCCTGCGCCATGCCGTTGGGAGGGGTCGTGTTTTTGCTTGACGGCGTCCTGATCGGCGCGGGGCACGGCAAGACCTTGGCCTTTGGCGGTGTCTTCATGATGGTGGTCTACCTTCCGTGTCTGTGGACACTGGACCGCTGGATGGCTGCCCAACGCATTGATGACGCACTGAGCCCGGCGGATCAAGGTATAGCAATGGTGGCGCTGTGGCTGATCTTCGGTTTCGTGTTCCTGGGGGTGCGCGGCCTCGTGAACGCGTGGCGCACCTGGTGGTCACCGCGCCGCGCTATTGCCGACCTGCACTGAACATGAGCCTCCTTGCCGGCGATCGGATGTGGCGAACTCGACCGCACAGATTCACCCCGCGGGGTAGCTAAGAGAGCCTCGAAGCGACTAAAATAGACACTCGGACCGTGTTCTGCATAAGGGACACTGTCCACGCATTACCCTCCTGTCACGGAAAGTCCGTGACCGCTAAGACCATAGGAGGTGGGTACACACGTGCGTACATATGAACTGATGGTGATCCTCGATCCAACGATCGACGAGCGCACCGTCGTCCCCATGATGGAAAAGTTCCTGGCCCCTGTGAAAGCCAGCGACGGCTCCGTCGAAAAGGTGGACGTCTGGGGCAAGCGTCGTCTTGCCTACGACATTTTGAAGCAATCTGAAGGCATCTATGTTGTCATTAACATGACAGCAACGCCTGAGGCTGCACAGGAAGCAACACGTCTGATGGGCTTGAATGAGTCCATCCTGCGCCACAAACTGATGCGCCCTGACGCACGCTGAATTAAGAGCGTTTGACCACCCACCAAAGGAGTTGACATGGCTGGAGAACCTGTCGTCACAATCGTCGGAAACCTGACCAGAGATCCCGAATTGCGTTTCACGTCATCGGGAGTAGCCGTTGCCGACTTCTCGGTGGCAATGACCCCACGCTCGTTCGACCGCAGTGCGAACGAATGGCGCGACGGAGACACACAGTTCTACCGTTGCTCCGTCTGGCGCGACGCGGCTGAGAACGTGGCCGAAACCCTGCGCAAAGGCATGCGCGTCATCGTCCAGGGTCGCCTGACTTTGCGGTCCTATGAAACGCGCGATGGCCAGCAGCGCAGTGAATTGTCCCTGCAGGTTGACGAGGTCGGCCCATCCTTGCGTTACGCAAAGGCTGAAGTGACCCGCACTCCTCGAGGCGATTCCGGCCAGGGCGGATACTCCCAGGGTGGATACCAGAGCCAGTCAGGCGCTGGCGCGCAAGGTGGTTCCGGCAGCTACCAGGGTGGCTACTCGCAAGGCGGTGGCCAGCAGGGTGGATATGGTCAGCAACAAGGCAGCTACAATGCGCCCGCCGGAGGGTCCACTTCCGATCCGTGGCGCACCGAGGGAGCGTCCTCTTTCGGTGAAGAGCCGCCTTTCTAAATTCAATTGGCGAGGGCGACGCTGATCTGACGCAACGCGCTTTCGCAATGCATTCTTATCGCTTCATTTTTCGTATGAGGTAATCACAGCGATTACCTGGATCCAAGGAGAACACTATGGCGAAGCCTCAACTTCGCAATAAGCCCATTAAGAAGAAGGCCAACCCGCTGAAGTCGGCCAAGATCGAATCCATTGACTACAAGGACACCGCTTTGCTGCGTAAGTTCATCTCGGACCGCGGCAAGATCCGTGCCCGCCGTGTCACTGGCGTATCCGTACAGGAACAGCGCCGCATCGCCAAGGCCGTCAAGAACGCCCGCGAGATGGCTCTGCTGCCGTACTCTTCGTCCGGTCGCTGAGATTCATAGGGAGGCTTTTTCTGATGGCAACAACGAAACTCATTTTGACCCACGATGTCGACAAGCTCGGTTCAGCCGGTGACGTTGTCGAGGTGAGAAGCGGTTACGCTCGCAACTACCTGGTTCCTCGCGGCCTTGCCACTGCATGGTCCAAGGGTGCTCAGCGCCAGATTGACGACATGGCTCGTGCTCGCCGCAAGCGCGAAATCGCGTCCGTCGACGATGCCCGCGTCGTGCGCGATCAGCTCCAGGAAGTCAAGTTCGTGACTGTTTCCGGCAAGACCGGTTCCAACGATCGACTCTTTGGCGCCGTTTCAAGTGCCGACATCGCTCAGGCCGTTCAGGATCAGATCGGCCAGACGATTGATCGCCGCAAGATCGTCATCCCTGCTCCGATCAAGACGCTGGGAGACTACACCGTCAAGGTCAACCTGCACTCTGAGGTGTCTGCAAACCTGCATGTCCGCGTCATCGCTGAGTGACAGTGACACACCACCGAGTGTGATCCCGGCGTTCCGATGAGTACTCCGTTTCTGTAAGGAGGCTCCGGGACGCCGGGCACATTCATACCGGGCCGCACCCGCGCAGTGGATTTTTTCCACACTGTGGGTGCGGCTCGATTTTCATGCAGTCGGATAGCCAACCGGCTAGGCCCACGTGCCCACCAGCGCCAGACGTCTAGGAGGATTGAGAGCCGCCCGTATCGTGGTCGTCATCGTGACCCTGACCAGGCTGGCTGGGCTGAGTCGGTTCAGCTGGTTCGGGTTGTGTGGGCTGAGTCGGTTCAGCTGGTTCGGGTTGTGTGGGCTGAGTCGGCTGGGTGGGCTGGACCGACTGAGGTTGTGTCGGCGTTGGTGGAGTGTTCTGTTGAACTGGGTTCGGTTCGGTGTACCACGAGTAGTCACCGTTAGGCAGGTCAGCAGTTGCAGCCTCCATGAATTTCACCCACACGTCAGCTGGCCAGTCGCCTCCGTGGAACTGATACAGGCCGCCGATGTTATCCAGCGAAACCGGGTTGCCGGCCTCGTCGGACTGATACATCGAGACACTGGCGACAAGGCCCGGAACCATTCCAACAAACTGTGCGGACTTCTGATCATCAGACGTACCGGACTTACCGGCCGCTTCACGTCCCAGAACTGCCGCCTTCTCACCGGTGCCACCCGGCTCCATCACTGCCTTGAGCGCCGGCATAATCGCGCTGACCGTCTCTGCATCAAAGACCTTTTCCGACTCAAGCTGCGCGCTGTAGACCTTGTTGCCAACAGAGTCACGCACCTCTCGCAGGATATGCGGGTTCATCCGTGTCCCGCCGTTGGCGATAGTGGCATACGCATGGGTGAGGTCAATGTTGTGCGTTGATGCCACACCCAACGTGTTGAGCAGCGTCGCATCGAGCCCGTTCGTGTCTTCAGGGATTCCCAGCTTCACGGCTGTGTCCACTGTCGCCTGCGGACCGACTTTCTCATTCAACGTCACAAAAGCCGTGTTGATTGAATAGGACGTTGCCTTAATCAACGACACATTACCCCACGAGGTGTTCCCCACGTTCGACACTGGTTCAGCCAGGCCGTCAAATGAGCGCGGTGAACTGCCATCAACCTGATCGTAGACACTGCCGCCCTGATCGGCATACGCCAGCAAGGTAAACGGCTTGAAGGTTGAACCGGCCTGTGCAATGTCATCAGTGACCGCATTACGTTGAACTTTTTGATAGTCACTGCCCGCAAACTCAGCGACGATCTCCCCCGTTGCAGGGTCAATGGCAGACAGCGCCACGTGCATGGAATCAGGGTTCCATCCCTCGACCTCGTTCATCATCTGGGCCGCATTGATTGCGGCTTCCTGACGAGCCTTGTCGATAGTGGTGATGATCGACAGGCCACCCGAATCGATCTGCTCATCAGTGAACGCACCTGTCTCGGCCAGCTCGCGACGCACCTGCTGCAGGAGGTAGCCGGTCGTCCCGGTCATTGACGAGGTCGTCTCCTGGAAATCAATGGTCTGCGGGAATTGCTGCTGATTTGCTTCCGCCTGGTCGATCCACCCGTCCTGCACCATCAGTGAGATGACTCGTTCCCACCGTGAGTGCGCCATATCAGGATCTTCTGCAGGATCCCACGCCGATGGTGCCGGGATGATCCCTGCCAGCAGCGCGGATTCTGACAGGGTCAGTTCTGATGCCGGATGTCCGAAAAAGACTTTCGAGGCTTCTTCGATGCCGTAGGCTCCCCGGCCGAAATAGATAGTATTGAGGTAGTTGCCCAGCACTTCGTCCTTGGTTTGCTCACGGTTGATCTTCACCGCCAGGACCGCTTCCTTGACCTTGCCTTTCAGCGAAGTAGTCTCACCCATGTAGTAGCGCTCCACGTACTGCTGGGTGAGCGTGGAGCCACCTTGTCGCGGCAGTCCTCTCAGATTATTGACGAGGGCACGCGCAATGCCTTTCAGATCTATTCCGGAGTTGGAATAGAAAGTGCGGTCTTCGGAGGCAACAACGGCCTGCCCCACATAGTCCGGCAATGTGGACGTGTCGATGATGGAGCGATTGATCTCAGAGAACTTCCCCATCTCGGAGGTGCCGTCCGCGTAATACACGGTGCTGGTCTGAGCCAAGGCCACCTGGTCGGCCTTGGGAATATCCAACGTGGCGTACAGGAACAGGAAGGATGCCAGTCCGGCAATAATGACGCCGAGGACGCTGAACACGAAGGCAAGGCCGATGCGTTTACCCCATGACCGCCTTTTGCGCCCATTCGCTGTGCGTCCACTGGTCTTGCGTGAGTTCGACCGGCTGGTTTCGCCTTTCCGCCCACCGGCATTGCCTGCCGCAGCGGAGCCAGCCTGCCTGGAAGTCCCGGGCGACGAGTTGGAAGCGGATGACCGATGGGTTCCTTCATGTCGCGCTGCGCGCTTGGGGAATGCCGGATCGGGACGCATCGCCCCTCGCGATGTGCCGTGCGATGAGCGGGACGAGTGACGCCCGTTCTTGGCCTCATCCGGATTCATCCTGCCGTTTTTCGACACGCGTTCACCTTTCGTTACAGGCACCGTCTCTATGAGCCTTGCCCTTCAGCGTAAGCATGTCGACGGTGATCGCGCCATGAACCGCGCCACTATTCCCCTCGTTTCACATGGAAATCCCAGCTTTTCCATGAAGGGAATCACACCTGGGTATGGTCCGAGCCTAGTCCCACTGTTCTTCAGGCTTGCCCTCGTCAGCCCACCGCGTGTGGAATGTTCCCTCGCGATCGACGCGCCGGTAGGTGTGCGCGCCGAAGAAATCACGCTGACCCTGAATCAGTGCTGCCGGCAGTCGGTCGGCACGCACCGTGTCGAAGTAGGCCAGGCACGACGAGAACACGGGGGTAGGAATGCCGTGCGTCGCTGCCAATGCCACAATCTTGCGCAGTGACGGGATGCATTCCTCGATCCGGGAGGCGAAGGGTTCGGCTGCCATGAGCAGAGGCAGATCGGGATCCTCGTCGTACGCCTGCCCAATGTCGGACAGGAACGTGGCACGAATGATGCATCCTGCGCGCCAGATCCGCGCCACAGAACCCTTGTCAATCGTCCAGTTGTAGGCGTGTGCCCCCTGAGCGATCTCATCGAATCCCTGTGAGTAGGCGATGATCTTGGAGGCGAACAGGGCGCGTCGTACGTCCTCAACAAAGGAGTCATGATCGGCCTGTTCCACCTTCAGTTCCTGGGCGTGGCCCTCCATGTGTTGTGCGGCTTCACGCTGCGTGGTCTGCGAGGATGCGCCGCGCGCAAAGGTTGCTTCAGCAATGGCGGTGACGGGAACTGCCAGGTCCAGCGCTGTTTGCACGGTCCACTTGCCGGTGCCTTTCTGCGATGCCTGGTCCACGATCATATCCACCAGCGGCTCACCTGTGCTTGCATCCTTGTGGCGCAGCACCTGCGCCGTGATCTCGATGAGGTACGAATTCAGCTCGCCCGCATTCCATTCGTCGAAAATGTCCGCCAGTTCGGACGGTGTAGCACCCATGCCGCGGCGCAGCACGTCGTAGGCCTCCGCGATGACCTGCATATCTGCGTATTCGATGCCGTTGTGTACCATCTTGACGAAGTGACCCGCGCCGTCAGCACCCACGTGCGTACAGCACGGCTCGCCGTCCACATGGGCGGAAATCGTTTCAAACATCGGGCCAAGGCGCTTGTAGGACTCTTCGGTTCCACCCGGCATGATGGACGGCCCCCACAGAGCACCTTCCTCACCGCCTGAAACGCCAGCACCGACAAAGTGCATCCCACGCTCACGCACCCACTTTTCACGGCGAATCGTGTCAGTGAACAGGGAGTTTCCACAGTCCACGATAATGTCACCCTCGTCCATGTGGTCCGCAAGCTGTTCGATGACCCAGTCAGTGGCCTCACCTGCCTGCACCATAATGATGGCCACGCGCGGCTTTTCGAGCGATTTCACGAAGTCTTCGGTGGTTTCCGAGGGAATGAAGATGCCCTCGGATCCGTCGCCATGTTGGTCCATGAGGCGCAGCGTGCGACCGGGTGAACGATTCGTCACCGCAGTGCGATACCCGTTGCGTGCGAGGTTACGCGCAAGATTCGACCCCATCACGCCCATTCCATACACGCCAATATCAGCACTTGCCGTTTCAGGTGAAGTAATCGTCATCGTGAGCTTCTTTCATCCTTTGTCGTGGCGCGAGGGCGTCCGATCCACGCTATGACGCCCTTCACATTGAGTGTACAGTCCGGCCACTGTTTTACGGTGCGAACGCCGTGCCTTGGGCGGCCGGCGGGTGTTTCAGTCCCTGGCACCCTGCTCGGTCCACCAGCGCAGTAGTTCCTCACGTGCCGCGTCCTGACCCATCGGGCCGTTCTCCATGCGCAGGTCCAGCAGGTGCTGGCGTGCTCGACCCACATCGCGGCCAGGTGGAATGTTGAGGATTTCCATGATCTGACTGCCATCCAGATCCGGCCGGATCGCATCGAGTTCTTCCTGTTCACGTAGTTGAGCGATGCGTGCTTCCAGATCGTCATAAGCGGCCGACAAGTGCATCGCTTTCCGGCGGTTGCGCGTCGTGCAGTCAGCTCGAGTGAGGCGGTGCAGGCGCTCCAACTGGTCACCAGCATCAGCAACGTAGCGGCGCACAGCCGAATCAGTCCATGCCTGTTCGCCATAACCGTGGAAACGCAGATGCAGCGCCACCAGATGCGTCACCGCATCAACTGTGTGCCTGTCAAAGGTCAAGGCCTTGAGGCGTTTGCGCGTCAGTTTCGCGCCGACAATCTCGTGATGGTGGAACGACACGGTGCCGTCTTTTTCAAAGCGCCGCGTGGCAGGCTTGCCCACATCGTGCATGATCGCGGCCAGCCGCAAAATCAGGTCCGGTGCCGGCACAGCGCCATCGAGCCCGGTTTCCAGGTCCATCGCCTGATCGAGCACGGTCAGCGTGTGCTCGTACACGTCCTTGTGGCGACGGTGTTCGTCGCGCGTATCGACCAGTGCGTCCAGCTCCGGAATGACAACAGCTGCCACGCCGGTGTGCACCATGAGTTCGATGCCGCGCCGCGGGTACGGGCTGACCATCAGGCGTTCAAATTCGGCCCGGATCCGTTCGTTGGACACAATCGACAGCCGTGAGGCCATCGACTCCATCGCATCCATCACATCCATGTCGACGTCGATGCCCAGTTGGGCGGCAAAACGCGCCGCACGCATGATGCGCAGCGGGTCGTCGTCGAATGATTGTTGAGCGGTGACAGGTGTGCGCAGGCGTCCGTCGGCCAGATCGTCAAGACCGTGGTGAGGGTCCACAAGTGCCATCGTCGGCAGCCGCATCGCCATGGCGTTGACAGTGAAGTCTCTGCGCGTCAGGTCTCCCTCGAGCGTGTCTCCAAATGTGACGTCAGGCTTGCGTGAGCCGATGTCATACTCGTCGCACCTGTATGTGGTGATTTCCACAACGATGTGATCTTTGCGTGCCCCGATCGTGCCGAACTTCTTGCCGATGTCCCACACGGCGTCGGCCCACTTGCTGAGCAGCTCCTCGGTTTCGTCGGGGCGTGCCGATGTTGCGAAGTCGAAGTCATGCGGCGTCACGCCGAGGAACGCGTCGCGCACAGGTCCGCCCACCAGCGCAATTTCCTGGCCAGCGTCGTCAAAAAGGTGCGCCATTTCCAGTACTTGCGCAGGTAGATGGCTGAATGTGCGTTGAGCGTTGACCAGCAAAGCTGGCACGTCCTGAGATCCGACACCCTCGAGTGCGCGTGTCTTCACACCGTGTCCTTTCAGTTGCTGGCGGTCAGCGTGGGAACCGTGCTTGTGCGTATCCATTACGTACTAGAGTGCCACGTTTTCAGGCCTCGAAAAACCTCAGGAGCCGCGACGCAGGAATGTCACGTCACCCGCCATCGCTCCAAGACTAATAGAGTGGAACTATGTCAGCCCGTCGTTATGAGCGCCGTGTGGGGACACCTCGTCCCCCACGCCACCATGCCTCGATACGGGCGTATCACTCTGCCAGTTCCCGCCTGCCGATTGTGGGAGAAACATCGGCGGGCGGCCTCGTTATCGATGTTGTCAACGGTACCCCTTACGCGGCGATCATTGCGCGACGTAACCGGGCCGGCCGCATCGAATGGTGCCTGCCGAAAGGCCACCTGGAGGGACGCGAAACCGCTCAGGAAGCCGCATTGCGCGAAGTTGCGGAAGAGACGGGGATTACCGGACGGATCATTCGTCACCTCGCGTCGATCGACTACTGGTTTTCCTCTCCTGATCGGCGTGTTCACAAGGTGGTGCACCACTTCCTCATGGGCTACGTGTCGGGATCGATCACCGTGGAAATGGACCCTGATCACGAAGCTGAAGACGCGTCGTGGGTATCCTTGCAGCAGCTGATGCGCCAACTCGCCTATCCGAACGAGCGTCGTATCGTCAGAATCGCATTGGATCTTTTGTACCGGGACGTGTGATGAAGAGCCGCGCACGCGTTTTCTCCACGGTCGTCACTGCCATTGTGACTGCCGCGTGCCTGTGCGCGCCCGCGGGTGCCTCGAGCATGCCACTAACTGACACCAGTGCGCGTGTTGCTTCTTTTACTTCCACGTCCGAGGGTGACCCGTCCGGTATTCACACCACGCGCCCCAGCGTGCTCGGTGAAGCCGATGAGGGCGGCAATCTGCAGGTGTCGATCACGTCGATCACACCCACTGTCCTTGATGACACGTCAACGCTCACCGTGTCGGGCACATTGACGAACCTTTCGGGTGCACAGGCCACCTCGTCAACTGTGCTGCGCCTGTTCATGTCCGTCCATTCAGCGGTCGCGGCACCTGACCTGAGCGCATACTTTTCGGGCCACACTGATGCCGGCATCCCGGTAGCCGAACGCACCATCGACAGGCAGCTTGGCCCGCGTCAGAAAGTGGGTTTCACCTTGTCGGTTCCCGCCGAGGAGCTGCCGCTGGATGACAGTTTTGAGTGGGGGCCGCGCGGTATTTGCGTCCAGGCGCAGGCCACCACTGATGAGGGTGATATAGACGGTGAGGACCGCTCCGTGGTCGTGTGGGATTCTTACTATGAGCGTCAGCAGACACCCATATCGGTGCTGGTTCCTTTCACGTCGACTCAGGCATTTGGCTCCACGGAGCAGTGGAAAGCTCTCAGTGAACTTGCCCGCACACCAGGCGTGACACTGGCTGTTGATCCTGAAGCGTTGACCAGTTTTGTGCGCACCGGCATTCTTGACGCCGACGGGCGGCTGCGCTCACCGACTACGACCGCTGACCAGGCTCAATCTGCCGGGACAAGCGCCCAGCCGCAGTCGACTGCTCCGACCAGCCAGTCCCAATCCACTGCCCGTTCCGATTCTGATTCGGCCTCCCCGGCGCAATCCGGTAAAAGCAGCCAACCTGAAGGCACTCAGTCCGGCAGCGCGAACGGCACGGCGGCAGATGCAGGCTCTCAATCCGGCGATCAGCCTCAAAGCGGAAGCGCCGGTCCAGCAGAGATGACTCCGTTTCCTCATTGGCCTTCACCCAGGTACCCCACACCGTCATGGTGGCATTCACCGGCAACTTCCGCGTTTGTCTCGCGCGCACTGGACACCCTCGTCGGATCGGGGGGGCAGGTTGTTGCCCTGCCCAGCATGGATGCAGACCCCGCTCGGCTGCAAGAGCTAGGCGATGAGCGTCTGACCGAACTGGCGCGTGAGTCGATGAGCGTTTTCGGCACGCTGTCCACGCCCGAGCAGGTCGTCAATCAGGCCGGTCAGGCAGATTCGACCACATCACGCACTGGTTCAGCTCAGTCAGTCAGCGTCATCGGATCAGTGCTGTGGCCACGCTCATCGACTTTCGGGCTGTCCATGCTGCCGGAGTCAACTGGCCGCACGATCATTGCACCCGCCGGTGAAGTCGGGCCTCCCGAGGACGCCTCTTTCACATCCGTGACACGCGTCGAAGTCGATGCTGATGATGGTCACACCCACACGGAGGGCGCATCTGATTCGACTCGCACGGTGCTGACCTCGACTCGTGAGCTCACGGAGTTGCTGGCGTGGGATGCGCCTACAGACAGCGATGAGCTGGATGCGCGTCAGGCAGCCCAGGCAATGGGTGCTCTGATCACGCGTCAGCTTCCCAATATAGCCCGACCTCAGCTCGTGACCGTGGCGCGCAACACCGCCGTCAACTCCGAACTGGTATCACGTATCCGCTCCCTGACACAGTCGGACTGGATGGCACCGCGTTCCTTCGCCGAGATTGCAACGTCAGAGCCCACCGATACCGAGCGTGAAGATGTACATCCCACACCTGAGGTCCCTGACCATTGGGAGCACACACTGCACACGCTGAACGAAGCACGCGATCAGGCTGCAGCCTTGGCGACCGCACTCGACGAACCCCACCAGCTGACGAACGTCGTCAACGTGGCGATGCTCAACGCCGTCAGTGCAGGACACGACGATGATCACGCCATTGAGGCGGCGAAGAACCTGCAGGGAGCGATCAGCGAGCTGTACTCACTGGTCCATGCCGAACCATCAGCGACGATCAATGTCATTAACAAGACGGCCGCGTTCCCTGTGCGCGTGACGAATAAGCTGCCGTGGACAATCACCGTCACCGCAACGCTGAAACCTGACGATGCGCGTCTTCGTGCGACACCCAGCGCCGCTCAGCCCCTCGAGGCGAACTCCACTGGTAACGTCGAAGTTCCAGTCCAGGCCATCGGATCGGGGAATATCGACGTCACCTACATTGTGGCCACACAGCGTGGCACCATACTCGATAGCTCTCAGTCCGTCATGGTACGTTTGCGCGCACAGTGGGAGGATATTGGGACGTGGTCAATCGCGGGGCTGGTTGCAGTGGCGTTCTGCGTCGGTTTGATTCGCAATGTGCGCTCGCAGTGGCGATCACGCGACCCGTTAGTGTCGTCGCGACGCAAGCACACACACTCAGATGATGGAGACACACCATGAACCAGTCACACGATGCATCTGATTCGCGTGCCCCCAGGCAGACGTCCCTGCTGAAGTCGTCAGCCATCATGGCGTCAGGCACCCTGGTCTCCCGCATCCTCGGATTCGTGCGAACCGCGCTGCTGATCATCGCGATCGGTGAAGGTGCCGGCTCCGTGTCAGCGACCTTCCAGGTGGCCAACACGCTGCCCAACACGGTCTACAACATTCTGGCGGCAGGTGTCATCGACGCTGTCCTCGTTCCGCAGATCGTGCGCGCACTGAAGTCGCGTTCTGGGGATCGTTACGTCTCGCGCCTCCTCACGCTGGCCGGACTGATCCTATTCGGCGTCACCATCGTGATGATGGTGGGCTCGCCGCTCCTGGTGACATTGTTCGCCTCCAGTTACGAGGGTCCCGCCCGCGCACTGACCATCACCTTCACATTGCTGTGTTTGCCGCAGATTTTCTTCTATGGGGTGTACAACCTGCTGGGCGAATTGCTGAACGCGCGCGGCATGTTCGGTCCCTATATGTGGGCGCCGGTGCTCAACAATGTCATCGCCATCCTGGGTCTGAGCATCTTCCTGATCTTGTGGGGCCCTCACCACGGTGTCTTCCCGATTGAAGAATTCACCTCTTCTCAGTTCTGGGTGCTGGCCGGATCGGCCACGCTCGGCGTGATCCTCCAGGCATTGATCTTGCTGATACCGCTGCGTCACGCTGACGTGAAGCTGCGCATCGACTGGCATTTCAAGGGCACGTCCTTCAAGTCCGCCTCACGCGTGGCCGGCTGGACGTTCGCCACGCTCGGCGTGAGCCAGATCGGCATTATTTCAACGACGAACCTGGCTACGCAGGCTGACCACTGGGCCACTCTGCATGACGCGTCCATTGCCGGTTACGTGGCCTACACGGCAGCGTTCATGGTGTACATGGTTCCTCAGTCATTGATCTCCGTGTCGCTGGCGACCGCGATCTTCACTCGGATGGCCAATGCGGTCACCGAAAATGATCACCGGGAGGTCGCGCGGAATTTCCACACAGGCGTCAATGTCATCACCTTGTTGACGCTGCTGGCTGCGGCCATTTTGATCGCGGCAGCTGTGCCGGTCATGCAGCTGGTGTTGCCGATGGCCTCGCCGGAGAATGTGCGCGCCTACGCGGCAGTGTTGATCGCCCTGATGCCGGGCGTTGCTTCAACCGGCATGGTGCTGATGAGCCAACGCGTCTTTTTCGCCTACGAGGATGCCAAACCTGTTTTCCTGATGGGAATCGTCCCGACGATCATTCAGATCATCGTCGGATGGTCAGTTTTCTTCCTGGCAGGACCCGGCTGGTGGACGATCGGGGCCAGCGCAGCTGAAACGGTGTGCCGACTCCTCCAGGGCTTTATCGCCGTCTTCTGGGTTGCGCGAAAGATTCGCTACGTCAACCCGGGTCTGATTGTCGCCAGCTATATCAAATACTTCACTGCCGCCGGTGTGGGGGGTCTGGCCGGTGGTGTGGCTATCTGGCTGATGGGGGCTTCCACCCCGATCGATCAGTGGGTGGCGCGTTGGCTGGTCGCAGCTGTGAAAGCCGTGGCGGTCGCCCTCGTCGTCACCATCGTGTTCGCATTGATGATGCGTCTGCTTGATCCTGCCTCCACCAGTGATGCTGTGCGCAAGGTGAACCGGCGACTACCCGTACCAGCGTTGATCCGCAAGGTGTTCGTCGTTGAAGGAGCGGGCGCCTCCACCGCCTCTTTTGCTTCACACGCACGTACCGCCGTGCCGCAAGCCCCCGACGCTGAGCGCGACGAGTCGGATTCAGCTGCCGCAGATCGCGCGCAGCCGACAGCAGATTCTGGTGAGCAGCAAAGCACGCGGGCCGACGCGGTGGTGGACGGGTCCTCGCACGATACCGATTCGCAACGCACGCAGATTCACTTCTTTGACTGGTCAAAGTTCCTGGGTCGCGAGCAGGCTGAGGTTGGTCAGGAACTCACCGACGCGCAATACGACACCACTCTTCATGCTGACCCGTTCCCCGCTGACGCTCATCACAGTGATGACCCGGCCCAGGTGGAAGAGGATGCACAGATCCTCTCGAGCATTCTGCAAAGAGGGTTTTCACCTTCAGATCCGACGAACACGGGTGAGATGCCGGTGGTCAGCAGGTGGGGTGCCGCGGCGCCGGAGCCGGATGCTCAAGACGGCCTCGCCTCGGCGGTGACGCCCGACGAAGAGACTCCACACTTAGTACAATCCCAAGCGAACGACCTGCGCGCCTCTGAACCGACGCCAGCTCACACACCTAAGGAGCATCCCGTGCCCTACCCACCCGAACCTGATGAGAACGACGAACTCGATCAGTTTGGCTCTCATGAACATGGCGCTCATCAGCCCGCGCGTCCCAGCTTCGATGAGATCGCGTTCGGCAGGCTCACCGATCATGCCTCCTCGGGTCACGAGTCGAGTGATCACTCCGTGCCGCCGGCAGCTGCCGCTTCAGGTGGCATAGGTGCGGCCGGCACTCCAGGTACAGCCGGCACAGCAAGTACGACGGGAACAACCGAGGCTGCGGGAGCTGCGTCTGAGACCAGGCAATCTGCAGCAACCGAACAGCCCACAGCAACCGAGCAGCCCGAGCCGGCCTCGAACGCATCTTCGACGACAAGCCGCGCCCTCACCACGCGCATCAATCCCACGATTCCGACCGTGATTTTTGCGACGATCCTGGTCATCGGTGGCGGGCTGTGGGGTGTCAAGACCATGCTCGCACCTGTATCCGGCGAAGGCTTCTCATTCAGTCCTACCCACAACGAGCAGGAATCCGGCCAATCTGCAGAACAGTCAGGATCCGGCCAGTCAGGATCCGATCAACCTGTCGAACCGGAAATCATCCGTCCGCAGGTCACCTCCGTGGACGCTTTGTCGTGGCGTAACGACAATGGTGACAACCCGGACCAGGCGATCTACGCCATCGACGGGAAACTGGACACCGCATGGAGGTCGCGTTCCTTCGACTACAACCAGTTCCCGCCCGATGAGATCGTCTCACTCAAACTGAACCTGCAGGAAAAGGCCACCGTGTCCAAGGTGACTGTCCACATGGCTCCGGGCACTACCGGAGGCGAGCTGGTCCTCACCTCCGTCGACCCGTCAGTTGACGTCACCGCTGCACGTCACGGCACGGAGCTGGCAACCACGGCAATGAGTCCGACAACTGACATCACATTACCGGAGTCTGTTGAGACCCAGGGCCTCGTGTTAATGTTCCGCTACATGCCCTCGTCTGACGAAGGTAGCAACCAGGCGTGGGTCTATGAAGTCACTGTGGAATGACAAGGTGCATCATGACTGATTTTTCCGTCTCCTCTATCCCCTCTATCAACGCAATCAGCCTGGGCGACAGTCAGGCGGACGATGCAACGGCCCCTCAAACCGCCGACCAGGCCACCGAGGCTACACAGTCTCACACCGACGGCACCGTTCATGACGTCATCATCGTCGGATCAGGCCCCGCCGGATACACGGCAGCTGTCTATACCGGGCGCGCCGGCCTGAAGCCCATCGTCATCGCAGGTGAACTGGACGCAGGTGGCGCCCTGATGAACACGACGGACGTGGAGAACTTCCCCGGTTTCCCTGAGGGTATCCTCGGGCCCGAACTCATGGAGAATATGCGTGCTCAGGCCGAACGCTTCGGTGCCGATATTCGTTTCGAGGATGCCCGCAGCGTCAGCCTCGAGGGCGACGTCAAGACCGTGACACTCGATGACGAGACACTGCAGGCTCGCACCGTGATCCTTGCGACCGGCAGCGAATACCGCCACATGAACGTGCCAGGTGAAGATGAGCTTTCCGGCCACGGCGTCAGCTACTGCGCCACCTGCGACGGCTTTTTCTTCAAGGACAAGGACCTGGCGGTCATCGGTGGCGGCGACTCTGCAATGGAAGAAGCAACCTTCCTGACTCGTTTCGCACAGTCCGTCACGATCGTTCACCGTCGCGACGAACTGCGCGCCTCCAAAGTGATGGCAGACCGCGCCAAGGCCGACCCGAAGATTTCCTTCGCGTGGAACTCGACAGTAGCCAGCGTCGAGGGCGACACCGAGGTGGAAGGCCTCGTTTTGCGTTCCACCGTTGACGACTCTGAGACCACCTTGCCCGTCCAGGGCGTGTTCGTTGCGATCGGACACCTGCCACGCACCGACATCGTGCGCGGCCAGATTGACCTGGACGAAGCCGGTTACATTACCGTGAACGAGCCGTCGACCCACACATCACTGCCTGGCGTATTCGCCTGCGGTGACGCAGTGGACCACATGTATCGGCAGGCCATTACGGCAGCGGGATCAGGGTGCCGAGCCGCCCTCGACGCTGAACGGTACCTGGCAACACTGTGAAGCATGTCGACCTGCGTGAACTCGACACGCTCCTTTCCGACGACCGCATCGTTTTCATTGCATGCCTGGCCCACTGGAGTCCCGAATCGCGCATGGTTGAGCCGGTTTTCGACGAACTTGCAGGTGAATTCGCTGCAAATGTCACGGTTGTGGCTGTCGATACCGACGCCCCGCAGTTCGTCACCTTTGCGAAACGATGGCATGTGACGTGGGTTCCCAGCGCCGTCCTGATCAATCCGTATGACGACGAGCAGCCCACCCGCACGTGGGATGGTGCGCAACCGAAAACCGAGTTGCGTCACGGACTGGACAGTGCTTGCGCGATGAAACATCGGCGCGCTAATGTGACCTGATTCATCATATGTCGCCTCACGAGTGTCACCGTTACTGACCGTGTGTGAAGTGGTGGCACACTGGTGATAGAACGTGTGATCAGCACTTGCGTAGCACAATGGAAGGAAATCGTTGTGAGCCAGATGCCCGGCCGGGAAGCCGCTCAGCATGGAAACCGTCTCGACCCATGGTTTGATCATTATGCCGAGCGAGCTCACAACCTGCGCGCCTCTGAAATCCGCGCGTTGTTCTCGGTAGTGTCGCGCCCCGAAGTTGTCTCACTGGCTGGCGGCATGCCCAACCTGAAGGACCTGCCTATTGAGCGCCTGGCTGACTCGGCGCGCGACTTGATTGCATGCAACGGTTCGGTCGCAATGCAATACGGCTCCGGTCAAGGCTGGGAACCGCTGCGCGAACAGATCTGCGACGTCATGTCCTATGACGGCATCGCAGGTGCCGACCCCGATGACGTTGTCATCACCACCGGTTCGCAGCAGGCCCTGGACCTTGTTTCCGAATTGTTCATTGACGAGGGTGACGTTGTCATCGCGGAGTCGCCGTCATATGTGGGAGCCCTTGGTGTGTTTCGTGCGCGTCAGGCCGATGTGGTGCACGTCGACATGGATGCCGATGGCATCATTCCGCAGGCGTTGGAGGATATGATCCACTCTCTGCGTAAGTCTGGAAAGACGATTAAGTTCCTGTATACGATTCCGAACTTCCACAACCCAGCGGGCGTGACCCTGAGCGAGGAACGCCGACCGCACATCGTTGAGATCTGCCAGCGTGAACACGTGCTGATCGTGGAAGATAACCCCTACGGACTGCTCGGCTTCGGGTCAGATCCGCTTCCCGCATTGAAGTCCTACGCACCGGAAGGCGTGGTCTACCTGGGATCGTTTTCCAAGATGTTTGCACCGGGCTTCAGGATCGGATGGGCCTACGCACCCCACGCAATCCGCGACAAACTGGTCCTGGCCAGCGAGTCAGCGATCCTGTGCCCCTCGATGGTGGGTCAGATGGCGATCGGCGGGTACCTGGTTGATTACGACTGGTACAGCCAGGTCAAAACCTTCCGTTCCATGTATCACGAGCGTTGCGACGCAATGATGAAGGCGTTGGCTGAGTACATGCCGGACTGCACGTGGACACATCCTGAGGGCGGCTTCTACACGTGGGTCACGCTGCCCGACGGCCTGAACGCCAAGGCGATGCTGCCGCGCGCGGTGCGAGCCCAGGTTGCTTACGTGGCCGGAACTGCCTTCTACTATGATGGGCGTGGTACCAATCACATGCGATTATCGTTCTGCTACCCCACTCCCGAGGAAATTCGCGAGGGTGTGCGACGTCTGTCCACTGTGGTCAACGCTGAGAAGGAGCTGGTGGACATGTTCGGTGTCGGGTCGGTCCCTGCGAACGCGCACATCGATGTCGAGCCCACACTGCCGACTTCAGATAACTGAATAGGTCCGTGAACCTGCCTGAGCGCACTGTTCACACCACTCACGTTCTTTGACAGATATTGCCACGACTACCTCAGGAGGTATCGACGCTATGACTCGTCAGACAGATCACCCACAGCGGGTCTTGATCATTGCAGGTGGACTTACCCACGAGCGCGACGTGTCCGTGCGGTCGGGCCGCCGCGTGGCATCCACCTTGCATCACCTGGGCCACAAGGTATGCGTGTGCGACCTGGACAGTGAATTGCTGACAGGTATCAAGGATTTTCAGCCCGATGTGATCTGGCCGCTGATTCACGGCTCCCTGGGCGAGGACGGATCCTTGCAGGGCTTGCTCGAAAACCTTGATATTCCCTTCGTCGGGTCGAACTCGGCTCAGGCCATGATGGCGACCAATAAGCCCACAGCCAAGAGCCTGGTTGGTTCATCGGGTTTGAACACTCCCGGATGGGTGACACTCCCTCAGCAACTTTTCCGCCAGGTTGGCGCCTCCGGTGTGCTGGATTCACTGGATCAGACAATGCACTACCCGGCGATCGTGAAGCCGGCTGATGGTGGATCGGCCCTGGGTCTGTCAAAAGTGACCTCGGCTGAGGAGCTGCGGCTGGCGCTGGTTGACGCCTTTGCCTATGGTGAGCGCGTCATGATCGAGAATTTCGTGGAAGGCACCGAAGTTGCCGTCTCTGTTCTTGACCTGGAGAACGGGCCCACGGCCTTGCCGCCTATTGAGATCGTCACCGATGACGGGCGTTACGACTACGATGCCCGCTACACCACGGACAGCACGGAATACTTCGTGCCCGCCCGTCTTGACCAGGATGTTCTCGATCATGCGCAGGGAGCAGCGTTGGAGATCCATGCGTTGCTGGGATTGCGTCACCTCTCCCGCATTGACCTGATCGTTGATCCTACTGGAACTGTGTGGTTCATCGATGCGAATGTGGCACCCGGAATGACAGACACGTCGTTGTTCCCTCAGGCTGCAGATGCGCAGGATTCATTCAGCGCGGTGTGCGACCGCATCGTGCATTTCGTGGCCTCAGATCTGTGAGGTTGTGGTCGAGCGTGCTTTCCGAAGGCGCCCTCGTCACTTCAGCACTTCAGCGAGTGTCTGCAGCTCGTGTCAGCTCGCTGCGACGCATTCGTCGAGCAGGTTGAGGTTGACCAGCGCCTCACGCGCGGTGGCTGGGTCGGTCCACTGAATGGTGTGCATTCCTGCCAGTGTGGCGGCGCGAATATTGGGCTGTCGATCGTCAATGAAGAGAATGCTGTCCGCTGGCACCCCTGAACGGGCGATTGCTTCTTTATAAATGCGTTGTGCCGGCTTGCACACGCCCAGCGGAGCGGAGAATGTGAAGTGGTCGAAGGCCTCAGCCCAGGACAATTGCGGGAAGCGGTCGGCAATCGCGTGCGGCGCGTTGGACAGGATCCCCAGGTTCATTCCGCGGGCTTTCAGTTCGCATACGAGTTCGAGGGCGTCCGGGTCAGGCAGGTCGAAGCGTGTAATGTCTTCCTGGACGAGAGCGGCGATCGTGGCATCGCTGAGTTCACCCAATCCGCAATCTCCTGCGACGTGGTCCCAGAATTCACGGTCTGAACAGCCAGCATCGTAGGCATCACGGTGGAACCAGATGGAATGATCAACCAGCTTGACGGTGTCTGACGGGGTGGTATCCATATTCATGACCTGAGCCATCTTCGCCGCATCAGGTCGGTGTGTGACAAGCACACCACCAATGTCGAACAATACGGTGCTGATCAGGCACTGCGCATTCCCCATTGCTGCTTAATCTCCTACTGGACCGGTGGACGGACTCACCGCTGGTTGCGCTGGTAGCGTTTCCGGCAGCTCACCCGTATTCGTATCGCTGCTCTGATTGTCTCCGTTTTTCAGATGTAATGGGATAGTTTGTGATCATTCACACCGGCTTCACGAATAGTATCGATCACAGTCTGCGGCGCACGGCCGGTGAATTCACGGGTGCATTCCTCGGCGCCTTGCGCCACCGCATCACATCATCACGGTGTGACAGCGTCATGGCACCATGCCGCTAGCGCATAGCATGACAGCGCGACACCCATATCATCTCTAGTGGTCTAGTCCTCAAGACTCATTAACCCATCCTGAGACGCTTGTTGACAATAAATGTCGGCATCACGATCGCGCACGTGCGGCCCTGTCTATATCTGCGTACGCGTTACCTGGCCTGTGCGCGCAGGACTGCTGCGATGCGTTCCAGGTCCTGTGCGCCGGCAAACTCAATGACGATCTTGCCTTTGGTGCTGCCTTCGTTCACCGTTACACGGGTATCGCACAAATCAGACAGTTCCGCTGCCACGTGGCGCCCCAACTCAGAGAGCTGCTGAGGTTTGCGGATGCGTTGTACCCGTGCAGGCTTAGGCTTGTTGAGCCGAGCGATTTCTTCCGTCGTCCTCACCGAGAGCCCTTCTGCTACGATTCGGTCAGCCAACAGCTCCATTTCATCTGGTGTTGGCAAAGAGAGCAGGGCTCGTGCGTGGCCAGCAGAGATCACGCCCGAAGCAACTTTTCGCTGCACGGCGGGTGGGAGTTTGAGCAATCGCAAGGTGTTGGCAATCTGCGGACGCGATCGTGCAATGCGCCTTGACAGCTCTTCCTGCGTTGCTCCAAAGTCCTCCATCAGCTGAGCATAGGCCGAGGCTTCTTCAAGTGGATTGAGCTGGGCGCGGTGGAGGTTCTCCAGCAGGGCATCTCGCAGAAGGTCTTCATCTTGGGTCCTTCGGATAATGGCGGGAATGGTGTCGACCTCAGCGATTTCAGAGGCGCGCAGACGTCGCTCTCCCATGATGAGTTCATAGCGCGCTTCCGGCTTTTCCTCGATGTATTCACGCAATGTGTCAGGCGTATCAGACGTGATTTCGATGGGTCGAATGACAATCGGCTGCAGCACCCCGACTTCTCGAATCGAAGCGGCCAGTTCATTGAGGTCATCTTCGTCAAAAACGCTCCGAGGCTGACGGGTATTCGGCACAATCCACTGAGTTGGAATCTCAGCAAAGGTCGCACCGGGAACTTCGACCAGGTCAGACTTCTCGTCACCAGTACCTGCGTGACCAGCGTCTGATCTCGGCACTGCTTCTGCGTTATTTGATCCCGAGTTTTCTTTCGGCGCGTGATCTCCGTCAGGTCTTGGCGAATCGGCGGCCGACGGCGGTGTTTCACGTGAAACATTCGCAGGTGTTCCTTCAAGGACCTCAGCAAAGAGCCGTGACCTCGACTGACCTTTACGAGGTGACGCACCCTCACCTTTTCGCGACACTGCGCCGTCATCCGATTGTGATTTGCGGGCTGCACCTTTTCTTGTTCCAGCAGATGTTACACGATTCTTTCTCGTTGAATCCTTGTGGGCGCGTTCAGAACCCAAGTTGCGGGACTGACTGGATGCAAATGCGTCCGACGACTCTGACACAACGGTTGTTGAACTCCCCGTACCTTCTGACTCGGGCGTGGTCGTGCCCTTCCGGGTGTGTGCTGTCCGACGTGACGAGCGCGGAGACAACAAATCTCGTTGTGACCCCCCACGAACTGGAGCATGGCTACCCGTATGCTCTGGAAATAAGACATCAAGCGGCCGCGACACCGAATGTGGATTCTCGCTCTGAGAATCTGGAATCAGTGCCGCCAATCCACGTCCCAGTCCTCCGTGCCGACGAGTCGATTTTCCTGAATCGGACGATTGATGTGCAGTGTCTTTCTTCCTGGCCATCGTTCCCAGCGCTTCACTTTCTTCGGTCGTATCGATGCTTTCGATTCTACAGTTCTCTGAGCGCCAACGAATGTTTCACGTGAAACATTGCTGTGAGCACATTCGATTGCAACCTTGTCCACCCTCCAAACAAAGGGCGCTCGATATCACGAGTTGCAGGAGTCCCTATCCACCATCATGTCGGGTTCACATCGCGCCTGGTCATCTAACTTGACCGGGCTTTTGTCATCACTGACCAAACGGGCCTCTTCGCGAATGTTTCACGTGAAACATCTCCTGCATTCGCATACAACCTGACTGACTCACAGGCCCGCCACCCGCACAGACACTGGAACTGTAATTATCCTTCACAGGTCACGGCCACGCAAAATGACGCGATCAGTTACTTCTGTGCCCATCGCTGCGTCAACTCAAGCGCCGCCTTGCGGTACGCAATAGCACCGGTCGATCGCGGATCATAGGTTACTGCAGTCTGCGAGTAACTCGGCGCCTCGGAAATGCGAACGGATCGTGGGATGACGGTTGTCAGCGTGATGTCCCCAAAGTGTTCGCGCACTTCAGCTGCAACCTCTTCGCTCAACTTGGTACGCTTATCGACCATCGTCAGCACAATCGTCGAGATCCTCAACCGCGGATTGAGTTCAGATCGAATCCGTTCGATCGTTGACCATAGCTGGGTCAAACCTTCCAGCGCGTAATATTCGGTCTGAATCGGAATCATGACCTCGTCGGCACACACCAGTGCATTGAGCGTTACCAATCCGAGCGACGGGGGACAGTCAATCAGGATGACATCCACGTCACGGTTCACTGACAAGAACTCCGAAACCGCATCGGACAGCAAAAACGCACGACGCGGCAAATCCACCATTTCAATTTCAGCACCCGACAAGTCAATGGTCGATGGGCACACCCGCAAGCCTTCCACATCAGGGCAGTCCTGAATCACGCCTGCCAACGATGCTCCCTCCACCATCACGTCATAGATTGACGGAGTGCCCACGCCATGTTCTGCACCCAACGCCGTCGACGCATTTCCCTGGGCATCAGCATCAATGACCACAACATTCAACCCGCCAAGAGCCAGAGCTGCAGCAAAGTTGACGGCGGACGTCGTCTTTCCAACGCCACCCTTCTGGTTGGCAACGGTCATGACCACAGGGCGCTCTGGCCGCGTGAAGACCGCGTGCTCGAGCATACGAAGATCAGCATAGTTCTGCTGAAGACGCCGCGATAGGGGAGCGTCACCTTGCGTCAATTCGCTCATCTCAGCCTGCCTTCTTCTTGTCTACTCTGTCAGCCGCTGGTTCCGAGGTCACACATCGCGACGGGCAACGACCACATAGGTCGATTCATCTTCCATCACCGACGGTACTTCATGAACCTCAGCGAGGAGATGATGGCGCTTCAATTCGTTGCGTGCGTCCTCAACTTCGAGCGCAGCACGACGACCTTTCAACGCCACCAACTGACCATGAGGAGCAATCAGCTTGGACGTCATTCGCACGAGCTTCGACATTTTCGCCACCGCACGAGCCGTCACCACATCAGCACGACCCTTACCGCGCAGATCTTCCGCGCGAGCCTGGTGGATTGTCACATTGTCCAAACCCAGCTCATCGATTGCGTCCGCCAACCATTCACACCGACGCTCCATCGGCTCTGCCAAGTGAACGTCAAGTGATGGTTTACATATGGCAATAACTAGGCCAGGAAATCCCGCGCCTGAACCCACATCAAGCACCTGTCCACGCTTAGGCAGAAAATCCAATACCGCAGCTGAATTCACAATGTGGCGCGACCACAATCGTCCGGCTTCACGCGGTCCGATCAAGCCGCGCATCTCTCCCTCGTCAAGCAGCATGTCGACCAGGTGCTCCAATGCCGAGAAACTGGTACCGAAATACTCGCGCACAGCTTCGGTGGGCTCTTCGGGGATCACCAGGTCAGCGTCGCCGGTGCCGTCAGGTACACTACCGGCCGCAGGCGCCGCATCCTCACTCATCGTCGCGCTCAGCAAGTTCCGAGGTTGCCTCGGCTACATCAGAAGCCGGAGCAACAAAGTCGCCTTCCTGCAATTCCTCCAGAGCGCGCACCTCGTTAACAGATTCGTCATCGCTGTCTGAATCCTCGAAGTGCGCGTCGTCATCAACGTCGTCGCTCTCATCGTCACGCGGATCGGAGATCACGACATAGCGATGTGGATCTGCGCCTTCCGATTCGGAGTGCAGGCCAGCCTCGGCCACCACGTCGTGACACACCTTGCGCTCAAACGGGTTCATCGGTTCAAGCTTTTGCGGCTCACCCGTCGCATTCAGGCGGTTAATGGCCTCTTGTGTCAGCTCACGAAGCTGGACGCGGCGATCGGCACGGAAGCCCGCGATGTCCAGCATCAAGCGTGAGCGTTCGCCCAGCTCGGTTTGTACTGCCAGGCGCGTGAGTTCCTGCAGGGCGTCGAGAACTTCACCGTCCTCACCGACCAGGTTTTCCAGACCAGTCGCGTCGTCAGCCACGATTTCCACCGACGCGCGACCGTTTTCAACGTCGATCTCAATGTCACCGTCAAGATCGGCAATATCGAGCAGTTCCTCCAGGTAATCTGCCGCGACTTCGCCTTCTTCTTCCAGACGTGACAACGTTTCGTCTTTCTTCTCACTCATTGAGATGTCCTTCCGTGGGGCTCCACTTGTTCAGGTGCGGGGGATCGGCGGTGAGTGTCACTGTCGCTGTGTGTCAGTGCCACCACTTTCCGATCATTTTCTCTTCTTCTTCTTGCGTTGGCCTGGGTTGTTGCGTTGACTCTTGCGCTGTGCGCGGCGGCGTTCCACCTCTTCAGGGGTCAGCTCGCTCTTGGCACGGTCGTTCGCCTCGCGGCGAGCTCGCCGATTCTGTTCGGCACGTTCATGCTCGGCAGCCAACTGACGTTCCTTAGCTTCTGCCTGCTTGCGCTGTTCACGACTCATCCGTCGGGGCTGTTCACGCTTCGCAGCCTTCTCCTGGCGCACCACGCTGCGCTCCTTGGCACGGTGGACGCCACGCATCCACGTTTCGTCAGGCAACGTCGTCCACTCCTGCAGCGCCAGGTTACGGTATACGCCCACCACTTCACCCTCACTCATTGATTCAGGGAAGTTGCCGGCTACGCGCTGGCTCCTGGCCTTGCTCTTGATTTCCTTGAGCGATGTTTGGTTCAGCTGTGCGACAGCCTCAGGATCAGATCCGAGTTCCTCACGCTTGCGGTCGTATTCCTCGAAGTAAGGCTTGGCCCACTCCTTGTACCCACGTTCACGCTTGGCCAGCACGTCCTTGTAGGCCGGTGAACCGGGGGTCGGCATCACAGTCATCATCACCATCTGCTGGCCGAAGGTCCACGCGGTGGAGATCGACAGGTAGATCATGATGCCCATCTGCACCACAAATGCCGTGAAGACAAACATCAACGGCATCAGGTACATCATCATCTTCTGGGTGCGCATCATCGGGTTTGATGAATCCTGAGCCTGCTGCGGCATGTTGCGTTCCATCGAGATCTTCATCGTCAGGAACTGCAGCACGACCATGAAGATGGCCAAGATGATGAAGACCGCCAGGCCCACACCCGTCGATTCGGTCAAGCGCCCTGACAGTGACACACCTGCCACCGTCGTCCGCTCGATTTCCTGAGCCAGCGCCTGATCGATCGGACCGATGTGGTCGCCAAGATTGAACGTTCCCTGCGCAACGGCACCCGCGTTCCACAGTGCGCGGTACATACCGAACAGAATCGGCATCTGAACCAGCAGCGGCAGACACGAGGCAAAAGGATTCGTCCCGTACTTCTTGTTGAGCGCCTGCATCTCCTCGCTCATCTTGAGACGAGATGCCTGGTCCGTCTTGCCCTTGTACTTTTCCTGAATCTTCTTCATTTCAGGCTGCATGACGGACATCGCTCGCTGCGAACGCAGCTGCTTGACGTACAGAGGCGTAATCAGTGCGCGCACCACAATCGTCAGCACGATGATCGACACGATCCACGCCACACCTGGCCCACCGCTCATTCCGAGCGCCACCAGCAGATCGTGGATCTTTACCCACACCCATGCAATCGCAACGGTAAATGGGTAAATGATCTTGTCAAACCACATGGACATCTCCTTCATGTGTGTCTCGCACAGGCGAATGTGCGCATGTCTCATCGATCGTATCGTGAGTGCACGAGGGCGACTCGTCACAATCGCTAAGCCCCATCACGGGGAAGTCATCGGGGTCCAGATAACCCGCCCAATCGTCAGGCGGAACCCAGGGGGGTGCACTCCACTGGCCTTGAAGCGGCACATGGTCGACACCGCCATTGGACCACGGGTTGCATCGCAGGAGCCGCCATGACGCCAGGAGTGTGCCTTTGATGATGCCGTGAACTTCGATCGCACGCACGGCGTAAGCCGAACATGTGGGTGCGTACTTGCATCGTGGTGGCAAACCGGGAGAGATGAAGCGCTGGTAGAAACGTATGGGTGCCAAAGCGATGGTGCGCAGGAGGCTCATTTCTGGCCCCGTTGCTGCTCGCGTTCATCCCACTTGCGCCATGCCCGCGTCAGTGCCCGATCCAGGTTGACGCCCAGTGTGGCCGAGTCCTGACCCAGAGCTCGGTGCCCTGCGCGGACAACAATGCGCGCACCGTCGGGCTGGTCAGCTACTCGCGCGGCCATGAGGTGGCGCAGGCGACGCTTGATGGTGTTGCGTCGTGTTGCCAACGCGACTTCGCGCTTGGGCACGATGAAACCGACGAGGCGCTTGGAAGCATCCTCGTCGGTTCGGCAATGCACCACGACCATCGCATTACCGCTGCGAGAACCATGACGGATTGTCGTTGAAAAATCGGTCGAATCCACCATGCGATGCGCGCGCGGCAACACCGAAGTCTCAGGCAGAAAGACGTGCGCGGCCTTTGCGGCGACGGTTGGAGATCACCGCGCGACCTGCACGTGTCCGCATACGCAAACGGAAACCATGCGTACGGGAACGACGACGGTTACTGGGCTGATAGGTCCTCTTCACCATGACGCTACTCCTTGACGGTGGAACCCCTCGTTCCACTCTTCCTTTATTTCTTTCACCGCGAGTATCCACCGAGTTGTTCTCGCAGGACGGTTCACGGCGTGCTCATGCGAGCACAGACAGATTTCAAGCGTAGGGGTTTGACCCAGAGCCGTCAACGCAATCGAGGCCAATTGTCACCGGTTCCACACTCCCAATTTTCGTCCACAACTGTGGACTGGCCCGTGGATAACTTTTTCCACATCCGTGGATTTCCACATGTTATCCACAACGGTGTAATTTACGGATTTTCCGCAGCATCTCTGAATTCGGCTTTGTAACTACACGTGTGTCATTTGCCAGCGTGTTTTCCACAGACCTTTCCCCAACTTGTGGATTACGCTCAGATCGATACAGTGAGTTATCCGGACGTCGTCACAAACTGGTAGCGTTCAAGTGTTGAATGTCACGTCGGTTTCGCAGGTAAGGTAAGAATAGTGAGCAAGTCGTTATCCGATGCGTGGGCAGACGCCCTCGAATCGTTGAAATCCGTTGATTTAGGGCCATTGGCGGCGTCATTCATCAACATGGTGAAACCTCTGGGCGACATCGAAGGCACCATCTTGCTGGCCGTCCCCAACGAATTCACCAAAGGTTTCATTGAGACACGCGTTTCCGACGAAGTCACGCAGTCACTGTCCCAGGCACTGGGTCGCAACGTGCGCATCGCTGTCACCATTGACACCTCGCTTGCACCGCTTGAAGACGAGAGCGCATCACCCGACGATGATCATGTTCCACCTTTGCAAACTCCGCGCGACGCCGGAGCCTCGCGCGTGCTCGATGCTGTGAATATCGATTCAACGGAAACCCGGCTCAACCCTCGCTATACGTTCGACACATTCGTCATTGGCCCCTCGAACCGTTTTGCCCATGCGGCGGCAACGGCAGTGGCTGAAGGACCGGCCAAGTCCTATAACCCCCTGTTTATCTACGGTGGGTCAGGACTGGGAAAGACTCACTTGCTGCACGCGATCGGTCACTACGCACTGTCGATGTATCCGCATCTGCGTGTGCGCTACGTCAATTCCGAAGAATTTACGAACGACTTCATTAACGCTATTCGCGAAGACCGCGCGGAGGAATTCCAGCGCCGCTACCGCGAAGTGGACATTCTGTTGGTGGACGACATCCAGTTCATTCAGGGCAAAGAGCAGACCGTCGAGGAGTTCTTCCACACCTTCAACACCCTGCATAACGCTAATAAACAGGTCGTTCTGACTTCGGATCTGCCGCCCAAACAGCTGTCAGGCTTTGAGGACCGGCTGCGTTCGCGCTTCGAGTGGGGTCTGCTCACCGACGTTCAGCCACCGGATCTGGAAACGCGTATCGTCATCTTGCAGAAGAAGGCCGTTGGCGAGGGGATCGAAGTGGATCCGGCTGTGCTGGAGTACATCGCCTCGCGTATTTCGTCGAATATTCGAGAACTCGAGGGTTCGCTGCTGCGCGTGACGGCTTTCGCCAATATCACGCAGCAACGCATTGACTTGCCGCTGGCTGAGATGGTCCTCAAGGACATCATTTCTGATCCCGATGACACCGAGATCACGTCCGCACTGATTATGGGTCAGACCGCGCACTACTTTGATGTCACGCTGGATCAACTGTGTTCAACTGACCGTTCCCGCACGGTGGTGGAAGCACGCCAGATCGCCATGTATCTGTGTCGCGAGTTGACAGATCTTTCATTGCCCAAGATTGGCGCAGCGTTCGGCGGTCGTGACCACACCACGGTGATGCATGCCAATAAGAAGATCACCGAGCAGATGGCGGAAAAGCGTGACATTTTCAACCACGTCACCGAGTTGACCAACCGCATCAAGCAAAAAGCTCGCAATTCGTAAGGATCGCCCGTACCGTTGAGCCACGAATTGACGAAGGGGGCGCGTCCAGCCGCATATTCCTTACTTACCCACCGCTGGGGATAAAACTGTGGATATCCTGTGGGTAATGACAAGAAATCTGTGATTCGATCTGTGGATCGATGCCTGCTCGTTGTGGATGCACGGACCGGTCTTGTGTGAATCCACAATCGGCTCATAAAGTGTCCACATCTCGTGCCCACATTTGTCCACGTAACGAATCGTTGAAATCGCGGGGGTTGACGGGCTTTTCCACACTTTCCACATGTCCTATGACGATGAAGAAAAAGAAATAAAAGATGAAAAAGTGGAAAACTCACAACAAACGATGGGTGGCCGATTAGTGAGTTCGCGAAGAGCTCGACGAAGCTCATCACACGGGTTCGTGGTCAGTTCTGATTTAATCCACATATTTCGCCTTGGGGTCAACTTCTGCATGAGAATCGAGTAGAGTTGGTTCGGTTCATCAAAACAGCTAATGAGTGCTCGCACGGGGAGTTGGAGGGGTACAGAATGAAGTTCACTGTCGCCCGTGACATTTTGTCGGAAGCCGTATCGTGGACTGCCCGAGCGTTGCCGCAACGGCCACCCAGCCCGATTCTGGCAGGTGTCAGGCTCAGCGCAGATGCTGAGATCGTCACGCTGTCGTCATTCGACTACGAGGTATCCGCGAACTCGCATATTCCTGCCGAAGTACATGAGCCCGGTGAGGTTCTCGTATCGGGTCGCCTGCTGGCCGACATCTGTAAATCACTGCCGCAGCGTCCGGTCGATTTCACTGTTGACGGACCGAAAGTGACGATCACCTGCGGATCGTCTCACTTTGTGCTGGCTGTGATGCCACTGGATGAGTACCCGCTGCTGCCCGAACATCCCCAAACACGCGGCACTGTTGATTCTGAAACACTTGCCCAGGCCATCGGCCAGGTCTCGATCGCCGCGTCGCGCGACGACACGTTGCCACTGTTGACGGGTGTGCGTATGGAGTTTGAAGGTGAGCGCATATCGCTGATCGCCACTGACCGCTACCGCCTGGCTGTGCGTGACCTGGAATGGGAACCCAGTGACCCGCAGTTCTCCGATGCGGCACTGGTGAAGGCTCGGATTCTGAGCGACGTGGCCAAGTCCACCGCATCAGGGTCGCGCGTGACGATCGGTCTGTCACGTGAATCCAAGCCAGGAGCATCATCTCTGATTGGTTTTGAGGCATCGGGTCGACGCACCACCTCCACGTTGATGGACGGGGATTACCCGCCGGTATCCCGACTTTTCCCGGAAACCACACCGATTCAGGCTGTATGTGATCGTCACGTGCTGCTTGAAGCGGTCAAGCGTATGGCGCTGGTGGCTGAGCGTAAGACATCGGTGCGGATGGCATTTTCAGAAGGTCAGGTGGTCCTCGAAGCCGGCCAGGGTGAAAGCGCCCAGGGTTCGGAAGCAATTGAAGCTCAGGTCAACAACGAGATCACCACAGGATTCAACCCGTCGTATCTGATTGAAGGCCTGTCGGTACTGTCGGCCGACTTTGTGCGCTTCGGCTTTACACACCAGTCCAAGCCGGTTGTCATGACTGGTCAAAGTGAACTCGATGGGGGAGAGGACACCAGTTTCCGCTACCTGCTGATGCCCATCCGCTTCGGAGCGTGAGTGTGTGCGTATCTCGCACGTCGCACTTGATGATTTCCGTTCCTACCGTCACCAGGTGTGTGAACTTCCCGCTGGAGTGAGCGTTTTCGTTGGCCACAACGGTCAGGGAAAAACGAATCTTGTTGAGGCCATCGCCTATTTGTCAACGTTTTCGTCTCATCGGGTCGCTGCCGACACGGCACTGGTGCGGGTACCGACCGGCGAGGAGGCTCCTCCTGGTGGTGCCATGATCCGCGTGAAATTGGTGACAGGGGAGCACACGACGTCGCTGAGCGGGGACAACAGTGACAATGCTTCGGATACGTCACAGGCAGGTGAATCCTCCGAAAGGCGCGATCAAGCCGGCAGGCGCGACCAGGTGGTGGAACTGGAAGTGGTGCGCGGAAAAGCCAATCGGGCGCGCCTGAATCGCACCACGCTGGCGGCTAAGAAAATCCTCGGAATGGTCAGGACCGTTGTGTTCGCACCCGAGGATCTGTCCATTGTGCGCGATGCACCGCAGGTCAGGCGCCGTTTCATCGACGAATGCGCGATCCAGCTTCACCCGACGTTCAGCGCCGTTCGTGCAGATTTTGACCGTGTGGCACGCCAACGCGCCGCAGTGCTCAAAGCTGCCAGTGCACGTGTGCGTCGTGGCCAGGTCCCTGACCTGTCAACGCTGGAAATCTGGGATGACCAATTCGTGGAACTGTCTGCGCAGGTCACACTTGAGCGCCACCGCGTCGTCACGTTACTGAGTACACCGGCATCTGATGCCTATAGCAGTGTGGCTGACTCGCCTCGAGAATTTTCAGTGGGCCTGGAAGCCTCCGTGTCAGCCTTCAGCGATATCGACGTCACTGACCCGACCGCGCACATTGAGGCATTAAGACAGGCCCTCCAGCATGTTCGAGACGATGAAGTGCGACGCGGTGTGAACCTTGTGGGTGCCCACCGCGACGACCTGGAACTGACTTTGGGACACTTACCCGTTAAAGGCTATGCATCTCACGGCGAATCATGGTCGGCTGCCCTGGCACTTCGCCTGGCATCCTTTGAAGTCCTGAGTGACGAGGGAGAACGGCCAATCCTCATCCTCGATGATGTCTTTGCTGAACTCGATGCGAAGAGGCGTCAAGCCCTTGTCGAGGTCATCAGGCAGGCAGATCAGGTGCTCATTACTGCGGCAGTTGAGAGCGATGTGCCCGATCAGCTGGACGCTCACATTTTTCGCGTCCACTGGGATCCAGAAGATGGCTCGGTGATTGAGCGTGAATGAAAATTCCGGACTGCTTTCTGATGGTGAGCGCACCGATGTGATCGCGCAGGCCACTGCTCGCATGCAGCGTGCCATGCTGGCTCGGGGAGCCACGCGCAGCACTCACCCGCGCGCCACCGGCTCTTCTGGGCGCACTCAGCGCGATGAGTTCGCCCATGGCGCTCACGCTGGTGCAGGTGACACCGGTGCATCGAACGGTGATGCACACAGTGGTCAGGTCACCCTCGAACCTCGCAATGCACGCGAGGAACTGCGAGCTCGTGCCATGCTGGGACCCCTGTGGGCATTGCGGCATCGAAGCGGGGCTGGGCGCGCCGGACGTGTGGGACTGGCTTCTGGTCGCTTGCGGTGGAATGAACCGCGCTCCATTGGACGTGTCATTAAGAAGACCACGCATGACCGCGGGTGGGATTCCTCGACCGCGATGGGGTCCGTTATGGCGCAGTGGCCAGTGATTGTTGGAGACAACGTGGCCCAGCACTGTTCAATCGAAACCTTCAATGACCGCACACTCATTGTGCGCTGTTCATCAACGGCGTGGGCCAAACAGCTCGTGCTGCTTCTGCCGCATATTGAGCGCCGAATTGCCGAAGAAGTCGGTGCCGGAGTGGTCGATCAGGTCATCGTCCGCGGCCCGTCGGCCCCCTCCTGGAACAAGGGCCGATGGTCAGTGAAGGGCAGAGGTGTGCGTGACACGTATGGGTGACCCCTCCCACACTTCACAAGAACCTGTCTTTTCGCAGCTCACGAGTACTTTAGCGTGGCCTACACCAACGTGAAATCAAGTCGAAAAACCCTGTTTTTTGGTAAAATATAAACAGATTATGAGTAGTGTGTCATGTGGACACACGGTCCCGGAATTTTCCGGGAGGGCAGCCAGCCCGCGGTGCACAGCACCATCACAATGAGGGGAGCCGGTGAGTGGCGGACGAAGGGATCAATTCCCAGCCAAATGAGGACCAGGGGCATTACGGGGCATCAGACATCACCGTTCTGGAAGGTTTGGAGGCTGTTCGTAAGCGGCCTGGCATGTATATCGGTTCAACGGGAGAACGCGGCTTGCACCATCTGGTGTATGAAGTGGTCGACAACTCCGTTGACGAAGCTTTGGCTGGATATGCCGACCACATCGAGGTGACGATCCAGGCTGATGGCGGCCTGAAGGTAGTCGACAACGGGCGCGGTATTCCAGTGGATATTCACCCCACCGAGGGGCGACCAACCGTTGAGGTCGTCATGACGATTCTGCACGCCGGAGGCAAGTTCGGAGGCGGCGGGTACGCTGTTTCCGGCGGTCTGCATGGCGTGGGTATTTCCGTCGTGAACGCTCTGTCCACCCGGGTTGATACTGAGGTGCGTCGACAGGGGTACGTGTGGCGGATGTCCTTTGCCGATGGCGGGGCAGTGGTCTCTGAGCTCGAACGTGGCGAGGAAACCGACGAAACGGGCACTACCCAGGTGTTCTATCCAGATCCACAGATCTTCGAGTCCACTGAGTTTGACTTTGAGACGCTGCGTCACCGCTTCCAGCAGATGGCGTTCCTCAATAAGGGGCTGCGCATCACGCTGACCGATGAGCGCCCCTGGGTTCAGGACGAGGGCGACGAGATCACCGGGGATGATGAAGGCCCAGCTGACGATCCTGTTCCAGGGTTCCGCCGCGTGTCCTACATGTATGAACATGGCTTGCGCGACTACGTGGAATTCCTGGATTCGAGCCGCAAGACTGACGTCATTAACTCCGAGATCATTGATTTTGAAGCTGAAAACGATCCGGGCACGATGTCGCTGGAAATTGCGATGCAGTGGACAACGGCGTACTCGTCGAGCCTGCACACCTACGCCAACACGATCAATACGACCGAAGGCGGAACACACGAAGAGGGCTTCCGCACGGCACTGACCACGGTGATCAACCGTTATGCCAAGGAGCGCGGAATCCTCAAGGACAAGGACGAAAACCTGTCCGGTGAAGATGTGCGTGAAGGTCTGACGGCGGTGATCTCCATCAAGCTGACCGAACCGCAGTTCGAAGGCCAGACCAAGACCAAGCTGGGGAACACAGAAGCCCGCACATTCGTCCAGCAGCAGGTCTACCAGCACCTGCAGGACTGGTTCGATGCGCATCCTGCCGACGCCAAGGCGATCATCATGAAAGGTCAGCAGGCTCAGTTGGCGCGCGTCGCGGCACGCAAGGCCCGTGAGGCCACTCGGCGCAAAACCGCCCTGGACACGCTGTCGATGCCGACGAAGTTGCGCGACTGCTCGTCCAAAGATCCCTCGGTGTGTGAAATCTTCATTGTCGAGGGTGACTCGGCAGGTGGTAGTGCCGTCGGTGGGCGCGACCCGGAACACCAGGCGATTTTGCCACTTCGCGGAAAGATCCTGAACGTTGAAAAGGCTCGCCTTGACCGCGCGCTGAACTCTGAGACGATCCAGTCGCTCATCAGCGCCCTGGGCACTGGCATTGGTGAAGAGTTTGACATCAACAAGTTGCGCTACTTCAAGATCGTGCTGATGTCAGATGCTGACGTGGATGGCCAGCACATCGCGACCTTGCTGCTGACGTTCCTGTACCGCTATATGAGACCACTGGTGGAGCAAGGGTACGTGTACCTAGCGACACCTCCGCTGTATCGACTCAAGTGGACGAATGCTCCGCACGAATACGTGTATTCGGACAAGGAGCGTGACGACTGTCTTACTGAAGGGCTCAAGGCCGGTCATCGCCTGCCCAAGCAGGGCGGCATCCAGCGTTACAAGGGCCTGGGTGAGATGAACGACCAGGAATTGTGGGAAACCACGATGGATCCTGCGCACCGAATTTTGAAGCAAGTCGAGGTGGGCGAAGCAGCAGCTGCCGACCAAATCTTCACCCTGCTGATGGGTGATGACGTGGAATCCAGGCGTTCGTTTATTCAACGAAACGCTCAGGATGTGCGATTCATTGACGCCTAGCGCCGCGGCGCAACGACAGTGATCCGACCATCGTCAACAACCTACTGATCAGGGACCAAGGAGAGTTTCATCGTGAGTGACGAGCCCACCACAGAGATTGAATCAACCGCTCCGCACGGACGGATTGATCAAGTCGACCTCGAAATGGAAATGAAGAGGTCGTACCTTGATTACGCCATGTCGGTCATTGTGGGCCGCGCCCTTCCGGACGTGCGAGACGGCCTCAAGCCGGTTCACCGCCGCATCCTGTATGCCATGTACGACGGCGGATACCGCCCCAATGCAGGTTTCTACAAGTGCATGCGCGTCGTCGGTGACGTGTTGGCGCACTACCACCCTCACGGTGACAGCTCCGTGTATGACGCTTTGGCTCGCCTCATCCAGCCGTGGTCAATGCGTTACCCGCTCATTGCCGGTCAGGGTAACTTTGGTTCTCCCGGTAACCTGGGGCCTGCTGCCCCTCGTTATACCGAATGTAAGATGGCGCCCCTGGCGATGGAAATGGTGCGCGACATTGATGAAGACACTGTTGACTTCCAGGACAACTACGATGGGCGCACCCAGGAGCCTACGATCCTGCCGTCGCGTATTCCGAACCTGCTGATCAACGGGTCGGAAGGTATTGCCGTGGGTATGGCCACGCGCATCCCGCCGCATAACCTGCGTGAGGTGGCCGAGGGTGTGCAGTGGGCACTTGAGCATCCTGATGCCACGCGTGAAGAACTGCTGGCAGCTCTCATGGAACGCATCAAGGGCCCGGATTTTCCTTCCGGTGCGACGATCCTGGGTCGCAAGGGCATTGAGGATGCCTACCGCACTGGCCGCGGCTCGATTATTCAGCGCGCCATTGTCGAGGTTGAGGAAATCCATGGCCGCACGTGCCTGGTTGTCAAGGCGCTGCCTTACCAGGTCAACCCCGATAACCTGGTCCAGAAAATTGCCGACATGGTCAAGGCCGGCCAGATCCAGGGTATTGCGGATATCCGTGACGAAACGTCGGGCCGTTCAGGCACGCGCCTGATCATGGTTCTCAAACGCGACGCGGTTGCCAAAGTTGTCCTGAACAACTTGTACAAGCGCACGCAGCTGCAGGACTCGTTCCCGGCGAATATGCTCGCCCTGGTGGACGGCGTGCCGCGCACACTGTCGCTGGATGGATTTATCCGTCACTGGATCAGACACCAGATCGAAGTCATTGAGCGGCGCACTCGCTTCCGTTTGAACAAGGCGCGCGAACGCCTGCACATTCTGGAAGGCTACCTCAAGGCGCTCGATGCCCTCGATGAAGTGATTGCGCTGATTCGTCGCTCTCCAACAGCCGACGATGCGCGCACCGGCCTGATGGACCTGCTCAACATTGATGAAGCGCAGTCTGATGCCATTTTGGCGCTGCAGTTGCGTCGCCTGGCCGCCCTCGAACGTCAGAAGATTCTGGACGAGCACGCACAGTTGCGTGACCATGTGGCCGACCTGGAAGACATCCTGGCCACCCCGCAACGCCAGCGCGACATTGTGTCCACCGAGCTGGCGGAGATTGTCGAGCGCTACGGTGATGAGCGTGTCACCACGATCGTGCCGTACGCGGGCGAAATGTCGATGGAGGACCTCATCCCCGAAGAGGACGTGGTGGTGACCATCACCCGTGACGGTTTCGCCAAACGTACCCGCACCGACAATTACCGTTCGCAAAAACGCGGCGGCAAAGGTGTGCGCGGCACTCAGCTCAAGGGCGATGATGTGGTGGAGCATTTCTTTGTCACAACCACGCACCAGTGGCTGCTGTTCTTCACGAACCTGGGTCGTGTTTACCGCGCGAAAGCGTATGAGATTCCGGAGGGCGGTCGCACCTCCCGCGGTCAGCACGTTGCGAATCTGCTTGCGTTCCAACCCGATGAGCGCATTGCACAGGTCCTGGCTATTCACGACTACGACGAGGCTGACTACCTGGTGCTGGCCACACGGTCCGGTCTGGTGAAGAAAACGCGCCTGTCGGAATACGACAGTGCCAGAACCGGCGGCATTATTGCGATCAACTTGCGTGATGATGACAACGGAGAGCCTGATCAGCAGGTGTCTGCTCAGCTGGTGAACGCTGATGATGATCTGATCCTGGTGTCCCGTAAGGGGCAAGCGGTGCGATTTACTGCCAGCGATGAGCAGCTGCGTCCGATGGGGCGCGGCACGTCGGGTGTGCGCGGCATGAAGTTCCGTGACGGCGATGAGCTGCTGGCGATGGAAGTTGTGCGCGAGGGTGCGGACCTGCTGATCGTCACAGATGGTGGCTACGCGAAGCGCACCCCGTTGAGCGAATATCCTGTGAAGGGTCGCGGCATTTTCGGCGTGCGAGTAGGCAACTTGGTGGATGAACGAGGTGCACTGGTGGGCGCCCTCGTTGTCGACAGTGACGAGAATGTCATGGTGATTACCGAATCCGGTAAACTTGTCCAAATCAACGCGTCCGACGTGCGTGCCACCGGGCGCAACACTATGGGTGTCATTTTCGCTCGCCCGGATGACGATGACCGCATTATTGCGATTACGCGTCACACGGAGGATGACGAAGATGAGGCCGTTGATGAAACCGCCGACGAATCAGCTGCACAAGAGGCTGATGAGCCTGTAGCGTCAAGTGCAGAAACTGAGGAGGACGAGCAATGAGCGATCTTGAAGACCTCGATCAGCCGATCCTGGATGAGGATGTACCGCGCAGAGTCGACCTGTCGGTAGCGCGCGTGGACCCGTGGTCAGTCATGAAGGTTGGTTTCCTGTTGTCCGTGGCGCTGGGGATAGCGTTGGTGTTCGCCACCCTGGTGTTGTGGCTGATGCTCGACTCCATGCACGTTTTCGGCGACATTGAGGAATTCCTCAAGAATCTGAGCGCGGAACGTTTCGTCACGCTCATGGAGTACCTGCATTTGTCGAAGGTGCTGTCCTACGCGACCATTGCGGCGGTGGCCAACGTCATCATGATCACGGCGATGTCGACGCTGGGTGCGTTCCTGTACAACATCATCGCCTCATTGGTGGGCGGGGTGCGCGTGTCCTTGATGGATGAGTAGAGGCGCGAGCGGTGGAAGATGGCGACTGTGGTGTCGGTGAATGTCATAGACGTCACTAGGCTCTCGTTTTGTTGTCGCACCGATGCTCGGGTACGATAGTTCGGTGCCCTTGGGGCGCGGATGGGCCTATAGCTCAGTTGGTTAGAGCGCAGTCCTGATAAGACTGAGGTCGCTGGTTCGAGTCCAGCTAGGCCCACTGTCCACACTCAGCTGAATGGGAGGCGGAGCGGTGAAGAAGGCGATCACGACCATTGCGGCGCTTGCCGGTGCTGCGATAGCGGGGATTGTCGTTCGTCAAATTGCTCAGGACCTGTCCAATAACGCTGATCTGTGGAGGTCCGTCACCGACGAATATGAGCCGGAATCTTCCACCGCTCATTAACGACGGCGACCCGACCCGACCGCTTTCTGGGCGGTTGTCTGGAGCTGTCACCGTCAGGTACGGTAGGAACTCAATAACGGGGCTATGGCGCAGCTGGTAGCGCACCTGCTTTGCAAGCAGGGGGTCGTGGGTTCGAGTCCCACTAGCTCCACCACTGGACGCTCATTGTGATTCACAATGAGCGCTTTTTGTGTCGTGGCGACGAATATTGGGCTAATGCCGGAGTATTGCTGAGTGTACGATATCCGGGTCCAGATTCTGACTCCCTTTGAAAAAAAGGGACCTCATGAGGATGTTGTCACACACAAAGTCCGTGTATCCTGTCATACATTTTTCAAGTGTTAGTTTGTTGTTGGCTCTCCTGCTGATGTGTGGCATCACCCCAGTGACGTGGGCAGATGGTGATGGAAGTGATGCCGCTGCCGCTGATCCTGCTGTGGAATCCAGCGAGCCGGCATCTGATGCCGGTCAGCCGAGCCCGTCACCTGTCGATCCTGAAGCGGCTCCTGCGGAGGCGGCTCATGCCTCAGAAGCTGCTCCGACTTCTGAAGAGGGTGCTCCTGCCCCGGCAGAAGATACTGCTGTTTCAGTCGAACCGAACGATACGTCTGCGCGTGAAGCGGCAGCTCCACCTGCAGAGTCCTCGGAGGCCGCGCCTTACAGTGTCCAGATCACCTTTATGTACGGTGAGAATGTGCAGGCGAAGCAAACCTTCACTGACCCGGAAGCGGTTCTCGGTACGCAGGGTGTACAGACCGATATCAATCAGTGGCCTTTCAGGATGTACTTCCTCGGGTGGTCTCCAGATCCGAAGTTCAAGGATCTTAAGAAATATTCGGAAGACAGTCCGTTCTACTTTGCGAGCCAGAAGGTTGGCGACATTTTCCCAGCCGGAACCGCGCCTCAGACCCTGCACGCTATCTACGTATCCAATACCGACTACGTCGGCCTGGATACCACGTCGATGGCAACCATCAACTGCGGCAAGAGCGGTGAGCAAACAGCGCCTGACTCCGACATCAAGAAATTTGAAGTCGAAGGCGATATGCCAACCACAACCGCTTACTACGACGACCGTACCGATGGTTACCAGGTTTCTTATGAGGCGCAGTTTTCGATGCCTCCGTTCACCTCGATTACTGTCTACAAAGATCCGATAGTAGGTGCGTTGGATAACGGTTCTGACTGGAGTCAGTTGGCGAACAGAACAGCCAAGGCGACCCACGTCGATATGCGCGTCAAGCTCGACGAACGCATCGTGATGCCGGAGCGGATGAAGATCAAGTTCTCCAGCTACACATTCCGTCCGATCGCTGTCTACGCCGCAACGAACGCCGATGGCAGTGAAGTTGCGATGGGGGATAAGGACAATCCCGGCGGGAAATATGGGGTTTCCCTCGTTGCGGATGGCAAGACGGCAATAGACTTCGCAGAAAACAATAATCCAGACACGATCATCGAAATTGTCCCGTGGATGACGAATGCCGCTGGCGAACGTGTTCCCGTCCACGAAATCGTGGTTCGTACTCGTACCCGAACCGGATATGACCAAGCGCCTGGTGGTGACCGCATTCCTGCGACCTATGAGAAGATCGCCAAGATGCAGCGCCTGATGCTTGACGATTCGAGCGCTCCGCTCACTGTCAGCCCAGAAGATGCCCTGAAGATCGCCAATGGCGAAGCAGATCCGATTCAGGTCACTGGAATGCTGAGGGCGTGGTGAAGGCTTCCGTAGTGAACGTCTTTGGACAATCCCTTGGAGGCAAGCTCCTGCTTGGCCCGGTGCAAGCCAACAACGTGGACGTGACATTTGCCTTCAACAAGGTGAGCTTCGATGAGAACACACCTCCTGGTGCTGCTGAAAAAGACCTCGGCACGATCAATGTTGTGCACAAGAAGGGTATTGAGGCTGACTCATTAACTGATCAGAGCATGCCGACATTGCCTGCTTCAATGGAGGTTGACGGTGTCCACTACAAATTCAATGGGTGGAATACTCAACGCGATGGGAAAGGCACGAACTTCACAGGCACTACTCCGGTGACCGAGGACATGACACTATACGCTCAGTGGACGACGCGTGACTCTGAACCTGCTCCCGACCCTCAACCAAAGCCAGGTGTCGACCCGGGAGATTCGGTCCAGCCGAGCTATTCTGCGCGGAAACTTGCCAGCACTGGGTGAGCTGACGGATACGTTCAGATGGCAGCAGGCGTGATGATGCTGCTTGCTGGCAGCGCCATGGTCATCCGACGCCGCAAAGCCTGATCACCAGCTCAATACTGGGTAGTATGCTGAAGGCGAAGGGGTGTGTGACGCCGGCCCTGTTGTCTGACGCACCAGCTCAGAGTTTGCGACTCCAGTATCCGGTAAGGACGAATGCAACGATAAGTTGGAATGCGGCCGCGCATTGAAGAGCGATGAATGCCGGGATACTGAAGGCGCCGACGATGAATGACGCGCCGACGAGTGTCATCGACAGCACGGTGACAATGGGTCTGCCTGAATGAGCGCGAATGGCGGCTTCACGCTCATCAGTTTCACGGATATAGGCTTGCCTCAAGGTACTGTCATTGCGCATTTTGCTGAGGTTGAAACTCATGTAGCCGACGCAGATGAGTTCGAAAACAATTCCTGCTGCGGTGATGATGTTGACGATCGGTGCATCCGGGATGTTTGCGCGCAGTATTAAGTTTCCGAAGAAACTCAATGCGAGGCCGGCGATGACAAAGATCAGAGCCAGGCTGTGGCGCTTCTTGAGTTCTGTGCGGTATTGTTCGAGTTCGTTCATGTTGTTTTCTCCAGGTCTGTGAAGTCGAAAACGTTCTCGATTGTGAGGCCGAAGTAGTGGGCGATTTTGTATGCCAGCGGCAGGGACGCCACGTATTTACCGGTTTCAATTGAGGTGATTGTTTGCCGTGTGACGCCGACTGCCAGAGCAAGGTCTTCCTGTGAAAGCTTGCGTTCTTTGCGTAGTTTCGGGATCTGTGTTCGCATCTTGCTCCTGTCACTGTGAAGCATTCCGACACAAAAAAGACTAGTAAGCTTTGCAAAAACTGTCAAGCGTGCTTTGCAATCTGTGTGGTAGCTCCACGCCCGATGTCACATGCGAAAGCCGCGCAGGAACTCGGGGCGATGCACATGTGAAGCGTGGACGACGAGGTACGACTTCACAGCAGCCCATGAAGTTCGTGACAGTGGCTCCGGCATCAGAGAGAATTGTTCCGGTAGCCGCGCTGTGCCTGCAGGACGGCATCCAACGGAAAATCGGCGGTGAGGCAAATGGCGACGAAGCTGGAACCTGGTGTCGTGAGGATCGCGCACACGCGGTCGGGCGCTGAGGGATCCGACGAGGTAGTTGTTGCTGAGTTCGACACCAAGGGTGTGCTCGTGAGATGGCCACGAACCCTGGATTTAGTTGAGGCTCTCCGCCTGAATGACGACAGTCGGCAAATCCCGGACCCGCTCATTCTGCGGGATGGCGATGGATGGCTCACTCTTGCCGAGGGCTACACCGTGGGTGCGTCTGCGTCGTCTCTTGGGCACTCTCTGGAGCGCCTTCGCTACAGGCGCGCGATCCACTCCGGTGCAAACGGAGTCGATTATGTAGGGGTCAATGGGATGACCTCGGAGATCGACGGATTGGCCAAGTGGGCGAAGCTGGTTCCAGTAACAACGCAACTGATGCTGGGCGAGGAGGGAAAGGACATCGAGGGTGTTTCGATTGTGGCAAAGAACTTGGATTCGTTGTCTCTGGGAGGCCCGCTCGATCTGCAACTGTGCACTTCGTTCCGTTTCAACCCCATGCCGAAGGGCGGCGTCTTCACGATCCCTACCGCTCTGCTGGTGCGAACCCTTAGCACTGAGCTTGAAAGTTGGCAGACGCACCAGCAGACGCATCGGATGATGCAAGACCTCATGTGCCTGGTATACGGCAAGCCTTGCGGATCGCGGCTGATCTCGGTGATGAGGGAAGACGACCAGGAACTGCCGCCGACAGATGAGCGTCGTTTCTGGCGAGAAGCATACCAACCGTCTTTCGGTCGGACCGTCGATCCCGACCGCCAGTTGACCGACGATGATAACCCGCTTTTCTTCCTTGACGAGGCCAACGCGGATCTTGTTGCGAAGTGGCTAAATGAGTACTCGTACTGGTCTCGACCGACCTGGATCGCCATGAGTGCCCTGTTCCATCGCACCCTTCCGGTGGAGTCGCAGCTTGTTCACGTTGCCGTGGCGCTCGAAGCATTGGGCTACGCGATCGCCGAAAAAGCCAATCCCGACAAGAAAGTATCGGGAACGTATGAAGCGCTGCTCAAGAACATCTTCGACTTCCTGGGATACGAACCCGACGCTGTTGTTGGCGAGGGCGGCAGCCGTGATTCCTGGTGCAAGGCTTTCAACGAGGCCTACAAAGGAGTCAAACACGCTGACAACGATCTGACGGAAGGACGAGAAGCCTGGGTACGGACGCGGGAGGGCCTAATCCTGATCCGCTGCTGGCTCGCTGCCGCGCTTGGCGTCTCAGAGGAGCTCGTCACGCAGCGACTAGATCAGGGGCGAGTCGGGGCTTGATGCTCTGACAGGCGTCTTCAGCGGCGTCTCTCGACTTCCAGGAGGCGTGGCGCGCTGGTGTGTCGTACTGAGCTGCTCGGCGGGTTTAGTGTCCGGGGTGATCTCTACAATGAGATTGGCCAAGGAACCACGCTTCGGCCAGCCGAGGTACAAACCCGTGGCTTGATTGTATGATTGGGGGCAACTGATGGGCGAAGGTACCCTCCGACGAGTGAAGTTCTACGGCGCACAGGATTTAGCGACCTGGATGTACATGCCGCGCGTGGCTGAGCTCATCGAGAAATTTGAGAATGCTGACACGCTGACCACGACCGTGGACGCGATCGAGCTCCACAACGTCCAGCCGTACATAGAGAAGGGTTTTCTACCCCAGACTTACACGGCCGAACAACGCGCCCATGCTGAGAGCCTAGTTCCAAGGATGCGCAGCGCGGTGGCACGGTTCTTCTCTAGAGTCAACGAGTCCAACTGTGAAGCCATCGTTACTGACATCAACTATGACTACCACGCGGACCTACTCGAACTACTTGGCCGGAACAGAGCGTACGAGCGGTGCAACCCAACCATCATGTTGTCTGTACTTGATACTGCGGGCGTCCGCATTGGTCAGATGCTTGCATGCGAGAAGCTCGTGGTTGCTTACCAGCTGGAGATGCGTGAAAGGCTGCTCGCATCGCCGCAGAACGCAGAGCATGTGGTGCGCAAGTATCTGGAGAAGAACACGCGTGATGATATCCACCTGCCTGCGAATCTGACGACTAGCGATGTGCACGATTTGCTGGAGAGATACCTTGACAGTCCCGAGGCTAACCCTAACTACGTGAGGTTGATCGAGACCGCTTCATCCCAGGGTATGGTGGCGACCGGGATTGACGCCAAGCTGAAGTTGAAAGCGAAGCGCCGCAATGCCGAGATGACGCAAAAGCTCTTTGAGGAGACGGCAGGCATCAGGTTCGGTGTTGAGATGTGTCTCTCCGATACCCAAGACGAACCAGTGGTGTCCAAGTTGGACAACTCTGATGGGACAGTCGCTCAATTTAGTTACAGCAGTCGCTGGTTGGAAGAAACCCTCGACTACCCGAGTGTCCTCAATAACTTCCAGTACCTCTTCGAGTTCGCCAATCGCGAAGTAATACTGAGCTTCCCTTCGACACTTCGCAGCTCGGGGCCCTTGAAAGCTTCGTGGGTGTGCCTGGGAAGAGCGAGTACCCGGTAGGTGTGGCGTTCCGAGTCGCCGAAATGGCGTCCTTCCTGCAGACAAGGCTCTACCAGCATTTCCTAGAAGACAAGGGAATCGACTTGGAAGATGTTATCATCTGGTTCTTTAGAACCTATCTTGTGGACGAGTTCGGCGCCATGAACTTCTCGTTCACCCGCTCCACGCCCGGAAGTTCCTTTCTGGAAAGGACTAGGCACCTTTTCGTCGAAATGGAGAGTGTTTTGAACCAATTCCGTCAGTTTGTTAACAATGGTGAAATCGACCCCGACTTGCTCTCCATCAGTTCAGACCCAATAGCATACAAGCGGGTACCCAGCCTCCTAGACGGAAAGTACATCTACTCGACACATGAACAAGAAATCACAGGAATCCTCCACGCGCTTTTTTCTGACCAGTCGAGGCTAACGTGCATCAGCGATGACTTGAGAGGAACAAGCGCCGCGGAACTTCTACTCAAGAACGAGGTCAGATATGGCGATCTTGATGAATATCAATGGAGTATGGTTGATCAGCTTATCAAGCTAGGTATCCTGCAGGATACGGAGGCACAGGTGACAATCGCGAAACCGCAGCAGTTTTGCATCCTTCATTCACTGTTCACCAGTGAGGCAGTGAGTTACTTCCACCTCTCGGAGAATGGTCGTGCAGAAGCGGATTCAATGGAAAAGCGTGGGTGGGTGACCCGTCGCTCGTCCCTGCTGACGGAAGCCGAAGCTGCCTACTTCAACTTTATGCTCAATAAGGTTGAGTTCAGTAACGGGCCTGAGCTGCGCAACAAATACCTTCACGGATCACAAGTGAATGGCGATGGTGAAGGTGCCCACTTTCAGACCTACATCACCGTCCTAAAGCTCATAATCGCTCTCGTAATCAAGATGAACGATGACTTCTGTTTGTCTGCGGAGGAACAGGTGGCTGCTAAGAGCTCGGCTCTGGGTGAATAATGCGTCGAATGTGAGGACGATGCAACGTAGGCCAATGCCGAGGAAGTTCCAGTGGAGTGACTTGGTGGCTGTTACCGAGGCTCTTGATATGAGTCCACGCGGTCATTCGGCGGATACCGAACCAGCGGCAGATCGAGATCACGCGATTGTCGTTCTGCTGGGCGGTTGCGCCACGCACGAAAGTTGAGGACTCCGTTATTAAGTCCGGACGGGAGTACTGAGGTTGATTTGAGCATGGCAGCATTGACAAAGCACATTGCCGGCCTCGTGTATTGGAGCAACGACGTTAATAAAGCGAAAACCGGAGCAGTCCTAGCTGATGCGGTATTGAACGAAGCGGACGGCAACCGACACATCGCCCACGCATATGACGCGGACGGTTATCATCAAATGATGCAGCACTATTACTTGACCTGTCGCTTGCTCCCGAAGGAATTGCTGGTTGAACAGTTGAGGGCGACAGAGATAAGAAGCTGGACGTGCGAAGTTCGATCTCTATCGCGTTGATGGAAAAACTGAGCTCCTAATCTAGGCAGAGATCCTGGCAAACAGAGATCGGACTGATGCGGTGCCAAAGACGTAGGCGGAGCTGGCCGATATTACGCGTCAGATACTCACTGCTTTGGGAAAGAGGACTCGGCTGTGGGTGAGGGAGACACGGCTAAGAACACGATGATCTAGACGCTGGCTGGTGCACATAGCTCGAACCGCGTAATTTACTTATCCGCGGGAAAGTATCGGCTCAAGCAGATGGCCAGTGTGGAAGGACATACGTTGACGAAACTCGTTGACTTCTCGATTGGAGCTGTGAAGGACTATGGCATCCCTGATGCGAGACATCGCCAAGTTCAACGCAGTAGAGAAGCCAATCGGTCCCTTGGACGTGACGGATCCGGCGGGCTCAATCGACCCGTCAGGAGCACTCGCTCGATCCGAGGCAATCGAGCCGATGGAGAGAGCAGGCCGGGGCAGAGAACTGCTCCTGCTACTGTGATTAATTCAGCATCGCAGCAGTCGAATTCGAAGCAGCTCGCCAAGATCGGTCCAACAACAGCTCTGCTTTCTCAGCTTGCGCTAGCATTCCTAGATGTCGCCACTCACGGCGCCCGCATTAGGCAAGGATACAGAAGATCCCGCGGATAACTGAATCTCCTGGGATTCACTGGTCATGGCGTGCTTACGTGCATGCACCAAGCCGTGACTTCTTAGTACCGTTGAGTATCAACCCACTAAAGGTGCCGCAAACGATGCCTAGTCAGAGAAGTGCCTCTTGTAGGAGCGTAGTTTGTTTTCTTGAGGCGGTATTCTGAGGATAATATCTAAGACCGGTCTCGAGATGCATGCGGAGTGTGTTATCACAAGTTTTGTGCGTTTGACCTGACCTAGAGTTGAATGGACGGTTCATCCAAGTAATCGATGATCTGAGTTGGGCTTATCGAGAGCTATGTCGGCTCTGGAACAAGCCTGATTTTGGGATAAGGAGTGGGGTTTTTGGTGGATCAGAAGGAAATATTCGTCAAGTCTAAGGAACGGGTAACGGACCACGGTGAGGTTTTCACTCCGGCACATATCGTCAACGCCATGCTAGATCTCGTTAAAGGCGAGTCCGAACGCATCGATTCACGGTTTCTTGAGCCTGCATGCGGCGAGGGTAACTTCTTGAAGCAAGTGCTTCAGCGCAAATTAACGACAGTCCAACAGAATTATGGAAAAAACGAATTCGAACGCCGTCATTATGCCTTGCTTGCTCTCATGTGCATCTACGGAATCGAGCTATTGGAGGACAATGTGCGCGTGTGCCGGCGGGTCCTTTGTGAGATTTTTCAGGCTTTTATTGGCGTAGAGGATGCCGAACAGTGGATTCAGGCTGCTGATGTCGTACTCACCGCAAACATAGTTCAGGCCGACGCGCTGACAATGAAGACTCCTACAGGTGGGTCGTTGACGTTTTCTGAATGGGGATACCTCGGCAGAGGTAAGTTCCAGAGGCGTGATTTTAAATATGACAAACTAACTAAGAGAAGTGCATACAACGTGGCGCTTTTTGGGGAATTTAAAGAGGACGACGTTTTTCAACCGGTAACCAGTTATAAACCCATGACCGTTCGTGAAATGGCCGAAATGGGAGATGTGTTATGACGATAACGGATTTGGTCAATCATAACCCTGATGTACTGACGTGCGTTGCAAACCTTTCCAACGACGAAGTTTTTACCCCTCCGGATATTGCCAATCAGATGCTTGATCGAGTAGCGGACGCGTGGGCGAAAGATCACGACGGCGAGAATCTGTGGCAGAATCCAAAAGTCACGTTTTTGGATCCTTTCACTAAGTCTGGTGTATTTCTCCGTGAGATCACCCGTCGGCTTGTAAGCGGTCTTGTCATGAGAATTCCCGACCTGCAACAGCGTGTAGACCATATTTTGACGCGCCAAGTATTCGGTATCGGGATCACGAATCTTACCGCGTTGCTTGCACGCCGCAGTGTTTATTGTTCAAAGTGGGCTAACGGTAAACACTCCATTTGTAAGGCTTTTGAGAATGACTGGGGAAACATCTGGTTCGAACGCACCGAACATACATGGGTAGGGGGGAGTAAGGAAGTTCGCCTCGACCCACTTACCGGCGGTGACCAGACCATCTATACGCACCGACACTGTGTTTACTGCGGTGCGGGTGAGGATGACTATGCGCGCGGTAATGATATGGAATCGCACGCGTACGCCCTCATCCACACAGATGATATTAAGTCTCGTATGAACGAGATGTTTGGAGAACAAATGCATTTTGATGTTGTAATCGGTAACCCTCCCTACCAGCTCAGTGATGGGGGTTACGGAGTTAGCGCTAAGCCAATTTATCATTTATTCATCGATCAAGCAAAGAAACTTGATCCTAGATATCTAAGCATGATTATTCCGGCACGGTGGTATTCAGGAGGTAAGGGACTCGATGATTTCCGTCAAGAAATGCTTACTGATTCCCGAATTGTGGCACTCCATGACTTTCCGGATAGCCGTGATGTGTTCCCCGATGTAGATGTAGCAGGCGGTATTTGCTACTTTCTATGGGCGCAGAATCATAACGGGATTACGAGTGTCACGACCCATGTACACGGCGATGAAGACGTGTCTGAGCGCGCTTTGCTCGAACCGGGAAACGATATTTTCATTCGCAACAGTAGGGCAATATCGATTTTGCGTAAGATTTACTCAGTCGAAATGAAAACGTCGCTAGAAGAGTCGAAAACAATTCTTCCCGAGAACTTGCAAATGGCTACTCAAGTAAGTTCACGTAAGCCTTTTGGATTTCCGACTAATTTTCGAGGTCGCTCAGAAATAACTTCTACTGATTCAGTAAAGCTAGTGCGGAACAATGGGATTGATTGGATTTCTAGGAATGAAATACGAACGAGATTAGATGCGGTGGATAGGTGGAAAGTTTTCACCTCAAACGCATCTCATGATCATGCTGGCCAGCCTGATAAAACTGGAACTAGGAGGGTTCTGGGGCGAACATCTATACTTGAGCCGAATGCAGTGGTGACGGAAACATACATATTACTTGGGATTTTTGAAAGTCAGAGGGAGGCTGAAAGTTGCCTCTCTTACGTCATAACGAAATTCGTACGTTTTTTGGTAGCTTTACGCTCATCGACTCAACACATTACAAAGTCCCGGTTTAAGTATGTACCTCTGCAAAGTTGGGACCATAGTTTCTCCGATAAGGAGCTCTACTCGCGTTATGGGCTAGATGAGTCGGAGATCAATCTAATCGAGCAGTCAATACGTCCCATGAATGGTAAGTGACATGAGGAATATTTCTGATTTACTCCCACCTAAGCCGTCATCCCGGCTGCATATTTACGCGTGGACCCCAAAGAATCCGCCTGTTGACTATGAGGGACTGATCAAGGTTGGCCAGACTACAAAAGCGGATGTAAATGATCGCATTCGAGAGTCTCAGGGCCAGATGCAGCAGGAATACGAACTACATGTGGATGAGATTGCGGAGCGCGAAGATGGCGGCAATTTCAGTGATAAGGATGTGATTGCCCGTCTTGTGGCAAAAGGCTTCGAGAATCCCCCTCGCGGCTCGGCTAGAGAGTGGGTTCGATGTACTCCCGCAGACGTGAAGACCGCCATCGAAGAACTTCGCGCAGGAAAGACATACACCGGGCAACGCTATGAAACGTTCAAGATGCGTCCCGAACAAGATCGGGCAGTGAGCGAGACTTTGGCGTATTACCGCTCAATATGGCATGAGGACGGAGAAGCAACACCGAGATTCTTGTGGAACGCAAAGATGCGTTTTGGAAAGACGTTCACAACCTATCAACTGGCAAAGCGAATGGGCGCCATGCGGGTCCTTGTGGTGACTTTCAAGCCCGCTGTGCAGGATGCGTGGCAAGAGGACCTGTCCAACCACGTTGATTTTGAGGGATGGCAATATGGTAATGCGGCAACGATGAAGGGCCAACTGGATTTTGATCGCGAGCGTCCGTTCGTATATTTCGGATCTTTCCAGGACCTACTGGGCCGCGATCGTCGAACGGGCCTAATCAAGGCGAAAAACAAATGGATCCACGCAGTGGACTGGGATTTGGTCGTTTTTGATGAATATCACTTTGGGGCGTGGCGCGACTCCGTCAAGGAACTCTTTGAAGGTGAGGATGAAAGAGAAGCCGCACGAGAACTCAAAGTCGAGTTCCATGAGGGCCTGGAAACCTTCGATCAAGAACTCGATGAATTGGGTAGCAACGAGGATGAGTTCTTGCCGATCACCACGCGTGCCTACCTGTACTTATCTGGTACGCCGTTTCGCGCAATAGGGTCAGGCGACTTTATTGAAGAACAAATCTTCAACTGGACATATACCGATGAGCAACGCGCCAAACAAGAATGGGCCGAAAAACAGCCCGGCGCATGGAATCCATACGGTGCGTTGCCTGAATTACGTCTCATGACGTACCAAATGCCTGATGACTTAATTACTACAGCCCACCAAGGGGAATTCGATGAGTTCGATTTGAACGAGTTCTTTTCCGCCACCGGAACGGGCCGGGAAGCGATGTTCAAACATGAGTCAGATGTACAGAAATGGTTGGATCTCATTCGTGGAGAGCATGCTCCAACTCAACTTGACTCGCTCAGAGCTGGAACGAGACCACCATTCCCGTATGCTGATTCGCGTTTACTGCCGTATATGCAACACTCATTCTGGTTTATGCCCAACGTAGCTGCATGCCATGCGATGGCGAATCTTTTGAAGGCTCGACATAACACATACTGGCATGACTACCAGGTACTTGTAGTGGCGGGCGCAGGTGCAGGCGTGGGAATAGAGGCACTCCCACCTGTGCGGAGAGCTATTAGGGATGGACATGAGACGAAGACAATTACACTTTCGTGTGGAAAGCTGACCACCGGTGTCACGGTGAAGCAGTGGTCATCGATTTTGATGCTGCGTAACCTCGCCAGTCCAGAAACTTATTTCCAGGCAGCGTTTCGTGTGCAGTCTCCGTGGTCCATTAAGAACCCAAATGGCGACAATCCCTCAAAGGAGGAAGTCCTCAAGCCTGTTGCTTTCGTCTTCGATTTCGCACCGACTCGAGCTCTTCGGCAGGTAGCAGACTATGGTGCTGGGCTCAATCCGCAGATGTCGAACCCGGAGAATGCCGTTGCTGAGTTGGTGAGTTTCCTTCCAGTGCTCGCTTATGACGGGGCGAATATGACGCAAATAGATGCCGGAAGCATCCTTGACATCGCAATGTCAGGCACGTCAGCAACCTTATTGGCGCGCAAGTGGGAGTCTGCGATTCTGGTGAACGTAGACAACGCTACGTTGCGCAAGATTATGAACAACGAAGCCGCAATGGAAGCCATTATGAACATCGAGGGCTTCCGCTCGCTTGGGTCAGACGTCTTCGAAACGGTCGTTAACAAGAGCGAGTCAGTGTCGAAAACCAAGAAGCAAAAAGGCGACACTCTTTCAGGAGACAAAAGAAAGGAACTTACAGCAGAGGAAAAGGAATACAAGTCCAAGCGCAAGCAGATTCAAGAGAAGCTCATCAAGTTCGCTACGCGCATTCCGGCATTTATGTACCTGACAGACTTCCGGGAAAATACGTTGCAAGACGTAATCACAAAAATAGAGCCTGACTTGTTCAAGACAGTAACTGGTTTGACAGTTGATGATTTTCATCTCCTCGTAGACTTGGGGGTATTCAACTCGATCCACATGAATCAGGCCGTTTTCGCGTTTCGTCGTTATGAGGACGCATCGCTTAGCTACACAGGCATCCGCTCGCACAAAGAGCTCAGAGATGTGGGCCTCTTCGACACAGTCATCACTCTTGAGGACTGAAATATCGCGGCGTGCACCGACGAAAGTGCGGAGGCGGACATGACACCTCAGATCATTGACCTGGAACAGCAACGCTTCGACGGTATGCCAGTTTTGGGATCCCACCGACCCGGATACTCCTACCATCTGTACCGTCGCCACAAAGACACCCTGCGCGAACAGCCCGGCACACTGCCGCGCTCCAGCGCCTCCGGCGTGATCGTCATGAACGAGCACGCCGGAACACACATCGACGCGCTATGCCACCAGGCAGACGATCTGCACTTCTACGGGTGCTCATCTCGCGCAGACACCCTCGAAAATTACGACGGATTTTCAGAAGGAGGCGCGGAAAGCATTCCCATCATTGATGCGCCCGGCGTGCTGCTCGACGTGGCCGCGCGATCAGAAAACGGTCGCGTCCCACCCAGAACCCAGGTCACCGCGCAGGACCTCGAAGACTGTGCACGCGACCAACGCACCCACATCGAACCGGGAAGCGTGATCTTTGTTCGACTGGGCAACGACATCAACTGGGATAATGCCGAGCGCCACCTCGACGGCCCCGGCATTCACCCGAGTGCGTCTCAATGGCTGGCGACGTATCGACCAATTGCGGTAGGCACTGATAATGTCGCGTGGGACCTGCCCGGACTGAGCCGATGCCGGCTGGGCGGAAGTATCCTGATGCGTCGCCAGGTCAGATTCGCCAGCGTCAGTGGCCCCAGTGGAACATCCACTGATCAGCGCAATCGATGCACTGATGGTCACCAGAGTCTTCGCCAGGTGGCGCATAAACGCACTCTCACTTTCTAACAGTGAATTAGGAATTGCTTAGTTACGTTAGGCACAACTTTTAATGAAAGCAACATCGATGAGCGTGATCTGCCCTGCACCCCCTGATCCGCCACGCCGGCGCTCGCCTTAAACACTGCGCGTAGCGCACACTGTCCGAACTTTTCGCTCGCCTCCGCAATCCGCCATGCCAGCGCTGACCGTCGGCGCTGATCGTCAAGCAGCCGTCTGCGTGCACAATCTCCTCAATCTAGAGGAGAAAAACGCACAATCCCCTAGATTTAAGGGAAGAAAATGCACGAAGCCCTAGATTTAGGCAGAAAATTGCACAAACCCCTAGATCAACAAGGTCTGTCGCGGGCGTCGCTGAAGCTAATGCCGGCTGACGTGGACACATGGAAAAGAGTGCTGAAAAGGCTCTCTTTTTTCCAGGGCATCGTGCACGAGGTCGCCTTAGATCTAGGGGAATGTGCATGTGGTGGCCTTAGATCTAGGGGAATGTGCACAACGAGGCGTCAAATTTAGGGTTTTGTGCGAGGAAGCGGCGGGACTGGGTTGGAGGTGCGCAAGAGACGGTGAGTGGGGTGAATGAGCCGAGGATTCGGCGCGATGGGAGTGGTGGACGAGGGGAAGTCGCATGATCAACACTGATGCGAGAGGTGTCGATATTGCACGGAATCCGGGCGAGCGAATTCGATTCGATCGACACTGATGCACGAGGTGTCGACGGCTTCGGCCTCTAGGAGGTGCAGCGCGTGATCTTCGGCTCAGTCGCTGCCAACACACGTAAGGCGGAAATCACCGCACCATGAAGTGACCCAAACTACTTGATGTGACGTAGTAGTAGGTGTACAGTGTTTACTACATCAGACGTAGTACTTCACATGGAGTACTTGCTGAGGGGCATACACATCACCACAACAGTGCGGCGACGGGATCACAAAGGGAGGAACCCACATGGTCAGTAGTGAAGTTCTGCGCGGATGCACGGAACTGATGATTCTGCGAGTTCTGCTCGACTCGGACAGCTACGGCTACGAAATATCCAAATCCATCACCGAACTGAGCAACAGTGACTTCGTCATGAAGGAAACGACGTTGTACTCCGCATCCAAGCGCCTTGAAAAAGGCGGATATGTGACCTCGTACCCCGGCACCCGAACCGGCGGAAAACCTCGGACTTACCTCCATATCACCACAGAAGGACGTACCTATTACCATGACAAGTGCTCCGAGTGGAACGACACCAAAACCCTCGTTGATCAATTCATTCGTTGAGGAGTAATCATGAAAGCCATCAAGCAATATCTCGAGTACATGTTCTCATCCCTTCCCCACACCCCTGAAACCGACCAGGCCCGCAGTGAAATGCTCGAGCTGATGGAAGACAAATACGACGAACTCCTGGCGCAGGGACTGCCCGAACACTACGCACTGTCCCAGGTCATCGCTGACTTCGGAGATGTTGATGAGTTGGCAGCAGAATTGGGAGTAGCCGCTCCAGCCCAGGCCGCATCACCCCAGTCGGCAGCGGCAAGCCAGGTGGACGATCCCCAGGTGACAGCGCCGACCGAGCGCACAGTCACCCTGGCTGATACACCGATTCAGATCAGTCCTGAACGAGCCGCCGAGTTCATTGAGCATCGACGCAAACGGGCACGCCCCATCGCCTTGGGAGTGGCAGCATTTATCCTGTCTCCAATCGTTTTGATCTGCGGTGGCATGGTGGCTGACGGACGCGGCGAGACCGTTGAGATGATCGCTGTCGCCATCGGACTGACAGTAGTGGCAATTCTGGTCTGCCTCGGACTGTACTTCATGCTGAAAAACCCCTACTCAGGTGAGTATGAGGACATGTCGAAGAAGGTTCTGGCGCCCACCATTGCCGCAACGTATCGAACTGAGCAGCAGAAGAAGGAGTTTAAGCCGACATATTCGCGTGCCGTTACGATCTCCGTGATCTCCTACATCGTCGGGCTACTGATTTTGATACTTGGCAGCATACTGTCGGACGTGTTCGGGGACGGGATACTGGCAATCTGCTTTGCTCTCTCCCTGATCATCTTCGCCGTCGCGACCTACAGCATTACTGCAGTTCAGACTGTTATGAACGGCATGAACGTCATCTTGCAGGTTGAAGAGTACGACCTGGCCAAGAAGACCTCACACAGCCCTCTGGGCATGATCAGCGGAGTGTACTGGCTGCTGACCGTTGCGATCTTCCTGGCGGTGTCATTCCTGGGCAGTTGGGAAACCTCGTGGCTGGTGTGGCCGATCGCCGGACTGATTTACGGCGCGATCGTGGTGGCCACGAACTACATGTTCAGCACGGAAAAGTAGAAGCATCGCAATCATCTGAGCTTCACCCCGACGAACGGTCTCTCGAGTGGCCTGATCGGCGGGGTGAGGTGTCATGGGCCGGGGCCTTTGTGGTGTCAGCCTCAAGTGATCACAGTGAGATCCTCGGGATGGTCCAAATGCTACGATGAGGAATTGCAACTCGTTACTGAACCGTTGTTGTCCGTTGAGGATCTCGAAAGATTCGGCGCAATATCCGCCTACAGTGACGTTTTTCCAATGAGTATGGCCGGTTGGTGGGATACGGATCATCATCCCTGCTCCGTAGGTCAGACACAGAAGGTGAGCGTCGTGAGTCACAAAGAAAAAAGTGCGCCCGTTTCGCGCGACCCTTACACTGCAGCGGAAGTATCGGCTGATTCGCATATCCAGACACTGACTGACGAGGAATACGAGGCATTCCTGTCACGTGCGCAGTCATTGGTGTCGATCGAGGCGACAGTGCAATGGGATCGCGTGGACGCACTGCATGAGGGCCGCGACCTTTTTGAGGGGTCCCGTCACCTGTGGACTGATGGGCACTATGAAGCAGTCTTAACCTTGAAGTCGTATGAGACTCATCGTGTACCGTTCCTGTGGTCTCGTGGCGGGCCGGTCTGGAATGAGCGCCCCCCTGCCTCAGTTGAACGACGCATGGTCGATGACCTGGCCGCGTACGTCAAGAAATCACGCAGTGATGCCACGTTCCTCAGAATTGTGGCGAGCCCTCAGGCGCAGTGCCTGCCGTGCAGCGAAGCCGTGGCCTACGACCGTACGGTGATGCTGGACCTTAAGGGCGATGAGGACTCCGATGTGCTCGCTCGCATGAAAAAACGAGGGCGACGCGACGTGCGGAAAGCCCTGCGCGAGATCGATCAGAGTGCCATTCACACCTATACCGCTTTGAGCGCCGAAGAATTCCACCCTCTTGTCGAGATCATGAACAATCTGGGCAGCGCGGAACACTTTGCCACCTTCACGGGCGATTACTACCATGACTTCCTGACTGCATTGGCACAGGGGGATGCGGCAACACTGATAATCTACGCCCCCGAAGGTCAATCTTCGGCCTGGTTGATGATGACCCATGCGTACGGCCTCGCCACCTACTACTTTGCCGCTGCCACGCCTCAGGCCAAACGCGAACTGGCTCCCGACGCCTTGGTGTGGAAGATGATTCAGGTGGCCCGCGAACGCAAGTGCCACACCCTGGATCTGATGGGAATCGGCTCAGAAGGCGCTCCCCAGTTCGCCCACCTCGATACGTTCAAGACGAAATTTGCTGCCGAACCGACACAGGTGTGGACGTGCGGGGAAATCCCGATCAGCATGCTTCGTTACCGCCTGGTCCTGCGTCTCACCGAACTGCGTGATCAGCTGGCGCGCATTCGAACAGTGATGCGGCACGCCCCTCGTCAATAACGAGGGAGCCAACTGTCGGGCAGGGACGCGATCACTGCACGATGTGACGTTGCATAAGACATCCCGCCCGGGCCTTGATGCGGTGGCGCCTGAGCGAAAACCGTGACTACGCTGGATCAAAACGGCTGACGATGAACGGGCAGGAGGTATCCATGACACGCGGATCATCTCCAGCGCCGGATCCCGAACCCGCAGCAGACTCCGTGCCGGCACTGACAACACTGCCGTTTCCACATGTGCGCACCGAGGCCCCTTCCCTCGACGGGACACCTCTGGCACGCGAAAGATTTCCTTTCTCCGTCGTTGCCAAACCCTCTGGTGCGGCGTGCAACCTCGACTGTCAGTACTGCTTCTTTCTGTCGAAGGAACTGCTCTACGAGGTGCCGCGCCAACGCATGAGCGAGGACACGCTGGAGCGATACATCGCAGAGTTCCTGGCCGCCAGCGCTGACGGCGAGGTGACGATGCTGTGGCAAGGTGGCGAGCCCACCTTGCGCGGACTCGACTTTTTCAGACGTGCCGTCCAGCTGTGCGAGGATTACCGCCGCCCCTCGCAACGCGTTGTCCACGCGATTCAGACCAACGCCACTCTGATCGACCGCGACTGGGCGCAATTCCTGGCCAAGCACGACGTCCTGGTTGGTGTGTCGATTGACGGGCCTGAGGCGCTGCACGATGCCTACCGACTGAATAAGGGTGGCCGCGGCACACACACGATGGTGATTCGAGGGTGGCGATACCTGCAGGAAGCCGGTGTGCGCTGCAATGTCCTGTGCACCGTTCACCATGCGAACGAACACCACGCCCGCGAAGTGTACGAGTACTTCCGCGATGAGCTGGGCGCTGAGTTTATGCAGTTCATTCCCATCGTGGAGCGCGTCGACCCCGAATATGCTGATCTGGCTGAAAACGGCTGGCGCAGCGAAGGGGAGCGCGCTCCGAGCGTGCTCTACCGTCAGCATGGCTCGGATGTGACATCACGCAGCGTGGACCCTGAGGCGTACGGCCAGTTCCTCTCCACCGTTTTCGACTGCTGGGTTAAGCGCGATGTGGGGCGCGTCTTCGTCCAGGATTTCGATTCAGCCTTGTCTGCGCTTTTCGGTGCCGCGTCGGTGTGCGTGCATGCGCCCGAGTGCGGATTCAATTTCGCCATGGAATTCAACGGCGATGTGTACGCCTGCGACCACTGGGTTGAACCTGACTGGCTTGTGGGAAACGTGGCGTCGGACGCGTTTGCTGACCTGGCCCGAACTGACACGATGGGCCGCTTTTCACGCAAGAAACGCCTTGAGCTGACCGGACAGTGCCGGCGTTGCCCGTACCTGCAGCTGTGTTATGGCGGATGCCCGAAGGACCGCTTCGTTCGCTCGGTCGACGGAGAGTACGGACAGAACTATCTGTGCGCCGGATACGAGCACTTCTACCGACACATCAGCGCTGACCTGGAGCGCATGGCGGGCCTGATTGTCTCGGGCCGGCCCGCCAGCGACATTATGAATGACACGCGAAAGGGAACATGCAGGACATGATGAGCATTGTTGCAGCGTTGGCAGTCGGATTAGCGGTGGGTGTCGTGGTGGGCGCGCTGGGCGCCGGCGGCGGCATCTTGTCCGTCCCGATCCTGGTGTATCTGCTGGGGCAGAGCCCCCATTCTGCCGCCGCGTCGTCGCTGGTCATCGTGGCTCTGACCGCCGTCGTGTCAATCGTTGACCACCAGCGCCACGGACGGGTTCGAATCAAGGAAGGGCTCATTTTCGGAGCCCTGTCGTGCATCGGGTCCCTGGCCGGTTCACGCCTGAGCGTGCTGGTAGACGGCACCATCCTCATGCTCTGTTTTGGCGCATTGTTGCTGTGCGTGGGCACACTCATGATCTGGCGAGTGTTGCGCCGTGCCGGATCGTCATCCGGCGATGCGTCCACAGATGCCCTCGACGATACTCCCGCTGATGGTGCTGATGGCGACGATGCTGACCCTTCCTCCACCCGTATTGACGAGGGTGCCCGCGCGCCTCGTCGTCTTTTCTCACTGGACGGCGTCAACGTCTGGGCACTGATCGCTGCGGCAACACTGACAGGCTTCCTGACTGGCTTTTTCGGTGTCGGCGGCGGGTTCGCGGTTGTTCCGATGCTGGTGCTGGTGCTGAAATTCCCGATCAAGGAAGCGTCAGGCACGTCGCTGTTGATCATGATCATTGCCTCAGCGATGGGACTGCTATCTCGGGTGGGAACTCACGTGAGCGTCGATTGGGTTGTGACACTGTCGTTCGCGGCTGCCTCAATGGTGGGTGGAATCTTCGGCGGAAAATTGACCACTCGAGCCAAAGACAGCACCCTGACACTGACTTTCGGTGGGCTGCTGTTAATCGTCGCCGTAGCGACGCTGGTCTCCACAGCTGTGGCACTGTGAGCAACGGTTGCCGTCAGGCACAAGAAGTACCGACGAAAGCCTGAACACCCGCCTTGTGAGAGGTGTTACTAAATTGTGTCCATTTAACGGTGGCAGCCTACTCACTATGGTGGCATGATGGGAAACATCCTGTTGAGAGCGCTCTCAGCCTGTGAACACAATGAGAGAGCGCTCCCAAAGGTGGCCTTATCAGGGCGCTGGTCCATGCGCATCGGCAATGGACGACACCATCACATACGAAGGAGTAGTTGTGAGATCGAGAAAAATGATGGGCACCATCGGGGTGTTCTCAATTGGCGCACTTGCGTTGGCAGCCTGCTCGTCAGGCGGAGGATCGGAATCTTCAGCATCAGGCGAGGCTGGCGGCGGATCAGACGGCGACATCACGCTGACTGTCGCAACATTCAACGAATTTGGCTACGACAACCTCTTTGACGAATACATGGAGTCACATCCGGGCATCAAGGTCGAGCAGAAGAAAGCGGCCACCTCGAACGAAGCCCACGACAACATGCTCACCCGTCTGGCAGCAGGATCCGGCCTGTCGGACATCGAAGCAATCGAAGTGGACTGGTGGCCCGAACTGAAGCAGTACCCAGATGAATTCGTCGATTTGAGCTCACCTGACGTTGAGGGTCGCTGGCTGGACTGGAAGGCCGAAGCTGCGATGACTGAAGATGGCAAGCTGATGGGATACGGCACGGATGCCGGTCCGGAAGCCATCTGCTACCGCGCAGACATGTTCGAAAAAGCCGGCCTGCCAACTGATCGCAATGAGGTGGCCAAGCTGCTGGAAGGCGACTGGGACAAGTACTTCGAAGTCGGCAAACAGTTCGTCGAGGCAACCGGAATTCCGTGGTTTGACGGTGGAACCGGTACCTACCAGGGTATTTTGAACCAGGTTGAACAGCCCTTCGAAGAGTCTGACAATACCGTGATCCCGCTGGACCAAAACGACACCATCAAGAAGGTGTACGACCAGGTACTGAAGGCGTCGGTCGAGGATAACCTGTCTGCCCACCTGTCACAGTGGTCGGAAGACTGGACCAACGCATTCCAGAATGATGGTTTTGCCACGATGCTGTGCCCGCCGTGGATGCTCGGCGTTGTCGAAGGAAATGCTGAAGGCGTCGAAGGCTGGGACGTGGCTCCTGTCTTCCCCGGTGGCGGTGGCAACTGGGGCGGCTCCTACCTGACTGTTCCTGCGCAGGGCGCACACCCGGAGGAAGCCAGGGAACTCGCAGCATGGCTGACCGCACCCGAACAGCAGATCAAGGCATTTGAGACCAAAGGCAACTTCCCCTCGCAGCTGGAAGCACTGGATTCTCCGGAGCTGACCGAATACACCAACGAGTTCTTCAACAACGCTCCGATCGGGCAGATCTTCTCTGACATGTCGAAGAAGATCACGGTCCAGCCGTACAAGGGACCCAACTTCTTCGCTCTGACCACGCTGGTCACCGACGGCATTACGCGCGTCGATGTCGACAAGACTGATGATGCCCAGGCGTCCTGGGACAAGGTTATTGCTGAATACAACCAGCTTGATCTTCAATAACTCCTCACTGTGAGACTGTGGCGGGCTCAAAATGGGCCCGCCACAGTCCCCAGCTCATCGGATCCATCTTGCACATTCGTGCTTTTCTACCTGAAAGAACACAGGAAAACCCATGTCGAGCGATGCTGCCACTGCGCGCGTTACATGGCGAGATCGTCTCAGTAGATTCGAGTACAAAGCCTCTCCGTACCTGTACATTTCGCCATTCTTTATTGTTTTCTCCGTGACCGGATTGTTCCCCCTGGTCTATACAGCCTGGGTGTCCGTCCATAAATGGCACCTGATCGGTGGGGATAAAGGGTTCAACGGAGTTGAAAACTACGCAGCCGTTCTGGACCATTCAGTCTTCTGGATCGCGCTGCGCAATACATTCTCAATTTTCTTACTGTCCTCAATTCCGCAGATCATCGCCGCGATATTCATTGCCTGGGTGCTCGATGCCAACTTGCGTGCCAAGACATTTTGGCGCATGGGTGTGCTGCTGCCTTACGTTGTGGCGCCTGTGGCCGTGGCCCTGATCTTCTCGAAAGTTTTCGCTGACCAGTCAGGCATGATCAACACGCTGCTGGGCATGGTGGGCATCAGTCCGATCGGCTGGCATGCCAACGCTCTGGCCTCCCATATCGCTATTGCGAATATGGTGAATTTCCGCTGGACGGGGTACAACGCTCTGATTCTTCTGGCCGCCATGCAGGCGATTCCGCGTGAACTGTACGAAGCGGCAACCGTTGACGGGGCAGGCCCGGCCCGCCAGTTCTTTTCGGTGACGATCCCGCAGCTTCGGTCGACCATTATTTTCGTTGTCATCACCTCCACTATCGGCGGCCTGCAGATCTTCGACGAGCCGCGCATGTACGACACGATGGGTGGTGGCGGCGCCGACAACCAGTGGCTGACCCTGACGATGTACCTGTACCAGGTCGGGTGGGGCGCGCAAAAGAGCTTCGGTAAGGCATCTGCCGTGGCATGGCTGCTCTTCCTCATCATCGTTTTCTTCGCGGCGATCAACTTCCTCCTGACCAAGCGAATTTCCTCCTCCGGTCAGAGGGTTTCCCGTGCTGAGAAGCGCGAGGCGCGTCGGCGCGCCGTCGAAGCACAACATCGCTCCGACAAATCGGGTGCGCAGCACGAACTGGTTGCCACCTCGGCCGCACACTCCGATCACCGTTCGGCACATTCAACTTCTGCAGGGAAAGGAGCTGACCTGTCATGAGTACCCTTGAAGGTGCTTACCAGCCGTCGATTGCCATGATTGAGCAGCGATGCGGCAAAAGGGCTGCGCGCGCAGCGGCGCGCGCGAGAGCCAGGCAAGACCGTCGTCGCACCATCAGGGCACGGACTCAGGAAGGAAAGAGCCAGGCTGCCTCGTCAGTTCAATCAACTGCTCATGAGCTCTCCGAACCTGTGCGGAAAAAGCGTGGCCGGCGCGCGGACACACCCGAACATCGTGGTTTCGGCACGACCCAGCGGCCGCGGTGGTACAAGTACGCACTGCTGGTAGTGATCCTGCTGATCTCTGCTTACCCGCTGTACTTCGCGTTTTTGCTCGCTTCGTCCACCGCGCCTGACATTGCCAAGAATCCGATTCCCTCCCTGATTCCGGGCGGGCACCTGATCGAGAATATTCAGCGCGTCCTCAACTCCGACATCAACGTGTGGGGGGCGTTCATCAACTCGGTGATCGTCGCAGTGATCTCGTCCGCATCTGTGGTGTTCTTCTCGATGCTGGCGGGTTACGCGTTTTCGAAGCTGCGTTTCCGCGGGCGTGAACCGCTGCTGACCTTCATCATCGCGACGATGGCGGTGCCCGCACAGCTGGGCGTTGTCCCGCTGTTCATGGTGATGACAAAACTGGGATGGAGCGGCAAACTCGCCTCCGTCATCGTGCCGGGCATGGTCAGCGCATTCGGCGTGTTCTGGATGACGCAGTACATCCGCGACGCACTGCCCTACGAACTGATCGAGGCAGCCCGCGTGGATGGCGCCTCCATGTTCCGCACGTTCTGGTCAGTGGCGATTCCAGCTGCACGACCCGCCGCGGCGATGCTTGCCCTGTTCACGTTCGTCGGCTCATGGACCAACTTCTTCTGGCCGTTCATCGTTCTGGGCGCGAAAAACCCAACACTGCCCGTTGCACTGCAACTGCTGCAAGCCTCCTACTTCAAGGACTACTCCCTGATCATGGCAGGCGTCGTCGTGGCAACGGCACCACTGATTATTCTGTTCTTCCTGGCCGGACGACACCTCGTCTCGGGCGTCATGCAAGGAGCTGTCAAAGGATGACCACACTCACTTTCCCTGAAGATTTTCGATGGGGCGTCGCCACCGCGGCAGCTCAGGTTGAAGGCGGCGCATACGAGGGCGGGAAAGCTGCGTCCATCTGGGACGTTCACTGCCAAACCCCGGGCGCCATCATCGACGGATCCACTATTGACGTCGCATGCGACCACCTCCACCGCATGAAAGAAGACGTCGCCTTGATGAAAGACCTCGGTGTCGGCACCTACCGATTCTCCGTGTCGTGGGCGCGGGTCATGCCTGACGGGCACACTCTCAACGAAGAAGGCCTGGCGTTCTACAGTGACCTGATCGATGAGCTACGCGCAGCGGGAATCAAGCCGTGGCTCACGCTCTACCACTGGGATCTGCCGCAGGTCCTGCAGGACGAGGGCGGCTGGACAAACCGCCACACCGCCGAACTGTTCGCTGATTACGCAGCCGCCGTATACGACCGTTTTGGCGCCCGCGTGGACGTGTGGACAACGCTGAACGAACCGTGGTGCTCGTCATTCCTCAGCTACGCATGCGGTGAGCATGCACCCGGTCACACCAGCCCTGATGAGGCTGTGGCGGCGGCGCACCACCTGCTGTTGGCGCACGGACTGGCGATACGTGCCATCGACGCCCTCGCCAATGAAAAAGGTGAGGAGCCGACGCGTGGAATTACCTTGAACTTCACTGTCGCACACCCCGCTGACCCGGATAGCGAGGCTGATCGTGATGCCGCCAGACGAATTGACGGGCTACACAACCGTATCTTCCTCGACCCCATTTTCCGCGGCGAATACCCTGCTGACGTGGTCGAAGACATGCGTCTGGAAGCCGACATCATGCAGTATGTACGCCCCGGAGACATGGAGACGATTCATGTGCCGATCGACGTGCTGGGCGTCAACTTCTATAACGGAATGGCAGTGGCCGCACCTGAGGATGGATACAGGAAATCGGTGCCTGCACCGAATGCGCAGGGAGTGCTGCGTTCCAGCCCGGAAGTCGGTTCATCGTCTGTGCGCGTAGTCTCGCGCAACTTGCCGCTGACAGATATGGGATGGGAAGTCGACGCTCACGACCTGTACCTGCTGCTCACCGACCTACATCAGAAATACACCGGGCCGGCAGGAGCTGACCTTGTGGTGACCGAGAACGGTGCCGCCTACCCTGATGCTGCTGATGAGCACGACTACGTTGACGATTCACACGACCGTTTGGTGTACATTCGTGATCATCTGGCAGCTGTTCACCAGGCAATTGACGAGGGCGCCCGCGTGCGCGGCTACCTGGAATGGTCACTGATGGACAATTTCGAATGGGCATTGGGATATTCGAAGCGATTCGGCATCGTGCGCGTCAACTATGACACGCTCGAGCGAGTACCGAAGGCTTCAGCGCTGTGGTACCGCGACGTCATGCGCACCGGAACGCTGAAGATTCCAGACGCCTAGGAATAGAGGATGAGTCATGGGAGTCCCACGCACGGGCGCAGTGCGCCTTGAGGACGTGGCGCGTGCAGCTGGCGTGTCACGTGCAACGGCATCGCGTGTCGTGCGCGGGGATGCCCGTGTGTCACCGCAGAAAGTGCGCGCCGTGCAGCGCGCTGTCAAGGAGCTGAACTATCGGCCTAACCGTGCGGCCCGTTCGCTCGTGACACGGAGAACTGACACGATCGCGCTGATTGTGCCTGAGCCGGATCAACGCATCTTTTCCGACCCGTTCTTTTCTTCGGTTGTGCAGGCGGTTGTCTCCAGCCTGGATGACACGGACGTGCAACTGGTTCTGGCATTTGCAGACAAGGAAGGCCACCACCAGCGCCTGCGACCATTCCTGTACGACGGGCATGTGGACGGTGCGATCGTGACTTCTCATCACCAGATCCCCGGCCAGGTTGAAACCTTCATGCACGCGCCCATTCCAATCGTGTTCATCGGACGACCCGAACAATCCACCTCCTTTGAGTCGTGGGTCGATGTGGATAACAAGCAGGCTGGTCGTATGGCTGCCCGCCGACTGGTCGAGGGTGGATCGCGCAAACCGGCTATTATCACCGGATCAACGGATATGGTGGCAGCGCAGGATCGTCTGGCTGGTTTCTGTGATGAGCTGCGAACTCACGATATCGAGGCACTCGTTGTCAACGGCTCGTTCACTGCTGAATCGGGAGCCCGGGCGGGGTATCAGTTGATAGAGCCGATTCAGCGCGGCGAAGTTGACGCTGTTTTTTCCTCGTCGGACCTGATGACGATGGCCGCAATCAATGTGTGGCGTGACCAGGACATTCGCATACCGGATGATGTTTGCGTGGTGTCGATCGACAACTCGGAAATGGGAGCGAGCTTCACTCCGCCATTGACGTCACTGACGAACCCTGCTGATCAGATGGCTGACGTTGCCACGCGGATGCTGCGTGACCTGATCAACGGCGAACATACGGAAGCTCCTGTCTTGCTGCCCTGTGAGCTGGTGGTCCGCGCATCAGGTTAGAGTGGAGCATGCACAAGCCCGAATCGAGCGCACGTGATGACGACTCAGCTGTGCCTTGTGATGCGCACAGGAACAGGCGTCAGCGCTGTGATACCGATAGCTGTGAAGAGGAGCGCCCACTGAGCACGTGGCAATTCACGGGAACCCTGCGCACGTACCAACGCGACATTCTTGCCACTTTGACACCAGGCCCGGATCATCCCCTGCATATTGTGGCGCCGCCAGGAGCAGGCAAAACACTGGTCGGCCTGATGCTGGCCATGCGTTCAGGATGGAAAGCCGTTGCACTGGCTCCCACGACAACTATTCGCCATCAATGGGCTCTGACTGCCACGAAGCTGAGCCGGGCGGCCGCCGCCTATGCACCCGTGCCGGACGATGAACCTCAAGCTACGATCAGCGAAGATCCGGAACTGGTCGGCGATTTCACTGCGCTGACATATCAGGCATTGTCCACCGTCCGCAGCACAGATGCTGTTGCTGATTTGGCGCGGGAGCAGTGGATCGACGACCTGGTGGATGCGGGCCGCTCAGTGCAGGCGGCTGACGAATGGTTGAAAGATCTGAAGAGCTCAAATAGCGCGGCTTATCGCTCCGGCATTTCTCGTCGAGCCTCCAAGATCCGCACAACCCTGACAGCGCTGGATCCTAAGCTGGTGGAACGCGTACTGCACCCTCATGCAATTGCTGCAATTGATCGGATAGTTCAGGCTGGCGTGCGCACAGTCATCCTTGATGAATGCCATCATCTGCTTGACCACTGGGCACTGGTTATCGGACTGCTGTTGGCGCGTATTCGTGCCAGTGGCCGCGAACCGATCGTGATCGGTTTGACCGCCACGCTGCCCAGTGTGGACGATGGCCGCGCATTTGACACCTATTCAGGTCTGTTCGGTGACGTCGACTTTGAGGTTCCGACCCCTGCCGTCGTTCGGGAAGGCAACCTTGCACCATACCGGGATCTTGTGTGGTTCACTGAGCCGGCAGATGATGAAATCACATTCCTTACCTCTCATGATCGCCAATTGCGTAGATTTTTGAAGGCAGTTTTTGCAGGGGGTGAAGGACTCGACTTTTTGTTGGAATCAATAGGTTTCATAGGTATAGACGGCGAGCAGCCTACAGGTATAGATGCACAATTGGAGGCCGATTATGCATTCACGGAATCAGCTGCGCAGATTCTGATTCACACCCACGGTGATCACCCTGCAGCACTCACACTGCCCAGACTGATCGGCAACAGACGCCCCAGCATCGACAGCGCCATACGGGTGTGTGCACGCTTCGCGTTGGAGAAGATTCTGCCGGATGCGAGCCGAGCCGATGAATGGCACGCGATGCGCCGCACACTCAAAGACTTTGGATATTACCTGACTGACAGAGGGATCCGTGCGGGTCGGAATCCGGTTGACACCGTCATGGCGCAGTCACACGCCAAGAACGATGCGGCCGTCGATATTGTGCATCACGAGCTGGCAAGCGCGGACGGTCAACACGTTCGGGCAGTTATCGTGTGCGACTTTGCCACTGAAGGGAATCGACGAGGGCGCTCCACCGGCCCCGTTGCCAGCGCGGTGGAATGTTTTGCCCGAGTGTGTGCTGACGCGACAACAGCGGGACTGCACCCGATTTTGCTGACCTCACAGCACCTGCATGTTGCCAGCGCTGACGCGCAGTGGATCATTCCCGCCCTTGAAGAACTCAGCGGTCTGCGCCTGGCAGTTGATAGCGGTGACGAGAACGAGCCGGAACAGGCAGACCACCTGGTGACCAGAGTCAAAGTGGAATCATCCTCCCCTTCTGCGGCAGTGCTTGTCAGAGCGGTATCCACACTGATGGAGCAAGGCACAGTACGTCTGCTGGTCGGCACCCGAGGCTTGCTGGGGGAGGGATGGGACTGCCCGGCCGTCAACACGCTGATTGACCTGACCGCTGTGGCCACATCAGCTGCAACTCAGCAGCTGCGTGGGCGCACACTGCGCTTGGATCCCCAATGGCCAGGAAAGGTGGCGCACAACTGGGGAGTGATCTGTGTGATGCCGCCGCGTATCTCCCTGGATTCTGATGCGGAAATATCGCGTATGAATCGTCGCCACGAACAGTTGTGGGGACTGGATGTCACCCTGCCAACCGGTCATGCCCCGCAGGCCAGCGACTACTTGCAAGTCAGCGACCGCCCGCACCCCGGCAACCAGCCGCAGCCCGCCAACACCCTGCTATCAGGTCAGTTCCCACAGATCGTCACCGGCATCGATCACTCGCTCACGCTCACTGGGCAAGCCAGGTTGCGCGCACTTCTTGAAGGCGACAGGCGTGCCACCATCAACCAGCTCAATGAGCAGACACTGCAGCTCATAGCGTCACGAGCCGCCACCTACGAACAGTGGGGTATCGGCCAGCCCTATTCAGGCGACACCAGCCACGACACGGCAGTGTCGGCCGGAAAGAATCCAACGTTCTATTCGCCGCCCACCCTCTGGACAGCCGTGGCCCTCCTTTCCGGCCTGTGTGCCCTGCTGGCCGGCATCATCTGGCCAATGCTCGTCATGTGGGGCACGCACCCTGTCCGCATCCTGATAGCACTGGCATTCATGGTGGTGCTCCTGGGCATCGCAGGCGCATGGCGGCTCCCCGTTGAAATATGGCGCATGTTACGAGGGCGTTCACACCCCGCCCGCGTCTATGCCGGTGCCACTGTTGCCGTCTCCCGCGGCCTTGTCGCCTCAGAACGCGGCCAGCGCCTTGTCTCACTCGATGAGGTTCAGGTCCGCCCTTACGGCGCGGTCACAGTGGGAACCCAGGCAATGCCCGCCGGCTATGTCGTGTCTTTGCCGGATGTGCCCGATGCGAGTGCACGCACCATCATCGATGCAGTCAGTGAAGTCTTCGCTCCCATTGAGACACCGCGGTTTCTGCTGCGCGTGACCTTTCAGGGAGATTCGCAGCGCCCGTCGACGCTGCTGTTGCGCATGGTCAGCTGGATCGCGCAACGGATCTCACCCTCGGCACTGTACGTGCAGGTTCCCAAGGAGGTGGGAAGGCGAAAAGCCGGAGCCAAAGAATTCGCGCGCGCCTGGGCCGAACTGATTGGACCATGCCAGCTTGTGGAGGTATCGGGCGTCGAGGCGATGAGGCCGCTGGCGCAGGCTCGCCTGGCCAGCCGCAACAATCAGACGTATTCACGGGTACGCACCGTGTGGGCCTGACGTCAGCTGCGCGGTCTGATGCCGTGCGCATGTGCCCACACCACCAGTTGAATACGATCACGAGCGTGCACCTTGCGCAGCAAACTCGACACGTGAGTTTTCACCGTGGATTCACTGACAAAAAGAGCCTCGCTGATTTCCGCGTTGGTGTGACCGGCTGCCAGAAGTTCGAGTACCTCGCGCTCGCGGTCGGTCACATTGGCGGCTTTCAGAGCCTGGCGTGGATCCAAAGCGTGGCCCGCATCCATTTCAGAGCCACGAGTACCACTTTCGCCACGAGCACCTTCGCTCCGCTGACGCATCGCGTTCATGACAATGCGCGTCACGTCATCATCCAGTATCGCCTTGCCTTCAGCGACGCGCCGAATCGCGTCGAGAAGTTCCTCAGGCCTGCACGTTTTCAGCAAAAACCCGCTGATGCCGGCAGAAACAGCATCAACAACGTAGTAATCATCTCCAAACGTTGTCAGCATGATGATCTCCGGCCCGCTATCTGCACATTCGTCCACAATCTCGCGCGCCGCGCTGAGCCCATCTTTCACGGGCATCTCAATATCCATGCAGATCACATCCGGCCTCGCACTGCGTGCAATGTCGAGTGCCTCCAGTCCGTTCGCACCTTCAGCGACAACCTCCATATCGTCAGCAGTGTTGACAATGATGCGCAGCCCGGAACGCACCAACGCCTGATCATCAACGAGGGCGACTCGAATCATGCCATCTCCTGCCTGGCGACTGTGCTGGGATCACGATCACCGGTCGATTTCATCAGGGGGACATGTGCGCGCACGACGAACCCGCTGTATTGACCGGGATGCGCTTCGACAGTACCCCCGACCGCACCGATACGTTCACGCATACCACGCAACCCCATTCCCGTTGACGTGCTCGCCGAATGCGCGGGCCGCCCTCGTCGATCGGCAATCATTGCCCTGGACGTGTCAACCACTTCAACCTCCACCGCATCAGAGGCGAACCGGACGATGACCTGGACGCGGCTGCGTTTCGGCGCGTGTTTACGCACGTTCGTCAGCGCCTCCTGAGCCACGCGGTATAGAGCGACGTCGACCAGCATCGGCACCGGACGCGGCTCACCCACCACAACTGTGGTTACATCCATACCGATGTGCGCGGCCTCTTCTACAAGGGAAGGGATCTGTGCGATGCCGACGGTCGGCCCGTCTTCACCATTGCTCGGGTCACGTAACGTGTGCACGAGGCGGCGCAGCTCTGTGACCACGGCGGACGTGCCTTCCTCGATGTGCTCCAGGGCGGGGCCGATCTTCGAAGGATCCGATGTCAGGTTCAACCGGGCAGCGCCGGCATGGATGCCGATGACAGAGATGTGGTGAGCCACCACGTCGTGCAGTTCGCGCGCAATAGCCAGTCGTTCCAGCACGACAGCCTGGGTAGCGGTGGTGCGACGTTCCCGTTCCAACTCTCCGCCTTGCGCTTCGAGGCGTGCCCGCGTGCGTGCCCACTGCCAGGAGGCTTCACCGACTGCGCAGGCAAGTGTCAAGTTCAACAGGTTTGTCATGACGGTGATGAGAATGACCGTGGCATAGGCAGAAAAGACGCCGGCGCGGGAGATACCGGGGAAAAGTTCGACATTGGAGGAGGCGAGGATGAGCCACACGACGCACCAGATCACGATCGCCGCGGTGCAGACCAGCCGCACCACCAATGCGCGCACGCGTTGGCGACCCCACGCGCCCACCGTGTACAGAGCGATCGACAGGCACAGGGAGGTGACCAATTGTTCGGGCACGCCAAAATGCGCATTGACCAGGAACGCCGCCGTGATAATGAGGGCCACGGTGCAGGGAATGCGTCGGCGCAGCGCGGAAGCTGTAAACGTGATCGCCAGGGAGGCGAGCGTCAGCCACATGGGGGCAACTTCCGTGAATATGCCCGAACGCAAGTAGAGGGGAACCGTCAGAGCTGACCATGCGGCCAGCACGCAGGCCAACACAATGTCACGCCTGAGCCCCTGTTCAGTGGGACGCGGCCTGACCCATGTGGAGTTCAACTCGACAATCGGACCCGTCATGAATCCAGCATAAAGTCATGATCCTGCGGGCGCGGGGTCAGGGAGGTGGCGGGAAGCGAAAATCAGTCGCACGACCGATAGGAATCATCCGCCAGACGGATGCGGATCGGCTCAGGTGGCACGTAGCGTAAGCACCATGCTGGAAGTTCGAAATCTTAACCGGTCATTTTCCGGCCACCAGGTCCTCCACGATCTGTCCATGACTGTTGCCGATGGGCGCATGACGGGTTTCGTTGGCGGAAACGGCGCCGGGAAAACAACGACGATGCGTATCATCATGGGCGTCCTGGAAGCTGACTCGGGTGAAGTCCTGATCGATTCACACACGACGAGCACCGCTCAGCGCGCGCAATTCGGATACATGCCAGAAGAACGCGGCCTGTACGCGAAAATGCCGCTGCGCGAACAACTCATCTACCTCGCGCGTCTGCACGGCGTGTCCGCGCACGACGCATCCACGTCCACTGATGAGCTGCTTGATGAACTCGGCTTATCGGAACGCGCTGCGGAACCGGTGGAAAACCTGTCGCTTGGCAATCAACAACGCGCCCAGGTCGCGGCGGCGATTGTGCACCACCCGACAGCGCTGATCCTCGATGAACCCTTTTCCGGTCTGGATCCTTTCGCGGTGGATGTGGTGCTCGGCGTCCTGCAACGCATATCGGACACAGGTATTCCGGTGCTTTTCTCTTCTCACCAGCTCGACGTGGTCGAGCGCCTATGTGAGGACCTCGTCATCATCAGCGACGGTCACATCGTGGCCGCGGGAGAGAGGGAAGAGCTGCGCGAACAGTACTCGGACCGCTCGTTCGAAATCGAAGTCAGCGGTGACTGCGGGTGGATTCGTGACATGCCCGGAATCGAAGTCAGCGCCCTGGAAGGCGGATTTGCACGCTTTTCAGCACCCGACGAGCAGGCAGAACAACGCGTCGTCGAGCAGGCTCTGCACCGTCGCGACGTAGCGGGTCAGCTCTTGCACTTCGGCCCCATCGTCCCCTCACTGGCACAAATCTTCAAAGAGGTCATCGAATGAACTGGTTCCAGCAAGTCGTGCTGATTACCGCACGCGAGGCAAAAACACGATTCACGTCCAAAGCTTTCATCGTCATGGTGTCGATCGTGGGTCTTGGCGTCCTGGCGGGCACCATCATCCCCGGGCTGCTCGGCGGCGATGATGAGGTGCCTTCGGTCGCCACTGTCGGACCCTCCGTTACGCAGATGGCCACGAGCGTGGGGCTGGATGCCACCGAAGTTGCTGACAGGTCCGGCGGTGAAGAACTCCTGCGCGACGGCAGCGTCGAAGCCGTCATTGACGAGGGTGACTCACCCGTTGGCCTGACAGTGGTGGCACTGGAAAAAGAACCGGCCAACGTGATCAATGTATTGGCGGCCTACCCAAAGGTTGAACTTCTGGATCCACCACAAGTGGACAGCATGATGGCGTTCATGATCTCGCTCATCTTTGCGGCCCTGTTCATGCTCAGTGCGGTCACATTCTGCAGTTACGTGGCGCAAGGCGTCGTGGAGGAAAAGTCGAGCCGCATTGTGGAGATTCTGCTGGCCACGACGGGTGCGCGCGCACTGATGTGCGGCAAGATCGCAGGTAACACGATCGTGGCGTTCACTTGTATCGGTGTGGCTGCAATTCTGGCGACGACGGGTCTGCTGGTGACGGGGCAGGATTTGCTGCTCGGTGAGCTGGGATCGGCTCTGATCTGGTTCGTGATTCTGTTCCTGTTGGGCTTCATCGTGTTGGCTGCGCTCTATGCCGGTGCTGCTTCACTGGTGTCACGCCAGGAAGACGTCGCAGGAGTGACCGGGCCACTCATGATGCTCATCATGATTCCGTACGTTCTGGTCATCCTCTACTTTGACAACACCACGGTCATGGCCGTCATGAGCTATGTGCCATTCAGTGCTCCGATTGCGATGCCGATACGCCTGTACATGGGAACGGCACAGTGGTGGGAGCCGTTCATCAGCACGGCGATCCTGATCGTCACCACGGTGGCGTTGGTGTGGTTGAGCTCGATCGTGTACGAGCGTGCGGTGATGCGCATCGGCAAGCGCGTTGCACTCAAGGACGCGATCAAAACGGTGTGAGCAGCGGGAACTGTGCGCGCAGCACGCTCTTTGCCACAGTCTGTCATATTACGAGCCGCAAAACCGCACTATGATGTGGATCCGTACCTGACATGTGACGGACAGGAACTGGGTTTATGGACATCGCGGTGCTCTGCTCAAGCCGATTTGGACATACACGCCGCATCTGTGGGCGCGTCGCTGACATTCTGCGCCAGGACGGGAACGATGCTCGCGTCCTGGACATCACGGGACGCGAACGCATCGAGCCTGCACCGGGTCGGGCAGTCATCGTCGGAGCCTCCACCAGGTACGGTTATTTTTCCCCACGAGTGTGGCGCTTTGCCCGCACCAACGCTGCAGCACTGGCTCACATCCCCAGTGCTTTTTTCGGAGTGAACCTCGTGGCCGCGAATGATGGCAAAAACACCCCCGAAACAAACGTGTACATGCGTCGCTTCTTCGAACACACCCCATGGAAACCGGACATGATTGACGTATTTGCCGGTGACCTCGATTTTTCGCTCTACAACCCGTTCGATGCCGCGGTAATCAAGATGATCCGCCGTTTCATGGGACGCGACATTGACTTCACCCAGCGTGTCGAATTCACCAACTGGGATGACGTGGCCATATTCGCCCACGACTTTTCCGCACTGGCCGCTCACGGGAAGTAAACTATCGCTGATCCGGTTGCTGGATCGCACGATATCCCCATGAATACCCCGGATCTGCCGATGCTGCGCGGCCACTGAAAGTTCGATGTGTATGCGTGGAGAATCACGGTGCGACAACCTGCTCGATGGTGGAGAATGGTGCACTGAGAGGGCATGCTGACTATGCAGCCCTCATCAATCCCTTCACACAGTAGTTCAGCTCGATTTTTGCGGAGAACACGTGAGCGCGCAGAATGTGACCCCTGCACCCGAGACTTCCAAATGCGCCGCCGATGCGTCACACTCTTCCAGCTCGCCGGCAGATGAGTGGCCATCACGCGGTGTGAAGGTCTACCGCTCCCTGCTGAGCATTCCGCGCACCCCTCGTTTCGCATTCGGCGGCACAATCGCACAGTTCCCGTTTCCCCTGGTCGGAATGGGCATGCTCATTGGCGTTCAGCACGCCTACGGTTCTTATGGTCTGGCGGGTGCTCTGTCAGCGGTCGTGGCGCTCACCTCGGCCGTTGCCGGCCCGATCATTGGGCGTCTGGTTGACAACCACGGCCAGCGCCGCGTTTCCATTCCCATCATCACGATCTGGGTTCTGGCCGACATCGCCGTCATGGTGGCCCTGGCGCTGCGCGCCCCGATCTGGGTGCTCTTTGCTCTCAGCCCCCTGCTCGGCCTGTATGCACCGTTCGGCTCCATGCTGCGAGCACGGTGGGCAGTCGCCCTGCGCGGACGCCCACAGGGTCTCAACTCTGCCCTGTCACTGACGTCCACCCTCGAAGAATGCATGTGGGTGATTGGTAATCCGCTGGCAGCCTTCCTTGCCACCTCCATTTCGCCGCTCGTGTCCCTTGGCCTGGCCGCCGTCCTCATGAGCGTGGGCATGTGGATCATGCTGGCAGATTCGACCTACGAACCGGCCCCACAGTACGCTACCCGCCACCGATCCATCGCGCGCCAGGTCTCGCGAATACTGCACCGTCATGGCGACGTGCAGGACTCCCTCGTCACTTCACCCACCACGGACGAGGGCGACTTGCCCACCGAAAACCCGCAGCCACAACCGGCGGCGCGCCAGGGCCTGTGGTCGGTTGCGTTCGCATCGATGCTGATCATTCAGCTGGCCTACGGCGCGTTCCTGTCGATCACGACACTGTCGGTCGTGGCGTTCAGTGGCGAGCAGGGCCACCAGGAACTGTCCGGCGTGATCACCGCCTGTTTTTCAGCTGCATCCATGATCGCGGCCCTCACCTACGGTGCGATCGACTGGAAGGGTGAGCTGTGGAAACGTTTCTACATCGGGCTGATTGCGCTGGCCGTGGGCTGTTCGATGCTGGTATTCGTGCACTCCATGTGGGGTGCCGCGATCGTCATGTTCATCGCCGGGCTGGCGCAGGCGCCGACCGTGGTGAACGTGAATCAGATGATTGTGCGTATGGTGCCGTCCTACCGGTTTACCGAAGGTATGGCTCTGTGCGGAACGATGTGGGTGGTCGGCCAGTCTGCCAGTTCACTGATCGGTGGTCACCTGATCGATGCGTTCGGCGCCATCGGAGGATTCCTGACGACGGTCGGCTGCGCCCTGGCAGCACTGATCTGCGCATTCGCGACATTTTTGCCGATTAAGCGCGCCGTAAGCGGGGAGACGCCGGCGAACTACTTCTGAGAGGCTGCCTGAAAGACGTCTCTGAGATGTCGTGCTGACAACTACCTCTGAATGAGGCCCTGATCGTTCATGACCTGCATGGCGGGGGCAGTTTCCGATGGGCTCGTGCCGTACTTCGAGATGATCTGGTTGCTGAACGAGTCGACGCGGCTGTTCAGGTTTCGCATGTCGTAGTACCGGGTGACGAGGGCGTCGTAGTCATCCAGTGCCGCGCGTGCCTGATCGGAGTCCAGGTCAGGGTATACGTCAACGCCGACTGTCAGTTCGCGCGGGAGCCGCGGCTTGAACTGCGGTTCCTGGGCCGGGTGGCCAACCAGGACTCCAACAACGGGGTAGGTGTGTGCGGGTAGTCCGAGCAGATCGATTGTTTCCTGCGGTTTCGCGCCGATGGAGCCAAGGTAGACGGTGCCGAGCCCGAGGGATTCAGCGGCGATCACGTAGTTCTGCGCGGCGATCAGAGTGTCGCGGCCGGCCTGCTGATAGGCGTTGATCGTTGATGCCGGGTCGGTGGGCTGGCCTGCGCGCTCGCGGATCACGGCGTTGCGATGCAGGTCCGCGACGAAGATGACCAGTTCGCCTTTCGTGCCTCCAATGTAGGGTTGGCCCGCGTTGCGGGCCAACGCGTTGCGCGTGTCCTCGTTCGTGACACGGATGATCGTCATCTGCTGGTAGAAGCTGGAGGTGGGCGAGCGGCGTGCCACGTCGATCAGCGTGTCCATGATGTCCTTACCGACCGGCTCGTCTGTGAATGCGCGGATCGTGCGGTGCGCAAGCTGAGTGCGGATCGTCTCGTTGGTGACCGGAGTGGTCGGAGCAGTGAGCAGTGGATCGTCATCAGATACGGGTGGTTTCACTGGCTGGGTCGGATGGGTGGGCTGGGCTGACTGGTCTGAATGGGATGGCTGGTCGGACACGGTGCCTCCTTCGCTGTGCGGCATGCAGCTCGTTGATGTCTGCCCATCATTGTCCGACCCGCCCGGGCAAATCACAACACCTGTCCACGCGAAGGTAATCTCGATACGATAGCCGTGAAGCCAGTTCGCCAGCCCACCAGGGAGAAATCCTCGGGCAGGCCTGCTGGCTTCCTCCTTTCCCGCACACGCGAGGGTAATAGCAAGACTTGCCGCAAGGCACGGAACGTTTCTTGTCTTTTCCCGTGCACGCGAGGGTAATAGGGAGGGCGCATTCAGTTTTTGCTCGTCGTGTAACGCTTGCCTTGGTCGAAGATTGGAGCAATGAGGACTAAAAGGCCTGAAGCGACAAGAACGATACCCACACCAGTTGTTGAGTTCGTCGGTGAAGCCACAACTAGCGACAATGCCCCAAGTGGCGCAAGGCCACCGGCAATAGCTGTGCCCAGCTCGCGAGCAGCGCCCACACCTGTGGAACGAGCCTCTGGTGGGAACTGCCGTGATAGGAATGAGCCTTGTGCGGCAAACATCATAGGAGCCAATATGCCAGTGCCGATCGCAAGAGCGATGTAGGCATTCAGATCCGTACCGCTTTCCAGCAATTTGAGGAAGATGAAGGCGTAGATCGCGGAAAAAGCCCCACCGGTCATAATGACGTTACGTGATCCAAACCGGTCGCACATGGCTCCAAAGAATGGAACCACGATGATGGCGATGGCGGCACCCACCATTACTGAACCGGAGGTTGTGTTAGCACTGACATCTTGGAATTGCTTAAGGTAAGCCAGCGAGAAGGTCTTGAAAATATAACTGATCGCGTTATAGCCAATGGCGATGATGACAACAACCAAGAGTGAACGCCAATGGCGGGTAAATACATCCTTGAATACGACCTTGACTTTGGCGTTTTCGACGTCTTTCTCATAGGTCGGAGATTCTGGTAGCGAATTTCTCACCCACAAGCCAATCGCAACGAGGATGATGGAGGCCAAGAAGGGGATACGCCATCCGTTATTCATGAGGAAAGTATCCCCAGAAAGAGTCATCAGGAAAATTACAGCGGAGGATAGCAACAATCCCATATTGAGCCCCAGAGCCGGCCATGCACCTTGTCGTCCGCGACGGTCTTCAGCGGCATGTTCGTACGAGTTGACGGCGGCGCCCGCATATTCCGCGCCTGCACCGAGACCTTCGAGAATTCGAAGAACCACCAGCAGAATGGGTGCCCACACGCCGATCTGCGCGTATGTCGGTAGTAGTCCAATGAGGAACGTTGAGACGCCCATAAGAGAGAAAGTAATAACGAGCGTTGTCTTTCTTCCCACCTTGTCACCTAGGTGGCCGAACACGATTCCACCGAAAGGGCGAGCGATGAAGCCGACGGCAAAAGTTGCGAAAGATGACAAGGTCGCGAGTTCAGGGCTCTCAGTGGGGAAGAAAACGCCTCCGAATACGATTGATGCCATAGTTGCGTAAAGATAGAAGTCGAACCATTCGACTGTTGTCCCGAGGACAGTTGCTATCGCTACTTTCCGTAGGCGTGACTTTTCCTGTTCTGATGTTTCCGTCTGGGGAGATGGTGAAACACCGCTGGCAGAGGAGTGAGTCTGCGTCATTGAAGTGCTCCTATACAGATGAATTGGAGGGATTAGGGAAAGTAATTTCAGAGGCGGAGGCCTGAGGAAGATTCCATATGGTCCACGATGTATTCCGCAATAGCCATCGATGAGGTTGCGCCAGGTGATGGGGCATTGCGTACAAGCGTGGCGCGTCCGTTCTGTTCGATGACGAAGTCGTCGACGAGGTTTCCGTCACCGTCCATTGCTTGGGCGCGGATTCCTCGAGTAATGGGGGTAGTGTGGGCGCCTTCCAAGGCGGGCACGTATTGAGCTGCACCGGCAAGAAATTTTTGTCTCGAGATTACCGAGGCGACTTCGCGTTTAGCGGCATGCATATTCTGAGCCGCGAAGCGCCAGAATCCGGGGTTAAGCGCTATATCCAGGCTGTCAAGGACGCTGGGATGAATACCGGAGTAATCCTCACGGCCGAACGACAGAAATGCATTCGGACCAATCAGAACTTCATTGTCGATTCTCTTGGTGATGTGCACACCCAAGAAGGGATAGGCAGGATCGGGAACAGGATAGACGAGGCCATTGATGAGATCTTTCATGCTGGAGTCGAGTAGGGAGTATTGGCCAAAGAACGGCACAATGGCAGGATCGGATGGCTGTCCTGTCATCCGTGCAATCTTGTCTGACTGCAGTCCGGCACATGCGATTACGGCATCGTGGAATGTCACCCCATCTTCGGTGCGAAGTAAACATCCGCGGTCTTTAGCTGACAGTCCGGTGACGGCAGAATCGTAGTGAATCTCGCCGCCTGCCTTACGCACTTCGTCTATGAGGGCTTTTGTGATGGCTACGTAGTCAACAATGGCTGTATGAGGGGAATGGAGTGCGAGGCGTCCGACGGCCTCCGGTTCGATGTTTTGGATTTCGTTGGGCCCAACAATGGCAACATCAGGTACGCCGTTTGCAGTGGCTTTTTCAAAGATCGCCTGTAAGCGTGGTTCTTCATCCTCAGTAAGTGCGACTACGAGTTTGCCGCATTCGTTGTATGGCAACGAATGCTCTTCACAGAACTCCCGGAGAAGACTCACACCGCGTCGACAAAGGCGGGCTTTCAGGCCGCCGGGTTCGTAGTATAGACCTGCATGAACGACACCCGAATTGTGTCCAGTCTGGTGAGCTGCAGCCTCTTTCTCCTTCTCGTAAACGCTAATGTGACAGTCGGGATAGCGTGTTGTGAGTTCGTGCGCCACCGCAGCGCCAATGATGCCGGCGCCGATTACTCCGAACGATAATGTCGTCATTGATCTGATCCCTTCGTAGAGAAACATCCACGATAGTGAATAACGGTATTCTCCTCTCGACGTGGTGGTTTGTCTGTAGTTTTCTAAAAATGTCCACATAATGGCGAGGAAGAAGCTGCGAATATGGCCACTAGTTAGTAATTCGGCACTATGAAACTGCCCGATTGAAGAGGTTGAAGAAGCGCAGTCGCGTCGGATCCTCCTTAATGCTCTCATGGTGAGAAGTCGGAGATTGGCCTGATTTGTCCGGATCCTGCGGAAAGTCTTAGGGTCGTGCGCGGTGTCAGTGTTTGCTGATGTTCTCTAGCTAATCCGATTGCCACTGTGAAAAATCAATCCCCAGATGTCGCATATTTACGGGGCTGCTGGATATTCGATGCCCTGTGCGACATGCTCAGCGGCGCGAAGCAGATCAAACTCCGTTGACATTCGTGAGTACTGTCAAGATTCGAGTTTGAGGTAACGACAAACATGGTGTCAGCAGATTGAAAAAGTGTTCTCGTCAACTTTCATGACTACTTCACCTTGAATGGAGCGGAAGATTGAGTGAAAAGGGGATGATGGAACGAAGCGCTTTTGAACTTTTCTGGTATGTCACGACCCCAGAGGAGAATGAACGGTATTCGGACGAGGAGATCAAGCGCAAATACCTCTCTCTTGGTTACACCGAGGTTCATCAGTGGATGATCGATTGTCTCAGAGGCAAACGTCCATGGGATTCGGTTCCAATGTATGAGTAGCGGGTTATAGGACATTTTGTGTTGCTTTTTAGTCCCATGGGTTGTGGTAGGGCGTGGTGTGGTGGAGTTCGTTCCAGCAGATTGCGTCGCCCCATCGGGGGATGCTTGCAGTGATGGGGTGTTCTTGGCAGGCTGTGGCCCACGCGGTCTCGATGTGTTTGTCGGTGGGCATGACTTTCACGATCTTGGCTGCTGGTAAAGGGTGCTCAGAGTGCATGTAGCACCACCAGAACACTGCTTTGATCCGCCTGGTCAGGCGCATTCCCCGGTGGTCACGCAGTACCTGCCTTAAGGGAGCGTTGGTTGCTCCTTCGATCTGGTTGTTCATCGCTGGCATGGCATGGTCCCAGTGTGGGTCCACAAAAGTAAAAAGCACGCCTTTGCTGATCAGCCGGTTCATGCTGTTACGCGCGCGTACAAGCCGCTCATGGGTGTACACCCACCCATTGTCGCTCAATGTCTTTTCTGCAAGGAAATCCTTCCAGCGGGCGCACCACTGGTGGTAGTCCTGAACCCATTGGCGGGCTTGTTCAACAGTTGTCACGTGCAAGAGATCTTTACCCCGGGGCATACAACTGCTGGGATGCTTCCAGCTTCGGACGCATTGTCGTGGCTTTCTTGATCTGCCCGAACGCGTGGAACGTGCACCGCTGCACCCGCGTGTTGGGCCATGCGGCACGCCTGGCTTTATCAAAACTACTACCACCATCACTGACTACTAGAAGCGGTGGCGCGATCCGGCTCATCAACGCCTCCCACGAGCGTGAATTCTCGCTACGAGCCACATACCACCCCAGTACGTGCGTGCGGCTTTGAGCAATCACAATGACCACGTGACGGCTCAAATAAATCCCGTCAGCAAAGACCACATCATGAACCTGATCAACAACCGGAGCCAAAGGCCACACCTGCCACAATGATGCGCACCTGCGTCGAAACGATCGGCCAGCCCCCGGCATGTCCACTTGCCTGGCCCCCGACAACAACCACGATAAGAACTCGTCCAAATGCTTCGCGCACGCATCAATATGCCTGACCTGACTGACATTGCACGCTTTGCACCGCCACCTTTGGGCCCCCGAAGAGGAATGCCCATGACGAGTCATCACACGCCCGCACACCGGGCACGAAGGAATATTCATCCCACCACGATGCCCGACCCAACTTCAAAGCAGACTTTCCCGAGCTACAAAGCCGAAAAACCCCACTCACCGCAACACATTTTGTCCGACCTTCAAGTTGCCCCCAACCAACTTGAACCACGACCTTTCCCCACCACAACAACGAAAAGTCCCCACAAAAGCAACAGAAAATGTCCTATAACCCGTATTTCTCGGATCAGGAATTAATCGATCAGTTAGCTGTAAGTCGACGGGTAAAAGGGGCACTGCTATACGTGATAACTCACGACTCAAAGCTTCTTAGGGCGAGATAAGAAGTAGGAGCCGCGCACGCACCACATGGGGTCGCGCACGGGGCTCCTACAGGATTTAATTCTACTACGAAAAGAGGAGCCGCACACACACCTCCACAGGGTCGTGCACGCCGCTCCTACTTGTTTCTAGGATAGTCCGCCGGCTAGATAGACGCAATATAGCAATTCTAATAAGGGCTTGAAACTTGTTGCCACCCCCCTCAGGTTGGGTGGTTTTTTATACCCCGCAACCCGCACTCCCATAGTGATGGGAGGAACATGTTCACGAGATTAGAAATGAACAGGCATCGGAACCTGGTATTTGCACTGCCGGACTCGCCGCAAGGCGGCAGCGACAAGAACGCAGCCGACACTAGCGGCGAAACCGGTCAGCCTTCTCAGCCAAGCGAAAGCAAGGAAGACGCGACCAAGGCGGAAGAGACGGCTGCCGGCTCTGACAGTGAAACCGCTCAAGCACCAGAAGCTGACGAGCCCGAAGACGACGCGAATGAGCCGCGCGAGCATGCCACAGAAACCACTCCCGAACAGGCAGTCGACTACCAGGCCCTGCAGGACAAAAACAGTGCGCTCGCGGAGGAAGTCGAGCAGTTGAAAGCGCAGATCGCGCGGTTCGAGACCGAACACCAGTGCGCCGCGTGGCGCGCGGAAATCTCCAAAGAAACCGGCGTTCCCGCTGAGGCGTTACGCGGGGGAACGCGCGAGGAAATCGAAGCGCACGCCAAGGTGCTCGCTGAACTCCTCAAACCACGACCAGTTGTACGCGGCGCAGGCTCTCAGCCGGAGTCCCCGCGTCGAAGTGTGGAACTGGAAACCGCTAACCGCCTACTGGGTATTAACAATTAGAAAGGACTCCCATCATGGCACTGACAACAAGCAAGATCGCCCTCCCCAAGGAGGTTGTCGCTTCTATTGCGACAAAGACTAAGGACGATTCCGCCAGTAAAGATATTGACGGTGATGTGCCGACTATTGAGCAGGTTGCGCAGGCGTCGATGGCTCCGCACGTGGAGATGCTCAAGTCGATGGCAATGCTGTGCGCGGCGTCAATGCGGGTGCCTGTGGACTATATGGGTATCACGTTGGATAATCCGACGTCTGCGGAGTCTCAGGCTGCGGCTGAGCGCCGGTTGATTCGTATTGCTGACCGGCAGAATGTGGCGTTTGGGCGCGCGCTTGTTCACACGCTGATGATTGCTGTGCATGTGCGGGATGGGCGTTCCCCTGGCGAGCAGGCTCTTGAGAAGGTTACGGCGATTTGGGCTCCGACTCGTGAAGAATCGGGCGCGGCTCGTGCTGATTCGTTTGCGAAGGTTGCTGCTGTTATCCCGGGGTATGCGGATTCTGATGTCGGTTTGGAAAAGTTGGGATTGTCGCAGGAGGAGATACGCAGGTTGCGTATTGACCAGCAGCGTGTCAGGGCGCAAGAAACACTCAACCAGATACGCGCCTCGATGGGGCAGACCGCTCCAGAGGGAGAAGAAAGCAGTCTGACTCGCCCAGCCGGTTCACAAGATCCTGTCACGTTAAAAGGCTCTTCACGAACGAGGGTGTAGCGCGGGTCTAAACCCTCCGGCTTCGAGCAGC